>NPIF01000424.1_pt1 | contig 220646 bp, 195 predicted proteins | sample 8637461 | NCBI WGS metagenome assembly NPIF01 (sample SAMN07420641, study PRJNA396082) | bioreactor metagenome | isolation source: sample BR12 brine-fed electro-methanogenic bioreactor BR | place: Japan: Kochi | collected 2016-12-09 | reverse complement strand
ACCTTTTCGATATCCAAGAAGAGTTTCAGGGTTATATTGACGTTTTAGAACAGGCCCTAACTGAATTTACACCATTTCAAGGGTGCGAAACTTGAGTACCAAATACAAAAACAACTCTGTGATGAGCATGGGCTGTCTGTTCATATTTGCCATTATCCGCCTGGGTCGTCAAAATGGAACCCAATAGAGCACCGACTTTTCAGTGAGATCAGTAAAAACTGGGCCGGTCATCCTTTGGAGTCTTTTGAAACAGTTTTGAAATACATACGGACAACAAAAACATCTACAGGATTGGCTGTCAAAGCGCATTTTGTCAGGAAAGCATATAAAACAGGGGAAAAGGTTTCTGACAAACAAATGGAAGAAATTAGAATAGAAAAACACCAACAACTGGCTGATTGGAACTACAAATTGATCCCATCAAAAATGTGATTTTATTTTTGAGTGGGCCCTTAACAATTAAACTCAGGGGACATTATGAAAGAATCCATTACAGAAATCACCTTTGACGGGGAATTTCGGATCTGCCCTGTCTGCGGGTACCAGGACGGTTTTCATTCCATGTTGAAACAGGAAAAAGACCACATTAAGTGGCTGTTCATCTGTCCGTCATGCCATGAAATCTTTGATATCGGCCACCGGCTGGACCGGTTGTGAACAAAATCTAAGGAATTAACATGTTTTCACTTCCCTTTGAACAGGGACCCATCCGGCCGGTAGACGAGGCGGACAGCCTTCTGATTCGCACCACCCGGGGATGCCCCTGGAACCGGTGTTCCTTCTGCTCCCTGTACGACACCATGACATTTTCCATCCGCCCGGTAGAGGAGATCAAACAGGACATATGGGCGGCAAGGGATTATTTCGGGGGCCACCCGTTTGCCACGTGCTTTCTGCAGGACGGGGACAGTTTTGTCATGCGGACAAAAGACCTGATCGAGATCCTTGACACCCTGAAACAAGCGTTTCCGTCGCTCAGGCAGATCAGCTCCTACGGCCGGGCCCAGACCATGGTGAAAAAATCAGCCCGGGCCATCCAGGAAATCTGCGATGCCGGCCTGAACAAACTATACTGCGGCATGGAATCCGGCTCCCGGGAAGTCCTGGAAAAAATCCGGAAAGGGATCACCCCGGAATCCATCCTCCGGTCCGCCCGCATGGCCCGGGAGGCCGGCATGCACACCACCCAGTTCATCATCCTGGGACTCGGGGGGACCGAACTGTCCGAGACCCACGCCCTGGAGACCGCCCGGGTGCTCAGTGAGATCAACCCGGATCATATCCGGGTGCTGACCATCGGGGTCAAGCCGGGCACGGACCTGGACCGGCAGATGAGGCAGGGGAAATGGACCCGGCCATCCGAGGCGGCCATGATCGCCGAACAGCGCCTGATGTTTGACCACCTGGACGGTATTGACAGCCATTATGCCAACCACCACAGCGTGGATCTGCTGCTGGAAATCCGGGGACAGCTGCCCGGGGACCGGCAGCGGCTGCTGGGGATCATGGACCGGTTTTTCTCCCTGCCCGAATCCAGGCAGATCAATTTTATTATGGGCCGGCGCCTGGGCTATTACCGGACCCTGGATGACCAGGCCCGTGAACCGGATTTCCGGTTTGTTGAAACACAGGTCCAGAAAGCCCTGGCATCGGGCCATGGCAGCCTTGAAGACATTTTTCACGATCTTCGGACACAAGTCATCTGACAATGGAATCATCATCGCCGGAGCTGGTTTCATCACCTCCTGTAAATCAACCCGTCCCTGATCTGAACCGTCCTGTGGGCACGCGCGGCAAGCGCTTCGTTATGGGTAATCATGACCGTGGTCAGTCCGGCGTCACTCAGGGAACTTAAAATTCGGTAGATCTTTTCACTGTTCTCCGTATCAAGGTTTCCCGTGGGCTCGTCCGCGAGAAGCACGGAAGGATCATTGACCAGGCCCCGGGCAATGGCTGTGCGCTGCATTTCACCGCCGCTGAGCTGAGACGGTGAATGGGTCAGGCGCTGCTCAAGTCCCACCATCCCGGCCAGGTGCTCGATTTTTCCCCGGTCTGCGGGTTTTCTGCTGAACAGCAGGGGCAGGGCGATATTGTCAAACACGCTCAACCCCGGGATCAGGTAAAACTGCTGAAAGACAAAGCCGATTTTCTTGCGCCGCAGCCTGACCAGCTGCGGTTCCGGCATGCCGGTGGTGCTGACCCCGTCAAAGCAGACTTCTCCGCTCGTCGGCTGGTCAAGACAGCCCAGAATATGAAGCAATGTGGTCTTGCCCGCACCGGATGGCCCGGTAACCGCCAGCAGTTCACCGGTTTCAATGGTCAGGTCAACCCCCCGCAGCGCACGGACGGTTTCCGATCCCCGGCGGTAGGTCTTTTCAATCCCTTTGAGTTCAATCATCCTTTGATGGCCTCCACCGGGTTGATGTTTGACGCTTTGATTGCCGGGTAAATGCCGGCACAGACACCGATGACGAAAATAAAGGCGACACTTCCGAGGGCCGTGACCGGATCAAACCGGATCAGGTCACCGGACGGGACAAAGGGCATCACGGACCGGACAAACGCTTCGATCAGCCGGGCACCCAGGATTGACAGGACGATGCCGGCCAGGCCGCCGACCAAAGCAAGGATCGTTGTTTCGTGGAGGATAATGCGGAAAATATCCCAGCGCGAGGCCCCGACAGCACGCATCATGCCGATCTCCTGGGTCCGTTCGAACACCGCCATCAGAATGGCGTTCATCACGCCGACGGCGCTGATCAGAACCGCGATCAGCACAATGGACAGGCTCAGTGCGCGGGCCGATGCCGCCAGGTTGGAAATGGAGTTCATCACCTCCCCCATGGTGACGATCTGAATCCCGGGGACCGCCGAGGTCAGGTCGTCGGTAATGGTGCCGATGCGGGCCGGATCCGTCACCTTCACCCCGATGGCCGTGGCCGCGCCGGGATTGCCGATCAGGGACTGGGCCGTTCCGATCGGCAGATAGACAAAGGCGTCATCCTGACTGCCGGTGAGCCCCACGATCCCGGCAACCACCAGTTCCACCCCCGGGGCCGGGGAGGAAAACCGGTCCCCTGGCTGAAGGTTTTCATGTTGCGCCACCTCATGGCCGAGCAGGACTTCGTGCGGGTGTTCCGGAATTCTGCCGGAAATGTCCCAGCCCGGCTTGATCGCTCTGAGAACCGGCATGTCCACCCCGTAAATCAGGTCGATCCGGTTGCGCTGCCGATCCGGAAGCTGTGCCACCAGAATCGGGGTTGCCAGCTCGATTCCTTCCGCTGCCGTAACATGCGCCATGACCCCGGTATCCAGAAATTTCGGAATCACCGACCCGTGCAGGACCAGTGCCGCCACTTCGTGGGCACATCCGGACGGCACAATCATAAAATGCAGGCCGGTGCGGTCCAGTTCCCGGGACAGCCCTTTGTTAAATCCCTGGTTGAACGACAGAACCGCAAACAGAACGCCGACGGAAGCGGCAATACCGAGCAGGGTCAAACCGCTGCGGATTCGGTGACGCAGGATATTTTTTCCGGCAAGCTTCAGGTAACCGGTCATAGCACTTCCACCCCGGTCGCAATCAGCAGAAGCGCCTGCTGTGACCTGACCACGGTGCCACTGGCCTTCACCTGTCTGCCGGGCAGGGACGGCAGTTCAAACCCGTTGCGGGAAAGATCGATAAACATCTGTCCTGTATCATCCTGCAGATAAAACCAGCAGCCGCTGGATGCGCATTGACTGACAATACGCCCTTCCAGAGTGACCCTCTGACCCAGAAGGTGCTGCTGGAAAAACACATCCTTGACCGAAACCACCGGGAGACCGGCATCGACTCCCGCCCCATATTTTTCACCGCTTCCGCCGCACGCACCCAGGACCACAAGCGCAGAGAGCAGGACTGCCGACATCAACCTTGTTTTTGTTGCCCCAACCATGAACGATCCTCCAAAAATCAAAAGAATGGCGCTATTCCGTCATTTATGCCACAATGTGGCACTCATGTCTGCAAGCATAATAGAGATGGCAAAGTTCATTGTCAAGGCGGAAAAATTAATCCTCCAACGAGTGTCTGTATCTCGGCAAGGTTCAGTTCCGCATTTGTCCGGATGACGGTCAGTTTTTCACGATCAAGGGGGGTGATTGGGATGTCTGTAGAAGGAGTGTGCGGAAAACGGCAGGGCTTCTGCCGCTGCCTGCACGGCATGGACGCGGGGAAGCCCGTACACCTGTTTCTTGTAAGCCAGCCGCGCCAGGGGCCGGGCCAGGGGGTCCACCCCGATACACGGGCAGACCTCCTTGTCGTCTCCAGCTATTTTCCCTCCAGCCTTGTGGCTTCCGGCCGTTCCAATCAGTTTTGACGGGACACACAATACCACAGTTGCCTGATCAGGTCCATATGGCTCCCGGCCATGTGTTCAATGGAAAACAGGACGGTCCCTTGACACCTGGATTGAATCAATTGTACCTTCCATTCAGCTGAACCGAGCATGCAGCTGAACCGAAAACAACCAAATTCAGGAGACATAATGAAAACGAGAATCACCGAGCTGTTCGGCATTAAGTACCCCATTATCCAGGGGGGGATGCACTATGTGGGATTTGCGGAGCTGGCATCTGCCGTGTCCGGCGCCGGGGGCCTGGGCATCATCACGGGTCTGACCCTGAAAACGCCGCAGGATCTGGACCGGGAAATCAAGCGGTGCAAAGAGATGACGGACCAGCCGTTCGGCGTGAACCTGACCTTTCTGCCCACGGTGACCTCGCCGGATTATCCGGGATATATCAAAGCGATCATTGACAACGGCGTGAAAATTGTCGAGACCGCCGGCAGAAATCCGGAGCCCTATCTGCCCGTGCTGAAAGACGCCGGTGTCAAGGTCATCCACAAGTGCACCTCCGTCCGCCATGCGGTCAAGGCGGAGAAAATCGGGTGCGACGCCGTGTCCGTGGATGGGTTTGAATGCGGGGGCCATCCGGGCGAGGATGATATTCCCAACATGGTGCTGCTGCCCCGGGCCGCCGAAGAACTGACCATCCCGTTTGTGGCCTCCGGGGGCATGGCAGATGCCAGAAGCCTGGTGGCGGCCCTGGCCCTGGGGGCGGACGGGATCAACATGGGCACGCGGTTCATTGCGACCCGGGAAGCCCCTGTGCACGAGAATGTCAAAAAGGCCATTGTCAATGCCGGTGAGACCGACACGCGTCTCGTCATGCGGCCGTTACGCAATACCGAGCGGGTGCTGAACAATGCCGCGGCCAAAAAACTGCTGGAAAAAGAAGCATCGCTTGGCAGCAACCTGACATTTGAAGATATCATGGAAGAAGTGGTGGGGGTCTATCCCAAAGTCATGCAGGACGGGGACATGGAGTCCGGTGTGTGGTCCTGCGGCATGGTGGCCGGCCTGGTGCATGACATCCCCACCTGCAAAGAACTGCTGGACCGGATTGTGTCAGAGGCCAGACAGATTATTGAGAACCGGCTCACGGCCATGCTGTGACACTCACGCCTGACGGACCGGTTTTTTGATGAATGGAAAGTCCATTGACGTCCTGAATCCAAAAATGATATAACCATGCAAATCATAAAAGGGTATTTTCGATATGCATGGTTATATCACCAGATTAATTGAAGAACAAATTCATCGATCCCTTTCCCGATCCCCGGCTACAGCCATTCTTGGGCCGCGGCAATGCGGAAAATCGACCACCGCCCGCAGGATGCTGAAAAACAGGCCCTCCATTTACCTGGATTTACAGGATCGTGTGGATCGCAATAAACTGGCGGAACCTGAACTGTTTTTCGACCGTTACCGGGATAAGATGATCTGTCTGGACGAAATACAGATGCTTCCGGAATTTTTTTCAATCCTTCGATCGGAAATTGATAAAGACCGCAGGCCGGGCAGATTTTTAATTCTCGGATCTGCTTCCCGGGACCTGATCAGACAATCCAATGAAACCCTGGCCGGCCGGATCGCTTACCTGGATTTAAGCCCGTTTCTTATCGATGAAGTGTTCCCGTCCGTTCTTTGGTCTGACCTGTGGCTCAGGGGTGGCTTTCCTGAAAGCACACTTGCCGAAAATGATCCGGACAGTTTCGGCTGGCGCCTGGATTTTATCAGAACATTCATGGAAAGGGATATTCCCGGCCTGGGATTCAACATTCCTGTCCCTGTCATCGAGCGGTTGTGGCTGCTGCTCGCTCACTATCACGGACAAACGGTCAATTATCAAAAACTGGCAGCGGCTGCAGACATCTCGATTCCGACACTCAAAAAATATCTTGCCATCCTTGAACAGACATACATGCTCCGCCTGCTGCCGCCTGCAGAAACAAATCTGAAAAAACGCCTGATCAAAGCCCCGAAAGTGTATCTGCGTGACAGCGGGATACTCCATGCCCTTCAGGACATTGAAACCTATGACAATCTTCTGGCTCATCCCATAGCGGGGGCATCCTGGGAGGGATTTGTGATCGAAAATATCATTGCCTGCCATAACCGGTGGAAACCCTCTTTCATGCGCACCACAAACGGGGCAGAGATGGACCTGGTCCTGGAGCGGGCCGGGCGGCATCATGTTTTTGAGTGTAAACTGACCAAAGCCCCGAAACCCTCACGGGGATTTTATGAACTGATTGATTCGTTACAGCCTGAATCTGCATGGGTGATCGCCCCTGTTGATGACCCCTATGAAATCAGCGAAAAAGTAACCGTCTGTCCGCTGGAAAAAGTCCGGTCCTGTCTGCCGATTTCCCAAAAGCAATGACAGCCGGTTCCTGTGCTGCTGATGTCGTCAAATCCGCTGATCATGATCATGGAATCTCCGGATCCGGCATTTATCCATATCCAAAGCCCTTTGCAGCCGTTCAGAATTCCTTCAGTTTGTGGCTGTCGTCACTGGAAAGGTCCAGGTCATAGATCTGTTTCAGGTCCCGGATCCGTTTGAGGTTTTCTTCACTGAACGGGGTTTTGCCGTCAAACGCATGAAGCACAATGCCTTCCAGCAGGTCCCCCAGCGTCATGTCATGATACTCGGCCAGGCCCTTGAGCACTTTGACCAGCCGTTTTTCCATCCTGACGCCGGTCTGTACCCGTTGAATTTTTTTAGATCCTTGGACGGCACTTTTCCGTGTCATGGCTTCTCCCTGAAAATATGGTGAATGCGGTCAGGCCCAGGCCGGAAAGAACCAGGCCGGATACCGGCAGTAAGATGTCAGCCGTTATGAATTCCCCGAGCAAGCCGAAAACAATCATGGCGGCCGGGATCGAACCGTTTCCCACAGTGGATGCCAGTGCAAACACCCGGCCGCTGAACGCGTCTCCGGCAGCGGTCTGAAGCAGGGTTTTAAATGATATGGCCGCCCGGATCATGGCACCGCCCCACAGGAAAAAGCAGGCGGTATAGCCTGCCACCGAGGCAGGGCCGGTTTCGGGTAAAAACAGGGCCGGCATCTGGATGATCCCCATGGCCGTGACCGAGCTGAACAGGGCGGTTTCCGGTTTTTCTGTGATGGGAAGACGGCTGAGAACGACTGCTCCAGCCAGGGTCCCGCCGCCTAAACCCGCATGAAAAAGACCCAGGGAATTAGGGCCGTTGCCACCGATGCCGTCCGCAATCATCGCCATGAATACCTCGATGCCCCCCACAAAAAAATGGATGGCCATGACCATGAACAAAACCACCATCAGCCTCTGGGAACCAAGCAGGTACGCGTAACCGGCACGAATCTGATAAAACAGGCTCTTCCGGCGGTCTTCTGCCCGGCTGCAGGGAATATGGATAAAGGACTCGCATATGGCTGAGACCAGAAAGGAACCCCCGTTCAGGGCAAAAATCCAGACATAGCCCAGCCCTGTTACAGCCATGCCCCCCAGGGCGGCCCCGCTGATCATGGCCAGACTGACCGCTGTCTGGTGCATGGCATTGGCGCGGCCCAGCCGGGCCCGGTCCACAATCCCGGGGATCACCGCCGGGATACAGGGATCAAAAAAGCCGGCATTGACGGACAGGAAGGCCTGCAGCAGCAGAATCATTGGAAAGCTCATGGATCCTTGAGCCATCACCCAGGCGGATATCAACAGCGCCATTCCCCGGAGCAGATCGGTGACCACGATGATCTTTTTTTTGGAATACCGGTCGATGACGGCCCCTGAAAAGAATCCCGCAAGCACCGAAGGGAGCAGGGACGCGGCCAGCACCATCCCCATTTTTCCGGATGAGCCCGTTGTTTCCAGTACCCAGAAGGCAACGGCGATGGTATGAAATTTGTCGCCCGCCTGGGACACCAGCTGCCCTGACAGCAGCAGTCTGAAATTTCGATTCATGGACATTTTCTCATGGTGAAATATTATTTTGGTACACATGTACCAAAATAATATTTTGCTGTCAACCGGTTTAATCTGCCCGTTTGATCCATAAACCCCGCCTGACAGGCAGGAAAAATCCCATAGTCGTTTCACCCGGACCAGAGGAAACCGGACAGCCGGTTTCGATGCAACGGCTTTGCGGCAGCTTTTTTCAAAGGCAAACAGGATCCATGACTCAAGACCGAATTCTGCGTTTGATAATGGGAGAGCAGCTCAATTATCATCACACCTGGTTCCAGTGAAGGCAACATCAAACAGATTATCAAAGAAGAGGCCACCAAACGGTCCGAATACCTGCTGCCGGATGAATATCGTCTCGACACCGCGCTTGACGTCTTTGCTGCAACCCTGTCAATCCCTTCTGAGAAAAGAGACACTGAACACTTTATCTGCGGCCGCAATGACCTGAAACAGATGTTTCAGGGGAAAAAACGGTTTCTCATGGAATCGTTTTGCCGGAACATGCGCAGAAAATATGATATTCTGATGGACAATGGCCGCCCCTCAGGCGGCAGATGGAACTTCGACCAGAGCAACCGCTACGACGGACAGGTGCCGCTCCCCGCTCCAAATGTCTTTGACAACAACGTCACCCTCATTGTCCGAATGATCCGGAAGGCAGGCATCGATACCATCGGCAGCAGGAAAAGCCGCGTCTCGTCCGGGAATTGAACAGGCCGAAGGGTTTGTCAGGCAGATCCTGGGCTGACGGGAGTTCATGCGGGGCATATACTGGGACCTTCTGGTGCGCCACCAGACCCTGCTTGAAAAAAACCCCCGGGTCGGGATGATGTACCGCACCTGGAAACGGATGACACCGGACAACCAGGAGTCCCTTTTACAGCAGGCCCGGGCGTACCGGACCCTCCTGAATGATCTGTAACATTATCTTCAGAATTCTGTCTCCATACTGATGGACGGTGATCTTTTTTCCTGATTACCAGTTCCAGGTCAACATAAGATTGAGACCGTGCTGTCGGTCATCTGAACGCCGGTAATGGTAGCCGGCACTGACGTCGAGCTGACGGTGCAACCGGTGAGTGATACCCAGACTGGCCAGGGTCAGGGCATTCGACGGGATAAATCCCTGCAGATGGAAGCGGTTGTGGGACACACTGCTCAGGCCCATGTCAAGTGATTGAGGGTCGTCCTCGAATTCCTTTTCCTGAGCCATTTCACCAAAAATCCGGGTGGCGGCAGTCAATTGACAACTGAGCTGAAGGCCGATACCCAGGCGGCGGCTGATCCGCCGCTGGTCCTGAAAGATCATGCTGGTCGTGCGGGTGCTCTGTTCCTGATAGCCGTCCACCTCGATTCGCACCACATCGGCACTGAAAAAAGGGCTGACCTGCCACCGGTTGCTGGAATCAGCCAGGTGATAACCGAGGCGCCCGGACAGGCCATAGAGCCGGCCGTCACTGGCACCCTTTTCCATGCGGCGGGTTTTTCCCAGAACCAGAGCGCGCATGAGATCCGGATAGTCAAGATATCCCAGGCTCAAACCGCCGTTCAGCCACAGACGCTCCCGCTGGTACCGGACAGATCCGCCGAACAGGTAACTGTCCATCTCATATTCGGAACCGCTGTCTGCATTCAGCTCCCTGGTCTGAAAACCCAGGCCCAGACAAAGGTGCCAGTCTCTGTCCGGACGGAAGCTGCCCCCCAGGGTCAAACCGAGACCATCACTGTCTCCTTCGGCAACGGCGGCTCTGTTGCGGAATTCGTCCCGAATGCCGCTAATGCTGAAAAAACTTCGCCACTGCCCGACCGCTTCTGATTGAACGGCCGGAGCCTGGAGCTGATCTTGAAAATTGAGCAGGCTGGACATGGCCATTTCCGGAAGCAGAGTGATTTCCCAGGGGGCAGACACGATGCTGTAGATATAGTCGCCGCTGATCTGATGCACTGATGTGGTGGGATGGACACTGTCGCTGAAAAGGAGCCGCCCGGGGTCGGGACTGGTGCCGGAAATCCCCCAGAACGGGTGTTCCTGGCTCACGCAGTCACTGAAGCAATAGTCTGTCTGTGTAATGGAGGGATCAAAACCAAAGGCCTCCAGGTTGTCCTGTATTTCGCTGATAAGTCCCCGGGAGTTGAGACGGATGACATTGCCCCCCAATTCCGACAGCTGCCGGTCCAGTTCCCGGTTAAACAGATCTGAAGCATCTGACAGGCGGCCACGCTGTCCGGTGATGATGCCTTCCGGTGTCATCCCGATATCCGGCAGATCGGAAACGATGATGACCCGGGCGCCCGCATCCTGCAAAGCAGCAACGCCTGACACCAGATAGCGCGCCGCCGCTTCGGCGGAAGCCTGATCAGTGATGATGCCCTGAAACACATCATTGCCGCCGCCGTTAAGATAATACAGCGCATCCGGGTCCGCATGAGGAAATTCACTCAGATAACCCGGCCGCCTGGCCAGTAAAAGACCGGCCCCGGAATAACCCGGCGGGATAATGGTCTGAGATTCAGTGATAATGGAATCAAGCACCTGGTCGGTGCGGTAGCCGCTCACCGCATAGTTGGTGCCGGCCGGTAAATTGCCCTGCAGTGCCGGGGTAGACGGCAGTGCCTCCAAACCCAGCCGTTCTGCCAGATGCTGTGTAAGAACAGCAGCATACGGTTCGCCGCTGTCATCCTGATAGGTGGGGCCCTTCCGATTGGTGGAGCGCCAGGCACTGCTGAATGCCGAATTGGAAAAGGCACTGCTGGTGTCTGGAAGCTGGCCGCTGTCACTGAGTGAATCACCAAAAATGATCAGCTGAGAATAGGGCATGGCCTGGATTGTAACAGGCAGGCAGACACATACCATGGCGGCCGCCAGCCACCGGATTGCAACCATTCTGCAGAATCGATCACTCCAGTCCATGGGCGGCCTGGCATCCGATAAATCTTGACAATCCCCTTTCCTTATCATTCCTTACCAGATCATTCATCTTCTCCAGTTCGGGCAGCTTGGGGAAGCGGTATTCGAGTTCCATAAGGCACTCCAGGTCACCTGGTTGTTATGAAGTAATTTCATTTACGTAGGACAGGAATCCTGTTTTTGTCAAGAATTATCATGACATTTTTTGTTTGTATTCATACCAGGCCAACCTGGAATACCTGGGCATGGCCTTACATGCAAAACTCTACGGGTTGTTTGAAACGGACCCCAGTTGATTCAACATTGAAAACAGCCGGCGTTTATTGTACCCTGTCCTTTATCCGGATTCCCGGATGATGAATGCCGCATGCTGAAAGGGAATGCCATTGATTCATTTTATCAGACAACTCATCCGTTCAGGTTTCAAAAAAAAGGGGTCACCCTGGTGCTGGCCTATCTGACGCTGCTGATGGTGTCGAGCCTGCTGATCACGGTTGTTGAACCTGGGGATTCGGCATTGGCCCGGTTTGACCAGGCATTGTGGTGGAGTGTCGTCACCAGCACCACGGTCGGCTACGGTGATCTGTACCCGGTATCCAATTCCGGCGGTTCGGCTGACAATGATTAACCTTCCATCTGAGGAAAAATGATGAAAGAAACCATTCATGAAATCTTTGATATCGGCCACCGGCTGGACCGGCTGTAACAAACACAAAGCGGCGCTTCCAGGTGAATGGAAACGCCGCTCGTTTTAAGGCGGCCGCATCAAATGGATGCGATCCGGTTCAGGTGTTGATCAGGCCAGATCAAACCGGTCCAGGTTCATGACCTTGTCCCATGCGGCCACAAAATCGGTCACAAACTTTTCTCCGGCATCTTCACAGGCATAGACTTCGGCCAGGGCCCTGAGCTGGGAATTGGATCCGAAAACCAGGTCCGCCCGGGTGGCGGTCCATTTCAGGTCTTTGGTTTTCCGGTCCCGGCCCTCAAACAGGTTTTCGTCTCCGGAAACCGGGGTCCACCGGGTTCCCATGTCCAGCAGGTTCTTGAAAAAATCATTGGTCAGGGTTTCCGGTTTGTCGGTGAACACGCCGTTGGCGGACTGCTTGAAGTTGGCATTCAGCACCCGCATGCCGCCGATAAGCACGGTCATTTCCGGGGCGGTCAGTGTCAGAAGCTGGGCCCGGTCGATCATCAGTTCCTCGGCCGTGACCGAAAATCTGGCTTTGAGATAGTTGCGGAACGCATCCGCTTTGGGTTCGAGCACGGAAAAGGAATCGGCATCGGTCTGCTCATCCGTGGCATCGGTCCGTCCCGGGGCAAAGGGCACGGTGATGTCATACCCTGCGTTCTTTGCGGCCTGTTCCACGGCGGCACAGCCGCCCAAAACGATCAGATCTGCCAGGGACACTTTTTTATTGCCGGCCTGGGCCTTGTTGAACGCACCCCGGACCTCTTCCAGGGTTTTGAGCACCTTGGCCAGCTGGTCGGGCTGGTTGACTTCCCAGTCTTTCTGGGGGGCCAGGCGGATACGGGCCCCGTTGGCTCCGCCCCGGAAATCGGAGCCCCGGAAGGTGGAAGCGGCGGCCCAGGCCGCATAAACCAGCTGGGACACGGACAGGCCGGTTCCCAGAATTTTGGCCTTGAGGTCGGCGATATCGGCGGCATCGACCAGATCGTGGTCCACTGCCGGCACGGGATCCTGCCAGATCAGGTCTTCAGCCGGCACTTCCGGGCCCAGGTACCGGGATCGCGGTCCCATGTCCCTGTGGGTCAGCTTGAACCAGGCCCGGGCAAAGGCATCGGCAAACTCCTCCGGGTTTTCCAGATACCGCCGGGCAATCTTTTCATACACCGGATCGAATTTCAGGGACAGGTCGGCCGTGGTCATCATGGGCCGGTGTTTTTTGCCCGGGATATGGGCGTCCACCACCATGTCCTCGTCGTCCACATCCTTGGCCAGCCACTGATTGGCGCCGGCCGGGCTTTTCACCAGTTCCCAGTCGTATTTGAACAGCACCTTGAGATATCCCATGTCCCACCTGGTGGGGTTGGGTTTCCAGGCACCCTCGATGCCGCTGGTGATGGTATCCGCGCCCTTGCCGGAACCAAAACTGCTTTTCCAGCCCAGGCCCTGCGCCTCGATGGGGGCGGCTTCCGGTTCAGGTCCCAGATGGGATGCGGGTCCGGCACCATGGCATTTGCCGAAGGTGTGGCCCCCGGCCACCAGGGCCACGGTTTCTTCGTCATTCATGGCCATACGGGCAAAGGTTTCCCGGACATCCTTGCCGGACGCCACCGGGTCCGGATTTCCGTCCGGGCCTTCCGGGTTCACATAGATCAGGCCCATCTGCACGGCAGCCAGGGGATTTTCCAGGTCCCGGTCCCCGGAATACCGGCTTTTGGGTTTGTCGCTGGTGGCCAGCCATTCTTCTTCAGACCCCCAGTAGACATCTTCCTCCGGCTCCCAGATATCCACCCGGCCCCCGGCAAACCCAAAGGTCTTGAATCCCATGGACTCCAAAGCGCAGTTGCCGGCCAGGATCATGAGATCGGCCCAGGAGATTTTTTTGCCGTATTTCTGCTTGATGGGCCAGAGCAGGCGGCGGGCCTTGTCAAGGCTTACGTTGTCAGGCCAGCTGTTGAGCGGGGCAAACCGCTGATTGCCGGTGCCGCCACCCCCGCGGCCGTCCCCCATGCGGTAAGTGCCGGCGCTGTGCCATGCCATCCGGATAAACAGGCCCCCGTAGTGGCCGTAATCCGCCGGCCACCACTCCTGGGAGTCGGTCATCAATGCATACAGGTCTTTTTTGACCGCATTGAGATCCAGTGTCTTGAATGCTTCGGAATAGTTGAAATCTCTGCCCATGGGATTGCTTTTGCAGGAATGCTGGTGAAGGATTTTCAGATTGAGCTGGTTGGGCCACCAGTCCCGGTTGGATGTGCCGCTGCCGGCCACCTGACTGGATGATTTACCGGTTACCGGGCATTTGCTTTCTTTGTCGGACATGTGTTCCTCCTTGGATTCGGGTTACTAAACCATTAATATACTGTGCCGATATTTATCCGGATCGGCCGTGAGTGATTCCGTGAGCCTAAATAATATTTACTACTATTTAAGATCAATTTCATAATTTGTCAAGCCTGTTACATACGTGATGTCGTCACCGGCCGGAAAATAAAGATGTACACTGAAAAAATGGTTGCCTGATATGGACTGTATGCTATATTGACCGACCATAAAGCTGACCAGCGTTCTTTTATTGAAAACAGCACGACAAAGCGGTTGAATGAATATTATCAGAAAGGAGAAAAAATGAAAATCCGAAACCATGTAATATTTGCTGTGGCTCTGTTTCTGATTCCCATGGCGGCCCATGCCGAATGGGAAAGAACGGTGAGTGCCTGGGACACGCGCCTTCCGGACAAAGGAAAGCTGCAGATGACGTTCTGGGGCGGTTACTGGGAAACAGAATTTTCATCAGTGGATCTGGAAGAGAAAACCGGGTATCTGGATATCGTTTACGGCATTTCCGACAACTGGTCTGTCACGCTGACCCCGTCATATTACGGCTGGAGCGCGGACCCGGGACCTTCCGAATCCGGCATTTCCGATACCACTGTCATGACCACCTGGCGTTTTCTGGATGAAGCGGCGACCGGGTTCGACATGGCGGTTCAGGGCAGCCTGTACATCCCTACCGGCGATGCGGACAAAGGCCTTGGCTCAGACCGTTATTCTCCCGGTGTAAAATTGCTTTCTTCCAGAACCATCGGCCCGTTTATCGGTGTTGCCAACCTGGGCGGATATATGGTCATCGATGCCCGGGACGGAGAAAAGGACTGGGTCGGACAGGCGGCGCTGGAAGGAATCTACCCCTTGACCGGACAGCTGAGCCTCAACCTGGCTTTGTCCGGCAGCACCAAACGGTTTGACAGGGGTGAAGAAGGCGCGGATATTGGTGCCGGATTCCGGTGCACGCCGGAAAACTGGAACATGTTTCTGGCCGGCATGGCCTACAAAAGCTTTACAGATCTTTATGACTGGGGGTTGAACATCGCTGTCGGGTATGAATTCTAAACAGGGAAACCCGCCACCCATCGCCTCTTTACCGTGTAAATGATCTGATGCCATGGGCCGCCCCATCCAGTGGAAACAGGTCAAGGTGACCCGGATAAACGGGGAAACCGTGCCTGCAAAAGCGCCGGTCATCATTTCCGCCAGCCGGGCCACCGATATCCCCGCGTTTTATCCGGACTGGCTGATCCACCGGCTGAAGGCCGGATATGTGGTCTGGATCAACCCGTTCAACGGGAATCCTTTTTTCGTTTCCCTTGAATCGGCCCGGCTCTTCGTTTTCTGGAGCAAAAATCCCCGGCCGTTGATGCCCCTCCTGGATGAACTTGATAGCCGACACCTCAACTATTACTTCCAGTTCACGCTCAACGATTATGAAGAAGAACAATTCGAGCCCAACCTGCCGCCCCTGCCGGAAAGGATCGATACGTTCAAGGCGCTGTCCGACCGCATCGGAAAAGAACGGGTGATCTGGCGTTTCGATCCCCTGATCGTCACCCCACGGCTCTCCCCGGACCGGCTGCTGGAAAAAATCGAAAATATCGGCAGACAGGTGATGCACAAAACCGACAAGCTGGTGATCAGTTTTGTGCAGGTCTCCGCCTATCAGAAGGTCCGGAACAGCCTGGTCCGGGAAGTGGACCTGTTCGACCGGTCAACGGTGCAGACCGCAGAACCCAACCCGGAACAGATCCGGCTCATCGCCGGAGGCCTGAAGCAGTTACAGGATCGCTGGCGCGCCCGGGGCTGGGACATCACCCTTGCCACCTGCGGGGAATCCATGGACCTGGCAACGGATTACGGCATTGTCAAAAACAAATGCATTGACGATGACCTGATCCGAAAATACTTCTGCCATGACGGGCCTTTGATGCGGTTTGTCGATTATGGAGACACGGGCGCTGGACCTGCCAGGCAGATGGAGATGTTCTCCGCCCCCGGGCGGATCGACCTCAAGGACCGGGGCCAGCGCAGGGCATGCCGGTGCATCATGAGCAAGGACATCGGCATGTACAACACCTGCCGGCATTTCTGTGTCTACTGCTACGCCAACACCTCAAAAAAAGCGGTGAACCACCGGTGGGCCCGGCACAGAAAAGAGGGGGAAAGCATTGGGGGATCCTTTCATCCGGTGCCATGACAATCCGTGCCGCTGTCCAGGGCGCTCCGGACCCGGGCCGCCAGTTCCTCTTTTGAGAATGGTTTCTGCAAAAAATGAACCCCTTTGTCCAGGACCTCGTGGTGGGCAATGACATCGGCCGTGTACCCGGACATGAACAGGCATTTCAAATTCGGATGCATGACACAAAGACGGCCGGCCAGGTCCCGGCCGTTCATCTCCGGCATCACCACATCGGTCAGAACCAGATGGATGGTTCCATGTGTTTCCGCCAGGGTGACGGCCCTTCCCGGCGTGTCGGCGGACAGCACCTCATACCCCAGGCTTTCGAGCATGAGTTTGGTCACTTCCAGGATCGACGGTTCATCCTCCACCAGCAGAACAGTTTCACTGCCGGCTGGTACGGGTGTTACCGGGTCCTGTTTTTCAGGGACGGATTCCCGGTCCGTGGCAATATGCCGGGGCAGGTAGATCCTGAAGACAGCACCCATGCCCGGTTCACTGTAAACATTGATGAACCCGTTGTTCTGCTTGACGATGCCGTAGACCGTGGCCAGTCCCAGCCCCGTGCCCTTGCCCAGTTCCTTGGTGGTAAAGAACGGTTCAAACAGGTTTTTCTGGGTTTCCTGATCCATGCCGGCCCCGTCATCGGCCACGGACAGCTGCACATACTCTCCCGGAACAAAGCCGGGATGACGGTCACAATAGACCTGATCCAGGGTTTTTCTGCCGGTTTGAATCGTGACGGTCCCCACACCGCTGATGGCATCCCGGGCATTGACACACAGGTTGGCCAGGATCTGATCAATCTGGGACGGGTCCATTTTTACCGGCCACAGGCCCTGCCCCGGCTGCCAGACCAGGTGAATGTTTTCACCGATCAACCGGCGCAACATGATCAGCGTGCTGTCCACAGCCTGGTTCAGATCCATCACTTTCGGGGAGATGATCTGTTTTCTGGCAAAGGTCAGCAGCTGCCGGGTCAGATCCGCCGACCGCATGGCTGAATCACGGATCCGGTCCAGATCTCTGTGCACGGGGTCGGCTGCTTCGATCCGGCCCATGGCCAGCTCCACATGACCCAGGATCACCCCCAGCATGTTGTTGAAATCATGGGCCACGCCCCCTGCGAGCCTGCCCACGGATTCCATTTTCTGGGCCTGCCTGAGCTGGGAGGTCAGGCGGCGGTGCTCGGCATTGAAAATCACCTGGGCCGCCATCCCGGCCAGGGTCCCGGCAAACGCCTCTTCATCCGGATGCCATGACCGCTTTCCGCCCATGTGCGCCATGGTAAAAATACCCACGAGCCGGCCCTGGGAAATGATCCCGGCATCCAGGGTGGCCGTGATTCCCATGGGAATCAGATAGGAATTAAGAAATTCTTTCATTCGTTCATCATTAAGGGCATCCTGGACAAATATCCGCCCCTCTCTTTGAAACGTTTCAAAATAACATGGAAAATCCGCTGTCCGAAGCTGCATGCCCGGGGTATTGCCGTTCTGATCCACACCGAAAAACGCCACACATTCCAGAACGGTTTCATCTTTGGAAAACTGCCAGATGTTGGCCCGGGCCACATGGATGGTATTGCACGCGGTTTCCACCAGCCTTGAAAACGCGGCATTTTTGTCATCAGAGTGAACCACCGGATCCAGGGCCAGATCGGCGATGGCTTTGCGCTGCCGAACGGCGCGCTCTTCACTGTTGCGCAGGTTTCTTTCCGCCTGCCTCCGCTCGGATTGCGCCATGGATTCGCTTTTCAGCAGGTTGCGATGCCGGAACATCAACGCCAGAACCAGCAGAAACACCAGCCCGCTCAACCACATGAAAAGGTTGACCCCGCTGAGAAATCTTTCCAGGCGTTCCCGCTGTTCCTTGAGAATATCCCGGGCCGTTGTATGGGAATCGCTGCGGATATGCCAGGCTTTGGTCTGGGCGGAACGCAGCCGGGAATGGACGATGTTCAGGGTCAGGGCGGCGTGCGGGGGGTAACCGGACACGCCGTGGGTCAGCCACTGCCGGGCATCCACCAGGGCCGGGGCCACAGCATCGTGAAACGTCGAGGCCTGGACCAGGTTGTCGAACACATAAGTCTGGCGCAGCGCCACCAGAGAAGCGTACACCTCATCCACCTGACGGGCCAGATCGGCAACCGCTCCTTCGGAGGGGTCATTCCGGACCAGGGCGGACTGGATGATCACCCCGCTGAGCCCTTCGGAAACCCGGCTCAACGCCTGGAGCTGGTCCAGCAGAATGGTCGGCAGGATCCGCTCCACGGACTTGAGGGTCATCCGGGTGTAGAGTCCGGCGGAAAGCACCATGGCCAGAACGGCGATCATGGCGATCCAGCCGATGGTTCCGGCGCTTCGGGACGGAAGCCTCATGGAATGGCATCCCCTTTGGGCAGCCCTTTCTGCTGCCGGTAGAACCGGATGGCCCCCGGATGGAGCCCCACGGTAAGGCCGTGCAGCGCGGTCTGCATGGTAACGGCATGGCCCAGCGGATGGGCCTGGCGAAGCAGCTCCCGGGTTTCGTCACTCCACAGGATCCGGGTCAGGTCATAGACCAGGTCCGCATCGATGTCTTCCCGGACCAGCAGCAGGGCATACACTTCCAGGGTCGGGGTTTCAGGGATGCCCGGATAAATACCGTCCGGAATCACACCGGGCAGAAAATAAGGATGTTCCCGGTGAATGGCCCCAGCAGTGCCGGGATCGATGGGAACCAGTGTAAAATCAGGACCCATGATTTCCACGATGGCCGGGGCCGGGGTGCCCGACATGAGAGAGATACCGTCCAGCTGTCCTCGGGCCAGGCGCTCGATGGTGAACTCCGGTTTGAGATAGACCGGGTCCAGATCTGTTTCCTTTAACCCGTGAAATTCAAGGGCGATCCGCATGACCGCCAGGGTGCCGGACCCGGATTCATCCAGGGACACGGCTTTTCTTTTCAGATCGGTGAAGCGGCGGATGTTCGCATCCCGGCGGACCAGGATCTGAAGCCGTTCCGGGTACAGGCTGGCAATGGCTTTCAGCGGAACCTTTTTTCCCGATGAAAACGGACCGATACCCTGCCGCGCCTGGAACGCGACATCCGCCTGTACCAGGCCGGCTTCAATCTCTTCATTGGCCAGAGCACGGACATTGGCGACGGAACCTCCGGAAGTTTGCGCCACGGCCACCCGGCCGGCAGCAGTCCCGGTCGATGAAAACCCCATGGCCAGGGTCCGGCCGACGGGATAATACACCCCCATGGGTCCGCCCGTGCCGATGCGGAACAACGGTATCTCTCCCGATGCGGCCGACCCGGCTGCCACCCCGAACGTCCATGTCAACAAGACCCACACCCCTGAGACCAGAACCTGTCTCAGCCGTCTTTGATACTTGCCTTCTTTCTGACCCAACATGCCTTTGCCCTCCGTTTTTTCATATCTTATTGCATCATGGAACAAGTTTAAACGATTTTCTGTGATCGATGCGGATAAAATGAAAATAGAGAGGCATGAATGACACATGGATTGAAGGAACTTGTGGGGATGGGGGACTGAAAAAATGGTGGGCGGTACAAGGATTGAACTTGTGACTTCTACCGTGTGAAGGTAGCACTCTCCCGCTGAGTTAACCGCCCGTGGCTGTTTTTTATCAACACGCCACCCTTGATACCCTTTTTTTCGACATCGGTCAAGAGATCATTTGACAATTTTTTACAAAACCGTTTTCCCTTGACATGTAAAGGGAAAGTATTTTATGGAATCTAAATCAGAAGTTGGACTGACAATTATTCAAGGAGATAATTCATGGCATATGATTTCAATGTGAACGAAGTGTTTGAAATGGCAATCCAGATTGAGGCGAACGGCGCCAAATTCTACAGAAAAGCCGCCGAATTGCAGCCGGATCCGGACAACAAGGCATTTCTGGAAAAACTGGCCCACATGGAAGACAAGCACAAAACCACCTTTGAAGCCATGCGCAAAGAGGTATCCGAAAAAGAGAAACAGGAGACCGTGTTCGACCCGGCCAATGAACTGTCCATGTACCTGAAAGCCATGGCGGACAGCCATGGCGGGGAAGGCAATCCAGATGTGGTGGAATCGTTTACCGGTGAAGAACCCATTGAGGAGATCATCACCACGGCCATCGGCCTGGAAAAGGAATCCATCCTGTTCTACCTCGGGCTCAAAGATCTGGTTCCGGCCAAATACGGACACGACAAACTCGACGACATCATCCGGGAAGAAAAACTGCACATTGCCCAGCTGAACGGGTTTTTAAAGAAAATCAGGGCTTAATCCATCGTGCGTCCGCCGGAAAATGACCCCGGGCTCCAGCCGGCGGACGTTTGTCTTTTCATAAGGCATCCGGTTCCATACACATGATCCGCTCCCTGAAAACATGCCTGAAATCAGATCTGTTCAGAGAAACCGTCACCATTATCGTTCCCATCTGGGCCGTTCTGGGCATATTTATCCTGAGCATGTTTCTGATTTTTATCCCTTCTCTTGAAAACAGTCTTACAGACCAGAAAAAAGAAACAATCCAGACCCTGACACACAGCGCGGTCAGTCTGCTGTCCGAATATCAGGAACGGTCACTGACCGGTGAACTGACCATGTCAGAAGCCAAATCCCGGGCCATTGAACGAATCCGGTATCTGCGGTATGGTGCTGATGCCAAAGATTATTTCTGGATTATCGATTTGCATCCATTCATGCTCATGCATCCCTACAGACCGGACCTGGAAGGAAGGGACCTGACCAGTTTCACAGATATTCAGGGCGGATTTCCGTTCATGGGTATGGTGGAAACCGCCTTGAAAAAAGGAGAGGGCCATGTCAACTACTACTGGCAGTGGAAGGATGCGCCCCATCATGTCGCTCCCAAAATCTCCTACGTCAAGCTGTTCAAACCCTGGGGATGGGTCGTGGGCACCGGCATATATGTCGAGGATATCCAAAAGGAGATCCGGATCATCACAAGTAAAATCAAACAGATATTCACTGCCGTTCTCTTTATGATTTTCACCCTGTCCATCTACATCACCTGGCAGACCATCCGGATCCGCAACAGAAAACAAACCGCTGAACACACCGTCCAGAAGGAAAAAGAGATTCTTTCGCTGATTCTGGAAAGCACGCCCCACGGCATTTCTCTGATTGACAAAGATGACCGGTACGTTTACGTCAACCCGTATTTCACGAAGATCACCGGCTACACCCTGGCCGATATTCCCGACAAACAGGCCTGGTTCCAAAAAGCGTATCCGGATCCGGAATACCGGCAGCGAATCATTGACACCTGGAAAACCGATTTTCCCATCGAAGGCCGGGTCCATGTGCGTGAATTCAAAATCACCTGCAAGGACGGCCGGAACAAAGATATCGAATTCAGGTCTTCCTTTGCCACGGACAAAAAGATATCCGTGCTCACGGACATCACCCAGAGAAAAGAAGCGGAAACCATCCGTAGAGAAAAGGACCGGCTTCAGGGGGTTCTGGAGCTTTCCGGGGCCGTTTGTCATGAAATGAACCAACCGCTGATGAGCATATCCGGGTATTTTGAACTGATTCTGCTGGACTTGCCGGAAACAGATCCCCATTTTCCCAGGATCAAGAAAATCCAGGCACAGCTGGAACGAATGGCTGATATCACCAAAAAGCTGATGAAGATTTCCCGGTACCAGACCAAAGACTATCTGGACGGAAAAATTCTGGATATCAACGGCCCACCGGATACAGACCCGAAAAAAAATAACCGCCGGGACTAACGAATTTTCCGTGCCCCGGCGGTGACTTTGTCATATCTGATCCCGCAGCAGGACACTGCTGCGGATTTTCACCTTATTTTGCCATGGATTCCAGCTCTGGATTGGTTTTGATGGTCTGCTTGTCACCGGCCAGATGGCGCCGGGCTTTTTCCTTGTTCTTCTTGATCTGGGCCTGCACTTTGTCCGCCAAACCGTCAAGGGCGGAATACATGGTCTCCGCTTCCTCTTTGGCATTGATCCTCAGTTTGTCACTGATCAGGTTGATTTCCGCGATATGGCGGATTTTTTCAACAGACAATACCAGATTTGCCTCCCCCGGGGCATCCAGCATTTTGTCCAGCCTGTCCAGCTTTTCCTGGGCATAGGATTTCAAGGCGTCCGAGGATTCCATCTGCTTAAAATTTATGGCAAGCTGCATAAGTCCTCCTTGTGTGAGGGTTGGTCAAAACTCCGCATTCACCTTAACAGATAATGACCACCAATCCGGGTAAAGTCAATTTTTTTTCAACGGTTTTTATCTGCTTGTTGTGAATGCCTGTTTGACGTATACTTGTTTTATGGTTGTACCGATCCCCATAGCCTCAAAAAGGAGAATGCCATGCTCAAAGCCCGCGACATCATGCAGACCCGCATCATCAGCGTAACCCCGGACACCGATATCACCCGGGCCGGAAAAATCCTGCTCGAAAACCATATCAACGGGGTGCCTGTGGTCGATGACCAGGGAGAGCTCAAGGGTATTCTGTGCCAGAGCGATCTGATTTACCAGCACAAGGAGATGCCAGCACCCCCGATTTTCACCATCCTGGATTCCATTTTTCCCTTGTTTTCCTCAAAAAAACTGGATGAGGAGTTCCAGAAGCTTGCTGCTGCCACCGTGGCCCAGGCCATGGTCAAAAAGGTGGTCACCGTAACCACGGACACACCGGTCAGTGAGATCGCCAGCCTGATGGTGGAAAAACATTTTCATACCATTCCGGTGGTGGAGAACCTGAAGCTGGTGGGAATCATCGGCAAGGAAGATATTCTCAGAACCCTGACCGGGGAAAAGTGATTCAGGGCATTACCGGCGTGCATGTTGCCGGCCCGGCATCAGACCGGGCCGCTTGATTTCCAGACAGGGAGAAAAAATGGCATATTTCGATTTCACCAGCTTTGATGTATCGTTTCAGCAGTATGTCAAATATGTGCTGGGCAAACCCCTGAATAAAGCCACCCGGAAAGATCAGCTCAACGCCGTGTCCTATGCGGTGGGAAAATACCTGATGGACATTCATTTCGACACCCGGACACGGTATGAAAAAAACAATGCCAAACAGGTGTATTACCTGTCCATGGAATTTCTCATCGGCCGGCTGCTGTCCAATAACCTGCTGAATCTGGGAATTTTCGACGCATGTGCCCGGTATCTGAAAAAACAGGGCATGGATCTGGAACAACTGGTGGAGGAGGAGCAGGATCCGGCCCTGGGCAACGGGGGCCTTGGCCGGCTGGCTGCCTGTTTTCTGGATTCCATGGCCAGCCTGGACATGCCCGGGTTTGGATATGGGATCAACTATGATTACGGGCTGTTCCGCCAGGTAATTGCCAATGGATATCAGCGGGAGAGGCCGGATTACTGGCCTAACCGGTCCTCTCCCTGGCTGGTCCGGCGTTCGGGGGAACAATATGTGTTGCCCATCTACGGAAAGATTGAAGACCGCCTGGATGAAAACGGGCACTATACCCCCAGATGGGCCCGGAAAAAACTGTTCATCGGCCGGCCCCACGACATCATGATCGCGGGCCACCGGGGCCGGACCGTGAACCGGCTCCGGCTTTTTTCAGCGGCCGCGTCCAGGGACTTTGACATCGAGATTTTCAATGACGGGGATTATATCAAGGCGGTCAGCCGGAAAATCCAGTCTGAAAGCGTCACCAAAATCCTGTATCCCTCCGATTCCAAGGAAAGGGGCAAGGAACTGCGGTTCATCCAGGAATATTTTCTGGTGGCCTGTGCCCTGAGGGACATCATCCGGGATTTCGAGACCCGGCATGACGACATCCGGCAGTTTCATCAGCATGTGGCCATCCAGCTCAACGATACCCACCCGGCCCTGGCCGTGGCCGAGCTGATGCGGATCCTGGTGGACGAAAAAAAACTGACCTGGGAAGACGCCTGGGATATCACGGTCAACACCCTGGCATTCACCAACCACACCCTTTTGCCCGAAGCCCTGGAAATCTGGCCGGTGTTCATCGTCAACAAGGTGGTGCCCCGGCATATGCAGATCATCTATGAGATCAACCGGCGGTTCATCGCCCAGGTCAAGGAGCGGTTCGGCGGCGACAACCATGACATGATCGCAAAGATGTCCATTATCCAGGAAGGGCATGAACAGCAGGTGCGCATGGCCAACCTGGCCATCATCGGGACACACTCAGTGAACGGGGTGGCGAAAATCCACTCCGAGCTGGTGAAAAAACAGCTGGTGCCGGAATTCTATTCCCTGTGGCCGGAAAAATTCAACAACAAGACCAACGGGGTCACACCCCGCCGATGGATCGTGGCCTGCAATCCGGGGCTGGCCGGACTGATCACCGATGCCATCGGCCGCCGCTGGATCGCGGATCTGGACATGATCTGGGAACTGGAAGCGTTTCAAAACGACCCCGGATTTCTGGAGCGGTACCGGACCGTGAAACAGGCCAACAAGCAGTCTCTGGCCGCCTACATCCAGCAGGCCTTGTCCGAAACCGTGGACCCCTCCTCCATTTTTGATGTTCAAGCCAAACGCATTCACGAATACAAACGCCAGCTGCTCAATGTCCTGCACATCATCCACCTGTATCTGTGCATCAAGGATGACAAGGCGGATATCGGGCCTCCCCGGACCTTTCTTTTTGCCGGCAAGGCGGCCCCGGGATACCAGACCGCCAAACTGATCATCAAACTGATCCACAATGTGGCCGATGTGGTGAACCATGATCCGGCGGCAAACCGGCAGCTCAAGGTGGTGTTCCTGCCGGACTACCGGGTGACGCTGGCGGAACGGCTCATCCCGGCGGCGGATGTGAGCGAACAGATCTCCACCGCCGGCATGGAAGCGTCCGGCACGGGCAACATGAAATTCGCCATGAACGGGGCATTGACCATCGGAACCATGGATGGCGCCAACATTGAAATTCTGGAGCACGTGGGCCGGGAAAACATGTACATCTTCGGCCTGACCGTGGATGAAGTGGCCGCATTGCAGTCCCGTTACCAGCCCAAGGAGTTTCTGGAAAAAGACGACCGGCTCAGGCGGGTCATCTACGCGTTGCGGTCCGACCGGTTCAGCGCTTCGGAACCCGGTATTTTCCGCCCTCTTTACAACATCCTTCTGTCTCCGGGGGACCGGTTTCTGAATCTGGCGGATTTCAGCGCCTATGCCGGGGCCCAGCAAGCCATTGCGAAAGATTTTCAGGAGCCGGACAAATGGAGTGCCCGGGCCCTGATGAATACGGCCCGCACCGGATATTTTTCCAGTGACCGCACCATCAAGGCCTATGCCGATGAGATCTGGGGCATCAAGTCCCAGATTCAGGAGAAAGACCGGTGGTAAAAAGGACTCCCCGCAGGCCGCGTCCCCCGGAGGCGGTGCCTCAATGCGGCCATTGCCGAAAAATCTGCTGTAGAAACCGGGTCAAGGCTTTTTTTCCAGCACCAGGGCCGTACGGGAGGGCAGGTACAGGGAAAGGCGGTGCCGGTCCGGACAGGAGGGGCCTTGGGATACCGTGAAAAACTCCTGGTCCGGTGCCACCCGCTCATGCCCCCCGAACCGGGACTGGTCCGTATCCAGAATCAACCGATACCGGCCCGGCGGCCCATCCACCCGGTAGTCGAAAAAAGAGCGGGACGGATGAAAATTGAACACAAAAAACAGCGGCGCTCTTTCAAAAGCCATGATCTTGTGGTCTTCATGGATATAGCACAGTCCCGGATATTGGGATGCAAACAGATCCGTGCCGGCGGCCAGGCGGATCATCTCCCGGTCAAACAGATACAGCGCGTGGTAAAGAAGATCCGGGTCATATTTCAACGACCACTGGCGCCGGGCGTATTTGAATGAAAAATGGTTGCGTTCCGAAGGAAAGTCCACCCATTCGGGATGGCCGAATTCATTGCCCATGAAATTGAGGTACCCGGCATGGGCCGTGGCCAGGGTGACCAGCCGGATCATCTTGTGCAGGGCCACGGCCCGGAAGGTCTCGATACCGGCATGGTCCCGGTGCATGTTCGTATAGATCCGGGACCCCATCAGGCGCATCATCAGGGTCTGGTCCCCCACCAGGGCCTGGTCGTGGCATTCGGCATAGGAGATAGTGGCTTCTTCGGCCCGGTGGTTGGTCAGTTCATGCCACAGACGGCCCAGGGGCCAGTCCTCATCCCGGGTTTCCTTGACCAGCCTGATCCAGAAATCGGCAATGCCCATGGCAAACCGGAAGTCGAACCCGTATCCACCGATATCCGCCGGGGCCGCCAGCCCGGGATAGCCGCTCACATCCTCGGCAATGGCCACCGCATCCGGATTCAGATCATGGACCAGCCGGTTGGCGGCATACAGATAGTTCAACGCATCTTTATCCACATCCGGGCCGAAATAATCGGCATAGCTCATGAATGCCCGGTCCAGGCCGTGGTCTTCAAACAGCATGGAGGTGACCCCGTCGAACCGGAACCCGTCCACATGAAACGCCTCGATCCAGTAGCGCAGGTTGGACAAAAGAAATTTGATCACCATGGGTTTGCCGTAGTCAAAACACCGGGAATCCCACAGCCGGTGCATGCCTTTGGGGCCGTCGTGAAAGAACTGGTAGAGCGTGCCGTCAAACCGGGACAGCCCCTCCACCTCGTTTCTCACGCTGTGGGAGTGGATGATGTCCATGAGCACCCGGATGCCGTTCCTGTGAGCCGCATCGATAAGCGCCTTGAGATCCTCCGGCGTGCCGAACCGCGAGGAGGGAGCGAAAAACGAGGACACATGATACCCGAACGAACCGTAATAGGGATGCTCCTGCACCGCCATCAGCTGAATGGTGTTGTACCCGGCATCAATGACCTTCGGCAGGATATGGCGGCGGAATTCCTTCCAGGTGCCGATACGCTCGGCTTCCAGGGCCATGCCGGGATGGGCCTCGTAAACGAGAATGGGACCGGTGTTTTTCCCAGGAAACGGGGCCTGCCATACATGGGGATCGGGCGGGTGCCACACCTGGGCATTGAAAATCAGGGTGCAGGGATCCTGAACCACCCGCCTTGCCGCCGTGGGAATCCGGTCTCCCTGTCCATGGGGCCAGATCACCTTCAGACGGAACAGGTCCCGGTGGCAGAACATGTCCCCATCGAACCGGGCTTCAAACACCTGATCATCGATTTTGGGTACACGAAATTCCGGCACGCACTGCCAGCGGTTTTTGTCGCATAGAATGAACATGTCCGTGGCATGGGGGGCCCATTCAGTGAACACCCACTTTTGACGGGAAGGATCAAAGTGCAGGCCGAACCGCAGGTGATAATCGGCAAACCCGGTCAAAGATCCGCCATGACCGGCCCGGAGGGTTTTTTCCAGATCACGGGCCGCCCGGTACCGGGCCCGGATGGTTCCGGCATGGGGCAGAAGGCCCGGATCGTTGAATATCCCGGGATCAGACAAGGAAGGGCCTCTGGAGCATTTTTTCATACAGGTCGATATACTCCTGCGCACATTGGGAATGGTTGAAGGCCAGCACACTGTCGATCATGATCCGGTGAACCTGCTGTTCTTTTGTCTGTTCATCCATTCTGTAAAAATCCATGGCCCGGTCAATGGCCCAGGAAAACCCACGGACGTCGTGCACATTGAACAGGAATCCGTTGCCGGTGCCGGCCTGAGGATCCAGCATTGTCACGGTATCATGCAGCCCGCCGGTGTCGAACACAATGGGCAGAGCACCGTAGATGCTTCCGATCATCTGAGGCAGGCCGCAGGGCTCGAACGCCGACGGCATGAGGATGAAATCCGCTGCGGCAAAGGCCTGGTGGGACAGCCCTTCATTGAACCCGCAGATGCTCACCCGCCGGCCGATCCCGTGGAACCGGACGATCTCGTGGAAATGTTTTTCATAGGCCCCGGATGCCACGGACACGATCTGCAGTCCGTCGTCCCAGTACCGGTCCACAACCTGGTACATGATGTCGGCCAGCAGCTGGCACCCCTTCTGCACCGGGTCCAGCCTGGAGGGCCAGAAAAACAGGGGGGCGTGTTCGTTTTTCTCCAGGTCCAGGATTTTTTGCAGATAGGTTTTGTTGGCGGCCTTGTACTGCCGGTGATTTTTCGGACCGTAATTGTACCGGATCAGTTCATCCACGGCCGGGTTGAATTCCGGGTCCGGCGCGTTGAGAATGCCTGTGGCGCATTCGGCATAGTATTTGTTGGCCAGCTCGGTTTTCAGGCAGGGTTCCACAAACGGATGCCGGTCTTCAACGATCTCTTTCAAGAACGTGGGGCTTACCGTGTTTACATAATGGGACGCAAATACGCCGGAGGAGAGAAAATCCACCCGGTTGTGGTCCCGGCTCTCCTCGTAGTTCACGGGCGGCTTTTTGAAATACAGCCACTGCCAGAAGGAGGCTGCGTCAATGCCCCGGTCCTCGATTTCGGCCATGGTGGAGGTCATGGTGTGGATGTTGTGGATGGTGAACAGACAGGGGATCTCCAGTTTCCGGGACATGGCCGGAATCAGCCCGGTCATCCAGTCGTTGCAGTGAATGATGTCCGGCGCCACTCTGGGCATGATATTGTTGATCACCTCCCGCTGGAATGCCAGAGACACTTTCAAATCCATGTCCGAATACCCGGAATACACATTGTTCAGATAGTAGAACGCCCGGTCCGCGGCGAGGTGAATCCGTTCCTCATCCAGGCGCTTGCGGATCTTGGCCAGTTCCCGGCTGTGAGTCTTGGTGGTGGCGCCGTCGAATATGGACCGGTAATCCGGCAGGGCCACATGGACGTCACAGCCCAGGTCGAACAAAGCGGAGATCAGGGCCGCGGATACATCCGCCAGCCCGCCCGCCTTGGCGGAATAATTGGACCGGTTGCCCATGTCTTCCGGCAGATAGGAAACTTCCGGCGTCACAATCAGAATTCTGGGTTTTTGTGCCATATGCCGCCTCCTGTTGCTTGATTTGTCGGTCACTGCACCATGGGGTCCGGCGCGGGACATCAGTCATCGGTTGCCACCCAGGTGATCAGACCCGGCGTGTTGCGCAGGACCGCATCGCCTCTGGGAATCACCCGGGCCGTGTACCCGAACCGCCCTGAATCTGAACACACCACCCGGCAGCCGTAGACATGGGTGCCCGGTGCAATGGTACTTTGCAGCTTCATGGTTTCGGCCCGGCTGTTCTCCAGGTCCCCGGTGCCTTTGAGCCTGCCGTGGTACACCTGGACCTCCACTTCATCCGGGCTCAACTCTCCCAGGAACACCTCGAGTACCACACTGAAGGTGTCGCCCACGGCAAAATCTCCTCCCGGTTTTATCCGGGGTTCCGACACCCGGATATGGGACCACAGGGCATTGAGCCGGGACTGGGTCAGAGCCAGGTCCCTGGCTTTTCTGGCCGAATCCTCGGTCAGTTCCCGCAGGTTCCCCGCCGCCGGCATATAAAACCGGTTTGTATACTCTCTGACCATATGATCACTGGAAAAATCGGTAATGGCCATTTTCATGGCCGCCTTCATCATCTGAATCCATTTTTCAGGCGGATTGCCCCGCTTCCGGTCATAAAACACCGGGATCACGTCATTTTCCAGCACATTGAACAACGCCTGGCTCTCGACTTCATCCTGATAATTCGAATCATCGTAATCCGTGCCGTTGCCGATCCGCCATCCCCGGGTGTCATTATATCCTTCACACCACCACCCATCCAGGATGGATACGTTCAGCCCGCCGTTGGCCGCGGCCTTCATCCCGGACGTACCACACGCTTCAAAGGGACGTCTCGGCGTGTTGAGCCACACGTCACATCCCTGGACCATGTATCTTGCGATGTTGATGTCATAGTTTTCCAGAAAAACAATCCGGTGCCGGACATCCGGTTGCCGGGCGAATTCCACAATCCGGCGGATCAGGTCTTTGCCTTCGTTGTCATTGGGGTGGGCTTTTCCGGCAAACACCAGTTGAACCGGATGCTCAGTGTCGGTGATGAGCCGGATCAGCCGCTGGGGGTCCCTGAGCAGGAGCCCGGCCCGTTTGTAGGTAGCGAACCGCCTGGCAAAACAGATGGTGAGCACCCGGTGGTCCAGGGCGGTTGACACCTCATCCAGAAGGTTTCTCGGGGCATTTCGCCGTTCATACTGATCCATGAGCAGCTGCCGGCATTTCCGGATCAGATTGGACCGGTCCAGTTCATGCACATGCCACAGATCCGAATTATCGATGCTGTCAATGCGCGAAACCAGTGCCGGTTCCGACTGCCGGTCAATCCAGTCAGCCGCCACGTACCGTTCCAGCAACGCGTTCTTGTGCCGGGATATGTAGGAGTTGATGTGCACCCCGTTGGTGACGTGATATATGGGAACTTCCTCTGTGTGGCGGCCCGGCCACAGTTTCTGCCACATCCGCCGGGCCACTTCCCCGTGAAGCCGGCTGACCCCGTTGATATCCCCTGAAAACTGAACCCCTAAACAGAACATGGAAAACTTTTTGGGTTCTTCTGATTCAGGAATCTCTCCCCAGGAGAGAATTTCATCCACGGAAACCCCGAATTTTTCCGCATAAGAGGCGATATAGGGACGAACCTGATCTTTTTCAAATTCATCATGCCCGGCCGCCACCGGGGTATGGGTGGTAAACACGGTGCTGCGCCGGCAGATCTGGGACGCGCTCTGAAAATTCAGACCGTACCGCTCCATGATCTGGCAGATGCGCTCCAGTCCGGCAAAGGTACAGTGTCCCTCGTTCATGTGCGACACGGCCGGAAACAGACCCATGGCTTTGAGGACCCGGGTGCCGCCGATTCCCAGCAGGGCCTCCTGGGCCACCCGGATATCCCCGGGGCTGGCGTAGAGCCGGGAGGTGATGCTCCGGATATGTTCCGGATTTTCCGGCAGGTTGGTATCCAGCAGCAACAGCCGGATCTTTCCCACGTTAATTTTCCAGACACAGGCATGGATCATGCCCCCGGGACCCGGAATATCGATCAACAGATCCTCGCCCGAGGCTCCTGTGACTTTTTGAATCGGCAGGTCAAACACATCGATGATGGGATAGGTTTCCTGCTGCCAGCCATGGTGGTCCAGATACTGACGGAAATATCCTTCTCTGAAGAGCAGGCCGATGCCGGTCAAAGGAAGTCCCAAGGCGGAAGAGGCCTTGAGGTGATCTCCGGCCAGCACGCCGAGCCCTCCGGCAAAAAAGGGCAGCGATTCATGCAGGCCGAATTCCATGGAATAGTAAGCCACCGTATCCCCGGGTCCCATGGCCATGGCCAGGTCCGGGACCCGGGACATCTCAGAGGACATGGTCTCGAACCGGGCCTTTACCAGGGCCAGTTGACCCAGAAAGCTTTCATCCCTGGACAGCGCTTCATACCGGTGCTGGGAAATGCGTGCCAGAAAGACCACCGGATTTTTCCCCACCTTTTCCCACAGCCCGGGATGGATCCGGCGGAACAGGTCTACGGCCTGGTCATTCCAGCTCCACCACAGGTTTCTGGCCAGATCCCCCAGAAAGGACAACGGTTCGGGAATGGCCGGATATACTTTGTAAATCTGCATGTTTCTCATGACCGTCTAAGTCTCCTTGTGGACAATCGATGCACCACCCGGGCCGCCTCGCTCACGCCCCAGGCCTGGGCGTCACACCCCCGGGGGGTATGGGGAAAATCCCCGTCCAGGATCTCGGGAACATACCCGGCAGCCCCGGTTCTCATCAGATGTTTCATGCTGCCCAGCCAGGCCAGGCAGGCGGCATGGCTTTGTTCACCAAACACCGTTGCCCAGGCCTCGCAGAATACGGGAAACGGCCAGGTCCAGGCCGTGCCGTTGTGGTAGGCGGGTTTTCTTTGTGTGTCTTCATCCCCTTGATACGTTCCGGCATAGGGATGATGAGGATCATTGAGCGGTTTCCCGTGATGGACCACCGGCAGGGGCACGGTCAGGCTGCGGTCGGACAGGCTTCGAATCCCGCCCGGCACCAGCAGCTCCAGACAGGTTTCCATGGTTTTCCGGGCTTTTTCACCGGGCGGCATCACCCCCAAAGTGAACAGCAGAAGCTGGTTGGGCCGCAGGGCATCATCAGGCAGCGCTTTTTCGGCCGGCCCGTCACCTTGCAGGCAGTCGCTGAAATACCCCAGCGCATCGTTCCAGAACAAGATGTCAATGGACTGGCGGACCTGGTCCGCTTTCCGGCCCCATCCGTTGGCCGGATCGATGGCTTCCAGAAACGTCAGGGCATTGTGCCACAGGGCCTGGATCTCCACCGGATACCCCTGACGGGGGGAGCCGGCCGGAAAATTGGTGTCCATCCAGGTGAAATGGGAGGGGCTGTACAAAAGCCCGGTTTCCCGGTCCATTTTCACGCCGGTGGGGGTACCGGTTTCAATGGACCGTGCCATGTCCAGCACCACCTGTTTCAGGGTCCGTCCGTCCAGGTCCTGATCCAGGAATCCGGTATCACCGGTTTGCTCCAGAATGTCCCGGCAGCAGGCGAAAAACCACAACGGTGCATCCGAGGTTTCGATGTTCCCGGCATTTTCTCCGCAGATCATGTTGGGCAGCGTGCCGTCTTTCTCGAACCGGCCGAACAGATGCAGGATCGCCTGGGCCTCGGCCAGGCGGCCCAGTTCCACCAGGCTCCGGCAGAAAATCAGGCTGTCCCGGCCCCAGTCAAGAAACCAGGGGTATCCGGCGATCACGCTTTTGTCCGGCCCCCGGTCCACCAGAAACAGATCCAGTGCCCGGACCAGGGCCTGTTCCATGGGAAAGCCTGGCTCAAAGGCCGGAGACGGCCACGGGGCCGCTTCTTTTGTCCTGCCGGTGCCCACACGGGCCGTCAGGTCCGCGGTATGCCCCCCGGCACACTCAAAGGAAAAATACCCCGGGCTGTACAGGTCGGAGGCCGGATCCAGCCCCCGCGTCGCTTCCAGAGGCCGGTGAACCATATACTGCCATTTCGGCTCATGGACAAACCGGCCGGGTGTCCGGATATCCATGGACAGGGCATGACCGGTGGACAGGGAAAACGTGAATCCGGTGTCATGGGCACGGACCCGGCCCGGCCAGTCGGTTTCGGGTCCGGTGAACGCTTTGACGGTATCATGAAAACTGCGGTCTTCCACATCCGGCCGGATGATCAATGTCACGGGCAGGTCGTCCGACAGGATCCGGTCCCGGTTGTGTTTCGCCTCAGGCCGGGTGATGGACAGACAGACCTGGTTGTCTCGGGGCGACAGCATCAGGGTCAGGTCCAGCACATAATATTTTCCTTCGGAGGTCGGCACATGGAACCGCCACCGGCCGGCATTGTCATAGGAAAACAGGAAACTTTGCAGACAATCCTTGGCCAGTTCCCTGGAATAGCCCTGAAAAATCGCCCAGATGCGGCACCGGGCCAGGGTCATCCACCGGTTTTCGGGCATGCCCGGATTCAGGTTGGCACCCAGAATCGCGTCATACCGGCTGTTCAGCTTTCCCCAGTCCCCGGGAATCCGCATCATCCCCCCGGTGCGGGTGGCACCCAGCAGGGTCAGTCCGGGATCAGCTGCGATCTTGCGCCGGGTGAAGGTGGTTTTCACATGCAGGGTGTCAAAGGGCGCCAGATACAGAAGGGAGGCCGATGCCGTCTGAACTCCGCCGGGATGGAACATCCGCAGATTCAGGCGGCAGGGTTTGTGATTTTTCCGGAATGTTCTGGGCATGAACAAGGCGAAAAATCCGCCGGTTTTCAAGGGCAGCCCCTCTTCATAGCCCAGGGATTGCCGGTTGGCGTCCCCCAGACTTCTCCGGTCCGGATCCCTGGCATCCAGGATTTCCGCCCGGAACCCCACCGGGCTTTTCACCAGCAGGAAAAACCCGGGCGGCACCATGACCTGGCGCTTCAGGTCTTTTGTAACATCAAAGGGAATCACCCGGGTTTCTTTTGTGTCAGGAAAAAAGGAACGGATGAATTCCAATGGATCTTCTGCCAGATGCCGGGCCGCCCGGTCCAGATCCAGGCCGCTCACATCCGTGTATCCGTGGATCGCGGTTTTGATGGCCAGAACCCCGGCCCTGAACTTCTGGTTCAGCACCTGTTCCGGCACGGGGGCCGGGGTGGGCTCGTCTTGATGGAAATCGGCCGCCAGGGCCCGGGTATCAGCCGGGTCCGGGGACAGTGCCATGGCCTCACCCGCTGCCAGGGTGAGGCCGGCCATGGGGCCATCTGCCAGAAGAGAGACCGGCGTCCCGGTCAACAGATCCACCCATTCCTTCTGATCCACCCCTGTATCCGTCCGGTGCCAGAAAACCGGGGACGGCTCTTCACAGTCCAGGTTCACCAGAATCAGAAGCGTTTTGCCGGTTTCCGGGTGGACCCGCAGCAGGGCCAGGGCCTGGGTCTCGTTTCTCTGTATCAGTGTCAGCCGGGCGGACTGGAAAAACGCGGGATGGGTTTTCAAGATCGTATTGAGCCGCCGGATGAAATCCACCTGGTTCTCCCTGGCCCCCCAGTTGAGCCCCGGACACTCATGCACATTGATCTTTTCCGTGGCAAACCATTCCACGCCGTTGGCGAACCCGAAACCGCCGGACACGGAAAAAAGCGCGCACAAACCGGTACGCATTTTCGCATAGGTGGTGGACACCGATGCCAGGCGGTTGTTGTCATGGGTTTCCGCGTAATGAATCATATGACCGCAGGTGTCGGACACTTCCAGGGCGAAGGGCAGATACCGGGTGATCTCTTCCCGGGTATACTGCTGAAACAGCTCGGAATAGGCCCAGTTGAAATCGCCGCGGCTCAGAATGTCCCGGGTGGTCTGCAAAGGTCCGCCCAGGCCTTCCAACAGAAACAGCGTGTCCGGGTATTCCTGCCGCACTTTGGCCACCATGTATTCCCAGGCCTCGATGGGAATCATGTATCCGGCATCGCACCGGAACCCGTCCACACCCCGGTGGCACCAGAGCAGAAATATTTCCGCCATATACTGCCACAGATCGGTGTGGGAATAGTCCAGTTTGGTCAGATCGGCCCATACCACCCCCCAGGCCCCCGGTGCCTTGATTTTGCCGTCCTCTCCCCGCACCAGCCATTCCGGGTGGGTTTCATGGATGGCGGCGGCCCAGCCCGTGTGATTGATGGCGATGTCCAGAATCAGGTATCCGTTGTGGGAATGCACCGCATCCACCAGCTCCATGAACTGCTCCAGGGGCGTGGCCGCCGGATCGAACCGGGCCAGGGCCGGGTCCGCATCCGTGAAATTCAGGGCCGCATACGGGCTGCCGAACCGGCCCATGCGGGCATAGGTGGTGGGGGTAGGATGGATGGGCAGAAGATGCAGGGCCCGGCACCCCAATGTGGAAAATATGAACCCTACCTGGTCCCGCAGGTCCCGGAATTTTCCGGATTCCGGGATCACGGTGAATCCGTTGGCGTCCAGGGTTTCCATCAGCGGCACCAGGGACCGGTCCAGGCCTTTGCCGGGTGCGGTCCTGGCCGGGCCGAACTGCCGGACAAAGGCGTTGTAGATGATATTGGCGCAGCAGGTGCCGGCCGGTTCCACATTGATGATGCAGTTGTCCCCTTCCGGCCACACCGGATCGGTTTGATTGCCGGGGATGAAAAAACATTTGGCCTGAAAATAGCCGGTCTGATACAGGGGCAGAAGAATGGTAAAGGTGGTCTCATCCTGGCGGACCATCTGGATATCATACCAGCCCTCGTCCAGCTTGATTTCGTTTTTTTCCACCCGGGCGATGATCTCCTGCCGGGCGATGACGGCGGTCCCCAGATTGGTGCGCACCCAGGCGTTGCCGGCCGCTTTTGTGTTCAATGTCAGATTGAACCGGAGGCAATCCCCCCGGAACATGACCCGGGATGTGCCCGGCATCGGCGTTTGTGTAACACTGAGCATAGATCTCCTCGGGATCGGAAAATTTTATCAGTCAGCTTTGTTCCTGCCCGGAGGATGCCATGCATCGACCGGACGTTTTGCGATTATATCACAACACAAACCGGATTACAGAAACATTTTTCTGTTTTCATGGATGATTGCCGCATCGATGGGCAGCTGCTGGTAACTGCCGTAGAGACACACCCGCCGGCCCGGGCGATGATACGCGATTCTGAAATGAAATTCCGGCAGCCGGGAATAAAATTCCTCAAACACCGATGTGTCGGTTTCAAGGGACACCCGGCAGTGATCGGCCAGGCCGAACACGCCGGCACTGTGATGGACCATCAGGTAGAAACAGGCGGCGGACAGAAACCGGTGGTCCGGAGTCAGGAAAAGCTGTGGGTAAAACTTGGAGACATACAGTCCGCCGGCAAAGCGGTCATGGGACAGAACCAGATTCATGGACACCAGATTCCGGTTTCGGACGTCCTGCAGAAAATATTCCACACAGGTGTCGTCCCTGAGATAGCTCAAAGAAAACCGCGACATCAGCCGTTTCACCTGTGTTTCCATAAACAGCGGGATTGCCGGTTCACAACCCGTGAAAGAAGTCACTGCCGGCGGTCCGGCCGATGGTTTCTGATCTGACGGATGCTGCCATTGCATACGGCCCCTCCCGGGTCTGTAAGGCAGGCAGCGATCTGCAAAGCAGGACAGAGGGTTGTCTGGCGCTTACCGTTTTTTCTGATGTCGCCACCTTATCCTATCTGGAATTGGCGGTCAATTACCGGCAGACCAAATTTTTTCCGGGGGCCCGTTTTTTTTGGTTGACTTATTCATATTAAAACAGTAGGGAAATTCCATATCAAATTAGTTGGTTTAACGGTTGTGAAGGATGACACCATAACTTTTTGAGGACTGGAAGATGGTAAAACGGACTGCATATCTGTGGATCGCAGCAGCGGGAATGGTTCTTCTTTTATTTCCTTTTCCGGGAAAAACCGCCCTGGAAAAGCCGCCCGGCCCGAACATTCCCCCGGACCGGATCATCATCAATCTGCCGCCGGAGGCAGGCACAGAGGAAATGCCGCCGGTGCCGTTTCTGCATACCCGTCACGCCGACTCGGTGGACGGAGACTGCCTGCGCTGCCACGTCCAAAAGGACGGGACCCTGGTTTTCAGATATCAGCGCACCGATTTGCCGGCATCCATGGACCTGTACCATGACAACTGCATTGTGTGCCACGAGCAGCGCAAAGACGCCGGGGAAACAGCCGGACCCACGACCGCGCAATGCCGTCAGTGCCACGGTGCGGCCGTGGCAGATCCTGAACCCGGGGCCCAATGGAAGAAAATTGATTTTGACCGGTCCCTTCATTATATTCATGAAGTGTCCGAGCATATCCCTTCCCCGGACAAAGAGATCTCCCCGGACAACTGCCAGGCCTGCCATCACCGGTATGATGACGAAGCACAGAAGCTCGTGCTGGAAAGAGGCACTGAAAGTGCCTGCATTTACTGCCACAAGACAGAGAGGACCGACGGGGTCCGATCGATACGGGAAGCATCCCATGATGCGTGTGTGACCTGCCATCTGGAGAAAAAGAATCAGGAAATCACCGCCGGTCCCGTCGACTGTTACGGATGCCATGCCGCAAGCGCAGTGGCGGAGATGCGCAAAATCGAAAATCCACCTCGATTGAAGCGCAGTCAGCCCGATGCCGTTTTCATGACCGGAGGAACCGCGGTGGAAGACAAGTCCATCTACCGGATATCGCCGGTGATCTTTGATCATAAACAGCATGAAACCGCCGCCGATTCCTGCCGGGTCTGCCACCATGATTCCCTGGATTCCTGCACGACCTGCCATACCCCTGAGGGAGTTGAAAAAGGCGGATTTATCCGGCTCGAACAGGCCATGCATGCCGGCGGTGAACCCGGCAGCTGTGTGGGATGTCATGTTCTGGAAACCCAGAAAACCGACTGTGCGGGATGCCATGATGTCATGCCCCGGGCCCGGATCAAGGAAAATTCCTGCCAGGTCTGCCACAATGATCCGGACCGGCAAGTGGTTCAGGACGCCGATATGCGTAAAATGCGGGCCGAACAGTTTATCACGTCCGCCTCCGATGAATACCGGACCGTGACGCCGTCAGACATTCCGGAAACCGTTGTGATCGGCACGTTGTCTGCAACCTACCAGCCCAGCCGATTTCCCCATCGGAAAGTCCTTGACGGGATTGCCCGGCGGGTGGAGGACAGCGGCCTGGCCAATGCGTTCCATCAAAATCAGCAGACCCTTTGCATGGGATGTCACCACAACAGTCCGGCGTCTTTGACCCCGCCTGCCTGTGCGGCCTGTCATGCGGTTCAGGTTGAAGGCGTTCCCGCTCCTGTGACAGGGGTACCGGATCTGAAGACCGCTTACCACAGCCAGTGCATGGGCTGCCATCAAAAAATGGAAATCGCGTCAGTGCCGTCCACGGACTGCCAGATCTGTCATGAGAAAAAATAAGGACCCTGATCAGGGACATGAAACAAACAGAGGAATGATTATGCCTATCTCGCGAAGAAAATTTATCGGCTGTCTCGGGGCCCTGGCAGCGGCACAGGCCACCGGTATGCCGGGCAAGGCCCTGGGCGCGGCCGGCAAAGAATTTTCCGGCTGGCCCGACAGTTTGGGCGTGCTTCATGATATCACCAAATGTATCGGGTGCCGTCAATGCGAAAGCGCCTGTCAACGGGTAAACAGCCTGCCTGAACCGGAAACGCCCTTTGATGACCTGAGCGTACTGGATCGGAAACGCCGGACCGACGCGGATGCCTTCACAGTGGTCAACCGGTTCGACAGCAACGAACCCGTGTTTGTCAAAACCCAGTGCAATCACTGTCTGGAACCGGCCTGCGCGTCCGCCTGTTTTGTCAAGGCCTTTGAAAAAACACCGGAAGGGGCCGTGGTCTACGATGAAAAACTGTGTGTGGGATGCCGGTACTGCATGGTGGCCTGCCCCTTCAACATTCCGGCCTACGAATATCACAAGGCCCTGGACCCTGAAGTGACCAAATGTACCCTGTGTCACCCACGCCTCAAGGAGGGCAAGCGGCCGGGGTGTGTCGACGCGTGCCCGGCCGGGGCCTTGATATCCGGAAAGCGTGACGAATTGATCGCCCATGCCTGGCAGCGGATTCAGAAGTTCCCGGAACGGTATGTGTCCCATGTGTACGGCGAACATGAAATGGGCGGTACCAGCTGGCTGTACCTGTCCGGCCAGCCCTTCAGCCAGGTGGGCATGAGAGAGGACCTGGGAACGAAGTCCGCTCCTGAACTCACCGCCGGCCCGCTGTCTGCCGTTCCCATTGTCGTGGGGCTGTGGCCGGTGCTCCTGACAGGGGTCTATGCCATCTCCAGACGCAAGGAGAAAATCGCTGAGCAGGAAAAACAGGCTGCCGTGGAACAAGCCTTGGCCCAGAGCAGAAAAGAGGCCCAGGCCCAGGTGGAAACCCTCAGGAAGAAATGGGATCAGGAAAAACAGTCCGCCATCAATTTCGAGGTGAAAAAAGCGCTGGAGGAAGCGGCGGCCAAAGCGCCGGAATCTTCGCAGACCAAGGAGGATGAGTAGCATGACAGACAACGGCGGACAGACTGTCCGGAAACTGTGGACCCCTTTCAATGTCATTGTCGGCATCATACTGGCGGTGGGCGGAGTGTTGACCGTGATGCGCTTTACCCAGGGCATCGGGGCCGTAACAAATCTGGACAACAACAACCCCTGGGGTGTGTGGATCGGATTTGACCTGCTGTGCGGGGTGGCCCTGGCCGCCGGGGGGTATGTCACCTCGGCCGCCTGTTATCTCTTCGGATTGAAGCGGTATCATTCAGCGGTCCGGCCGGCCATTCTCACGGCGTTTTTAGGGTATGCCCTGGTGGTGCTGGCCCTGCACTATGATGTGGGCCGTCCGTGGCGGCTGCCGTACCCGATTTTCGTTTCCCAGGGGACCTCATCGCTTCTGTTTGAAGTGGGCCTGTGCGTGTTCCTGTACCTGACGGTCCTGTTCATTGAATTCACGCCCGCGGCCTTTGAATGGCTGGGACTCAAAAAAATCCGGGCACTGGTGGTGAAACTGACCCTGGTGCTCACCATTTTCGGGGTGGTGCTGTCCACCCTGCACCAGTCTTCGTTAGGCGCCCTGTTCATGATCGCGCCGTCCAAACTCCATCCGCTGTGGTATTCCAGTTATCTGCCGGTCTATTTTTTCATCTCCTCCATGTTTGCCGGCATGTCCATGGTGATTTTCGAAAGCACCCTGGCGCACCGGTATCTGAGCCGGCACATGGATGACACCCATCACCGGGAGGCCTTTGGCGTGGCCATGGGGTTTGCCAAGGCCGCCGCTTTTGTGATGGCGGGCTACCTGAGTATCAAGCTGGTGGGCATCGCCATTGACGGCCACTGGCAGTATCTGACCACCGGGTGGGGTATGTGGTACCTGCTGGAGGTGATCGGGTTTGTGGCTTTGCCGGCGATCCTTTTCGCCATGGGCGTCAGGGAAAAAAACCTGACGTTCGTCCGGTGGGCCGCCGCCTGGACCGTGCTCGGCATTGTCCTGAACCGGCTGAATATCTCGATGATCGCCTTCAACTATCATCTGCCTTCGGACCAGCGGTATTTCCCCAGCCTCATGGAAATCGGCACATCGGTCTTCATCGTGACCCTGGGCATCGTGATCTACCGGTTTGTCACCACCCGGATGCCGGTACTGCATGAACATCCGGATTATCCGGCCCACTGACCCGGGCCTGGCATGAACCAGACGATATGGAGAAAGCAACAATGAATACCCTTTTTTTCACGCTTCACGATTTCATGGTACACTCCAAGGGGGTCACCTATCTGATCATGGGCGGCATTCTGGTGGCCCTGCCCCTGTTCTGGTGGTTTCTCACGGAAAGAGATGATGAAAATTGATTGAAGATGACAACACGAATGGAGATATATACCGATGCATGAGTTTTTGACGGGCATATTTTTCTGGATCGCGGTCGGTGTGTGCATTGTCGGCATGGCGGTGCGGTTTGTGCGCTATTTTCTGGGCCTGGACTGGCAGCTGGACCGGGTGGCCTACCGGGCCCATACCGCAGCCGGCATCAAAGGGGCGGTCCGGTCCATTTATAAATGGCTGATCCCTTACGGGACTTATGGCTGGCGCACCCAGCCGGTGATGACGGCCGCGTTTTTCGGTTTTCATGTCAGTGCGGTGGCGGTGCCGCTGTTTCTGGCCGGGCACAACCTGTTTCTGGAAAACAAAGTGGGCTTTTCCCTGATCACCATGGGACCGGCCCTGGCGGATTTTCTCTCCTGGCTGGCCGTGGCATGCGGCGCGTTTCTGATCCTGCGGCGGGTGGTGTTGCCGGAAGTGCGGATACTGACCACCTGGAACGATTACTTCATCTGGTTCATTGCCATGGCGCCTTTTGTCACGGGGCTTGCAGCACGATACCAGGTGGGGTCCTACGGGTTCTGGCTGAATCTGCACATCTTGTGCGGAGAACTGCTGTTGATCGCCATCCCGTTCACCAAAATGTCCCACGTGTTTCTGTTCTTTGCCTCCCGGGCCCAGCTGGGAATGGATTTCGGCATCAAACGCGGGGGGATGAAAGGCACCAAAATGGCCTGGTAACCAACGAAAAAATCTGGCAACCCATGTGAAGGAGAAACCAATCCATGCCGGAAGGAACATACTGCAACAAAAAACCGATCAACACCCCCGAGGAAGTCAATTTTCTGCTGTCCGACTCCAGTGGTGCGAAATATTACGAAGAGATGAAGCAGCTGGACGTGGACAGCGAGCTGTTGATGTCCACGATTCAGAAAACCATGAAATCCCGGCTCAAAACCTGGCTGGAGATCTGCGCCCACTGCGGCATGTGTGCGGACAGCTGTTTTCTGTACCAGGTCAACGGCAAGGACCCCAAACAGGTGCCGGCCTACAAGATCCAGTCCACGCTGGGGGAAATCATCAAGCGCAAAGGCCGGGTGAGCAACGAATTCATGCGCCATGCCATGGAGGTGGCCTGGGCCCAGTGCACATGCTGCAACCGCTGCGGCACGTACTGCCCCCACGGCATCGACACCGGCATCATGTTCGGGTATCTGCGGGGCCTGCTCTACCAGCAGGGGTTCGTGCCCTGGGAACTGAAAATCGGTGCGGGCATGCACCGGGCCTACCGGGCCCAGATGGATGTCACGGATGCGGATTTCGTGGAAACCTTCGAGTGGATGGTGGAAGAGTACGAAGAGGATTATCCCGGCCTCACCGTGCCGGTGGACGTGGAAAACGCGGATATCTTCTATACGGTCAACGCCCGGGAGGTCAAGCATTATCCGGAAGACCTGGCCGAGGCGGCGGTGCTGTTTCATGCGGCCGGAGAGAACTGGACCATTGCTTCCAAAGGCTGGGAACAGACCAGCCTGGCCATGTTTGCCGGCGACTGGGCCGCCTGCAAGATGCAGGTGGAGTCGGTCTATGACACCATGGAACGGCTCAAACCCAAACGGATGGTGGGAACCGAGTGCGGCCATGCCCACCGGGCCACCGTGATTGAGGGGCCTTACTGGGCGGGCCGTCCGGACGGACGGCCTCCGGTGGAATCGATCCATTACGTGGAATGGCTGGCCGAAGCCCTGGAGACCGGCAAACTGAAAATCGATCCGGACAAACGGATCCAGGAACCGGTCACGCTCCAGGATTCCTGCAACTATATCCGGAACCATGGATTGAAAAAAGCGACAAGGACCATCATGCAGCACATCGTGGCCCCCGGGTATTTCATTGAAATGTCCCCCAATAAGGAACACAACTACTGCTGCGGGGGCGGCGGCGGATTCAACGGTATCGGTGTTTTCCGGAAACAGCGCAACCAGGCCCTGCTCAAGAAACGGGACCAGATTCTGGCCACCGGGGCCAAACTGGTGATCGCCCCCTGTCACAACTGCTGGGATGCCATCCGGGACCTGGAAGAGGAATATGAGATCGGCATCCGTTGGTCTTTTTTGAAACCTTTGATTATCAAGATGATGATCGTACCGGATCATATGAAACCCGAAGAGTAACGCGTCAAGAAAAGGGGGGTGACCCATGTTCAAGAAAATTCTGTTTGCCACATCGGCGACACGGGCCAGTGATCATGCAGCCCGGGTGGCATTCAACATCGCCCGGGCTTACCAGGCCCGTCTGGATATCTTTCATGTGCTCGGGGTCCCTTCCCGTGGATACAGCCAGGTGGTGGTGGATATCAAGACAAGGGAACGGGTGGATGTGGATGATGATTACATGGCCTGGGTCCGGGAGGAGATCACCACCTATTACGCCGACCATCTCAAAGACGGCCCGGCCTGTGACATTCATGTGGTGGTGGGGCACCCTGCCAGGGAAATTCTGCGCCGGGCCAGGGAGTCCGAACCGGACCTGATCCTTCTGGGCGGCAGCACGGAAGCGGAACATGACTCGGTCTACAGAAAAACCGTTGCCGGTTCCACACTGCAGAAAGTGGCCCGGGCCGCCAGGTGTCCGGTCATGGTGGTGACGCGGCCGGCTGCGTCTTTCTGGGGCGGGGTGTCCAACATCACGTTTGGCACCGATTTTTCAAAAGCCTCTGACAAGGCGTTTGATTTTGCGTTGAAAACCGCACAGGAACTGGACTGTGAACTGAATGTGTTCCATGCCCTTGCCGTGGGCAGCCTGTCGTCCGACAGACTGCTGTCCCAGGATGAAATCGAACAGAAAATCCGGGAAAAAATGCGGATGATCCGTGCCCGCTATGAATCCCGGCTCAAGACACTCAAGCACTACAGCATGGAGGTGTGGGAAGGGGTTCCCTACATGGAGATCGTCAAGTTCGCAAGAGAAAAACATTCCGATCTTATTGTCATGGCGCACCATTCCAGAAAGCTGCAAACCGACGACAATGTCTTCGGCAGCAATGTCGAACAGGTCGTCGTCAGAGCGGGATGTCCGGTAATCAGTATCAATCGATGAATACGGGAGGAAAACATGTCAAAAAAAATTCTGGTCATAGATGATGATCCCAATATCCTGGACTATCTTTCCGCTTTGTTCACGGACAACGGGTATGATACGCAGGTGGCGCCCGATGCCGTAAAGGGCCTTGAGACCGCCCGCCGGTTTCTGCCGGATCTGATCACGCTGGACATCGAAATGCCCGGTGAATGGGGGCCGCGGTTTTACCGCCAGATGATGCAGATCAAGGAACTGAAGAACACACCGGTCATCGTTATTTCGGGCCTTTCGGGCAATGAACATGCCATCCCCAAGGCCGTTGCCGCAGTGAAAAAACCCTTTGACAGGGAACAGCTGCTGCGCATCGTCAAAGAAGCCATCGGTTGATGAAGCCTGTGAAACAGGCGCAGGACTGAAAAAAGAGGGCGTGTCATGGCTGAAACCGTTTTATTGATGGACAGCGACCGCGAGCATGGAGAAGCGATCCGGACCTATCTCCAGCGTCACCAGTATGATGTCGCAGTGGCGGGTGATGCCCGGGAGATCCTGGGGCGGCTCGACGATGAGAAATGGAGCATGCTGCTGGGCAACCCCCTGATCGATGAAGAAACGGCTGTGGACAGGATTGCGGACCTGCTCAAGGAAGATCCTGCGGTTCAGCTCATCGTCTACGGCACCACGGCCCAGGTGGACCGGGCCATGGACCGGTTCGCACTGGATGCGTCGGCGTATATGGAGCTGCCCATCAACAGCAAAGCCCTGATGCTGAATATGGCCAGAGCCCGGAATCATTCTCTGAAGAACCGGAAGATAGACCGGTATGTTCAGCGGCTGACCGATCTGCACACCGCCCGGAACCATTTTCTCCAGCTGTTCGACTCGGTGCCCTGTTTTATTTCGGTGCAGGACAGAAATCTCCGGATCACCGCCATCAATAAATGGTTCAAGCAGCACTTCGGCAATTACGTGGGCGGGTACTGCTACCAGATCTACAAGCACCGGTCCTCTCCCTGCCACAGCTGCCCGGTGATCCAGACGTTTGAAGACGGTCAGGTTCACAGTACCGAAGAGGTGGTGACCGCGCTTTCCGGCAGGCAGTACCATGTCCTGACATACACCGCCCCGATCATGGATGAAAAAGACGAGATCACCCAGGTGATGGAAATCTCCACCAACATCACCCAGATCAGGCAGCTGCAGGATCACCTGACCTCTTTAGGCCTGATGCTCGGGTCCATGTCCCACGGGGTCAAAGGGATGCTCACCGCCCTGGACGGGGGGATTTATCAGCTGGAAACCGGTCTGCAGAAAAAGGATGACGCCCGGGTGTCCCGGGCGTTCGAGCAGGTCAAGACCATGGCCGACAAAATCCGGGATATGGTGCTGGAGATCCTCAACTATGCCCGGTCCCGGCAGATGCTGTATGCGCCTGTTCCGGTGGCGGACATGGTGGAGAATGTCATGAAAAACGTCCGGCCTGCCGCATCCAAAAACAATGTCATCTGTGAGGTGTTTCTGCCGGATGCACCGGGCATCATCGAGATCGATTCGGTATGGATGGAATCCGCTCTGGTGAATTTTCTGGAGAACGCCGTGGATGCCTGTGCCTATGACCATGAAAAACAGGTTCACCGCGTATCATTGACCGTGACGGTCGAACCGGACGAATACATCTCCATCCGTATTCATGACAACGGCATCGGCATGGACCAGGAAACCCGGGAAAAGATGTTCACCCTGTTTTTTACGTCAAAAGGGTCCAGGGGAACGGGTCTCGGTCTTTTCATCGCCCACCGGGTGATCCAGCAGCACGGGGGAACGGTTTCCGTGACCTCGGCTCTGAACCAGGGCACCGAACTGACCATCCGCCTGCCCCGGAAACCTCCCGGCAGTGTCGGTGAAAATGGTGTAAGCCCTTTGACACCTTAAAAAAAACCGAGCGTTACCGGAACAGGACGAATGTTTGCCATTTTCATAAAAACAAGGATGATGCCGGTATGAGACTTACCACCAAAAGCCGTTACGGGACCCGTCTGATCATCGATCTGGCCATATACGGCAAAAAAAAACCGGTTCCCCTCAGCGAAGTGGCCCGGCGTCAGAAAATCTCGGTCAAATATCTGGAACAGCTGGTCCGGAAACTCAAGAAAGCCGGGATGATCAAAAGTCAGCGGGGGCCCTTCGGCGGGCATATCCTGGCAAAACCCTCCTCCGACATTACCGTCGGAGATATCGTTCGCACCCTGGAAGAAAACACCGCCATCACCGATTGTGCGGAAACAGACACGCAGCTGTGCGGCATCTGCAACCAGGCGGGGGACTGTCTGTCCCGATGGGTGTGGGTGGAGGCCAGTAAAGCCATGTTTGAATGCCTGGACAGCATCACGGTGGACAGGTTGCTGCAACATCCGTCCGGCACCCCAAAAAATCCCCTCGCCGGGTGATCGATCCGCACAGATGGATCACAAAGAAGGAGGCGGATCTTTCTGTTGAAGGGGAATGTTCCATTTTTTCATGAGTTTCCACACCAGGGTCCGGCTTTTTCCGATGCGCCGGCCCACCTCCGCCTTGTTCCAGTGGCATTGTATCAGCAGTTCCAGCAAATCCTCCCGGGTCAGATTCCGGGTTTCCGGTTTCCGGGAAGGCGCTGCCGCAAGCATCTGATGCCGGGTGCCGGGAAGGCCTTGGAGTTCATCCGGCAGATCGGTTTCTGATATATACTCGTTTCGACAGACCACAAAGGCATGTTCAACAGCGTTTTCCAGTTCCCGGACATTGCCGGGCCAACGGTGCGCCATCAAAATCTTCATGGCCCCGGGTCCCACTCCTTTGATCTGCTTGTTCTCCCGCTTGCCGGTCTTGCGGACAAAATGCTCGGTTAACAGCGGAATGTCTTCCCTGCGGTCCCGAAGCGGCGGGATCTGGATGGTGAACACCTTGAGCCGGTAAAACAGATCCTCCCGGAAGCCTCCCTGCCGGGTCAGTTGGGTCAGATCCTTGTTGGTGGCGGCAATGATCCGGATATCGATTTTCCGCTTTTTCGTATCCCCCACCCGCTCGATCTCCCTTTCCTGGAGAACCCGCAGCAGTTTCACCTGCATGTACGGGGTCAGCTCCCCGATCTCATCCAGAAAAATGGTGCCGGTGTCCGCCTGTTCGAACCGGCCCATATGATCCTTGTGGGCCCCGGTGAACGCGCCTTTGACATGGCCGAACAGCTCGCTTTCCAGCAGGGTTTCCGACAGGGCCGAACAGTTCACCGTCACCAGGGGCCGCTGGTTCTCCGAAGTGTTGTAATGGATCGCCTTGGCCACCAGTTCCTTGCCGGTACCGCTCTCTCCCTGGATCAGCACCGTGGCCCGGCTGTCCGCCGCCGCCCGGATGGCCTCGAACACTTTGTGCATGGCCGGGCTTTTGCCGATGATGTTGCCCAGACGAAAGGTTTCCTGCAGCTGCCGCCGGGTATCCGCCTCTCTTTTCCGGGCCAGGGACAGCTCGGTCAGGTCTGTGATGGTTTCCACGATGCCCAGTATCCGGCCCTGGTGATCCTTTGCCAGACGGGCGTTTTTGATCACCGGCACATCATACCCATCCTTGTGCCGGACAAAGCATTCCTTGGCTTCGGTACGGCCGTGACGCATGACGCCGCATTCCTGGATATCTGCCGGGCACTGCCGCCCGTAACACCGGCTGCACTTGAGAATGTCGCAGCGCTGTCCCACCGCCTCCAGGGCGGAAAAACCGGATATTTTTTCCATGGCCCGGTTCCAGGAGGTGATAATCCCCTGATCATCCAGGGTGAACAAGCCTTCGGCCATGGTGTCGATGATCTGGTTTAAAAAATGGACGTTCCATAATTCATGGGTTTTCATGAACGATCATTCTCCTTGCGCAGGACAGTGCGGCGCCGGAAATGTCAGTGATACACCACCCGTTTTCCCAGCGGGGCGAAACACACCATGGCCAGCCTGAAATGGGCGAAGCCGAAAGGGATCCCGATAATGGTGAGGCACAGGCTGGCACCGGCCAGAATATGGGATATGGCCAGCCAGATACCCGCCAGAACGATCCACAGAAAATTGGCCAGTCCCGTACCGATCACACGCTCCTCTCCCACATCCCTGGCATCCACCAGATCCTTGCCGAATGGAAACGCGGCAAACCCGGCAATCCGGAACGCAGCCCAGGCAAAAGGGATGCCCACCACCGTGATGAACAAAAGCCCGCCCGTCAGAATCCACAGCAGCCAGGCCACAAAACCGCCCCCGAAGACAAACCACAAAACATTGAGTATCAGCGTCATTGATATTCTCCTGTATTCCGTTGCAGTGCCTGTGCCGCCGGATGGCACATGCTGTATCTGCCAGTCAAAGAATTAGCACCCGCCCCTTTTTTTGTCAAACACTGGTTTCACCGGATCCACCACCTTCCCTGTCAGGGAAACAATGCCTGTAGATACAAAAAACTTGATTTTGACCCGGTATCCCTATAGCCTATGCAGACGGAATTGGATGGAAAAAGGATCAGAAACACGCATGAAAAAACGAAAACACATTATTACCATTTGGGTTGGATGCCTGATATCTCTGTTTCTGGCTGCCGGGTGCAGCAGCACCTACTATGCCGCCATGGAAAAACTGGGCAAGGAAAAACGGCACCTTCTCACAGAGAATGTGGCCGACGTCAAGGAAAGCCAGGAGGAAGCCAAGGAAGAATTCGTTGATGCGCTGACCCAGATCCAGGCTTTGTACGGATTTGACGGCGGCGAGCTGGAAGAAGTCTACCAGAAAATCAAATCCAGTTACGAGGACTGCCGGTCCCGGGCCGAACAGATCGAGACCCGGATCGCCAAAGTCAAGACCGTGGCCGGGGATCTGTTTGCGGAATGGGAAACCGAGATCACCGTCATCCAGGACCCGGATCTGAAGGCTGCCAGCCGGCGGTCCAGAGCCGATACCCAGGCACGGTACCGGAAACTGGAAGCAGCCATGGACCAGTCCGCCAGGGCCATGGCCCCGGTGCTGGCCAAACTCAACGACATGGTTCTGTTTCTCAAGCACAACCTCAACGCCCGGGCAATCGGGGCTCTCGGAAAAGAAGCCCTGTCCATTGAAACCGATGTGGATGCCCTGATTCAGGACATGAACCGGGCCATTGCGGAAGCGGACCGGTTTATCGCGCACATGTAACGCCGGACCGCACCGGCTCTGCCTGGAGATAATCACCCATGAATGTAGACGGAAAACAAATGCGGCCCATCTGGTTTGATAAAGACAGCGAAACGGTCCGGGTCATTGATCAGCGGTTTCTGCCCCATGAGTTCATCATCAAGGAGCTGACCCATGTGGATGACGTGATTCATGCCATTCAGGAGATGGTGGTCAGAGGGGCCCCGCTTATTGGTGCCACCGGTGCCATGGGGGTGTATGTCATTCTGGCGCAGCAGGGCAGCCGGGGCATGGACGATGCCTGGTTTTCCAGCCGGTGCCACCGCCTGAAAAACGCCCGGCCCACGGCCACGAACCTGGCCTGGGCCGTCAACCGGGTCCAGGCAAAGGTACTGGAACAAACCGGGCACGATGCGCGTGTTCAGGCCGCCCTGGCGGAAGCCCTGGCCATCATGGAGGAAGAAGCGGACAACTGCGAAAAAATCGGTATCCACGGTCTGGCACTGATCCGTGAGATTGCCGGCCGCAAACCCGGAGAGCCGGTGAACCTCCTGACCCACTGCAATGCCGGATGGCTGGCCTGCATCGAGTACGGCACGGCCACGGCCCCCATCTACAAGGCCCATGATGCCGGCATCCCGGTCCATGTGTGGGTGGATGAAACCAGGCCCCTGAACCAGGGGGCGCGGCTCACGGCCTGGGAACTGGGAAAGCACGGCATCCCCCACACCGTGATCACGGACAATGCCGGCGGGCACCTGATGCAGCACGGTAAGGTGGACCTGGTCATCGTGGGCACGGACCGCACCACCCGGGCAGGCGACGTGGCCAACAAGATCGGCACCTATCTCAAGGCCCTGGCGGCCAGAGACAACGACATCCCCTTTTATGTGGCCCTGCCCGTCTCCACATTTGACTGGGACATCACCGACGGGATCCGGGACATCCCCATTGAAGAACGGGACCCCGATGAGATCCGGTATGTCCAGGGGTGGCACGATGGTGCAGTCACCCGGGTGCGGGTCACGCCCGGGGACAGCCCGGCGGCCAACCACGCCTTTGACGTGACACCGGCCCGGCTCGTCACCGGATTTATCACGGAACGAGGGATATGCGATGCCTCGGAAGCCGCCATCGCCGCATTGTACCCGGAACGATTCAACACCAACTGACACATTTTTCAAGGGCCTATGATAACAGATTTGGAAAAAAAAGTGATCGCCCTGCTCCAGACCGATATTCCGGTGGTGCAGCGGCCGTTCCGACAGATGGCCGAAAAAATCGGCATCACCGAACAACAGTTTCTGGAAGTCCTCACCAGCCTCAACCAGCGGGGCATTATCCGGCGGTTCGGCGCCACCCTCAAACACCAGAAATCCGGATTCAAAGCCAATGCCATGGTGGCATGGAACGTGGACGAAGCCAGGGTGGAACAGGTGGGCACGGCCATGGCCGGATTTGACGAAATCACCCATTGCTACCGCCGGGACCCCGCTCCGGGATGGCCTTACAACCTCTACACCATGGTCCATGCCGGCACCGAAGCCGAATGCCTGTCCCTGGTGGAAAAAATTGCCGCCACTGTGGGGGAAAGCGACTATAACCTGCTGTTTTCCAGAAAAGAGCTGAAAAAAACCTCCATGAAATATTTTGAAGACTGATCGATTCCATGGCGGATTCTCCCCATGTCCTGTGCGTGAATCCCTGGATTCACGACTTTGCCGCGTTTGATTTCTGGCTGAAACCCCTGGGCCTGCTGGGCCTGGCCGGTATGCTGCGCCGGGCCGGTGTCCGGGTCAGTTTCATCGACTGTCTGGACCGGTTTCATCCCCTTGAGCCCAGGCCTGTGAAAACAGCCTTGGACGGCCGGGGGCCTTTCCGCAAAACCCCGGTGGCCCTGTCGAAGGTGCTGCCGCCGTCGGCCGGGCCGTTTCCCCGGACCAGGCAGACCTTTTCCCGGTACGGAATCCTTCCGGAATGGTTTCACAAAGACCTGTCGTCCGTGGATCCGCCGGATCTGATTTTTGTCACCTCCCTGATGACCTACTGGGCCTCCGGGGTGGCGGAAACCATTTCCGTGATCCGGTCGGTGTTTCCGGATGTCCCGGTGATCCTGGGGGGAAAATACGCCACTTTGTGTCATGACCATGCCGCAGCGTTTTCCGGGGCCGATCTGGTTGTCACGGGCCAGGGAGAGCCGGTGCTGGAAGAGATTGTCCACCGGTTTACCGGTTTTCCTACTGGTGTGAATACCCGGCCGGAAGAACCGCCCTTTCCCGCCCTGGACCTGTACTCGAAACTGCCCTATGCGCCGGTGCTCACGGCCCGGGGATGCCCGTTTTCCTGCGACTACTGCGCATCCTCATTTCTGGAGCCGCGAATGATCCGCCGATCCCCGGACCATGTGTTCGATGAAATCCGGCACTGGCATCACCGCCACCAGGTCAAAAACTTTGCGTTCTACGATGATGCCCTGCTGGTGAACGGCCCCGGCCACGCATATCCGTTGATGGAAAAAATCATTGATGCGGACCTGGACCTGTTCTTCCATACCCCCAATGCCCTGCACATCCGGGAAATCACGGATGAGGCCGCGGATCTCATGTTCCGGGCCGGATTCAAGACCATCCGCATGGGCCTTGAATCAGCCGCGTTTTCAGAAAACAGGCACCATGATATCAAAGTCCGGGCCCATGAGTTTACCCGGGCGGTGGCTGCATTGAAACGCGCCGGATTCCAACCCGGTCAGATCGGGGCCTATCTGCTGTGCGGCCTGCCGGATCAGAACCTGGATGACGTGGCCGAGTCCATGGCCTTTGTCAGAAACACCGGGATACTTCCCGTCCTGGCCTATTACACCCCCATTCCCCACACCCCCCTGTGGAACACCGCCGTGGCCGGGGCCCGGTTCGATCTGACCCGCCATCCCGTGTTCACCAACAACAGCCTGTTTCCCTGTGTCCCTTTGGAACAGGACCGGCGCCGTATTTCCCGATTGAAAAACCAGCGGGTTTCCGATATAGTTTAGCCGTGACACGGTAACCGGATGCATGGGGCACCCCTGTTATTGTTTATCCAAACCAATGAAATGAACCATCATGATCGTATTTGATCTGGAATGCATCAACGGCCACGCGTTTGAAGGCTGGTTTCAGGACAAGCAGGAGATGGAAACCCAGCAGGAACAGGGGCTTCTGCAATGCCCGGTCTGCGACACCACCTCGGTGGTGCAGAAGCTGCATCCCATTGCCATCCGGACCTCAGCCCCGGCCCGGCACTCCGAAGCACACCAGGCATTGCAGGCTGGCCAGGAAGCCATGGCCGAACTCACGGAACGGGTGGCCCGATTCGTGGAAAAAAATTTTGAGGATGTGGGGCACTCCTTTGCCTCGGAAGCATTGAAGATGCACTACGGGGCATCTGAACACCGAAACATCCGGGGCACCACCACCCTGGAAGAGGACAAAACACTTCAAAAGGAAGGGGTACCGGTGTTCAAAATCCCGATTCCAAAAACACCAGACAAGGAATTCAACTGATGAGACATATCCGACACACGCCATCTCTGCCATGTTATCCTGTTTACACGATCGTTACGGTGCTGCTGTGTACCATTCTTTTTGCCGGCTGCACCGGACACCGGTTCACCATCTCGTTTGACCAGGTGAACGGATTAAAGGAAAAAGATCCGGTAGTATTCGAAGACACCACCGTGGGCCAGGTCAAAAAAATCACCTATACGCAGGATGCCAGATTTCAGGTATCCGTTGAAATCGCCGAAGCCTTTTCAGACCGCGCCACCGAAGATTCCCGGTTTTTCATCGGCAATGCCCCGGGTGATACCGCCACCAGAGCGGTGATCATCGAACAGTCCCAGACCGGCGGCAAAAAAATCCCGACCGATGCCGTGGTTGCCGGCAGCACCAGATCCCCGGCAGACGCCGCAGCCGAGTCTCTGGAAGAGATGTGGCAGGCCATGGGAAAAAAAATGAACGATCTGATGACACAGCTGGAAACCATCCCGGAAACCGAAGAATATCAGGCCATGAAAGATGCCATGGCAGAACTGGAACAAAAGCTGAAATCATCCGGGCAGAAAATGGGAGACACCCTGACAAACGACATTCTTCCCCTGCTGGAGGAAAAGATCAAAGCCCTGACAGACAGCCTCCGGGAGCAGGGCAAGGAAAAGCAGGCACAAGAACTGGAAAAGGATTTCGGACGGCTCCAGAAAATCTGACCGGTAGTTAACCACCGACCGTTTCCGGGGTCCACAACCCCTGCGCCACTCTTTTCTGATAAACTTTTTCAGGAATCAGGCAGTTGGTATTTTCCCGAATCTGTTCCAGGTACCGCCGGTCTTGTTCCAGATTGTGAAACCGGTCTATGATATCAGAGACTGGCCCGATTTCGACACCGGTCCATCTCCTTTTTTTTATTTCCGCCACGGCATAGGTCGTACCGGAACCCCCGAAAGGATCAAACACCAGATCCCCTTCCTTTGAAGCCATCTCAATGATCCTGTCCAGCAGTTTTATGGATAACTCATTGGAGCCGTTCCGCTTTTTGTATTTTGCGTGTCTCACCGGCGGTATATCCAGCCATACGTCACTGATATTCACGCCATTGGGATTCATTTTGTTTTTATATCCGCCATAATCCTTTAAATCCCCATGGCAATGGGGACACATTCCCATGGGGATTCTGTCAGGCTGAAACGTTGCGGGCTTCTCTCCTTTGCAATAGTAGAGCAGTGAATAATGCGAAGGATACAGCCGGCCTCTGATGGGCAGAGAATATTTGATATCCACTGAAATCCAGTGTCTGAATGTCAACAAAGTGTTCAAATATTCTGATATCTGGGAATTCCATTTCGGCAGATTCCAGACAAAAAAACTGCCGCCGGGTTTCAAAATCCGGATGCATTCAAAAAGCCATTTTTCACACCAGGAAAGATACTGATCCGCCTTGAGGTCATCGTTTATGCCGGATGGGTACAGTTTGTTCAAATTAAAGGGAGGGTCGGCAAAAACCAGATCCACGCTGTCATTTTCGATGGTATAAAGCAGGTCCATGCAGTCACATTGAAACAGCCGGCCCAGTTTTGTGGAAAAAACCGGCTGGATCTCTTTGGAAGGGGGCTCTTTTTCCGGGGGAAGGGATAAAAACCGGTTGATCGGGCCTGCATTCTGTGAAATCAGGGTTTTCAATTCCCTGGAAAAACTGCCCGTTAAAAGCATCAATTCCACACGGGAAATGCCTGCCTCCTTCAAGATGATTTCCAGATCGTTTCCCGTCGGCATTTTCCGGGCATCGTTGTAATATTTCAACTGTTTCACCGGAATCCCGGTTTTCCGGACAAAGTGCATCAACGCTCGATTGTCATCCAGTTTCAAGGCCTTGAACAGCATTTTCATCCTTCATTTTTGAGTTCGAAACAATTCAATTTTATGTAATACCATACAAATGAACCCTGATCAATTGATTTTTTGCGGACTATAGTCTGTAGAACCGCTTGTCCAAACTATGTATTGTGGCCTTATCAAATAAGGAGACCCGCATTTGAGGATCGAAAAAACATTCGGCCGGATTCTTCGAAAACACAGAATGCTCAACAACCTGTCTCAGGAAAAACTGTCGCAGGAATGCGGTCTGGACAGAAGCTATATTTCACTGCTTGAAAGAGGATTGAGACAACCCAGCCTGACAACTATTCTGCTGCTCTCCAGAACACTGAACATTTCAGCCGCAAACCTGATTCACGATGTCGAGGAATTGTTAAATGAAAATACTGAAAACTGATTTTTTAATTCGCCAGGGTCCTTTCTCCAGATCTGATACGTTTGAAAACATACTGGCCGAAGTTCATCATGCCATCTCAACCATCACATGGCCTGAAGACAGTGACACGTTCACCCTGTATCCTGTGAAGCAGTCAAACGGCGTGGTTCCCATCAAAAAAAATTTTATCTCCACTCTTGAACAAAAGGGCTGGAAAGGGGAGCACCGCATGAAAATCGCCTCTCGGTTAAGACCGGGTCCGGTTGATTCCGTGAAATGTCTGCCCGACGGTAAATTTTTTGCAGTGGAGTGGGAAACCGGCAACATATCTTCCAGCCACAGAGCCTTGAACAAAATGGCGGTCGGCCTGCTTGAAAACGTGATCGAAGGCGGGATTCTGATACTCCCATCCCGGAATATGTATTACTTCCTGACCGACAGGATCGGGAATTACGCCGAACTGGAACCCTATTTTGCGGTATGGAAAAACCTGAAAATATCGGAAGGCGTGCTTGCCATCATAGAGATTGAACAGGATGCGCTTTCCATGGAGGTTCCCCCAATCAGAAAAGGTACGGATGGCAGAGCCCTCAGATAAGATGAACCGGAAAATTCAAAACCCCGCCCAGGTCCTGGAACAGGGAATGTACCACAGACTGTTTCCGCCTGACCTTGAGATATCTCCCGGGATAAGCGACATATATGAACTTGCCCTGGCATTTTATGAAAGCAGGATACTGCCAAATGATGAGATGATTCGAAACAGTGCCTATTTTGTAAAAGTGGATGGCCAGTTCACCCATCACTATTTTATCTGTACAGGCGATCCATTGAAAATCCCTGATTACTCTTCTTCCCGGTTGAAATCCTTTTTCGTCAACAACCAGTTCAGAACCGGATATGCCACCCACGGGCTCTTCCCATACCGTGGAAAATTTCATCCACAGATGATCAAGGCCATTATCAATATCATGGGGATCAAGCCCGGAGAAACCATCCTGGACCCCATGATGGGTTCCGGCACTGTGTCTGTCGAAGCGGCAACCATGGGGATAAAATCCATCGGCATAGATGCCAGTCCCTTTTGTCAATTTATGGCCCGAACAAAATGCGATGCATTGAACATCACCCCTGAAACTATCCAGGGATTTCTCAGAAGTCCGGAGAAACTGTTTTCCGAGTTTAAAGCCGTTCCCATGTCCGTGGCTGAGCAGAAAAAACAGTTTTTCAACCATTATCCCATGGCGGCGGATCCGATAAAAAATGAAAGCATATTCAATTTAATTTTCCTGGCGTTTCTCGACAGTGATGGATATGCCAGAAGAAGCAGTAAAAAAAGCCATGCCGACCACTTCAAATCCGTTCTGGAACGGTATATCGCATCCATAGTCAAAATCAGCCGCGTGATGAAAGAGTTGAATCTCTCACCGGCTGAAACCCATCTTTTCCAGGGCGATGCAAGAAATCTTGAAATGAACGACAACTGTGTCGATGGAATCCTTTTTTCGCCGCCTTACAGTTTCGCCATCGATTATCTGAAAAACGATGCCACCCAGCTCAACTATTTTGAAACAGATATTGCCCGGCTGAATGAACAGATGATCGGGCTCCGGGGAAAAACCCTGAAAGACAAGTATCATACCTATCTGGAAGATATGGACCAGGTGCTTTCGGAATGCGCCCGGGTGCTGAAACCGGGGCGGATGTGTACCATTATCATCGGGACCAATGACAGCCAGCTGAGCAAGGCGTTGAATATTCAAAAAGACAAGATTTCAGGACTGAACAGACAGATGGTCGAACTCGGTGCTTCAAAAGGGTTCCGGCATATCAGATCTCTACCGAGACAGATTGTGGGCATGGCCAATACCATGCGGCAGGAATATATCGTTATGCTCCAAAAGCAGGGTGGATAGACTCTCGAATCAATCGATCAAAACTTCCGGATCAGCACCACACCGGCGGTGATCACGGCGATGCCCAGAATCCGGAGCCAAGACACGGGATGCACCGGTACGCCCAGCAGCCCGAAATGATCCAGGGCCAGGACCTGTTCCTCTTTGGTTTAGGCAACGAGTTAAAATAATATGTACAAACATGTTGACTTTTGTTCTAATTCCATACTACAGTCAAAAGTATGGAAACTCAACAGAAAGAAGATCTGATTAGTCAGGTTAAACAAAGATACGAATTGATGGCAGCCCACTTATCTGAAAAGGACAAAAGACTGTGGGCCGCATCAGAAGCCAATACAATTGGCCGAGGAGGAGACACCATTGTCTGTCAGGCAACTGGTATCTCACGAGTGACCATCGCCAAGGGAAAAAACGAACTGACGGGCAAAACCGATGTAATCCAAAAGCGTATACGTAAAACCGGAGGTGGACGTAAACGTTTGATGGATAAAAACCCGGCATTGATAAAAGACCTTGATATGCTGATAGATCCGCTTACCAGAGGTGATCCTGAATCTCCTCTTAGATGGACCTGCAAAAGCACCTATAAATTGGCGGAAGCCCTTCGCAAAACAGGACACAATGTGTCTCAGAAGACTGTATATTTGATGCTCCAGGAAATGGGCTACAGCATGCAGGCAAATCGAAAAATTAAAGAGGGAGAACAAAATCCGGATCGGGATGCACAGTTTAATTTTATATATGAGCAGGTCAAGAATTTTCAAAATGACGGTCAACCTGTTATTTCAGTCGATGCGAAAAAAAAGGAAAATATTGGTCAATACAAAAATTCCGGATTGGAATGGGAGCCCGTCGGAAAACCAACCGATGTAAACACATATGACTTTCCGGATAAAGAAAAAGGAAAGGCCTGTCCTTATGGCGTTTATGACCTGACACGCAATGAAGGATGGGTGAGTGTTGGCATCAGTCGAGATACAGCACAATTCGCAGTTGAAAGCATTCGGCGGTGGTGGAATGAAATGGGCTGTTTCAGATATCCCGATGCAAGCCGTTTGCTGATTACAGCAGACGGCGGGGGGAGTAACGGTTACCGGATTCGATTGTGGAAGAGCGAGATTCAATCGTTGGTAAATGAATTGGGAATTACGATCAGTATCTGCCATTTTCCACCCGGCACAAGCAAATGGAACAAAATCGAGCATCAAATGTTTTCTTTCATGAGCAAGAACTGGCGTGGGCGGCCACTGGACAGTTTAGGAACAATCGTCAATCTGATTTCAAACACCACCACCAAAAAAGGCCTGAAAATAGAAGCTGATATTGATGATGCCCAATATGAAAAAGGCATCAAGGTGGGGGACGAAGTAATATCTCAATTGAATATTGAACGAGCGAGTTTCCATGGAGAATGGAATTACAAAATTATGCCTCAAGAAATAATGCATGTCGCATGATATTTGTATATATTATTTTAACTTAAAGCCTTAGGCGCGAAGTTCGGACGTCAGCGCCTGGTCGAAATTGGTCTGGCCGAGCAGGGATTTTTCATAGCTCTGGTTGTCAATCTGATGGATAAGGACGTTCTTGGACCAGCCGAATTTGCGGATCATGCGGATATAGAATTCACGTTCCAGTGGGTCCTTGCAGCGCTGGAATATCACCAGATTATGAGTCCAGCCGATTTGTGCAACCAGTGGTTGCACTCGCTGGTCGTCGCGGTAAAGAAGGTAAAACTCCCGCATGTAGAAGACATTGCCCCGGGAAAAACCGCTGATTCCCGGAAACTCCGTCCGCAGGTCATTGGACAACTGTTCGGCGATGGCTGTGCCATGTTCGGCGTCTCTCTGCCGTTCTACGATCATCCGCCCGATATCCCAGTACAGCCCGACCAGCTCTGTGTTGACCGCTTTCAGCGCGGTGTATTGTGCCGAGCGGACGCGCTCTTTCACCGCAGCGAGAAGGTGCGCGTAGTCCGGACCTGGATTATTTTTGTTCAGTTCGTTCATCCTCACCACCCACTCCTAAGAAATCTTTGGTTCTGTGAGGTCAGACGGCATAACCACTGGCCCCTGGAATCAATCGATCAAAATTTCCGGATCAGCACCACACCGGCGGTGATCAGGCAGATGCCCAGGATCCGGAGCAAGGACACGGGGTGCACCGGTACGCCCAGCAGCCCGAAATGATCCAGGGCCACGGCCATGAGCAGCTGGCCCGCCACCACCAGGCTGAAGGTGAGGGTGGCGCCCAGCCGGGGGGTCAGGATGATCACGGAGGTGACATAGAACGCGCCCAGGAACCCGGCCAGCCACACCCACCACTCGATACCGGCCGCCTGGCGCACGGCCGTGAAATCCATGCGCAGAAACAGGCCGTATGCCAGCAGCCCCACAGTGCCCACGAAAAACGAGATCAAAGCCGCGTATACCGGATCTCCGATGGCCCGGCCCATTTTCCCGTTGAACCCGGCCTGGACCGGGGCCATCATCCCGGCCACCAGCGCCGTAAGCAGCCAGATCAGTTTCATGGAAAGAATCCTTATCCGTCTGCGGGCATGATGGTCACATTGACTTTCCGCTGCCTCGGACCGTCAAATTCACAGAAAAAAATGGACTGCCAGGTGCCCAGCACCAGAGACCCGTTTTCCAGGGCCACCATCTCGGACGGCCCGAACAGGCTCACCTTGATGTGGGCTGCGGAATTGCCTTCCATGTGCCGGTAACCGTCATCCCAGGGCACGATTTTGTTCACAGTGTTCAAAATATCCACTGGCACGGCCGGATCCGCATTTTCATTGATGGTGACCGCACCGGTGGTATGCAGGGAACAGACATGCACCAGGCCGTTCTTTACCCCGGAATCCTTTACCACCCGGCGGACCTGATCCGTGATATCGATCATCTGGGTCCGGCTGCCGGTTTTGACGGAAATGATCATACCATACCTCCTATTTCAATATCCATGGCAGTGTCAGTTGATAAAGTGACCCGTATGTTGAACAAGCCCCCTGAGGGGGTCTGCTTCCGGACTGTCAGAGCCCCCAAGGATCTCAGGCCGGAAGCAGACTCCCTCAGGGGGCGGGGTGCGTCTGTCAATTATTTTGTGCGATTATTGTTTTACCAGGGCCAGGGCCTGCTCCACCACATTGTCCACGGAAATGCCCAGGTTTTTCAGGACCTCTCCGCCCGGGGCTGACGCCCCGAACCGCTCAATGCTGACCACAGCCCCCTCCGGCCCCACATATTTCTCCCATCCCATGGCAATGCCGGCTTCCACGGCCAGGCGGCGGGGAACATCCGGCGGCAGAATCCGGTCCCGGTAAGCGGGCAGGGCCTTGTCAAACCATTCCCAGGAGGGCATGGATACCACGGAGGCTTTGATCCCGTGTTCCGCTTCCAGGATTTCCGCGGCCTTCAAGCTGACATGGACTTCCGAGCCCGTAGCGATAAGGATCAGGTCCGCGTCATTGCCCCGGTTCCGAATGGTGTAGGCCCCGTACTGGAACTCCCCGTGCCGTTTTGATACATCCAGAACGGGCAGTTTCTGCCGGCTCAGGACCAGGGCGGTGGGCCCGTTGGTGGTGGTCAACGCCTGCTTCCAGGCCAAAGCCGTTTCATTGGCATCGGCCGGCCGCACCACATGAAGCCCGGGAATGGCCCGCAGGGCTGCCAGATGCTCCACCGGCTGGTGGGTGGGGCCATCTTCGCCCACGGCCACGCTGTCATGGGTGAACACATAGATGACCGGCAGTTTCATCAATGCGGCCAGGCGGATGGCCGGGCGCATGTAATCGGCAAACACCAGAAAGGTGCCCCCATAGGGCCGGACCCCGGAATGCAGGTACATGCCGGACAGAACCGCGCCCATGGCATGCTCCCGGACCCCGAATCGGATATTGCGGCCGTCCCGGGAAGTTTTCTGAAACTCGGTGGAACCGGAGAGATAGGTTTTGTTGGACGGGGCCAGGTCGGCGGACCCGCCCATGAGCGACGGCAGGTTCGGGGCGATGGCGTTGAGCACCTTGCCCGAGGCGGCCCGGGTGGCCACCGGCGCATCGGACACGGAAAACTCCGGGACATCTTTGTCCCAGTCTTTGGTCAGGAACCCGCTCACTGCATCCACAAACAGGCCTGCTTCTTTGGGATATGCCTCTTTGTAAGACAAAAACACCTCCTGCCAGGCGTTTTCCATGTTTTCTCCGGCAGTGACGGCATCGTCAGCCAGGCTTGTCACCGGCTCGGGCACGTAAAATGTCCGGTCTTCAGGCATGCCGTAGAATTTCTTGGTCAGCCGGATCTCCTCTTCCCCCAGCGGTGCCCCATGGGCATCGGCCGTATCCTGCTTGTTGGGGCTGCCATAGGCGATATGGGTCCGGATCTTGATCAGAGTCGGCCGGTCCGGTTCGGCTTTTCCGGTCTGAATGGCGTTGTGAATGGCCTCCAGGTCATTGCCGTTTTCCAGCTCGATCACATGCCAGTTCATGGCCGTGAACTTGTCCGCCACGTTTTCCGTGAACGCGATGTCCGTGGCCCCTTCAATGGTGATATGGTTGTCATCATAGATCAGGATCAGTTTGCCCAGGCCCAGGTGACCGGCCAGGGAGACCGCTTCCATGGCCACCCCTTCCATGAGGTCCCCGTCCCCGCACATGCAGAAGGTGTGGTGATCGATGATGGGCTTGTCTGGTTTGTTGAACCGGGCCGCCAGGTGCGCTTCGGCAATGGCCATGCCCACGGCGTTGGCGATGCCCTGGCCCAGGGGGCCGGTGGTGGTTTCCACGCCCGGGGTCTCCCCGTATTCCGGGTGACCCGGGGTCCGGGATCCCCACTGCCGGAAATTTTTCAGGTCTTCCAGGGTCAGGCCGTACCCGAACAGGTACAGCAGACTGTACAGCAGAGAAGAGACATGTCCGCCGGACAGCACAAACCGGTCCCGGTCAATCCAGGCCGGGTTCTTGGGATTGTGTTTCAAACATTTTTTGAACAGCACATACGCGGCCGGTGCCAGGCCCATGGGTGCGCCGGGATGGCCGGAATTGGCTTTCTGCACCGCATCCATGCAAAGGGTTCGAAGGGTATTGACTGTCAGTTGATCCAGGTTTTCCGTGGCATCGACCATGATTGTGTTCTCCTGATAAGTATAAAAATAGCGGCCCGGGTTACAGGGCCCTCATGAATTCGGGTTTGAGTTTGATTTTTCCGCTTAACGCCTGGGCAATCTGATCCAGGGTTCTTTCCTTGTCCCGGGGCAGCCGGGCCCGGATGGGCAGGTAATTAGAGGCGTGGTTGGCATGGAACAGCCCGTTTGTCAGATGGGTGGACGCGATCATCTGGCCGAGTTCCGCCAGCATCTCTTCCGGGGAGGGCAGCTGGAACCGGCCGGCCTGGTAATCGGCATGCAGTTCCGTGCCCGGAATCAGCATCAGGCTCAAGGCCCCCACATAATCGGGATCGATTTCCGACAAGACCCGCCCGGTTTCTCTGGCATGGATCAGGGAGCGCTCTTTTCCGGCCAGGCCCACCAGCACGGTGACCGACAGCTGGATGCCCGCCTGTTTGATCCGTTGCCCCATGCGGATCATCTTGTCGGCGGTGGCGCCCTTGCGGATATCGGTCAGGACCTGGTCATCCCCGGATTCCAGTCCCATGTAGGCGATGCCGACACCCAGCGATCTGAGTTGGGCCAGTTCTTCATCGGTTTTCATGCCGATGCCCTTGGTGTTGGCGTACACCCCCACCCGCTCCACCCAGGGAAGCCGGTCCCGGATCCGCTCCAGAATGGGCACCAGCCGTTTCATGGGCACGATCATGGCATCCCCGTCACAGATGAACAGCCGCTTTTGCCGGGGAAAATGGGCCCGGGCATACTCGATGTCCTGAAAAATGATGTCGTCTTTTTTGATGGTGAACCGCTTGTCCCGGAAGGAGCCGCAGAACGTGCACTTGTTGTGGGAACACCCCAAAGTGACCTGAAGCAGGATGCTGTCCGCCTCGCTAGGGGGCCGTATGATCATACCGTCGTAATGCATGGGATTATTTTCCTGTTAACGCAACTTTCTTACAACAGCAAGATAAACGGGGGCCAGCCAGCTTCGAAAGTGACGTCTGTTAATCATATTTCAAAGGGTTACTTGTAACAGGTATTCCATAAAATTTCAACACAATGAAACAGCCCTTCAGGCCGGGCAATCAAAAGACCCGTGGCGGGCGGTGCCTGTGAGTTTCACCCTCTTCCGTGTTTGACATGGCGTAGGGCATGCTGCGCTGAACGGCAAAAACTGCGGGCAGGTATGTCCTCAAACAATTTGCCGTTTTTACCGCTTCGCATACCCAACGCCATGTAGCAAACACGTCAGAATGGGATTCAACCCACAGGCACCGCCCGCCACTATTCGTTGACGGCAGAGGTGAACCAGGATCACAGCTTGACGCGGGGCCTTCTGTCCAAAGCCGGAAATCGCCTGCACAGCGGAGCCCCGGGTGGAGGGTGCCTTACTGACGGACTGTCGGAGCCACCCCGTGGATTCCTGGCCGGCAGTAAGGCACCCTCCACCCGGGGCGGCGTCCTGCCGGATTATTTGTTGCTCAGGTTCTTGACCGACCGGATCTCCCCGGTTTCCGCCAACAGCTTGAACACCTTGTATCCCCGGTCTCCCACAAACATGGACCGGCCCACCCCGCCGGCTGAAATCGGATTTTTATAGCTGAGCACCACGACCCAGAACCGGTCGTCGTCCGTGATTTCCGCCTCTTCAAACAGAATTTCGCCCAAATCTCGGTCCGGATACAGTTTCTTCAGGTGCTCGATGGCTTTGGTGGATGCTTCGTTGACATTGATCATGCCTGGTTCCTCCAGCCGTCATTGACGTCTTCTTTCAGGTCCAGCCCCTTGAACAGGGGCTTGATATCCAGCAGCGGGGTATTGTCCAGCACGTCGATGCCCGAAATATTCAGGCGGGTGCCGTCAATGCCCAGAAGTTTCACCGTGCTCAGCCCGATGGGATTGGGCCGCCGGGGGGACCGGCTGGCAAACAGCCCGACTTCCATGCCGCCGCCGCTGGGGGGCCGGACATGCAGGGTCACGGGTTTATCCGGCCGGTCCAGGAAAAAAAACACCTGAATATAGTTGAAGCTGTCCAGCCGGTAAAGTCCATCCGCCAGCTCCGGGTTCAGCTGAATGGTAAATTCCCCTTCTGCCTCCGGGTCCGGCTGGTGAGGCACCTCATCCTGGGAGGTGTAGGGGGTGTGAATGGTTCCGATGGGATGAAACACGATGTCCATGGGGTCTCCTTGGGTTGTCGTCACTATATTGACCCGAAAGCCGGGCTTTCATTATTGGAATCAATCTAATCCGCCGCTTCACAGGGATGCCGGACCCGCCGCCGGGTCAGGATGGGTCAGGCCCCGGGCGCTGTGAATCAGGGTCCGGGTGTATTCATGGCCAGGATGGTTGACGATCCTTGCCGCCGGGCCGGTTTCGACAATCCGGCCGCCTGCCATCACCCCGATGCGGTCCGCCACCTTTCGTGCCAGTCCGATATTATGGGTCACAAAGAGCAGGGTCAAGCCTTTTTCGATCTGGAGGGTCAACAGCATCTTGAGCACCTTGGCCTGTACACTGGGATCCAGCGCACTGGTGGGCTCGTCCGCAATGAGCAGGTCCGGTTCATGCACCAGGGCCCGGGCCAGGCAGACCCGCTGGATCGCCCCCATGTTCAGTTCATGGGGATAGCGCTTCAGAAACTCCGGGGCACTGGACAGGCGCACGTCCGCCAAGGCCGACCGGACCCTGTCTTTCACTTCCGCCTCATCGGCTGCGGTATTGTGGATCCGCAGTGGTTCGGCCACGATCTCGAACACGGTGAGCCGGTGGCTGACCGATTCCGCCGGGTTTTGATAAATGATACCGATTCGGGGCGCCAGGGAGGCGGGATTTTTTTTCATCCATTCATCCATGTCCCGGCCCTGGAAGATGCGGGTTCCCTGGTCCGGGCGCAGCGCACCGGCCGCAATCATGGCCAGGGTGGTCTTGCCGGACCCGGTTTCCCCCACCAGGCAGAACACCTCCCCGGCCATGAGGGTCAGGTCCGTGGGATGCAGGGCGGTCACCTTTCCATAGGATTTGGCCACCTGCCGGAACCGCAGGATTTCAGCGATGCCGCCCCGGATGCACCGGACCCGGTGGTCGCCGTCCGGGGTGATCTCCATCGCCACCGTTCCAAAGGCGCAGGCCGGGATGGCCTGGGTGCACCGGGGCTTGAACAGGCAGCCTTCAGGCGGGGCATGCCCGCCTTGATGGTACGCATCCGGGGCCGCCACATGCGTGTGCACATGGGGTCGACCGTTGTCGGCGGCATGGGCATGGACCATCCGGTAAAACGCATCTCCCCGGATACCTCCCAAGTCCCGCACCGCCTCCATGGTGGGAAAAGCCCTGGCCAGGGCCAGGGTATAGGGATGGGCCGGCTGTTCCAGAAGGTGCCGGCCCGGCAGGGTCTCCATGACCTGGCCCAGGTAGAGCACGGCGATCTCATCGGCCAGGGCCCCGGCCAGGTCCAGGTCATGGGTGATGAGCAGCACGCTCTTGTTCCGGGCCCTGCACTCCTGAATCACCCCGGCCACAAAGGATTTGGTCACCGCATCCAGGGCCGCGGTGGGTTCGTCCAGGATCAGCACCGGCGGATCCTGGATCAGGCTCATGGCCAGAAGGCCCCGCTGGACCTGTCCCCCGCTCAGTTCATGGGGGTACCGGTCCGCCAGTTCCGGGGCGAGACCCATGTCCGTCAACCTTGTCCTTGCCAGTTCCAGGGCCTGACGTTTTGGGGTGCCCCGCTGGAACAGGGGTTCGGCCACCTGGTCCACCAGCCGGTACACGGGATTGAAACTGGCGGCCCCGTTCTGGAACACCATGGCACAGGTTTCCCACCGCATATGGGTCATCCGTTCCTCATCCAGGTCCAGCAGACGGGTCTCTCCCAGGCGGATTTCACCCGAAATTTTGGCATTGTCCGGCAACAATCCCATCACCGCTTTGCCAAGCGTGGTCTTTCCGGAACCGGACTCCCCCACCAGGGCGGTGATACGGCCCGGGGCCAGGGTCAGGTCCACCCGGTCCAGGGCCAGCAGGGAATGGTCGTCTTCGGTATATTGAACCGTGAGGTTGTGAATGGTTGTCAACACAGAAAAATCATCCCTTCCGGGTTTCAGGTTAAACCGCCGTTTTCAGCCGGGGGTCGAACACCCGCTCCAGGCTGACGGTCACAAAGGTGGTACCCATGATCAGCACGGACAGCAGCAGTACCGGCGGCACCAGCCAGTTGAGCCAGATGTCCATGTAATAGTATTTCAGCCCATAATGGATCATCAGGCCCAGGGATTTGAGCGACGGGTCGAACAGCCCCAGGAACGCCAGGGACGCTTCCATGAACACGGCCATGCGCAGTTTCCCCGCAAAATTGATCAGGTACAGCGGGAACAGTTCCGGCATCAGGTGCCGGAAAATGATGTACCGGGATGTCCCCCCCATGTGCCGGGCCGCCTGGATGTGCAGGCTGTTTTTCAACGCCAGGGCCTGGGCCCGGATCCCCCGGGCCGTGGTGGGCCAGGTGAACGCCGCCAGGACCAGGGCCAGGACCCAGGGAGCGGGCCGGAAAAACGCGGCCACCAGGATCAGGATCATGACCGACGGGATCGCCAGCACCATGTCGGCCAGGCGCATCAGGGCCTGATCGATCCACCCGCCCTTCCAGGCCGCCACAAGGCCGGCCAGGGATCCCAGGACCAGGCCGGCTGCGGCCGCCGTCATTCCGAAGATCACGGTGTGTCTCAACCCAACCACCAGTTCGGCGGAAATATCCATGCCCCCGTCGTTGATCCCCAGCCAGTGCCGGGCCGAAGGCGGGTCCAGAGGGATGAACGAGATATCATAGGGGTCCCAGGGCACCAGGACGGGACCGAAAACGGCCAGGCACCCCAGCAGGCCCAGCAGGCTGGCCCCGATCACAAACCAGGGGTCGGTTCTGATCCGTTTTCCGGCATCAAGATGCATGGGCCACCCGGGGGTCCAGCAGGGTATAGACAAATTCCAGGGCCAGGTTGACGCCCAGCACCATGATGGAGGCGGCCAGGACGATGCCCTGGATCAACGGCAGGTCCCGCAGGGCAATGGCGTTGAACAGCAGGGTCCCCAGGCCGGGATAGGAGAAGATCGTTTCCACCACCAAAGCGCCTGTGATCATGAAGGCAAACCGCAGCCCGAACCGGGTCACCAGGGGCAAAAGCGCATTGCGGGCTGCATGGGCGTAGCGCACCCGGACCGGGGGCAGCCCCTTGGCCCGGGCCGTCAAAACGAACGGGTGTTTCATCACCATGACCATGCCGGCCCGGGCCAGCAGGAAATTACCCGGAAAATAGGCCATCACCAGGGTGGTCAGGGGCAGGGCCAGGTGGTGCAGGATGTCCGCCGCCTGCTGCATGACCGTGTGGTCCGCATACGCGGTCCGGGCACCGGCCGCCGGAAACCATCCCAGGTGCAGGGCGAACACCAGCAGCAGCAGCGCGCCGGAACACAACTCGGGAATGCCCTCCAGCACGGTCATGAGGCCCACCCCGGCCTTTTCAACGGCCCTGCCCCGGCGCCAGGCCGCTTCCACGCCCAGGACAAACCCCAGCAGCGACGACAAAAGATGGGCCGTGCCCATGAGCAGCAGGGTCCAGGGAAGTGCATCAAAAAACAGGGAGGACACCGGGGCCTGAAACGCATGGGAATATCCCCAGTCCAGCCGGACCAGCCGTCCCAGAAATACCGTGAACCCTGTGTTTTCCTGGTAACGGGTGCGCAGATCCGCCTCCTGCTGGGCCGTCAACGTGACATCGGATGACCCGTACATGGCCGTGACAAAATCCCCGGGCAGCATCCGGGGCAGGCTGTAACTCAGAAACGCCAGAACCAGAGCCGCCGCCAGATACGCCAGTACCGGGGTCAGCCATCTATGCCGGGCAGAAAAATGCATGAGATCTCTTTGTAAATAAACGGTCTTGAAACCGGGCGCTGTCCGGTTTACCGGATCAGGGCCAGTTTGTTCTGAGGAATGGGCACCCCCTTGGCAATGCCGCCACGGGTATAAAACCAGCGGATCCCTTTGTCCGGGTTGAAGGCGGCCAGGGTCACGGGATAGTACAGGGAGATGGCCGGCATCTCCCGGGCATACACCGCCTGGATCTCATATACCAGGTGTTTGCGTTTTTCCGGGTCCATTTCCGTCATCTGGGCCTCGATCAATGCGTTGAGTTCCGGGCATGCGTCATACCGGGCACTGTTCACGGACCCGGCCCCGTATACCGGAGAAATCATTTCACTGAGCACTTTGGGGTCCCCGGCAATGCCGCCGTGGCCCGACACGGCCAGATCGAAATCCCAGTTCTTCACCCGGGTGTCCGCCGTGGTCTGTTCCTGATTCACCAGGGTCACTTTGATACCGGCATCCCTGAGCTGCCGGGCGATGATCTCGCCATCCCGGTCCGCCACACTCTCTCCGGCCACGGTGAGGTTGGAGGCGATCAGTTCCAGGGCCAGAGGAACACCATCTTTGTGAAACATCCCGTCCGGACCTTGGGTCCAGCCCAGGGAGCCGATGATCTCCCTGGCTTTTTCCGGATTGTGGGAAAAGTCCGGCGTGTCCGGGTTGTACATCTCGTGATCGATGCTCAAAAGCCCGAACGAGGCCGGGGTGCCGAACCCCCGGTGGGATTTGTCAATGATCTCCTGCCGGTCGATGGCATGGGCCAAGGCCCGGCGGAAGGCTTTGTCATTGAAAGGCGGTTTTTTGTGGTTGATCATCAGTTTCTTGTTCCAGCCCCGCTCGTTTTCAATGACGGTCAGTCCCTTTTTCTTCAGCGGTTTCGCCATGTCCGGCTGGATGTTGGCCAAGTCTGCCTGGCCCGTGGCCAGGGACATCAGCGCCTTGCCGGTGCGGACATAGATCAGCCGGTCGATTTTCGGGGTGCCCTGGTAATAATCGACAAACGCTTCGAACAGATAGGTGCCCTGGGTCTTGTCAAAATCCCTGAACACATAAGGGCCGCTGCCGATCATGCAGGCCGGCTCGATACAGGACAGGGGGTCGGTGACCTCTTTCCACACATGTTCAGGGATCACCGGCATGGTGCCCCCGATGTCGGACAGGAACGGGGCATAGGGGGTGGACAGATAGATCACTGCGGTGTGGTCGTCTAACACCTCGGCCCGGTCCACCGCATCGATGGAGATCCACTGGTAGGGATGCTGCTGGAAATAGGCAATGGTGAACGCCACATCACGGGCCGTCACGGGTGTGCCGTCATGCCACCGGGCGGCCGGGTCCAGGTGAAAGAAGAACGCCAGCTTTTCCGGATCATAGGACCACGTTCTGGCCAGGCCGGGCACCATCCCGTTCTCATCCTTCCAAACCAGGGTGTCGAACACCCAGGACATGCGCACATACCCGGGCCCCCGGGGATAGTGGCGGAACGGGGTGGGATATCCCCAGTCCCCTTTGCCGTCGGCAATGCGGATCACGCTGTCGTTTGCCCTGGCGGTCCCGGAGACGGCCGGATACAGCGTCCCTGTGACAAGAATGGCCAGGGCGGTAACGCCGGCCAGAACCGCCCGGCACCACCGGACGGCTCCGGGCCCGAAACTCCGGTTCCTGAATGCCTTGCCTCGTTTTTTATCTGCCCGGTCAAAAAACTTCATACAGGCGCTCCTTTTTCAAAAAAAAACCATGAAAACACCATCCCGGTTCCGGGATATGCCTTCATGGCAACGGGTTCATACGTATCTACAAAAGGGTCTGGTTTCTTTTTCCTGCATCAGGCTTCATGCCTGTATTAGCAATTGTCATACCAGAACCGTCCGGAAAATGACAGTCTTTTTTATTCCTGCCGCCATGATAATTTTGTTTGATCAGGCCATTGAATTGAGATATGGTGCACTTCATTCAAAAAAGGGGACTCAATAAGGAATACGCGATGATGGAAACTACCGATGCCCGGTACCGGGCATACCTGAATATCCTCAAGGAAGAACTGGTGCCGGCCATGGGATGCACCGAGCCCATTGCCGTAGCCTATGCCGCGGCCCGGGCCGCAAAAGTGCTCGGGGATCTGCCGGATCGGGTAGTGATCGAGGCCAGTGACAATATCGTCAAAAACGTCAAAAGCGTGGTGGTGCCCAATACCGGAGGCCTGCGGGGCATTGCCGCAGCGGCTGCCGCCGGGATCGCGGCCGGGGACCCCGACAGGCAGCTGGAGGTGATCGCCCAGGTTGACACCGCCGGCAAGGAACGGATCCGGCAGTTTCTGGACACCTGTGCCATCCAGACCCTCCCGCTTGCCTCCGACATCCTGTTCGATCTGAAAGTCACCTTGTTCAAAGGGACCTCAAGGGCCATGGTGCAGATTTCCCATTTCCACACCAATATCGTTCTGATTGAAAAAGACGGCGACATCCTTTACCGGAACCAGGACTGTGACGAAGTCACCACCACAGTGCTCACGGACCGGACCCTTCTCAATGTCAAAGATATTGTAGATTTTGCCGGTTCCGTGACCCTTACCGATGTGTCGGACCTGCTGGAGAAAATGGTGGATTACAACATGGCCATTGCCGAACAGGGGATGACCGGACACTGGGGGGCCAACATCGGCACGGTGCTGCGGGAGGTGTGGGGAGACGATGTCAAGATCCGGGCCAAAGCCATGGCCGCCGCCGGTTCCGACGCCCGCATGAGCGGGTGTGAACTGCCGGTGGTGATCGTGTCCGGATCCGGGAACCAGGGAATCACCGCCTCCGTGCCGGTGGTGGTGTATGCCGGACATTTAGGGGTGGACAACGATACGCTGTTCCGGGCCCTGCTGGTGTCCTGCCTGGTGACCATTCACCAGAAAACCGGAATCGGACGGCTGTCCGCTTACTGCGGTGCGGTGAGCGCGGGCGTGGGCGCCGGGGCCGGCATCACCTGGCTCCACGGGGGCCGGTACCGGGAGATCGCCCACACCATTGTCAATGCCCTGGCCATGGTGTCAGGCATCATCTGCGACGGGGCCAAACCCTCCTGCGCCGCCAAGATCGCCGTGGCCTTGGAAGCCGGGCTTCTGGGGTTTTTCATGTTTCAGAAGGGAAAACAGTTTTACGGCGGGGACGGGATCGTGAAAAAAGGGGTGGAAAACACCATTGCCAATATCGGGCGCCTGGGCCGGGACGGCATGCGGGAAACCGACCGGGAAATCATCCGTATGATGCTGGGGCACTAGCGCGGCTGGAAATTCGGTCTGAATCTGACAGAAAACCGGACCGGCGGGATGCGGTTTTCCGGGGCCCGCCGGTCCGGACCCCGAAAAACTCTGTCACTTATTCAATATTGGTCACCCCCACCTCTTCAAAGGTCTTGATGTCCGCTAAAATCCGGGTGGCCAGGTCCAGCAGCTCCATGCACACGGCAGCCCCCGTGCCCTCCCCCAGCCGGAATTTCAGATCGATGAGCGGCTCCAGCCCCAGGCGGTGATGCATGTATTCATGGCCGATTTCCACGGATTTGTGGCTCACGAACAGATAATTTCTGGCGGCCGGTGCCAGCTCGCAGGCGATCAACGCCCCGGCCGTGGAGATCAGCCCGTCGCAGATGACCGGAATCCCCCGGGCCGAAGCCCCCAGGACCAGGCCGGCCAGGGCTCCGATCTCAAGCCCCCCCACTTTGGACAGGATATCCAGGGGGTCTTTGGGGTCGGGCTGGTGCAGGGCCAGCCCTTTTTCGATCACCGCGATCTTGTTGGCCAGGGCCGCATCGTCAATGCCCGTGCCCCGGCCGGTGAGCTTTGCCACAGGCAGGCCGGAGAACGCGGCAATGACGGCGGTGGACGGGGTGGTATTGCCGATGCCCATGTCCCCGGTGCCCAGCAGATCCACCGGCGCTTCCGCCGTCAGCTCCGAGACGATCTCGATGCCGGCTTCAATGGACCGGACCGCCTCGTCCCTTGTCATGGCCGGTTCTTTTGTGAAATTGGCCGTGCCGTACCGCACTTTTTTATGGAAAATGGGCAGGGCCGGGTCAAAATCGTAATTGACCCCGATATCCGCGGCCTTGACCTTTGCTCCGGCATGCTTGCCGATCACGTTCACCGACGCCCCGCCCCCGGCAAAATTGAGCACCATCTGGGGCGTGACCTCGGCCGGAAAAAGACTGACGCCCTCTTCCACCACACCATGGTCCCCGGCGCAGGTGACGATGCGTTTGTTGGTCAGCCGGACGTCAAGGGTGCCTTTGATGGCGGCCAGCCGGGTCGAGATATCCTCCATGACGCCCAGACTGCCGGGCGGTTTGGCCTGGTTGCGCAACCGGTCTTTAGCGGCTGCCAGGGCCGCCGGATCCAGGTCCTTTCTGATCTGTGACATCGTGGTTTCAAGCAAAGACATGTTTCACCTCTTTTCTCTGATATCGGTTTCAAATATTTCCATGCCTTTTTTCATGGCACAGAAATCCCCGCACATGGTGCAGGTCTGCTTTTCTTCCGGGGCCCGGGCCGAACGAACGGCTGCAGCTGTTTCCGGAAACAGCAGGTATTGGGACAGATCCTCCCACCGCATGTCTCTTCTGGCCAGGGCTGCCTGTTTTTCATTGTCCCGCCGGTCCGGATATTTGCACAGGTCCCCGATGTGAACCGCCAGGCGGGTGGCCCGCACCCCCTCTCTGACATCCTTGACGTCCGGCAGGGCCAGGTGTTCGGCCGGGGTGATGTAACACACCAGATCCGCCCCGAACCGGGCCGAAGCAGCCGCGCCGATGGCTGCCGATATATGGTCGTATCCGGCACCGGTGTCGCAGGGAATGGGGCCCAGCACATAATAGGGGGCATTGCCGGACATGCGTTTCTCCAGCATGATGTTGCCTTCAATCTCGTCCAGGGGCACATGGCCCGGGCCTTCCACCATGGTCTGGCATCCCGCTTCCCGTCCCAGCTCCGCCAGCTCGCAGTTGATGATCATCTCCGCCATCTGGGCCCGGTCGTGGCTGTCATGGATGGCCCCGGCCCGGATCCCGTTGCCTAAAGACAGCACGGCATCATATTTTTTCATGATGGCGCACACCCGGTCGAACTGTTCGTACAGCGGGTTTTCCCGGTGGTTGATATCCATCCACGCCACCATGAAGGTCCCGCCCTTGGAGGCCAGGCCGCCGTAGCGGAATCCCTGTTTTCTGAGCCGCTCGATGGTGTACCGGTTGATGCCGCAGTGGATGGCCATGAAACTCAGCCCGTCGGCCAGCTGCTGCTCCATGAGGTCAAACAGATATTCCGGGTCCAGTTTCGCCGGGTTCCGGTGTTTGCGGATGGTTTCCTTGAACGCCTGGTACAGCGGCACATTGCCCACAGGCAGGTCCACGTTGTCCAGGATGGTCCGCCGGATTTTATCCATGTCGCCGGCTGCGGACAGTTCCATCAGGGTGTCAGCGCCTTCCGCCCGGGCGGCCCGGGCCTTTTCGATTTCCAGGCCGATGTCGCAGATATCCGACGACGTCCCGATGGAGGCATTGACTTTGGTGCGAAGGCCTTTGCCGATGCCGACAATTTTCTGGTGTTTTCTGTTGGGATTGCAGGGGATGACGATCTCCCCTTTTGCCACGCGATCCAGGATAACGGTCTCATCCAGGCTCTCCCGGACTGCCACGGCTTTGATTTCAGGCGTGATGATGCCCTTGCGGGCGGATTCCAGCTGGGTGGTCATAGTGTCCTCGCTATGATTTGCCTGTAAAACACAAAAAGGGTTTCACAGGACATTACATTCCTGCAAAACCCTTTGCCATCGGATTTTACACACCTGGTATTCCGGCACGTCTTCTGACTTTCGGCATTGAACCTGTTTTTTCCTGCCTTCCCGCTGACGCAGTGGCGTATTGAAAAAACAGATATTTCCGATCACAGCGGCGGGACCGTCACGGAATTTCACCGTGTTCCGTTTGCCCGAATACACACATTCTGTTCCGGGTTTATACTGGTTTCGTATAATCCCGTCAAGAAAGATTTTCAACGCCGGCAGCCGCCCGCACAAATTCAGAGCAGCCCTGTTCAGGCGAATCTCCAGCTTGATCCACAGAATAATCGACATAATGTGGGGTCGTCGATTCCTGATAAAATTTCTGAAAGCGGGCGATTTAACGCCCTGGCTGACAGGTGAGCGGGCGCTTTTTCCGTGCATCTTTGTCCAGCCCGATGTTAGGCTGGAACATGGATTTTAACCTGATGGTTCATAAAATTGATAGTATTTTCATGGAAATTTTTTCTAATCAAATCTTTGAGGCACGATGATGCAATTAGCCTTTATTTATAGCGACGAAATGAGAAACATATTTGAACGCAATGAGAATTTACAAAGATTGACAATATTTGTATTTCTGTTATTGTGGTGTGTAGTTGTTTAAACAAGGAGGGTACTATGCATATCTCACTAACACCTGAGCTTGAAACCAGGGTTAAACAAAAAGTCGCATCAGGTTATTATAACAATGCAAGTGAAGTGATTCGGGATGCTTTGCGGTTCTGGGAAAAAAATGAAGAATTGGTACAGCACATGAAACTCGAAATGTTAAAAGGACGCTTATTAATTGGTGCTAAACAGGCTAAACAGGGAAAATTTGTTGCGCAATCCGTAAGCGAAATTGTTTCTGAGGTCAGGAATGCGTAAATACCGTCTCACTCCTACAGCAAAATCGGATTTTGTAGAAATCTGGAATTATTCTGTTGAAACCTGGGGTGAGAAACAAGCTGAAAAATATCTTCAAGATATTGAGGACACGCTTAATCAACTTGCAGCCAATCCGGAACTTGGAAGACAACGACCTGAAATTGCTCCTGGATATTATTCCTTTCCTGCACAAAAACACATCATCTTCTATCTGATCTCAGATAGTTATATTGATATCATCGGTATTTTGCATGGGAGAATGGATATCGACAAAAATTTAATGTAATTTTCACCTTAAACGACTGAGCAGTAGCGGATGAATTATTGAGGGGTGAGAACGTAATTACATAAATTATCCCAGTCACAACTTTCCGGCACCCTTAAAAACTCAACCATACTGCATGTATAATTGAGAGGTGACTGACTCGTGTGTGATTATCCATACCGGAAATTCAAAGACCCAAAATGGTCATGATATCATTGGAATTAGAAACTTGTGTCAATCAAAAATCAGCTATATAGACAAGCCGGAGTCAAGCCAGGACTGCATGGGACGGCCCTGCCGGAACGGGTGTCCGGCAGGGTGCAAAAGGATGGGATCCGTTATTTTGTTCCTGCATCATAGGTGCAGGTGGTGAAATCAATTTCTGCGCCGCATTTGTCACATTTATGGGGTTTGTCAAATTCATCCGAGAAAATTTCCTTGGATGCATCACATGCAGGGCATTTACAGGTAAAGGATTTCAGGTTTTTAAAATTTTCAAATCCAGGGCAATGTTGCGGTGTACTCATGATGGTCTCCTTTTTTTGGGTTGTCGGTTTTCCGTCTGTGGGTATTCATTACCATTGTCACGCCTTCGTGTAAACGCAATTCAATGACCTATCCCAGATTTACGACCGTCCGGCCCTTGAGACGGCCGTTGAGCATGTTGTCGATGGCTGCGGGCAGCTGGTCCAGGGTGATGCGGGTGGCCATTTCCGCCAAATTTTGCGGTTTCCAGTCGTGTGCCAGTTTTTTCCACAACGCCTGCCGGGGTTCTTTGGGATAATGCTGGGAATCGATGCCGTGCAGGGACACCCCTCTGAGGATAAAGGGAAACACCGTGAGGGGCAGGTCTGGAGAAGCCACCAGCCCGCAGCAGGTCACCTTTCCCCATGCTTTTGTGGATTTCACGGCCGTGGCCAGGATGTCTCCGCCCACGGTATCCACCACGGCAGCCCATTTTGCCGGAAGAATGGGCGGTTTTATGTCTTCCACAAATGTCTGACGGGAAATGACCTCCGAAGCTCCCAGATCATTGAGAAATCCGGTTTCCTGCTTGCCGGACACGGCGGTCACGGCATATCCGAGTCGGGCCAGGATGGCGACCGCCATGGATCCCACCCCGCCCGTGGCACCCGTCACCAGGATTGGCCCGGCATCCACAGGGATTTCCGTGATCTTTTCAACGGACATGGCAGCCGTGAATCCGGCGGTTCCCAGGATCATGCTCTCCTCCAGGGTCAGGCCCCCGGGCAGGGGCACCACCCAGTCCGCCGGTACCCGGATATACTGACCAAATCCCCCGGCCGTGTTCATGCCTAAGTCATAGGACGTGACGATCACGGGATCACCCGGGGCCAGTGCCGAAACCCGGCTTTCTTCGACATGGCCGGCCGCATCGATGCCCGGAGTGTGGGGATAAGTGCGGGTGACCCCTTTGTTGCCGGTGGCGGACAGGGCATCCTTGTAGTTGAGAGAGGAATATTTGACCCGGATCAGGACCTCGCCCTCAGGCAGATCCCGGACACGGGTCTGCTTGACACGTCCGGCATATTGCTTGTCAGCAGTTTCTTTTACGATGAATGCGTCAAAGGTCTGATCGGTCATGGCAGCCTCCCCGGCATCAGATAATTTGAATTTAACCGTCTCTGACTTGTCAAATTAATACCGATCTGGTAATGGATCAAGTTTTATATTTGCAGGCATGGAATTTTGCCTTACTTTTAAGCCGGATCTTGGTATGAAAGACCAATGAAAAAAACCGCATTCCAAACTCCCCGGGTGGCCCTGATCTCCTTTTCTCACTTTGTCCATGACCTGTACACCAGCTTTCTGCCGCCGCTTTTGCCCCTGATCATCGAAAAACTGTCTTTGACCCTGAGCCAGGCAGGATTTCTGTCTTTTGTCATGCAGGTGCCGGCCATGATGAATCCGTTCATCGGGCTGTTTGCGGACAACAAAAACGTGGCCCGGTGGCTGGTGATCCTGGCGCCGACCCTGACCGCTCTGCCCATGAGCCTGATCATGGCGGCACCTTCTTACTGGCTGCTGCTGGTGCTGCTGTTTTTATCCGGCATTTCTTCGGCCCTGTACCATGTGCCGTCGCCGGTGCTGGTGGCTGGATATTCCGGTATCTGCAAGGGCCGCGGCATGAGCCTGTTCATGTCCGGCGGAGAGCTGGCCCGGACCCTGGGACCGGTGCTGGCGGTGGCAGTGCTTTCCTGGCTGGGAACGGATCATTTTTATCTGATACTGGCCGTGGCCGTGATCACCTCCATGCTGCTCTGGCTGACCCTGGAATCCCCGCCGGAAAAAACCGGAGTCAAGCGCAACGGTTCTCTGAAACAGGCGTATGTCGAAATCCACCATGTGCTCAAGCCCCTGTCCGGTATTCTCGCGGCCCGGGCCGGCATGCACGCCTCCATGGGCATTTTTTTAAGTGTGTTTGTCAAACAGCAGACCGGCAGCCTCTGGTATGGCGGGGCCGCACTGGCCCTGTACGAAGCCTTCGGCGTGGCCGGGGTCCTGTCCGCAGGCACCCTTTCCGACTGGCTGGGACGCAGAAAAGTTCTGTTCTGGGCCTTGCTCACCGCGCCGGTGGCCCTGCTGCTGTTTGTGCATACCACCGGTATCCTGAAAATCGGAATGCTGGTGATCACCGGTTTTTCCGTTTTGTCCACCACACCGGTGATGCTGGCCATTGTACAGGACCATGCCGAAAACCACCCGTCCGCCGCCAACGGCATGTTCATGATGGTGTCTTTTGCCGTCCGGTCTTTTGCCGTGGTGGTGGTAGGGTTTATCGGAGACCTGGCCGGCATGGAGAACATGTTTGTATTCAGCGCGGTGGCCGGATTTCTGTCCCTGCCGTTTCTGATGCGGCTGCCGGACACGCGATAAATATATTCAACCCGAAGATTCAGGAGACTGTCATGCTGAAAACCAATGAAGACCAGATCGTGGAGATGTTTATGGAATGCCGGCCCGGTCCGCCCCGGGTGGGGGCCGGCTGGAAAGTGGACCACAACGGCGTGCCGTTTCTTTTGCCCGGCATCGGCGGCATCACCTTGAATGTGGGCGCGGGAGACCCTGCCTTCGGCCTGGCCGGTGACCATATCGAGCCGGGCGTGTCCTGCACGGCCAATGCGGACAAACCCAATGACTTTCCCAACAATTCGCTCCAGTTTCTGGCCTGTGCGGGCAATGAAGCCAGACTGCTTTCCGGCGAGGCCAAAGGGACCAGCGGCGTGGTGATCGGCCACCATGGCGGATCCGAGCACATCATTGTGGAATTTGACCGGCACGTCAAAGAACAGATGAGCTATGACGATAAAATCCGGATCCGGGTGAAAGGCCAGGGCCTGGCCCTGACGGATTATCCGGATATCAGGCTGTTCAACCTGGCGCCTGAGCTGCTCCATAAAATGCAGATCACCCCGGACGGCAGCGGTGGCCTGGCCGTGCCGGTCACCACCCTTGTCCCGGCGGCGTGCATGGGGTCCGGTCTGGGCCGTGCCCATGTAGGGGCCGGGGACTATGATGTCATGACCTCGGATCCAGACACGGTGAAAAAGTATCACCTGGACCGGATGCGATTCGGTGATTTTGTGGCATTGATGGACCATGACAACGCCTATGGCCGGGCCTATCGAAAAGGGGCCGTGAGCATCGGGATCGTGGTACATTCCGACTGCCGCCTGGCCGGGCACGGGCCCGGCATCACCACCCTGATGACCTCGCCTTCCGGCAACATCACCCCGGTGAGCGACCCCGAAGCCAATATCGCGGACCGGCTTGGCATCGGCACCTGTTTGCAAAAAAACGGATAAATGATATAAGGACTGCATGACCCTTCAACCCCATGTCAAGGATACCGGTGTGACCCAAAAAACCATTCTGCAAAAAGGCCGGGGCAAAACCCGGAAACTGGCCAAACTTACCTATATTTACGAAAAAGAAGCCCGGTATTTCGCCCAGGTATCGGAAACCGCCAAAATGATGGCGGGTGACGAACTGGTGGAACTGGGAGCCCGGAACCTGTCTTATGAATTTCGGGGCATCCGGTTCACCGCTCCAAAGCCGGACTTCTACCGGATCACCTACCAGTCCCGGCTCCTGTCCCGGATACTGATCCCGCTGGTCTCGTTTGACTGCCCGGACAAGGACACCCTTTACAGGGAAGCCAGAAAAATCCCCTGGGAAGAGCTGATGACGACCCGGCAGACCTTTTCCATCATGGCCAATGTCTCGGAATCCGGTATCACCCATTCCAATTTTGCCGGACTGAGGGTCAAGGACGCCATTGCCGATTATTTCAGGGACCGGACCAACCGGCGGCCCAATGTGGACCCCAAAAACCCCGACATCCTGATCAATGTCCACATTCACCGGGACAATGCCACGGTGTCGCTGGATGCATCCCTGGGGCCGCTTTCCAAGCGCGGATACCGGGAAGTTTCCGTGGCCGCGCCCATGCAGGAGACCGTGGCCGCGGCCATCATCCGGAAAAGCGGATGGGACGGTACCATACCGCTGTATGATCCCCTGTGCGGATCCGGGACCCTGCTGGCCGAAGCCCTGATGATGTACTGCCGGATTCCGGCCCAGGTGTTCCGGACCCGGTTCGGGTTCGAATACCTGCCGGATTTCGATCCCCTGCTGTGGGAGGAGGTCCGGCAGACGGCTGACCGGAACATCCGTGCCCTGCCCCCGGGACTCATTGCCGGCAGCGACATGTCTGAACAGGCGGTGGCAGCGGCGAAAACCAATCTCATGGGACTGCATCACGGAGGCGATGTACGGGTGACGCAAACCGATTTCCGGGACATCCCCGGCATTGAAGACAGCCTGATCGTCACCAACCCCCCTTACGGGATCCGCCTGGGAAAAGACCGGGATTTGAAACCATTCTACCGGGACCTGGGCATGTTTCTGCGGGAACGGTGCCGACGGTCCATCGCACTGGTCTATTTCGGGGACCCCAAATATATCAAGCATGTGCCGCTGGCACCCGCCTGGAAAGAGCCGCTGACCATCGGCGGCCTGGAGGGCAAACTGGTGAAATATCAACTTTTTTGATCAAGGACAGGCACCCATATGGACAGTTCATTCAACCAGGAATCCGGCATCAAGATTTACCATGAACTCATGGCCAACAAGGTGGGGGACATCCTTCTGGTATCCAGTCCCTATGACGCGTTCATCATGGAGGAAGAAGGCCGGCTGTCCAACCGCATCATCCATGAATACAAGGGATTGAACCTGTCCAGACCGCCCCGGCTCACCTGGGTGTCGTCGGCGGACGAGGCGTTTGAACGGCTGGCGAAAAAAAACTTCGACCTGATTCTGGCCATGCCCAGCCTGGACGGCATGGATGTCCAGACATTCGGCGAGAAAGTCAAACAACGGTACGCGGACCTGCCGTTTTTCATGCTGCTGCACAACACCTGCGACATCAGCGAATACCTGAACCTGGAAAACAGGGCCGCCATTGACCGCACCTATGTCTGGGGAGGCAATGCCGATCTGCTGCTGGCCATCATCAAAAATTTCGAAGATGAAAAAAACGTGGCGTTTGACACGGAAAACGCCAATGTCCGGGTCATCATCATGGTGGAAGATTCTCCCCATCACTATTCTTCCATTCTGCCGGTGATCTATAAGCAGATCGTGCTTCAGACCCAGTCGGTGATCGACGAGTCCATCAACGAGGAACACCGGCTGTTGAAAATGCGGGGCCGGCCCAAGGTGTTGCTGGCCCAGACCTATGAAGAAGCCATCGCCCTGTACGAAAAACACAAACCCTATGTGCTGTCCATCTTTTCCGACATGCGGTTTCCCAGGAACGGTTCAAAGGATGAAAACGCGGGGTTTCATCTGCTGAGCCGGATCAAAAAAGAACTGCCGGACCTGCCTCTGCTGGTGATCAGCACCGAAGAGCGCAGCCGGGAACTGGCCTATCAGATACCGGCCGTGTTCATCAACAAGAATTCCAACAACCTCAATGACCGGATCAAGACCTTTTTTGTGGGGTGCCTGGGGTTCGGGCCATTTGTGTTCAGAACCGCCGACGGAGAAGAAGTGGCCCGGGCCAGTGATCTGAGGGCCATTGAACAGCTGCTGCCCGACATTCCGGATGAATCGGTTGTGTTTCACGCCAAAAACAATGATTTTTCCCGCTGGCTGCTGGCCCGCAGTGAAATCAGCCTGGCCCTGAACCTCAAACCTTACACCGTGGATGATTTTCCCGATCCCAAAACATTGAAGCGGTTTCTCATCGACAGTATCCGGGCACGGCGGCGGGGGGCCCGCCAGGGCCAGGTCATCGAGTTTGATTCCAAACAGTTCGATTCCGACACCGGGTTCATGAAAATCGGCAACGGTTCCCTGGGCGGAAAAGCCAGAGGACTGGCATTCATGGCTTCACAGATCAAGAAGGACGATGAACTGATCAAAAAATTTCCGGACGTTGACATTCATATTCCACAGACCTTTGTCATCGCCACGGACGGATTCAAAATGTTCATCGAGGACAACCATCTGGCGAAACTGCTGGAATCCGGCCGGGACCTGACCGACGAAACGGTGGTGAAGGCGTTCATGCAGGCCCGGTTTCCGGACTGGCTGAAAAACAATTTAAGGGTCTATCTGGAACATGTGACCTATCCCATTGCGGTGCGGTCCTCCTCTTTGTTTGAAGATGCCCATTATCAGCCGTTTGCCGGTCTGTACAAAACCTATATGCTGCCCAATACCGACCAGAGCCTTGACACGCGCCTGGAACGGCTGATCATGGCCGTGAAACTGGTCTATGCCTCCACCTACATGAAAGCGCCCCGGGCCTACGCCCTGAGCACCATGCACCGGACCGAAGACGAGGAGATGGCGGTCATTCTCCAGCAGCTGACCGGGATCCGCCACGGCAACTATTTCTACCCGTCCATTGCCGGTGTGGCCCAGTCCTACAATTTTTATCCCATCTCCCATCTCAAGGCGGAAGACGGCATTGCCTACATTGCCATGGGACTGGGCAAAATCGTGATGGAAGGCGGCAAAACCCTGCGCTTCTGCCCCAGATATCCCCAGTTTCTGCCCCAGTTTTCCATGGTGGAGGACATTCTGGAAAATTCCCAGAAATATTTCTATGCCCTTAAAATGGATCTGTTTCCTCCCAAAGATCAGTTTTTTTCAGATTCCGGGGAAGACCCCACCCTGGCCAGGCTGGATATCATGGATGCATCGGACCATCCCATGGTCCGGCAGCTGTGCTCCACGTTCCATGTTCAGGACAACCGGATCCGGGATGTGTATTCCAACAAGGGATATCCGGTGCTCACCTTTGCCGGCATCCTGAAATTCAACAGTTTCCCTCTGGCGGATATCCTGGCAGAAGTCACCCGGATCGGTTCCCGGTGGATGGGATCCTCCGTGGAGGTGGAGTTCGCCGTGAACCTGCATGAACAAGAGAACCGAAAGCCGGAATTCTCTCTGCTTCAGATCCGTCCCATGGGCCGGTACAAGCAGAATCTCGCCGTCAAAATCACGGCGGCTGATCGGGAAAAGGCGTTCTGTTCTTCGGTTCACTCCCTGGGGAACGGGGAATACAAGAACATTCATGACCTGATCTATGTGGATCCCGAGCGCTTCGATCCGGCCAGAACCGTTGAAATCGCCGGAGAAATCAACAAGCTCAACGCGCGATTCAACGACAGCCGGAACAAATATGTGCTCATCGGTCCGGGACGCTGGGGGTCATCGGACCGGTGGCTGGGCATCCCCGTTGCATGGCACGATATCTCCAATGTGGGTGTCATGGTGGAGACCACCATTGAAAGTATCAAGGCGGACCCGTCCCAGGGATCGCATTTTTTCCAGAACATCACTTCGCTGGGCATTGCCTATATCACGGTGTCGGACAACGACAAAGACTTTATTGACTATGACTTCCTGGGCCGCCGGGAATGCACTGCCGTCACCCGGCATCTCAAACATATCCATTTCGAGGACGGACTGGATATCCGGGTGGATGGAAAAAATTCCCGGGCCGTGCTGATGCCCCATGAACCGGCGGGTGACATCGTTCCCATGCCGGACGTGCCGGTGATCGAGACACAGAATTAACCGGGATCCGGACCGGATCTCATACCATACAAAGGATGAACAGCATGATTTCGTTCAACGACATATCCCGACTGTTTGAGGGGGACGCACCGGTGATCACCACCATCGATTCCCATACCGAAGGCGAGGTGACCCGCCTGATCGTGGACGGATTGCCGCCGCTCACCGGGACGACCATGATGGAGAAGCTGGTCCGGTTCAAGACCGGTCATGATGCGGTCCGGTGCCTGCTGACCCGTGAACCCCGGGGATCCCGCCAGGTGCTTGCCGCCCTGGTGACGGAACCGGTGACCCCGGACGCCGCATTCGGGCTCATCTACATGGATGCCCGGCGGTATCCTTATCTGTGCGGCCATGCCACCATCGGGGCCGTGACCACCCTGTTCCGCACCGGAACCCTGGCATTGTCAGACGGAGAAAACCGGGTGGGGATCGATACCCCCTCCGGGCGGATGACGGCCCTGGCCCATGTCCGAAACAGCCGGTTGACCGCCGTGTCCATCCAGATGGTGCCGGCCTTTGTCTTTGCCACGGATCAGCAGGTTCAGGTGGACGGATTCGGATCCGTCTCCGTGGACCTGGTATGCGCCGGCGGATTTTTTGCCATGGTCCATACGCGGCAGCTCGGTCTGACCCCCACCCTGGAAAACAAAAAAACACTGGTGGATCTGGGCATGGCCATCATCGAGGCCGCCAACGAGCAGCTCACGGTGACCCATCCGGAACGCCCGGATGTCATCACTGTGGATGTGACCGAATTCTATGACAGTGTCCCTCCGGACGACGGCCCGGCCCGGGGCCGGGGCATGGTGGTGTACGGCGAATCCCACATGGACCGGTCCCCCTGCGGCACCGGCACGGCCGCCAAACTGGCCCTGCTGCACCATACCGGCAAAATTGCCCTGAACGAACCCTATATCAATGCCAGTCCGCTTGGCACCACGTTCGAGGCCCGGGTGGTGGAAACAGCCCGGATCGGCGATTTCGAGGCCAGCGTCACCCAGGTCTCCGGAAAGGCCTGGATCACCGGAATTCACCACTTCACCCTGGATCGCACCGATCCGTTTCAGAAAGGATACCTGGTCTGATGACACCTGACCTGATTTTTCACAACGCTGTTCTTTATTTTCCCGGCACCGCGCCTTTCAACGGCAAACATCCTGCCGGACCCGGCACCCTGCCCCCTGTCACGGCCCTGGCCGTCACCGGCAGCCGGATCACGGCCCTGGGCGATGATAAGACGCTTATGGCCATGGCCGGCCCGGACACCCGGGTCCTGGACCTGGATCGGAAACTGGTGCTCCCCGGCTTCATCGATACCCATTTTCATTTCTATGAATGGGCCGTGAATCTCAGCAGCATCGATTTTGCCAAAACACGCGATTTTGCCGGCATGGAGACGGCCATCCGGGAAAAAGCGGCCCTGCTGGGTCCGGGCCACTGGATCCTGGGCCAGGGGTTCAATGAGTCGGACTGGCCGGAAAACCGGATGCCCGACCGCCTGGACCTGGACCGGGCCGCGCCGGACAACCCGGTATGCATCTGGCGCTGTGATCTTCATCTGGCCGTGGCCAACTCCATGGCCCTGTCCCTGGCCGGCATCCACACCGCCACCCCGGATCCTTCGGACGGGGTGATTGTCCGGGACGGCACCGGCATTCCCACCGGGGTCCTCAAGGAGATGGCCCCCAACCTGATCCGGAATGTGGTGCCGCCACTGACCTTTGACCAGCTGCTGGACAATATGGAAAAAGCCATGGCAAAGGCCCATGCCATGGGGCTGACCGGGATTCACGATATCCGGCTCATGGGCGGTGAAGAAGGGGCCGTGGCGCTGCGGGCCTGGCAGGCCCTGCATGCCGCAGGCAGGCTGGTGCTGCGGTGCCATGTGACCCTGCCCGGCGAAATGACCCGCCAGGCCGTGGCTCTGGGACTGTGCACCGGATTCGGGGATGATCTTCTGCGGATCGGGCACCTGAAGTTTTTCAGCGACGGCGGGATGGGGGCCCGGACCGCCTGGATGACCGAACCCTATCTCGATGCAGCATACGGCATGCCCCTGACCCCCATCAAAGAGATCGAACAGGCCGTGGTCCAGGCGGATGCCGCCGGGCTTTCCTGCATGGTGCATGCCGTGGGGGACCGGGCCGTGCATGAAGTGCTGTCTGTATTTGCAAAGGTGGAAGCGCTGAACCAAAGCGCCTGCCGGATTCCCCACCGGATCGAGCACGCCCAGATGATCCTGCCCCAGGACCTGGACACCCTGGGGCGGTTGAAAAATCTGGCGGTTTCCTGCCAGCCCAACAACATGAGCCTGGATATTTCCATGATCGACCAGTGTGCCGGCGCCAGAGGCCGGTTCGCCTATAATTTCAAGAACATCCTGAACACGGGCGTTCCCACGATGTTCAGCTCGGATGCCCCGGTGGCGGACCCCAATCCGTTCTCCGGCATCTTTTCAGCGGTGACCCGCAAGCGCATGAACCACACCCCGGAAACGGGCTGGTTCCCGGACCAGTGCCTGACCGTGGATCAGGCGGTTCAGGGATATACCGCCACCCCGGCCGCTGCCTCGGGCATGGGAGAGATCACCGGCAGTCTGGCCGTGGGAAACCGGGCCGATCTGATCGTGACGGACCGCAACATCTTCACTGTCGATCCCAAAGAGATCCCTGAGACCCGGGTGATACTGACCCTGTTCAACGGAAAGGTCGTGTATGACAGACCCTGACCTGTTTTATCTGGAAACCATCTTTACCCGGTCGGCCGACGGGCTGCTGATCTGTGACGGCCAGGGCCGGATCCTGAAGATGAACCGGGCCGCGGAACGGCTCAACGGCATCCAGGCATCCGAAGTGCTGGGAAAGGATGTCAGGACCCTGGTCAAGGAAGGACAGATCAACCGGTCCGCCACCCAGGAGGTGCTGGAAACAAGGCGCCAGGTCAGCCTGGTCCAGACCACCCCAAGATCCGGGTATTCCCTGCTGGTGACCGGCACCCCGGTATTCGACGATGCCGGAGAGATCGCCTATGTTGTGGTGAACGAACGGGATATCTCTCTGATCCGGGACATGAAGCGGCAACTGGCCCAGGCGCGTCAGGAATCGGAAAAAATGCGGGACGAACTTGCGGAACTCACGTTGCGGGAACTGACGGACAATGATGTGGTGGCCCAGAGCCCGTGCATGAAACAGACGGTTCACCTGGCGTTGAAACTGGCCCGGATCGGGGCGTCCAATATCCTGCTGCATGGGGAATCCGGGACCGGCAAGGGATTGTTGGCCAAATTCATCCACAAGCACAGCCCCCGGGCGGAAAAACCGTTCATCCAGATCAACTGCGCGGCCCTGCCGGAAACCCTGCTGGAAGCCGAACTGTTCGGGTATGAAAAAGGGGCGTTCACCGGAGCCAGGGAAACGGGCAAGGCCGGCCTGTTTGAACTGGCCGCCGGCGGTACCCTGTTTCTGGATGAAATCGGGGAACTGACCCCCGGGGTCCAGGCCAAGCTGCTCAAGTACCTGGATGATCAGGAAATCATGCCCCTGGGCGGCACCCGGTCGAAAAAAATCGACTGCTCGGTGCTGGCCGCCACCAACCAGGATCTGGCGGAACTGACCCGGAAAAAACGGTTCCGTCTGGACCTGTTTCACCGGCTCAACACCTTTACCCTGTCCATCCCGCCTTTGCGGGAACGGCCCGAAGACATCATGGAACTGACCCGGATCTGCCTGAAACGGTACAATAAAAAATACCGGCGCAGGGCCCATATCGGATACCGGTCCTTGCAGGCGATGAAGGCGTATCCGTTTCCCGGCAATGTCCGGGAACTCATCAATATCGTCAAACAGGCGGTGGCCATGTGTGACCGCCGCCAGCTGGATGATTACCTGGTCCGGTTGACCGAATCTCCGGCGGTTTCCACCCCCTGCTGCCCGGCTGCCAAACCCTCCGGCACCGGACTGGTAGAGACCCTGGAGGGCGTGGAGCGGGAACTGCTGGAACAGGCGGCAAAACAGTGCCGGACCACCCGGCAGGCTGCTGAATTTCTGGGCATCAGCCAGCCCAGTGTGGTGAGAAAATTCAAAAAATACGGCATTTGCATCCGCACGGCCCAAAACGATTCATAATCGGATCAAATTTCATTCAACCTTCTGTCCTGCAAAGAAAAAGAAATGCTTTTCATATGATTTATAAATGAATCATAATATTTTTATTTAAATATCAAATAGTTATCATGGAAAAAGTGATTCATATTCAAATCATAACCGGTCTTACCGGACGTGACTGAAACCGATCTATCAAAAATAACTAATATTATTAGTTAGTTATAAATAAATTATCAAACTGGCACATATTTTGTATTGTAACGGGTCAACGGCGAGGACAACCCGTCATGTCCATGCAACCCAAGCAAAGGTGTTGATTTATGAAAGAAAAACCGTGGAAGCCCTGGTTGCTGCTGTCGCCTTCCCTGACAGCCGTGTTTTTACTGCTGGTCGTACCGGTCTGTTTCGTGGTGGTGTACAGTTTCTGGCTCAGGGCCCCGTCAGGCCAGGACATTCCGGCGTTTCAGTTCGGCAACTACGCCAAGTTCTTTGCCGACTTCTTTTATCCCTCCATTCTGCTCAATACCCTGCGGGTGGCCCTGGAAACCGTGATCATCTGCCTGATCATGGGCTACATCCCGGCGTATTTTTTTTACCGCACCGAATCCCGGCTCAAACCCTATCTCATGATCCTGGTGATGCTGCCCTTCTGGATCAGCTTCATCATCCGGACCCTGAGCTGGATCAACATTCTGGGGGATTCGGGCCTGATCAATCACCTGCTGCTCAAATCCGGGCTGATCGGAAGTCCATTGCCCATGCTGTACAACGAGGGGGCCGTAATCATGGGGCTGATCCAGTACCTGCTGCCCTTCATGATTTTAAATATCTATGTCAGCCTGGACGGCATCGACAAAAGTCTGACCGAAGCGGCCAAAAGCCTGGGATGCACCGAATGGCAGGCCTTCAGGGAAATCACCCTGCCCCTGAGCCTTCCCGGGGTGAGCGCCGGGTGCCTGCTGGTATTCGTGCTGACCTGCGGCACCTATCTGCCGCCCATGATTTTAGGGGGCCCCGGCAATGAAATGATCGCCAACCTGATTTTCAAGCGGATCATCGGCACCCTGGACTGGCCCTTTGGATCGGCCATTTCCACCATTCTGCTGCTGCTGCTGGTCCTCATCGTATACACCTATAACCGGTACATGGGCATCAACCAGATATTCAAATCCCTGAGCAAAGGATAAGGGGAAACCATATGAAAAAACTGATTTCCGGCTGGACCCTGATCAAGCTGTACACCCTTCTGGTGTATGTCTGGATGTTCGCCCCCATCGTGGTGGTGGTGATCCTGGCATTCAATCCCCAGCAGTTCGGCACCTTTCCCATGGAGGGGGTGAGTTTCAAGTGGTTTGTGAAACTGTCCCAGAATTCCACCATTCTGGAGGCGTTCAAAAACTCGCTGGTACTGGGATCGTTGACCGCCGTATTTTCCACGGCCATCGGTGTGCCTGCGGCCATGGCGTTCATCCGGTATGATTTCAAGGGCAAGGATTTTCTGAACACCATGCTCATCGCGCCGATCATGATTCCGGAAGTGGTCCTGGGCGTGGCCCTGCTGCTGTTCATCCGGTGGCTTCAGCAGCCCAAGAGCTTTGCCATGCTGCTCATCGGTCATGTGGTGCTGACCCTGCCCTATGTCCTGCTCATTGTCCAGGCCAGGCTGGTGGGGATCAGGCGGGAATACGAGGAAGCGGCCCTGTCCCTGGGAGCCAGTCCGTTCCAGACCTTCAGAGAGATCACGTTTCCGCTGCTGGCACCGGCCATTTTTGCCGGCATGCTGTTCGCGTTTACCATCTCCTTTGATGATGTCACGGCCACCCTGTTCTGGGCGACCGCCCAGAACCAGACCGTGCCGGTCAAGATATTCAGCATGCTCAGAACATCCATCAGTCCGGAAATCAACGCACTGGGAGCGGTCATGATCGTGTTGACCATTTCGATTCCCCTTGCGGCAGGATATGTGGCCCGGCGGTTTGCCAGGGGAAATACCCCCTGAAAAATAAATTTGGCAGCACCTGACACCGGTCGGTGTGCACCAGGTATTTTAACTTGAGAGACAAAGGAGACGACCATGGGAAAAGACTTGAAGAATCGGCTGGATGATGTGTATCAGAACTATCTGGAGGGAAACATTTCCCGCCGGGATTTCGTGAAGTTCGCCGGTATTGCCGGAGCGGCCCTGGGCCTGGCAGGCGGCCCGTTCGGCCTTGTGAGAAACGCCTTTGCCGGTAAATCCATTACCGTCCATTCCTGGGGCGGGACCACATCAGAAGCGCTGCGTAAATTTGCCTTTGATCCGTTCACCAAAGCCACCGGTATCGAAGTGATCGATGCGGCCTTCACGGGCATGGATGATTTCCTCACCCAGGTCAAGGCATCTTTTCCGCCCGGCGGCGAGTTCAACATCGCCCATCTGAGCGCGGTGTATGATTATGCAAGGTACACGGACCTGGATTTCGGGGTGGTGCTGGATGAATCCAAAATCCCCAACCTCAAGAATGTCATGACCAAGATGACCGATACCCTGCGGGGCATCACCAACGGGACCCTGTCCGCGGTTCCCTACGACCTGGGCCAGACCGGTATCGCTTACAACACCAAAGAAATTTCCAAGGCGGATGCGGAAAAACTGGGCGCATCCCTGCTGTTTGAAAAAAGCCTGAAAGGCAAGCTGGGATCATGGGGCGGGGATTTCAGGACCAACATGTGGTACGCAGCCCTGCACACGGGCCAGAGCCCGAACAACATCACGGATGTGAATGCCGTATGGGATGTGCTCACCGAACAGCGCAGCCTGATGAAAAAATACTGGGCATCGGGCTCCGAGCTCATGAGCCTTCTGGCCAACGGTGAAATTTTTGCCACCGTGGCCTGGTCCGGCCGGGTGGCGGCCCTTCAGGATCAGGGACACCCCATCGGGTATCTGGCCCCGGACGGCACCTATTCATGGATGGAGTACATGTATGTGCTCAAAGGCACGGATCTGGAAGTGGCCCAGCAGCTGCTCAATTTCATGCTGGAACCCGAGGCCGCCATTGCCGTGGCCCAGGGGCAGAAATATCCGCCGTCCCTGGATCCCACCAAGGTGGAAATGCCCGAAGACGTGAAAAAACTGCCGGCCTTTGATCCCACCGGCAAACTGAACGGATACCTGTTTGCGGATCCGGCCTACTGGAACAAACACCAGATTGAATGGGCCGAAAAATGGGACCGGATCATCGCCGGTGCCTGATGGACGTAACACGCGTATGAAGCAACGCTCCCGGCGCCCTCTGCCGCGCCGGGAGCCTGTTCCAACGATATAAACAGGAGAACACTGGTTTGACACACGCAAAAGACCCGGCCTTTGTCAGATTCAAGGGCATTGAAAAACGGTTTGGTGATCTGGTGGCGGTGCAGCCCATGGATCTGGATATTGCCGAAGGCTCCTTTGTCACCCTGCTGGGCCCGTCCGGCTGCGGCAAAACCACGCTGCTGCGGATGCTGGCCGGCCTGGAAACCCCGACGCGGGGAGATATCTTCATCAAGGGAAAGCGCATCAATGATACCCCGATCCACAAACGGAACCTGGGCATGATCTTTCAGAACTATGCGCTGTTTCCCCATAAAACGATTTTCGACAATGTGGCGTTCGGCCTGAAGTACCGGGATGTGTCCAAAACCGAGATCAAGGGAAAAGTGGAAAAAGCCCTGGAAACCGTCCGCCTGCCCGGTGTGGGCAACCGGATGCCCTCCCAGCTGTCCGGGGGCCAGCAGCAGCGGATCGCCCTGGCCCGGGCCATTGTGATCGAACCCGACGTACTGCTCATGGATGAACCGTTGTCCGCCCTGGATGAAAACCTGAGAGAAGACATGCGCCGGGAAATCGACAACCTTCAGATGGAGCTGGGAGTCACCACCATTTTTGTGACCCATGACCAGAGAGAGGCCTTGTCCATGTCCGACAAGGTGGTGGTGATGAAAGACGGATTCATCCAGCAGCAAGGGGAGCCGGAAGAAGTTTACAACAATTCCGTCAACCATTTTGTGGCGGATTTTCTCGGGCATTCCAATTTTCTCAAGGCAGAGGTAAAAACCCGGAAAAACGGCAATTACGAAGTGGCGCTGGCAGACGGCAGTACCTGCCTGACCAGCCCCGTGGGAGAGTTCGATGTCGGAGAAACCGCGGAGGTCGTCATCCGGGCCCAGAAGATGACTTTGGGGTATCAAAAGGATTTTGAACAGGAACCCGGGATGAACTACTTTTCCGGCAAAATCAAGGACCGCAGCTACATGGGGGGAGAGGTCAGTTATTTTGTGGAAATCCCCGGCGGGCAACTGCTGCACGTAATCAGTTTTGTCAAACGAACCCCGTATCGAAGGGGAGATGAGGTCTATATCCGGGTGGATCCGTTCCACTGCCGGTTGTTGAAACAATAACCTGAACCAGACAGTTTTGCAGACAAATCAATAAAGAACGGACAGTGCCCGCGCCGTTCTCACCGGTGAATTGCGCACGGCAAAGGAGGAAATGAAGATCCAGTGACTCAACCGTTACATGAGGACCCCGTCCACGGCAGTTTTGTGGAAATCAAAAAGACGCTGCATCCAGGGGTCAGCTACCTTATTTTTGAAAACGATTTGACACTGGAAGAGGCATCCATTTTTGATCCGTCTCACATGGCATATGCCTATTTTGAAGCCAATGACTTCACCTGGAAAAAGGTGGTGGACGAAACGCTCCAAAGAGAGTATCTGGTGGTGTGCATCGGGACGGGCAACGAAGAGGACGTGCTGGGCCAGGTCATGGGATTCGGGTTTCCCAGTGAAACGGTCTATTATTTATACAAGGCAACAGAGGTGTAACATGAAAACAGACAGAACCACATCAGATACCACCCTGGATATCCGGTTTGAATTTTCCGGGGAACAGAAATCCGTACCGCTTTCCCAGCTCGAGGAAGGGGCCCAAACATTTCTGGAGATATACGGCAACGCCCAGTTCTGCGGAAAGGAATTCGCTGATGTCATCCAGCAGGGCAGCGGCCGGAGCAAATGGGAAAACCTGCTGGCCGCCACTGGTTTTGAAGGATATCCGGAGGATTTCTTCAAAACCGTGTTATCAGCTATCGCAAAAGGCGAAGGACAGACCCTGGCCCTGAAAGGGGTGACCCTGCCCCATATCTTCCTGGTGGCCATTCTGGAACAGGTGATTCCCGGCCATGGCTATGTGTCGGTCAAAAACACCGACCAGCTGGTGTCCCTGACCAACCAGAATGTTCCGGAATCCGACCGGAACGATCTCCAGAAGGTCATTGAAAAATATCCGGTAAGGCTGTCCCGGCACACCATCCGTCAGATGATGGTATCCAGGGATGTGGCCTACCAGTATCTGCCGTTTGTGGAGGAACTGGACAATGTGGGCCATACCAACACCTGGATCGGCCAGTTCCATGACGGGCTGCTGGAGCAGATGTATCAGAACCGGGTGATCTTTCTGCTCAACATGACCTGCCCGGTATACTGCCGGTTCTGCTTCCGGAAACACAAGGAGTTGCGAAAAGAGAAAAACCCCACCCCCGGGGATGTGATGAAAGCGGTGGACCATGTCCGGTCCTCCCCGTCCATCAAAGAGATCGTGATTACCGGCGGCGATCCCTTCATGGACCGGAAAAACATGGAGGCCGCCATTGACGGGCTCAAGGAGGTGGACCATGTCCAGACCCTGCGCCTGGCCACCCGGTCCATTGCCTATTATCCGGACCTGTTCCTGGAAAAGGAAGGGGAATACCTCAAATATGTCAAACAGAAAAGCCTGGAACTCAACCGGCTCGGCAAACGGATCGAAGTGGCCACCCATTTCATCCATCCGGACGAGGTCTCCCCGGAAAGCCTGGACATCATCACCGATCTCGTGAACCACGGCATCGCCGTGTATATCCAGACCCCGTTTCTGAGCGACTGCAACGACACCGGCCCGGAACTGGTGCGGCTGTTCGGCCTGCTGCGGGGGGCCGGGGCCGAGCTGCACTATATCTATATCCCGTGCAGCCCCATCCACGGCAACTCCATTTACTGGAAACCCCTGTCCGACGGCATCGACATTGCCCTGCACCTGAGGGCCCGCCTGTCCGACCGGATCATCCCCAGGATCTGCACGGCCACGCCCATCGGTAAAATGGACTGGTACTCCAGCGGCTGGGCCGTGGAAAAGGTGGACAACCAGGATCATTTCGTCTGGATCCGCACCCCTTACACCCCGGAATATTTCAAGGCGTTCGCCCCGCTGGCCAACTCCCTGACCAATATCCGGGTCAATGCCGAAGGCACCATCGATATCCAGTACATGGCCAGAATCGGCAATGAAGCCCACCTGGTGGGAAACCGGCCTGAAAAAACCGCCCCGGTCAACCCGGACGCGCTGCCCGAAGAGATCGACCGGCTGAAAACCGCACTGGTGGAAACCGCCCAGAACACGAGTTCCATCGTGGAAACCGACCTGAAAGGGGTGTCCCGTCTCCATGAAACCCGGGTGAGCATCATGCCGTGGGCCGGGGACGAAGAATTCGCCTATATTGCCGGAGATTCCCGGATCACGGATGTGCTGGTCACGGATGAGGCCCTGGATCACCTGTTCGACATCCGGCGGATCGCAAAACGGCTGTCGGACATTCCCCATGTCAACGCCCTGCGGGTCCGCTCCATGACGCTGGCCACGGACCCTCTGGCCTTCACCGGCGACAGGGTCGGTTTTCTGGGTGAGGTGAACAAGCTGTCCGTGGTATCCCCCCTGCGGCTGGAAATCGAGACCTGGTTCATGACGGCATCGGACCTGACACCGGACCACACCGTGGTCACCCGGCGGCTGAACCACAAGGGCATCACCGTGTATGCCAATGTGCCCCTGCTGGGCGGGGTCAACGACAAAGATACTTCGATCCACAACCTGGCCTATGCCCTGCGGTGTGCGGGCATCGAATTTCACCACCTGTATGTGGCGGGCCTCCCGGTCCAGATCTCCTGGAACGCGGCCCATCCCGTCGACTCCTATGATGTCGTGGACATCGCCACCATGGTCCGAAGAGAAGGGTCCGGCCGGGAGATCCCCCGGTATATCATTGCCACACCTTTAGGAGAGGTGGACTATGGCCTCACCGGTACTCTGATCCGGGACGGCAATGCCGTGAGCGTGGAACTGCGCTGTTATGATGAGGCATATTACGCATCCATGGCACAGGGATTCCGGTTTCCGGAAGGCACCCGGATATCGGAAAACGGTCATCCCGTGGTGCCCGTGCCCGGATTGATCAAGACCAATGACTTTGTGGTTTCCTGAAAAGGATAAAACAACATGAAATACCCTTATATTGCCTATTGCGAAGATATCGAGATCTCACCGCTGTTCAAGGGGTTGACAGGAAACCCGCTGATCGTGGACCTGTCCGTGGGATCCGCGCTGTTTGATGAAGTGGACATTGCGGACCAGCCGGCGTTTCAGCGATGGCTGGACCGGACCATGGAAAACCGGTACACCTGGGGCCTGGCCTCCTATCTGGAGGACCGGGAGGCCATCCTTTCCCAGTATCCCCAGATGCGGGAGGAACAGCGGTATTTCCATCTGGGACTGGACATCATCGTCCCCCTGGGAACCCCGCTGCATGCGCCCTTGGACAGCGTGGTCCAGGAAAGCGGATATGAAGAAGGCCAGGGCAATTACGGCGGCAATGTGCTGCTGCGCCATGACAGCCCGAAATTCGACACCTTTTACAGCCTGTACGGGCACCTGAACAAAGAAAAGCTGCCCGCCCCGGGTGACCGGTTTGCCGCAGGAGACGTGTTCGCCTGGATCGGCGATTTCCACGAAAACGGCAACTGGTTTTATCACACCCATCAGCAGGTCATCACCCAAAAAGGTTATGACACCGGGTGGGTGTCCAAGGGCTACTGCTCAAAGCAGGATCTGGCAGTCATGGACAGCATCTGCCCGTCTCCTTTGTCCCTTTTCAAAGTTTAACAGACACCTTCTCAGCAAAAGCCCCCGGCAGGAATCAGGCCCAAACGGCATCTGAATCCGGCCGGGGGCTTTTTGTTTTTTCCCTGTGACCCTTCAGGCAAAAATATTGTCCGGTTTGTAGGGATGAGTCCCTTCGATCACCTCGACACCGGCCTTGGCGTTTATTTTTTTGATGATGACTTCTTTATGGGGACAATGATCCGTGATGCACGGGCCGATATGGATTTTGGTGACCTTTTCTCCCATGGGCGCATTCCAGAGATTCACCTGGGCCAGGCGCGTGACAATGGTCGCGCCCGGGCAGTCCCCGCAGTTCAGCAGCCCCGTGATTTCGGCATCCGTGTCTTTGTACACACCGAATTCTCCGGCTTTTCTGTTGAATCCCACCAGGCATCGGCTGCATCCGATGCACACATCATCCATGGCTTTTTTACACCCGACAATGAGTATTTTTTCCATGCGAATTCCTTTCTTCCGTTTCTCCCGTTCATTTTACAACAGCCGTTGATGGCTGCCGATATGATGTTTCCATGGCTGAATTGCAAACCATATGCCAGCCCGTTTTGAAAAGGAAAACATCTCTAAATATCCATGATTTAAGACAGTTAAAAAGAAATATATCTGGACGGGTTGTTTTGTTTGCAGAATCCGGAATCGCAGAAATGCGACCTGTGGCAGCGCATGAGGTCTTAACCGCTCAGAACGATAAGGCTCAAATTACATCAGTATCCCGATTTTCAAGGCATCCTGTTTTTCAAATAGGCATCCAACTGCCGCAGGGCTTCCGGGAGGTTTTTCCGGCCGAAACCCACGCGGAACGCGTTCAAGCCCTGTTCATACAGCGTTCCCGGCAACAGCAGAACCCCGGCTTTTTCCACAAGGTCCCTGCAGAATTCATCCACACGTCCCTTGAGCAGCATCGGGAAAGCGACCGAACCGGCCCTGGGGCGACACCAGTCGAACCGGTCGGCATGGCCGACAAAAAACCGGTCCAGAAGATCGAGGTTGTTCTGAATGATCCGGCGGTTGCGTTCGGCGATTTTATCGGCGTTCTTCAGTGCAATGGTGGCCAGAAACTCACTGGGGGCGCTATTGCAGATGGTGGTGTAATCCTTGAATGCCGCCATGTCAGTGAAAATCCGGGCGTTGCGGGTGGCGACCCACCCGATTCTCAGGCCGGCCAGGCCGAAGGTCTTGGACATGACCCCCAGGGACACGGCCCGGTCGTTGATATCGGCTGCCGCCGGAAGGCGGTCGGAAGGATCCAGCTCCAGGCCCCGGTACACTTCATCGGAGAAAATCAGGAACCCGTGTCTTTCGGAGAGGTCTGACAGTTCTTGGATGAAGCCGGGTTCCGGCAGAAATCCGGTGGGGTTGTGGGGAAAATTGACCACCACCACCCGGGTCCGGGGGGTCAGAAGCCGTTTGAGGATGTCAAGATCCAGTTCCCATCCGTTCACGGGATCCCCCCGCCATTCGGAAACGTCGGCACCGATACCCCGGGCCACCTCGGCAAGGGACTGATAGCATGGCCCGTGCACGATGACATGATCCCCGGGGCTCAGCGCCACATTCATGAAATTGAAGATCGCTTCTTCAGCCCCGGCGTGCACCAGCACGTGATCGGCGGTGATCTTTTCGTACAATGCAGCCACGGCCGCCCTTAATCCGGGATCGCCCGTTGACTCGGTATATCCCAGCCACAGCGACTGAAACCGATCCGCTGCATCGGGTTCCAGTGACAGCAGCTCACCCAGTGCCATGCTCTCGCAATCCGAGGTACACAGCAGATATGGTGCGGAAAATTCATGGGCCGCAAAATAGCGTTCCAGCCGGAACGGTGCCGGTTTCATTTTGCCTGAAACCCCCGGATCACCGCCACCAGCCGGGCTACCAGGTGTTCGTGATAGGCTTTGCCGCCTTCCACCGTGGCCTTGGACGGCTCGCCCGTGGTGCCGCCGGAAGCCTGGACCGCCTGTGTCATCTGTTCCGGGCTGGAGGGAACATAGCACAGGGTGTCCCCTTCAAAGGAGGGGTCCACACTGTACAGGGGATTTTTTGGGTGAGGATTGTCAACGGCCCGGTCCATTTTCACCAGGTCCGGGTACCGGTACATCATGTGGGACCCTTCGATCTCTTCGGCATGCCCCACCTCCCCCCATCCCATTTTTTTTGTAAAAGTCTTGGACATGTAGGCGGGATCGAAAATCACCAGGTTCACCCCCAGTTCCCGTTTGGCTCTTTCGCCGGCGATCTGCATCCAGGTGATGTTGACGATGCGGTGGCCGTTGATGAACACAAAGTTGTCAAACCCGTGGTGATGCAGGGAAGACACCATGTCAAAGGCGAATTCCGCCAAAAGATCCGGCCGGATGGTGATGGTGCCGGGCAGCACCATGTGGTGGGGGCTCCACCCGAACCACAAGGGCGGGGCCGCCAGAATACCGGTGCGGGCCGCGGCGTCTTCGGCCAGGGTCACGGCCACGAGCGTGTCGGTGCCCACGGGCAGGTGGGGACCGTGCTGTTCCGTACTCCCGAAGGGCATCAGAATGGTGCGGCCACCGGATTCTACATGATCCTGGATCTCTTCCCAGGTCAGGTCCTGGAGCCATATGCGTTGTGTCATGTCTGCCTCGCTCGTCATGGGGGACGACCGGTGGCACCGCTGCCGGAAAATCCGGAGCCGGGCCCTGCCGGTTACCCCCTGTTCATCTGTTCCAGAAAATGGGTGTCAATCTCCCCGGCCCGGAATTTCGGGTGGTCAAAGACCTGTCTGTAAAAACCGATGGTGGTGGCGATCCCGGTGATTTCGAACTCATCCAGGGCCCGTTTCATGCGGTTGACGGCAAGGGAGCGGTCCGGGGCCCACACGCACAGCTTGCCGATGAGCGAATCATAGAACGGGGTGACCATGTACCGGTCATGGATGTGGGTGTCCAGGCGCACCCCGGGGCCGCCGGGAAATGTCACGGACGTGATCTCGCCCGGGGAGGGCATGAAATTGTCGGATGGGTCTGATGCGTTGATGCGGCACTCCATGGCCCAGCCCTGAAACCGGATGTCGGACTGGGCCAGGCCCAGTTCCTGTCCGGCGGCGATCTCGATCTGTTTGCGGACAATGTCGATCCCGGTGATCAGTTCGGTCACCGGATGTTCCACCTGGACCCTTGCGTTCACCTCCATGAAATAGTAATTTTTATCCTTGTCCACCAGAAATTCCATGGTGCCGGCATTGACGTAATCAAACGCTTTGGCGATCCGGATGGCGGTGCGGCCCAGTTCTTTTCTGAGGGAGGCATCCACAAAGCAGGACGGGGCTTCCTCGATCAGCTTCTGGTAGCGCATCTGGATGCTGCATTCCCGTTCCCCCAGGTGCACGTAATGGCCGAACCGGTCTCCCAGCACCTGAATTTCGATGTGCCGGGGTTTTTCAATGTATTTTTCCAGGTACAGGGCCGGGTTGCTGAATGCGGCCCCGGCTTCGGCCGATGCCACGGCAAAGGCGGCCAGAAGGGCCTGACGGTCTGCCGCGATCCGCATACCCCGGCCACCGCCGCCGCCGGCGGCCTTGAGGATCACGGGATACCCCACCTGGTCCGCGGCATCACAGGCTGCCTCAGGGGTTGCGATCACATCCCCGCTGCCGGGAATCACGGGAATGCCCAGGCCCATCAGGGTCTGCCGGGCCGCGGACTTGTCCCCGGCCGCCGCAATGGTGGACGCGGACGGGCCGATAAAGGTGAGACCGCTGTCCTGGCAGGCCTGTGCAAATGCGGCATTTTCAGACAGGAATCCGTATCCCGGGTGGACGGCATCCGCACCGGTCTGCCGGGCCGCAGCAATGACGGCCTCCTGGTTCAGGTAGCTTTTACGGCTCAAAGCCGGACCGATATGCACGGCCTCATCCGCCAGCCTCACATGGCGGCTGTCCCTGTCCGCATCCGAATACACGGCCACCGTGCGGATCCCCATTTCCCGGCAGGTCCGGATGATCCGCAACGCGATCTCCCCCCGGTTTGCGATCAGAATTTTTTTCAATCCCATGCCTGGTCCCTCCATCTGATTTCCGCTGAAGCGGTCCCGATCTCTTAAAACCGGTGGCCTGCCTCGATGGTCAATCCGTTTCGATCTCCATCAACGCCTGGTTCTTCATCACCGGTTCCTCATTTTCCACCAGGATTTTTTTGACCGTTCCGGCATGACCGCACCGGATTTCCGTAAATATTTTCATGGATTCGATCATGCAGACGATGTCGTCCGGTTTGACGGCCTGGCCGGGTTCCACCAGGGGGGGAGAGTCCGGTGCGGATGCCCGGTAAAAGGTTCCCATGACCGGAGAAGTGACCGTATGAATCTGTTTGCCCATGGCAGGTTCCTTTGTGATTTCAAGGTTGAAAAATATTGAAAATATACTTGACATATATTTTGAATCTATGTCAAGACTATTTTCAATCACGAAAAACCCGGCAACAGAAAAGGCAGATCGATGGTCAAGCCGTTACACAATGGAAACAGCCCCAAACAGCCGCTGGCGGCCAAAGCCTATGAACTGCTGGTGAAAAAGATCATCTGCCTGGAATATCAGCCCGGTCAGCACCTGGAGGAAAACCAGCTGATGGAAGATCTGGGCATCGGCCGGACCCCGATCCGGGAGGCCCTGGTGCGGCTCCACGGCGAAAAAATGGTGGAATCCCATCCCAACAGAGGGGTGATCGTCCGGCCCGTCACCCTCCAGAATACCAAGGCGATGTTCGAAAGCATGGCCCTGATCGAGATGGGGATCGTGGATATCGCCGTGGACCGTGACTGCACCCTGTTTCTGGAAAAAATGGAAGCCGCTAACCAGGAGGCGCGGAAAGCGGTCACCGCCAATGATGTGTTCGGCCTGGTGGAGGCCAATCACGAATTTCACATGCATTTTGCCAGATGTTCCAGAAACGAATTTCTGATCCGGGCGGTCAAAGATATCAGGACCGAGGCCAAGCGGCTTTCCTACCTGTCCTATGACAATGTCATCGATCCCCGCCATCCCCTGGAAATGCATTATGAATCCGTGGTGGGGGAACATGACCGGATCATCGACGGATTGGCCCGGAGGGATGCCAAAGAGGTCAAACAGCTGATCTGCGGCCATATTCAGACGTTCAGAGACCGGATCATCGTGTTCATGACATCCTGAATCAGCGGTATACTGCGTGAAAACGCATGGTAATAATAACCTGTTTCATCAAGGAGACTGACATGAAAAAATTACTCATTACCTTCACCGCCCTGATCGGGTGCCTGATCCTGGCTGCCCCGGGCATGGCCAAAACCAAGTGGGATCTTCATCTGAACTATCCGGCCGGCAACTTTCATTCCGAAGGTGCCCAGCGGTTCGCCGATGCCGTGGCCGAAGCCACCAACGGCGAGGTGACCATTGTGCTTCACGCCGGCGCCGCATTAGGGTTCAAGGGGCCGGAGCTGCTGCGTTCCGTGGCCGAAGGCCAGCTGGCCATCGCTGAAATCCCCACCGGCATGGTGGAAGGGGATGCCCCGGTGCTGGCGTTGACGGCCCAGCCGTTCATCTCCACCAACGCGTTTGAGCAGCGCCTGCTGTATCAGCTGTCCAAACCGGTCTATGCCAAGCACCTGGAAAAATTCAACCAGATCACCCTGTACACCTCGGTGTGGCCGTTTTCCGGCATCTACACCCAGCGGCCCGTGGCTTCGGTTGAGGAACTCAAGGGCCTGAAAATGCGGGTGTATGACGGCACCGGCCTGGCCTTCGGCAACGCCACCGGCATTGCGGCCAGAAAAATGCCGTTCTCCGAAGTGTACCCGGCCATGAAAGCGGGGCTCCTGGACTCCATGTACACCTCCTCCCCGTCCGGCGTGGATGCCAAGGCCTGGGAAGTGCTCAAATACTTCACCCCCATCAATATCGTGGGGCCGGTGAACATGATCAACGTGAACAGGGATGCCTGGAACAAACTGGACAAAAAAACCCAGGACATCATCCTGGAAATCGCGGCTGAAATGGAAGACGAAATGTGGAACCTGGCCGGTGACATGGACCGCCAGTCCCGGGCGATCCTGAAGGAAAACGGCATGATCATCAATCCGGTGAACGCCGGATTCCGGGCCGAACTCAACGCGGTGGGGGAACAGCTGCGGGCTGAATGGGCCCAGAAAGCAGGGGAGGATGCCCAGGCCATTCTGGCCGAGTATTACAGGATCACCGGCAGAAAATAATCCGGTAACATGACCGTGCAACACCGAACCCGGCCGGGTTCCGGACAGGGACCCCGATTTTTACGGTTTCTGTCCGGAACCGGCCGGACTACCCATGAAGAGACTTAACATCCAGGGGATTCCATGAATGTGCTTGTAAAACTATCCGACCGGCTGAGCGATATCACGGCAGGGGTGTCTGCCGTGCTGCTGGGATTGATGACCGTGCTGATCCTGGTGGAAATCTTTATCTGGAACCTGTTTGAAAAAACCACGCTGATTGCCGATGAATACAGTGCCTACGGCCTGGCTGCCATCATTTTTCTGGGGGCGGGATACTGTCTCAGGGAAAAGGGGCATATCCGTATCACCCTGGTGCTGGGATTTCTGCCGGGTGCGGCGGCCCGGGTCATCACCTTTGCCGCCACCCTGGGCACCACGGTGTTCATGGGATATCTGTGGTGGTATCTTCTGAAGATGGTTCAGTCCGCATACCGGTATGATTCCACCTCCGGCACCCTGACCAACACTCCGCTGTGGATCCCCCAGGTGATTATGCTGGCCGGGGCCGCCGGATTTTTTATCCAGCTGGCCGCCACCACCATCAAAACCTGGCAGGCCATCCGCACCAGAGAGGAGGTGGTGTAATGGAAACCGATCTGGTCTTCATGTCCGTAGTGGTGTTCGGGTCTTTGTTCCTGCTGCTGGCCGCCGGCGTGTGGGTGGGATTTGCCCTGTTCATTGTCGGATTCATCGGCATGACCTTTTTTTCCTCCCTGCCCGCCGGCAACAACATGGCCTCCTCGGTGTGGGCCACCATTGAAAAATGGGAGTATGTGGCCCTGCCGCTTTTCATTCTCATGGGCGAGATCCTGTACCGGTCAGGCATTTCCGAACGGCTGTTCCGGGCCCTGGTGCCCTGGCTGTACCGGCTGCCCGGAGGACTGCTGCTCATGAACATCGTGTCCTGCACCCTGTTTGCGGCCGTGTCCGGGTCCAGCGCCGCCACCACCGCCACGGTGGGCCGCATCACCCTGGCGGAGTTTGACAAGCTCGGGTATGACAAGAGCCTGTCCATGGGCTCCCTGGCCGGGGCCGGGACCCTGGGATTCCTGATTCCCCCGTCCCTGATCATGATCATTTACGCCATTCTGGCCGAAGTATCCATCGGCAAGATGTTCATGGCCGGAATTCTGCCCGGGCTGCTCCTGTCCGGCGTATACTCAACCTATATTATTTACCGGGGTATCCGGAACCCGGATATCGCCCCCCGGTCTCAGGATTCTTACACCTGGGCCGACCGGTTCGTGGGCCTCAAGGACCTGGCCCCCACCGTGGTCCTGATTCTCATGGTACTGGGCAGTATCTACGGCGGGTATGCCACGCCCACGGAAGCGGCGGCCCTGGGCGTGCTGGGGGCATTCGGATTTGCCGTTCTCAACCGGCAGATGACCGCCAGAATTCTGTTCGACTGCCTGAAAGGGGCAGTGAAAACCAACGCCATGATCATGCTCATCGTGGTAGGGGCCGGATTCCTGTCCCGGGTCATGGGATTTTTGGGCATTCCGGCGGCCATCACCCAGGCCATCACCCAGATGGACCTGTCCCCCTACATGCTCATGATCCTTCTGGGCGGGGTATACATCCTGCTGGGGTGCCTGCTGGACGGGTTCTCCATCGTGGTGATGACCCTGCCCATCGCCCTGCCCATGGTCACGGCGGCCGGGTTCGATCCCATCTGGTTCGGCATCTACCTGATCCTCATGGTGGAAGTCAGCCAGATCACCCCGCCGGTGGGATTCAACCTGTTCGTGATCCAGGGGCTCACCGGAGAACCCATCATGCGGATCGCCCGGTTCGCGCTGCCGTTTTTCTTTCTGATGCTGCTGACCACGGCGATTCTGACGGTGTTTCCGGAAATCGCCCTGTATCTGCCGGATTTGATGTCGGCAAACTGACGGACCTGCCAGGAGTGAATCAGGAAAGAATCCATCCAATCAAACACAAGGAAACCAACCATGAAACGCATCGATTTGAACTGTGATATGGGGGAAAGCTTCGGGGCTTATACCATCGGCATGGACAAGGAAGTGATGGCCCACATCACCTCAGCCAACATCGCCTGCGGGTTCCATGCCGGCGATCCCCTGGTCATGGACCGCACCGTGAAACTGGCCGGAGAAAACCATGTAGGGGTGGGGGCCCACCCGGGATACCCGGACCTGCTGGGGTTCGGGCGTCGGCCCCTGGCCTGTTCCGAAGAAGAGATCACCCGGTATATCATTTACCAGGTAGGGGCCCTGATGGGGTTCTGCCGGGCCCACGGGGTTGTGCTGCAGCATGTCAAGCCCCACGGGGCCCTGTACCTGGATGCCGTGGACAACGAAACCGTTGCCCGGGGCGTTGCCAAAGGCATTCTGGCCGTGGACCCGGACCTGCTGTTCGTGGCCCTGGCCGGAAAAAAGGGGGAAACCATGCGGCAGGTGGGGGCGGAGCTGGGCCTCAACGTGGTGTATGAAGCGTTTCCGGACCGGGCCTACACCCCGGAAGGCACCCTGGTATCCAGAAAACTGCCCGGCGCCGTGATCTCGGATCCCGATGCCGTGGCCCAGCGGGCCCTGGCCATGGCCGAAGGGTATGTGATCGCCGTTGACGGCACCCGTATCGACCTGGAAGCCCACTCTCTGTGCGTGCACGGCGACAACCCGGCCGCCGTGGCCCTGGTGAAAACCATCCGCCAGACCCTGGAAGCCGGGGGCATTCAGGTGGTGCCCATGGGGAGGAAATGAGCCGTGGCCGTACAGATTTTTGACAGACCGGTCTGCCGCCTGGCCGGAGACACCGGGTTTCTGGCGGAGTTCGGGGAAGGCATCGATCCACAGGTCAACGCCCGGGTCCGGGCCGTGGCCAGAGCCTTGGAAGCGGCCCCGGTGCCGGGTATCCGGGAGGTGATTCCCACCTACCGGTCCCTGCTGTTCATCTATGACCCGGCCGTCACCCATCCGGACCGGCTGTTTCAGATAATGGAGACCCTGGACATCGACGGCGCCGCCATGGACGAGGAATCGGTCCGGGTGGTGGAAATTCCCGTGTGTTACGGCGGGGAGTTCGGCCCGGACATCGAAACGGTCGGCCGGCATGCAGGATTTTCCATGGAAGAGGTGATCCGGACCCACACCGCCCCGGAATACCTGATCTATATGGTGGGATTCACCCCGGGATTCGCGTTCCTGGGAGGGCTGGACGAGCGGCTGGCCACCCCCCGGCTCAAAACCCCCCGGTCCCTTGTCCCCAAAGGATCCGTGGGTATCGCCAACAATCAGACCGGCATGTACCCCATTGCCAGTCCGGGCGGGTGGCAGATCATCGGCCGGACCCCGGTGACCCTGTTTGCTCCAGACAGAAAAAATCCGTTTCTGTACCGGGCCGGAGACAAGATCCGGTTCGTGCCCATCTCTTTGGACGAATATAACCGGCTGGCCGGAAAGGAAGGTGTCTGATGCAGGCGTTTGAAGTCATTTCCCCGGGAGGATTCACCACGGTCCAGGACAAGGGGCGGTTCGGATTCCAGCAGATGGGGGTGCCGGTCTGCGGGGTCCTGGACTTCTTTGCCGCAGACATGGCCAACTATCTGGTGGGCAATGACGATTCTCCTGCCGTTCTGGAGATCACGGTCACCGGCCCGTCCTTACGGTTTCTCGCCACTCTGGACATCGCGGTCACAGGGGCGGAAATGGACATGACCCTGAATGGCCGGCCCGTGGACCAATGGCGGTCCATGCGGGTGGGACCGGACGATGTGCTCACCCTGTCCCAGGTCCGGTCCGGATGCCGGGCCTATCTGGCGGTGTCCGGTGGCATCGATGTCCCTTCGGTCATGGGATCCGCTTCCACTTATGTGGGGGGCGGTTTCGGCGGATACCAGGGCCGGTCCCTCAAAGCCGGGGATATCCTGGATGCGCACGGCACCGGCCGGCCGCCGGCCGTGCACCGGGCCCTGCCTGAAAACCTGATCCCCATCTACCCTTCCCATGTGGTGCTCCGGGCCGTTCCCGGGCCCCAGGACGACTATTTCGACACAGGCATGGCCACCCTGTTCACCAGCCAGTACATGGTCTCCCCCAAGGCGGACCGCATGGGATACCGGCTGATGGGAGAAAAGATTCCTATCCGGGACGGCATGCCCAAAAGCATTGTGTCCGAACCCTCCATCCCCGGCGGCATCCAGATCCCGGCCGACGAACAGCCCATCATCCTTCTGGTGGAACAGACCGTGGGCGGATATGCCAAAATCGCCACCGTAATCTCCACCGATATTCCGAAACTGGCCCAGACCACGCCGGGCGACACCATCTCTTTTGAAAAAATCGACCTGCCGGCGGCCCACCGGATTTATCTTGAAGCCCAAAAGAAACGGGCAGATTACAAAAGACACTTGATTTAAAAGAAAGTTCCCTATAAAAAAAGAGAAGATTTATATGAAATTCCTGCGCCTGATATAAATAAATTTTTGAAAAAGGCCCCTCTTTTGGCACTTGAACGCTCCAAAGGCCCCTGATGATGAACAGTTCGGTTTTCATGGGACTTGTCAACAACGCGGCCCTTCTGCTCGCCCTGGGTCTCTTGTATGACTACTTTCTGAGGCGTCTGCCCCGGAAATCACCGCCTGTCTTTCAAAAAATTGCCACCGGCATTCTCCTGGGCCTTGTCGGCACCGCCATCATGATGACCCCTCTGCCCTTCGGCAACGGTGTCGTATTTGACACCCGGTCGGTTCTGCTGTGCATCTCCGGCTTTTTTTTCGGAACCATCCCCACACTGATAGCGGTTTCGATGACCGCCGCAATCCGGCTTTACAACGGCGGAGCCGGCGCCTGGACCGGTGTGGCGGTCATTGTCACATCCGGCGTCATCGGCATGGTCTGGCGGCGGCTGCGCACCCGGATACCGCATGTAAACACCGATCCCGGCATCGGGGAACTATACCTGCTGGGAGTGGTGGTCCATGCCGCCATGCTGGCATGGATGCTGACCCTTCCCTGGAAAATCGCCTTGGCCGTCCTGTCCGGTATCAGCCTGCCGGTGATGCTCATTTATCCTGTTGCCACGGCACTTCTGGGACAATTGATGGCCCGCATGGAACAGCGGGAAAAACAGACCCTGGCGTTACGAAAAAGTGAGGAACGGTTCCGGGCCATGGTGGAGAACGCCCCGGATCCGATTTTCATTCAGACCAACCTGCGGTTCGCCTATGTCAACCCGAAAGCGGTCACCCTTTTCAAAGCGGAGTCTCCGGAACAGCTGATCGGTCGGCCGGTAATGGAACGGGTTCACCCGGACTTTCAGGAAGCCGCTGCAAAACGGATCAAGCAGTTGAATCAGGACCGGAAACCGGTTGCCAACTCTTATGAACAGCAGTTTCTGCAAATGGACGGCACCCCGGTATGGGTGGAAACCACGGGACAGCCGATCATCCATGACGGGCAACCCGGGGCCCTGGTATTTGTCAGAGACATCACCCTGCACAAACAGGCGGAAGCGGAAAAAGAACGGCTTCAATCTCAGCTGATCCAGGCCCAGAAAATGGAATCCGTGGGACGTCTGGCCGGCGGTGTGGCCCATGATTTCAACAACATGCTCAATGTGATTCTGGGAAATGCGGAACTGGCCATGGCAAAAACCGGCCCTGATGATCCGCTTCAAAACGAGTTGGCAGAAATCCATGAAGCTGCGGACCGGTCCGCGGAAATCACCCGTCAGCTCCTGGCTTTTGCCAGCAGGCAGACCATTGCCCCCCAGGCCCTGGATCTGAATGAGATGATTGAAAAAATGCTGAAGATGCTTCACCGCTTGATCGGTGAAAACATCCACCTGGCCTGGCATCCGTCAGAAAATGTGTGGCCCGTCTGGATGGACCCGTCCCAGCTGGACCAGATTCTGGCCAATCTCTGCGTCAATGCCCGGGATGCCATCAGTGATGTGGGAAAAATCACCATTGAAACCGGCACCAAAATTTTTGATGCGGCCTATTGCGCGGAAAATGCCGGGTTTATTCCAGGCCGGTTTTCCATGCTGGCGGTGAGTGACAACGGCTGCGGCATGGACAGAAATACCCTGTCAAATCTTTTTGAACCGTTTTTCACCACCAAAGGTCCGGGACAGGGAACCGGTCTGGGGCTGGCAACGGTTTACGGGATTGTCAAACAGAACAAGGGATTCATCAAGGTTTACAGCGAGCCCGGATCCGGCACCACTTTCAGAATTTATCTGTCCGCCCACAACCAGGCGGCTGAACCGGTACCCCTGAAAAATACGGTTCACGCCCCTGCGGGAAATGGCGAAACCGTGCTGATCGTTGAAGATGAAAAAGCGATTTCAACCCTGATCGTCAAAATACTGGACCAACTGGGATACCGGGTTCTGGAAGCCGGCACACCCGGCCGGGCCATGGAACTGGCGGAGGCCCACACCGGCTCAATTCATCTGCTGATCACGGATGTGGTGATGCCGGAAATGAACGGACGGGACCTGGCGGATCAGATGACCGCCCGTCATCCGGGGCTCAAAGTACTGTTCATGTCCGGATACACCGCCAACGTGATTGCCCACCACGGCGTTCTGGACAAAGAGATCCATTTCTTACAAAAACCGTTTTCCAAACTGGAACTGGCCGTCAAAATTCGAGAAACACTGGAGTCATGATGAAAGTCACCGTATGTGAATTGCCCGACAACTGGACCCGGAATGATACCCTCTGGAATGCGCTGATCGATCACCTGGCATCGGCATCATCCGACCTGCTGGTGCTGCCGGAAATGCCGTTTTATCCCTGGATCACCCGGTCGGACCAGGCAGACCCCGCCATATGGGACAACGCGGTATCGGCCCACAACGCCTGGATCAAGCGTCTGGAAGAACTGCCCGTGGCCATGACAGCCTTGTCCCGGCCGGTGATACAGGGAAAGCACCGGTTGAATCAGGGCATCGTCTGGACCCGGCAGGACGGGGTACGGCCCTGCCATGAAAAATACTACCTGCCCGACGAACCCGGCTATTTTGAAGCTACCTGGTACCACCGGGGCAGCGGCCGGTTCCAGGCGGCCCGCATCAACGGCGTGACCATCGGGTTCATGATCTGCACGGACCTGTGGTTCACGGACCGGGCCAGGGAATACAAAACCCAGGGCGTGGACATCCTGATCTGCCCCCGGGCCACGCCGGCCTCCAGAGAGGACATCTGGGTGCCCGGAGGCCGGGCCGCCGCCATTGTGGCCGGTGCTTTCTGCCTGTCCTCCAATTTCAACGGGCCCAACGTGCCGGGAGAGGATTTCGGCGGTGCCGGCTGGATCATCGAACCGGAAAGAGGTGCGGTGCGGGGCCTGACAGACCAGCGGCAGTGGATCCTGACCCTGGATATCGATCTGGAAGAAGCCAGGGCCGCCAAACAGACCTATCCCAGGTATGTCATGGAATAGGATTCACTATGAGAGATCTTCGATGATAAACAAACGACAACGGGCCGCACATGTACCCGCATGAGAGCATACCAGAGTGACTTCTTTTAAATATATCGGCCAATCCTTTCCCGTGCATGATGCCGGGTTGAAGGTTGAAGGAAGCCTGCGTTACGGCAATGACCTGTCCTTTACGGCAATGCTGCATGCCCGGCTCGTGTTGAGCACCGTCCCCCACGGGATTGTCGAGCATATCGACACATCAAAGGCCCTTGCCCTGCCGGGTGTTCTGGCCGTATTCCACTGCCAGAACACCCCGTCCAGGCGGTTCAACCGGTACCGGGTGCTTCCGGGACAGGAGAACACGCCGGCGGATGAGGTGCTGTTTCCTGAAAAGGTCCGGTTTGCCGGGGACCGGGTGGCGGCTGTCGCGGCAACGGATCCGGAGACGGCCCGGAAAGCGGCCGGCCTGATCGAGGTCACCTTTCGGGAACTGCCCGCCTTTGTCACCCCCGAGGCTTCCCTGTCAGCGGCAAATCAGACAAACGGAAACAAGTTAGTGCCGGTTCATGCCGGCGGCAACCGGCTGTTCTCAGATGAAAACCGCATCGGGGATCCGCCCGTTGCATCTCCGGATGACCAGGTAACGGAAACGGAAACAAAAACCCCGCGCATTCACCATGCCGCCATGGAAACCCACGGATGCACGGCCCTGTATGACGGGGACAAGCTGACCATCTATTCGGGATCCCAGGTGGTCTACGGCATCCGCACGGTGATCGCCGACCTGCTGGGAATGCCGTACCACAAGGTTCGGATCATCAAGGTGCCGGTGGGCGGTTCATTCGGCGGCCGGCAGGAATCGATCGTGGAGCCCGTGGCCGCGTTCATGGCCGTGGCCCTGAAGCGCCCGGTCAAGCTGACCCTGGACCGGGAGCAGACCATGATCGCCACCATGACCCGCCCGTCCACCCGGACCCGGATCCGATCGGTCCTGTCCGCTGACGGCCAAATCAAGTCGGTCCGGGCAGACACCCTGTTTGATGTGGGCGCCTATGCCGGCAACGCCCTGGACTATGCCGGCACCATCTCCCACTGCATCACCCGGCTGTACCGGGTGCCCTGCTACCGCCACCGCATCGACTGCGTGTACACCAACACCCCGGTCACGGGCGGGGCCAGGGGATGGGGCACGCCGGAACTGTTTGCCGCGGTGGAGACCCATTTTTTCCAGGCCGCGGCGGCCCTGGGGATCGATCCCGTGGACCTGCACCTGAAAAACGTGGTCCAGCCCGAAGATATCGATCCGGGCAAAGGGCTTTCTTTAGGGAACGTGGCCGTCACCGACTGTATCGAACAGGGGGCAGAGGCGTTTGACTGGCGGAACCGATATGCCCGGGAACCCGGCAGCGGCCGGATCCGCCGCGGGGTGGGCATGGCCTGTGTGGCCCACAAAAACGGCATGCGGGCCGGCGGCACTTCCCCGGAACACATCTCCATGGTGATGAAGATGAACGAAGACGGCACCTGTGTTCTCAACACCGCGCTCCAGGAACTGGGGTGCGGCCTGTGCACGGCCATCGGCCTGATCGCCGCCGAAACCTTAGGCATCGAGCCGGACCGGATCACCGTCACCGAGGCGGATACCGAGACCAGTCCCTATGATTTCGGCACCGTGGGAAGCCGGGTTACCTACAACTGCGGGGCCTGTGCCCTGGAGACCACCGGCCTGCTCCGGGATAAGATTCTGGCGGCCGCAGCCCTGATCTTCGGCGTTCATGCCGGTGAGATCCTTTCCCGGGACGGATGGGCCTGGCCCCGGGGACGGGAGAAGGACAGAAAACCGTTCAGCGAAATCGCCTGCCTGGCCAAGACCCGTCATGACACGGATCTGCTGGTCAGCCACACCTACCGCGGCCTGACCAATCCGGGGGCCTATGGGGCCCATTTTGCCGAAGTCTTCGTGGACACCCTGACCGGGCGGGTGGAGGTCACCGACTACCTGGCCGTCCACGACCTGGGCCGGATCATCAACCGAACCATGGTGGAGGGCCAGATCCAGGGGTGCGTGCAGATGGGGATCGGATATGCCCTGTATGAATCGGTCCAGATCGATGCAAACGGCAGGGTCGAAAACGGCACGTTCCGGGAATACCACATGGTGAACGCCTGTGCCATGCCTCCTATCCGGATGATCCTTCTGGAAAAGGGCGGGGACCAGGGTCCCTTTGGCGCCAAAAGCATTGGAGAGGCCGGCACCGTGGCCGTGGCCCCGGCCGTGGTGAATGCGGTCAACCATGCCCTGCGCGGATTGATTGCCCGCCCCCTGCATGACCTGCCCCTGGTGCCGGAAAAAGTAATTGCCGCCCTGGAGGAGACCACCTATTCATGATACCGATTACCCTGACAGTGAACGGCCACCCCTGCACGGCAGAGGTATCCCCCACCCTGAGACTCGTCGATTTTTTACGGGACCACCTGTACCTGACCGGGGCCAAGGAAGGCTGCGGAGAAGGGGAATGCGGGGCCTGCACCGTGCTGATGGACGGCCGGGCCGTGCTGTCCTGCATGGTCCTGGCCTTCCAGGCCGACGGCCGGGAGATCCGGACCGTGGAAGGACTGGCCCGTTCCGGTTCCCTGGATCCTTTGCAGCAGGCGTTCATCGATCGCGGGGCTATCCAGTGCGGTTACTGCACCCCGGGCATGCTCCTGTCCGCCAAAGAACTGCTGATGACCACCCCGGCCCCCACAGAACAGGAGATCCGCACCGCCATTTCCGGCAACATGTGCCGGTGCACCGGGTATGTCAAAATCATCGAGGCGGTCCAGGCGGCAGCGAAGTCAAACGCGGCCGAAGAGACCGAAGCGGTTCAGACTCCTGAGGCTTCTTCGGGGGGGAATCCCCCGTTCCAACCCTCCAACCCTCCCTTTGGACAGAAAAAATGATGACATTCAACCAGGTGGTGTCACCGAAAACACAGACGGAACTGGTGGGGATTCTGGCAAAGGCTACCCCCCACACCCGGTATATCTGCGGCGGTACGGACCTTATCCAGCAAATCCGGCAGACCCATGGGCAGGGAGACCTGCTGGTCAGCCTGGACCGGGTGGCGGAAATGCGCCGGGTCTGCCGAAACAACGGACATATCATCGTGGGCGCGGCCCTGTCCTTTGCCGAGGTGGCAACGGCCGATATCCTGTCCCCCGGCGCCGGATGCCTGGTTCAGGCTGCATCCCGGATGGGATCGCCCCAGATCCGCAACCGGGCCTCCATCGGGGGAAACATCGCCAATGCATCGGCCTGCGCTGATTCCATCGCGCCGTTGCTGGTGCTCGATGCCCAAGTGATCGTCATTGACGGTACCGGCCATACCCGGGCCCGGCAGATCCACGATATCATCACAGGTGTTGAAACCAACAGCCTGGCCCATGACCAGGTGATCGCCGGGGTGATCTTTCCGGTCCCTTCCCCCCTGTTCAGAAGCACTTTTGAAAAACTCGGGGCCAAAACCACGGTGACCATTTCCAAAATCAACATGGCCGTCGGATGTGACATCGACCCGGCCACCCGCATCCTGTCGGATGTACGGGTGGCGCTGGGGGCTGTGGGCACGGTTGCCAGGCGGTTCCCCCGGGCGGAAAAAATCCTGGAAGGGGCCGTGTATTCCCAGAAAACAGCGGAAGCCTTTGCCGCACAGGTGTCCCGGGATGTCGAAGACGCCATCCGGGACCGATCCTCCATGCCATACAAAAGACGGGCCGTCCAGGGGGTGGCCCTGGACGTTCTTGCCCGCTGCTGCCGGGAATATTCCAGTGCATAGAATAACAAAGATTGAATTTGAAGCAAATCAATGGTAGTTCAAGTATCAGTGAAATTTTAGAAAAACCAGGCGATTTAAGCGAATCCAAGAACAACTGTACGGCTTTGGGGTGTCTCGATCCGTTAAAAAGTCTGAGACGCTTCGACACCTATGGCAACAACCTTCCCATTTAAATTGGAGCTCTCATATGAATAAAATACTGGTTTTCTTTGCAGCCGGTTGTCTGGGCGGTTTGGCAAACAGCCTTACTGTCTGGTTTTTCGGGGACTTCGGCATTACTTCTTCACTGGGTGTTGCCATCGCCCCGTCATTGACTCCGAACTGGCTTTATCCCAGGATTGTATGGGGCGGTCTCTGGGGCCTCAGTTTTGTTCTGCCCGTCTTCAAATCAAACCTGTTTTTTAAAGGTACGGTGCTGAGCCTTTTGCCTACGATAGTCCAGTTATTTGTTGTCTTTCCTTTCAAGGCACACAAAGGAATGGCAGGGCTTGAACTGGGCTTATACACGCCGGTATTTGTTCTGTTTTTCAACTGGGTGTGGGGCGTTTTTACAGCCCTTACCATCAAACTTCAAAAATAAAGATTCACTCGTGGATGATTTTGAGCTTCTGCTGGTGGTCTCGGAGATCACCTGGCTGACAGGGTCCCGTCCGGCCGACCTTGCGGCGCACGAGGAAGAAGGGCAGCCGTAGCCCATATTTTTTTTGACGGTCCGGCCGGATTCATGTATAGTTTTGTCGGTTTCTGATTCTGCATACAGTTTGTTGAATTTCCTGTTGAGCCGGTACGTTCAGTTTCACGACATCCTTTTGTAATATTTTGGTCCTTTATTCCGGGAAAGGAGCAGGCATGAGTGGACAGACGTCTCAGGTTTTTCTCCAGCGGGCGCGGGTTATCACCATGGCACGGCGGACCGCATTTATCCTTGTCATTATCGCCGTGTGCTATTCACTGGCGGCGGTGGTCTACTCCACCCAGGTGATCTACAAGGTCAAACTCAACTATGCGGTCATCCTTGAGCAGTTCGGCGGCAAACGCCAGGCCGTCACCGAGGTGGGCTGGCATTTCCGCCTTCCTTTTTTCACCAGGCTTGAAAAAGAGGTGCCCCTGATGAACCAGAACATTTACCTGGGCGGCTCATCAGCGCCGATCAAAATTATTTCAGAAGAAAATGTGGCCCTGTGGACATCGGCCCTGATGACATTCAGAATAAAGGACCTGAAAAAATGGGGCATTGAAAACCTGTCACCGGAAATTCTGCTCCAGGGAGATTTCGACGGTATTTCCAAGGATATCCTCCAGGCCCAGGAGGTCAACAAACTCATTTCCCAGCGTGAAACCATCAAAGAAAAAATTTTCCAGGCCCTCAAAAACAGACCCATCAACCAGGACGGCCCCACCCTGGAAGGCAAGTACGGTATAGAGGTGATCTCGTTCGTCCTCAACGAAACCCGGTTCGGCGACAAACTGGTGGAAGCCACGGAAGAGAAAAAACGGCGCCAGCTCATTGCCGAAGCGGAAAACTATGCCGCAGACCAGGAGTCGGACCGGATCCGTAAACTGTACAAGGCCTATCTTGACGGTATCAGGTCCCTTCACCTGGCCCTTGGCGGTACGGAAAAACACGGGGTGAACCCGGCCCTGCTTGAATTCCTCTCACAGCAGAAATGGGCCACAGCCTATGAAAAGAACCAGAGCGATCAGAGAACTTTCGTCCTCCACGGCAGCACCATGCCTCCGGCCCTTACCCTGCCGCATTTCCAGAACGAACAGGCGGCGGAAAACACCTCTGAGCCCGACGTCCAGAAAAAAACACCCTAAGTTGTGTCCACCGGGAGGCGTCCATGGCCAAACGACTTACAAAGCAGAAAACCTATATCACCCTGCCCGAGGAGACCATCAAGAAAATAGAAGCCATGGTCTCTTCCTGGAGTTACGACACCAAGGCCTTTGTCAGGTCCCGCCTGAATCAGTACCGCCCGCCCCATCCCTTTATTTCAGGGATAAAGACCCTGGGCCACCTGGTTTTTTTCATGCGCCGGCAGAAAAAGCAGATGAAAGTGCTCAACAACCCGGCCATCCTCAGGGACTGGAAAAAACGGTTCCTCTACTCGGGTGAAACCAACCCCGGGGCCTCATGGAACCGGATCATCGAAAAAGAGCTGACCAAAGCCGAATATCACTACCTCATAGCGGTGCTGGACTGTGAACTCACCGACCTCCATGTGCCGGTGGAGCTGGCTGAGATGTTCGATAAAATCTACCGGACCCATATCCGCAAAGAGCACATTGAGGACCCGGACGTGCCCAAGGCACCCATCATGCTCGTGGAAGGCTCATCGGGCAGCGGCAAGAGCGCCACTGTGCGGGAGGCTTTGGAAACGGTGGTATTCAGAAACGAAGTGATTCCCATTGTGGATTGGCGACGCAAAAAAGAAGAGATCCTGGCAGAGCACAGCCTCTTTGCTTCCCTGGAAGATGTGGACCCGGAATTTGCCATGAAAATCGCCCGGAAAAGGCAACTGGACTTCTACCGCCGCCTGGCAGCCATCCCGATCCTGCGCCGGATCTTCAGAAAACGGATCATGAAAAATCTCACCCATTTTGAAGAACAGGGCATCATGGTGGATGCCTCCGTCATCACCCCCAATGATTACCAGACCGCCCTGTCCGGCGAACCGGGCAACTATTTCAAGCGGGCCATGGGCAATCCAAAGTTCACCTCCATCCGCCACATCGAAGAAGCCCATTCCGCCTTCGGCAAATCCGATAGCAGCCCCGGCGGCGGGGGATCGGAAAAACAGCAGCGGACCCTCATCGACACCACCAATATCGTTCTGGACGAGATCATCGACGGACGGCGGGACTGTTTTCTCATTGCCACCTCAGACCAGGTCCACCGGTTCGATTCAGCCATTTACCGCCGGTTTGTCGAAAAGGGCTGCATCGTGGACATCTCCAAATACTGGATGAACAAGGAAAATCTCAAACGGATCATCTTCCTGGAAATCAACCGCCACCAGATTCCCACCAAATACACCCCGGAGTCCGGCGAACTTGACCGGGCCGCTGAAAAAATCTACCGCATTTTCAACGAAAGAAGCCTGAAAATCAGTCCGGCCTACGTGAGAAAACTGGTGGAATCCATCATCAATATCCGCGGGGATTTTATCCTGGAATTGCTGGACAACGCTATCCTCATCCGGTCCGCCTTCCAGCTGGTGGCCAAAAACGTATACGGCGAACTCTACTCCAAGGTGGTGGACCGCATGGACCGCAATGTCTCCTGGGACGAATATGTGGGAGACATCAAGGACAAGTTCTCGGAAATGGCAAACAACTGCTTTACCTACGGGGTCAGCGAAGACAAGGGTGTGGTCCTCACCGGCCCCCCCGGCTCGGGCAAGACCTTTCTGGTGCGCACCTGGCTCTCGTCCAACCGCAAGGTCCATGACATCGCCACCTCTCCGTCGGCCCTCCAGGACCCCACCAGCCCGGTCCATGGCGCCGTATCCAACCTGGAAAAAGTATACGACATCGCCAAAATGATCGCCCCCACCGTCATTTTTTTTGATGAGGGCGACGCTCTGGCCCCAAAGCGCTCAAGCACCGGGGGCCAGCCTTCGGACGCCCTGACCAATAAATTCTTGAATATCATCGACGGCGAGATCCCCCTCAACAAGGTGTTCACCGTACTCACCACCAACCGCCTGGATATCCTGGATCCGGCCCTGATCCGGTCCAAGCGGCTCAAGACCCTGGAAATAACCGGGCACATGCGCCAGAAGGACATTTTCGACATCATCAAAAAACGATTTGAAAATGTGCCCCATCCCCGGCAGTTCGAGCTGGAAAAAATCATTGAAACGGCCCAGGGCATCTGCAACACGCCGGCCGATTACACCTCATTCACGGAAAAGGCCATTTCCCTGTGCTCCACCGAGTACAAGGTGGTCCAGAAGCTGCGGGACCTGGACACCTGTACGGAACCGGAAAAATGCGATTTCGTCAAACTCAACTTCAAGACCATCCTGGGCATCCTGGATGCGGTCAAAGCACCGCCCCTGCTCAAATCCAACATCAAAAACGATTTGCAGAACTTTGTCACCCATTACGACCAGGTCCTTGAGTCCGTGGCCCACGTGAAAACCGAGGCCGATTATCCCCTGGTGGAAACCCACCTGGAATCGGCCCGCCGGGAGATCTCCCAGAGCCCGGTAAGAAAGGGCAGCATCCAGCTTACCGAGTTTCTGGAAACCGAACTGAGCAAAGAGCCTCAGGTGGGGTTCATCATCGGCGTAGGCGCCAACGACATGACGGGAATGCTTTTGCCCATCGCCACCAGTCTCACCGGCCGGGTGGAAGCCCAGCCCATCATCGTCACCGGCGCCGTCTCCTCATCCTCCCCCAATGCGGCCCAGCTGGACATGGCCGTACAGATGACCAGGCAGTCGGCCCAGGAAGCGCTGACAATGGTGAAAAACTACATCCAGGAACTGGCCCCGGACATCAGCATTCCCTGGCTTTTCGGGGATTTTCTCCAGCGCTACTCCCTCCACCACCAGCTGCTCTCCGCCTCTTACAACGTGGGCGGCCCCTCGGCGGGGTATGCCCTGGCGCTGAACACCCTGTCGGCCCTGCTGCGCATCCCCCTGTGCATTGACTTTGGCATCACCGGCGCCCCCTGGACCAAGGGCGTGCGAAAAGACGAGGTCGGCGGCTCGGTGATCATCGGCGGCCACCGTAAAAAAACCGAAAAGGTCCTGCTCTACCTGCGGAGAATGTACATGCCCCTGCAGAATTACAAGGACCTGGAACCCGAATTCCTCATCGGCTACTGGCAGCGGGGCAAGGACATCATCGCCGTGACCCATTTTGCAGACCTCATGCCCGAAGTCCTTTTCCTGGACGACGGCCACAACGACATGCGCGAAGCCCTCATCGAAAAACGGATCGCCTACAAAAAAGAAAAATACTACGCGGAAAATCACACCCCCGGTCTCAAAGAGGATATCATCCAGACCAAAAAACGGATGCGCCAGCGGGCCGAGCGGGAAATACTGCTCCGGGTCAACGCCATCCACCGCTACCTGCAAGACGACCTTCGGGAAAAATATATCTCCCACGAGCAGATTTTTAAAAAGTATATGGCGGGCTGATCATCGTCAGTTATCATACCCCCCCCGCACGGCCCGGGCCTGGCAGGCTACAGGTTCCTTTGAATCCACTTGCGCAGCAGAACATCCTGAATGAGATACCGGCTGTTTTTTACCAGAATCTGTTTACCACAAAGTGCTTTCAGGCACTGAGTGACAATGGAGGCGGTCTTGATGTCCGCCAGCTGCAATGCCTCACCAGTAAACAGATTTTTCCCGTCACTGGCCAGTACCAGTTTCAGTGTCTTTTTCTGGTTTCCGGTCAGATTGTCCCACAGTATCTGGTATTCAAGCTGTTTTTCAGTGATCATCATCGATTCCACTTCCTGAAGCAGTCCGTCATGCCAGGGAGACTCATGCAGCTTTTCCCACAGGAAAAAACAGAAAAACTGGATATACATGGGATGGCCTTCAAACTGATCAACAATTGCCGGCAGGCACTCCCGGGGCACCGGATGGACCGAAGCCGCAAACCGGTCCGCCAGCCAGGGGACATACTCTTTTTTCCGGATCTCTTTAAGGGTCAAGGTGGCGGCCTGGTGGTAGAATGCCCGGTTCCGGGAATGAAACATGGCGGTCAGCATATGTTTCTGGCTGCCTGAAAAGATATAGCTGACCCGCTCATGTTGCTGGATGAAACCGCGAAGGCGTTTTTCAAATGCATCCGCATCCGTGTAGTTGGCAATTTCCTGGAATTCATCAAAAGCAACCACCAGTTTCCGGTCCCGGGAAAATCGTTCCAAAAGGTCCATCAGACTCTTCAGGGGCAGGGACTTCTCAGCGGTCTGGAATTCAGGTGTCAGCGTCGGCAAAAGGGTCACCGGGTCGAGCCCGATCTTTGCCGGGAGAAACTCCGGTAACAAAATTCATCATTTTATCTGCCACGGCCCAGGTCATTCACTGTATAGACCGCATGATTTGTATTGGTATCCATTATTTTTCAAGACCATGAATTCTCATGCTTTGGATAATGATGCTTGAGCGCAGAATCCCGGATGGATAAAGGGCTTAAAATGTTGATCAAAATTCATTCACTATTCTTATTTAGATTTTGCCACAGATTCTTAACAACTTGGATGACAACCATAATACCTATTATGCTGAAAAATAGAGGAAAAATTAGATAATGGAACAACCTATCAACAATTGCAGTTTGTGGATCGTTCTCAAAATAGTATATTTTAATTTTTTCACCCTTTTTTGGGGCAAGGAACCAATTGGTTTTGGCTTTAGTTTTAAATCCGTGCTTTTGTCCATGGAGATCTTCATATTCTACAAATGGTCTTCCACCTAAATCTTTAGCTTGCAAAGGATTTTCAATGACTCCATACACACTAATCCCTTTAAAGCGAAAAGTACAATACTTGTATATCTGATATACAGAGGGTACCAACACTACCAACCCTAATAATAAAACGAATAGATTTACCATTAGTGAAGATTTCATTTCATCTCTTTGGAGCGAATTATTCAATCAAACATGGAAAAAATTTGGCAATATTTCTCAATCATTAAGGTGGGACTTCATTAAGCAGATATAAGTTGAGGACGTCTTGCGGGGATACCAAAAAGCATTCCTTCAATACTGATATCCTCATCAATGTCAGGCCAGTGAATACCTTGCCCAGTGCCGATTATTTCGTAATTTTGACGCTGTTTCGGAGTTGCGTCCGACAACCTCCAAGACCAAGCCAATGGGACACTTATTCTTCGCCCGTCAGAAAGAAAGGCAGTTATCTCACTGTCCGTTATTTCTATGTCAGTCAATCTTGGTTCTGTAATTTCAACCGCAGTGCTCATGCCATGCCTCCAATATTATTGTCATATTCGATTGAATTTTTTTTCTGATTAAATTCAATTCCGTTGGAGAAAATCCATTGTTCTTGCCCAAAAAAAGAGGCTTTAACCAAAATTTGCATACTGCCTTATCTCTTTGAACGTGAACATGCATTGGTTCATTGCAGTCAAAGCTGTAAAAAAACAAACGATAAGGACCTGGAATGCTTTTAACTGTTGGCATTTTCTTTTATTCTCATCTTTGTTTCCAGGCCATTATACTGATATTTGGTCATTTTTGAAATGGTATAAACAAAACCAGGCCTGAATTTTCCAATTTTAAATCATCAATAATCTTGCAACTATCCTTGATTCCACAAAGTCTCAAACATAGTTTCGATATCATGAAGTCTGCCAAAATTCAACCATTTGGAATTATGATGGAGAAGGCTTTTTCAGGTTCCGGGGACAGTTTACAGACCGTCCCCGGAGCTGAAAATCAAATATGGATCAGACATCCAGCCTTACAATATCCGCTTTCAGGAGGAGCTTCCTGATGAGGGTGAAAAAGTTCGGATCCGGGGATTTTGACAGGCTATTGTTTGAATGCCGCGACAATGGCTTCGGCGGCCCGGGCCAGGATGGATCTCGGGCAGGCGATGTTGAACCGTTCAAACCCTTTGCCGTTGTCGCCGAACCAGGAACCGTGATCCAGGCCCACACCGGCCTGTTCCTCCAAAATCCGGATCCGGTCCTGTTCCGCCAGTCCCAGGCCGTTGAAATCCACCCATGCCAAGTAGGTTCCCTGGAGGTCGTATACCACAACTCCGGGCAGTTCGGTCTCCAGAAAGGTTTTCAGGTAGGTGAAGTTGGCATGCAGATAGAGAATCAGGTCTTCCAGCCAGGGTTCGGCTTCATTGTAGGCGGCGGCTGCGGCCACGGCCCCGAACAGGGTGCCGCCATCGGCATTGCTGAATCCTAAATTTTCAAGCTGGGTGTGCAGTTCCCGGCGCAGAAGCGGATCCGGAACAATGATGCTGGACTGTTGAAGGCCTGCCAGGTTAAAGGTCTTGCTGGCCGCCAGGCAGGTGATGGAATGGCGGGCAAACGCGTCTGAAATGGATGCGAAACACACGTGTTTGAATCCGGGCATGACCAGATCGCAGTGAATCTCGTCCGCGATCACCAGGACCTGGTTGTCGATACAGATGCGGCCGAAAGTATCCAGTTCCTCCCGGGTCCAGACGCGGCCCACGGGATTGTGGGGGCTGCACAGGATGGCCAGCTTGACCCGGGGATCCTTCACTTTTTCCGCCAGGTCCTCAAAGTCCATCCGGAAGTGGCCGTCCTCGATCATCAGGGGGTTGTCCGCCACCTGCCGCCCGTTGTTGAGGATGGATCTGGCAAAGGGATAGTAGACCGGTGTCTGGATCAGCACCTTGTCTCCGGGCTGGGAAAACCGCTGGATGATGTAATTGACGGCCGGCACCACGCCCGGGGTGGTGAGCACCCACGGTGCCTGGATTTCCCACTGGTGTCTGCGCCGGTACCAGGCGATCAGGGCCGGCAGATAGGCCGGGTCCTTGAGGCTGTACCCGTAGATCTGGTGGGCCAGCCGTTTTTCCATGGCCCCGCGGATGGAAGAATGGCAGTGGAAATCCATGTCCGCCACCCACAGGGGCAAAAGCGTGTCCCTGCCTTTTCCGAACACCCGGGTCAGCACTTCCGGTTCCCATTTCATGGAAGCTGTATGGCTCCGGTCCACCACCTCATCAAAATTCCAGTCTCTGGTCATGCTTACATCCTTGTTGATTCTGCCCGGTCCAGGCAAAGGGGCGGGGCCTTATGCATGTGTTAATGGGTCGGCGTTATATCATATCAGGCCGGTGGGTATCAATAGTTTTGGTCGGCGTATTCCACCCATCCGCCGGCCCGGACCAGGGCTTTTTCAAACCCGGTGAGGGAAAAAGGAATGGTCCAGGCCTCCGGGCCGGCGGTCACGGTGATCTCCCCTTTGTCCACATCGGCGGAAATGTGAAGAAAGGCCGTGCCGGCTGCCTGGAAAATGCGGTCAATGTCGGCCGGGGCCAGGGTCACGGCCAGCATGCCGCAGTTGAACATGTTCTGGTGAAAAATCCTGGCAAAGCTTTCAGCAATGACCATGCGGATGCCGTTGGCCTCCAGGGCCCAGGGCGCATGTTCCCGGGAGGAACCGCATCCGAAATTCTGCCGGGTCACCAGGACCCCGATGCCGGCCAGGCCGGTTTTCGGGTCAAATCCCGCCAGGTCCAGGTCCTCCATGAGGTGGGGACCCAGCACGGTTTTGTCGATTTCCGTGAGATACCTTGCCGGGATGATCTCGTCCGTGTTGATATCTGCCCGGTCCAGGCACAGGGCGGTTCCGCTGAATCTTGTCATAACAGGCTCCTCATGGCTTGGCCGGATCAGTTTGTCTGAGCCGGACCGGTAAACAGGGACGAATTGGTGATGGTGCCGGCCAGGGCCGTGGCCGCGGCCGTGGCCGGGCTCATGAGGTGCACCATGCCGCCTTTGCCCATCCGCCCGTTGAAATTGCGGTTGGTGGTGGTGGCCGCCACCTCGCCGGATGCCAGGACCCCGTTGCTCATGCCCAGGCAGGCCCCGCAGGTGGGGTTGGTGACACAGAAGCCCGCATCCATGAACTCCTGAATCAGCCCTTCTTCCAGGGCCTGGGAAAACACCTTTGGGGTGGCCGGGGACACTATGGCCCGGACCGAATCGGCGATCCGGCCGCCCCTCACCACTTTTGCCGCCACCCGCAGGTCTTCGATCCTTCCGTTGGTGCAGGATCCGATATACACCTGGTCCACCCGGGTGCCGGCCATCTCAGACACCGGCCGGACGTTGTCCGGTTTGTACCCGAACGTGGTCAACGGCACCAGGTCCGTGACATCGATGACGGTATGGCCGGCATACACGGCATCTTCATCCGGCAGAAACCGGGAGAACTCCGCCAGGGCCTTTTCCCGGTCCGGATACTCATCTTTGATAAACGGCCACAGATAGTCCACGGTCACGGCATCGGGCCGGCAGATACCACAGGTGGCACCCGCCTCCACCGCCATGTTGGACAGGGTCATGCGGGATTCCATGGACATGGCATCCACCACCGGACCGCAGAATTCGATCACCTGGTTGGTGGCGCCGTTCACGGTGATCCGCCGGATCACCTCCAGGATCACGTCCTTGGCATACACGCCGGGCGGCAGCGTTCCCGTGATCTCGATTTTCAGGGTGTCAGGCTGTTTAAAGGCGCACACCCCCTTTAAAATGCCCACCTCCAGGTCCGTGGTGCCCACACCGGCGGCAAACGCGCCGAACGCCCCGTGGGTGCAGGTATGGGAATCCCCCATGATGATCACGAACCCGGGCCGCACAAACCCTTTTTCCGGAAACAGGGCGTGGCAGACCCCGTTGCGGCCGATGTCAAAAAAATCTTTGATGCCCTGCCGGCGTGCCCAGTCCCGCAGCACCTTGCCCTGCAGGGCGGTTTTGGCGTCCTTGGCCGGGGTGACATGATCGATGACCGCCTTGATCCTGTCCGGGTCAAACACCCGGTCCTTGCCCCTTGCCTTCAGGTCCTGGATGGCGGTAGGGGTCGTGATTTCATGGCAGAACACCCGGTCCAGGCGAAGCACGTTCACCGCATTGAAAGGCCGGTCCACCCGATGATCGTCAAAAATTTTTTGCGCAATGGTTTTTCCCATGGTTCTCTCCTGAATCAGGCGGTTTTTTCGCCAAAATAATCTTCCCCGTCCGCCGGGGTCACCACCCAGTAGGCCTGGAACAGGGTGTCGGACGTGTTCCGGATCAAATGGGGAATCTGGGAGAAAAACGATACCGAATCCCCGGCATCGATCTGATGGTGTTCATCCCCGTAGATCAGCTGGGCCGTACCCGCCACCACGATCCCCAGTTCCCGGCCCAGGTGGCCGTCCTCGGCATCCCCCCGCTCCTGGCCCGGGGCCAGTTCCAGGAAAAACGCGTTGAATGAATGGTTGCCCCGGGTCTGGCTTTCCCCGCACAGTTTCTCATAGGAAAACCCCTTGCGCTTGTAGATTTGGCGCTGGTCTTTCCGGATGATCTCCACCTGGGACTGGGTTTCATAGTCCTTGAAGAATTTGTCCGGAGACACCCCGTACACCTCCAGCAGCTGGAGCAGTGTGTCCAGGGAGGGGGAAATCCGGTTCCGCTCGATCTGTGACAGCAGGCTGGAACTGATCCCGGCCTTGGCTGCCACGTCCTTGATGGTGAAATTCCGGGTGTTCCGGATGGCGCGCAGCAACGCGCCCAGTTTTGTTTTCATAATTCGTCTGCCGGGTCACAGGTTTCAGTATAATTAAGGTTAATTAAATTATACTAAAGAAAACACCCTGTCAATCAGATTTTGGCAACCGCTTCAGCCCCTGGGGTTCGAACTGAGACAGCAGCTGAACAAAGGCACGGGCCCGGCTTTTTTCCACCAGAATCTCATGAACGACCCATTCCCGGTATTCGGTGTTCGCAATGGTGGCGTTGAACTGATGGGCATGGTGCAGCACCTGATCATTGCATTCATAGGGCACCTGAACTTTTATGGATTCCGCCTGGATCAGCCGGACTTTCTTTGCCACGGAAAGCGCTGTCTCCACGGCTTCGGAATAGGCCTGGATCAACCCCCGGACCCCCAATTTCACCCCGCCGTAATGCCGGGTCACCACGGCCGTCACCCGGGTCATTCGATGCGAAATCAGCACATTGAGCATGGGTTTTCCGGCAGTGCCGGACGGTTCGCCGGCATCGGAGCTGTGGCAGATCCGGCCGTCATCCCCCACCACATAGGCCCAGCAGTTGTGGGTGGCGGTTTTGTTCTCCTTGCTGATTTTTGTGATAAACGCCTTGGCCGCATCAATGGTGTCGGTCCTTGCCAGGCGGCAGATGAACTCGGACCGCCGGATCTTGAGCCGGGCCGTGACCGGGCAGTCCTTTGAAGCGCCTGCAATGGAAAAAAACGGGTTTTCATCGGTCATGTGTGTATCTGCCTTGAAAATCCTGCCGGTTTGATCTATACCTTTTCATATTATGACACCTGTTTGGATCCATGCAACCTGTTTCACGTTTATCAGAGTCTATTCATGAGAATCGTTACCCGACCCGATTTTGACGGCATTGTGTGCGCTGTTCTGCTGCGCCAGGCCTTAGGCATTGACACCCCTGTCCACTGGGTGGAACCCGGTGAGGTGCAGGGGAAAACCGCCCGGATACAAGCCGGCGACATCCTTGCCAACCTGCCCTATGATCCCCGGTGTTCCCTGTGGTTTGACCACCATGTGTCCAACCGGCCGGACCATGATTTTGAGGGCGCCTTTGCCGTGGCCCCGTCCGCCGCCGGGGTTCTCCATGGATATTACAAGGCATCCGGGCATCTGGACGACCGGTTCGATGACCTGGTGTATCACACGGACATCATCGATGCCGCCGACCTCACCCGGGACCAGGTCCTGCATCCCGAGGACCACCCCCATATTCTGCTGTCCATGACCATCCAGAACCGGGACGGCAACGAGGCCCTTTACTGGGACCGCCTGGTGGACCTGCTCCGGACAGAGCCCATGGATGTGGTGATGGCCGATCCTGACGTCAAAACCCGGTGCGAGGAGGTCATCCGGCAGAACCGGGACTTTGAAGGGTATTTGAAAACCCATACCCGGGTGACCGGCCCGGTCAGTGTCACCGATTTCAGAAGCCTGGACCCGGTACCGTCCGGCAACCGGTTCCTGGTTTACTGCCTGTTTCCCGAGACCCTGGCCAGTGTAAAGATCCGTTACAAAGATCCCGAAAGAAACCAGATACTGGTGAGCATCGGCCACAACATCTTCAACCGCGGCTGCCGGGTCAATGCCGGCCATCTTCTGGCCCGGTACGGCGGCGGGGGACATGAAGGGGCCGGCGGGTGCACCCTGGCAGCGGCCGGGGCTCAGGAAAAGATCGATGAAATGTTGAACGTCCTGAAAGCCAATGAACCGGTCTGACCTATGCCAGTTTTTCCTTCACGCTGTTGACCTTGTCCGCCATGGTCTGTTCCCGGTCCGTGCGGGTGCCGGCCTTGATGGTGGTGGTGATGCGCGGGGCACCCATGGCATGAATTCTTTCATGGCACTGTTTGACCACGGCAAACACCTCGTCCCATTCCCCTTCGATGTTGGTGCCGTAAGCATGCAGTTCGCAGGACAGGCCGGCGGCTTTGATGATCTCATGACAGGCGGCCACGTATTTGGACACGGACAATCCCACACCCAGAGGCACCACACACAGATCGATGATGACATTCATTTTTCCTCCTTGCACTGAATCGGATATTCATTTGATTTCCTGTTCATTCAAGCGGCTATTGTACCGATTCCGCCCCCCGGGATCAAGAAAAGAACCCTCCAGGAAATAATTCATGACCGGACCGCATAAAATACGACTGATGATGAAGGCGGAACGGGCCGCGGCCCAGCGGCGGTTCCGCCGGCACCGGAACCGGAACAAACTGGCACACCCTGGGTGTCATTCCTGTGTCCTGGTGCTGGATCACCTCAAGCCCACCTTTAATATCGGAAAAATATTCCGGAGCGCGGAAGCATTCGGGTGCAGAGAGATCCACCTGGTGGGCATCGAATTCTTTGACCCGGCCCCGGCCATGGGGGCGTTCAAATGGGTGCCGGCTTTTTTTTACAGCCGGTTCAATACCTGTTACGCCCACCTGATCAACCGGGGATACACCCTGTTCATTCTGGAACCCAACCGGGGAACACCGGTCATGGATATCGAATTGCCGGAAAAAAGCGCGTTTATTCTGGGCCATGAGGAACGGGGGCTCCAGTTCGAACCCGACCTGTTCGACAAGCTTGAACGGCTGACCATTCCCCAGTACGGCCGTTCCGACAGCCTCAATGTGAGTGTGGCCGCCTCCATTGTGCTGTACGAATATGTCCGCCAGATCAATGCGCAGCCAGCGGTTCATCCGCCCCTGAATCCGGAATCAGCCTGACGACACAGAACCATCCGCCGCCTCGGGCAGTCCATTGCTTTGAAAATTTTGTTTGACAAAACAACACTTATCGTTTACGTAAACGTTAATTTTGTATATCCTGGAAAAGGAACCGAAAAAAAGAGGCGTCCGTCATGAACGAGGAAGAACAGGAAATCCGGTACACCATCTCGCAGATTGCGGATGAGCTCGATATCAGTACTCGAACCATCCGTTTTTATGAGGAGAAAGGACTCATCAAGCCGCAAAGGACTTCAGGAAACCAGCGGATTTACACCCCACGGAACAAGGCCAGATTAAAGCTGATTCTCAGGGGAAAACGCTTTGGTTTTTCCCTGGATGAAATTGCTGACATGATCGGTATGGCAGGTACAGATGTCACTGAAATAGAACAAATTGAAAAAAGTCTCAAATTCGGAGAAGCAAAACTCAAGGAAATCAAAGACAGAAAAAAAGAATTGACGCTGTTGGAAAAAGACATTCTCTCTACAAGAGAAAAACTGATCAAACGATTGAACGAGATCAAAATGGCATCGAAAATCTAAAACTGGAGGAGAAACAAACATGACGGTCATTGAATTGATGGATAAAAATGCCGAACGCTTTCCAGAAAAAATTGCCCTGTGTGATATGGAAACAGAGTTCACTTTCAAACAGGTCCAGGAAAAAAGCGAACAGGCGGCAGCATGCTTTCAGGCTCTGGGTATCGAGAAAGGAGATCCTGTTGCCATCATGAGCCAAAACACATTTGATTTTGTTTTCTCTTTTTTCGGCATTCTCAAGACCGGAGGGATTGTGGTTCCTGTCAACCACAAACTGACGGCCCCTGAAGTGGACTATATCATTGAAAACAGCGGTTCAAGGCTGTTTTTGTTTGATGCAAGTCTCACTGAGGTGGCCGGAAACCTCAAAGCCGATATTCGGAAAATCGCCATGGATTCAAAAGCCGATGGGTTCGAATCTCTAAGTGACGTCATGGAAAAAGCACCGGCCTTTTCTCCGGTTGACGTGCAGCAGAACGACCAGGCCGAAATTCTCTATACCAGTGGCACGACAGGCAATCCAAAGGGGTGTGTCCATACCCACAAAAGCGTTGTTTCAGCCGGGAATACAGGCGCAAAAGCGATCGGGCTGGATCACGCTGATAACATGTTGATCGCAATGCCGATCTGGCACTCATCCCCGCTGAACAACTGGTTTATGGGGATTACAACAGTTGGCGGCAAAAGCGTTTTAATCAGGGAATATCACCCGCTTCATTTCCTGCAGGCCATTGAAAAAAGAGCCTGCACCGCTTATTTTGGCGCCCCGATTTCATATTTGATGCCGCTGCAGATGATTCCCGATTTCGACGATTTCAACCTGTCATCCATGAAATCCTGGATATACGGCGGCGGGCCGATAGCTCCTGAAACCGTAAAAAAACTGAAACAGCGATACAAATCCGACCGTTTTTTCCAGGTCTACGGGATGACTGAATCCGGTCCGACAGGAACGGTTCTGACACCGGAAGATCACAAAGACCATGCAGGCTCCATCGGCAAAAAAGCGCTGCCAGGTGCACAGATGAAAGTCATGAAAGACACACACACGGAAGCCGGTGCCGGTGAAACAGGTGAAATCTGGCTCAAAGCAGACTCCATGATGAAAGAATATCTCAACAACCCGGAAGCGACTAAGGCCGCATTTTCCGACGGATGGTACAAGACCGGCGATATGGCGCGAATTAACCAGGATGGCTTCCTTTTCATTGTTGACAGAATGAAGGATATGATCGTGACGGGTGGGGAAAATGTGTATTCCAAGGAAGTGGAAGACCGGATTATGGAACACCCCGGCATTGCAGAGGCTGCCGTAATCGGATCTCCCCACCCGGACTGGGGAGAAACGGTCAATGCGGTGATTGTGCTTGGTAAAGACAATGAACTGACAGAAGATGAATTGAAAACTTTTCTTTCCGGAAGGCTGGCAAAATACAAAATCCCCCGGAAATTTCAATTTGTGTCCGAACTTCCGCATACACCTTCCGGAAAAGTGATGAAATATAAACTCAGAGAGGATTTTTCCCATGTTTGATTACCTTTTGAACGAGGAACAGAAAAAGATACAACAGGAAGCCCGTGACTTTGTAAAATCCATTCCCAGAAAAATGATCCTTGACATGGATGCGGACAAAATCCAGTTTCCAAAGGAATTTCTTCAGGAAGCCGGAAAACGCCATCTCATGGGATGCCGGTATCCGGCAAAATGGGGTGGAAGAGACATGGACTGGGTGTCCACCTGCATGGTCATGGAAGAGATCGGTGTCCTTGGATATATTTTTGCCTGCACTTTCGGGGTGGGGGCGGAACTGGTCTGTGACGCCATTATTCTCCACGGGAATGATCTTCAGAAAGAGAAATATGTCAAACCCCTGCTGAAAGGGGAGATGTTTGCCGCGGAATGCCTGACCGAACCCAGGGGAGGGTCTGATTTCTTCGGTACAACCACCATTGCTGAAGACAAGGGAGATCATTTTGTTCTCAATGGGCAGAAACGGTTTATTGTGGGCGGAGAAGGCGCAGACTATTTTCTGGTCTATGCCCGGACCGACCCGGATGGAGAACCTCACAAGTCCATTTCCTGTTTTATCGTTGACCGATCCGAAGGCGTCAGGAGCGAGTATCTTTACGGACTGATGGGCTGCCGAGGCGGAGGGGCTTCCCGCCTGGTATTCAAGGACGTTAAAGTTCCCAGGGAAAACCTTGTGGGAGAACTCAACCAGGGCGTCCGCATCTTCAATACAATGATGATACCGGAGCGGCTGGGAACGGCGGCCATGACCATCGGTGCCGCCGCACCGGCGGTTGATGTGGCCACGGGCTACACGTCCAGACGCAAAGCCTTTGGCCAGGCTGTGGCAAATTTCCAGGGAGTCTCCTTTCAGGTGGCTGAGGCGGTCACCCTCCTGGATGCGTCCCGGGCCATGATTTACACAACCGCCAGGGCAGTCGATGAACAGATTGATGACAAACAGATCCGGCGCCTGGTGTCTCAGTCCAAGAAATTTGTTACGGAATCCTGTCAGAAAGCGGTCCACAATGCCATGCAGGTGATGGGCGGTATCGGATACACCAATATCTATCCCGTGGAGCGGATTTTCAGGGATCTCCGGCTGGCTTCCATCTGGACGGGCACCAATGAAGTCATGTCCATGATTATTGCCAATGAATGGTACAAGGAGTACTGGAAGAATAAAAAAACGGGCAACATCCGAGATATGGAACTGGACGCTTCAGAGGCCGATGCAGAAGACGAAAAAATATTTGAATAGTAGATCAACTCATCTGCCAGGGCAGAGATCCTGTCCGGATTCTTGCGGATCAGCTAAAGTGCCAGAGGCGGGCAAAGATCCTGACCGCCCAGGAAAATTATTGATTCTGCGCCTGCCCGATCATCTCCTGCATGCCTTCAACCGGCGCGCCGGTTGCATCCGCCATCCGGTCCATGAAATTGAAAAAAGATGTGACAGAGATGGCTTCGAATATTTCTTCATCAACTATAAGGCTGCCAGAGATGGCAGGATAAGCCGTCTGTTTTCAAGAATAATTTTTCCTGTTTCCTTGAGCGCTTTCATGGCCCGGGTCACCGTCACCCTGTGTGTGCCGATCAGAAAACTGAGGTCCTCGTGAGTCAGTGGAAATTGAATCATCACCCCCTGGGGACTTTGCTCTCCATGCTCTCTGGCAACGTTGCAAAGGACTTTGTAAAGACGATCCTCGATATTTGTCACGGCCAGGTTTCCCACCCGGGTGGTGAGCCAGGAAATCCGTTCACTGAGGGTTTTAATCACCTGGAGCCCGACCCTGGGATTGTTGAGCACCAGTTCTTCAAACTGGCTGCGGGTAAACCCGCATGTCAGTGTATCTTCCATGCAGACCGCACTGACCGGATACTCACCCTCTTCAGAGAACATATTCTCGCCGACAAAATCACCGGCTTTTCTCAGATCCAGCATGAGCTCGGTTCCGTCTTCCAGCACTTTGGTCAGTTTAATACGGCCCCCCTTTATGAGAAACACCTCGTTGGCGATTTCTCCCTGCATGAATACGGCATCCCCTTTTTTCATCTTTTTTCGCAAGGCTTGTTTTGCAAGGGCCTGGACATCGTCAGGGGCAAGGCCCTGAAATATCCAAAGATTGCCGATGCATGCCGGAGACAGCTCTATGTCATTTCCTGCGATTTCTCTGCATAAACAAGTCATGGGGGATCCTTTCATATGGGCCATGATTCTTTTATGTTCGTCACCATATCATTTTCAGCGGGACTGATCTATGATTTTGACGGCTTACGCAAAGAGTCTCCTTACGAACGCTCTGGCATTGTCCACATCTTCCTGGTTCGGACGACCGCTCATCTGTTTGACCATCCCTGCCCACGTTTCATCATCCATGCCCAGTTTTTTCTGCACAGGATCATGCATCGCCTCTGCCAGAAATCCCTGGCAGTCAAAACAGCCCCGGTATTCGATCCCTTTTTCCCTGCATGCGGTTTTCATGGGTTCTTCAAAAGCCGCCATGTCCTGTTCCGGATAAGCCGGCGCCATGTGGGTAATAAACCCTGCCATCTGCTGACCGGACGTTGGCTTTAGCACACTTAAACATTCTTTGACCGGGGCGGCCAGGCTTCCGGCGTGCAGGGGCGACCCCATGAAAATGCGGTCATATCCGGCAACCATATCCGGGGTGAGTTCTTCAAGTTTCTTTAAATCAGCAACACCGGCTTTAGCTGCTTCTTCCCAGATAGCGTTGGCGATTTTTTCCGTGTTGCCGCTCTGGCTGAAGTAAGTGACCAATACTTTCATGATTGAATCTCCTTTTTTTCTTGTTATGCGGTAGCCGTACTTCTACCCATTTAGGGCTTGATCATATTCAAATGTCCTTCGCCTGTCTGTAGCATGAGCTACATTATTGAAAATAATTCATTAAATGCCGGCCGCTTGCGGTGAACTTTACAGCTCCTGCATCTTGTGAATTCGATTGCTTTCGTGTTACAAACTGTTATGGCAGTTCCTTGGTTTGAATTCTTTATAAAAAAATGCGCGCACCCATAGCGAGGTATTTGCAACAATGTCATTGTCTGAACCATCTGCTCAGCAGAACATATCGACTTTCGAAGAATTTGCGCGATCAGCTGATTATTCTTTCATGGATACCATGAACGCCGATCCTGATGCCACCGGCGATGGCGATGATCACCGTGCCCGTCAGGTTTTTTCCGGTCACTTCGTACCGGTGACTCCCACGCCGCTTCCAGACCCGGAATATGTCACCCACAGCCGCACTTTTTTCAAGGAACTCGGGCTGAGTGACGAGCTGGTAAATGATGCTAAATTCCGCCGGGTATTTTCCGGGGATATCTCGGCAGCGCACGGGCCTATGCGGAAGATTGGCTGGGCAACCGGCTATGCCCTGTCAATTTACGGCACCGAATATACCAGCCAATGTCCATTTGGTACCGGCAACGGTTATGGCGATGGCCGGGCCATATCCGTATTTGAAGGGGTATTCAATGGACAGCGCTGGGAAATGCAGCTGAAAGGGGGCGGTACAACGCCTTACTGCCGTGGTGCCGACGGGCGCGCAGTGCTTCGTTCCAGTGTGCGTGAGTTTCTCGCGCAAGAGTATATGCACGCCCTGGGGGTTCCCACAACGCGATCCCTCACCCTGTATGTATCTAAATCGGAGACCGTTGCCCGGCCCTGGTACTCCCGGGACTCTCATTCCTTCAATCCTGATATTATGGTGGACAATCCTGTGGCCATTTCAACCCGCGTTGCCCCCTCTTTTCTGCGCGTGGGTCAGTTAGAGTTGTTTGCCCGCCGGGTTCGCGGCAATGCGCATCCAGACGTCCTGGAAGAGTTGCGCATGATTGTGTCGCATGTCATTGACCGGGAATACCCAAACGATATCAATAAAGACCTTGGTTTTGCGGATCAGGTGGTTGAGCTGGCCAGGCTTTTCCGCCGGCGGCTGACGTCACTGGTGGCCGACTGGCTGCGTATCGGGTACTGCCAGGGTAATTTTAACAGTGACAACTGCGCCGCCGGCGGCTTTACCCTCGACTATGGACCGTTTGGATTCTGTGAAATGTTCGACCCCGGGTTTCAACCATGGACCGGCGGCGGCGAACACTTTTCCTTTTTCAATCAGCCGGCCGCGGCAGAAGCGAATTACCACATGTTCTGGACGGCAGTGAGACCGCTGCTTGCAAAAGATACGAAAGCGTTGGAACAACTGGATCAAATACGTCATGGCTTTGCACAGGCAATGCAAAAACAGATCCGGAAAATGTGGGCCGCCAAGCTTGGCCTGACAGACGATCAACCGGAGCTGGTGCAGGAATTGCTGCAGTTACTGACCCAATCAGCGGTGGATTACACCATTTTCTTCCGTGAATTATCCCATGTACCAGAGCATGTTTCAGCATTGAAAAAGAGCTTCTACAGCAAGACCTCACAACAACTCGATGAAAAATGGCAATCCTGGCTGAAAACCTGGCACGGCCTCGTTATCAAAGGCGGCAATCCGGCTGAGATATCGGCTAAGATGAAACAGATCAATCCCAAATATGCATGGCGGGAGTGGTTGATTGTCCCCGCCTACCAGCAGGCCATGCAGGGTGACTACACATTGGTAAGAGAGCTGCAGGAAGTGCTCAGCGCTCCGTATGATGAGCAATCACAAAGCGTGGAAGATAAATATTACCGCCTGAAACCTGATGCGTTTTTTAACGTTGGCGGCGTTTCACACTATAGCTGTTCATCCTGATTCTGATTCATTTGGCTCTTAGTCAGGAATCATGAATCACCAAAAAAATCCGTCCCCTTTTCCCTGATATTTAATCCTGCGGATGAGGAAGTACCCCATGATATGTATGGGCCAGGAAATTGCAGATGGACAGGGAATCGTCAATAAACGCCTTGCCGGTGGTCATGCTTTTTTTAACACCGTCAAAGGAAACGGAATCATCCGGCAGCACCAGCACGGGAGACCCCTGGTTCTCTTCTCCCAGCTGCTCGATGATTTCAGGCCGGGGCCGCTGAAAATCCACATGGATGATATCCACCTGCTCCCTGATTTCCGGGTTGTAAATAAAAAATCCTTCTACCACACCGCAATCCGGGCAGTAAAAGGGGCCTTGATCCGGTGCGTCATACCAGGGGTTGAGCATATACAGGACAGGTTTTTTCATAGGATATTTTCCTAAAGCTTGGTTTCCAAATTATCTGATGAAATTAGTCATGGTTTTGGCAACGGTTTCCGGCGGCGGAAATTCCTTTTCCGCGAATCTGATTACCTTCATGATCCACGCCATGTTTCTGCCTAAGACCTCCATGATCTGTTTGCCTTCGGCATCCTGCTCCATTTCTCCGGGGGTAAGCCCATGGGCCACATTCCAGTAGTTTGAAGAAGGCATGATCATTTCAGAGTAATTGATATAATGATTCAGCGTCTCAACCGTGGAGATTCCTCCGGACCGCCTGACGGCAGCGACAGCGGCACCGACTTTATGCCGGAACAGGCCCCCGTTGACCGAAGATACGAAAAAAGCCCTGTCAAGAAAGGATTTCATTGTTCCGGCCACACCGGAAAAATGAACGGGAGAGCCGAGCAGAAGGCCGTCCGCCGCTTTAATTTTCTGAATCCATTCATTGACCGGATCATCTTCGATGGCGCAGGCTTGATTTTGATTTTTCACACAGCCGTGACATGCGATGCATCCCTGGATCTTTTCTTTTCCGACCAGGATCATCTCCGTCTCGATCCCTGCTTTCTCCAATTCAGCGAAAACCGTGTTCATGGAACAGGCGGTGTTCCCTTTTTTTCTGGCACTGCCGTTAAATCCAACAACTTTCAAATTCAGCCTCCATTTGTTCTGGTTTTTATAATGGAAAAAATATTTGATCTACAATAATCAACTTTTTTGCACTATGCAAGCCCTACACAGGTTGACAGGGATAGTCTGTGGGTGGTCATTTGTCTGATTTTAATCAAAATAAAAATTACAGTAACGATAATTTTGTAAAATTAAGTTGACAACTGAATTTTCTGAGTATAAGTTGCAGTAACGTTATTGCAACAAATTGGAGATGCGGTGAAAAAGAAATTAAAAGAAATAACATCTGTGCAGATGGGATACTCGTTCAGGTCCCGTATCGAGGCCTCTGAAGGTGGCGGCGTTGCAGTTATTCAAATGAAGGATCTTCTGGATGACAACACGGTCGGCTGTGATGGTCTGGTCAGAATCAATATGGATGCCATGAAAAAGCACCACCTTGCGCAAAGAGGCGATCTGGTATTCAGATCCCGCGGGCATGTCACCACGGCAGCGATTCTCCTTGATAATCCGGGAAAGGCCGTTGTCGCCGCTCCTTTATTGAGGATAAGGGTGACCAGGCCGGACAGGGTTTTACCCGAGTATCTGAACTGGTACATCAGCCAGCGGGATGCGCAGATTTTTCTGATCAGCCGGGCCAAGGGAACGGTTCAGAAGATGATCAGCAAGCAGGCAATTGAAGATCTGGAGGTGGCGCTGCCAAGTCTGGAAAAACAGAAAAATATCGTTGAGCTGGCCACGTTGTCTGCCCGTGAACAAACCCTGCTTCAACAGCTTTCCGACAAGCGGGAACAATACATTTCAACCATACTGATGCAGCTGGCAAAAGGAGAATAAAATATGAGCAGCAAGATTGATCAGAAAGACATCAACAACGCGGCATGGGCGGCGTGTGATACCTTCCGGGGCGTTGTTGACCCGGCGCAGTACAAAGACTACATCCTCGTGATGCTGTTTGTGAAATATATCTCCGATGTATGGCAGGGCCACTACGAGGCGTATCAGAAACAGTATGGCGATGATGACGCCCGTATCCGCCGCAAGCTCGAGCGGGAACGGTTTGTCCTCCCGCAGGTGAAACTCACCGAAAAAAATGACGAAACCGGCGGGGAAACGGTTCTGGATGAATTTCCCGCCACCTATTACAGCCTGTATGAACGAAGGTCCGCCGCCAACATCGGTGAGCTGATCAATATCGTTCTCGATCATATTGAAGAAAGCAACAAGAGCAAACTCGAAGGGGTCTTCCGCAATATCGACTTCAACAGCGAGGCCAACCTCGGGCGGACCAAGGATCGGAATAAGCGCCTTAAAACCCTGCTGGAAGATTTTAACAAGCCGCAGCTCAGCATGAAGCCCAGCCTCGTTTCCGAGGATGTGATCGGCAATACCTACATCTACCTGATTGAGCGCTTTGCCTCCGACTCCGGAAAGAAGGCCGGGGAGTTCTTTACCCCGCTGAAGGTGACCGAACTGGTGGCCAGGCTGGCCGGACCCAAACCGGGTGACCGTATCTGTGATCCGGCCTGCGGCTCGGGCGGACTTTTGATTCAGGCGGCCAAAGAGGTGGCCCGCGGCGCTTGCAGCGCTCAGGAAAGGCGCAACTTTGCCCTCTTCGGACAGGAGTCCAACGGCAGCACATGGGCACTCTGCCGGATGAACATGTTCCTGCACAGCTTTGACAGCGCCCGGGTGGAATGGTGCGACACCCTGAACAGCCCGCTGCTGGTGGAAAATGACCGGCTCATGAAGTTCAACTGCGTGGTGGCCAATCCGCCGTTCTCGCTGGACAAATGGGGGGCTGAAAACGCCGGGAGCGATCAGTACAACCGCTTCTGGCGCGGGGTCCCACCCAAGAGCAAAGGCGACTGGGCCTTTATCAGCCACATGGTGGAAACCGCCCTTGAAAAGCAGGGCCGGGTCGCCGTGGTAGTGCCCCATGGCGTGCTGTTCCGGGGCGCAGCCGAAGGCCGTATCCGCCAAAAAATGATCGAGGAGAATCTGCTGGATGCCGTCATCGGCCTGCCGGGCAACCTGTTCCCGACCACCAACATTCCGGTGGCGATTTTGGTCTTTGACCGCTCCCGTGAAAAAGGCGGCGCCCGTGAAGAGTGCAAAAACGTCCTCTTTGTCGATGCCAGCCGGGAGTTTGTTTCCGGGAAAAACATGAACACCCTTTCGGAAGCGCATATCAACAAGATCATGGAAACATATGCCGCCCGGGCGGAAGAGGAAAAATACGCCCATGTGGCCGAGTTCGCCGAGATCAAGGAAAACGACTTCAATCTCAATATTCCCCGATACGTGGACACCTTTGAGGAGGAAGCGGAGATCGACATCGATGCGGTGCAGAAGGAAATTGACGATCTGGAAAAGGAGCTTGTGGAAGTCCGTAAGCAGATGGCGGAAAAACTTCGGCAAATTCAGAGGTAACCACAGATGAAGTTTGAAGAGAGAAGTTTGAAGGGTGAAATGAAGAGAAATTTGCTCGGATTGGTCGTTGAGGGAGGATATTATGCCAGATAAAAACAACGAACCACCCAGGGGCGAGCTTTTAGTGTATCAGGGAAAAGGGCTGGACAGTCCGGTTCAGGTGCGGTTGGAAGGGGAAACCGTCTGGCTGAGTCAAAAGCTGATGGCAGAGCTCTACGGAGTTGCCGTTCCAACCATAAATGAACATATAGCAAATATTTACGACGACGAGGAACTTCGGCCAGAGGCAACTATTAGGAAATTCCGAATAGTTCAAACTGAAGGAAACCGGCAGGTGGGACGTCTGATTGATCATTATAATCTGGAAATGATCATTGCTGTCGGCTTTCGGGTTCGCTCCAGACGGGGGGCTCAGTTCAGAAAATGGGCCAACGAGCGGATTTCAGAATATTTGGTCAAGGGCTTCACCATGGATGACGAACGCCTCAAAGGGAACGCCGGAACCGTTGATTATTTTGACGAACTTCTGGCCCGGATCCGGGAAATACGTGCCAGTGAGGCTCGTGTTTACCTGATGATTAAAAATATCTTCGCACTCGCCAATGACTATCAGGAGGGTGAAAAACAAACACAACTCTTTTTTGCCACCATGCAGAACAAGATGCACTATGCCGCTACCGGTTTGACCGCTGCGGAAATTGTAAAGCAGCGTGCCAATGCCGAATTGCCCAATATGGGACTCACCAACTGGAAAGGCTCTCGGGTGCTGAAAACCGATATCGGCACCGCCAAAAACTATCTGGATAAAGACGAAATCGATACCCTGAACCGAATCACGGTCATGTTCCTTGATCAGGCCGAATTCCGCGCTCAAAGACGACAGACCATCCAGATGGATGACTGGGAGAGATTTCTCGATAAATTCCTTGTCGATGTCGAACTGCCCGTCCTTGAAAATGCCGGAAGTGTTAGCCGGGAAATCGCATTGGACTTTGCCCATGATCAATACGATCAATTCGCTGAAAAACGCCGACTGGAAGCACAGCAAAAAGCAGATCAAAACTATATCGAAGATCTGACTCAATCCGCTGAAACCCTGAAGCGAGATAGAAAAAATAAATCAGGAGGAGATCAGTGAAGGGTGAAGAGAGATGTTTGAAGGGTGAAGAGAGAAGTTTGAAGTGTGAAAGGAAGAGTGATTTACCGGAGCGGTCGTTTGAGTTTGCCAGGCGAATCGTTTTGCTGTGCCAGACTTTGGATGAAAAACCGGGAGTAAGCCGCACCCTTGCAAATCAGCTACTGAGATCAGGAACTTCTGTTGGAGCAAATATTGAAGAAGGTCAGGCATCTCAAAGTGAAGCGGACTTTGTTTCCAAATACAGTATTGCCTGCAAAGAAGCTCGTGAAACGCATTACTGGTTGAGACTTTTGTGCTCTACCGGAATTGTTGAAGGAAACAAGCTTATGGATCTGACAGACGAGTGCAATCAGCTTGTTGCCATACTCACGACGATTATTAAGAAAATGAAGGAGCGGAAATGAAGCGTGAAGTTAGAAATGTGAAGGGTGAAGAAAAGTTAGAATTTCGAATTTCGAAAGGTGAAAAGTTTCAAACTTCAAACTTCCCTCTTCAAACTTCTACTGAGCTGGCAGCGGTGCGGGTAAAGATGGCCAAAAAGCTGAAACAGATAAATCAGGGGGATTCATAATGGCAAAAAACAAAAAAATAGAGGTGTTGAATACTGAAATATCTGTACAATCGAATCAAAAAGAGGACTACATTTCTCTCACCGACATCGGTCGGTACAAGAATCCGAACAGAAGCGACGATCTTATACGCAACTGGCTTCGCAATCGGAACACCATAGAATTTTTAGGTATCTGGGAGAGCCTGAACAACCCCGGCTTTAATTCCGTCGAATTCGACGGGTTTAGAATCCAGGCGGGTCTGAATAGCTTTACCATGACTCCCAAGCAATGGATTGAGAACACCAGTGCCATTGGGATTGTTTCCAGGGCTGGCCGCTATGGCGGCACTTACGCCCATAAGGATATCGCATTCGAGTTTGCCAGTTGGATTTCGGTCGAATTCAAATTATATCTCATAAAGGAATTCCAGCGGCTCAAAGACGAGGAGCTGAAACAACTCGGCTGGGATATCCGCCGCAATCTGACAAAGATCAACTACCGCATTCATACGGATGCCATCAAAGAACACCTGATTCCGCAGGAACTCAGCAAGGATCAGATCAATCTCGTTTACGCCTCTGAAGCCGATCTCTTGAACATGGCACTCTTTGGCAAAACCGCCAAACAGTGGCGGGATGAAAACCCGGATGAAAAAGGCAATATACGCGACTTTGCCAATGTCTCCCAACTGGTCTGTCTGGCAAATCTGGAAAATCTGAACGCCCACTTTATCCAGGAAGGGTTGAGTCAACCGGAACGGCTGGAAAGATTGAACCAGACCGCGATTCAACAGATGCGCCTGCTGGTGGAAGAGAGAAGTTTGAAGGGTGAAGGGAGAAATGTGACATGATGAACAAGCAAGAGCTTGTGCCAATGGAAAGTCTTCAAAAAATGATTTTCACAGTTCGCAGAGTGCAGGTGATGGTAGATAGTGATTTGGCAATCGTTTATGGAGTTGAAAACAAAAGACTTAACGAACAGGTAAAAAGAAATATCGAGCGGTTTCCTGAGTCATTCAGGTTTCAACTGACACAAGAAGAATTAGATGAACTGGTCGCAAATTGCGTCCGAATGAACTTGAAGTCGCAAATTGCGACCTCAAGTGGTCACGGTGGCAGAAGGTATCTTCCCTATGTATTCACTGAACAAGGTGTGGCCATGCTTTCTGCGGCGCTGCGAAGTGACACCGCCATTAAAGTCAGCATTCAGATTATCAATGCCTTTGTGGAAATGCGGCGATTTCTCCAGCATAACGCCAATGTCTTTGCCCGACTGGATTCGGTAGAGCGTCGGCAGATCACCTTTGAATCCGAAACAGAAAAGAATTTCGAGAAAATTTTTCAGGCTTTGGAAGCTGGAGAATTGCCCAGACAGGGAATCTTCTACGATGGACAGGTTTATGACGCCTACGCATTTGTGGCCGATCTCATTCGTAAAGCAAAGAAAAGCCTGATTCTCATTGATAATTATGTCGATGATTCTGTTCTGACTCTTCTCAGCAAACGCAAAAAAGGCGTGCAAGCAACCATCTATAGCAAAGCCATTTCAAAACAGCTCGCCTTAGATTTAAAAAAACACAACGGGCAATACCCGTCAATAACCATTGAAGTGTTTAAGGAGGCACATGACCGTTTTCTGATCATTGACGAGGACGAGATTTATCATATCGGAGCCTCTCTCAAAGACCTGGGTAAAAAATGGTTTGCCTTTTCCAAATTTGAATCCGGTGCAGTGGGAATGTTGGCAAAATTGGGAGGGACGGATGAAGAGTGAAGTTGGAAGTTTGAAGAGTGAAAGGAAATTAGAAGAAAAAAGATCGTGGAGTGAAATTTTTCGAACTTCAAACTTCACACTTCAAATTTCTACTGGGGAGATTCAGCGATGATGCAAAAAATAGAATTGCCATCAGGTTGGAAAAAAACAACTCTGGGGAGAGTTGCAAAATTCGGAAGTGGAGCAACAAAACCTTCAGATATTTCAGGAGTTAATAGTGATGGAAAGTACCCTGTTTATGGTGGCAATGGGATCATAGGCTATTCATCTGAATTTAACTCAGAAGGGCCTGAAATAATAATTGGCCGTGTTGGTGAAAAATGCGGATGTGTCCATGTTTCAAAAGGTGCCTGCTGGGTTACTGATAATGCTCTCAGGATTAAAGATAAATATACGGAAGTCTATCCCCATTTTTTTGCAGAGGCCCTAAAGAAAGCCCGTCTTGAAAACTTTCGTGCAAAAGGGGGGCAGCCACTTGTTACGCAAACAGGGATAAGCGGTGTACCCATAAATCTTCCCCCACTTCCCGAACAAAAAGCCATTGCAGATCTGCTGTCCAACTGGGATGAGGCCATAGAAAAAACCGAACGGCTGATTCAGGCGAAGGAAGCCAACTTCAAGGGCCAGATTCAAAAGCTGATAGGCCAGCAGTGCGACTTTTGGCCGCATGTCAAACCGAAGAAAATATTCGACACGATAACTGAAAAGAACTTTCCCGATGAGGAGCTTTTATCTGTTACCCAAGATCGTGGTGTCATACCTCGACGTATGTTGGAGGGCCGGGTGATGTCACCGGACGGAACGACAGCCAGCTACAAGCTCATCAAGCGGGGAGATTTTGCGATAAGTCTTCGTTCATTCCAAGGTGGCATTGAGTATTCGAATTATCAAGGGATTGTCAGCCCTGCGTATACAGTATTGAGACCGAAAATTGAATTAAACAGTGACTTTTACCGGCTGTTCTTCAAGTCCTATATCTTCATTGAAAAGTATTTGAACCTTGCTGTCATCGGCATTCGTGATGGGAAACAGATAAGCATACCTGACTTTTTGAGCATTAAGATTCCAGCTCCTCCTCTCGAAGAACAAAAAGAAATTGTTGAAACTCTTGCCGTTTGTCAGCAGGAAATTGACCTGCTGAAACAGCTCGCAGAAAAATATAAAACCCAGAAACGCGGCCTGATGCAGAAGATGCTCACCGGCGAATGGAGAATTAAACCTGAGATCGTCAAGACTTTTGGGGAGAAGGGGAAATGAAGTTTGAGGGTGAAGGGTGAAGTGTTAAGGGTGAAAATTTTCAAACTTCAAACTTCACCCTTCAAACTTTTTCAACCGGCTTAATGCAGAGCTGAGGGATAAATGATGAATGATGAATTGAAAAGTAGAGAACAATCTAAGGGTCAGTTTCTGATTTATCAGGCTGAAGACGGCAAATTGAAACTGGATGTTCGGCTTGAAGGCGGAACAGTCTGGTTGACTCAACCGCTGATGGCGGAGTTGTTCCAAACGACTCAGCAGAACATAAGCCGGCATGTATTAAACATTTATGAGGAAGAGGAGCTTGCGCCGGAGGCAACTCACAAGAAATTCTTGTCAGTTAGATTAGAGGGAAAGCGGGAAGTCAAACGCCTGCTGGATTATTACAATCTGGACATGATTATTTCTGTTGGATATCGGATAAAAAGTCATGTGGCAACCCGTTTCCGTATCTGGGCGACGAAGCAACTGACAGAGTTTATCAAAAAAGGATTTCTGCTCGATGATGAGCGGCTGAAAAACCCGGATCTGCCTTTTGATTATTTTGAAGAGCTGGAGCGGCGGATTCAGGATATCCGAACCTCGGAGCGCCGTTTTTATCAGAAAATCACCGATATTTACGCCACCAGCATTGATTACGATCCGACACTGGATATCAGCATCGAGTTCTTCAAGACCGTGCAGAATAAAATGCACTGGGCGATCACCGGGCAGACGGCGGCGGAAATCATGCATGAAAGAGCGGATGCCGACAAACCGGACATGGGGCTCACCAGTTATCGTGGTGCAAAGGTTCGCAAACAGGATGTGACCATTGCCAAAAATTATTTGGACGAAGATGAATTGGCTGCCCTGAACAATCTGGTTGAACAGTACCTGATCTTTGCCCAGGGGCAGGCGATGCGCCGAATTCCGATGTATATGAGCGACTGGATAAAAAAGCTGGACAGTTTTATGACCCTCAACGACCGGGATATTCTCACCCATGCCGGTAACATCTCGCATGAGATGGCAAAAGAACTGGCAGAAAGCGAATATGAAAAATTTCACAAGCAACGCCTTTCTGATTCGGCAAAATCGATCAGTGATTTCGACAAGGTGGTCAAGCAGGTCGAAACCACCAGAAAGAAAGGGAAAAGAGATGAGTAGCTGATTCGTGTCCATTGGTGTGCATTCGTGGTTAAAAACAGGAGATTCTAAAAATGATACATTTCAATGCTCTTGATTCACTAAAACAAAAACTGGATTCCTTCCGTCCATTGCCTCCGGAAATTGTTTCGAACCTTCATGAGGATCTGGTGCTTCGCTGGACCTATCATTCAAATGCCATTGAAGGCAACACATTGACACTGAAAGAAACCAAGGTCGTTCTGGAAGGGATCACCATTGGCGGAAAAACCATGCGGGAGCACTTTGAAGCGATTAACCACAGGGAAGCCATTTTTCTGGTTGAGGATCTGGTACGAAAAAACGAACCTCTTTCTGAATGGCAGATTAAATCCATTCACCAATTGATCCTGAAAAATATTGATGACAAAAATGCGGGGGTTTATAGAAAAACAAATGTCATCATCTCAGGTGCCGATCATGTGCCGCCCGATGCCCTGCATGTAGAAAGCGACATGCAGCGGTTTATCAACTGGTACCAGACAGATGGGGCGTCTCTCCATCCGGTGGAACGGGCGGCCCGTGTTCATGCCGATTTTGTTAAAATCCATCCGTTCGTGGACGGCAATGGCAGAACATCACGGCTGCTGATGAATCTGGAGTTTATGAAAAGCGGGTTCCCGCCGGTTGTTCTGCCTGTGGAAAAGCGGCTGGAATATTACGAGACCCTGGATACCGCCCATACGAAAAATGATTATGAGCCATTCTTGACGCTTATTGCGAATATTGCGGAATCTGGATTCAAACCGTACTGGCATGCCCTGGGGGTAACCCCATGAAACCCTTTCAATTCAATGAAAAGTATCTTTCTCAACTCCCGGCGTTGCAGCTTTTGATCGGCCTGGGATTTGAATTTTTGACACCGGCGGAAGCCCTGCGCGAAAGGCAGGGCCGAACATCCAATGTTCTGTTGGAAAATATTCTGCGCAACCAGCTCAAAGAGATAAACCGCATTCGTTACAAAGGCAGTGAGTATCTGTTCAGTGAGGAGAATGTTCAGTCGGCTGTCCAGAAGCTGAAAAACATGAAATATGATGGGTTATTGAAAACCAATGAGGCCATTTACGATCTGATTACGCTCGGGACGGCCTTGGAGCAGGCCATTGAGGGGGACTCAAAAAGCTTCAACATGAACTATATCGATTGGCGCAATCCCGGCCGCAACACGTTTCACGTCACGGTCGAATACAGTGTTGAACGTTCCAGAAGTACAGAGACGGTCCGTCCGGATATCGTTCTCTTCGTGAATGGTATTCCGTTTTGCGTGATTGAATGTAAAGCGCCGCAGATTGAAGTGGAACAGGCCGTATCTCAGTCGATCAGAAATCAGAATGATGACCATATCCCGAAACTCTTCATCTACAGCCAGATGGTATTGGCTCTGAATAAAAACAGCGCCATGTATGCAACAACGGGAACCGCTGCAAAATTCTGGGGGGTATGGAAAGAATCATTTTCCAATGTTCAAAGATCAATGATCAATAATTTGTTGAACAAACCCTTGCCGGATGACATTGTGGATAAGATTTGCAAATCAATGAACATTGAAAACTGTTTATTGAACCATGAGCGAATAACAACGACTCAGGATGAGGCGTTGTTTTCGTTGTGCCGTCCGGAAAGGCTCCTGGAACTGGCGTGGAAGTTTACGGTCTTTGACGGGGGGAGTAAAAAGATTGCCCGCTATCAGCAGTATTTCGTCATCAAATCTACCCTGAGCCGGGTGAAGCATTTTGATAGCACCCATTCCCGTAAAGGCGGTGTGATCTGGCACACGCAAGGGTCAGGAAAGTCGCTGACCATGGTGATGCTGGCCCGTAACCTGGCCCTGGATCCCGGCATTTTGAACCCGCGAATTGTACTTGTGACAGACCGTGACGATCTTGACAGACAGCTTGGGAACACCTTTGCCGCCTGCGGCCTTGAAGCAAACCGGGCGACATCAGGCAGAAACCTGCTGGAACTGGTTGCTGAAAAGAGGTCAGGGATTATCACAACCCTCATTCACAAGTTTGACAAAGCTTACGCGGTAAAGAAATATCAGGATGAATCGCCCGACATTTTCATTCTGGTGGATGAGAGTCACCGTACCCAGTTCGGCTCCTTTTCCGCCCGGATGCGGCAGATGTTTCCCCATGCCTGTTACCTGGGTTTTACCGGGACGCCTCTTTTGAAGAAGGAAAAGAACAACTTCACCAAATTCGGTGAACTGGTGGAACCCCATTATTCCATCACACAGGCCGTTGAAGACGGCGCGGTGGTTCCGCTTCTGTATGAGGGGAGGCATGTGGAGATGACGCAAAACAGAAAAGCCGTTGATCTGTGGTTTGAGCGGCACACACAGGGCTTGACCAGGGAGCAGCAGGCAGACCTGAAACGGAAATATGCACGGGCGGAAATGCTGAACAAAGCCGATCAGGTCATCTACATGAGGGCATTTGACATCAGCGAGCACTTCCGCTCCAACTGGCAGGGAACAGGATTCAAGGCCCAGCTGGTAGCCCCGAATAAAGCCTCTGCACTCAAGTACAATGCGTATCTGAATGAGATTGGCATTGTCAGTTCCGAGGTGGTTATCTCGCCGCCGGACATGCGTGAAGGCTATGAAGAGACCGATGATGAAACAACGGATGACATCGTGAAATTCTGGCAGAAGATGATGAAGCGCTATGGCAGTGAAGAAGAATACACCAAGCAGCTCATCAACCAGTTTAAACACGGCAGCGTTCCTGAAATCCTCATTGTCGTTGATAAGCTGCTCACCGGTTTTGATGCGCCGCGAAACGCGGTCCTCTATCTGTGCCGGGTGCTCAGGGAGCACACCCTGCTTCAGGCGATTGCCCGGGTCAACCGTCTTCATGAAGGCAAGGAGTTCGGTTTTATCGTCGACTATGCAAGTGTCTTAGGTGAGCTGGACAAAGCGCTTACCATGTACAGCGCATTTGAAGGGTTTGATGAATCCGATCTGGTCGGAACGCTGACATCCATTAACGGCGAGATCGAAAAACTGCCCACCCGGTATTCCGATCTTTGGGATCTGTTCAAAACGGTGAAGCATTCCTGCGATGAAGAAGCCTATGAACTGCTGCTTGCCGATGAGAGCGTAAGAGAAGAGTTTTACGGCCGCCTTTCGGAGTTCGGGAAAACCCTTGGCATTGCCCTCTCTTCCGAGAAATTTCTGACCGAAACCGATGAGAAGACCTTGTCCCGATACAAGGCTGATCTTCGGAAATTCCAGTCACTCAAGGCGTCTGTCAAGCTCCGGTATGCAGAGGCAATTGATTACCGGGATTATGAACCCAAAATCAAAAAGCTGCTGGATACTCACATTCAAGCCAATGAAGTGGTTCAGCTGAATGAGCCGGTCAATATCTTTGACGACAAAATGTTCAATCAGGTCAAGGAGGAGCAAGGCGTCTACCAGACCAGGAAAACAACGGCTTCAAAGGCGGATACGATTGCCCACGCCACGAAAAAAGTCATCACCGAAAGGATGGGTGAAGACCCTGCGTTTTACGAGAAGTTCTCAAAACTGATCCAGCAGGCGATTGAAGATTTCAGGGCCAAGCGGATATCCGATCTGGATTATCTGAACAAAGTCGTGAATATCCGCAACAAGGTTGTGGGCAAGGTGCATGATGATATACCGGACAAGCTTTCCGGGAACGAAGATGCCATGGCCTATTTCGGGGTGCTTACGCCTTTCCTTGAAGCTTGTTCCAGGCAAACTGGCGAATCAGGTGAAAAAGACTTTGAATCAGCTGCGGCTGATACGGCAATGGCGATTCATGGCATATTGGAAAAACACAGGAAGGTTCTTTTCTGGGATGATGAGGACGCTCAGAAACAGGCGGTTAACGAGATTGACGATTACCTCTATGATGAGCTCAAGACGGAAAGAGGGATCGAATTGTCGTTTGATCAGATGGATGACATCATCGAAAAAATTCTGCAGGTGGCAAAGTTTAGAAGTTTGAAGGGTGAAGGGTGAAATATGTGTGAAAATCCGTTTTTATCAGCTGTTTCTTATGGTTCGAAAAAAATAGAATATGCGCTCATTCGGTCAAACAGAAAAACGATGGAAATTGCTGTGCATCCTGACAGCACGGTTATCGTTAAAGCACCCGTGCAGTCCGATATCGAATTGATAGAAAAGAAAATAATAAAGCGGGCCCGCTGGATTCTCAAGACACTGAATTATTTCAAGCAGTTTCATCCAAAGACGCCTGATCGCTGTTACGTGAACGGCGAGACACACTTGTACCTTGGAAAGCAATACCGCTTGAAATTAGCTGAAGGCACGAAAAATTCAGTGAAATTGTCTCGTGGTTATTTTCATATCACCTGCCGGAGCGAACCGACTCCAAATGCTGCCGGGAAGCTGTTGAACCAGTGGTATTCGGAAAAGGCACAACTTCAATTTGCACAAAGCATGGATCGCTGCTGGCAGAAATTCAACGGTCCCGGTATTGACCGGCCAAAACTATCCATCAAGCGAATGCAAAAAAGATGGGGCAGTCTTTCAGACAAGGGCACGGTAACCCTCAATACAGACCTGATCAGAGCGCCTAAAGAATGCATTGACTATGTTGTTACGCATGAGCTGTGTCACCTGAAATATCATGATCATAGCCCGGAGTTTTATAAGCTCCTCGACGCTGTCATCCCGGGCTGGGAAAAGATAAAACACAAACTCGAGGTTGGCATGTCATAAATTTTCGGTCAGGCCGTCCCGGGTCCGGCTGAAGCCTCCCGTCGGCATTGACAAACCGATCCGGTTCCCGGTATATACGGGGCAATTGATAATTGACAAATTTCTTGCCGGAGAACCGCCATGCAGACCCAGAAAGTGATCGATCACATTGTGACCTGGCTGGACACCTATCTGACACACTCAGGCCTTGCCGGATTCTGCGTCGGGGTGTCCGGCGGTATCGACTCGGCCGTCACTTCCGCTTTGTGCGCAAAAACCGGGCATCCGGTCATGGTTTTGAACATGCCCATTCACCAGGATCCGGGCCAGTTGTCCCGGGCATCGGTCCACAACGCCTGGCTGAAAAAAAATTATCCCAACGTCACACCGAAAGACCTGGACCTGACCCCGGTGTTTGCCGGTATCCAGAGCCATTTTCCATCAGATATCCAGGACGGGTTGACCATGGCCAATACCCGGTCCCGGCTGCGCATGCTGACGCTCTATGCCTTTGCCGGACACCACCGGCTTCTGGTCACGGGTACCGGCAACAAGGTGGAGGATTTCGGGGTGGGGTTCTACACCAAATACGGGGACGGGGGCGTGGATATTTCGCCCATCGCGGACCTGATGAAATCGGAAGTCTATGCCCTGGGCCGGGACTTGGGGATTTCAGATGAAATCCTGACCGCCTTGCCCACGGACGGCCTGTGGCAGGACAACCGCACCGACGAAAGCCAGATCGGTGCCGGGTATGACGAGCTGGAATGGGCCATGTCTTATATCGCTTTGTCCGACAAAGAAAAAAAAGACCGGAAGCTCACTGACCGGCAGACACAGGTGCTGGCGCTTTTTGCGAAACTGCATGGGGCCAACCGCCACAAGATGGACCCCATCCCGGTATGTAAGATTCCGGACCACCTGAGACGGTGAAAAAGCCTGAACCGGAGCCGGAAAGGGTACGCTGGTTGATGCCGGGGTGCGTTATCTGAACTGATCCCGGGACAGGTGGTATTTTTTCATTTTATAGTACAGCAGCTGCCGGGAAATCCCTAGTTTTCTGGCGGATTTCGTGATATTGCCCCGGAACTGCATCAATGCCTGCCACACCATTTTTTTCTCGTGTTCGTTTTTGTTGACCAGCAGGTCGGATGTTCCGGTTTCTTCCATGTCCGCGCCTTTGGGGGCATGGGGCACCCACCGGGCCGGCCGCTGAATGGACGGGCGGTGATGGATAAGCCCCTGGGCGAAATGGGGCTGAAGATATTTGATCCGGATCCGGTTGTCCGGCCCCATAATGTTCATGGCGCCTTCGATGACATGCTCCAGCTCCCGGACATTGCCGGGCCAGTGATACTGGTGAAACAGCGCCATGACCTCATCTTCCACGCCCCTCACCTGCCGGCCCAGGGTTTTGTTGTGCTTGTCAATGAAATGGTCCACCAGAAGCGGCAGGTCGGTCATCCGTTCCCGCAGCGGCACGATATGGATGAACACCACCCCCAGCCGGTAGAACAGGTCCGACCGGAGGCTGCCGTCGGCAATGGACACATGGGGATCCTGGTTCACCGAAGAGATGATTTTGAGATCGAACTTGATCTCCTTGAGGGCCCCCACCCGCCGCACTTTTCCTTCCTGGACGATGCGCAGGATCTTGCTCTGGAGCCCCACCGGCATGGAGTTGATCTCATCTAAAAAAATGGTGCCCTGGCTGGTGCGCTCGAACAGGCCGGCCTTGTTGATGGCGCCGGTGAAGGCCCCTTTGGAAGTGCCGAACAGAATCCCTTCCAGCAGGTTTTCCGGAATGGCCGCACAATTGACCGGGGTGTATTTTTTTTCATGCCTGGGGCTGTGGTTGTGAATGGCTCTGGCGAACAGCTCCTTGCCCGTGCCGGTCTCGCCGTACAGCATGACCGGAGACGGGGTGTTGGCTGCCATGCGGGCCGCGTTCAGGGCATCCTTGAACGCCTTGTCCCGGCCGATGATGGAATCGAATGTGATCTCATACTGCTGCATCCGGTGCTGGGTTTCAGGCAGGCGCATGATGGACAGGGTTTCGGTGAGCACATGGAAATCCCGGACAAAACAGATGCACCCCACCAGCTGGTTCCGGTTGAAAATGGGGTGCACATTGTGGATGGTGTTGGCGAACTTGCCCCTGCGGGTCCGGTAGTAGATGGGCTGATCGATGATGGGCTGCCGGGTGATGAGGCACTGCATGATCAGGCTGGTTTCGTTGTCCAGATCATACACATCGGTCACATGCGTCAGAATCACATCTTCGGGTTCCAGTTCATCGATGCGGGACATGGCCCGGTTGTAATAGACCAGTATCCCGTCGGCATTGGTGATCATGACCCCGTCGCTGTATTCGTCAAAGATGGCCAGAAAATTGGCATTGTCCAGGCCGAATAAAAACTGCCGGGCGTTCTGAAGGGATAACCGGTTCATCTCACAACTGCCTGATCAGTTCCGGCAGGATGTCAAACAGATCGCCCTGGACCTGATAGTCGCAATTGGCCATGATGGCGGCATTTTCATCCCTGTTCACGGCAATGATCATTTTGGCGGTTTTCATGCCGGCAAAATGCTGGATCGATCCGGAAATCCCGCAGGCGATATACACCTGGGGGCTGACTTTTTCTCCGGTCTGCCCCACCTGGAGGGCATAAGGGACCCAGCCTTCATCCACGGCCACCCGGGAGGCGCCGGGCACGGCATTCAATTTCTGGGCACACTCGAAAATCAGCGAGAAGTTGTCCCTGTTCTTCAATCCCCGGCCCCCGGCAATGATAATATCCGCCTCGACCAGGCTCTGCCGGCCATCTGCGTCGCCGTCATCCCAGGACACCAGGGCCATGGTTTCGGGCACGGCCATGTGTCCGGTCATGGCAACGACGTCGGCTTTTACAGGTTTAGGCTCGGGCGGCACCGCATTGGGCCGGACCCCGAACACCAGGGTCTCCCCGGTCAGCTGAATCTCTGCCATCACCTTGCCGGAATACTGGGAAGTCCGGGCCATGCCTGTGTTCAGGTCCACGTCCACGCAGTCCATGACCAGGGGGGCATCCAGCAGGGCCGCCACCCGGGGCAGCAGGTCTTTTCCATCCGGGGATGACAATCCCAGGACATGATCCAGTCTCCGGTCCCGGACGGCCTGGACCACCGCCGCCGCCCGGACTGCCGGATTCTGCCGGATTTCCGGGGCTTCGGGCAGAACCAGATCCACAATGGTGTGAACCCCATGGGCTGCCAACTGATCCGTGACCTCATCTGTGATGCCGTCCATCACCAGCGCCGTCAGGGATACAGCGGTTCGGCCCGCCAGGGTGATCATGCCGAGACTGGTTTCCTTGACCCGGCCGTGTTCCATTTCAATGACAATCCCTGCCTCTTTCATGACAACACCTTTGCTTCCTGTTTTAAAATCCGGATAATTTCAGCGGCCTGTTCCGAAGGGGCCCCGGTGATTTTTCGGGGGGTCCGTTTCTGTACCAGCGGGGTCATGGCAACGATTTTTGCGGATCCCGGTGCGGCAGAGACATTCAGTTCCGACAACGCCAGGGTGCCGATCGGTTTTTTCCGGGATTTGACCACATCCGGAAAGGTCGGGTAGATGGGCGTATTCAACCCCCGGCCCGCCCCGATGACACAGGGCAGGGTCAGTTCGAATGTCCGGGTCCGCCCCCCGGCCAGTTCACAGGTCACGACGGCTTTACCATTTTTGATATCCAGAGACGCCGCATTGGTGACCACGGGAAAACCGAACAAAGCACCGATGCGGAACTGGGTCTGCATCCCCTCACTGTCAATGGATTCCTTTCCCGTGAGAATGATATCCGCCTGTCCGTCCCTGGCAATGGCGGCGTGCAGGGCCCGGGCCGTGGTCATGCTGTCGCACATCCTATCGGTTTCCACCAGCAATCCTCTGTCCGCGCCCATGGCCAGGGCGGACCGCAGGGTGCTTTCCGCGTCTTTTTTCCCCAGGCACACGGCAATGATCTCACTGTCCGGCACCTGTTTTTTTAACGCCGCCGCTTCGGTCACGGCATGCTCGTCATACGGGTTGAGCAGAAACGGCACGGATTCATCGATTTTCAGGTTGTCCACAATGTGAATGTTGGCCGCGGAATCCGGGACATGTTTCACGCATACATAAATTCGCATCGGTCTTGCACCTCAATGAAAAGGGCAGTGCCAGGGTTTTCCCCGGCCCTGCCCCTGGATAAAAGCACGCCGTGCAGCCTTACAGCCGAACAGCTGCCGTGTCGATGTTAGCCGTTCACGGAAAAACTGGAATTATAGTTGATTTCCCGTTTTCTGGAGAAAAAGCCCACATTCAGGGTCCGTTTGGTGTATTTGAATTCATACTGGAACGGTTCCTTGTCGTGATCCAGGCCTTTTTCACAGGCATCGATGAGTTCCGCCATCATGCGGCCCACCACCGGCGCGTTCTTGTATTGGTTGCCCGAGGTGCCGATGGCCATGTAGAAACCGGGCAGATCGGATTTGTCATAGATGGGGATCCAGTCATCGGATACGTCATACAGGTCCACCACGCCCTTGGGCTGGTTGGGCACCTTCAAGGAGGGGATGCGTTTGCCGAGGCGGTAGCACTGGGCTTTCCACTGGGCGTCGGTGAGCACGTTGTCCCGGCCCGGGCCGCCCTTGCCGGCATAGAATTCATCCGGGTCCACCCATTCCTGGGGGTCGCATTCCGGGTCTTCGGACCCGATGAGGAACATGTTGCCCACTTCCGGTCTCTCGTAGCAGCCGATGTCGCCGTCAGACATGTGGTATCCGTCATTGAGGTAGTCATACCCTTCCGGGGACGGGCAGTACATCACCTCATGGCGCAGGGCCTTGGTCTTGATGTTGCAGCCTTCCCACACGCCTTCGGCCATCTGGTTGATCTTGAAGGAATGGGGGCCGCCCACGTTCACCACGATGTCCGCATCGATCTGGGTGCCGTCTTTCAGGGTGATGCCTTTGACCTTGCCGTTTTCGCTTCTGATATCCACCACTTCGGCGTTGAAAATGAATTCACCGCCTTTGGATTCGGCCGCCCGCATGATGTTGTGGGCCGACAGGGCCGGATCATTCACATATCCGCCTTCCGGGCAGAAAATGGCGCCTTCCAGCATTTCGGTGGGCTCGTCATAGAACTTGGGATCTTCGGGACGGCGCACCGGCCAGAATTTGTGCAGGTCGATGGGGGGCACATGTTTCTTGATGGTGTCCAGGTCCCATTCTACGTAGTTGACACCCACGGCATCATAGTTTCTTTTCACCTTGCGCCAGTCATGACCGTCGGACTTGATCAGGATGGAGCCGGTATTCATGTATTTGGCCATGCCTTTTTCATCCTTGACATTGCCCAGGTAGTTTTCCCAGTCCAGCCAGTACTTGAACCCTTCATAGGCCAGGGCCACCCCGTCCTCGGTGGAGTAGTGGGCCCGGACAATGGCACAGGAACCGGCGGTGGAGCCTTCTCCTGCATCCGGCAGCTTGTCCACGTTCAGGGTTTTGTATCCCATTTTGCACAGTTCATAAGCAATCGGGGTTCCGATCACGCCGGCGCCGATAATGATGGCATCGTATTTTTTGGTCATGTCTTTTCTCCTTGAATAAACCGGTCTTGTCAGACCATATTTTTCTTTATAGAGCCCGGGAACCGCCCGGGCTCTTTTTTCTATAAACTGTTGATCCAGTCGGTGACGCGTTTTTCACCGGCCGGTTTGAGGCCGAATTCTTCACCGGCGTGAAGAATGGCATCCACCATATCTTTGGCATATCCCCTGGAACAGGTCATCACGATACCGGATTTTTCTCCCTCCCGGCTCAGGGTCACGATCTGGCAGGGCACATGGGAAAACGGTCCCTGGTACAGGAACGGGGTTTCCTTGGTTTTGTCCATAAAATCCAGGGCCGACAGTTTCTCACAGATGGCGAACACGGGCTCTCCGATAATGGCCAGAAACACCGTGGATTCCGTGACATCCGTGTATTCGCTTTCTTTGGGCATCTCCACCGGGTCCGCACCCAGATGGTAGATGGAACTCTGGATCCGGTTCATGCGGTTGATCAGAAACCCTTTTTCCAGCACCGACTGCCCGGGTTTGGCCGGGATCGTGATGCCGAAGGGTTTTTTGGTATCCAGACTGCCGGTCTGCAGGTCCAGCCGGGTCCGGTGACACAGGTCCACCAGCCAGGGGCCGTCGCCTTCATTGTGGTATTCCAGGACCACATCCCAGTGGTCCCGGTTTTCGGTTTTCAGCGGTGTGACTTTGAACGCCACCGGTGAATATCTTTTGATCTCATTCATTGTGTATGGTTCCCTTACATTTTCATGCGTTGTCCGTCAGGATCGTAGAACGGAGTTTCCACCACCGTACCGTAGATCAGCTCGCCGTTGCACTCATCTTCGTAAAATGCCAGCCGGGTGCCGACCTGGCTCATTTCCCCTTCCACCAGGGCCATGCCCACGGCTTCATTGAGGGAGAAGCTGTTTCTGGCGGTGCACACAAACCCCCGGACCCGGTCGTCCACGATCAGGGACCCGTCCCTGGGAGCCCGGCCGTTGTTTTCCATCTTGAATCCCACCAGCTTGAGGCGGGTGTTGTCCTTTTCCGCCTGGGCCAGGGCGGCCACGCCCACGGTCTTGTACCCGGTTTTTTTCCGGGACCACAGAAATCCCATGCCGATATCCAGCAGGTTGGTGCGCTGCTCCGATTCCTGGCCTAAAATGACATGGCATTTTTCCATGCGCAGCACGTTCTGGGCTTCCACGCCGAAATTCTGGATCTTGAACTCCTTGCCGGCTTCCTTGAGCATCAGCCACAGGGCTTTCATATAGGAAGAGGGCACGTGCAGCTCATAGGACAGTTCGCCCACAAACCCTAAACGCATGGCTTTGACCGGAATGGTGTCCGCCACCTTGAACTCCTTGTATTCGGAAAATCCGAATGCTTCGTTGGACACGTCGATGTCCACCACTTTTTCCAGGACTTTCCGGGCATTGGGTCCGGACAGGTTGATGACGCCCATGGCATCGGTGAGGTTCACCAGAGCGAAGTTCCAGTTGTCGTACCGGGTGTGGTAACGGATCCATTCCACGGTCTGGCCGGCCCGGCCGGTGGAGGTGGAGAAATAGTAGTCGTTTTCCCCCAGTTTGATCACCACGCCGTCATCGATGACGCATCCGTCATCATTGCACATGGCCGTGTACTTGACCCGGCCCTGCTTGATTTTGGACAGATCCGACACATACACCCGCTGCAGGGCATTCAATGCGTCAGGCCCGTGGATCCGGAATTTGCCCAGGGTGGAGCCGTCCAGCATGCCCACGTTGGTACGCACGTTTTCGATCTCTTTCTTGCAGGAAAAATCCTTGGAAAAATACCGGGCCCGCTGCCATACGCCGATGTTTCTGAAAATCCCGCCGTCCTTGCGCTGCAGATCATCGATGGGGGTTCTTTTCAGCATGGTGTGGTTGGTGCCGGCATAGGTGGCGATCAACGTCGGCACCAGCGGAGCCCGCACCGTGGTGGGCTTGATCTTGACATCCGGCTGCGCCTGGTACTTGGCCGTGAACAGCGGCAGGTTGTGGCCGGGGATTCCGCCCTGGCCGGGCCCAAGGCCCGCGCCGGAAAACCGCTTGATCAGCTCGGGTACGTCAAACCCTTTTTCAATGGACTGTTTGACGTTTTTGATGCTGGTGTCCTCGTCAAAGCAGATAAAGGTTTTTCTGCCCTTGACCGGCGCCATCACCAGTTTGGTGCCCCGGGCCGGGCCGGGTACGGATTCCATGGCTTTTTTGGCTTCTCCCAGGTCGGCGATGGAGCAGTTTTCACAGTCATAGGCGGCCTTGAGCCCGGCCAGATGACCGGAGGCCTCAATGGATTGCGCGTTTTCATATCCCAGCAGGCGGCCGGCCGCATGCATCTTTTTGGGCAGGTCCGTGGGCAGAAAGAAATTGGTGTGGGTATCGTATTTGAGTTTGGCCTGGTTCATCACCAGGGGCCCGGTCAACGGCGTGAACCCGGCGGATGCCACCAGCACGTCACAGTCAAAGGTTTTTTCCGCGGTGCCGTCCAGGCTTTTGATGGTGACTTTTTTCACCTGTTTGCCGCCGTGGGCTTCCGTGGCCACCCAGCCTCTGAGCACCGGGATCTTCCGGTCCGTCACTGCCTTGAGCAGGGCCGGGTCCTGGCCGTCCTCCCGGATATCGGCGACCATCGGGATGGTCATGCCCAGGTCGTGGAGGGCCATGGCCGCTTCCAGTCCCAGGTCATGACCGATGGAAAACACCCCGGTCTTGCCGGGCAGCAGCCCGTAGGTGTTGGCCAGCCTGAGGGCACAGCCCGCCTGCATTACGCCCGGGCGCTCGTTGTTTTCAAACAGCAGGGGCCGTTCGATGCACCCGGTGGCCACGACCACGCTGTTGGCCCGGATCTCGATGTACCGTTCGGTAAACGGGTCTTTGTCCGTGCCGATCTGGAATGCGGTGATCAGGTTGTTGTTGTAGGTCCCCACATTGGCGGTGTGGGTGAACACCCGGATGTTGCCGGTTTTTTCCACTTCCTTTGCCAGCTGCACGGCCCGGTCGTGATAGGTCTGGCGGCTGACGTATTCGGTGGTGCGGTAATCAAAATGACCGCCCAGCCAGGGCCGGGCTTCCATGAGAATCACGCGCAGCCCTTTTTCAGCGGCTGCCAGGGCCGCTTTCATGCCGGCCGGCCCGCCGCCGATGACGCACACATCGCAGGTGGGATAGATTTCATCATATTTGCCGGGCATGTGATGGTCCGGGGACAGCTTGCCGATACCGGCGGCTTTCCGGATCTGCTTCATGGCCACGGGCCAGATTTTGGCCGGCTTGTGCATGGTGTCATAGTAGAACCCGGCGGGCATGGCCCAGTCCATCTTGTCGATGAACCCCAGCATGTCGGTTTCGGCGGAGCCTTTGACATTCTGCTCCTTGATCACCATGCCGGGCACAAGCCGCGTGGTCTCGGTGCGGACATTGGGGATCCCGTTGATCTCCATCATGGTGTTGGAGCATTCCCCGTCCATGCTGTAAAGCCCTCTGGGCCGGTGATATTTCAGACTTCTGGCGTAAATTCTGACCCCATTGGCATACAGGGCGGTGGCAACCGTGTCCCCTTTGGTGCCGTAATACTGCTTTCCCTTGTAGGTAAAGGGAATTTTCTCGCTGCTATCGATTTTCAATGTGGGCAGATGATTGAATCTGTTCATCATTCTTTTGCCTCCGGTGTCTCTTTTTCTAAATTTGTCGTCGTATCCCGGAAGATGGTAAACCAGGAACCGCATCCATCCCGGTGAAACCACCATTCCTGCTGCACGCCGGCCACGCATTTGTTCATGTGGACATAATCGCACCAGCTTTCAGGGGTCAGGTCTTTTTCATCAGGTCTGGGACCTTTTTCTTCTCCGCCGTAGCGGAATTCATATCCGTTTCTTTTCCCGCAGATCGGACATGTGATCGTTAATGCCATGATATGGTCTCCTTGAATCTCGTAAAATTTTTCAGCTGGTTAGTTGTCCGGGGTGTAACTGACCAGTGCGGCGGTCTCACCCATGAGTTTATGCTCCTGATACCGTTTGAGGGCAAAGGGCTTCAGGATATCCGGACAGGTGTTGGTGGCCATGAACTGGGCCATGTACCGGCCGACGGCGGAGCAGGACTTGAATCCGAAATATCCCCAGCCGCAGTCCATGAAAAAACCTTCTATCTGTTCGTTGCCGTCCATGATGGGCGCCATGTCCGGGGTCATGTCCGCCAGACCGCCCCAGATTCTCATGAACCTCACGCCTCTGAGGGCCGGCAGAAATTCGGACAGGGCCTGGGCCTGGTGCTTGATATAGTAGGCCGTGGTCAGGGTAGTGTAGTTGGGCCATTGATCCATGTGGGCCCCGGTGGCGATCTCGCCTTTCAGGGTCTGGTTGGCGTAGCAGTGGTAGGCACCGGAGGACACCACATGGTCCAGAATCGGTTTCAGGGGCTGGGTCACCATGGCCTGGATGGTCAACACGGAGATGGGCAGTTTGATCCCCAGGAATCCATTGATCAGAGACGCGGAATATCCGCCCGCAGAGATCAGGACCTGTTTGGTGTTGATGACGCCCCGGTCCGTGAGAACCGCCGTGACCTTGCCGTTTTTGGTGGTGATGCCGGTGGCTTCTGTCTGCTGGTGAATCTCCACCCCCATTTTGGAGGCCCCTTTGGCCAGGCCCCAGACCACGGCATCGTGCCGCACCACCCCGCCGGGCGGGTGGTACATGGCCCCGTGGATGGGAAAGGTGATGTCTTCGGAGATGTTCAATGCCGGGACCAGTTCCTTGGCTTCCTTGGCATCGATGAGATGGGATTCCACCCCGTGGAACTGGGCCGTGGCAATGTTCATGCGGGCCGCATTCATGGCGGCTTCGGAATGCATCAGGTTGAGGTTGCCGCAGTTGTTGAACATCAGGTTGTAATCCAGTTCCTTGGTCAGAACCGGCCACAGGTCCAGGGCTTCCTTGTACAGCGGCACGTTGTACTGGGTCCGCTGGTTGGCCCGGACAATGGCCGTGTTCCGGCCGGCACCGCCGTATCCGATATAGTTCTTCTCTATGATCGCCACATCGGTGATGCCATGCTCTTTGGCCAGGTAGTACGCGGTGGCCAGGCTGTGCAGCCCCCCGCCGATGAGAACCACATCATAACTTGATTTGAGTTTGGTTTTTTTGCCCCACATGGGTTTGCTTTTAAAAAACATTGGCCTTCTCTTCATTTAGAATTGTTATTATTTTTCTGCCATACCCAGTTCGTCAATACGCCATGAAAGAAAACATGTCAAGCATTTTATTCAAAAATGATGGTTTTTCTTTCATTTGCACTTGACAAAAAAACAGATCCGGATTAAATCTCAATAAAATCAGGAAAATACAAAACAGGCCGTCCATGACAAAACTCTATTTAAATAAGGCTGTTACAATGAATGACATAGCATCACACCCCGTGATCGATGATATTTCCAGCAAGCTGGATTCCCTGACCCCCAAAGCCCAGACCCTGGGCAACTATATCATGCTCAACCCCGCCAAGGTGGTGTTCATGACCACCAAGGAGCTGGCCGAAGCCTGCGAGGTCAGCGAAGCCACGGTGGTGCGGTTCGTGGCCACCCTGGGATACAAGGGATACTCGGATTTTCAGGATGCACTCAAGGATTTCATCAACACCGGATTGAGCCTGCCGGACCGGGTGAACCTCAAGGGCATTGACGAGCCCGGGCTGGACCGGCTCCACCGGGGTATTTTGGAAGAACTCAACAACCTCAAGTTTCTGTATGAAAACATCGATGTGGAGCGCATGAACCAGTTCATCACCCACATGGATGCCAGTCCTTTTATTTATGTCACCGGCTCCCGGCTGTCCTACACCTTCGCCTACTACCTGGGGTGGTCTTTGACCAAGGTGCGCAAAGGGGTCCAGATCCTGAAAGGCAGCGACTCCACGGCCATGGACATGCTGGCCAATGCCCCGGCCCAGAGCCTGGTGATCCTCACCGCCACCACCCGGTATCCCAACGAACTGATCAAGCTGAGCAAGATGATCCGCCGGTGCGGCCACACCCTGCTGGTCCTCACCGATTCCAGCATATCCCCGGTGATTCCCTTTGCCCATCTGTCCCTGGTGGTACCGTCCAAATCCATCCCTTTTATCGGCAACGTGTCCGGCATGCTGGCCGTGATCCAGTACATGGTCCAGGAGCTGGCCCACCGAAAGGGAGAGGCCCTGCGGACCTACCAGGAACAGCTGGAACAGGTGTACCTGGAAAACGACCTGCTGTTCAACATCGATCCCAAATAAATCACCATGGCAACCGAGAGGAGTCTTGATGGACGGTTTGTCAGCCATTAGCCTGGGTATCTTGTTTGTCGCCGGTCTGTGCGCCGGGTTTGTGGATGCCATTGCCGGCGGAGGCGGGCTCATCGCTTTGCCGGCCCTGCTGGCCGTTGGCCTGCCCCCGGCCGTGGCCCTGGGCACCAACAAGCTCCAGGGCAGTTTCGGGACCCTGTCCGCGGCCGCCAATTTCATCTCCAAAGGCCTGGTGGATCTCCGGGAATGCCGGACCGGCATGGCATTCACCTTTTTCGGGGCTGTTCTTGGGGCCGTCATTATTCAGCACCTGGATTCCGGATTTATCCGGCACCTGATTCCCGCCTTGCTTCTGGTGGTGTTTTTTTATACCCTGTTTGCCAGGACCCTGGGGTTGCAGCCGGCGGCTCCGAAAATGGGGCGGAACCTTTTTTTTCTGCTGTTCGGCACCGGCCTGGGGTTTTATGACGGATTTTTCGGCCCCGGCACCGGCTCGTTCTGGACCGGTGCCCTGCTCATTTTTCTGGGCCTGGACATGACCGGGGCCATCGGCACCACCCGGGTGATGAATTTTGTGTCCAATATCGTGGCGCTCGCCGTGTTCATCATCGGCGGAAATGTATTGTGGTCCGCCGGGCTGGTCATGGCCGCCGGGCAGGTCATCGGGGCCCGGGCCGGCTCCGGTCTGGCCATCCGGAAAGGGGCCGTGTTCATCCGGCCGTTTTTTCTGACTGTGGTGTTTTTGACCATAGTCCGGCTCATGTATGTGAACTACGGGTAGCAAGGCCTGCTGCCCCCAAACCGTATGAAAGAGGAAAGAAATGTTACAGACCCAGCAAGAACTGCTCACCCTGCTGTCCGATATCGGCATCGAATACACCAATCATGAACATCCGGCCGTGTTTACCGTGGAAGAAGCGGCTCAGCACCAGCACGGCATCGAAGGGGCCCACAGCAAAAACCTGTTTTTCAAGGACAAGAAAAAAAACCTGTTCCTGGTGGTGACCCTGGCGGACAAGCCCATCAAAATCAAGGAGGTGGCAAAAAAAATCGGGGGCAACAACATGTCGTTTGGCAAGCCCGACCTGCTCATGGAGGTCCTGGGCATGATCCCCGGGGCCGTCACCCCGTTCGCAGCGGTCAATATCAAGGACCATGAGGTCAAGATCGTGCTGGACGAAGAGTTGATGGCGCACGATCTGCTTAATTTTCATCCTCTGGAGAACACGGCCACCACCACCATCCGGTCACAGGATCTGGTAAAATTCCTGGAACACTGCGGCCAGTCCCCCGAAATCATCCGGCTCTAAAAAAACTTGCTCCGACGACCGCCAGCCGGTACAACATGTCAGAGAGCTGCCAGATACAACCAACCGCAGCCCCGTTCTCAAGTGCCTTTTATGCCACAAGGAGACCGTCATGACATCCTACATCGGTGCCGTGGACCAGGGCACCACCAGCACCCGGTTCATCATTTTTGACAAGAACGGCGGCATTGTGGCCGTCAGCCGGATGGAACATGCCCAGATCTGCGAAAAACCCGGATGGGTGGCCCATGACCTGGCTGAAATCCGGGACAACACCTTTACGGTCATTGAAAAGGCCCTGGAAAAAGCCGGCCTCACCGGCAGGGACCTGGCCGCCATCGGTGTCACCAACCAGAGAGAGACCGTGGCCGCCTGGGACAGACACACGGGAAAACCGCTCTGCCATGCTGTTGTGTGGCAGTGCGCCAGAAGTGATGAGATCTGCCGGGAACTGGATGCGGCCCACGGCAGGGACTGCTTCAGACAGAAGACCGGACTGCCTACGGCCACCTATTTTTCCGGACCTAAAATCAAATGGATGATGGACCATGTGCCGGCGGTCCGGCAGGCCGTGGAAAACGGATCTGCCCTGTTCGGCACCATGGACGCCTGGGTGATCTGGAATCTCACGGGCGGGCCGGGAAAAGGACGGCATGTCACGGATGTGACCAATGCCTCCCGGACCCTGCTCATGAACCTGAAAACCCTGGACTGGGACCCGGACATTCTGAAACTTCTCAAAATACCCCGGGAAAGCCTGCCGGCCATCGTGCCCTCCTCCGACCCGGCCGCGCTGGGAAAAACCCGTGCCCCCGGCCTTTTAGGTGACGGGGTGACCGTGGGGGGTGCCCTGGGAGACCAGCAGGCCGCGCTGTTCGGCCACACCTGCTTTGCCCCGGGGGATGCCAAAAACACCTATGGCACGGGTTGCTTTCTGCTGTTCAACACCGGGCATGAGATCATTTTTTCCAGCCACGGCCTGCTCACCACCCTGGCATACCGCATACACGGGGAAAAACCGGTGTATGCACTGGAAGGCTCCATTGCCTATGCCGGGGCCCTGGTGCAGTGGGTCCGGGACAACCTGGGGCTGATCGCCTCGGCCCCGGAAATCGAGGATCTGGCCAACACCGTAGAAGACAACGGGGATGTGTACTGCGTGCCCGCGTTTTCCGGGCTGTTCGCCCCCTACTGGCGGTCCGATGCCAGGGGCGTGATCACCGGTCTGACCCAGTTTGCCAACAAAGGCCACATCGCCCGGGCCGTGCTGGAGGCCACGGCATTTCAGACAAAGGACATTGTGGAGGCCATTTCAAAGGACCCGGGCCCGAACCTGGACCTCACCCTGTTGAAAGTGGACGGCGGCATGGTGGAAAACACCACGTTGATGCAGTTCCAGGCCGACATTCTCGACAGGGACGTGATCCGGCCCGCGGTCACGGAGACCACGGCCCTGGGGGCGGCCTATGCGGCGGGCCTGGCTGTGGGGTTCTGGCCGGACACCCGGTCACTTGAAAAAAACTGGCAGGCCCACACCACCTGGCATCCGCGCATGGACGATGTTGAGCGGGCCCGTCTGTATGACCGCTGGCACAAAGCCGTAAAAACATCTTTTGGGTGGCGTTGACCGGCGGCTCAGAGCCATCGTTTTTTTTTGAAAAAATGGAGCAGAAATCCGGCGATAACGATGAGGACCCCCCAGAAAATAAAATAGCTGTATTTATACCTGAGTTCCGGCAGGTATTCAAAATTGGTGCCGTAGATGCCGGCAATAAAGGTGAGGGGGATGAAGATGGCGGCAAAGATGGTAAGCACCTTCATGATATCGTTCATCCGGTTGGCGGTCACGGAATTGTGGATGTTCAGCTGGTCGATGAGAAGATCCCGGTAGGTATCGATGGCTTCGGTGGCATGAATGATGAGATCCTCCAGGTCTTTGACAAACGGCCGTGTTTTTTCATGGATCAGGTCGCTTTCAAGCCGGGACAGCTGAAAAACAGCTTCCCTGGCCGGCCGGATCGATTTTCTCAGATAACTGGTTTCCCGCTTGAACCCGTTGATCTTTTCCATCACCCCGGCGTCATGGCCCGAAAGAATCTCCTCTTCGAGGTCTTCAATCTGTTCTCCGATCTGTTCGATCACGGAGATGTAGTTTTCCACCACCGTGTCCATGAGGGCGCAGGCCAGATAATCGGTACCGGACACCCTGATCCGGGACTTCTGCCGCCGGATTCTTTCCCGCACCGGTTCAAACACATCTCCGGGCCGCTCCTGAAACGTGAGGACGAACCGGTCCGCCACCACCAGGCTTAGTTGTTCATTCACCACCATCCGGGTTTCATTGTCATACCGGATCATTTTCAGGACAATGAACAGATAGGACCCATAGTCATCGATCTTGGGCCGCTGCCCGGTGTTGAGGATGTCCTCGATCACCAGGGGATGCAGATCGAATGCCTGGCCGATATTGCCGATGGCCGTCACATCGTGCAGCCCGTTGATATTGATCCATGTCCTGGAATCAGTGGTTTTGAAACGGACCGCATCGTTGATATCCGTCAGTTTCCGATCCGTCAGATGAACGTCGTCAAAGTCAATGAGACGTATCTCTGTCCGGTCCATCTTCCGGGTCCCCACAAAGATGAGGGCGCCGGGACTCTGCCCTCTGACCGGTGTCCTGTTTTTTAAAAACCGTGCCATGGCTCAATACTTCCTTTCAGGATCTTCCACCGTCTTGAACAGGTGTTTTTCATCACTTTGCACCAATTTTTCAGGCAAAAAAATTTTCTTCTACACACTATCACTTTCACTTTTTCTCTTCAACCGGGAAATCTTGAAGAAAAACCGCGTGCATGAAAATTTCTAATCCTTTGCTTGACAAACATCTATCGACTGGCTTAATTCTGAATTCAGGAACTGTCGCAAACGCGTAACACCTGACCTAAACAACGAAAAAAGGAAGCAATGATGTCCAATCAAAAACAGGCCGCCCATGCCTGAAACCGCCAAGCAGATTCTGGCCCGGCTTTATCCAAAGGGATATATGGGCCGGGCAGGCCGGGTGTACACGGATACCAGTGATTTCATGCGCATCACCGGAGGAGATGTGATTGTCCTGGATGATCAGCATTATCTGGTGCTGCGGGACGAAATGGAGCGCAGCTTCGGGGTCGAAGATCCCAAATACTGGGTCAAACGGTGCCGCCATCTGGAATCCGGTGAACGCCGGATCCTCAAGCTGGTATTTTATGAAACATTTTCGCTTCAGATGGGAGAAATCCAGATCCCTTGTTTTCGAAGCCCGCGCAAAGAGGCCCGGATTCTGGACAAGGTACGGAACGACCTGCGGTTCATGCAGGGATTTTCAGTCCGGGACGTGGCCGGCAACAATGTCCGGGTGCTGCATGTGGTTCAGGGAAAACGCCTGGACCACTGGATCGACGACTTTGAGATGGACCACCAGACCTATTTTGAAACGCATTTGTATGGCATCCTGGAAAAATTCATCGTTTCCTGCCGGGCCATCAGCGACCTGCACCGCATGGGAGAAAAGCACGGGGATATCCGGCGGGATCATCTCTGGGTGACCTACGATACCGGGGATTATGTATGGATCGATTTTGATTATACCTTCAATTTCCATGAAAACCCGTTCGGACTGGATATTTTCGGACTGGGGGGACTGCTGCTGTATATTGTGGGCAAAGGGTTTTATTCCCCTGAAGAGATTGACCGCATACCCGGTACCGGCAAACATGTCCCGGATGTCGGGCCGGATGATTTTCTGCTGGTCTTCAAAAACCGGCTGGCCAACCTGCGGAAAATTTTTCCTTATATTCCGGATGCCTTGAACCAGGTGCTCATGCATTTTTCATCCGGAACCCGGGTTTATTACGAAACCCTGGACGAGTTTATCTTCGATCTGGCTTCCTGCATGAAACAGGTGGGATAGATGAGAACAGACAAATAACCGAAAAAGGAACAGACAACCCATGGATATTCATAAAATCCTGATCGCTGTTGACGGGTCCAGAAACGCTGAACGAGCCATTCAGTATGTCGCGGACATCACCCGGGGGGCAGGGGGATTTCACATCAAGCTGCTGTCCATCGAACATCTGCCGGACCGTGATTTTTTTGCCGACGACACGGCCTGGAAAAACGCCTGTGTCAAAGCCCGGAAAAAACTGATCGAATTTCTGGCAAATGGCCGGGATCTTCTGATCAACAGCGGCATTTCTGAAAATCAGGTACATACCGACTATGTGGAAAGCTGCCATTCCCCCCTGGCGGAAGCCCCGGACTATTGCAGCCGGGGAACCAGCATCGCCCTGGACATTCTGCATGTGGCAAAAACACAACGTTTCAAGACGGTGGTGATCGGCCGCCGGGGCATTTCCAAAGCCGAGGAATTCATGTTCGGCAGTGTGTCCAACCGGATCATCCATGCCGAAAGCGACTGCACCATCTGGGTGGTGCAGTGACCGGTCACCTGAATTCATCCCGGCGAATGATATCATGATGCGCCGGGTATATTATTTTCACATTCTCCTGCTGCTGATTCCGGGCGTTATCGCCGGCTGGACCGGACCGGCGGGAGCGTCGAAACCGGTCTCTTTTGTCCTGCTGCATGTCAATGATACCCATTCCCGGTTCACCCCCCGGCCGTATACCCTGCGGCTCCCGGAACTGGAAAATCCGGTTCCGGTCCCTTTGGGGTCGGTATCAAAAATGGCGACCCTGGTCCGGCAGACCCGGGAGCGCCACTCCCATGTGCTGTTTCTCCATGCCGGGGACATGGTCCAGGGATCGCTTTACTATACCCTGTTTCACGGACAGGCAGAGGCCCGGGTGTTCAATGCCATGGGCCTGGATGCCATGGCCGCGGGCAACCATGAGTTCGACCGGGGTACGGAGGGAATCGAAACCCTGCTGGACCATGCCCGGTTTCCCATTCTGGCGGCCAACATGGATGTGTCGGGCGAACCGGACCTGGCCGGCCGTATCGCCCCGTATGTCATCAGACAGGTGAACGGGGAACCGGTGGGAATCATCGGGCTGATCACCGAAAACCTGGCCGGGATATCCAGCCCGTCCGCCGGGACCCGCACTGGGCCGGTCATGGAAACCGTCCGGAACAGCATTGATCAACTCACGGAACAGGGAGTGAAGATCATTATTCTGCTCACCCATATCGGATATGACCAGGACCGGTTGCTGGGGACTTCCGTGGCCGGGGCCGACATTATCGTGGGGGGCCATTCCCACACCCTGCTGGGAAATTTCAAGGATCTGGGACTGGCGGCCGATGGCCCTTATCCCACCGTGGTCACGGCACCGGACGGGGCTGATGTCCTGGTGGTTCACGCCTGGAAACACACCCGGATGCTGGGAAGACTGACCGTGACTTTTGATGCGGACGGCAAACTCATATCCCACCGGGGCTGGCCCTGCCTGATCGCAGGTCCGCCGTCTCCGGACAGCGATGAACCGTCTTTGACGACACAGACCCTGGAACGGGAACGGGCCGCAGTGGGCCAGACGGACGGTATCTCTCTTGTTGACGATGACCCGGCCATCGCCGCCATTGCGGAAGAATATGCACAACAGGTTATGACACTGGGCAAAACCGTCATCGGCCGGGCCGGAAAGCCCTTGCCCCATATCCGGGTTCCGGACCGGACCATGCCCCATGGCAGCGCCATCGCCCCCCTGGTAGCCGAAGCTCTTTTAAGAAAAGTCAACCGGGCCGGATTCCGTGCGGACATAGCCATCCAGAATGCCGGCGGGATCCGGACCGGCATCCGGGCCGGGGAAATCACCATTGAAACCGTTTACGAACTGTTGCCGTTCGAAAACACCCTGGTCGTGTTTGAAATGACCGGCCGCCGGATCATCTCCCTGCTGGAAAATGCCCTGTCGGCCATCATTGATGAACAACGGTTTTTCGGAGGATTTCCCTATGCTTCCGGTCTCCGGTTCCGGGTCGATCCGAAAGCTGACGGGGGAACCCGGATTTCCGGCTGCCAGATCACGGATGCATCAGGGACCTGGCGCCCCATGAACAGAAATGAAACATACCGGGTGGTGGTCAACAGCTTCCTTGCCGGCGGCGGAGACGGATATACCGCGTTTGACGGCCTGGAAGGCCATGATACCGGGTTCATCGACACCCAGGCGTTTCTGGAATTTGTGTCTGAAAAAAAGACGGTCACCCCTTTGCCGGGACAAAAGATATTGACAAGTGATGAATAGACGAATGATCAGACATATTTTCATCAGGATCATACAGGCTGGCGGACTGATTGTCTGTGTTTTTCTGCTTTCACTGGGCATGAAAACACCGCCGGGGCCGGTCCATGAAATGACACGCCACGCCATCGAGCGGCTGTATCCGGTTCCGGCCCGGAGCAGCGGATTCTGCCGGCTCATCCCGATCATCGTGAATATGGAACCCCTTGAGAATCGAATCCGTAAAGTGACTGCATACAATGCCGGAGATCTGGACCAGTGCAGCGGTGACCCATGCATCAGTGCGTCCGGGGAAAACCTGTGTGACACACTGGTCCTGGGATATCAACGTTGCGCCGCCAATTTCGTTCCCCTGGGGACCCGGCTGCATATCGAAACCCTTGGGGAATATGTGGTGGTGGACCGGATGCACAAACGATTCGGCCAGCGGGTGGACATCGCCATGAAACCGGATGAAAAAGAAAGGGCCAGGTCGTTCGGCGTTCAGCGCCTCCGTGTCACGGTTCTTGAACGGCCCCGGCGACTGGAAGCTGAAGACGACACCGCCGCTGAATGACTCTTCTTTGAACCGGCGACATCGGCACGCGATACAATTTCCGACCGGCAAATAAAGATTCTTACCACTGTTTTCAGAATCAGGACCTTGCCGGCTCAGGAGACGGGGAGGACACCCCGGATGCCTGCCCGGGAACCTCCAGGCGGGGATCCAGGTGCATGGCCACATCCGATGTGGTTTCCATGATCACGAAATCCACCTGTTCTTCCACCGGAACGATGCGAACGGATTCTTTTTGCCGCAGCAGCAGGGTGATCACGGCATACAGGCTGCTGACGGCGATCATGTAGAAATACAAACCATAGGGGGTTCCGGACAGAGCCATGACCGACGCGGCCAGGGTAGGGCCGAACATGGCACCGATGCCGTAGCACAGCAGAAGTACTGAACTGACCTTGACCACGTCCTGGGCATCGAAGATGTCATGGGCCCGGGCCACGGCCACCGGATAGATGGAAAAGAAGATCCCGCCGAAAACCGCTGTGGCGCCCAGGAGCATACCCAGGGAATACCCGGATGAAAACAGAATCACCAGGGAGATGCCTGCCAGGATGATGCCCAGGCCCGGCAGCACCAGAGACCGGTCCAGCCGGTCCGACATCATGCCCACGGGCCACTGGAGCAACAGCCCCCCCAGTACCGTCAGGCTCATGAACCACGAGATCTGAGACACGCTCAAATGAATCTGGTGGGCAAACACCGGCCCCATGGTGTAAAAGGCGCTGTGCAGCAACCCGGCACCGAAACAGCCCAGCATGCCGATGGGCGCTTTCTTCAAAATGGTCCGCATGGCCACCTGCTCGATCCTGGGCAGTTTCGGGTGAATGGAATGAGTCATGGACACCGGGATGGTGCTCAACACCACAAACACGCCCGCCACCAGAAACAGGGTCTGGCCGTGGACATCGCCCACGTTCAGGAGCTGCTGGCCCACTGTACTGCCCATGTAGCTCACGATCATGTAAATGGAAAAAATCCGTCCCCGGAACCGGGGTTCCGCACATTCATTGAGCCAGCTTTCAATGACCATGAACAATCCCATGTTGGCGATACCGGCGGCAAACCGAAGCCCGGCCCACAACAGCGGGGAAGTTCCGAATCCATGGATCATTATCACTGCGGCGGTGACAGCGGTAAACGCGGCAAAGGCCCGGATATGCCCCACACTCCGGATGATTTTCCGGCCAAGGGTGGTGCCGGCCACCAGCCCCACAAAATAGGCGCTCAGCACCAGTCCTGTAATCTGGGTGGATACGCCTTCCAGTGAAAGCCGGAATCCCAGAAATGTGTTCAACAGTCCCTGTCCCATCATCAGCAGGGTCACCGCAGAATACAATGCGACAAAAGGTCTTATATTGGCATACATGACAAGTGTCTCCCATCAGGCAATGAGTGTGTTCAAAACAAAAACCAAATATTATAGATCAACCTTGTTTCCGGGTCAAGTTTTTTTGAATTCAGGGCCTGAAACGAGAGACATCCAGGTCCAGGCGTTTGATGATCTTCTGGATGGATGCCCTTTCCAGGCCGCTGATACGGGCGGCTTCCGAAATGTTGCCATGAGTGCGTTCAAACAGCCGGGTCAGATAGGCGCGGGAAAAAATGTCCATGGCCTGCTTTTTGGCCGTTTTATACAGAACCGGTTCTTCCGGGGCGGACATTTCGCCGGGCCCGTCCCCCGGGGAATCCACCCGGCGGATCAAAGCCGTATCAATGGTCCCGCCGTTGGAAAACACCACCAGCCGCCGGACCATGTTCAGCAGTTCCCGGACATTGCCGGGCCAGGGCTGACGTGCCAGCCAGGCCATGGCAGCCGGCTCGATCTCCATGGAATCCATGTCCATCTCCTCACAGGTTTTGATCATGAACTGCCGGACCAGCACCGGAATATCCTCCCGCCGCTCCCGCAGGGGCGGGACATGCACTGACAGCACGTTCAGACGGTAAAACAGATCCTCTCTAAAGGTTTTGTCCTGGATTCCGGCGCCCAGGTCCTGATTGGTCAGGGCAATGATCCGCACATCCGCTGTTCTGGACTGACTGGACCCCACCGGTTTGACCTCCTTGTCCTGAAGAAACTTGAGCAGCTTGGCCTGGATGGGCAGACTGATATCCCCGATCTCGTCCAGGATCAGGGTGCCTTTGTCCGCAGCCATGAAAAATCCGTCCCGGTTCCGCTCCGCTCCGGTAAACGCGCCCTTGACATGACCGAACAGCTCGCTTTCCAGCAATGGTTCTGGGATGGCCGGGCAGTTGAGGGCATGACAGGGAAAGGCGCTGCGTTTAGACAGGCGGTGGATCTCTCTGGCCACAAACTCCTTGCCGCTGCCGGACTCCCCCGTGATTAGCACGGTATAGTCGGTGACCGCCATGGCTTTGAGTTTTTCCTGAACCTGTTTCATGGCCCGGCTTTCCCACTGCCGTTCCTCCGGTGCCAGACCGGATACCAGAAACTTGAGGCGCTGGTTTTCCCGGGCCAGTATATAATGCTGCACCGCCCGTTCCACGGTATGAAACAGAGCCTGGCGCTCCACCGGTTTGGTAATGAAATCCCAGGCCCCGGTTTTCAGGCACCGGACCGCGTTTTCCACGGTGGCAAACCCGGTGATCATGACCACGCACACATAGGGGTTCAAATCCAGTGCCCGGGCCAGCAGGTCATCACCGGACATGCCGGGCATGCGCAGATCAGACAGCATCACCCCGATCTCCCGGCCCTGGAATGCGGCCAGGGCCGCCTCACCCGAGGAAAACCCCAGAATGTCAAAGGTGTGGAATTGTTTTTTCAGGTGCCGGATAATGCCTTTGAGAAAATCGGTATCATCATCCACCACCGCGATACTGAAGGTGTTCATAAAGAGATCCTGTCATGGAGGTCCGAGTCCACCGGACCCGGTGAAACGGTTGGCAGATAGATGTCGAACCGGGTTTCCTCCCCGGTGTCGACCACAATACGCCCGTTGAGTTCGGAAACAAATCCGTACACAATGGAAAGCCCCAGACCGGTGCCCTTGCCCACCTCTTTGGTGGTGTAGAACGGATCGAATATCCGGTGCTTGATGATGTCCGGAATCCCGGGTCCGTTGTCGGCCACCCGCAACATCACCTGGCGGTTTTTCACATCCCGTGTTTCAATGATGATGGTGTCTCCGCTTTCCTGAAGAGCGTCCACGGCATTGAGCCAGAGATTGGTCAGAATCTGTTCCAATACGGCCCCGTCACACGCCACCTGGGGCAACCCGTCTGTCAGGCGGGTCTTGATGTGCACTTTCCGGGCCACGGCCTGGGCCTTGAACACACCCACGGCCCGGGTCACCACCTGGTTCAGATCACTGGTGCCGGTGATCGATTTTTGAGGCCGGGACAGAGCGAGCAGATCCTGGACTACCTTCTGGGCCGCTCTGGTATGCTTGGCGATGATCTCGATATCCGAGACCGTCTCCCGGTCCGTCACCGCATCCCTGACCAGATCGGTATAACACTGGATCACACCCAGGGGATTGTTGATCTCATGGGCCACGCCCGCAGCCAGTTTACCAATGGCCCCCAGATGTTCGGCCTGACGCATCCGTTCCGCCATCTGCTTTTCCTGGGTGATGTTTCTGGCATAGACCACCATCTGCTGCCGGGCCTGGTCCCGGCGGGGCAGCGGATACAGATCAATGTCAAAATACCGGTCGTCCCGGGTGTGGACCTCTTCACTCACGGGCCGGCCGGTGCGGGCCACCCGGGTCAGTATGCTGCATTCCGCGGGACACCCCTCATGGGCACACAGAAAAGACCGAAGAGTGACCTCCTGCGTCTTTTTGGAACCCGGCCCCAGAATATCGTGGCCGGCCCGGTTGCTGATGATGATATGACATTCCTCGTCGATGAGCAGCAGCGGATCACTGATACCTTCAAACACCGACTGGAGCATGTCGTGCTGGGACCGGATGCCGGAAAACACGTGGATATTTTCAATGAGCACCGCCACCTGCTGCCCCAGAGCCAAAAGTACATCCCCGTCCAGGTCCCGGGAATCCGGATCATCCTCCCAGATCAGGCAAAGAATTCCCCAGTGGCTTTCCAAAGATTTCACCGGTATAAACAATTTCCGGTCCCGGAACAGGACCCTGTCTTCCCACACCAGGTTCCGGACGTCAGCGGGCGGGTCCGGATCAGGATGTTTCGATCTCCAGGCGTAATGGTTTTCCGATGACACCATGCAGTAATACACCACATCCGATGCCTGGTACCGCTTTCCCACGCTTTCCAGCAGCGCGGACAACAGCTCCCGGGTGGTCAACGCCTTACCGAAGCCGGTAAGCAGGTCCACAAACAGCCGCACATCTCCCAGGTGTTTCCTGGCTTTCCGGTCCAGCTCCCGGGTCCGGTCTTCCACCTTTTTTTCCAGATTCCGGGTATGGTCTTCCAGCTGGCTGCGGGTATCGGACAGACAGATTGCCAGCTCATCCACCCCTTCGATCAGACCTTCGATCTCATCTTTCTGTTCCAGCCTCCGGATAATGCCCTGTTCGGCTTCTCCGGAAAACCGGGTCTTGAAAATCCGGGACAGGTGCTTGAGGTTTTTCATGACCAGCCGGTCAAAAAACAGGCTGATCAGGCCGGTGAAAAAGAGAATTCCCAGCAGGTACAGCATCAGGTATTGAAAGGTAAGTTCCTTGGCCGGACCTTTGATCATGGCCACGGGAAACCCGGCCACCACCACCCCGCCCACCTCGTCCACTTGATGATGAAATCCGTTTTCATCCCCGTAAATTTCAATGAGTTCAACAGGCGCGTTTTCCGGATCGCCATGGCAGTTCATGCACGACTCCATGAACACCACCGGCCTTGCCACCAGCCGGTACTCCTCTCCCTGCACCCGGGTGTTATCTTCCCAGACCCGGGCTCCGGGGTTCTGCCGGAAAAAGGTGATCAGATCCGATTCGATGCCGTCAGGCATGGAAGCCGGATTTCTGGCGTTGAACGCCACCCGGCGGTAGTGGTACCGGGACCCGTCCTTGAGGTTGAGCCGGGCCATCACCTCCCTGGATATATAGGATGAAGACATGGCCTTTAGGATGAACCGTCCCTCGGGGAGGACGGCGAACATCTCCGGGCGCAGTTCGGATTTGACATAGTCCTGGACCGCGTCGGACTGGGCCAGCAGCATCTTGGACCGCTGGCTGATCTCCGATTCCATGATGGAATTGATATGAAAATACATGATCAGACTGATGCAGACACCCAGGGCAAGGATGAATCCCACCAGGCCAGTGATGAATTTGAGTCTCAGATTGAAGGAATGGCGCGGCATGGAATTCTCCCGGTATTGTTTCCCTGTGTTCCATATAAATAATCCGGACTGAAATTGCAAGCAGATCCCCACAAGATGCCGCCTGAAAGACACATATGTGCCAACTCAAGGCAGCACCTTCGTTGTGAACAAGCGGCAAAAAATCTGATAACCTGCCGTATTCATGGGGATTCAATCGAAACCTCTCAGCGGCATGGCTTTTGCTTTCCGGTCGATATGGTCAAAAAGCAGACAAGAAAAAAACCGGCACATTTGATTGTTTTTTACATTTTATTTTAACCAAGGAGGAAAATTATGGCGGAGAATGCGGAAATTGTCAGGGATGTGGGCAAATGGGAGTGGTCAGAGATATTCAGAAAGGAAGACTGGCTGGCTATCTGGCTGGGATTTATCATTTTGATCGTGGGGGTGCTGATCTTTCTGCCCCGCCCCCCGGCGGATCTGGATGTGAAACTGGCAAACGCGAGCGCGATTCTGAAAGCTGAAGACGCCCGGGCCCCGTTCCATACCATTGAATGGCATGAGGCCAATGATGCCAAAACCGGTTTGCGGGCCAGCAAGGAGCCCCACGGCAAAACCCTTGCCAAATGGCTGAGCCGGCCCGCCAGATGGACGTCCAATCCGGTGCAGGCCCTGTACCTGAGTGAATCAGGGGCGGCAAAAATCCGGGAAAATGCCGCAGCGGCATACGCCGAGGCCAAAGAACAGACCGGTGCGGCCCTGACAAAGGCGGAAACAGTCCAGGCAACGGCGGCGGCGGCCGGTTTCCAGAACAAAGAGCTGAACAAGGAAGCGGAAGCAGCCATCAAGGAGTGGCGGGATGCCCGCAAAAAGGAGAGCAGTGCAAAATCCAAGGCCGAAACCAAGGCTTACAACAAGATTCCGTATCTGATAGGGATCATGATTGCTTTCATGCTGTTTTTCACACCCGGTGCCAAATTGATGGGCAAAAACTCCGGACTGTTCATGAAAGGGTTCATTTTCGTATTTCTACTGGCCATTGTCGCCGAGGTAATCGGGGCCCAGACCACACTGCGGGGCTGGGGATTCGGCCCGTTGATCTGGGCCATTCTGGGCGGTATGCTGATTGCCAACACCGTGGGAACGCCTCAATTCATCCAGGAAGGCGCCCAGACCGAATATTTCATCAAGACCGGCCTGGTGCTGCTGGGGGCGGAAATCCTGTTTGGCAAGATTCTGGCCATCGGCCAGGCCGGTATCTTCGTGGCCTGGGCCGTCACCCCCACCGTACTGGTCCTGACCTATATTTTCGGACAGCGGGTCCTGAAGATGGAATCCAAGACCCTGAACATCACCGTATCGTCGGATATGTGCGTGTGCGGCGTATCCGCAGCCATTGCCACGGCAGCGGCCTGCAGGGCCACCAAAGAGGAGTTGACCATTGCTCTGGGCATGTCCATGCTTTTCACTGCGGTCATGATGATCGCCTTGCCCTCCTTTATCGTGGCAGTGGGGATGCATCCGGTCCTGGGCGGGGCCTGGATCGGCGGCACGGTTGATTCCACCGGCGCGGTGGTGGCGGCCGGCGCGTTTCTGGGAGAGGTGGGCATGTTCGTGGCCGCCACCATCAAAATGATCCAGAACGTGATGATCGGCGTGATCGCATTCGGCGTGGCCGTTTACTGGTGTGCGAAAGTCGACTGTACTCCGGGTCAGCAGGTCAGCAAGATGGAGATCTGGTACCGGTTTCCCAAGTTCGTGCTCGGGTTCATCCTGGCTTCGATCATCTTCTCACTCATGTTCGAATCCATGGGTCCCAAAGGCACGGCTCTGCTGGATCACGGCGTACTGCGCGGGTTCACCCGCATCTGCCGGGAATGGTTCTTCATTCTGGCATTTGCCTCCATCGGTCTGACCTCTAACTTCCGGGATATGGCCCGGCATTTCAAGGGCGGCAAACCAGTGATCCTGTATGTCTGCGGCCAGAGCCTGAACCTGGTATTGACGTTGCTGGCCGCCTATATCATGTTCTTTGTGGTGTTCCCCGGCGTGACCGAAAGCCTGATGAACTAACCCTGACACACATCACAAGGACGAGAAACACATGAAAGAGACAGCGATTGAAAAAGGAAAGGAGGGCGGCGGGACACAGGATCCGAAACGGAAAAAAATACGCGGCTGGCTCAGGCTGGCAGCGGGTCTCGCCATGATCTGGATCATGGCATACGTGGTTCTGCCCTGGGGCAACAAACTCCCGTTCATCGCACCCATCATGCAGGCCATCGAGGTCTCGGGCATCGATGCCGGCACTTACTGGTACACCCAGTCCGAGGAAACAGCTGTCGCACAGATGTATGTGGGTCACGCCATCGGAAAAATGTAATCCCGGATTGGTTCAACCCGGCCCGGACAACCTGTTTTTTTAATGGTTGTCCGGGTTTTTTTCCGCAACGCCCTGTTTAGAAGACGGTTCTGATCTCTTCTTCACGCAGGACCCCCGTGATCTTCCGCATCTTTTTCGTCACCTCCCGGGCGTCTTCATCCGGATGATAAGCCAGAAGCACGGCATCCTGAACCTCTTTTTCAGCCCGGGTCAGCTGATTCAGAAACGTCCGGAAATTGCCGCCGGTTTTGTAAGCGTTCCGGACCAGGTCCGGATAGGTGTCCCCCTGCTGGCACAGCAGCTTTCTATAATGGGATTTGAGCAGCTCCACTTCGGCAATCTGTTTGTCCTGCACCCCCATCACTTCAGGGGAGTTCTCCAGATCTTTGGATGTGAACGCCGCTTTGTAATCCTTGTTTTTCCGGCCGGAATCGAGCTCCTCTTTTGCCGAATCAAGGGCCAGGATTCTGGAACGCATCAACCCTCTGCTGAAATCATGCACCGCCGCCTTGTACTGCTGGATCTTGTGGGCATAATACAAAAACAGAATCGGAATGAGCACGAGCCAGACAGATATTTTGGGTTTTTGCAGAACCTGTTTGGCGATACTGTAGGCAAACTGATTTTCGTGATTCCAGATCAGATCGTAGGGTGTCCGGGCCTCCCGGGTCATAAGGGTGCTCCTTGATTTTAGTCCGTCCTCCAGGCCCTGTTCCGGGCACATCATTTCAACGGAGTATACCCGCGAATCCATGAATTGTAAATCAGTTTCCCCCTTTTGTCACCCAGACAAGAGAACAGACAAAACAACTGATCTGAAAATTTTTATTACAATATTGTTTTTAAATTTAAACCAAATAATACTTTTTTGTCATTAATTTTATAATTATTTAAATGGCAATCATGAAAATAGAAATACACACAAAAAATTTATGATAAATTAGTTATTTAATTTCAGATAGTTAATCTAAACACCAGCTTCATTTTTCACTCCTGGCATATGAATTGCTCATCCTTAAAACAGACATTGAGTTTTTTTCAACCGACCCAAAAATGAAAGGAATCACCATGGGATTGAAACACTGCCTGATGATTATCACCCTGTTACTGACAAACTCGGTTTCTGTTTTTGCGGCTGACGGCACCATCGATACCGGAGACACTGCCTGGGTCACCATGTCCGCGGCTCTGGTCATGATGATGACTCCGGCGGGACTGGCCCTGTTCTACGGCGGCATGTCCCGGTACAAGAACCTGCTCAACACCATCGCCATGACCGTGGCCGCCTACTGCCTGTCCGGCCTGGTGTGGGTGGGATGGGGGTATTCCCTGGCATTCGGCGAGAGCGCCAGTCCCCTGATCGGCAGCCTGAGCCACCTGTTTCTGTCCGGCATTGATGTTTCGAGCGTGTCCGGCACCATCCCGACCCTCATATTTGTGGTGTTCCAAATGACCTTTGCCTGCATTTCCGTGGCCATCATCCTAGGCTCCGCCGTGGACCGGATGAAGTTTTCCGCCTGGCTGGTGTTTGCCGTTCTCTGGATCACCTTTGTGTACGCGCCGGTGTGCAACTGGGTGTGGGGCGGTGGGTGGATGCACCACATGGGGGCCCTGGATTTTGCCGGCGGCAACGTGGTGCACATCAACGCCGGGGTATCCGGACTGGTCCTGGCCCTGGTGCTGGGCAAACGCAACGGTTACGGCAAAGAACCCATGATCCCCTCATCCGTGGCGTTCACCGCCCTGGGCGCGGCCCTTCTCTGGTTCGGATGGTTCGGGTTCAATGCCGGCAGTGAACTGGCCGCCGACGGTGTGGCCGCCTCCGCGTTCCTGGTCACCAACACCGCCGCATCGGCGGCCGGCCTGACCTGGCTGTTCCTGGAGTGGAATATCAGCGGCAAACCCACCCTGCTGGGCCTGGCCTCCGGCGTCATCGCCGGCCTGGTAGCCATCACCCCGGCCGCCGGATTCGTCACCCTGTCCGGATCCTTGATCATCGGCCTGGTGTCCGGGGCCGTGGGGTATTACGGCGTGGTCTTTCTCAAGAAAAAACTGGGGTATGACGATTCCCTGGACGCGTTCGGGATCCACGGCTTATGCGGCATGTGGGGGGCCCTGGCCACCGGACTGTTCGCCTCCCCGTCCGTCACCGAAGGGGCCAGAGGCCTGTTTTACGGCAACCCCGGCCAGGTCTGGACCCAGTTTGTGTCCATCATCGCCACCATCGCGTTTTCCGCCGTGGCCACCCTGATCGTCGTATCTGTCACCAAACTGGTCTGCGGCGGCCTCCGGGTGGACGGCCAGGATGAACGGACCGGTCTGGACAGCGCCCTGCACGGGGAACGGGCCTTTGAGATCGAATAGCCGGTTCCTGTCGCAAACCGGTCACATGCCCCGGCTGCAAAAGGCATTGACAAAACACAGCCGGGGTATGACCTCTTGGGCCTTCAGGGAGGTGTCCCTCATTCCGAAAGCGACAGGGCCAGCTCCCGGGCCTCGGCAATGCAGTACATCAGATGCCGGGGGGACTTGGCATCGCCGATGAGGTGAAACCGGGCCGATGATGTTTTTTCCAGAGATTTCATCTCCCGCACCGGTTCGTACTTTTCTGAAATCACCACGGTATCGAATCCGGACAGGGTATGGTTTTCCCCTCGGGAAGTAAACACTACCCCGTCTGAAGTAACGGCCTGGATGGCCACCTGCTTGAACAGGGCCACCTGCTTTTTTTTCAGATTTTCCCGCAGATAATACCGGTCGTTGGAAGACATCTCCTCGGCAAAGCTTTTTTTCCGGTTCAGCACCGTCACGGTCTTTCCCTGGTCCGCCAGAAAATCCGCCACGATCAGGCCGGCCATGCCCCCGCCCAGAACGACCACCTTGTCTCCGGCCGTTTCCGTTCCCGCCATCACATCCACCCCGGTGACCAGGGCCATGGCCGTGGTGAACAATCCTTTGATCACCGGCATCCGGGGCATGGAACCCGTGGCCAGCACCACATGGTCCGGAGACACTTCCGTCAGCAGCGCCTGGGTCAGCGGTGTCCGGTACCGGACCCGGATATCCAGCCGGGCCAGCTCCCGGCCGAAAAATCTCAGGATATCCCCCAGTTCCCCCCGGCCCGGGGCTTTGGCAGCCAGGCCCAGCAGTCCTCCGGGGCCGTCTTTCTGTTCACAGATCACCACGTCATGGCCGGCCAGGGCGCATTCCCGGGCCGCTGCCAGCCCGGCCGGCCCGGACCCGGCTACCAGAACCCGCACCGGGGAATTGACCGAAGGTTTGACTGAAGTCCTGTTCAGGGGCCTGTCCGGAGACCCGGCCGGTTCACCGGCAGTTTCCCCGGATGTCAAAAGATACTCCCGCCCCACATCCGGGTTGACCACGCACCCGCCCGGTTCCTTGGCAAGCACCGCATGGATGCACCCCAGGCAGCACCCCACACAGGGCCGGATCTCGTCGATCCGGCCCGTCCGGGCCTTTTCCGGATACCGGGGGTCCGCCAGAAACGACCGGCCCAGGGCCACCATGTCGGCCCGGCCATCGGCAATGATCTGATCCGCCTGGACCGGGTCCTTGATCCGGCCCACCGTGATCACCGGGATGGTCACCACCTGTTTCACGGCTTCCGCCAGGTGCACGAAACATCCCTGGGGAGTGTACATGGAGGGGATGGTCAGCTCGGTGGAGCCGTAGACGCCCGCGGACACGTGCAGATAGGCGGCACCGGCCGATTCCAGCAGCGGGGCCAGGGTCAACGCGTCGGTCAGTTCCCACCCGTCACTCATGTAGTCGTTGCCGTTGATCCGGATGCCCACGGGAAACTCTTTTCCGGCCCTGGCCTGAATATCGGCCAGAATCTCGAACAGAAACCGGGTCCGGTTTTCAAAACTGCCGCCGTATTCATCGGTGCGCACATTGGCGTTGGGGGACATGAACTGGTTGATGAGGTACCCGTGGGCCCCGTGGATCTCCACAAAATCAAACCCCGCCTCTTTACACCGTCTCGCCGCATCCCCGAAGCAGGCCACCAGGTCCCGGATCTCTGCCACGGTCAGGGCCCGCACCTCGCCTTTGACCACGGCCGGGGCCGGAATGGCGGACGGGGCCACTTTTTCCGGGAGATAGGACTGGCGCCCCCCGTGCATGAGCTGAACTCCGAACCGGGTCCCATAGGGCCTGACCTGGGCCACCATCCGCTTCAGCGCCGGAATGCAGCCGTCCTCGTACATCTGTGGCAGATCCGGCAGCTCCTGGCCCCCGGGGTGGACACTGCCACCCCCCACCAGCATCATGCCGGCCCCGCCTTTTGCCCGTTCCACAAAATAGGCAATGAGCTGATCCGTCACATGGCACTGGGCATCCACACCGAAATTGATGCTCATGGCAGACATCATCAACCGGTTTTTCACCGTGAGGTTCCCGATTTGAATCGGGTGAAACAGATGGGGCAGCATGGGCGGGGTTCCTCCTTTCAGTCGGTTCGTTGTGAGATCTCTTCGAGCAGGGACTGCACCAGTGCGGCAAACGCCAGCACCGCTTTTTTGTCTTTGACGCGTTTCCGTCCCTTGACGGCCTTGAAGTACCGGGCGCAGACCTGTCGACGGGCCGGGGTCAGGGCCGTGGTGATGCCCTGTTTTTTCACGGTGTCATCAGAGACGTCCGTGACGTTTCTGTTTTCCCGCCGGCCGTGGGGCCTTTTGATGATATGGGCGTAATAGATCAGTGCCCGGTCCAGCAGCACATACAGAAACTGGGGATTTTCATTGGGACCCACCTGGATCCGGTCCCCCCCCAGCCGGATCCCGGCCGGGCTCTTGTCTGCCATCCGCCGGCCTCCCAGCACGGCGGACCCGGCACCCAGGAGTCCGCCGATGGCCGTGAACATGCCGAAGGTCAGGCCATGGGCCGCCGTGTCCGCCACAATGCCCACGGTTCCTCCCAGAACAGCGCCGGCCGCGGCCAGCTGGGTTCGGGTCAACCCCAGCAGTTCCCAGGTTTTCCTGGAAAACAGATCATGCTGAAGCACGGAATACTCGGGCAGAGCCACCTCATACACCCGGTGCCTGAACAGGGAACGGATATGGTGAAACATTGATTTTTCAATGTCCCGGACCTGTTCCCGATAGGTTTCCGCCGCATTTTCCTTTGCCGGAACCGGGTCCACATCGTCATTGAGGCGTTGGGACACGGAAAACCGGATGCTTTTTTCAATGGCATGGGTGATGTAGGCAGTGGCCAGGCGGTTCCGCTTTTCCCATTCCGCCTGAAACGCCTGAATCACCCGGGCCAGAACCGGTTCCCATTCCTGGTCGATGGATTTGAGGCTTTCCAGCATCTTGATGCGGTCATGAAAATTGGCGGTATTGGCATTGAAAATCCGGATACTGTTAAAATGTTTGGCAAACTCGCGGCGCCAGTCCCGGGTATAGTCTTTATCCGCGTGCTTGGAATTGATCACGGCCATGCGGGGACGGCCCGTGAGCCGCAGAATCTCCATTTCCGCCAGATCATCGGCCCGGACCGGCCGGGACCCGTTCACCACGTAAATGATCCCCGCCCCCCGGGCCACCGGCCGGAGCAGTTCCACCTCATCGGCGTAAAACGGGTTGGATTCATGGATCGCAATGAACTGTTCCAGGATCCGGTGGGGATCTCCCTGATAGGCGTTGAACCAGGCCAGGGTCTGCCGGGGCACCTGGAATCCCGGGGTGTCCACGAACCGGATGATCTCTTTTCCGTCGATCTTCACGGTATAGGTCCGGCATACGGTGGTTTCGCCGGGTATCGGGCTGACCCGCACCTGGTCGTCCTCGGTCAGTGTGGACACCACGGCGGATTTGCCTTCGTTGGGATGTCCGAGTACGGCGAATTCCGGAATCTGCGGGTTCATGTCCGGATCCTTTCCACCAGCATGTCCGGGTGGTTCAGTCCCAGTATCCGGTCCTGCCACACGGTCGTCTCCACTTTTTGTCCATCCACACCCAGATTGTCCTCCTCCGGGGCCTGGGTCAGGAGTATCCACAAGTTTTTGTCCCGCAGGACCCCCTGCTTGAGCTGAGCCAGATAATGGAGCAGCCCCCGGATGGGCGGCTGCCACACCTCCTGGAGAAAGACCACCGGGTCGGCCCCGTTCAGTACCTCCGGCCCCAGCAGACGGGAATCCGCCTCCAGATCCTGTGCCACAAAAATCACCTGCCGGACATCCAGCAGAAACTGTTGGGCCAGCAGTCCGGAAACACGGTCAACCGCCGCCTCATCCCAGGCCGGGGCCGGGGCCAGCACCACCGCCGGGATGCCCAGGGACGCCGGGCCGGTTCCCGAAAGCGCCGATTCCCTCATCTCTGGAGCTGGTTGCGGTTTTTCTTTATTCAGGTTTGACGATGGACAGACCGATCTTTCATCGTCCGAAACCCTGGTTTCAGGTCTTTGTTCCGGTTCGCGGGACGGATGGATCGGCCCGGATGACGGCGGTACCGCCTGCCGGGGAGGGATTTTTTCTTCAAACTCGATATCCATGACCGGCGATTTCATGCGGACAATCAGACGGCGGAACCGGGGTCGCTGAAAATCGAAACGCTTCAAAACCGATCGCTGGGCCAAAGCCGCTCCCCCGATGACCAGCACCCGGGGAACAATGGCGTAACACACCATGCTCAGGCACAGAAACGGCCACCAGGACGCCAGATCTTTTGTGGCCAGCGCGGCAATTCCCTGCTTCAGGACGATCCGGGAGCCGTTTATCTGTTCCAGGGTCGGTCCGGTCAGGGCATCCGGCACCCAGGCGGCCCAGGGCATCGACACCAGTGTCACCAAATCATGGACCGCCGCAGGTGTGGCTGCCAGGGTGGACTGCCATCCAAACGCCACATCACTGAACGCCACCCGGAACACCGTCCCTCCCAGAGCTCCCAGAGAAAAAAACAGCGCGAACAAAGAAACCAGGATCACCAGGGGCCAGAAAAAAAGATCGCCGTATGCCTGTTTTTTCTGGCGGATGAAAATCAACGCCTCATCCAGTCGGGCGTGCCCATTTTCCGCGGATCTTTGTTCCGGGTTTATCCGCAGCCGTTTGATCATACCGGGTACCCTCTCAAACAGCAGGCGGGATACCAGGCCGGACATTCCCCGTGAAACGGTACCGGATCCCCGGATGTGGTGCCACAGAAAACCAACCGCGGAAAAAAGGAAAAAAACCGCGGGTACCAGCACAAACACGAAAAAAAACAATGCCACGTTCACGGGCCGGACCCCGTGATACGCCAGAAACCCATACACCAGGAACAGACCGGCCAGTCCGCCGGCCATTGCCAGACCCCGGGCCGTCCAGGTGAAAATATCGTTGAAAAGCCGTCCCGGAAGGCGCTGATACCCTCCGGGACCGGCCTGTTCCAGATACAGCATTTTCCGGTACGACAACCAGGCGGCCATCAGGGCGGTATCCGGGAGATGATCTCCGCCCGCCTGCCGGAAAATCTCCCGGTCCCGGACGGCTTTCTGTTCAGCGGATTCAGCGGCATCCGGGTCTTCATCCAGTGCCAGCAAAAAATCCAGGTCCATGATATCGGATAGTCGAAATGTCATACCGGGTGTGTACCAGATCCAGAAATTTTTCACAATTGTCTTTACACTGAAGCATCATACCCATGAATTTTTTATTTGCAAAACATCTCAGGGGTGATAAAGACGGTGACATGAAAACCTACGGCAAAATTCTGTTGACCACCCTGCCTCTGGTCATTGTCTCGCTGTGGGTGATCGTTGAAACCACCTATTTTTTTTCCCGGACCGCACTGGTGGATCTGGGGGAAACCTGGCTGGATACCCGGCTGTCCGAAGCCATGGTCATTGTGTCATCCCAGGAACAAATGCTCCGGGATTACGGGCTGGCAGACATTCCCGCCAGTATCACCAAGGCCCAGATGGATGCCGTGACCAGCATCGCCGATATCGGTGTGGGCAAACTCGGATACATGATCGTTGTCACCCGGCAGGGGCGGATGGTCTCTCATCCGGACCCGGCCATGGTCCATACCCGGGTCCACGATGCCGGCTGGTTCGAAAACCTTTCAAACGGTGTGCCGCGCCTCAAAATGACCCTGACCGGCGAACCCGTGCTGGCCAGGGCCGCCTATTTCGAACCCTGGGAATGGTATGTCCTGGCCGTGGACCCGATGCAGGAAATCTACGGGGTGGCGGACCGCATGCGGCCGGTTCTCTATGCCATGGGCCTGTTTGTGGCACTCATTATCTCCCTGGCCCTGATGCTGTTGACCCGCCGGCTCACCCGCCCCCTGAAGGAACTGGTTCAGGGGGCGGACAGAATCGGCAAAGGGGATCTGGACACCCGGATTCCGGTCCAGTCCAGGGATGAATTCGGTCACCTGGCAAGGGAATTCAACCAGATGGCGGGCCGGCTTCAGGAAACCCTGACGGCCCTGAAGCACAGCGAGCAGCACTTCCGGGCCTTGATCGAAAATGCCAGCGACATGATCTGGGTCCTCGATGGGCACGGATATTTCAAATATGTCAGTCCCTCCACCCGGCGGATCCTGGGGTATGACCCGGAATCTCTGATGGGAACCGACTCTTTTGAAAAACACCATCCAGAGGACCGTCAGGCAGCTCGGAACCGCTTCAAGCGGCGTGTTCAGGACACCCTGCCGCAGCCGGACCCGACCGCGGAACAGCGCTATCGCCACAGGGACGGCACCTATCTTGTCCTGGAATCGATCACCCAGAGCATGGTGAACCATCCGGCTGTCCGGGGTGTGATCGTCAATGCCCGGGACATCACGGAACGCAAAAAGGCGGAACAGGCACTGAAACGGTCCCACCAGGAACTGGAAAACCGGGTGGCGGAACGGACAAGGAACCTGACCCTGCTGAACCAGGCCCTGAACAACGAAATCCTGGTGAGAAAACAGAAAGAACAGGAACTCAAAAAAGCCAACCAGGCCAAAAGTGAATTTCTGGCCAACATGAGCCACGAAATCCGGACCCCCCTCAACGCCATCATCGGTTTCAGCGAAGTTCTGTCCGCCATGGCTTCGGATTCCCAGCAGCAAAACTACCTCCAGGCGGTCATCACATCCGGAAAACACCTGCTGGACCTGATCAACGATCTGCTGGACCTGTCCCGTATCGAGGCGGGAAAGATCGACATCCAGACCACCCCCGTGTCCCTGAGCGCCCTGTTTCAAGAAATTCATCATCTGTTCAGGGTCAAACTGGCAAACAAAGAGCTGGATTTTGTCATTCATATGGATGACCAGATGCCGGATTTTCTGATGCTGGATGAAATGCGGCTGCGCCAGGTACTGACCAACCTGGTGGCCAATGCGGTCAAATTCACGGAACACGGCCGGATCCGGCTGTCGGCAACCATCCGGGACAGCGCCGCCAAAGACACCGTGGATCTGGAGATCCAGGTTCAGGATACCGGCATCGGCATTGCCGGAGACAAGCTGCAGCTGATTTTCGAATCCTTTGAACAGGGCCACACCGACATCACGCGAAAATACGGGGGAACCGGCCTGGGGCTGACCATCTGCCGGCAGCTGGTGGCGCTGATGAAAGGGTGTATCGATGTGGACAGCCGATCCGGCAGCGGCAGCACCTTTACCATTATTCTCCCCGGCGTGGCCGTCAGCCGGAATAAAAGACGGGACCCAAAGACCGCTGAGGCCAAGGGTCCGGATGAAAGCCGGACCGCCGGTCAGCCGGCACTGTCCGAATCTCTGATCCAGGAGGCCGTTGCCAAAAATCCCGGGCTGCCGCCCCTGCTCCGGGAAACCATCGAACCGCTGCTGCCCGGCGCCCAGGAAGGGGTGATCATGTCCGACGCCCGGGCCATTGCCGATCATTTCATCGCACTGGGCCGCCGGTTTGATTTGCCCGGGTTTACCCGGTTCGGGCAGGCCCTGGCCGAGGATGTCCAGGCCTTTGACCTGGAAAAAATCGCGCCGTCCCTGGCCCGGCTGTCCGTTCTGTTCAAAGAGATGCCGGGAAAATAAGGGATTTCAGCCATCCCATCAGGGTATTGCCCTCAAGGGCCGCTTTTTCCGATGCCTCCAGATACCGGGTCATCTGATCAGTATCATGGTACCGGTCCTTCCGGGTGATCATCTCTTTTTCCGGATCCAGCCGGCGGATGATTCTGGCGGGATTGCCCGCGGCAATGACGTTGGCGGGAATATCACAAGTGACCACACTGCCGGCCCCCACAATGCTGTTGCGGCCGATGCGGACCCCCTTGCACACAATGGCGGAATCCCCGATCCACACATTGTCCTCCAGGACGACGCTGTGGGTTTCCGTGGGCGTCAGGGACCGGTCATAGATACCGTGCCAGTCGGAATCCGTGATATAGGCGTGGCTGGCCAGCATGCAGGAATCGCTGATGAGAATGCTGTGGGCCGCACTGATCCGGACCCCCGGCGAGATGAGCACATGGTCCCCCACGGTGATGCCCGGGATGTCGGTTCTGTCCGACCACACCGTCAGCCGTGTTTTCTTGTCCGAACACCCCAGCAGGGTCACATGGGAGCCGATGCGGATGGGGCCGCCGAACAGTTCGATGTACCAGGGCTTGATGATAAAGGGATGATCCCCCAGACGGGTCAGCTGGGGCACCAGATAACGGCGCACATACAGATGCTGGAGCCGGTACCAGGCCTTTTTGATGTACCAGGGCCGCAGGTCCCGTATCATGTCAGGGCCCTTTGAACACAAAGCCCTGCCAGTTCTCATGGCAAAACAGGCCGGCCCCCGGTGTCAGGTCATACAGCGCGTCCGCCGCCAGCAGGGCCACGGCATTGGTCCAGGAGATCTTTTCCTCCGGCCAGATCACCATGTCCGGATAGGTATACCCGCACCAGAAAGTCCGGTCCTCATACACCCGGTCCTGGATCCAGGAGAACACGATCCCGGCTTTTTCCGGGTTACCCATGGCATGCAGCGCCAGCACCAGTTCACAGGTTTCCGCGATGGTCACCCAGGGCCGGTCCGACACGCACCGGGTTCCCTGGCCGTCGATCATGTATTTGTGCCAGTATTTCTCTATCCTGGCCCGGGCCTTTTCCCCCTGGACCGCTCCGCAGAGGACCGGATAGAACCAGTACATGGAAAACCGGGACTTGCTCACGTTGTAGCTGTGCTGGTTTTCCCTGAGGGAATGTCCCAGGCTCACCCACGCATCTTCCCAGGCCGGCCGGGGCCGGCCCAGAATCCGGCAGATGCTCAGGGCGCATTTGAGACTCATGAACACGGAAGAGGATCCGGCCAGCAGCGACATGGGATCGATCTTTCCCTCCGGGCTTCTTGCCCAGTGAATTTCTCCGGTAGAAACCTGGAGATCCAGGGCGTACTCGATCCCTTTTTCCATGGCATTCCGGAAATCGGCCAGCCATGACCGGTCCCGGGTGATCAGATAGGCGTGAAACAGCCCCACCGCCAGGTAGCAGGCCATGTGGGCCTCCCGGGTCCGGTCCTCGGGAATGCCGTTCCTGTAGGCGGAAAACCAGGAACCGTCCGGGTTCTGATGCCGCACCAGCCATTCCAGGGCCCGGCGGGCTTCGGCATGATACCCGGCCATATTGAGTCCCATCACCGATTCCACCAGATCCCACGGGTCGGTTTTGCCGTTCTCATGCCAGGGAATATCTCCGGAAGGCAGCTGCAGCTTGAGAATCAAACCGGCAACTGAAGCGATGTTCAGAACTGAGAATGCTTGAATATTTACGGGTAACCGGGGCATCGACGGGGCTCCATCTGTTTTATATGAAAGGGTTATATTTCAGGTATCAAGGTTATATGTTCACTTTTTTGTGGTCTCTCAGGCCATGGGTGTTATAGAAAATTTTGATACGCCACAAAAATTAACGGTGAAGCGTATCAGAACCTGTTTCTTTTTTCAAGATCCAGATCCTGATTTAATCATGAATGATAATTCATTTATCTGTTTTTCCCTGTGCAGGGAATACGCATGGAAACAACACGTCCGGCCATACAGGCTAACATTTTGAAATTGAATGTGATTATTCCGGATCATTCCGGAAATAATTTTCCTTGACAACCCGGGTGTTTTTCTGTTACTCAAAAATGAATACTCATTCATAAAAATGACGTTTGAATCACAAATACTCACCTTTTTAGCAGGAGGATATCATGGCAAGAAAAATCAGACAGGCCGCAGTCATCGGATCCGGTATCATGGGCGGGGGCATCGCGGCCCTGCTGGCCGGGGCCGGTGTAAAGGTGCTGCTTCTGGACATTGTTCCCTTTGATTTGAAAGAGGAAGAGAAAAAAGATCCGGCGGCCCGGAACCGGATCGTCAAAGCCGGTCTGGACGCGGCCCTGGCATCTTCTCCGTCCCTGTTCTTCAACAAAAAGGATGCCGGACGGATCACCATCGGCAACCTGGAGGATGACATCGACAAACTGGCCGGCTGCGACTGGATCGTGGAAGTGGTGGTGGAACGGCTGGACATCAAACGCAGCCTGTTCGAAAAAGTGGCAAAGGTCCGCAAACCCGGATGCATCGTCACCACCAACACCTCGGGCATTCCCCTCAAAGACATCACCGACGGATTTCCTGAAGAATTCAGACAGCACTTCATGGGCACCCATTTTTTCAACCCGGTGCGGTACATGCACCTGCTGGAACTGATTCCGGGCCAGGAAACCCTGCCCGAGGTCCTGGATTTCATTTCAAAATTCGGCGAGAAAAACCTGGGCAAAGGCATTGTCTGGGCCAAGGACACCCCGAACTTCGTAGGCAACCGCATTGGTATCCAGGGCATCAGCGCGGCCATGCGCTTCATGCTGGAAGACGGCCTCACCGTGCCCGAGGTGGATGCCATTTTCGGCCCGGCCATGGGACGGCCCAAAACCGCCATCTTCAAAACCACGGACCTGGTGGGCCTGGACATCATGATGCATGTGGCCAAAAACTCCTATGATCTGTGCAAAGATGACGAGCAGCGCGACATCATGCAGCTGCCCGGCTTTGTGGAAAAAATGGCGGAAAAGAATCTGCTGGGCAACAAAACCAGAGCCGGGTTCTACAAAACCGAGCTCACCCCGGAATGGAAAAAGATCCGCAAGGTGCTGAACCTGGACACCCTGGAATACGAGGACCTGGAACGGCCTTCCTTCCCCTGCCTGGATGCGGCCAGAAAAGCCGGCACCCTGGCCGAAAAGATCAACATCGTGCTCAGGGCCGATGACAAAGCCGGGAAATTTGCCTGGAGAGTGGCGGCCAACTCCTTTCAGTATGCGGCCAACCGGATTCCCGAGATCGCGGACACCGTGGTGGAGATCGACAATGCCATGAAATGGGGCTACAATTTCGAGATGGGTCCGTTCGAGCTGTGGGATGCCTATGGTGTGGCCGAAGCAGTGGAACGGATGACCGAAGACGGCCTGGAGATCCCGGCCAATGTCAAGGCCATGCTGGATGCGGGACACACCTGTTTCTACAAACTGGAAAACGGGGTCCGGTATTTTTATGATTTTGCCGCAGCCGGATACAAACCCGTGCCCGTGCCCGATTCCCTGGTCTCCATTGCCGCGGCCAAGGGCAACAACAAGACCGTTGCAAAAAACGCGTCCGCGTCCCTGGTGGATATCGGAGACGGGGTGTTCTGCCTGGAATTCCACACCAAGATGAACGCCATCAATGAACAGATCGTGGATTTCATCGGCGAAAGCCTGGGGTATGTGGACAAAAACGGCGTGGGCCTGGTCATCGGCAACGAAGCCGGGGGCATGCCCGGCGCGTTTTCCGCCGGCGCGGACCTGGGCTTCATCTCAAAACTGTGCCATGACAAAAAATACGCGGAAATCGACGCATTTCTCAAAAAAGCCCAGGACGGCATCCAGGCGTCCCGGTACGCCCCGTTCCCGGTGGTGGCGGCCCCTTACGGCATGACCCTGGGCGGCGGGTGTGAAACCTGCCTGGGCGCGGACCGCATCGTGGCCCATGCCGAACTGTACATGGGGCTGGTGGAAATCGGCGTGGGGCTCTTGCCCGCCGGCGGCGGCACCATGAACCTGTGGAAGAAACATGTAAACGCCCTGCCCGGCAAAACCGCGAAAGACGTGGATCTGGCAAAGATCTTTGTGGCCGCGTTCATGAAAATCGGCATGGCCGCCGTATCCATGTCCGCGGCCCAGGCCGTGGGCAACGGTTTCTTAGGCCAGTCCGACCGCATCGTGTTCAACCGGGACACCCTGGTGGGCGAGGCCAAAAAAGAGGTCCTGAGAATGGTGGATGACGGGTATGCCCCCCCCATGAAACAGCCTCTGAAAGTGATGGGGGATGCCGGCCAGGGCATGGTGAACGCGGAGATATACAACATGCGCAACGGCAATTTCATGAGCGACCATGACGCCTTCCTGGCCAAACGGATCGCCTTTGTGATGAGCGGCGGGGACGTGAACGTGGGATCCGAGATCAGTGAAGATACCATGTTAAAGCTGGAACGGGAAGCGTTTGTGGATTTCTGCAAAGAAGAAAAAACCATCGCCCGGATCGACCATATGCTCAAAACCGGCAAACCGCTCAGAAACTAGAAGGAGGGAATACCAATGAAAGACGCATATATTGTCCAATCGGTCCGGACCCCGGGCTGCAAGCAGAAAAGAGGCCTGTTCAACCAGACCCGGCCCGAAGAGCTGATCTCCTTTATCATGAAGACAGCAGTGGAAAAAACCCCCAATCTCACCCCGGATCATCTGGATGATGTGATGATCGGCTGTGCCTTTCCCGAAGCGGAACAGGGCCTGAACATCGGCCGGGTGGCCGTTAAAATGGCCGGATTTCCCGACAGAGTTTCCGGTGCCACCGTGAACCGGTTTTGCGCCTCGGGCCTGGAAGCCATTGCCCTGGCCTCCATGCGGGTTCAGATGGGTTGGTCAGAGATTACCATGGGCGCGGGTCTGGAATCCATGACCTATGTGCCCATGGGCGGCAACAATCCCCGGCCCCACCCGGAATTTTCCCGCACCTACCCGGAGATGTACGTGTCCATGGGGATCACCGCCGAAAACGTGGCGGAACGCTACAATATCTCCCGGCAGGACCAGGACGTTTTTGCCGCCGCCTCCCAGGCCAAGGCAGCCAAGGCCCGGGACAACGGCCTGTTTACGGAAATCGTTCCCACCCCGGCTATCAAATACGTGAAACAGGATGACGGGACCTACAAAAAAGAAACCTTCATCGTAAAACATGACGACGGCATCCGGGAATCCACCGTGGAGGGACTGGCCAAACTGCGCACCGTGTTCAAGGCCAACGGCACTGTCACGGCCGGCAATTCCTCCCAGACCACGGACGGGGCCGCCGCCACCATCATCGCTTCAAAGGAAAAATGCGATGAACTGGGCCTGACCCCCATTGCCCGGCTGGTGTCCTATGCCACTGTGGGATGCAAATCCGATGAAATGGGTGTGGGTCCCAGATACGCCATCCCCAAAGTCCTGGAACAGGCCGGCCTGACCATCGATGACATCGATATCTATGAGATCAACGAAGCCTTTGCCTCCCAGGCCCTGTACTGCATCCGGGAACTGGATCTTGAAAAATACATGGACAAAATCAACATCCACGGCGGGGCCATCGCCCTGGGCCATCCCCTGGGCTGCACCGGTGCCAAGCTCACCGCCACCTGCCTGGCCAACCTGAAGGAAGTCAACGGCAAATACGGCATCGTATCCATGTGCATCGGCGGCGGCATGGGCGCGGCCGCCATATTTGAGCGCCTTTGATGCTTGATATTTGAACAGACAGTAGTATCAGCGATTACCGGCCTGGGTTCCAGGGATCTGGAACCCAGGCTGTTTTTTTTACATATGGGCGGAAAACCACTGCCCGGCCAGACGCACTTGTTACCAGTCAATGGGGAAATAATCCTTTAAAAATTTACCGCACCAGTGTTGTCCCGTGAGGATCCCGTGGAAAAACGGGTCGCAGATCCTGGCTGCCCCGTCCACAATATCCAGCGGGGGCTGGAAATCATGATCGGTCTGTTTTTGCTTTGCCAGGACCGCCGGATCCTCATCCGTTACCCAGCCCGTATCCACGGCATTCATGTAAATGCCGTACCTGGCCAGGTCACTGGCCGCCGTATGGGTGAGCATGTTCAAAGCGGCTTTGGCCATGTTGGTGTGGGGATGGCGGCTGCCCTTTTTAAACCTCAGGAATTTTCCCTCCATTGCCGAGACATTCACAATATGTTTCTGTCCTGTGTTATCCTGTTTCATCAGCGCTGTCAGGCGGTTACACAGCACAAAAGGGGCCACGGAGTTGACCAGCTGAATCTCCAGCATTTCAGATGTTTGAATTTCCCCGAGCCGTAACCGCCAGGAGTTGGTCTTCCGCAGATCCATCTGCTGGCGGTCTGCATCCAGTTCGCCTGCAGGGAACACCTCGGGCACATCCAGGGAATGGTCATAGGCGTAGGGAATCTGGGACAATTGTGCCGGCATGCGCAGCCCTGCACCCGGTGCCGATCCATTCCAGGTCACCGGCAGGGCCTTTTTCTCCCCGGTGTTTTCCAACCGGCCGAAATCCAGCCGGGAGATACATTGGTCATACTGCTCCAAAAGCATCTGAGCCTTCTCAGGCAGCAGTTCCGTGTCCCCGGTCTCAGTCTCCATAAGATGGGCGTAAAATCCAGGTGGCCGCCGGACGGTCTGGGCCGCATTATTGATCAGGATATCCAGCCGCTGATACGTATCCTTGATATAATCACAGAACAGCTCCACACTCGGGGTATGCCTCAGATCCAGACCGTAAATCCGGAGCCTGTGACCCCAGTCGGAAAAATCCTTTTCCTTTGAAAACCGAAGGGCGGAATCCTTGGGAAACCGGGTCGTGGCAATCACCGTTGCCCCGGCCCTGAGCATCATCAGGGTGGCCTGATATCCGATTTTAAGACGGGATCCCGTGATCAATGCCACCTGACCCTTCAGGGATACGGTCTGAAAGCGTTTCTGATAGTTGAACTCCGCGCATTCCGGGCACATGGCATCGTAGAAGTGATGGATCTGTTTAAACGCTGCCTTGCACACATAGCAGTTCCGGGGGGATTCCAGCATCTGCCCGGTCTCTTCCGTCACCGAAACCGGGCCTGAAATCTTCAGCGGCGCGGTAAACACGCTGGCTTCCCTGGCTTTCCGGATACCGGTGGCAGCCCTCAGCCGCTTTTCCTTTTCAACAATCGCCCTGCGCTTAAGCTGTTTTTTATCTTTTTTGCGCTTTCGTATCTCTTCCGAACCGGGCCGGGCAATTTTCCCTGCCGCGGAAAGCAGGGCAACGCGGTCATTCTCTGATAATTTTGCCAGAAGTTCCGACCGCTCCACAATCTGCTCCAGCACCGGTATGCAGTGCCGTATGGCCGTCAGCGTGTTCTGATCCTCATCAATTTCAATGGATCCCACTTTATGTCCGTCCTGTTTATCTATCATCAATATCTGCCGTCAGGGTTGTCAAAAAAAACCATTCGCACTGATTTAAAAAGATGAAATTATTATGTATTTTTGCGGGTTTGTCAAACAGGATCGGCCAGACAAAAAGACACATATGGCAGGGGAAACAATCCGGCCTTGACACCCGGTCCATACTTGCTTAGTCTGACTCTTGTAATGAATGACAAAAAGAAAATACTCATCACCCGAAAACACCCGGCCACGGGCCCCATCCACCACGAACCCGACCTGATTGAGGCGTTGAACCAAAAACAGATCCGGGGGGCCGGCCTGGATGTCACGGACCCGGAACCCATGGCAAAGGAAAATCCCCTGCTGTCCATGGAAAATGTGTGCGTGCTGCCCCATGTGGGCTCCGGCACCATGGAGGCCCGGGACCGGATGTCCGTTCTGGCAGCCCGGAATATCATTGAATTCTACAAAACCGGCAGAGTGCCGCACATTATCAACCCCGAGGTACTGGCATGAAAGTAATCAAAATCGGCGGCGGGTGTCTCAAGGACGGGCACACCGCAAACATCATACTGGATCTGGCGGCGGCCCGGGGGAAGGGAAACATTTTTGTGGTGTCCGCGTTCTACGGGATCACCGATATCCTTCTATCCGGGATTGAAGCTTCTCTGGTATCTGAAGACGCGATTGAAGGGGTTATCCAGGACCTGAGAAGCCGCCACCAGACCATTGTCGACTGCCTGGTGGATTCTGCCGAAGCAAAAGAACAGGTCCGTCAAAAACTCGATAACCTGCTGGGCAAACTGGAACGGTACTATTTCGGCATCAGCTTCACCCGGGAGGCCACGCCCCGGATGCGGGACATGATCGCCGTGTCCGGGGAACGGATGTCCGCCATGATCCTGGCGGCGGCCATGGCCGGCAGGGGCATGGACAGCGGTGTGGTCCTGCCGGAAGAGGCCGGTATCATCACGGACGGGAAATTCATGGATGCCACGGCGCTCATGGCCCCCACCCGTGAAAACCTGTCCCTGCGCCTGGGCAGGCAGGTCACGGAAAACCGGATCCTGTTCGTTCCCGGATTTTACGGCATCAGCAAGACCGGGGAGATCACCACCTTTGGCAGGGGCGGGTCCGACTATTCCGCAGCCGTGGTCACGGCCGGCGTGTGTGCGGATCTTCTGGAAATCTGGAAAGACACCCCCGGATTCATGACGGCGGACCCGGACAACATCCCGGAATGCCGGCTGATTCCGGAACTGACCTATGAAGAGGCGGCGGAACTGGCCTATACCGGGGCCGGGATCCTCCACCCCAGAACTGTGGAGCCGGTGCGCCAGGCAGGCATCGATATCGCCGTCAAAAACACCTATGATCCGGATGCCCTGGGCAGCCGGATCACCCGCCGGGCCAGACAGACCGATACCGTCATCAAAAGCGTTTCCTATACCCGGGATGTGGCCGTCCTGAAAATCCATGCCTCCGGGGTGGGGGCACGGCAGGGGATCCTGTCCCTGATCACCCGGGCCGTGTCAGACAAAGGCATCAACATCAAATCCGTGGTAACCTCCCAGACCTGCATCAGCCTGCTGGTGTCCAAAAATGACGCCTGGACCGCCCATGCCGGTATCCGGGAAATTTCCCCCCGGCCGTTCAGGGAATCCGTGTGCCGGACCCGGGTGGCCCTGGTCAGCATCGTGGGGGAGGGCCTTCACCACAGCCGGGGTATTGCAGCCCGCTGTTTCACCGCAGTGGCCAACGCCGACGTCAATATCGAGATGATCTCTTTCGGGGCATCGGATGCGGCCATGTATTTCCTGGTGGACGAAGACAGCCTGGATACCACGATCCAGGCACTGCACGACACCTTTTTCAATTCTTCGCCACCGCCACAATGAACGGTCCCGTCATCTGACCCGGCCGAAAGCATTTTTTTCAGATCCGGTAAGACTTCCGGCTGTTCAGGCCATCTGTTCCGGCGGACTTTTTTGATGCCACAAGGTGGTATTTTTCTGTTCAATGGTTATATTGTTTGATGTAAAGCCGATAACTGACCGGGTTGTTCGCCCCTTCATCTGGGGGAATCCGGAAAAGGGCTTTATAAAGAACAAACCCCACGGATCTCCGATTCCGGAAGATCCGCGCGTAAGAACAGCTCTCCGGAATCTTTCCGGTGTTACGGAAAAGGATGCAAGAGAGCAGGAGGATGAACCATGGAAGACAAACATACATCCGAGAAAAAAGACACATCAGGTAACGAGAGAAACGATTCCCGCGAACGCACCAGTACGGACGAATGCGGGTGCTTCGCCATCGTCGATGCCTGTGGATGCCGGGTCGTTGATCCCTGCGGCTGTTACTCCAGCTGCTATTGCTGCTGATCCGGAACCGTGCCCGGCCTGTCCATTGACAAGAGTGCCGGGACAAGATGAACAAATCACCAGGGGCTGGCCCAGGAGGTCAGCCCCTGCTTTGTTTTTCAAATCCTGCACCAGCCTATCCGGCTTTGGAGATCATTGTGCCGGTTTTCAGCATGGTTCCCAGGTACTGTCCGGTGTGGCTGCCCTGGGTGGCTGCCACCTTCTCCGGGGTGCCCTGGGCCACTATTTCGCCGCCGCCGTCACCCCCTTCCGGCCCCAGGTCCATGACCCAGTCCGCCGTCTTGATCACATCCAGATTGTGCTCGATGATGATCACGGTGTTGCCGGCGGAGACCAGGCGCTGCAACACGTCCAGCAGCAGTTTCACATCCCTGAAATGCAGGCCCGTGGTGGGCTCGTCCAGGATATACAGGGTATCTCCGGTGTTTTTCCGGGCCAGTTCCCGGGCCAGTTTGATACGCTGGGCCTCCCCGCCGGACAGGGTGGTGGCGGCCTGCCCCAGCTTGATATAGGACAGTCCCACATCCATGAGGGTGTCCAGGATCTGGGTGATTTTGGGATGGGCCTCGAACAGGTCCCGGGCCTGGTGCACGGAAAGATCCAGGACATCGGCAATGGAATGGTCCCGGTATTTGATCTCCAGGGTGGCCTTGTTGAACCGAAGACCATGACACACCTCGCAGGGCACGAACACATCCGCCAGAAAATGCATTTCCACCCGGATATATCCGTCCCCCTGGCAGGCCTCACACCGGCCGCCCTTGACATTGAAGGAATACCGCCCTTTTTTATACCCCCGTGCTTTGGATTCCGGCAACTGGGCAAACAGGTCCCTGATGGGATCGAACACCTTGGTGTAGGTGGCGGGGTTGCTTCTCGGAGTCCGGCCGATGGGATTCTGGTCGATGTTGATCACCTTGTCCACATGGGCCAGCCCCTGGATGCCCCCATGCCGGCCCACGCTCATCTGGGAGCCGTGCAGGTTCACGGCCAGGGCCGGATACAGGATCTGGTTGACCAGGGTGGACTTGCCGGCCCCGGACACCCCGGTCACGGCAATGAGCAGGCCTAAGGGGAACCGGGCCGTCACATCTTTGAGATTGTTTTCACCGGCCTTGACAATGGTCAGCCATTTTTTGGTATCCGGGGACCGGCGCTGATCCGGCACGGCAATGGATTCCTTTCCGGACAGAAAGCGCCCGGTAATGGAGGCGGGGTTGGCCCTGATGTCGGCCGGGGTGCCCTGGGCCACGATCCGCCCGCCCAGATGCCCGGCCCCGGGACCGATGTCCACGATCCAGTCGCACTCTTCCATGGTTTCCTGGTCATGCTCCACCACGATCAGGGTGTTGCCGATATCCCGCAGGTGCTGAAGGGTGTTGAGCAGTTTGATGTTGTCCCGCTGGTGCAGGCCGATGCTGGGTTCATCCAGAATATACAGCACACCCGTGAGTTCCGATCCCACCTGGGAAGCCAGGCGGATGCGCTGGGATTCTCCGCCGGACAGGGTGGGGCCGCTGCGGTCCAGGGACAGGTAATCCAGGCCCACATTCAGCAGAAACCCCAGCCGGTCCCGGATCTCCTTGAGCAGTTCCGAAGCGATGAGCTGCCGGCTGCCGGACAGATTCAGGAAAGATACGAATTCATGGGCCTGTTTCACGGTCATTTCCGTGACATCGATAATGGATTTGCCCTCGATCCGGACATGCAGCACCTCGTCCCGCAGCCGTTTTCCATGACAGGCCGGACAGGTGGCCGCGGTCATGAACTGTGTATAGTATTTTTTCTGGTTTTCGGACTGGGTGTTCTTGTACCGCCGCATCAGGGTGTTGAGCAGCCCTTCGTGGGTCCGGATGAAGGCGGCCTGAATGTTGTCCGACTGCCAGTTCACCTTCATCTTTTTAGTGCCGGAGCCATAAAGCAGCAGGTCTTTCTGGGACCGGGGCAGGTCTTTCCAGGGCCGGTCAAAATCGATGCCCCACTGCTCTTCCATGGCAGTGAGCTGGCCCATGCCCCAGGAATTGTCATTGGGATACCGGGGGTTCTTGATGAAATAGTTTTTCCAGGGAATCACGGCCCCTTCCCGGATACTCAGATTCCGGTCCGGCACCACCTTGTCCGGGTCCATGGACAGCAGGGTCCCGATGCCGTTGCATTCCGGGCACATGCCCTGAGGTGCGTTAAAAGAAAAGATCTGGGGGATAAGCTCGGGATAGGCAATGCCGCAGCAGGAACGGGCCTCACTCATCCGGATCTCTTCTTTACCCATGATGTGCACGATGATCTGCCCATTCCCCAGTTTCAGGGCCGTTTCCACGGAATCGGTGACCCGCTTGTCAAACCCGGCATCCGGCTTGTCCACCAGCCGGTCCACCACCACCTCGATGGAATGTTTTTTGTTTTTTGCCAGGGTCTGGACATTTTCCAGGCCCTGGACCACCCCGTCCACCCGGACCCGGGCATAGCCCTGTTTTTTCAACGCGGCCAGGGGCTCTTTGTGCTCCCCTTTCCGATTCTCCACCACCGGGGCCAGGATCAGAATTTTCGACCCGGCCGGCAGGGCCGTAATCTGGGACACCATGCCCTGGGCATGTCCCTGACCCACCTCGCTGCCGCAGCGGATGCAGTACTGGGTGCCCACCCGGGCGAACAGGACCCGCAGGTAGTCATAGATTTCGGTGATGGTGCCCACAGTGGACCGGGGGTTTTTGCTGGCTGCTTTCTGTTCGATGGCAATGGTGGGCGACAGGCCCCGGATGGTGTCGTACTTGGGTTTTTCCATCTGACCGATAAACTGTCTGGCATAGGCGGACAGGGACTCCACGTACCGTCTCTGACCTTCGGCGAATATCGTGTCAAAGGCCAGGCTGGACTTGCCGGACCCGGACACGCCCGTGAACACCACCAGCTGTTTTTTGGGAACCTCCACGTCAATGTTCTTGAGGTTGTGTTCCCGGGCACCTTTGACAATGATCCGGTCCAGCTCCACAGCGGTTGCCGGGTCGGACACGGCCGCTTTCAGTGCTGGCTTCTGTTGTTTTTCCATGTATGATCCTTACAGGATATGTCTGATTTCACAATTCAATTCGACTACCGGAAAACCATAAGCACGCCCGCACAAAAGTAAAGACAGGCCCGGGGCCGGACAATTCCAATTGTAAAATTGAAACAGGAATGATATGTGAAAACAATCAGATACGATTTTAACGGGAGAGGATGACAATGAACAGACACCAGGCCGTCCGGGAACTGCCCCGCGGGGGCCTGCTTATATTCACCCGTCAGGGACCCATCCAGTTCGGCATTCCCCCTGAAACCATCAAAGATACCATGGCAACCGGGGTCCCGAATATTTTTATCGTTCCGGAATCCATGTTTTCCCTGGGAAAAGGGATCAGTCTGGCGGAACTGGAATTTCCGGTATACTATCATTTCTTTTTTTTGAAGCAGAAAGTTCAGGTGATCTGCACCCGGGCCCAGCAACAGCGGATTCAGGTCATTCTTTCTGAGGCGCTTTTCGGCCCCCGGAACCTGACTTCCCTTGCGGCGGAATTTCCAAAAAGCACTTCCACGCCGGGATTTCCGGACCTCAAAGCGGAAATGGACCATTTCCGGACCCTGCCGATGAACGGACGGATGAAAAAATTCACCCTGTCGGATGTGATCCGGTTTCATGTGTTCGACCGGACAGGTACCGTCCGGATTCAGGATCTGACCATTCAGGTGGACGACTGCGGCACCTATACGATCCATGAAGAGGAAACCCTTGTGGCCGCCATTCCCGTCACCCGGCCCCTGATTCCGGATAACTCTGTCGATTTCAGTATCCGGCAGGTGTTTTCCCCGCCCCTGTTCGGGGTCACCACCCTGGGGTCAGGCCACGGGTTCGACCCGGACGCCATGACCTCAGGCATGATCATCTGGATCAACCAGCGGGGTATCATGGTGGATCCGCCGGTGAACTCCGCCGTGGACCTGATCCGCCTGGGGGTCAACCCCAAAATTCTGGATGCCATCATCCTGACCCATTGTCATGCCGACCATGACAGTGGAACGCTTCAGAAAATCATGCTGGAAGGAAGAATCACACTGTACACTACCCCCACTGTTTTCAACAGTTTTATCCGAAAATCCGCCGCCCTGATCCATATCGGCAAATCCCGGCTTCAAAAAGCCTTTTCCTTCGTCCCCATCCACATCGGCGAATCCATCAATATCCATGGGGCCATGTTTGAATTCAATTATTCCTTTCACTCCATTCCCACGATCTTCTTTCAGGTCTCCCATGCCGGAAAAACCTTTATCTACAGCTCAGATACCCGCAATGACCCGGATCATATCCGATTGATGCATGAAAAAGGCATCATGAGCAAAAGCCGGCGGGATTTTCTGCTACGGTTCCCCTGGGACAGGGATGTAATTTTTCATGAAGCCGGGGTACCGCCCATTCACACCCCCATGAAGGTACTGACCGCTTTGCCGGCACCGGTGCGGGAAAAAATTTATCTGGTTCATGTGGCAAGGGATCAGGTGCCGGAAAACTCCGGATTGAAAATCGCGCCTACCGGGCTTTCCAGCACGGTAACCCTGTGTCCGTCCGCCGGACCGTTCCAGGCTGCCATGGATATTTTAGGCGCGTTTCTGGACCTGGATCTGTTCCGGTCCCTGCCGCCGGAAAAAACCCTGGAATTTCTGTCCATCGCTGTTCCACAGACCTTATCTTCCGGCGAGGTGCTGTTCAGAAAAGGAGATCCTGGAGACCGTTTTTTTCTTATCATCAGTGGTCAGATGGATATCATGGAAGACGGTACCCGCCTGACCACGTTGAGCCGGAGTGATTTTTTCGGCGAAAAATGCCTGTTTTCAGATCAGCCCCGAACCGCGGATGCGGTGGCTGCAAGCCGTGTGAGCCTTGTCGGCATCGACCGGCAGGATATGCAAACCTTTATCCACGGGACCGGACTTGAAAACACACTGCACCACTTATCCATTTTTCAGGGTCGTGCCATGCGGACCATTCTGGACGGACACCCGGTGTTCAATGCTCTGACCCCCTCTCAGAAACGTCAGCTGTTCCAGATGGTGGCGCCGGTATCCCTCCTCAAACACCGGAACACGGTCCTGATCCGGGAAAACGAAAAACCGGACGCGTGTTATTACATTCACCGCGGCCTTGTAAAAGTGATGCGGACCGGCCGGGAGGTATCGGAACTCACCCACGGCCGCCTGTTCGGCATACACCCGGTTTTAAAACACGCCGCCGTATCAGAATACACCTACTCGGCCCGGCCGGATACGGTCCTTTTTCGGTTTGCTTCCCCGGCCATCATGGCGTTTGCCGAAAACAACCCCGGTGTGTTCCTGAAACTGTGCAGCGAACCATTTTAGCCCCATCCCGGCAGCTTGTGAAGGACAGAATGACCTCTCCGGTTTCCAGGTTGATCCTGACCATTTTTCCGCCCGCTTCTGTGGCGTCAGGCCCGGCTATCCTCCCGGACATGACAACTCGGCACTTGCCTTGATATTATAAATGCGTTATTTTTCAACTATTCTTGAATGATATAAACATATGGAGTTGTCATGACCATTGATCAATACAGATTCGAGACCGGCATGTACCGGCCCCCCAGTGAAGGGGGCAGCGCATCACTGCTGGTACGGTTCACCCGGAACTGCCCGTGGAACCACTGCGCCTTTTGCAGCATGTACAAGGCTGAAAAATTTTCTTTGAGACCCCTGGAAGAGATCCAGGCGGACATCGATGCCATGGCCGCGCTGGCCGAAAAAATGCGGGCACTGTCCGAAGCGGCCGGCGGACCGGCGGACCGGGTCACCCGGGACGGGGTTCTGGCCCTGCTGAACAAAGAACCGGCCCTGGAACGGCATCCGGGCCTGGCCATGCTGGTGCACTGGCTCATGGCCGGAGGAAGAACCGCATTCATCCAGGATGCCAACAGCCTGATCATGAAAACCCCGGACCTGGTGGCGGCCCTGACGCACCTGAAATCCACGTTTCCCCATATTCAGCGCATCACCACCTATGCCCGGGCCAGAACCGTGGCCCAGAAACCGGCCAAAGAACTGGAGGCCATCCGCAAAGCCGGCCTGGACCGTCTCCATCTGGGGCTGGAAACCGGGGATGACGAACTGCTGAAGTTCATCAAAAAAGGAGTGACGTCAGAGGGGCAGATCAAGGGAGGCCGGAAAGCGGTGGCCGCCGGATTTCAGGTGTCGGAATACTGGATGCCCGGCCTGGGGGGGAAGGAAAAGACCCTGGACCATGCCAGAAACACGGCCCGGGTTCTCAACGCCATCGATCCCCACTATATCCGGTCCCGGCCCTTCCGGGCCATTCCCGGGACCCCGCTTCACCAGATGGTCAAAGAGGGCAAAATCACCATGCTGTCGGCCCGGGAACAGCTGGAAGAACTCAAGGTCATGATCCAGGATCTTGAGGTCACCGGCAGGGTTTGCTTTGATCACGCCATGAACCACTGGCAGCGTCCCGGCGGGGGCCTGCTGCTCTCCCATGATTACGAAGGGTACCGGTTTCCGGATGAAAAACAGCGGCTTCTGGACCTGATCGACGAGGGCCTGGGCTATGATCAGCCCGCCCCCAGTCTGATGCATTTTTAAAGGCCTTGCCCATGAATTCAAACCACCGCTTTCGTCTGGCCTATTCCAGCTGCCCCAACGACACCTTTATGTTCAAGGCCATTGCCAGGCATTTGATCGACTTGAACGGCGTGAGCTTCGACATCCATATCGATGACGTGGAAGCACTGAACCAGGCCGCCGTACAGGTGACCCACGACATTACCAAACTCTCGTTCGCCGCCTTGGGCAGCCTGATGGACCGGTACGCCCTGCTGCGGAGCGGCGCGGCCCTGGGCAACGGGTGCGGCCCCCTGGTGGTATCCCGGCCCGGACGGTCTCTGACGGATACCCCGGGCCGGCAGCCGGCCGTGGCGATACCGGGCATGGGCACCACCGCGTATCATCTGTTCCGGTTTTTCATGGGAGACCGGTTTCCGGAAGTCGATTTCACGGTACAGCCCATGTCCTTTGAAAAAATCATGCCCGCCGTAACGGATCAGCGCGCTGATTTCGGCCTGATCATTCACGAAGGCCGGTTCGTGTACCCGGCAATGGGGCTCGTACAGATTGCCGATCTGGGCCAATGGTGGGAAGACAAGACCGAACTGCCCATCCCCTTGGGATGCATTGCCGTGCGCCGGGACATGGACCCGGAAACCGCCTGCCACATCCAGACCCTGATCCGCCGCAGCATCGGCCATGCCTTTGCCCACCCGGACCAGGGCGACGATTATATCCGGCAACATGCCCAGGAAATGGATGAAACGGTGATCCGGCAGCACATCGACCTGTATGTCAATGACTTTTCAAAAGACCTGGGAAATAACGGGGAACAGGCCGTGACCGCATTTCTTGCCTATGCCCGGAAAACCGGCATGATTCCGGACACGGATCTGCCCCTGTTTGCCTGCTGAAAAAAGGCTTGTTGTCCATGACCCGCCCGCTTTCGATCCCCGACCGGTTCTGCCGGAACGTGAATCACACCATTCAGGCCCATGACATGGTCCGGACCGGAGACACCGTGCTTGTGGCTGTTTCTGGAGGACCGGATTCCATGGCCCTGGTCCGGGTGATGATGGCTTTGGCACCAGGACTGAATCTCGGGATCGGCCTGGCCCATCTCAACCACGGGCTCCGGGGTGAGGATGCCGGACATGACCAGGCGTTTGTCCAACAGTTTGCCGATGCCCACGGCCTGCCCTGTTTCTGTGAGACCGGGGATGTGAGTGCCCTGGCCCGGAACCGGAAGCTCTCTCTGGAGGATGCCGGCCGCCGGGCCAGGTACGATTTTTTCTTCCGGACCGCCGCTGCCGGCGGATACAAGTGTATCGCCACCGGTCACACCAGAGATGACAATGCGGAACAGGTGCTCATGGCCCTGCTTCGGGGGAGCGGTCCCGCCGGACTGGCCGGGATACCCGCCAGAAGGGAAGACCGGATTATCCGCCCGCTCATCGACTGTTCCCGCAAGGAGATCATGGCATTTCTGACAGCCCTGGGGCAGACGTTTGTCACGGACGATTCCAACCGGGATCCAATGTTTCTGAGAAATCGAATCCGGCACCATCTGATTCCGCTGCTGGAAAAAGACTATAATCCCGGCATCAAGCAGGGGCTCCACCGGCTGACCCGTATCCTGGGTCCTGAAGACCATTTTCTGGACGATCACGCCCGGCAGGCCTTTGACTCCTGCGTGGAAAAAAAGGATGCCGCATCGGTCCTGCTGTCGCTTTCAGGACTGGAATCCCTTCACCCGGCCCTGTTGCCCCGGGTGCTCCGACTGGCCATCCGTCATGTCAAAAAAGACCTGCACCGGATCACCCATGACCATATCGCGGCGATCCGGCATCTGGCGGCCCATGCGTCCCCGGGCAGCCACCTGGATCTGCCGGACCGGATCCGGGTATACAAAACCCGGGAACAGCTCTGTGTCAAAAAAGAAACCCTGCCGCTGAGACAGCTGGGACGGATGCAGAAACAGTCGGCCCGCATCCTTCCGAAGGCGTGACAGAGGCAATTTCCGAAACTTTTTCTTGTATATTCGCAAATTATGTTTATATATACTAAAGATTTGGTGTATGGTTGACAAGACGATGATTAAAGAAAGGGAAACCATTGAATCAGTTTTATAAAAATATCTCCCTGTGGCTGGTGATTGTTCTCATGATGGTGATGCTGTACAATATTTTCAACCAGCAGCAGGCCGGTCAGACCGATATCGGTTACTCCGAATTTCTGGCCATGGTGGAAAGGGACCAGGTTCAGAGTGTGGTGATCCAGGGTCAGGAGCTCTATTTCACCGATAACAGCGGGGCAAGATACAAAAGTTTCGCTCCCAATGACGGAGAACTCATCCAGATGCTGCGGGCCAACGGGGTATCCATCAAGGCCAAGCCCCCGGCGGAATCTTCCTGGCTCATGTCCATTATCGTGTCCTGGCTGCCCATGATTGTGCTCATCGGGGTGTGGATCTTTTTCATGCGCCAGATGCAGGGCGGGGCCGGCGGCGGCAAAGCCATGTCCTTCGGCAAAAGCCGGGCCCGGCTCATGGACGACAAAAAGGAAAAAGTCACGTTCGACAATGTGGAAGGGATCAACGAAGCCAAGGAAGAACTCACCGAGGTGGTGGATTTTCTGAAAAACCCGGACAAATACACCCGGCTGGGGGGGCGAATCCCCAAAGGGGTGCTCCTGGTGGGTAATCCCGGTACCGGGAAAACACTTTTGTCCCGGGCCGTGGCAGGCGAAGCAGGGGTACCGTTCTTCACCATTTCCGGTTCCGATTTTGTGGAAATGTTCGTTGGCGTCGGCGCCTCCCGGGTGAGGGACCTGTTTGCCCAGGGCAAGAAAAATGCCCCGTGTATCATATTCATTGATGAAATCGACGCCGTGGGCCGCCAGCGGGGTGCCGGCTTAGGCGGGGGGCATGACGAAAGAGAGCAGACCCTGAACCAGCTGCTGGTGGAGATGGACGGATTCGAATCCAATGAAGGGGTGATTCTCATGGCTGCCACCAACCGGGCCGATGTCCTGGATCCGGCATTACTGAGACCGGGACGGTTCGATCGCCAGGTGGTGGTGGACATGCCAGATATCAAGGGCCGGGAAGGGATTCTGCGGGTGCACATGAAAAAAACACCCCTGGCACCTGATGTGGATCCGGTGATCCTTGCCAGAGGCACCCCCGGATTTTCCGGGGCCGACCTGGAAAATCTGGTGAACGAGGCAGCCCTGCTGGCGGCCAAGCGGGACCATGACAAACTGACAATGAAAGATTTTGAGGACGCCAAGGACAAGGTGTACATGGGCCTGGAAAGAAAATCCAAGGTGATCAAGGAAGACGAGAAAAAGACCACTGCCTACCATGAGGGGGGCCATGCCCTGGTGGCCCGGTTTCTGCCCAACACCGACGCCATCAACAAGATCACCATCATTCCCCGGGGACGGGCCGCCGGTGTCACCTGGTTCCTGCCCGAGGAAGGGGATTTCAAATACAAGGACCAGCTGGAAAGTGAGCTGGCCATCGCTTTCGGCGGCCGGGTGGCCGAAGAAATCATTTTCAACCGGATCAGCACCGGGGCCGCCAACGACATCAAACAGGCCACCAAGCTGGCCAACCGCATGGTCCGCAGTTTCGGCATGAGCGACAATCTGGCCCCTCTGTCCTATGAAGACCATGACGACAATATCTTCATCGGCCGGGAAATGACCCAGGCCAAGGGGTATTCCGAAGCCACGGCCCGGCAGATCGACGCGGAAGTGGCCAACCTGGTGGACCGGGCCTACAAAAGAGGCAAACAGATTCTGGAGGAAAACATCGACATTCTCCACCGGCTCACGGACCTGCTCATTGAAAAAGAAACCGTGCTGGGACCGGAACTGGACGATCTGATTGCGGAAATGCGGCCGGAATATGATTTTCACGGCCGGCGGAACGTGCGCACCGTACCGGACCAGAGCCCGGTTGACAGTGAACCCCGGTCCGGTGCCGGGACATCCGGACCGGGATCAACGGAAGACCCGGATGAATCCCCGGCCCCTGATGACACTTCCGATGATATGGACAGTCCTGAGGATTCCGGTAAAAACGTATCTGACAAGGAATAGACCATGTCCGGATTTCATATCGAGTTTGGCAACTTTCAGCTGGATCTGGGAACCCGGGCCTGTGTCATGGGCATTCTGAACGTGACCCCGGATTCCTTTTCAGACGGGGGGCGGTTCAATGAGTATGACGCAGCCGTGGCCCAGGGCCTCCGGCTGGCCGAAGAGGGTGCCCACATCCTGGACATCGGCGGCGAATCCACCCGCCCGTTTTCCAAGCCGGTTTCCGTGCAGGAAGAGATCGACCGGGTGGTGCCGGTTATTGAAACACTGTCCAAAAAGATCCGCATCCCCATTTCCATTGACACAGTGAAATCCCGGGTGGCCGAAGCGGCCCTGGATGCCGGAGCCGCCATCATCAATGACATTTCCGCATTTGAAATGGATCCGGATATGGCAGATGTGGCGGCCCGGTATCAGGTGCCGGTGATCCTCATGCACATGAAAGGCACTCCGGAAACCATGCAGGCCAACCCGGTGTATGACGACCTGATGGAGGAGATCGGCGATTACCTGGCGGCCCGGGCCAAAGATGCCGTTTCCAAAGGAATCGAAAAATCCAAGATCATCCTGGATCCGGGCATCGGATTCGGAAAGACCGTCCTTCACAACCTGCAGCTCATCAAATATCTGGAAACCATCGTGGCGCTGGGTTATCCGGTGCTCATGGGGCCGTCCCGCAAATCCTTCATCCGCAACATCCTGGGCAAGGGAACTCCTGAAATCATAAAGGATGCGCCGGAACAGATCGAAGACGGGACCCTGGCGGCTGTCGGGGCCTGCCTGACCCACGGAGCCCATATCATAAGGGTTCATGACGTGCGGCGGACTGTGGCATTCACCCGGATATATGACGCCATCCGGAATGCCTGACCCGCGTCTCCATAAAGCTTTTTACATCTTTTTACCGATCCTGCTGCTCTCGTTCTGGAGCTGCGCCCCGGAACCGGTGGAAACCCACCTGCTGCTGCCGGTTGAGTTCACCAACGTGCCCAGAGGCATGATCGTCACCCAGTTTCGCACCGATAAAATTGAAATCCACATTCAGGCGGATCCCCGGCTGATCGAAAAGATCGGTGAAAAACCGATGCATTACCCGGCGGATCTGTACACGGACCTGGACATTGATCCGGCCGGAACGCCCGAATCCATGTCCATCGGACCGGGATATTATCTGCTGCCCGTGGACAAACGGCGGATTCCTCTGGATCCGGCCGTCACCATCCTTGAAATATCCCCGTCTTATCTGGGGGTCCGCCTGGAAAAAAGAATCACCCGGGAATTCAAGGTCGAAGTCCCCTGTTCCGGTGCTCCCCCCGAAGGACTGATCGTGCTGGCGCCCGCGCCGGACCCCCCATCAGTCGTTCTGACCGGGCCGGAATCCGTGATCAATGAGATTCAGACAGTGAAAACCCGGCCCGTCGACCTGACCCATGCCAGAGAATCATTTAAAAAAGAAATTCCCCTGGACCTTGACCCCCCCCGGTATGTGACCACGGACACCCCGATTATCGTGGTAACGGTCCGGATCCAGGAAGAACAGGTAGAAAAAACCGTTGAAAACCTGCCCGTCCAGATCCTGAACTGCCCCTTTCCGGTCAGGATTGAACCGGATATCATGACCATATCGCTCAAGGGTCCCTACAGCCTTGTCCACAACAAGGAGGCCCTGGAGCGGATTTATGCGTTTCTGGACCTGAAAGGCATGAAACCCGGTGTCTATGCCCGGCATTCTTTTATCAACATTCCGGTGGGCCTGACCATGACCCGGTCCGACCCCCGGGTATTTACCGTGACCATTGAAAAATGAAGGAGACCCCATGCTGCTGGTGATCGATGTGGGCAATACCAATACCGTGATCGGTGTCTATGACAGGGATCAGCTCAAGGAAAGCTGGCGTATCCGGACCGTGCGGGACAATACCGCCGACGAATTCAACATTCTGGCCCGTGCTCTGTTTGCGGACAGGGGCCTGCCTTTGACCGCCATCACACAGGTGGCCATATCGTCGGTGGTGCCGTCATCCGTCGGGATCCTGGACGGATTCTGCAAGCGGTATCTGAATCTGACACCGCTGTGGATCCAGCCGTCCTCCGTGAAAAAACGGATGCCCATCCTGTACAGCAACCCCAACGAAGTGGGGCCTGACCGCATCGTCAATGCCGTGGCCGCCTACGACAAGTACAAAACCGGACTGATCATCATCGATTTCGGCACCGCCACCACCTTTGATGTCATCACACCGGCCGGAGAATACCTGGGAGGTGCCATCTGCCCCGGGGTGATGATCTCTTCGGAAGCCCTTTTTCAGAAAGCCTCGCGCCTGCCCCGGGTGGAAATATTTTCAGCGCCTGACAAAGTGATCGGCACCGATACCATCGGCAGCATGCAGTCCGGCATCATTCACGGCAATGCCGCCATGGTGGACGGGATGGTGGAACGGATGAGACAGGAACTGCCCCATCCCCTGAAAGTCATTGCCACGGGAGGCCTGGCCCCCCTGATCGCCGGCCTGTCCACCGCCATTGAAACCGTGGACCAGAACCTGACCCTGGAAGGCCTCCGGATCATTGCCGAAGACCCCGGGGACACCCCCTGACACGTGACCGCAATTAGATCCGAAAGCATTTATATGAAAGAACAGGTCACCCCCCTAAATTCTTTCATGGTTTATTGCACTTGACAGGGCAGGGCCGTTATTGAAACGATGACAGGTCTTTGAGACGGGAGACCACATTCACCGGCGTTTTGATCAATGCCTGGTCCAGCATGATGGTTTCGGTCCGGGCCCAGGCCCCCGTCTGAATCCGGCCCACCGGGATGTCCGTCTGAGGCTTGACCAGGTCCCGGGTGGCGGTCAGCTGAGCCGCCTGAATCTCTCCCTGGGTGCCGGTGTCGAATTTTTTCACCGCCGCCAGGACCGCTTCCACGTTGGCCGGGTCCATGGCCGCCTCCCAGGCGTCGAGCAGGGCAGACATAAACCGGGCCGTCAGATCCGGATGATCCGTGGCCATGGCACCGGAGGTCACCACCGAGTTGGCCACAAACTCCACACCGAACTCCGCCGGATTGAGAAACCGGACGGTTTCCCCTTCCCGGGCCAGCTGTTCCGCCAGGATCACCCCCTGGGAATTGCGGTACACCGGCCACAGATCCACCTGGTTTTTCAGAAACGGGGTGAAGTCAAACCGCACCCCGGTTACGTTCACATCCCGCAAAGTGATCCCCGCGGTTGCCAAAAGGGTCCGCATGATGGTTTCGTCATTGCCCCCATAGGTGACCCCCAGCGTGTACCGCTTCAGATCCGCCGGACCGTTGATCCGGACCTGCGGGTAGCGGTAGATCCACTGCATGGGGTTGACCTGAAACAGCTGGGCCAGCACCACCACGTCCGCTCCTTTTTCCAGGGCCCGGATCACCTGGTCCGCCGATGCCACCCCAAACTGGGCATACCCCAGTTCCAGCTCCTTGATGGCATCTTTTTCAGGGCTGCCTTCCCTGACCCGCACATCCAGGCCGGCGTCGGCGAAAAACCCCTCTTCCATGGCAAATACATCCCCGGCCACACTGGTGTTGAACAACCATTTGAGCCGGTAATTCAGGGTGGGGGCATCCGCCCGTGCCTCCGGCTGCCCCCATCCGAAGGCCCACCCAGCTATCCATATGACCGCCCATACCACCGTTCCGATCATTGTCCGGCGTATCTGTTTCATAACATTACTCCTTTATTTTCCGATCCCCACCTTGCTTTGAGCGCCTCACCCAGAGATTCCAGAAGTCCCTGATAGAAGGAAATCACGATCCCGATCATGAACAGGGCCGTCAGGATCGCGGCCAGGTCACTCTGGTACAAAGCGATGCGGATACTGTACCCGATGCCGGCATTGGCAGCGATAAACTCCGCCACAATGGTGCCGGCCATGGCCAGGGTGGCACTGCCGGCGATCACGGTGGTCAGTTTGCTCAGATTTTCAAACGCGCGGATCTTTACCTCCAGGTGCCAGCGCATCCGGCCGGTGGCAATAAAAAAATGTTCGATATCCGGCACCGGGGCCGCCATTACCCCCAGCACGGACAGCAGCAGGGGAAAATAACAGATCATGGCCGCGATGAGAAGCCGGGAGACAAACCCGTCCCCCAGAAGAATGAAAATGATGGGCGCCAGGGCAACAATGGGGTAAGCCTGGATATTGTAGGCGGTCACCCGGATCATGGACCCGGCCCAGGAGGAACGCCGGCCCAGGATGCCGATGAAAAACGCCAGAAAAATAGAGATAGCCTGGCCCAGGATGGCCACGGACAGGGTATCCAGCACATCCCTGAAAAACCGGCCCGCCACCTGAACCGCGGTTTCCAGAATCAGAGGAATTCCCGGAATCACGTAATCCGACAGGGACAATCCGGTTTTTACCGCCAGCAGCAGCCCCAGAAAAACCCCGTACACGATCATGAACTGATAGATCCGCCTAAAAAGCATTCATGACCTCCAGCATGACCCGGTCCAGGGCGGATTTATCTATTCGGCCAAAGGATGTGTCATCCAGGCCTTTGATCACACGGCTGGGCATGTTCCGGGATGGCTCGGCCAGCACCAGAATCTCTTTGCAGAACCGGGCCACTTCCATGAGGTTATGGGAAATGTACAGAAACATCTTGTCCGGGAACCGTTCCTTGATGGCCGGCAGAATGGCCCGGCGCAGCTTTTCATCCACATTGGCCAGGCTTTCATCCAGAATCATCAGATCGAAATCCTGGAGCAGATACCGGATCAGGTTGATGCGGTTCTGCTGCCCCATGGACAGCTGGGAAAACCGGACGTCCAGATACGATTCCAGGCGGAACAGATGGATGAGTTCCTTTTTGAGATCCTGCCGATTCGGCGGACACACCAGGTCCAGGTGCCGTCCGGCGGCCGACCATCCCGGCAGGCGTTCCAGATTGTAAGTGTAAAGAATGGTGTCGATCTCCGAAGTCCTGACCGGCAGATCCGGGTGGTTCCGGTGCTGGGCCAGCAATCGGGCAAATGAGGTCTTGCCCACCCCGGAAGGCCCGAACACCGCATGAAATCCGGGACCTGCCATGGAAAAAGTCAGGTCGTCAATCACCCGGGTGTCCGATCCCGGATAGGTGAAATTCAGTTTACTGCATCCCAGACGCATTCACATTCCCTCAAAAAGATCTCTGACTGCCGCCCCTATCTTTACAGGGGATCGCCTCAAAAATCAATGCTTGCAAACCGTTTCAGAACCTGCTATAAACCCGCCATAAAAGCCTTGGCCGGCGTAACTCAGGTGGTAGAGTAGCTGATTCGTAATCAGCAAGTCAGCAGTTCGAGTCTGCTCGTCGGCTCCAGACAACCACTCGTATTTTTGTATGAAATTCCCTTCCTGATCACCTGAACGCTCGGAAACCCTTCCGCTCATTTTATGATAAGCCCGCTCTTTTACGGCTGCCTGTTCCGTATCCGTTTGAACAGATGACGTAATACCAGTACTGCGAAAAATCCGGCGGGAAAAACCAGGACCCAGATCAGGCGCAGCAGCCAGACAAGAAATTCAGCATCGTCCATGGACGTGACAAACTGCGGTGCCGGGATCACCATGGATGCGGCGAATCCGATGACAAGCAGGCGGGGAATCCAGTATGAAATATTCGGGCCCATAAGACGATTATAGCGCCTGACTTTTTTTTTGAAAAGTCCCGGAAAGGATCATTGGAAAAAAACCGCATTTCAACCGGTGCAGGGACGTACCGCTCCAGCCCGGGGTGATTTTCAGGTTGACACTTGTTTGACCGGACACTATAGTGCGGGACTGAATGTTCATTCCCTAAATAAAAAAGCGAAGGCCCCATGAGTCAGAAACTGTTGAGGAAAGTCCTGTTGTTCAGCATCATGACATTAACCCTGTTTTTCTTCAGCACGGTGTTTGCCGACCAGCCGTCCTCGCCCCAGGTGCGGGTGATGACCATCGAAGAACGGAACGTGGTTCCGGCAAATGAATATGTGGGCCATGTGGAAGCACTCCAGAGCGTGGAACTGAGGGCCCGGGTGGAAGGGTTTCTGCAAGAGGTGAGTTTCACGGAAGGGGACACTGTCCGGGAAGGCCAGGTCCTGTACCGCATCGAACCGGACGGGTACAAGACCCGGGTGGCCATGGAAAAAGCCAGGGTGGCCCAGGCCGGGGCCGAACTGACCCGGGCACGAAGCCACCTGACACGGATGCGTTCCGTGAACCCCCAGAGCATTTCCGCCCTGGACCTGGACAATGCCGTGGCTGCGGAGCTGGCAGCCCGTGCCAACCTGGCCGCTGCCGAAGCCGCCCTGGACGACAGCGAACTCAACCTTGCCTACACCACCATCACTGCTCCCATCTCCGGCCGCATCGGCCGGACCGCCTATACCCGGGGAAACCTGGTGAATCCGGCAGCCGGGGTCCTGGCCACCATCGTACAGACCGACCCGGTCCGGGTGGCCTATGCGGTCAGTGAAAACGATATTGCCACCGTGCACAAAGCCATTCAGGAGATGGACACCCCCGGCGGGGCCCAGCTGCTATCCCCCCGGCTGATACTGCCGGGAAACCGGCTCTATCCGGAAACCGGACAGGTGGTGTTTGTGGACAACCGGGTGGACACGGCCACCGGCACCATCACGGTCCGGGCCCGGTTCGACAACCCCGACAGAATGCTGCTGCCGGGCCAGTATGTCACGGTCCAGGTCCGGGCCGCCGCCCCGAAACTCATGCCGGTGGTGCCCCAGTCCGCAGTGCTCGTAAACCAGGACGGCCGGTACGTCCTGACAGTCAGGGACGGGAAAGCCACCCCGCAGCCCATTGTCACCGGCCCTGCCCTGGACCGGATGTGGGCTGTGGAATCCGGGCTTGAGGCAGGGGACCAGATCATTGTCGGCGGGATTCAGAAAGTCCGGCCCGGACAACCGGTCACGGTGCTTCCCGCAAGCCCGGAGAACTGATCCATGATTTCCGATATTTTCATCCACCGGCCCCGGCTGGCCGGCGTCGTTTCCATCGTCATCACCCTGGCGGGTTTTCTGGCCCTCATGAACATTCCCGTGGCCCAGTATCCCCAGATCACCCCGCCGGTCATCATGGTGTCCGCGTTCTATCCCGGGGCCAATGCCGAAGTGGTTGCCGAGACCGTGGCCGCACCCCTGGAAAAAGAGATCAACGGTGTCTCCAAAATGCTCTACATGTCTTCCAGCAGTTCGGACACGGGCGGCTATTCCCTGCAAGTCACCTTTGAAGTGGGCAGTGATCCGGACATCAACCAGGTGAACCTTCAGAACCGGATCCAGCTGGCCACCCCCAAACTGCCTGCAGAAGTGGTGGATCAGGGTCTCAATGTACGCAAACGCTCCAGCGACATGATGGCGGCCATCAGTTTCTATTCCCCGGAAAAAACCCGGGACCTCCTGTTTTTAAGCAACTACATCAGCACCCAGGTCAAGGATACCATCATCCGCGTCAACGGCGTCAGCGATGCCATGATTTTCGGAGAAAAGGAATACAGCCTGCGCATCTGGATGGACCCGAAACGGATGACCGCCCTGGGCCTGACCACCGACGACATCATCGCCGCGATCCGTTCCCAGAACGTCCAGGCCTCCTTGGGAACCGTGGGCATGGAGCCCCTGGAACACAAGCAGCTGGTCCAGTTTTCCCTGCGGGCCAAAGGCCGGCTCACCGATGCCCGGGAATTCGAGGACATCATCATCCGGACCAATGACCAGGGCGGTCTGGTGCGTATCAGGGATGTGGCCCGGGCCGAGCTAGCGGCCCGGGCCTATGACACCGAATCCATCCTGAACGGGACCCCGGCCAACACCCTGGCCGTGTACCGGGATTCAGACGCCAACGCCCTGCAAACCATGGAAGCCGTCAGAAATGAGCTGAAAAAACTGGAATCCGGCATGCCGGACGATGTGGCCTATGAAATCATTCTGGACACCACCAAATATGTTTCCGCCGCCATCGATGAAATCATTTTCACCCTGGCCCTGGTCACGCTGCTGGTGGTGGCGGTGATTTTCCTGTTTCTCCAGAACTGGCGGGCCACCTTGATTCCGTCCGTGGCCATTCCGGTGTCCCTCATAGGAACCTTCGCCATTCTCATGGCCCTGGGGTTCAACGCCAACACCATCACCCTGTTCGCTCTGATCATGGCCATCGGCCTGGTGGTGGACGACGCCATCGTGGTGGTGGAAAACGTCCACCGGGTCATGCACGAGGAAAACCTTCCCGCACCGGCGGCCACGAAAAAAGCCATGGCCCAGGTGGTGGGACCGATTGTCTCCACCACCCTGGTGCTGTTTTCCGTATTCGTGCCCGTGGGATTCATGCCCGGGATCACGGGAGAGCTCTACCGCCAGTTCGCCGTCACCATGTGCAGTGCCGTGCTGCTGTCCGCCACCTGCGCCCTCACCCTGAGCCCGGCCCTGTGCGCCACGTTTCTGACCCCGCACACAGAGGCGGCAAAAGGCCCCTATGCCTGGTTCAACCGCCTGGTGGACGCCAGCCGCAAAGGGTATGTGGCCGGTTCCGGGTGGATGATCCGCCGGCTCATTGTTCCGGTGCTGCTGTTCGTTGCAGTGATCTTCGGCATGATTTTTCTGTTCATCCAGACCCCCACCAGTTTTCTTCCCCAGGAAGACCAGGGCTATTTTCTGATGAATGTCCAGCTGCCCCAGTCCGCATCCCTGTCCCGCACCGCTGCGGTGATGGACCGGATCACCGGCGAGATCCGCGAACTGGACGGAGTGGCCGACATGATCGGGGTGTCCGGGTTCAGCCTGCTCAGCGGCAATGCCGCCAATGTGGGGTTTTCCCTGGCCATTCTCAAACCCTGGGATGAACGCCGGGACCCCCGCCAGCATCTGGATGCCATTGTAAAACAGGCCCAGGCCCGGCTGGCAGCCATACCGGATGCCAATGCGTTCGCGTTTGCACCGCCCCCCATTTCCGGGCTGGGTGCCAGCGCCGGATTCAGTTTTCAGCTGCTGGCCAGGGGCGGCCAGGACCCCCAGGAACTGTTCGGCATGGCCCTGGGCCTGATGATGGCCGCCAACCAGAACCCGGTGCTTGACGGGGTGTTCACCACCTATACGGCAGATACCCCCCAGATATTCGTGGATGTGGACCGGACCCGTGCCCAGTATCTCAAAGTGCCGGTTTCCCGCATCTTCTCCACGCTCCAGGCCCATCTGGGATCTTCCTATGTCAACGACTTCAATTTAGGAGGCCGGACCTACCAGGTGAAAATCCAGGCGGACGGCGTTTACAGGGACACGGCCGAAGACATCGAACACCTTTATGTGCGCAGCAATGACGGGAAAATGATTCCCCTCACCAGCCTGGTGACCCTGCGCACCGTGCTGGGACCCCAGCTGATCAAGCGGTACAACCAGTTTGCCAGCGCGGATTTCAACGGCAACGCCGCCCCGGGATATTCATCCGGCCAGGCCATGGAAGCCATGGAAAAAACAGCGGCCGAGGTGCTGGCCCCGGGGTTTGATTATGAATGGTCAGCCCTGTCCTATCAGGAAAAAACCACGGGAAACGAGGTGGTGTGGCTGTTCGCCCTGGCCCTGGTGTTTGCCTACCTGTTTCTGGTGGCCCAGTACGAAAGCTGGAACCTGCCGCTCTCCATTATTCTGACCATCCCGGTGGGGACCCTGGGTGCCCTGGCCGGGCTCTGGCTGCTGGGAATGCCCTTGTCCATCTATGCCCAGATCGGGCTGGTGCTCCTGGTGGGACTGGCCGCCAAAAACGCCATCCTCATTGTGGAGTTCGCCCGAAACCAGCGCCGGGACGGACTGTCCATTGCCGAGGCCGCCGTGACCGGCGGAGCCATCCGTTTCCGGCCCGTGCTCATGACCTCCCTGACCTTTATCTTCGGTCTGGTGCCCATGCTCATCGCCACCGGGGCCGGGGCCGGCAGCCGCCGGGCCATCGGCACGGCCGTGTTTTCCGGCATGTGCGTAGCCACCTTTTTCGGCATTTTCCTGATTCCGGCCCTGTACTATATTTTCCAGACCATCAGCGAAAAAGGCCGGGCACGGCGGGAAAGAAACAACGCCCGGTAAAAACGTCAGCTTCTGCCACCGCTCCAGTGAAGCCGGGTTTTGAGCACCCGGTAATAGGAATCCGGTTCAAACGAGATCATCTGCACGGCATGGGGGCTTTTGGACACGAATATCCGGTCTCTGGGGTCCATGTCATACCCTTCCTGGCCGTCCAGGGTCAGGACAATGTCCTCCGGGCTGTCTTCCAGACGGATCTCGATGGATGTGGTGTCCGGGATGAGCAGGGGCCGGTTGGTCAGCGTGAAAGGGCAGATCGGGGTCAGAATGATGGACGGCACCGCCGGATGCACCACGGGTCCGCCCGCGGCCAGGGAATAGGCCGTGGACCCGGTGGGGGTGGCCACGATCAGTCCGTCGGCCCGGAACGTGGTCAGATATACATCATCCAGGTACACGGCACAGGAGGCCAGCCGGGACAGGGCTGATTTGTTGATCACCATGTCGTTGAGCACATCCTCGTTGGCCAGCACCGTGTCCCCGCGGACCAGCCGAATGTTGAGCCGGGCCCGCTCATGGATCCGATATTCCCCTTTGAACACCTTTGCCAGCACTTCCTGCAGATGCGCCTCCAGGGTAATGGCCAGAAATCCCACTTCTCCGAATTTCACCCCCAGCAGGGGAATGGTTCTTGTCCCCACCAGCCGGGCCGCACTCAAAAACGTGCCGTCCCCCCCCAGCACCAGAATACAGATCAGATCATCGGGCAGACGGGAAAGGTCGTGGTTCAGTATCACGCACCGGTCCCCAAGCTGCCGGGCCAGCGTGTTGGCCGTCCGCCAGGCGTCTTCCTGATGTTTTACAAAAATGCCGATACGGGTGTGTCTGTTTTCGTGTGTCATAGATTCCTGCTCAATGGGCCAGTGCCCAGTTTTCACCGGTGCCGAAGTTGACCTTCAGCGGCACCTTCAGCGGGTGGACATTTTCCATGATATTCCGGGCCAGATCCATCAGGTCGGAGGCTTCCTCCTTCGGCACATCAAAAATGATCTCGTCATGCACCGACAGAATCATTCTGGATCGCATGCCTTTTTCTTCCAGGGCCCGGGCCATCCGGATCATGGCCAGCTTGATCAGGTCCGCCGCACTGCCCTGAATCGGGGTGTTGATGGCGGCCCGTTCGGCAAAATGGCGCTGGTTGGCGTTGGCCGCATTGATATCCGGCAGTTTGCGTTTGCGGCCGAACAGGGTAAAGGTCTCCCCGGTTTCCCGGGTCCGGGCGATAGTGGTGTCGATAAACCGCTTCACCCCGGCGTACCGGTTGAAATAATGGTCAATATAGGTTTCCGCCATTTTCCGGCTGATGTTGAGCTCATTGGCCAGGCGGAACGCGCTCATGCCGTAGATGATGCCGAAATTGATGGCCTTGGCCTGGCTGCGCAGCTCATCGGTGACAAACCCGGGCAGCACCTGGAACACCTCCACGGCCGTGCGGGTGTGAATGTCCTCGTCATCTTGGAACGCCTGGATCAGGATGTCATCTTCCGCGCAATGGGCCAGAATGCGCAGCTCGATCTGGGAATAATCCGCCGACACCAGGGTGCACCCGTCCGCCGGAATAAAGGTTTCCCGGATTTTTCTGCCTTCGGGCTTGCGGATGGGGATGTTCTGAAGATTGGGATTGGAGCTGGACAGCCTGCCCGTGGCCGTGATGGTCTGGTTGAATGAGGTGTGAATCCGGCCGGTATCCGCATGGATCAGTTCAGCCAGGGCATCCGCATATGTGGATTTCAGCTTGCCCAGGGTCCGGTACCGGAGCAGTTTTTCCGGCAGCGGGTGAACGCCCGCCAGCTTTGTCAGCACTTCCACATCCGTTGAATACCCGGTTTTTTTCCGGGTTTTTTTCACGGATGTGAGCCCGAGCTTCTCAAACAGGATCACGCCCAGCTGCTGGGAGGAATTGATGTTAAAGGTTTCCCCGGCCAGGTCGTAGATCTCCTGCTCCAGCTGGCTCATTTCGGTGGCAAATGTTTCGGACAGCCGGGCCAGGGCGGTTCTGTCCACCCGGAATCCGGTCATCTCCATGTCCGCCAGGACCGGGAGCAGGGGAACCTCGATGGTTGCCATCAACTCCGACAGTTCCTGGTCTTTCAGCTGTCCGGACAGCCGTTCATACGCCATGAACGTGAGGTCCGCATCCTCGGCCGCGTAAAACACCGCGTCTTTGGCCGGCACATCCTGGAACCCGATCTGGTCTTTTCCCTTGCCGGTCACCTCTTCATAGGACACCATTTTATATCCGAACAGGTCCATGGCGATCTGGTCCAGGCCGTGTCCCCGGCGGGTGGGATTGAGCAGGTAAGAGGCGATCATGCTGTCAAACACCACGCCTTTCAGCGGCATGCCGTACCGGGCCAGAACGATCATGTCGTATTTGATGTTCTGCCCGGCCTTGGGACGGTCCGGGTCCGCCAGAACCGGTCCCAGAATCCGCAGCACTTCCGGTTTTTGAATCTGCGGGGTGCCGTCGGTATGGCCCAGCGGGATATAGAACCCGGTGTCGGGTTTGCAGGACACACTGATCCCCACGAGATCGGCGGCCATGGGATCGATGGCCGTGGTTTCCGTGTCAATGGCGAACAGGTCTGCCGATGCCAGGGTTTGAACCAGTTGTTCCAGTTGCAGGGTATCCGTGATCATCTGGTAGTCTTTTTTCCCGGGATCCTGCTTTTCCGCAAATTCCCGGACCAGGGTCTTGAATTCCAGTTCCTGGAACAGCGCAAACGCCCTGGCATTGTCAAAGGGGTTGAGCCTGAAATCCTCGATGGACCCGGTCACATCGACATGACAGTCAATGGTGGCCAGGTCCCGGCTCAGCAGCACCTTTTCCCTGCCGGCGCTCAGGTTTTCATGCAGTTTTTTCTTTGACGCCACCTGATCCAGGTTTTTGTACAGATTGTCAATGGACCCGAACTGTGCCACCAGATTGATGGCGGTTTTGGGTCCCACCCCCTTGACCCCGGGAATATTGTCCGAGGTGTCCCCGGCCAGGCCCAGGACATCGACATACTGCTGCGGGGCAATGCCCATGTCCGCCTCGACTTTGGCCCGGTCCAGGACCGTGTCCTTCATGGGATCCCACAGGATGCAGTCATCCGTGATCAGCTGGATGAAATCCTTGTCCCCGGTGACCATCACCACCTTGAATCCCTGTTCCCGGGCGATTCTGGCATAGGTGCCCACGAGATCGTCCGCCTCGTATCCGGATTTCTGGACCATGGGAATGTTCAGGGTGGCGATCATGCGGTGGACGTCCGGAATCTGCACGGCCATGTCATCGGGCATGGGCGGCCGGTTGGCTTTGTAGTCGGCATATTTTTCATGCCGGAAGGTCGGGCCTTTGACATCGAAAAACACGGCCGCATAAGCGGGATTCTTTTCCCGGATCAGTTTCATCAGGATCCGGGTGACCCCGTAGGTGGCATTGGTGGGATGGCCGCCTGCCGTACTCAGGTGCTGAATGGCATGATACGCCCGGTACAGGAACGCGCTGCCGTCGATGAGAAAGACTGTTTCCGGGGATGCGGTCATAGGTACCTGCCTTTTTGGATATTGCAGTTTTTTTCAATAAAAGGCATATATACTATCTTTTAACGGAAAGGAGAAGCACAGATTTGCCATGACCGATGACACCCAGGCCTCCCGGCGGCGGAAACGCCGGGACAAACGGATTCAGAACAGCCGCCGCCAGTGCCACTGCTGCTTTCAGACCTTCATGTTCTGCTGGCGGTGCCGGTGCGGATTCGCCATCTGCCAGGCCTGCATGCATGAAAACGCCTGGGGCATGACCTGCAACGGCATCACCTGGACCTGCCCGGACTGCGGGGCCCAGAACGGCTACGGCAACCAATGACAGGCAATACAGGCAAAAGGAGGACACCCCCATGCCGACCACTTTCAAAATCGGAACCCTCATCTCCGGAGGCGGTACCAATCTCCAGGCCATTATAGATGCCTGCAAAGACGACCGCATCCCGGCAAAAATCATGTTCACCGGATCAGACACCCCCGGGGTCCGGGGACTGGACCGGGCAACACAGGCCGGCATCGCCACCTTTGTGGTGGATTACCGGCAGATCATCAACGCCTGCCGGGACAACGGCATCGCCCCGAACGATCTGCCGGATGACTTCAACCTGGCCGAGGTGACGGCCAAACAGAAACTCATGGACCCGAAAGACGAGCGCACCCGGTTTTTCCTGGAGTCCCGGGCCATGGCGGAAAAAAAGCTTCTGGCCCACATCCTTCCCTATGAAATCGACCTGCTGGTCCTGGCCGGGTTCATGCGGGTGCTGACTCCCTATTTCATCGACCGCATCAACACGGTGCCCGGACAGCACCGGATCATGAACATCCACCCGGCCCTGCTCCCGGCATTTCCCGGCACCGACGGATATGGCGACACCTTCCGGTACGGCTGCAAGGTCGGCGGCTGCACCGTGCATTTCATCGATTACGGGGAGGACACCGGCCCGATCATCGGCCAGAAAGCCTTTGAGATCGAAGACACCGACACCCTGGAAGACGTCAAGCGAAAAGGACTGGAAAAAGAGTGGGAACTCTACCCGGAATGCATCCGTAAATTCGCAGAGTAGAACGGGTAGAGTAGAGCACTGATTC
>NPIF01000228.1_pt1 | contig 227851 bp, 230 predicted proteins | sample 8637461 | NCBI WGS metagenome assembly NPIF01 (sample SAMN07420641, study PRJNA396082) | bioreactor metagenome | isolation source: sample BR12 brine-fed electro-methanogenic bioreactor BR | place: Japan: Kochi | collected 2016-12-09 | reverse complement strand
GCACCGAAGAAGGCCGCGCCGAAGAAGGCCGCGCCGAAGAAGGCCGCGCCGAAGAGAGCGGCACCGAAGCGGCGCTGACCCCCGCCACGCCTGGCATCCCGTGCCCGACGCGGGATGCCGCTCCATTCCAGGCCGGCCCTTGCTCCTGTGGGAGCAAGGCCAACGGCCTCGTGCAGAAATCAACGGTCCGGATATCGGCGCCGTTCATTCCCGCCATGCATGGGGTATGATTCCAGCGAACGCGATGGACGTTGCGGCGGGCGGTTCGCCCCGCCAGCGCGCCGACGGCCGTTGATGGATCGCTTCCTGGTGGCAATGGGCCCGGCCGATGCCTGCCGCGGCGGGAACTCTGCAGCGTCCCGCTTGCCAAACGGACAGTCGGATGAGGGCCTGTAGCCGGATGTCGTCCCCGCACGAAGCGCACCCCGTTCCGTGACGAACCGGACGGGTGCGTGGGGAGGGTTCGGTCGGTTCTCACCGCCCGGTCCCGCCTCTCTATCCGAGGTTGTTCATGCTGCGACTGCTCTATACCTGTCTCGAGATCATGTGGTTCCGCCGTGGTCCCGAGGATATGCCCGGCGACCTGCGCTGGACCGTTGCCACGATGGCCGCCTACGCCGCGGTGGGCTATCCCCTGTCGGCCATCAGCCTCCCGCCCTTCACGGCGGTGCTCCAGGTGTTGGTGGATCTCCTGCTGCTGGTGGCCTTCGTGCAGATCGTCCTGCGCTGGCGGGGGCTGATCAATCGACTGCCGCAGACGCTCACCGCCCTGGCCGGGACCGGCATCCTGTTCACGATATTCGCCCTGCCGGCCATGGCCTCACTGGACACCATCGGGAAGAGCGGCGGTGACGCATCGATTCCGGCGCTCATCGTGATCGTGCTCATGTTCTGGAACCTGGCGGTCCTGGTGCATGTCATGCGGCGAACCCTCGAGGTGACGCCGGGTCGGGCGATGTGGTTGTCGCTGGCCTATTTCGTGGTGAGTTTCGTGGTGATGTCGGTCCTCTTCCCGCCGACTGCCTGATTGGCGGAGACTTCTCTTGCACGTACACATCCTGGGTATCTGCGGTACTTTCATGGGCGGCCTGGCGCGCCTGGCCCGTGAGCTTGGCCACACCGTGACCGGCTCGGATGCCGGGGTCTACCCGCCCATGAGCACCCAGCTGCGCGAAGCGGGCATCGCCATCCGCGAGGGCTACGCGGCCGCCAACCTCGACCCGGCGCCCGACTGCGTGGTGGTGGGCAACGCGCTTTCGCGCGGCAATCCGGAGGTGGAGGCGGTGCTCGATCGCGGCCTGCCCTACACCTCGGGGCCGCAGTGGCTGGCCGAACAGGTGCTCGCCGGGCGCTGGGTGCTGGCGGTGGCGGGCACTCACGGCAAGACCACCACCGCCAGCATGCTGGCCTGGATCCTGGAGTACGCGGGCATGGCGCCCGGGTTCCTGATCGGCGGCGTGCCCGCGAATTTCGGGGTCACCGCGCGCCTGGGTGAGACGCCGTTCTTCGTGGTGGAGGCCGATGAGTACGACAGCGCCTTTTTCGACAAGCGCTCCAAGTTCGTCCACTACCGGCCGCGTACCGCGGTGCTCAACAACCTGGAATTCGATCACGCCGATATCTTTCCCGACCTGGCTGCCATCCAACGCCAGTTCCACCACCTGGTGCGGACGGTTCCCGGCAGCGGGCTCATCATCGCGCCCAACGACGAGCCGGCCCTGGACGAGGTGCTGGCGCAGGGCTGCTGGAGCCCGGTGGAGTTGCTCGGCGGCCCCGGCGCCTTGTGGCGGGCGGAGGGTGGTGCGGCTGACGGCAGCGCCTTCGACGTGATGTGCGGCACCGAGCGGGTGGGCCGGGTGGAGTGGGGCATGCTGGGGCGGCACAACGTCCGCAACGCCCTCGCCGCCATCGCGGCGGCCCGCCACGCGGGGGTCCCGGCGCACCATGCCGTGGCGGCTCTCGGGGAGTTCCGGGGCGTGGCCCGGCGCATGCAGGTGCGCGGCGAGGCGGGCGGCGTGACCGTGTACGACGATTTCGCCCACCACCCCACGGCCATCGCCACCACCCTGGAGGGGCTGCGCCGGCGCGTGGACGGGGCCCGTATCCTGGCGGTGCTCGAGCCGCGCTCCAATACCATGCGCATGGGCGTGCACCGGGAGCGGCTGGCGCCCGCGCTGGCCGCGGCCGACCGGGTCTACCTGTTCCAGCCGCCCGGGCTGGGCTGGGATATCGAGACCGTGGCCGGGGCGCTGGGAGGCCGTGCGGCCGTCTATGCCGAGCTGCAGGGCCTGGTCGACGCGGTGCTGGCCGAGGCCCGCAGCGGAGACCACGTGCTGGTGATGAGCAACGGCGCCTTCGGCGGTATCCATGAGCGGCTGCTGGCGGCCCTGGCGGAGGGAGGTGGCGATGACCCGGCCCACTGAGCCGCGCCACGCGGTGGCCCTGGCCATGACCGGGGCCTCTGGCGCGCCCTACGGATTGCGGCTGCTGGAGTGCCTGATCCGGGCCGGGCGCCCGGTCTACCTGATGGTTTCCGCCCCGGCGCAGGTGGTGCTGGCCACGGAAACCGATCTGCAGGTCCCGGGGCGGCCCGAGGCGATGGAGGCGTTCCTGGCGGAGCGCTACGCCGCCGCGCCCGGGCAGCTGCGGGTGTTCGGCCGCGAGCAGTGGACCGCACCGGTGGCCAGCGGTTCGGCCGGGGTGCCGGCGATGGTCGTGTGTCCCTGCTCCACCGGGACGCTCTCCGCCATCGCCACGGGCGCCAGCAACAACCTCATCGAGCGGGCCGCCGACGTGATGCTCAAGGAAGGCCGGCGACTCATCCTCGTCCCGCGCGAAACTCCGCTGTCGGCCATCCACCTGGAGCACATGCTCAAGCTCGCCCGCCTGGGCGTGACCATCCTTCCGGCCAGTCCCGGCTTCTACCACCATCCGCAGCGGGTGGAGGACCTGGTGGATTTCGTCGTGGCCCGGATCCTCGACCAGCTCGGCATCGAGCAGGCCCTGGCGCCACGCTGGGGCTACGGCAGCGAATAGCCACCCGCTTCACCCCCAGGGCGCCAGGACCTGAAAAGGGCCCGGACGCCCTCCGTTTGCGGTGCCGGCCTGTCCCTCTCCGATGTCCGGGGGGGCGGCCATGCAGTGCCGGGGCTTATCCCTGCGGCGGGGGCGGCGGGACCCGGGGCGCCGTCTCCGGTGCCGCCGGCCGGCCCGGGAACACCTCGCGATAGCTCTGGTAGACCGCGCCCACACCCACCGGGATCAGCACCAGGAAGCCCAGCGCCAGGGGAATGGCGGCCAGGAACGCCAGGACGATGAAGAGGATGCCGAACAGCAGCAGCGGCACGATGTTGCGCAGGCAGCCGCCGATGCTGGCCTTCATGGCGTCCACGGGCGCCATGCCCTCGAGCATCACCAGCGGCGTGGCGTAGAACAGCGCCATGGCCACCACCAGGTTGATGGCCAGGATGACCAGCAATCCCAGCAGGCCGAGACCGGACATGGCGCCCGCGGCCATGCCGGGACCACCCTCACCCATCATGTGGGTGCCGTACATGCCGCCGAACATCAGTCCGCCGCCCAGCAACAGCGCCAGCAGCGCGCCGGCCAGGGTGATGGCGCCGAGCACCAGCATCGGGCCGGTGCGCCCGGAGTCGCGGAATGCCTGGAACAGGTGGGCCACCTCCAGGGGCTCGCCCGCTTCCAGGCGGGCACAGCCGTAGAGCAGCCCGCCGAACAGCGCCGGGCCCAGCAGGGCGTTGATCAGCCCGCCGAGGAGGGGGATCAGGCCGAGCACCACGCTGATGGCCATGTAGATGACGACGAGCAGGATCCAGATGCCGGGATTGCGCATGAAGAACCGCCAGCCATTGCCGTACCAGCCCCAACCCCGTTCGGCGGAGACGTGTTCCGCTTCCATGTCAGTCCCTCCCTGCAGTGGTTACCTGTCTGTTTTTCGAAAGTTAAGTTACTCCGCGCCGCTCGGAGCGGTCAATGCGCTCTCGCGCAGCCGCAGCAGTGGCGGTTCATCCCCGCCGGGCGGTTGCGCCCAGAGCAGCTCGGTGTCCGCCAGTTCGCGCGCCAGGGCGGCGACCGGCATGGTGAAGTCGGCCTCGGTGCGCGCGACGGTGAACAGGGGCAGGGAACGGTCGGCGTACTGGGTGGCCACGTTGCCCACCCACAGGGGAACATCCCCCGGCTGCAGCACCACGTCGGCCGGCCACAGCCGCAGGACGCGCCGCCGATCGTGGTCCAGGTCCCGGAGCATCACCAGTTCCCCGTGGCGGTCGTCGTGCACCTGGGGCAGCACTGGCAGCTGTTCGATGGCGGGATCGGGAATCAGCCAGCGCAGCGGGGTGCCGATGCCGGTGTCCGGGGCGGCGTGCCAGCCGTGGGCCGCGAGGCGGCCGCGGATGGCCGTCAACCCGCCGGCCCACTGGAGCGTGAGGGGATGCTCCGGCCGCCCCTCGATGTCGATGCGGTAGCGGGGCAGCCCGGACAGGCGGCCAGCCCACCAGTCGGCCGCCGTGGCCGTGCGCACGGGATGCCGCGGTGCGTAGGTCCGCAGATCCCCGGCCAGGCTGCGCTCCACGTGCCAGAGGCCCGCCACCCCCAGGACCAGGATCGAGACCGTCACCAGCCCGGCCAGGGAGACCGCCGGCGCCGGATGGCGGCGGTAGGCGATGCCCAGCAGTGCGACCCAGGCCAGCCCCAGGGCCATCCCGCCGAGCACGTCGGAGAACCAGTGCACCCCCAGGTAGAGCCGGCTCAGGGCGATGGCGAGGGCCGACAGTCCGCCGGCCGCATAGGCGATCCAGCGCCGGGCGGGTGGCAGCTCGCGGGCCACCAGCACGGCCAGAAAGCCGAGGATCACCATGCTGGCCGTGGTGTGCCCGGAAGGGAAGGAGAAGCCGTCCACCGCCGCCGCGGCCGGCCGCGGCTCCTGCACCGCCCACTTCATCAGCGTTGGCACCACCGCGGCGAAGAGCCCCGCTCCGAGCCAGTGGCCGAGGGCCAGCCAGCGCCGCTGCAGTCCGAGCCAGGCCGCCACCCCGAGGAGCAGGGCGGTGAGCACCTCGGCGTCCCCCAGTTCGGTGATGACCACCAGCACCTGGTCGGCCCAGGGGGTGCGCAGCCCCTGGGCGAGGTGGTAGACACGGTCGTTGAGGGTGGCCAGTTCCACGCCGCCCGCCACCTCCGCCAGCACCCAGACGAAGACCCAGCCGGCCGCGACCAGGACCCCCGCGAACAGCAGCAGGGCCCGGCTCTCGGGATGGCGCGGATCCACCAGTGCCGCGGTGAGGTGGCCCAGGACCGGGTGGCGGTCGCTCCAGGCCAGTGCCCGGTCGATGATCCGCCCGGTGCGGGGCTGGAGATAGAGGAAGACGCGGCGCACCAGCCAGCCGGAGAGCCACAGCACCGCCACCGCCGTCACCAGCAGCACCGCCAGTCGCGTGGCCACCTCGGCGGCCAGATCCAGGGAGGCGCCGAAGATGACGCCGGGCAGCAGGTAGGCGGGCGCCCAGGCCAGCGCCGAGAGGATGTTGACCAGGAAGAAGCGCGACGCGGGCATGTCCAGCATTCCCGCCACCAGTGGTATCACCGGCCGGATGGGCCCCACGAACCGGCCCAGAAGTACGCTCTTGCCGCCATGGCGGCGGAAGAACGCCTCGCCGCGGGCGAGCAGTCCCGGCCGGCTGCGGAATGGCCATCTTTCCCGCAGCTGGCCGTGGTAGCGGCGTCCCAGCCAGTAGCTCAGGCCGTCGCCGGCCACCGCGCCGGTGAAGGCCCAGGCGAGCGTGGCGGCGAGATCCATCGCGCCGGTGGAGACCAGGGCGCCGATGCCGAACATCAGCACCACGCCCGGAACGAACAGCCCGACGATGGCCAGCGACTCGCCCATGGCGATGGCGAACACCGCCAGCCCCGCGAGCGTCGGGTGGGCGCTGAGCCAGTGGAGCAGAGGCTGGAGAAGGGCGCTATCCATGGGCACTGAGGAGTGTCGGGTGACCAAGGATCGCACACTCCGGAGGTTTTGTGATGATCGAATCCGGGCGGGGCGGCTTCACAATTTCCGACTATTGGGCTAGACATTCCAGTGTGGCGTTTCACGCCCGGAGGCACTTTCTGCGTACCACCGCCCGGTCAGGTGCAAGGCGCGGTTGCGCAGGAAGGCCCCTTTTCGGCCAAGCGCAACGCCGCGGAGGGCCGGCCAGCGGCCCGCCCGCAGGGAGCCTGCCGAAAACGCCATGACGGCGTTGCAGCGCTGGACAAGGGCCAGGGGCCATTGCCTGTGCGCCGCGCCTTGCCCTGACGTTTTCGGAGGCTCTGCAAGCATCTCCACGCGTGAACCACTACACTGGGTGGCGCACGGCCGTATCCGGGATACAGCCGGAGCACTGCAGGGATAGAGGCGGCCTGCCGCCAGGGAAGCCCGCCATGCTCCCCGTGACCGGATTCCGGAATGGCAACATCCGCCAGGCCCACCTATCTCGCAGCCACATCCCGGCCAGCCGCCGGGCGGGAGACAACCGAGGCGGTCCCCAGGCAGGACCGCACGCTACTTTAACGATGGAGGAATGAACCATGAGCCAGATTCTCAATGAAGTCATGACCGCCAATGCCGAGTACGTCTCCGACTTCGGCGCCAAGGCCGATCTGCCCATGCCGCCGGGCCGGCACTTCGCCATCCTCACCTGCATGGACGCCCGCCTCGACCCGGCCAAGTACGCCGGCCTGTCCGAGGGCGACGCCCACGTGATCCGCAACGCCGGCGGGCGCGCCAGCGATGACGCCATCCGCTCCCTGGTCATCTCCTACAAGCTGCTCGGCACCCGCGAGTGGTTCGTCATCCACCACACCGACTGCGGCATGGAGACCTTCACCGACGACATCATGCGCGGGCTGCTCGCCAGCAGCCTGAAGACCGCCAGCGTGGACGCCAGCGGCTGGCACGACTCCGGTGCAGGTCCCGGCTCCACCGAGGGCAACTACATCGACTGGCTCACCATCAGGGACAATCCCACCAGCGTGGTGGAGGACGTCACCCGGATCCGCAACCACCCCCTGGTGCCCTCCGACATCCCCATCTACGGCTACATCTACGACGTGAAGAGCGGCAGGCTGGTGGAGGTGCCGGAGGCCACGGCGGCGGGTCGGGCCCGCTGATGCTCAGGGCAGTGGGGCGGTCCATGAATCCGCGCAGAGGTGTGGCGTGCTGGGCGTTGATGCTGGCCCTGGCCGGTTGCGTCGACGACAGCGACTCGGGCAAAGGGGCCACCGCCGGCTCCGCGCCCGATCGGATCGATCTGTGCACGATCGTCACCCAGGCGGATGCCTCCGCGCTGTTCGGCAACCCGGCGCGCCCCCAGGCGGGGACGCCGGTGCTGGATCAGAACATGCTGGGCGAGTGCCTCTGGACCTGGGACAGCGGGAGTTCCAACCAGTTGCTGCAGGCCCGGGTCTGGAGCGGCGCGCGCTACTACAGGGCGCCGGCCGACGCCCGGTCTCTCGGTTTCGTCGACAGGGGTTTCATCCAGGTCCATCCCCTGGGGGGGGTTGATGTGGAGTGGGTCCAGACGGGCCGGACCGTCTCCCTGAGCTACAGCAGCGTGGGTCCCGACGTGCCCGGGGCGGCGAACCGCACCGAGGCGGTGGAGGCGCTGGCGCGGAAGCTCAAGGATCGGCTTTGATGAAAGCTCCCCGCCCGGGCTGGAGCCACCGGGCGGGGGGAGTCGATCCGTCGGCCCGATGACGAGGGCGGTGGCGGCCGGTTGCTGTCCTCCCCGGGTGACACGGCGTTAAACTGGGCTCCCACTGGGCAGACAGGCCGTCGATCAGCCGCGTGAAACCCGATACCCGCACCGCCATGGGCGACCTGATCCGCCAGGTTCGCGAGGCGATTCCCTTCGACACCCCCGCGGACATCCTGTGCACGGGGATCTGTCATGGCTGCTCGGTGAAGCTGCTGGAGTACCTGGACCTGGAGCTGACCGAATGGGAGTACCGGCTGGAGGAGGGCGCGCAGCCCACCCTCGGCGACCTGGACCGTCTCGCGAAGACCAGCCGGAAGGTCTACCGTGTGCTGCAGAAGAACGGCCTCGTCACGGAGCGGACCGGCTCCTGAGGCGACATCCCCCGCGCCTGGCCCCGTAATCCCTGCGGTCGTTCCGCACGGCCCTACTCCACCGTCTCCCCGGCCGCCTGCAGGTCGGCGTGGTAGGAGGAGCGCACCATCGGGCCGCTGGCCACGCGGCTGAAGCCCAGTGAGCGTGCCAGTTCGCCCAGCCCGTGGAATTCGTCGGGGGTGACGAAGCGGCGCACCGGCAGGTGGTGGCGGCTGGGCTGGAGATACTGGCCCAGGGTCAGCATCTCCACCCCGTGGGCGCGCAGGTCGCGCAGCACCGCCTCCACCTCGTTCAGCTCCTCGCCCAGGCCGAGCATCAGCCCGGACTTGGTGGGGATCTCCGGGAAGCGGGCCTTGAACCGCTGCAGCAACTCCAGCGACCAGTGGTAGTCGGCGCCGGGCCGGGCCTCGCGGTAGAGGCGCGGGACGGTTTCCAGGTTGTGGTTGAAGACATCGGGCGGGAACCGGCCCAGCGCCTCCAGCGCCACCTCCATGCGGCCGCGGAAATCCGGAACGAGGGTCTCCACCCGGATGCCCGGGCTCCGGTCCCGCACCGCCTGCACGCAGGCGGCGATGTGGGCCGCGCCCCCGTCCGCCAGGTCGTCCCGGTCCACGGAGGTGATGACCACGTAGGAGAGGCCCATGGCGGCCACGGTCCGGCCGAGGTTGCGGGGCTCCTCGGGGTCGAGGGCCTCGGGACGGCCGTGGGCCACGTCGCAGAAGGGGCAGCGGCGGGTGCAGATGTCGCCCATGATCATGAACGTGGCGGTGCCGTGACCGAAGCACTCGCCCAGGTTGGGGCAGGCCGCCTCCTCGCACACGGTATGGAGCTTGTTCTCCCGCAGGATCTTCTTCAGCTGCACGACCTTGGGGCTGCCATGGTGCCGGGCGCGGATCCAGGCGGGCTTGCGCGGCGGCTGCTCGGTGGGCACCACCTTCACCGGGATGCGGGCGGTCTTCGCCGCACCGCGCTCGCGGGTGGGCTCGCGGGTCTTGTCGTCATCGGCCATGCATGTCTCGCTTCTCGGCAGCCCTGCCCGTGCTCCCGGCAGCGGGGACAGAGACAGGGACAACGGGATATTTCCGGTCGGTCAGGATGTTTTGAGCATCGGGGCGGCACAGGGTTCAGTGCCAGTTGCCAGTCACTCCATGGCCACCTCGTCCGCCTCCAGCACCCGGGCCAGGTGGGCGGCGAACTCGTCCGCCACCCGCTCCGGCTCCGCGGGGCCGCCCAGGGCGCTGAGCTGGGTCACCTCCAGGCCCGGGTAGCCGCAGGGGTTGATGCGGCCGAAGGGCTCGAGATCCATGGCCACGTTGAGGCTGAGGCCGTGGTAGCTGCGGCCGTGGCGGATCCGCAGGCCGAGGGCGGCGATCTTGGCCGGGCCCACGTAGACGCCGGGGGCGTCGCGGCGGCCATGGGCCTCGATGCCGTGCGCCGCCAGCAGGCCGATGACCGCCTGCTCCAGCCGTTCCACCAGCTCCCGCACGCCGAGCCCGCGCCGCTTCAGGTCCAGCAGCAGGTAGGCCATCACCTGCCCCGGCCCGTGGTAGGTCACCTGTCCCCCGCGATCCACCCGGATGACCGGGATGGCGCCCGGATCCAGCAGATGCTCGGGCTTGCCCGCCTGGCCGAGGGTGAAGACCGGCGGGTGCTCGGTCAGCCACAGCTCGTCGGGCGTCTCCGGCCCGCGCCCGTCGGTGAAGGCCCGCATCGCCTCCCACGTGGGCCGGTACCCGGTCCGCCCCAGCCGCCGGACGCGGAGCCCGTTCTTCGTGCTCATGGATGACTATTTATCACGTACTGTCTGAGAAATGGGAATTTTCTGGATTCACAGGAAGCAAAAAGATCTGTTTAACCGCAGATTACGCAGATTACACAGATGTATTTCCCGGGTTTTCCGGGTCCGCGGTTCTTGAGGCCGGGTTCGATATGGCGTCGATGGGTGCCGCCAGGGTGACAGGTCGGGAAAACTGGCACCGGTTCACCCCGGAGCAGCCGATGGTTGAAAACAAATCCGCGTAATCTGCGTAATCTGTGGATAAAACTTGTCCTGTAAATCCTGTCTATTAAAAAAGTTTCTCAGAGCACCATCAGCACCCGCTCGTGGCCGCTGAGCTCCTGGTAGACGCGGTCGAGCTGGGCGCGGCTGGTGGCGCGGATGGTCACGGTGACGGAGAGGTAGCGGCCGCCGCTGCTGGGGCGGGTCTGCACGCCGCCCTCGGCCAGGTCATCCACGTGGCGGCGGATGAGCTCCACCACCAGGGCGTCGAAGTCCTCGGCCGCCGCCCCCATCACCTTGATGGGGAAGTCGCAGGGAAACTCCAGCAGGGTCTCGGGGGTGTCGCCCATGGTCCTCCGCCTCGCGTGGTGTCAGGCGGCGCGCCCTTCGCGCAGGGCCGCCTTGTGGTCCTGGTAGAGGCCGATGACGTTGCGCCACACGGGGCCGGGGCTGCCGTCGCCCACGGGCTGACCGTCCAGCCGGGTGACCGGAACCACCTCCTTGGTGGAGCTGGTGACCCAGATCTCCCGGGCGCCGCGCAGCTCGGCCTCGGTGATGGCGGCCTCCCGGTGCGGCAGGCCGTGGCGGGCGCACAGCTCCAGCACCAGGTCCCGGGTAATCCCCGGCAGCAGCTGCGGGCCCAGGGGCGGGGTGACGATGACCCCCTCCAGCACCACGAACAGGTTGCTGGCGGAACCCTCGATGGCGTGCCCGTCGCGAATCAGGATGGCCTCCGCCGCGCCGCTGTCCACCGCCTGCTGGCGCAGCAGCACATTGGGCAGCAGGGTGATGGCCTTGATGTTGCAGTAGGACCAGCGGATGTCGTCCAGGGTGATGGCCGCAACGCCCTCTTCCAGGACCCGTGCCGGTACCGGCGGGATGGGGCTGGTCATGGCGAAGACGGTGGGGCGGACCTCGGCGGGGAAGGCGTGGTCGCGCTTGGGCGCCACGCCGCGGGTCACCTGCAGGTAGACCGAGATGTCGGTATCACCGTCGTTGCGGCGGATGAGCTCCTCCAGGATCCGCGCCCAGGCCTCCCGTTCCAGGGGCGGGCTCATGCGGATGCCCGCCAGGCTCTGCTCCAGGCGCGCCAGGTGCTGCTCCAGGCGCAGAAGACGCCCACCGTAGGCGGGCACCACCTCGTAGACGCCGTCGCCGAACAGGAACCCGCGATCGAGCACCGGCACGTGGGCCTGCTCCGCGGGGAGGAACTCGCCATTGAGATAAACGATGGACATGAATCGATGGTTAACCTGCGCTGCCTGAAGTCATGACGTGACGGGCCGGGATGGAACCGGCCCGACGGTTCGGCGGGCTCCGGGGCGGGTGCCGCCCGGGCCTGCCCTCAATCACCAATCAGCGGGAAACCCCGCCATTCAGCTCCACAAGCGGTAGAAAAGCAGGGTCACCCAGTCCACGAACCGGCGCCAGATGCCACCCTCCTCCACATCCGCCAGGGCCACCAGCGGCGCTTCGGCCACGGGCTGGCCGTTGAGGGAGACGTTCACGGTGCCGTAGCGGGTGCCGCGGGTCACGGGCGCCTCCACATGGTTGTCGATGGTGAGGCTGGCCTGGAGGCTGTCGTACTGGCCGCGGGGAATGGTGACGAACAGATCCCGCTCCAGTCCGACGGGCAGGGTGTCCTGGGCGCCCATCCACAGGCGGTGGTCGGCCAGCGACTGGCCCGCCTGGTAGAGGCGGTGGGTCTCGAAGAAGCGGAAACCGTAGGTGAGCAGGCTCTGGCTCTCGCGGGCGCGGGCCTTCTCGCTGTCGGTGCCCAGGACCACGCTCACCAGGCGCATGCCCTCCTTGAGCGCCGAGGCGGCCAGGCAGTAGCCGGCACTGGAGGTGTGGCCGGTCTTGATGCCGTCCACGGTCTTGTCCCACCACAGCAGGGTGTTGCGGTTGTGCTGGGTGATGTCGTTGTAGGTGAAGTCGCGCTCGGAGTACCAATTGTAGTGGTCCGGGAAGTCGCGGATGAGAGCGATGCTGAGGGTGGCCAGGTCCCGGGCGGTGGTGTAGTGCTCGGGATCGGGCAGGCCGGTGCTGTTGACGAAGTGGGTGTGGCTCATGCCGAGGCGCCGGGCCTGGGCATTCATCATCTCGGCGAAGGCCTCCTCGCTGCCGGCGATGTGCTCGGCGAGCGCGATGCAGGCGTCGTTGCCCGACTGGATGATCACCCCGCGCAGCAGATCCTCCACCGAGACGCTGGTGTTCACCTCCACGAACATGCGCGAGCCTTCGGCGCGCCACGCCTTCTCGCTGATGCGCACCATGTCGGTGAGCTTGAGGTGGCTGTTGCGCAGCTCGTTGGAGACCACGTAGGCGGTCATCATCTTGGTGAGGCTGGCCGGCTCCACCCGCTCGTCGGCGCTGGATTCGGCGATGACCCGCCCGCTGTCGTAGTCCTGCAGGATATAGGCCTTGGCGGCGATGCTCGGCGCCGAGGGGATGGGCGTGGCGGCCCACAACGGCTGCGCCAGGAGCACCAGCAGGGTGGCGGCCAGCCAGCGGTACCGGGCGGAAAGCAGGGCGTGGGCAATCCAGTGCATCGCGACCCTCTCAGCAGTGGTTGGGTTGACAGGAATCATCCAGAGGCGCGGAAGCGCCCGGAAACGGGCGTTTTCGCGCAGGAGGCCGTTTCCACGGCCATCGGTCAGGTCGGGTATTCTACTCCCTGACGGCGGAGTTGTGCCAACCGCCTACTCCACCACCACGTGGGGCGACTCGAGGCCCAGCGCCGCGACCCGGGCGCTGAGCCGGTCCACGTCCGCCACCGAGCCGAGCGGCCCGATGCGGACCCGGTAGAGGGTGCGCGCACCGCTCTGGGCGGGGTGGATGCGGATGTCGGTGCCGAGCCGGTCGGCCAGCCGCCGGGCCAGGCTGTTGGCGTTGCCGCGATCGGCGAAGGCGCCCACCTGCAGGTACACCTGCGGATCGCCGGCCGCCGCGGGCGCGGCCCGGGCCGCCGGGATGAATCCGGCGCCCGGGGGCTCCGCTGGCGGCGGCGGGGCGGGATCGTTGCGGGCCACGCGCGTGACCGGCGTCTCCCCGTCCGGATTCAGCACCCGCACCTCCACCAGGCCGGTACCCTCGGCGATGATGTCCAGCTTCTTCGCCGCCACGTAGGAGAGGTCGATGATGCGGTTGTCCACGAACGGCCCGCGGTCGTTGATGCGCACCACCACCGAGCGGCCGTTGCGCAGGTTGGTCACCCGGGCATAGGTGGGCAGCGGCAGGGTCTTGTGCGCCGCGGTCATGGTGTACATGTCGTAGGGTTCGCGGGTGGAGGTGAGGCGGCCGTGGAACTTGCTGCCGTACCAGGAGGCGATGCCCCGCTCCACGTAGCCGGCATCGGTGTCCATGACGCGGTAGCGGCGGCCGTCGACCACGTAGCTGTCGGGATTGCCGTAGCGGCTGCGCGGCTCGGCGCGGGGCACCGCGTCGGGAATGGCGCTGATGTCCACGTCGCTGCGGGGCGGTCCGTCGGACAGCGGCCCCCGCGGGGCGCCGGGACCGGCGCAGGCGCCGAGGAGAACGGGCAGCAGCAACAGTGCGATGCGGGCGTACAGGGCCGGCTGGAGGCGGGGTCTCATCGCGGGGTCTCCCCCCTGGCGCGGGCTTCCCGCAGCGCCTCGCTCAGCTGGTAGACGGCCATGGCGTAGAGCGGGCTGCGGTTGTAGCGGGTGATGACGTAGAAATTGGTGAGCCCCACCCAGTACTCAGGGCCGTTCTCCTGCTCCAGGGTGATGAGGGTGGCCGGCGCCGCGCCGGGGAGGGCGGTGGCGGGCTCGACCCCGGCGGCACGCAGATCCGCCACCGTGTGGGTGGGTTTCAGCCGCTCGCCCGCCAGCGCCGGCGCGGGCTCGCCGCTGACCTGCGCCGGTACCGCCACGGCCTCGCCGGTGCGCCAGCCGTGCTCGCGGAAGTAGTTGGCCACGCTGCCGATGGCATCGGCGTTGCTGCCGAGCAGGTCGCGGCGGCCGTCGCCGTCGAAGTCAACGGCGTAGTGGCGGTAGCTGCTGGAGATGAACTGGCCCTTGCCCATGGCACCGGCGTAGGAACCGGTGACGCTCTGGGGGTCGAGCCCCTCCTCGCGCGCCAGCAGCAGGAACTCGCCCAGCTCGCTGCGGAAGAAGGCGGCACGGGGCGGGTAGTGGAAGCCGAGGGTCACCAGGGCGTCGAGCACCCGGTGGCGGCCGGTGATGCGGCCGTAGCTGGTCTCCACGCCGATGATGGCGGTGATGATCGCCGGCGGGACCCCGTACTGCGCCTCGGCGCGTTCGAGCAGCGCGGCGTTCGCGCTCCAGAACGCGACCCCGTCGCGGATGCGGTCGGCGGTGAGGAATATGGGCCGGTAGCGGTACCAGGGCTTGGCCTCGGCGGGCCGGGTCATGGCGGCGAGGATGTCCTCGCGCACGTCGGCGCTGTCGATGAGCGCGGCGACTTCGTCGCGGTCGAAGCCGTAGGCCCGGGCGAGCTCGTCCACGAACACGGCGATCTGGGCCCGGACCTCCTCGGCGGGCACCTCCGGCACCGGGGGGCGCTCCGGGGCGGCGGCCGCGGGCGCCTTCTCCGCGCTGCCGGTGCCGGCGCAGGCGCCGATGAGGGAGGAGAGCAGCACGGCGGCGGTCAGGGAGAGTCGGCGATGGGCGCCCGGCATGGTATCAGGCTCCTGGAAGGCTGAATCGGAGCCGGTCCCGGCGGAATCCGGGTTGCCGGCTGTTTACAGGAGGATAAATCAACGCCAATCTGAAGCCAAGACAATCAGTTATCAGTGAACGCTGATGAATGGCTTGAGATTGATGCCGCGGCCGGCGCCCCCGGCGCTGTCCCAATGGCCGCACCGGGCCGCCTCAGCCGGCCAGGAGCTTGCGGTGGGTATGGATGGACATGAGGATGCCGAATCCGGCCATCAGGGTCACCAGCGACGTGCCGCCGTAGCTGATGAGCGGCAGCGGCACACCCACCACGGGCAGCAGCCCGATGACCATGCCCATGTTGACGAACAGATAGACGAAGAAGGTCAGGACCAGGCTGCCGCCCACCAGGCGCCCGAAGCTGTCCTGGGCCTGGAGGGCTATCCACAGCCCGCGGTAGACCACGTAGAGAAACACCGCCAGCAGGAGCAGCGCGCCCAGCATCCCGAACTCCTCACCGTAGACGGCGAAGATGAAGTCGGTGGAGCGCTCGGGCAGGAAATCCAGGTGGGACTGGGTGCCGTTGAGCCAGCCCTTGCCGTACAGGCCGCCGGAGCCCACCGCGATCTTCGACTGGATGATGTGGTAGCCGGTACCCAGTGGGTCGCGCTCCGGGTCCAGCAGGGTCAGCACCCGCTGGCGCTGGTAGTCGTGCATGAACATCCACAGCACCGGCGCCAGGGCCGCGGCCAGCAGGGCGAAGCCGCCCACCAGGCGCCAGCGCAGGCCCGCCAGGAGCACGACGAACACCCCGGAGCTGGCCACCAGGAGGGCGGTGCCGAGATCCGGCTGGCGGGCGATGAGCGCCACCGGCAGGGCGATGGCCACGCCGGCCTGGACCAGGGAGCGCCAGTCCGGCGGCAGGGTGTGATTGCTGAGCAGGCGCGCCACCATCAGCGGCAGGGCGATCTTCATTATCTCCGAGGGCTGGAACCGGAACAGGCCCAGATCGAGCCAGCGCTGGGCGCCCTTGCCCACGTCGCCCGCCACCTCCACCAGCACCAGCAGCAGCAGCCCGAGCCCGTAGAGCCATGGTGTCCAGTGGCGGTACTGGTGCGGCGGCACCTGGGCCAGGGCGAACATCACCCCCAGGGCCAGCCCGAGGCGCAGGCCCTGGCGCACCAGCAGGCCGGAGTCCTGGCCGCCGGCGCTGTAGAGCACCACGAGACTGATGCCGGCCAGCAGGATGAGCCCCCCGAGCAGCGGCAGGTCCAGGTGCAGCCGCTCGCTGAGGGTGCGCCGGTGCATGGAGCTGCTGGCGCTGCCGAGATGGCGTACGGACTGCGACTCGATCATTGCGGCAGGCTCTCCATGTAGTAGTCCATGACCGCCCGGGCCAGGGGCGCGGCGACGGAGCCGCCGTGACCGCCATTCTCCACGACGACCGCCACGGCGATGCGCGGGTCCGCCACCGGGGCGAACCCCACGAACAGGGCGTGGTCGCGCAGGCGCAGGGCCACCTCCTCCTCCACGTATTTCTCGTCCTGCTTGATGCCGAATACCTGGGCGGTGCCGGTCTTGCCGGCGATGGGGTAGGGGGCGCCGTCGCCGATGCGCCGGGCGGTGCCGCGGTCACTGTGCACCACCGCCTCCATGGCGGCGATGACCATCTCCCAGTTGGCGGGGTTGTGCAGGGCCAGCGGCGGATGGGGGCGGGGCGGCTGCAGATGGGTCTCCCCGTCCGGGTCCTGGATGGCGTGCACCAGCCGCGGCGTCATGCCGCGGCCGCGGCTGGCCAGGGTGGCGGTGGCGTTGGCCAGCTGCAGGGGGGTGGTGAGCATGAAGCCCTGGCCGATGGCGGTGATCAGCGTCTCCCCCGGGTACCAGGGCTGGCCGCGGGCGCCCCGTTTCCAGGTGCGCGAGGGCAGCAGCCCCGGCAGCTCCTCGTCCATGTCGATGCCGGTCTCCTGGCCGAGACTGAAACCGCTCAGGAATTCGTGCATGCGGTCGATGCCCAGCTTGAAGCCGAGATCGTAGAAATAGGTGTCGCAGGACTCCACGATGGCCTTGCGCATGTTGGTCAGGCCGTGGCCCCAGCGCTTCCAGTCGCGGTACTTGTGGCTGTCGCCCTTGAGCTGGTACCAGCCGGGATCGAAGATGGAGAACTCCGGAGTGGTCACGCCGTACTCCAGGCCGGTCAGGGCGATGAATGGCTTGATGGTGGAGCCGGGGGGGTACTGGCCGCGCACGGAGCGGTTGAACAGGGGCTGGTCGGGGGATTCCTGCAGGGCCTTGTAGGTCTCCGGGTCGATGCCGTTGACGAACAGGTTGGTGTCGTAGGAGGGGGTGCTCACCAGCGCCAGGACCGCCCCGGTGCGCACGTCCAGGGCCACGATGGCGCCGCGGTTCCCGCCCAGGGCCTCGGTGGCCACCTGCTGCAGACCGCTGTCGAGGCTCAGGTAGAGGTTGCTGCCGGGGACCGGCGGGGTGCGCTCCAGCACCCGCAACACCCGGCCGCGGGCATTGGTCTCCACCTGCTGATAGCCCACGGTGCCATGGAGCAGCGCCTCGTAGTGCTTCTCCACGCCCACCTTGCCGATGTGCTGGGTGGCGGCGTAGTTGGAGGGATCGATGCGCTGCAGCTCGCGTTCGTTGATGCGCCCCACGAACCCGAGCGCATGGGCGGTGAGTGCCCCCAGCGGATAGTGGCGGGTGAGGCGGGCCTCGATCTCCACGCCGGGAAAGAGGTGGCGGTTGGCGGCGAAGCGCGCCACCTCCTCCTCGCTCAGGCGCACCCGCAGCGGCACGCCCTCGAACCGGCGCTTCTGGTGGAGGCCGCGCTCGAAGCGGGCCAGGTCGGACTCCTCGATGGGGATCAGCTCCGCCAGCCGCTCGAGGGTGCCCTCCAGGTCCTCCATCCGCTCGGGGACGATTTCCAGGCTGAAGGTGGGCCGGTTCTCCGCCAGCAGCACGCCGTTGCGATCGTAGATGAGGCCGCGGGTGGGGCCGATGGGCTCGATGTTGACCCGGTTGTTGTGGGAGAGGGTGGTGTAGGTTTCGTGCTCCACCACCTGCAGGTAGAACAGCCGCACGATGAGCACCACCGTCAGCAGGGCGACCACGATTCCCGCGGCCACGGTGCGGTTCAGGAACAGGCGGTTCTCGCGGATGTGGTCCCGGAGTGCGGACTTGGGGGCCATGGTCTCTGGTGTCGGTCTACGGGGCGGTCGTGTACCGCGCCACTCTCAGGTCTGTCGCCGGGCCTCCGGGAGGCGTGGCGCGCAGGGATTTCATCGATGATAGGGGTGGCCGGCCAGCAGACTCCAGGCCCGGTAGATCTGCTCGGCCAGCACCACCCGCACCAGCGGATGGGGCAGGGTCAGCGGCGAGAGGGACCAGCGCTCCCCGGCGGCTGCCAGGCAGGCCGGGGCCAGCCCCTCGGGGCCGCCCACCAGCAGCGCCAGGTCGCGGCCCCCGGCCAGCCAGCCGCGGAGCTGCTCCGCGAGCTGTTCGGTGCTCCAGCCGCGCCCGCCCACGTCCAGGGCGATGACCCGGGCGCCCCTGGGGACGGCGGCGAGCATCTGCTCGCCTTCCTTCTCCGTCAGCCGCCGCAGGTCGGTGCCCTTGGTGCGTCGGCCGGCCCCTATCTCGGTCAGGCTCAGGACGCATTCCGCCGGCAGCCGCCGGGCGTACTCCGTGTAGCCGGCCTCCACCCAGGCGGGCATCCGTCTGCCCACGGCGATGAGGTGGATGCGCACGGCGGATCAGTCGCCCTGGCCGCGGGGCTCGTGGCTCTGCGCGGCGGGTTGCTCCCAGAGCTTCTCGAGCTGGTAGAAGTCGCGGATTCGCGGCAGCATCACGTGCACCACCACGTCGCCGAGATCCACCAGCGCCCACTCGCCCGAGTCCAGTCCCTCGGCGCCGAGGGGCTGGATGCCGTGTTCCTTGGCCCGCGCCACCACGTTGTCGGCCAGGGACTTCACGTGGCGATCCACGTTGCCGCTGGCGATGATCATCAGGTCGGTGATGCTGGTGATGTTGCGTACGTCGAGCACGCGGATATCCTCGCCCTTGAGCTCTTCCAGGGCCTCGACCACCAGCTGTTCCAGCGCTTCAGTCTCCATGGGATCGTTTCTGTTTCCTCTCGTGGCGCCTCTACGGAGCCGGTTTCAGCGATAACAGCCGTGCGCCTCGATCAGCGCCAGCACTGAATCCGGGAGCAGGAAGCGCGGACTCCGGTCCGCGGCCACCTGGGCCCGGATGGCCGTGGCGGAGATGTCCAGCCGGGTGACCGTGCACGGCAGGATGCCGCCGGCCTGGCGGCCGGCCAGGTCCGCCATCTCCCCGACCCGGCGTTCGCGGAGCAGTTCCGCCAGCGGACCCGCCCGCGGCGGCTCCCAGCCGGGTCGTTCAACCACCAGCAGGTGGGCCCGCTCCAGCAGTTCCTCCCAGCGGTGCCAGGCGGGCAGGCCCAGGAAGGCGTCCACCCCCAGGATCAGCCCGAGGGGCGTGCGCGGACGCTCCCGCTGCAGGCCGGCAAGGGTGTCCACCGTGTAGGAGGGGCCGTCGCGCCGCAGCTCACGGTCATCGGCCACCAGCCGCGGCTCTCCGGCGCAGGCCGCCTGCACCATGGCCAGGCGCAGCTCCGCCGGGGCCGCGGGGTCCTCCCGGTGGGGGGGCACCCGGCAGGGAATGAGCCGGACCTCCTCCAGGCCCAGCAGCTGCCGGAGTTCCAGCGCCGTGCGCAGGTGGCCGTAGTGGATGGGGTCGAAGGTGCCGCCGAGAATGCCGATCATCACGTGTCGGCGGCGCCGGGATGGTGCGGAGGTCCCGGCGCCGCTCCGGTCACTCCCGGATATGGCCGTCGCCGACGACGATGTACTTCCGGGAGGTGAGGCCCTCGAGCCCCACCGGCCCACGGGCGTGGATCTTGTCGGTGGAGATGCCGATCTCCGCGCCCAGGCCGTACTCGAAACCATCGGCGAAGCGGGTGGAGGCGTTGACCATCACCGAGCTGGAGTCCACCTCGGTGAGAAAGCGCCGCGCCCGGCCGATGTCCTCGGTGACGATGGACTCGGTGTGCCCGGAGCTGTGGCGGTGGATGTGCTCGATGGCCTCCTCCAGCCCCGGCACGACGCGGATGGAGAGGATCGGCGCCAGGTACTCCGTGTCCCAGTCCTCCGCGGTGGCTTCCACGGCCTGCGCCAGGATGGCGCGGGTGGCGGGACAGCCGCGCAGCTCCACGCCCTTTTCGCCGTACAGTCGTCCCAGTTCGGGCAGCACCTGCGCGGCCACGCCCTCGGCCACCAGCAGGGTCTCCATGGCGTTGCAGACCCCGTAGCGGTGGGTCTTGGCGTTGAAGGCGATGCGCACGGCCTTGTCCCGATCGGCGCGGTCGTCGATGTAGACGTGGCAGATGCCGTTCAGGTGCTTGATGACCGGCACCCGGGCCTCGGCGCTGATGCGCTCGATGAGCCCCTTGCCGCCCCGCGGGACGATCACGTCCACGTACTCGGGCATGGTGATGAGCAGGCCCACGGCGGCGCGGTCGGTGGTTTCCATCACCTGGACGGCGTGGCGCGGCAGGCCGGCGGCCTCCAGCCCGGCATGGATGCAGGCGGCGATGGCGCGGTTGGAGTGGAACGCCTCCGAGCCGCCGCGCAGGATGGCCGCGTTGCCGGACTTGAGGCACAGGGCGGCGGCGTCCGCGGTCACGTTGGGGCGGGACTCGTAGATGATGCCGATGACCCCCAGCGGCACCCGCATGCGCCCCACCTGGATGCCCGAGGGGCGGTAGTTCATGTCGGTGATCTCGCCCACCGGGTCGGGGAGGGCGGCGATCTGGCGCAGTCCCTCGGCCATGCCGGTGATGCCGGCGGTGTTGAGGGTGAGGCGGTCGAGCAGCGCGGCATCGAGACCGGCGGCGCGGCCCTGCTCCAGGTCGCGGGCGTTGGCCGCCAGCAGCGCCGCCTCGTTCGCCAGCAACTGCTCGGCGATGGCCAGCAGGGCGGCGTCCTTGACGCGGGTCCCCGCGCGGGCCATGGCCCGGGAGGCCTCGCGGGCCTGGCGGCCCACATCGCTCATGTAGGCGCGCACGTCCAGCTGGGCGGTTTCGGCGGGTACGGTCATGATTTTGGCCATTCGGTCGTCTGGTTCGAAAGGAATATGGTAACCCCCCGTGGCGGGAGCGGAAAGGGGGGGCTCCCGTTACCAGTCGCCGGTTGCCAGTGGCCGGATATCAGCGGCTGGTTCTGGTTCCCGGCGACTGGATACCGGTCACTGGAAACTATCCACCGGCACCACCGCTCCGGCCATGGCCAGCGCCAGGTCCTGCAGGGCGTCCCAGGCGTTGCCGGGGGCCTGCCCCTTGTTGATGCGGTCAGCCCGCTGGCAGCGCTGCAGCAGCCCCTGCCAGTGGCCGGCGTCGCCCCGCCTCAGGGCCTGCTGGTAGAGGGGCTTGCGCCGGTCCCACACCCGCTGGGCCTGCAGCGCCTGCTCCAGGCGCCGGCCCAGGGCCACGGCGCCCGCCAGGCCCGCCAGCAGGCGCAGCTCCCGGGACAGCGCCCAGAGCACCAGGGTGGGGTCCACCCCCTCGCCCCGCAGTCCGGCCAGCACCCGGGCGGCGCGGCCGGGATCGCCGCCCAGTGCCGCGTCGGCGAGGGCGAACACGTCGTAGCGGGCGCTCTCGGCCACCGCCGCGGCCGCCGCCGCGGCATCCACGGGTCCGGGGCCGTGGAGCAGGCGCAGCTTCTCGATCTCCTGGGTCGCCGCCAGCAGGTTGCCCTCGACCCGTTCGGCCACCAGCCGGGCCGCCTCGGGGTCGGGCTGCAGCCCCAGCGCCTGCATGCGCTGCGCCACCCAGCGGGGCAGGCGGCCGGGCTCCACCGGCCAGGCAGCCACGGCCACACCGGTCTTCTCCAGGGCCCGGTACCATGCGCTCTTCTGGGCCGCGGCGTCCAGCTTCCCGGTAATCACCAGCAGCACCGTGTCCACGGGCGGACGGGCGGCGTATTCCTTCAAGGCGTCGGGACCGGCGCCCTTGGGCTTGGCGCCCTCCAGGCGCAGCTCGATGATGCGGCGGGATGCGAACAGGGAGAGGCTGTTGGCCGACTCCAGCAGGCGGCTCCAGTCGAACCCGGACTCGACGTGGAACACCTCCCGCTCATCGAAGCCCGCGGCGCGGGCGGCGGCGCGGATGGCGTCGCAGGACTCCATGACCGCGAGCGGCTCGTCACCGCTCACCAGGTAGACGGGCGCCAGGCCTTGCTTCAGGTGCCCGTCCAGCTGGTCGGGGCGCAGGCGCATCAGTGGCTGAGCTGGTTCACGATGCGGTTGACCGCCTCGCGGCGCATCTCGGTGCGCAGGAGATCGCGCTCCTCGTCCTTGCCCAGCACCCGCAGCTCGCTGTAGCTGTAGTCGCGCAGCACGGTGACGCTGCGCACCGGCGCGCGCTCCTCCGCGCCGGCGGGCTGCAGGGCGAAGCGCACCTCGTAGCGGAGCTCGTACTCGCGCACCTTGCCGTCGGGGCCGATGCTGAGGATGCGGCGGTCGTAGCGGGCGCCCAGGATGCGCAGGGTGGAGGCGCCGGCCTCCTCCGCCACCCGGGTGCCGCGGGCCTCCAGGGCGCGGCGCAGGTCCCGCTGCAGGTCCGGCTCGCCCGGTGGCACCTGCAGGTCGACCGCCACCAGCGCCGCGGGGAGGGGCTGGCTGCCGCGCAGCTGGAAGCCGCAGGCGGAGAGCAGCAGGGCGAGGAGGGCGATGCCCAGCAATCCGGCGGACCGCCCCGGGCGTCCGCGTCCGGGCCGGGTGGTTCCGGGTAGTTCAGGCAGGGAATGGCGCACCGGCTCTTCCTCCAGGTCAGACGACGATATTGACCAGCTTGCCGGGGACCACGATGACGCGGCGTACCGGCTTGCCCTCGATGAAACGCTGCACGTTGCCGTCGGCCAGGGCCGCGGCCTCCACCGCCGCCTTGTCGGCGCCGGCGGGCACCGAGACCTGGCCGCGCAGCTTGCCGTTCACCTGCACCACCACCTCGAGGGTGTCGCGGGCCAGGGCGGCCTCGTCCACCGTCGGCAGCCCGGCGTCGAGGATCTCCCCGCCGTAGCCCAGCCCGGACCACAGCCGGTGGGCCACGTGGGGGGTGACGGGATAGAGCAGGCGCAGCAGGATGCCGTAGCCCTCGGCCACGGTCAGCTCGTAGACCTTTTGCGAGGGCTCGGGGAGTTTCCCGTAGGATGGTATCGCGTACAGGGCGTTGAGGATCTTCATGCACGCGGCCACCACGGTGTTGAACTGGTAGCGCCCGAAGTCCTGCAGGGCCAGCTGCAGCTGCTCGTGGATCTCCCGGCGGGCCGCCTTCTGGTCACTGTCCGCCTGCCCCAGGTCGATGCGCTGGTCCTTCCGGGCGAGTTCGGCCAGCCCGGCGGCGATGGCGCCGCGCTGCTCGCGGCCGAAGGCCCACAGCCGCTTCAGGAACCGGTGGGCGCCCTCCACGCCGGCGTCCGACCACTCCAGGGACTGCTCCGGCGGGGCGGCGAACATGGTGAACAGGCGCACCGTGTCGGCGCCGTAGCGGTCGATGAGGGCCTGGGGATCGATGCCGTTGTTCTTCGACTTGGACATCTTCTCGATGCCGCCGATGATCACCGGCCCGCCGTCGGCGCGCAGGGTCGCGCTCACCACGCGGCCCTTGTCGTCGCGCTCCACCGCCACGTCGGCGGGGTTGTACCAGCTCTTCCGGCCCTCGGCGTCCTCGCGGCAGTAGGTCTCCGCCACCACCATGCCCTGGGTGAGCAGGTTGGTGAACGGCTCGTCGTAGTCCACCAGCCCGAGGTCGCGCATGACCTTGGTCCAGAAGCGGGAGTAGAGCAGGTGCAGGATGGCGTGCTCGATGCCGCCGATGTACTGGTCCACCGGCATCCAGTAGCCGGCGCGCCCGTCCACCATGGCGTCGGCGTCGTGGCTGCAGTAGCGGGCGTAGTACCAGGAGGAGTCCACGAAGGTGTCCATGGTGTCGGTCTCGCGCCGCGCCGGGCCGCCGCACTTCGGGCAGGTGGTCTCGACGAAGTCGGCGCGCCGGTTGAGCGGGTTGCCGGCGCCGTCGGGCACGCAGTCCTCGGGCAGCACCACCGGCAGCTGGTCGTCGGGCACCGGCACCGTGCCGCAGGACCCGCAGTGGATGACGGGAATGGGGCAGCCCCAGTAGCGCTGGCGGGAGATGCCCCAGTCGCGCAGGCGCCACTGCACCTGCTTGTCGCCCAGCGCCTTCGCCTGCAGGTCGGCGGCGATGGCGTCCACCGCCGCCTCGTAGTCGAGGCCGTCGTAGGGGCCCGAGTTGACGCAGCGCCCGCGCCCCTTGTCGGCGTACCACTCCCGCCACTCCTCGAGGGTGAACTCCTCGCCTTCCACGGCGATCACCTGGTCGATGGGCAGGCCGTACTTCCTGGCGAAGTGGAAGTCGCGCTCGTCGTGGGCCGGTACCGCCATCACCGCGCCCTCGCCGTAGCTCATCAGCACGTAGTTGCCCACCCACACCGGGATCGGCGCGCCGGTGAGCGGATGGGTGACTTCGATCCCGAGCGGCATGCCCTTCTTCTCCATGGTGGCGATGTCCGCCTCGGCCACGGAGCCGCGCTTGCACTCGTCCACGAAGGCGGCCAGCTCCGGGTTCTCCCGGGCGGCGCGTTCGGCCAGCGGGTGCTCGGCGGCCACGGCGCAGAAGGTCACCCCCATGATGGTGTCGGCGCGGGTGGTGTAGACCCAGAGCTTGCCGGCCTCGCCGTCCAGCTCGTAGGGGAAGGCGAAGCGCACCCCGTGGCTCTTGCCGATCCAGTTGGCCTGCATGGTGCGCACCCGCTCGGGCCAGCCGGGCAGCTGGTCCAGATCGCCCAGCAGCTCCTCGGCGTAGCGGGTGATGGCGAGGTAGTACATGGGGATCTCGCGCTTCTCCACCAGCGCGCCGGTGCGCCAGCCACGGCCGTCGATCACCTGCTCGTTGGCGAGCACCGTCTGGTCCACCGGGTCCCAGTTCACCACGCCGGTCTTCTGGTAGGCGATGCCCCGCTCGAGCATGCGCAGGAACAGCCACTGGTTCCAGCGGTAGTAGTCGGGCTGGCAGGTGGCCAGCTCCCGGCTCCAGTCGATGGCGAAGCCCAGGCTCTGCAGCTGGCGCTTCATGTAGGCGATGTTGTCGTAGGTCCAGGCCGCCGGCGGCACGCCGTTGGCCATGGCGGCGTTCTCCGCCGGCAGGCCGAAGGCGTCCCAGCCCATGGGCTGGAGCACGTTGCGGCCCTGCAGGCGCTGGAAGCGGGCGATGACGTCCCCGATGGTGTAGTTGCGCACGTGGCCCATGTGCAGCCGCCCGGAGGGGTAGGGGAACATGGACAGGCAGTAGAACTTGTCGCGCTCCGCCGCCTCCCCGACCTGGAAGGTGCCGGTCTCGTCCCAGTGCCGCTGTACCTCGGGTTCGATCTTTTCCGGGTGGTAATGCTCGTCCATCGCCTGTGCGGATACCTTGATAAGAAGAAGGGAGATGCCAAAGCAGGAAAGGATACTGCCCCGGCCGGGGGCGGACAACCGCCGCAGGGAGGGAGGGGATGAGGAACGGGTGGTGGATGCCTGCGCGGCAGGAGACTCGCGGGCGCCGCTGCGCGCAACCCGGCAGCGGGTCTGTAAGTTGATGTCTGCTATGAATCTTATGCTTGATTCCTGGCGATCCCCGTGTCTCGGCGCCTTGGCGTTGAATGCGTCGGTCCGCCGCGGTACGGAGGCCAGGCCGGGCGCTCCAGCACTGTGCGCAGCAGGTCGATGCGGCCGCTGCGGAAGCCCGCCTCGCAGTAGGCGAGGTAGTAGCGCCACAGGCGCAGGAAGCGCCGGTCGAAGCCCTGGGCGCGCACGGCGTCGGCCGCGCGGTGGAAGCGGCGGGTCCAGCGGGCCAGGGTCTCGGCGTAGTCGCTGCCGTCGAACCGCTCCGCCGCCACCCGCAGCCCGGACGCCTGCGCCCCGGCGCGGAACGCCTCCGGGCTCGGGAGCATGCCGCCGGGGAAGACGTGCAGCTGGATGAAGTCGGGATTGCGCCGGTAGCTGGAGTAGGCGGCGCCGTCGATGGTGATGACCTGCAGGGCCGCCCTGCCGCCGGGGCGCAGCACCGCGCGCAGGCGGCGGAAGTAGGTGGACCAGTGGGCCTCGCCCACGGCCTCGAACATCTCGATGGACACCGCGTGGTCGAAGCTGCCGGTGAGGTCGCGGTAGTCCTGCAGGCGCAGTTCCACCCGCTCGGCGAGCCCCGCCCGGCGGATGCGTTCGCGGGCGAACTCCAGCTGGGCGGGGGAGAGGGTGATCCCGGTGACGCGGTGGCCGGCGCGGGCGGCGTGCTCGGCGAAGCCGCCCCAGCCGCAGCCGATCTCGAGCAGATGGCTGCCGGGCGCCGGCGCCAGCTGCTCCAGCAGCAGCCGGTACTTCTCCGTCTGGGCTTCGGCCAGGCCCATGCCGGGGCGGCTGAAGCGGGCGGCGGAGTAGGTCATGGTTCCGTCCAGCCACTGGCGGTAGAAGCCGTTGCCCAGGTCGTAGTGGGCCATGATGTTGCGCCGGCTGCCGCGCCGGCTGTTGGGGTGCAGGCGGTGACGCAGGGCGGCGAGCAGCCGGGCCGGCGCGCCGGGGCGCAGCGCCGGGGCCAGTGCTGCCTCGTTGACCGCGCCGAGCTCCAGCAGCGCGGCCGGGTCGGGGCTGTCCCACTCGCCCCGGAGGTAGCCCTCGGCGAGGCCGAGATCGCCGCCGAGCAGCAGTCGCGGCAGCAGCCGCGGATGGCGGATGTGGAGAGCGGCGGCCGGGCCCGGGCGGTGGCCGCGGAACAGGTACTCCTGGCCGTCGGGGGTGGTTAGCAACAGCTCTCCGGCCCGCAGCCGCTCCAGGGCGCCCGCCAGCGGCCGCAGCCACAGGGGGGCGGGGCGCGGACGGGGCGGGGTGTCGGCCTGTTCGCGGATCATGGGGTGATCTCCTGTTCCGGGGGTGGCGGCTTGCGGTGGAAGGGCGCGCCCCGCAGCCAGATCTTCAGCGCCTGCCAGTGAATCAGGACCATGACCTTCAAGGTTAGCAGAGGGATGCGCAGGGCGGCGGCGAGGAGGCGGCCGTCGGTGAGGGGCGCCAGCCGGCCGCTCAGGCTGGCGGCCAGCATCAGCCGTCCCCGCTGGTGCTCGTGGATCACCACCGCCAGCCGCTCGCGGGGACGGCTGATGCGGAACCGGTAGCGGGCCTCCATGGAGATGAAGGGCGAGACATGGAAGCGCTTGTCGCGGCTCTGCCGCAGCGGGTCGGCCAGTGGTGCGCCGCCCTCGTGCAGCAGGTAGCCGTGGCGTTCGCCGAAGGTGTTGCTCACCGCGCACAGCACGGCGCGCAGGCTGCCGTCGGCGTGGTGGCAGTACCACAGGGTCAGGGGGTTGAAGACGTAGCCCAGCACCCGCGGGAAGCAGAGCAGCCGCACCGGGCCGCCGGCGAGTTCGATGCCCTGCCCGCGCAGAAGGGTTTCGATCCAGGGGCGCAGCGGCGCGTCCCGGCGGGGGCCGTGGTCGCGATCATGGAAGCTCAGCAGGTTGAAGCGGTTGTGGGAGAACAGCCGCAGGCGGCGGTCGAGCGCCGGCAGCTCCTCCAGGTCCAGCAGCAGGCTGAAGACCCGGTAGGCGAACCGGTAGCGCACCGGGAACAGGCGCCGGTGCATCACCGTGCCGGTGAGGATCACGCCGCTTCCCCCGCCAGTCCGGGGCGTGGCGCCAGGGCCGTGGCGGCGGCCGTGGCGGTGCCGTTCCACGGGGCCTCCACCCCCAGGCCGCGGGCGACCTCCACGGCGGACCGCAGGCCGTCCTCGTGGAAGCCGTAGCCGCAATAGCTGCCGCAGAACCAGACCCGGCCACCGCCCTGGATCTGGCCCAGCGCCGACTGGGCCTCCAGGGCGGCGGCGTCGAAGACCGGGTGGCGGTAGTGGATCTCGCGCAGCAGGCGGCCCGGGTCGGGCTCCCGCAGGGGGTTCAGGGAGACGAAGTAGTCGCTCGCGCCGGGCAGGCCCTGGAGCGGGTTCATCCAGTAGGTCACCGACACGGCCGGCGCCGGGCCGGCCGTGTCGCCGAGGTAGTTCCAGGAGGACCAGACCCGCCGCAGGCGCGGCATCAGGGCGGGGTCGGTGTGCAGCAGGGCGCGGTTGTCCTGGTAGCCGAAGGCGCCCAGCAGCCGGCGCTCCCGCGGGTCGGGCCGCTCCAGCAGGGCCAGCGCCTGGTCGGCATGGGTGGCGATGATCGCCGCGTCGAAGGACTCTTCACGCCCGTCGGCCAGGCGCAGGGTGACGCCCCGTTCGCCGCGGCGCAGGGCGTGCACGGCGGTATCGAGGTGCCGCTCCGGGCCGATGGCCTCCAGCAGCCGCTCCACGTAGCGTCTCCCGCCGCCAGCAACCGTCCGCCAGCGGGGCCGGCCGGCGAGGTCGATCAGGCCGTGGTTGGCGAAGAACCGGGCCAGGCTGAGGGCCGGGAACTCGAGCATGGCCCGGCTCGGGCAGGACCAGATGGCGGCCGCCATCGGCAGCAGATAGTGATCGCGGAAGGCGCTGCCGTAGCCGCCCCGCCGCAGGAAATCGCCGAGGCTCATGCCGCTGTCCCCGCCGCCGGCCGCCAAGCGGCCGGCGGCGCGGTTGAAGCGCAGGATGTCCAGCAGCATGCGGTGGAAGCGGGGGTCGGCCAGGTTGCGCCGCTGGGCGAACAGGGTTCCCAGGCTGCTGCCCGCGTATTCCACCCGTCCACCGTCGATGGAGGCCGCGAAGGACATGTCCGTGGGCCGGGTGGCGATGCGGAGATGACGGAACAGGGCGGTGAGGTGCGGGTAGTTGCGCTCGTTGTAGACGATGAAGCCGGTATCCACCGGCAGCGCCCCCTCCCGCGTCGGTACCGACACCGTGTTGGTGTGGCCGCCGTGGTAGCCGTTGCGCTCGAACAGGCTCACGCGGTAGCGGCGCGCCAGCAGCCAGGCCGCGCCGAGGCCGGAGATGCCGCTGCCCACCACCGCGATGCGGGCGCCGGCGGGGAGGGGGGGATGCAGGAGTTGACTGGGCATGGACGGCTCCGTGAACCAGGGCGTTGTAATATTGTACAATAGTAATACATAATCGGTGCAGTCCTGCAACCCCGAGATGGAGAACCGCCATGCTTTCCAGCCTGTTGATCACCGTTATCACCGCCTTGTCGGCTCCTGCCGAGGCGGCGGAAACATGCCCAGAAGTACTTTCATATGAGGTCAGAAACCTGAATGGAAAGGAATCCGTCCGGCTCTGCGACGCCTACCGCGGCAAGGTGCTGCTGGTGGTGAACACGGCCAGCAAGTGTGCGTTCACGCCCCAGTACGAGGGGCTTGAATATTTGTACGATACTTATAATAAGCGGGGATTGGTGGTGCTCGGCTTCCCCTCCGACGACTTCGGTGGCCAGGAACCGGGCGGCGAGGCGCAGATCCAGCAGTTCTGCCGTCTCGCCTACTCGGTGCGCTTCCCCATGTTCGAAAAGCTCCATGCGGGCCGGGGCGCGGCACAGCACCCCCTTTACCGTCATCTGGCCGGCGCGACCGGAGTGCACCCGGGCTGGAATTTCCACAAGTACGTGATCGATCGGCAGGGTCGCGTGGCGGCGAGCCTGGCGAGCCAGGTGGCGCCCCGGGACCCGGAACTGGTCGGACTCATCGAGTCGCTGCTGGGGACGGAGGGCTGACCGGATGAACGCTGTGATGGAGTTGCCGGAACGGCCGGCGCGGCTGCCGGCCTGGCTGGAAGGGGAACTGGAACAGGGGCCGGAAATCGTGGTGCTGGCTTCCGCGGTGACCGACACACGGCTGCTGGAGCGGCACCTGGGCAGCCGCGGCCTGGATTTCAGGGTGGCACGGCTGGGCATGGGGACGGCGGAGCGCCGTGGGCGCTTTCACGAGCTGCGGGCGCTGACCGGCCTGGAGACGCTGCCGCAGGTGTTCATGGACGGGCGCTGCATCGGGGGCGAGCTCGAGGCGCTGGCGCTCGATGGCGCGAAAGTCATCCCGCCGGTGGAGGATGAGGTGCCCGCCGCGCCACTGGTGCTGGGTGCGGCGGGGCTGGTTCCCTTCCTGGCGGCGGCCCTGGGCCCCTGGCTGGCGCTGTGGCCGGCGGGCATCGAGCCGGTCTTCTTCTCCCTCGCCTACGCCGCGGCCATTCTATCCTTCCTGGGGGGCGTCCAGTGGGGCCTGGCCCTGCCCGCGGGCACCGGCCTGTGGCTGCGGATGACCCTGGCGGTGATTCCCTCGCTGGTGGCCTGGGCGGCGCTGCTGGCCGGTGGCGCGACGGGGCTGCTGGTGGCGGGGCTGGGGCTGCTGGGAGTCTACCTGGCGGACGAGTGGCTGGGCCGGCGGCGCCGGCTACCGCGCCACTACCTTGTCCTGCGCCGGCTCCTGACCCCGGTGGCGCTGGTCGCCCTGGCGGTCACCGGTATCCAGCCCGCCGGACTCTGAGCCGGGCACCTCCGGGCCGGCGGCCGCTGCGGCGCCCCGGGGTCCGAGGCTCTATACTTTGCTGCAGGGGCCAGGGCCGGTCATGGGCGTCGAACGACCGGCGGCGGCCGATGGCGAAGGGGATGCGTGCAATGAGTGAACAGGACAGGCAGGGCCCGCAGGAATCATCCTCCACGGTCAGTGCCTATGACCGCATGCTGGAGCGTGTGCGAACCGCCCTGGACCGGGCCGGGGACGGCGCCGAGCGGGTCCACGACTACATCACCGACGCCATGGAGCGGGCGGTGGAGCTGGGGGAGGTCACCCGCGAGGAGGGCGAACGGGTCGCCGCCTACCTCAAGCGTGACATGGAGGACGCGGGCCGCTTCCTCGCCGAGGGCGGCCAGGCCTTCCGCGACTGGCTGCGTTTCGACATGCAGCTGATCGAGGACCGGATGCTGGACATGTTCGCCCGGGTGGCGGACCAGACCCGCCTGGCCCAGTTGCAGTTCGCCGAGCAGCTCAAGCGCGCCTCCCAGTACCGCACCGGCGAGATAACGGGTATCGGCACCCTGCGCTGCGTGGCCTGCGGCGAGGAGGTGCACTTCACCAAGACCGGCAGGATTCCCCCCTGTCCCGCCTGCCAGGCCTCCGTCTTCGAGCGGGTGAAGCCGGGGGGCGGGTCCGAACCGCCGGTGGATGCCGGCGACGAGTAGCGCCGATCACGCGCCTGACCGTCCCGCCAGGCGCTCGCCGGGACCGGGTTCGTACCCCAGCCGAGGTGCCCATGTCCGGAACGGCGCTGTTCACTCCGGGGGGGTGGCCAGGGATGATCGGGCGTTTCCCCCTCCTCTTCGCCGTGCTGCTCGCCGCCGCGGCTGGCTGCGCGCCCCCGGCGCCGCGTCCGGCGGGGGAGCGCGCCGTGTCCCCGACGCCGGGGGTGGTGGTGGTGGTGAGCGAGCACGTCACCATCGACCGGGCGGAGGGGCGTGAATGGATCCGGGCCGTCGACCCGCTGCCGCTGGAGCGGCGCCTGCAGGCGTGTCTGGGGCGGGAGGTTGGCCGTGCCTCCCTGCCGCTGCGACTCATTGACGCCGACGAATACCGCCGCCAGGTGCTGCCCGGGCTGGACGCCCGGGATGCTCCCCGTACCCTGCCCTCCTTCCGGGTGCTCGCAACCGACGCCGGCTTCCGCGCCCGGGCCGGCGCCATCGGCCTGCGCTACGTGGTGCTGGTGAGCGCCCGCGCAGAGCAGGCCGAAGAGGGCGGCATCGGCTGTTTCAGCGGCTACGGCGGCGGCTTCTGCCTGGGCCTGGTGACCTGGGACAAGACCACGCGCCTGCGGGCGCAACTCGTCGAGTTGGGGGTGGGGGCGAGCGGCGCACCGGTGACGGCGGATGCCAGCGGGCGGTCCTGGTTCGCCGTGGCGCTGCTGATTCCGCTGGGAATGCCCGCGGCGCCGGAGGGCAGGGCCTGTGACAGCCTGGCCCGGGGCGTGGTGGCGGCCATCGCCGCCGGGCGCACGGCGGACGCGGCCCGGCTGCCGCCGGAGTAGGTGATGGTCTGCTGGCGCGGCGGCCCGTGGGGGCCGGGGAGGTGAGCGTGCACGGGACGAGGGGAGGCGGATGGGTGCGGGCTGCCGCGGCCCTGTGGCTGGCCGGAGCGCTGCTGGCGGGCTGTGCGCCGGCTCCCGTCCTGACCACCGGGGAGTTTCCCGCGCTGGCTCGCCTGGATACCGTACTTGAGCGGGGGCGGTCCACCCGCGCCGACGTGGAGCGGCTGCTGGGTTTCCCGGATGGCCGCGGGCATGTGCTGATCCCTCTCGGGGGCGTGGAGGGCCGGGGCTGGGCCGGGCGTGACGTGTGGTACTACGAGGATATCGAGGCCACGGGCACGGACAAGGCGCGGCGGGAGGGGTCGGTGACCGTCATCCCGCTCAGGGTGCGCCAGCAGGTGCTGCTGGTGCTGTTCGACGGCCCGCGCTTCGACGGCTACCTGTGGTTCTCCAATGCCCAGCGGGGGGTGGGTCATGTGCGTTGAATCGCGACGGTCGCCGGCCCGCCGGGTGCTCCTGCTCCTGCTCCTGGCGCTGGTGTCCGGCTGCGGCACCATGCGCTACGGCGTGCCGCCCCGGGTGGAGCGGCTGGACGAGCTCCAGCCGGGGCTGTCGACCACGGCCGATGTCCTCCTGCGCCTGGGTGAGCCCCGCGGGCGCGGCGCGGTGCGCCTGGCCCGGGCCGAACCGGTGCGGGACGTCTTCCTCTACGAGTACGTGGAGGCGGATGCCTCCGGCAAGGCGCGGCTGAAGCTGCTGCTGGTTCTGATCCGGGCCGGCCGTTACGACGGCCACCTCTGGTTCTCGGACGAGCTGCTGCTGCGCCCGGCGGCCGCGGGCGGCGGGGGTGCGCCGTGAAGATGCCGGGGCGGTGGATTGAGCATGGCCGGTCGTGGCGCTTTGTCCTGACCGGGCTGCTGCTGGCGGTGCTGCTCGCGGGGTGTGTGGGCGGGGTCAGCATCCGCAGCGGCCACTGGGTCGATCCGGCGCTGCTGGAGTCACGGCTGTCGGTGGGCGTCTCCACCCGGGAGGACGTGCGGCGGGTGCTGGGCGCTCCGCTCGGCGGCGGTGCGTTGCTGCTGCCCGGCATGCCCGGGCCGCGCACGCAGTGGTACTACTACTACGAGCAGGGGACCCTGGAGGACGACCGGCGCCAGTTCCTGTTCGTCTACTTCGACGGCGACACCTACGACGGCTACCTCTGGTTCTCCAGCCTGCTGGAAGGGACCCTCCCCGCGCCCTGATGCCTCGCATGCAGCGCGACGGCCGCGCCTGCCGTTGCACGCTCCCTAGTCCGGGATCTCCATGGGCCGTTCCGGCGCCGGTGCGGGGCGCGGGCGCGGCGGCCGGCTGCGGAGACGGCGGGCGCCGGCCCAGGCGGCCACGAGCAGCAGCAGCGCCGCGGTTGCTACCGGCAGTGTCCCCGTGCGCACGAAGGGGGTGGCGCCGGCGCGCGGCTCGGCGCTGCCGGTGAGCGCCCCGGTCTGGAACTGGGGGGCCCGGCGCTGGACCCGGCCGCGGTGGTCGACGATGGCGGTGATGCCGGTATTGGTGGCGCGCAGCAGCCAGCGCCCCGTCTCCAGGGCGCGCATGCGGGCGATCTGGAAGTGCTGGTGGGGGCCGATGGAGGTGCCGAACCAGGCGTCGTTGCTCACGTTGACCAGCACCTGGGCCGCGGGCAGCAGGCTGCGGACCTCGTCGGGGAAGGCGATCTCGTAGCAGACGCTGGGGGCCAGGGTGAGGCCGTTGACCCGCAGCGGCGGCTGGTCGGGGGCGCCGGCGCTGAAGCTCGACATGGGCAGGTCGAAGAAGTTGATGAGCCCGCGCAGCAGGCCCGCCAGGGGCAGGTAGTCGCCGAAGGGGACGAGGTGGCGCTTGCGGTAGAGCCCGTCGCCGTCGCCCACGGCCAGCAGGCTGTTGTAGTAGCGTTGATCCGCATCCATCACCGGCAGCCCCACCAGGACGCCGGCGCCGTGGGCCTTCGCCTCGGCGTCGAGCTCATCGAGGGTCTTCGGCACCTGGTGGCGGAAGGCGGGCAGGGCGGTTTCCGGCCAGATGATCACCGGCCGGTCCCAGTTCTGCCGGGTCAGCTCCAGGTAGCGGTCGATGATGCCGCGGCGCTCCTCCGCCGACCACTTCAGGTCCTGGTCCACGTTGCCCTGCAGCAGCGCCACCTCCACCGGTGCGCCGGCCGGCTCGGTCCACTCCACCCGGCCGATCAGCGCCGCGGCGGCCCACAGCAGCGTCACGCCCATGGCCGCGGCCAGCCGCGGCGTGGCGTGGGGGCCGCGGAGCAGGGTCAGCAGCAGGGCGGCGCTGAGGGCGCAGGCCCAGGAGACGCCCAGCACCCCGGTCAGCGGCGCCAGCTGCCCGAGCGGGGTGTCGGTCTGGCTGTAGCCGAGCCAGAGCCAGGGGAAGCCGGTGAACAGCCAGCCCCGCAGCCACTCCCCCAGCACCCACAGGGCGGGAAAGGCGGCCAGCTCCGCCAGCCGTCCGCCGCGTGGGAAGAGCCGGGCGTAGAGCCAGCCGGTGAGCGCGGGAAAGAGGGCCAGGTACGCGGCCAGCAGGGCCGCCAGCCCGATGGCCACGGCCAGGCTGGAGTGGCCGTAGACGTGGATGCTCACGTGCACCCAGTTGACCCCGACCCCGAACAGGCCGGCGCCGAACAGGGCGCCGCGCCACAGGGCGCGGCGGGGCGTGGCGCCGCGCCACAGCCACAGCAGCAGCGCCGGGGCGGCGATGGCCAGCGGGAACAGCCCGAAGGGGGCGAAGGCCAGGGGCAGGGCCAGGCCGGCGGCCAGGGCCAGCAGGTCGCCGTACCGGGGGCGCAGGTTCATGGCGGCGGCATCAGCCCTGGCGGCCGCCGGCATCGGCGTCGGGCGCCGGGGCGCCGGGCAGCGGGTTGACTTCCAGCAGGTGGATGCGGCGGTTGTCCGCGTGCAGCACCTTGAAGCGGAACTCGCCCACCTGCACCGTCTCGCCGCGCTTGGGCAGGCGGCCGAAGCCCTGGATCACCAGCCCGGCGATGGTGTCGAACTCCTCGTCGCTGAAGGCCGCGCCGAAGTAGTCGTTGAAGTCCTCGATGGGGGTCAGCGCCTTGACCGTGAAGCGGGTGTCGGAGAAGCGCCGGATCAGGCTCTCCTCGTCGAAGTCGTGCTCGTCCTCGATTTCGCCGACGATCTGCTCCAGCACGTCCTCGATGGTCACCAGCCCCGAGACCCCGCCGTACTCGTCCACCACGATGGCCATGTGGTTGTGGCTGGAGCGGAACTCCCGCAGCAGGACGTTGAGCCGCTTGCTCTCGGGGATGAACACCGCCGGGCGCAGGATGTCGCGCACGTTGAAGCGCTCCGGATCCCGGCCGAAGCAGTAGCCCAGCAGGTCCTTGGCCAGCAGGATGCCGAGCACCTCGTCGCGGTTCTCGCCGATGACGGGAAAACGGGAGTGGGCCGATTCGGTGATCACCGGGATCATCTGCTCCAGGCTCATGTCCCGCTCCACCACCACCATCAGGCCGCGCGGCACCATGATGTCGCGCACCTGCATCTCGGCCACCTGCAGCACGCCCTCGATCATGCCCAGGGCGTCGGCGTCGAGCACTTCCCGTTGCTCGGCATTGCGCAGCAGTTCGATGACTTCCTCGCGATCCCGGGGTTCGCCAAGCAGCGCCAGGCTCAGGCGTTCGAGCCAGGTGCGTTGCCCGGGACCGGGACTAGATCGATCTTCACTCATGACGGGTCTTCAGGGTCTTGGTTCGTCGGTCGCGGAGTCGGCGCGGCGTTCACTCGCCGGCCGTCTCCCGGTAGGGGTCGGGATAGCCTATGCGGGCGAGTATGGCCGTTTCAAGCGCCTCCATGCCGGCGGCCTCCTCCTCCTCGAGGTGATCGTAACCCAGCAGGTGGAGAATGCCATGCACCACCATGTGGGCCCAGTGGGCCGCGGCGGGCTTGCCCTGCGCGGCGGCCTCGCGCGCCACCACCGGGGCGCAGACGACCAGGTCCCCGAGCAGCGGCAGATCGATGCCGGGCGGCGCCTCGAAGGGGAAGGAGAGGACGTTGGTGGGCCCGCTGCGGTGGCGGTAGCGCCGGTTGAGCTCGGCGCTCTCGGCCGCGTCCACGATGCGGATGGTGAGCTCGGCGGCGTCCCGGTCCTCTCCCGCCAGGGCGGCGGCCGCCCAGGCCTCGAAGGCCTCCCGCGCGGGCAGATCCGCCGCGGCGCAGGCCACCTGGAGGTCGAGCTCGATCGCCGGCCGGGCGTCACTCACCGGCGCCGTCCTCGTCCCGGTAGCCCTCGTAGGCCTCCACGATCCGCTGCACCAGGGGATGGCGCACCACGTCGCGGCTCTGGAACAGGGTGAAGCTGATTCCCTGCACGTCCCTGAGCACCTCGAGCACGTGGCGCAGCCCCGAGGACTTGCCGCGGGGCAGATCCACCTGGGTCACGTCGCCGGTGATCACCGCCGTGGAGCCGAAGCCGATGCGGGTGAGGAACATCTTCATCTGCTCGGGAGTGGTGTTCTGGGCCTCGTCGAGGATGATGAAGGCGTCGTTGAGGGTGCGCCCGCGCATGTAGGCGAGCGGCGCCACCTCGATGACGTTGCGCTCGATGAGCTTGGCCACCTTCTCGAAGCCGAGCATCTCGTAGAGGGCGTCGTAGAGGGGGCGCAGGTAGGGGTCGATCTTCTGGGCCAGGTCGCCGGGCAGGAAGCCGAGCCGTTCGCCGGCCTCCACGGCCGGACGCACCAGCAGGATGCGGCGGATGTTCTCCCGCTCCATCGCCTCCACCGCGCAGGCCACGGCCAGGTAGGTCTTGCCGGTGCCCGCCGGTCCCACGCCGAAGTTGATGTCGTGGGTGAAGATGTTGCGCACGTAGCGGCGCTGGTTCGGGCCGCGCGGCTTGATGAAGCCGCGGCGGGTGCGGATGACCGTCTCCTGCTCCTCGGCCTCGGCTCGCTCCAGCAGCTCCTCGATGCCCGACTGCTGCAGGAACAGGTTGACTCCCGCGGGCGTCAGGGTTTCGCGGCCGGCCTCCCGGTAGAGGTCCTCCAGCACCCGTCCGGTGGCGTCCACCGAGTCGCTCTCGCCGATGATGTGGAAGGCGTTGCCGCGGTTGTTGATCTCCACCCCCAGGCGCCGCTCCAGCTGGCGCAGGTGCTCGTCGAACTGGCCACAGAGGTTGGCGAGACGAAGGTTGTCGGCGGGCTCGAGGATCAGTTCGCGGGACTGCATCGGGGTTCCGGATGGGCGCGGTGCGGAGGCGGAGCCGGTCATGGACGGGCCCCCGCGAAAGGCGCGGATAGGGAAAGCATCGGGTCTGTACCGGCGAAGATCAAGGGCGAGGGTGGATGGGGTCGGGGTCAGCCGGCGGCGCGGCGGCGGTCGGGGGCGGCCGTCACCAGCTCGCCGCGCAGGGAGTTGGGCAGGGCCTCGGTGATGCGAACCGCGACGAAATCGCCCGTCAGGGCGGGGTTGCCGCTGAAGTTCACCACCCGGTTGTTCCCGGTGCGCCCGGCGAGCTGGGCGGGATCCTTGCGCGAGGGACCCTCCACCAGGACGCGCTGCACCGTGCCCACCATCTGCCGGCTGATGCGCTGGGCGTGGGTGGCCAGCCGCTGCTGCAGCAGTGCCAGGCGCGCCTTCTTCACCGCCGCGGGCACATCGTCCGGGAGATCCGCCGCCGGGGTGCCCGGGCGGGGGCTGAAGATGAAGCTGAAGGAGCTGTCGAAGCCGATTTCGTCCACCAGCTCCAGCGTCTTTTCGAAGTCCGCCTCGGTCTCGCCCGGAAAGCCCACGATGAAGTCCGAGGAGAGGCTGATGTCGGGGCGCACCCGGCGCAGGCGGCGGATCTTCGCCTTGTACTCGAGGATGGTGTGGCCGCGCTTCATCAACGCCAGGATGCGATCGGCGCCGCTCTGCACCGGCAGGTGCAGGTGGCTCACCAGCTCCGGCACCTCGCCGTAGACGTCGATGAGGCTGTCGGAGAACTCCACCGGGTGGGAGGTGGTGTAGCGGATACGGTCGATGCCGTCGATGGCCGCCACATAGGTGATGAGTAGCGCCAGGTCGGCGGTCCCGCCGTCGTGCATCCCGCCGCGGTAGGCGTTCACGTTCTGCCCCAGCAGGGTCACCTCGCGCACGCCCTGGGCGGCCAGCTGCGCCACCTCGGCGATCACGTCGTCGAAGGGGCGGCTCACCTCGGTGCCGCGGGTGAAGGGCACCACGCAGTAGGTGCAGTACTTGCTGCATCCCTCCATGATGGAGACGAAGGCGGTGGCGCCCTCGGCGCGCGGCTCGGGGAGGCGGTCGAACTTCTCGATCTCGGGGAAGGAGACGTCCACCTGGGGGGCGCGCTCACGCGCCAGGCGCTCGAGCATCTCCGGCAGCCGGTGCAGGGTCTGGGGGCCGAACACCAGGTCGACGAACGGCGCCCGCTCGCGGATGGCCTCGCCCTCCTGGCTCGCCACGCAGCCGCCCACGCCGATCACCAGCTCCGGCCGGCGCTCCTTCCACTCCCGCCAGATGCCGAGCTGGGAGAAGACCTTCTCCTGGGCCTTCTCGCGGATGGAGCAGGTGTTCAGCAGCAGGATGTCCGCCTCCTCGGGCCGGTCCGTGGGGACCACGCCATGGGCGGCGTTGAGCACGTCCGTCATCTTGGCGGAGTCGTACTCGTTCATCTGGCAGCCGAAGGTGCGGATGTACAGCTTGCGCGGCATGTAGGGGCGCCCGGGGTCGTTGCGGTGGACCGCATATCATACTGTTTTGGTTGGGGGCTGGCCAGACTTCCGGCAGCCGGTCCCGGCACGCCGGGTCGGAGCCGCGTTGTCCGCGGCCGGGATATGGTCTACAGATTGAAGGAATCCCCGGTTGCCGTCGGCGGACCTGCCGGGCAACGGCGGGAGGCAAGGGGGCGCAGGGGCTGGCCCGCCCTCCATCGTCACCCGGGACGGTGCGGGCACCTCGCCCGATCGTGCGTATCGATGCCAGGGAGGCGGCCCGGTGCCGAGACTGCTCGTTGCCCTGTTCATCCTGACCGGACTGGCGCTGACCGGCTGCGCCGGGTGGCAGCTGGCCCGTTCCTACGCCCTGACCCATGCGCCCGGGGTGCAGGCGCTGGAGGGCGAGATCACCGGCTATCACCGGATTCTCAGCCGCTACCGCGACAGTGCCGGCCGGGATCGGACCGGCGCCTGGTTTCCGCAGCCGGTGTTCCGCTTCACCGATCCGCAGGGCCGTGAACACAGGGTCGTGGACCCCGGTGTCCACCTCTTCGAGCGCTACCGCCCCGGCGACCGGGTGGCTCTGGCCTGGCTGCCGGCGGATGCCCCCATCGGGCGGGACACCCTGACGGCCCTGCTGACAAGGCCGGGGGTCGTCATCGACGATTTCTTCAGCCGCTACCTGTTCTGGAGCGCGGTGCTGGTGGCGGGGCTGCCCTTCATCATCCTGCCGCTGTGGGTGGGCCTGCCGTCCGCCGCGGGCCAGGCCGCGCTGCTGGACCGGCCGCTGCCGCCCAACCTGCCGTTCACCGCCCGGCACCTGCTCTGGGTGCTGTTCGGCCTGTTCGCCTTCGCCGCGCTCATGGCCTCGAAGGAGCACCTGCTGCAGCTGCTGCCTGCCGGCCAGGGCGGGGCGCTGGTGGAGGCCGCGCGCCGGGGCGATCTGCCCGCGGTGCGGCAGCTGCTCGAGGCGGGCGCGGACGTGAACCATCACGACCGCACCACCGGCGAGACGCCCATCATGTCCGCCTACTACCATGATCACCCGGAGGTGGCCCGCCTGCTCCTGGAGGGCGGGTTCGATCCGCGGGTGGAGGACAAGGTGGGGCGCAACCTGGTCTACTACGCCGCGCGCGCCGGGGACCTCCCGGCACTGGAGCGGCTGCTGGCCGCCGGGGCTCCGGTCACGAGCAGCTTCGAGGACGTGCTCAGCGCGGCCATCGCCCGCCGGATGCCGGAAACCGCCCTGCTGCTGGTGGCGCACGGCCACCCCCTCGATCACCTCACCGAGGGCAACGGCGGGCGGCGCTTCTACCCGGGGGACCTGGCCATCCTGGCCGGGCTGCCCACGGTGGTCGCCGGCATCGCCCGCCGCGGCGGCCCCTTCACCGCCCCGCGGGGGTTCGTGGACGCCGCCCTGGGACGGGAGGTCACGGCGGGCGGGGAGGCGGTGGGCTTCGGCCGGATGACCCTGGCCCGGTGGCGGTCGCTGTGCGCGGGCGCCGGGACGGCGCCGGGGCGGGAGTGAGGATGCCGTGAGCGGTCCGCTCAATCCCCACCCGGCCGGTGAAACTCCCGACCTGCTGCGCTTCCCGACCCCGGAGCGGCAGCGGCGGGTGCGCATCGCCGGCGCCGTCTACCTGCTCATCGGCGCCCTGCTGCTGACCGCCCACGGCTACGGCGCCGACGGCTTCTGGCTCTTCGCCGGGATCATCGGCACGGGGGTGGGGCTGGGCCTGCTCGGCTACCGCGACCAGGTGAGCATCAGCCGGGCCACCCGCCAGGTGGAGCGGCGGTGCGGCTTTTTCGTCGACTTCCGGCGCACGCGCTTCGGCTGGGATCACTTCACCGGTATCGAGGTGCGGCGCCGGAACGTCCTTGCCCGGCGCTTTTCCCGCCTCTCCGGGCGCACCTGGGAGAGCGGGGTGGAGACGCGCTACAGCGTGGTGCTGGTCAACGGCGGGGACCTGGAGGTGGATGCCACCGCAGATCCCGGGCTGGCGCGCGGCTGGGCGGAGGCGATCGGCGCGGTGCTGCAGCTGCCGGTGGCGCCGGAAGTGGTTGCGGCGGCCGGGGAGGAACGCACACGGCGACGGCCGCCGGCCTGGCTGCTCACGCTGCTGATCCTCGGCGCCCTGCTGGCCTGGATCGGCTACAATCTCCACCTCGCCGGGCGTGCGGCCGGCTCATGATCGCGCGCCCGTCATCACCGGGCCGGGTAGCGGCCGGACCAGCCGGGAAGGAGGGATCATGTCCACGGAGCGCGAGGCGGTGCAGCGGGTGATCATCACCGACATCCGGATGTCGTTCGGGTCGATGGTGGTGTTCATGGTGAAGTGGGCCATCGCGTCCGTCCCGGCGGTCCTGATCCTGCTGGTACTGGGCAGCCTGTTCACGGGATTGCTGCACGCCATCCTGAGGTAGCCGCGGGCCCATGGTGTTCCTGTTCCTGACCCTTCCCGCCGCGGTCATTCCCGGATTGCTGCTGCTGTTCGCCCTGGTCATCCTGCTCGAGTGGCGGCTGGCGCTCGCCGGCCGGCGAGCGCTGCGGACCCTGCAGCAGGACGCGGGCTGAGGATGTCGCCGCCAGGGGCCTCACACGCGAGGCCGCGGCCATGGCATGCTAATGGCCCATTACCGGCCGTGCCTGCCCGAGGAGAACCCCGATGCCCTTCGTGAACATCCGTATCACCCCCGACGGCGCCACCGCGGAGAAGAAGGCCGAGCTGATCCGCGGCGTCACCGAGCTGCTGCGGGATGTGCTCGGCAAGAATCCCGCCACCACCGTCGTGATCATTGACGAGGTGGAGACCGACAACTGGGGCATCGGCGGGGAGACGGTGAGCGCCCGCCGCGGCCGCGGCGCATAGCCGGTCGCGCCATCCCCGTCCAGCCCCCGGAGCCTGACATGTCCACGTTCGTGCAGTTCGACGTCAATGCGGCCCAGGCCGCCAGCGACCACGCTCCGCTCGCCCCGGCGGGCGATGGGGGGGCGGCATGACCATCTGGGTGGACGCGGACGCCTGCCCGAACGTCATCAAGGAGATCCTGTTCCGGGCGGCGGAGCGGGTCCGGCTGCCGCTGGTGCTGGTGGCCAACCAGTTCGTGCGCACCCCGCCGTCGCGCTACATCCGCGCCATCCAGGTCGCGTCCGGGTTCGACGTGGCCGACACCCATATCGTCGAGCAGGTGCAGGCGGGGGATCTCGTGGTCACCGCCGACATCCCGCTGGCGGCGGCGGTCATCGACCGCGGCGCGCTGGCCCTCAATCCCCGCGGCCGGCTCTACACCGAGGACAACGTGCGCCAGTCCCTGGACATGCGCAACATGATGGAAGAGCTGCGCAGCGCCGGCCTGGCCAGCGGCGGCCCGCCGGCGCTGAACCAGGCCGACCGCAAGGCCTTCGCCGCGGAGCTGGACCGCTACCTGCACCGGCGCCGCCAGGCGCGGGGCTAGAGCGACACGGCTGCCACCATCGAAAAGATCCGCCCCGGAGGCCCCATGCCGGAACCGACCCAATTGCTCCTGTTCATCACCGCCTCGCTGCTGCTCATCGTGGCGCCGGGCCCGGACATCCTCTTCCTCGTCACCCAGGGCGTGACCCGCGGCCGCGCGGCGGGACTGGCCACGGCGCTGGGGCTGGCGGCCGGCAACCTGGTCCACACCCTGGCCGCGGCACTCGGCATCTCGGTGGTGTTCCGCACCTCGGCGCTGGCCTTCGAGACGCTGAAGGTGGTGGGCGTGGCCTACCTCCTCTACCTGGCCGTCAAGGCGCTGCGCCACCGCGGCGAGTCGCTCACCCTCGCGGGCGAGGCCCTGGCCGGTCCGGGCCGGGTCCTGTTCCGGCGCGGCCTGCTCATGAACATCCTCAACCCCAAGGTGGCGCTGTTCTTTCTCGCCTTCCTGCCCCAGTTCGCCGACCCGGCGGCGGGTCCGGTCTGGCTCCAGATGCTCGTCCTCGGCCTCCTGTTCACGCTCCTGGTGGTGGGGGTGTTCGGCGTCATCGGGCTGACCGCCGGCAGCCTGGCGGGCTGGATTCGGCGCGGTTCCGGCGCCGGCACCAACCGCTGGTTCGCCTGGGGGGTGGCGGGGGTGTTCACGGCGCTGGCGCTGCGCCTGGCGCTGGTGGAGCGCTGAGCCTGGGATTCCGGCCATGGAGGATTGGGCCACAGAGGGCACAAGAGGCCACAGAGTGTAAAAGCGCGCACGGGAGTGCCCCCTGCGCGCCCACGACACCGGGCACGGCTGCAGCATTTCCCGCCCCGGAGTCCGCCGCCCTGCCGCCTTGTGCTCCCTGTGGCCTCTGTGGCGACCCTCCGGGTCTTTCCCGCGACCCTGGGGGGCGGCGATCTACACTGTGGGTACACCATCACCAGGGGAGGCGCGCCATGCCCGAACTCACGCTCGTCATCGGCAACAAGAACTACTCGTCCTGGTCCCTGCGGCCGTGGCTGGTGCTGCGCCACTTCGGGGTGCCGTTCGAGGAGGTGCGCCTGCCGCTGGACACCCGGGAGTTCGAACTGAACATCGGGCGCTATTCGCCCTCCGGACGGGTCCCCGTGCTGCTGGATGGCGGGCTGCGCGTGTGGGAGTCGCTGGCCATCTGCGAGTACGTGGCGGAACGCTACGTGATGGGCGAGGCCTGGCCCGGCGATCGCGAGGCGCGGGCGGTGGCGCGGGCCGTCTCCTGCGAGATGCACGCCGGCTTCGCGGCTCTGCGCTCGGAGTTGCCCATGAACTGCCGGGACCGCCGCACCGGCGTGGTGCCCACCCCGGCGGCGCGGGCGGATATCGACCGGATCACCGCGCTGTGGCACGACTGCCGCAGCCGCTGGGGCGGGGCGGGCCCCTGGCTGTTCGGCGAATTCAGCATCGCCGATGCCATGTACGCGCCCGTGGCCCTGCGCTTCGCCACCTATGGCGTGGACATCCCGGCCGCGGCCGAGGCCTACGTGGGGGCGCTGCTGGCCCACCCGGCGCTGCAGGAGTGGGTGGTGGAGGCCCGCGCGGAGCCCGAGTTGCTGGAGTCCGGGGAGCGCGGGATCGCGGCGCCATGAGCCCGACCGCGGTTGTGCGGCGGCGACCGGGACGAGGGCGGGCGGTCTGCCGCCGGAAGCGGACCCGGGCGGCTCGGGGGGGTGCCCGGCGTTGCTGATCAACGGCAAGGATATCTGGGCGTGGCTGGAGCGCCTGGGCAGGGGCGCCTGGCTGGTCGCCGGGCTGCTGGGCACGATGGCCGTCGGCCTGGTGGACCTGGTGACCGGCTACGAATTCACCCTGGCGCCGGTCTATATGCTCCCGGTGGGGGCGGTGGCCTGGTACGTGGGTCGTGGCGCGGCGCTGGCGCTGGTCGCAATCGCCCTGCCGTGGCTCGCCGTGGATCTGTGGCTGAACGTCAGCTCGCTCAGCAACGCCGGCATCGTCTGGGTGGTGCTGGCGCGGCTGCTGTTCCTGGTGATCGTGGCCCTGCTGCTCTCCTCCCTGCGCCATGCCCTGGATGAGGCCCGGCGGCTGGCGCGTACCGATGCCCTGACCGACGCGGTGAACTCGCGCCGCTTCATCGAATTGGTCAACGCCGAAATCGGGCGCCTGGCCCGCTACCGGCACCCCTTTACCCTCGCCTACATGGATCTCGACAACTTCAAGCAGGTGAACGACAGCCTCGGGCACAGCAGCGGGGACAGGCTGCTGAAAACGGTCGTGGAGACGCTGTGCAACCGGTTGCGGCGTACCGACGTGGTGGCGCGCATGGGTGGGGACGAGTTTGCCCTGCTGCTGCCGGAGACGAGCGCGCAGGTGGGCGCGCCATTGCTGCGGCAGGTGCGCGAGGAGCTCCTGGCGGTGGTGCGCGGCAACGACTGGCCGGTGACCTTCAGCATCGGCGTGGTGACCTGCACCGCCGCCCCGGAAAGCGCCGATGCGCTCCTGCACTTTGTCGACGGGCTCATGTACAGCGTCAAGAAGGATCGGAAGGACGCCATCCGCTTCGCGATCTATCCCTGAAGCGCCAGCTGTCCGCCCGCGCCGGAAAGCCTCAGAAGGCCGCGTTGAGATCCAGGAACCAGCCCGTGTCGAACACCTTGTGGCCCCCCGTTTCCGCACTGTCGTCGAGCAGGTTGCGGGCCAGCAGCGAGAGGCTGCCGGGACGGCGGCGACCGCCGAAGCCGTAGGCCAGCCGCAGGTCGAGCTGGCGGGCGTCGTCGTAGGGGGCGTCGAACCGGTCGCCGGGCACCGGGCTGTGCCAGTACCAGGCCAGGCTGCCGCTCAGGCGCGGGGTCAGGCGCCGCAGCGCCAGCAGGCTCGCCGTGTGCAGCGGTGCGCTGCGGTAGTAGCTCGGAACGCCGCTGACATTGCTGCGGTCGAGATCGGTATAGGCGTAGCTGAGCAGGATCCGGGTGTCGCCGTCCGGACGCCAGGTGATCTGGGCCTCGGTCCCGGTGACGGTGGCCGTGTCCTGGTTGCGGTAGTCCAGCGGCAGCGTGGAGGTGTAGCTCACCAGTTCCTCGAGCCGGTCGTGATAGAGCTTTAGGTTGACCGTCAGCGGCAGTGACCGGAACTCGCCCACGTAACCGACCTCGCGGCTGAGGATGCGCTCGGGCGCCAGTCCCCCCGAGCTCACGCCCAGCGGCAGCTCGAGGTCGGGGGGGATGTGGATGCGGTAGTCCAGCGCCTCCTCGAACAGCACCGGTGTGCGCACCGCGCCGGAGACGGCGGCGCGCAGGGTATGCCCCGCGGCCACGCGGGCGTTCAGGGCGATGCGGGGGGAGAGGTGGGTGCCGGTGAGATCGTCGTTCTCCACCATCAGGCCGCCCTGCAGCAGGATGCCCGGGCCCAGGCTCCATTCGGCCGAGCCGAACAGGCGCTGCAGGTCGCTGTCGAGCCACTTCCCGGTACCGAAGTAGGCGGGGGAGCGCACCCGGTCGTGGCGCAGCCCGGCGCCCCAGGCGACCCGCAGGCCGGGCAGGGGATGCTGGCTGCGCTGGAACTCGAAGTCGTAGCGCTCGTCGCTGATGTCGAGGCTGAACGGCAGGCTCTGGCCGTCGAAATCGAAGCGGGCGGTCTCCTCGGCGCGGTGGTGGTTGTGGTAGAGCTGCAGGTAGAGCTCATCCTCGCGGCCCAGCACCCGTTCCCAGCGCAGTTGCTGGAAGGTGCTGGTCACGGCCCGTGCCGAGGTGCGCTGCAGCGCCGTGGCCGGGGGGATCTCGCGGTCGCCGCCGTTGTAGCCCAGCTGCAACCGGAGGCGGTCGTCCGGGCCGAGGCGGAGATCGGCGCGCCCGGTCAGGAGGTGGATCCGGCTGCCGTCCTCGAGGCTGTCGAGCCCGTTGTCCCGCGTGTACCCGGCGCTGAAGCGGTAGTCCAGGTCCCCCCGGCTGCCGGCATGGCGCAGGAGGGCGCGGCGATAGCCGTTCGAACCGCTGCCGAGGGTGGCGTGGGTGCCGGCTTCCTCGGCCGCCGTCCGGGTGGTGATGCTGATGACGCCGAGGAAGGCATTGGCGCCGTAACTGACCGCGTTCGGGCCGTGGATGATCTCGATGCGCTCGATCTCCTCGATGGCCAGCGGCAGGTCCGACCAGGGTACGCCGCCGAAGGCGGGCGTGTAGACGGCGCGGTCATCCACCAGCACCAGCATGCGGCGCGAGTACTGTCCGGACAGGCCGTGGTAGTTCACCACCGGCGTGTGGCCGTTGACGTAGCTCAGCTGGAAGCCGGGCGCCAGCCGGACGAGCTCGGGGACGGAGCGGGCGCCCGAGGCCTCGATCAGCTCCCGGTCGATGACGGTGACCGTGGCCGGCGTCTCCGGCAGGGGCTGGACCAGGCGGCTGGCCGAGAGCACCGTCGGCAGGGTGTCGAAGAAGCTCTGCTCGGTCGGCAGCGCCCGGCGCTCCGCCCCGGCCTGGACGGGGACCGCCGGGAGGATGAGCAACAGGGCTGTGGCGGCCCCGGGGAGGAAGGCACTCCTTTGCGCGTGCATCGTCGATCTCCTTCACTGCGCCCGGTCCGGCGGCATCCTGCCTCGGTGGCCGTCGGGCTTGCCGCGTCGCCGGCGGTAGCCCCATGCAGTGAAGGGGAATTGTCCCTGATGGCCGGGGGGCCGTCAACGCGCGACGGCTGGCATTTGCTGTTCATTTTGGGCACGATGGGGACCTCCGCACAGCAGGGGGCGATGTGCGTCGACCCGGTCCATGGGCCGATCGGCGCGACCGCCCGTCCCGTCTTTCACCTGAATCCCAGGCCGGCGCCGTTCGAAGCCGTCGCGATCGCGAGCGTGGTCGCGTGCGGACGGTTCCGGCGCGATGGCGTGGGGAACCGAGAATCTGCCGGTTGCAGAAGGAGGAACCAGTCATGTCCGATGCCAACATCCAGGAACGTCCGCCCATCACCGTCACCAGCCTCGACCTGGAACGCCTGGAGCGGCTGCTGGAGAGTCCCGTGCATGAGGACAACGCGGTGGCGCAGGAGCTGCAGGAGGAGCTCAACCGGGCCCGAGTGGTGGAACCCCGCGCGGTGCCGCCGGAGGTGATCACCATGCACTCCACCACCCGTTTCGTCGACGAGGTGACGGGCGCCGAACATGAGCTGACCCTGGTCTATCCGCACGAGGCGGACGGCACGCCGGGACAGGTCTCGGTGCTGGCCCCGGTGGGCAGCGCGCTGCTCGGGTTGTCGGCGGGACAGCGCATCGACTGGCCCCTGGCCGGCGGCCGCAGCACCCGGCTCAGGGTGCTGGCGGTGGTCCGGCAGCCCGAATCCCTGGGGGAGTACCACCGTTGAGGCGCTGGCAGCGCCGCGCCCGGTCGCGGCCGCGGGTCACTCCTTCCGGCACAGGCGGTAGAGCTCGATGAAATGGCGCACGTCGTTCGCCGCGCGGTGGCGCGGCCCCGCCGAGCGCGCCCGTGCCTGCTGGTCGAGCTCGTGGAGGCGCCGGTCGCAGTCGGGTCCGCCGGCGAGTTCCGTGAACCACAGCGCCTGGGCCGCGGCGAGAGTGAAGGCCGGCTCCATCCCCGCGGCCTGGAACAGCACCTGGAGCCAGAAGCCGTCCCAGTCGGGGGCGTCGGTATACAGCCGCAGCCCCTGCAGAACGCTGTTCATGCGTCCCGCCACCCAGGTGGGCGTGCGGCCCTCGCTGTGGAGCTGCCCGGGCGTGATGTGGTGGATTTCCGTTTCGGCCACCGGATCCCAGTCGTTCCATTCGGGCACCGGGCGGGGATCGATGAGGTGGCTCTCCACGCTGCCGTCGCCCAGGCTCCAGGCCACCTCGATGGGATAGGAGCGGGGGCGGAGGCTGCTGGCCTCGAAATCGAGGAAACAGGGCAGGGTGGGGTTGCGCCGGGCCATGTCAGGGTCCGGTCGGCGGTGGCGTCTGCAGGTCCGCGGCCTCGAGCACCCGGACGATGTTGCGCACATCTTCCAGCGCCCGGTGCGGTACCCCCTCGAACTTCAGCCCCAGGTGGCGCAGGGTGGCGGCGATGCCGCGCCGCGGGGTGCCCAGCTGCCGGGCCGCCCGGTCCTTGAGATTGGTGTGGCGGGCGCCGGCCAGCGGGAACGGGAGGCCGTGCTTGCGGCACTCGTCCTCCAGCTGCAGCAGATCATAGGCGCCCCATGAGCCCCATGCCGGCGGTTGGTCGGGGGCGATGGCGAAGGCCTGCACGAAGGCCGCCAGCGCCTGGGGGAAGGTGGGGGCGGAATCCACGTCCTCCTGCCGGATATGGGTCAGCCGACGGCAGTAGTCCGAGAGCTGCGGGTGGTAGCTGGGGCGCACGAAGGTCTGGAACCGCTGCAGAATGCGCCAATCCCGCGGGTCCACCCGCATGGCGCCGATCTCGATGATTTCACCGGCGTAGCGCCAGCCGGGGCGCGGCGCGGGACGACTCCGGTCGTTGGGGTCCCAGCAGGTGGCTTCCAGGTCCACCACCAGCAGCGGGGTCGCGATGGCCGGGGGTTCAGTGCGCATGTTCATCCCTGGGTGTGTCCTTACACGCTCGAGTCTGGCTGACGGAAGGCGCCGACCCGGATCCCCGCAAGGCTTCGTTCCGCGAGCCTCCGGGCGGGACGGTCCGGGCTCCCGGGCCGGCATCCCCAGCCCCGGGATCATGGCCGTGGAGGCGGCATCCCGCCGCCGTCCGCCGCTGCGCCCTGATCCGGAGTTGGCGCGGATTGCCAGTATAGCCAATGGGGCGCCGGGATGCCGTGCGCCGGTCACGTTGTCCGCCGGCGACTCGCTGAATGTGCCTCCAGGAGCGGCGCAGCACACTAGTGCAGCTTGACGTGGGGCTCGGTGCGGCGGGTGATGAGCCGCGCCAGGGTGTCCAGGGCCACCTTGGCGAAGCCGTGCAGGGCCAGCAGGTGCATCTTGTACAGCGAGATGTACATCAGGCGCGCGAAGTAGCCCTCGATCATCAGGCTGCCGCGGGTGATGCCGCCCATCAGGCTGCCCACGGTGCTGTATTCCCCCAGGGATACCAGCGAGCCGAAGTCGCGGTAGACGTACCCCGGCAGGGGCTGGCCCCGGAGGCGCCGGCCCAGGGACTTCACCAGCAGCGAGGCCTGCTGGTGGGCCGCCTGGGCGCGGGGCGGGACGGTCTGATCGTGTCCCGGCCAGGGGCAGGCCGCGCAGTCGCCGAAGGCGAAGACATCCGGATCCAGGGTGGTCTGCAGGGTGGTCTTCACCAGCAGCTGGTTGCCGCGGTTGGTCTCCAGTCCGTCGAGTCCGGCGAGGAAGTCGGGCGCCTTGATGCCCGCCGCCCACACCACCAGCTCGGCCGGCACGCACAGCCCGCTTTCGGTGTGGACCCCCTCGGGGGTGACGCGGCTGACCCGCTCCCCGGTGAACAGGTCCACCTCCAGCTTCCGCAGCAGTTTCGCCGTGGCCTCGGAGAGACGCTTGGGCAGCGCCGGCAGGATGCGCGGGGCGGCATCGATCACCGTGATGCGGATGTGCTTGTCGGGGTCGATCTTCTCCAGCCCGTAGGCGGCCAGCAGCCGGGTGGTGCGGTGCAGCTCCGCGGCCAGCTCCACGCCGGTGGCGCCGGCGCCGATGATGGCCACGTGGAGCTGGCCCGGGCGCACCGGGCCGGGCTGGGTGTTGGCGCGGATGCAGGCGTTGATGAGGCGGCGGTTGAAGCGCGCCGCGTCCTCCTCGGTGTCCAGCGCGATGGCGTGCTCCCTGACCCCCGGGGTGCCGAAATCGTTGGCCACGCTGCCCACGGCGATCACGAGGGTGTCGTAGGGGAAGGTGCGCCGCGGGACCACCTCCCGGCCCTCCTCGTCGAAGGTGGGGGCCACCCGGACCTCCCGCCGGGCCCGGTCCAGTCCCTCCATGGCGCCGAGCCGGAAGTGGAAGTGGTGCCAGCGGGCCTGGGCCATGTACTCCAGCTCGTGGTCGTCGATATCCATGCTGCCGGCGGCCACCTCGTGCAGCAGCGGCTTCCACAGGTGGGTGCGGGCCTTGTCGATGAGGGTCACCTCCGCCTTGCCGCGCCGCCCGAGCCGGTCGCCGAGCCGGGTGGCCAGTTCCAGGCCGCCGGCGCCGCCGCCGACGATGACGATGCGATGGGGTGTGGTCTGGGGCATGGCGGGCGTGTCCTGCAGTGTCGGGATGGGACCTATTGTAGCGCCACCGATGGCTGATGACCGGCAACCGGCACCGGCAACCGGATGCTTGACCGATCGCATTGGCAGATTCCTGCGGGTGTGTTCTCCTGCCCGCCATGTGCATCGCCATTCCACCGCCGGGTACGGGTGCGCGCCGCCCCGTCGCGCCGCCGCGGCGCCTCTATTTCACCGGGGCGGCCCTGCAGTCGGGGCTGCTGCTGGCGCTGGCCGGCCTGGCGGTCGCTGGACTGCCCGTGCGCCTGCCCCAGGGCCTGCCGGCCGGACTGGGCTGGGTTCTGGCCGGCCTCTACGGGGTGATCCCCTTTCTGCTGCTGGGGCATCTCCTGGAGGTGCTGCCGCGCCGCCTCGAGGTGGGTGAGCCGGACTACCTGCGCTACGGCGGCGCCTTCTTCCTGGTCAGCGGGGGACTGTTCCTCGCCTGGACCGGGGTCTTCCTCGGCCCCTTCACGCTCGCGGCGGGCATCGGGCTGGTGCTGGCGGGCGGCCTGCCGCTGCTGGGCTATCTCGGGGAGGCGGTGCGCTGGGCACCGGCGCGGGAGCGGCTCCGGGGGCGGGCGATCCGCCGCGGCGCCGGCCTGTGCTGGGCCGGGATCGGGGCGGCGGGCGCGGGCGCGCTGGGCGCCGGGTCGCCGGCCTGGCTGGCGGCGCTCGGGCTGGGCGTGGCCGGAACCGGCCTGATCGTGGCGGGAGGATGGGGCGGGAGCCGCTGAACCGGCCCCCGCCCGGCTTGCCCCGCCCCTGACCGCCCGGCGACCCGCCGAGGGCCGATTTGCGGGTCAAAGGCAGGGCTTTGCCTCAGATGACGTAGCCGCGCTCCTCGTGCAGCGCGATGTCGAGTCCCTCGGTCTCCTGCTCGCGGCTCACGCGCAGGCCCACGGCCAGATCCACACCCTTCAGGATGACCCAGCTCACCACGGCGGTGTAGGCCAGGGTGGCGATCACGCCCACGAACTGGATGCCCAGCTGCTGGCCCATGCCGCTGATGCCCTCGGCATAGCCCTGGCCGCTGAACACGCCCAGCTCGGCGGAGGCGAAGACCCCGGCGGCCAGGGTGCCGAGGATGCCGCCGACGCCATGCACCGGGAAGACGTCCAGGGAGTCGTCCACCTTCAGGACCCGCTTGAGGAAGTTGGTGGCGGCGAAGCAGACCACGCCGGCCACGGTGCCGATCACCAGTGCGCCGGCCGGGCCCACGTAGCCGGAGGCGGGGGTGATGGTGCCGAGCCCCGCCACCATGCCGGTGACGATGCCGAGCACGCTCGGCTTGCCGTAGCGGATCCACTCCGCGACCATCCACGCCAGCGAACCGGCGGCGGCGGACATGTGGGTGGCCATCAGCGCCATGCCCGCATCGCCGTTGGCGGCCAGGGCGCTGCCGGCATTGAAGCCGAACCAGCCCACCCAGAGCATGCCCGCGCCGGTCACCGCCATGGTGAGGTTGTGAGGCATCATCGCGGCGTGGCCGAAGCCGTCGCGCGGCCCCATGTAGAGGGCCGCCACCAGCGCCGCGGTGGCGGCGGTGATGTGCACCACGGTGCCGCCGGCGAAGTCCAGCAGGCCCAGCTGCCCGAGCCAGCCGCCGCCCCAGACCCAGTGGGTGACGGGGAAGTAGACCAGCACCAGCCACACGGCGCTGAAGATGAGCATGGCGGTGAACTTCATCCGCTCGGCGAATCCGCCCACGATGAGCGCCGGGGTGATGATGGCGAAGGTGAGCTGGAACATGGAGAAGACCGTCTCCGGGATCTCGCCGCTCAGGCTCGCCTCGCCCACGCCGGCCATGAAGGCCTTGCCCAGGCCGCCGATGAAGCCGTTGCCCTCGCCGAAGGCGAGGCTGTAGCCGAACACGAGCCACATGACCGAGGCCATGCAGGTGATGGCGAAACACTGCATGAGCACCGAGAGCACGTTCTTCGACCGCACCAGGCCGCCGTAGAACAGCGACAGGCCCGGCAGGGTCATGAACAGCACCAGCGCGGTGGCGGTGAGTATCCAGGCGGTATGGCCCGCATCCGGACCTTCGGCGGCCAGCGCCGTCGCGGGCGCGAGGGCGGCGAGCAGAACGGCGCCCGGCTTGAGCAAGTTGGTCATGGCTCTGATTCCCCTGATGGTTTTTTTAATAGCTGCGCACCGGCTTGGTGCGCACACATCCCCCACAACTGCATGCAAATCGCTTGCCTTTATAGAGATTATGGTTATTCAAGGGGTTATGTGTATTTTCTGGCGCAGGCAGGGATTGCGTGCACAACTCCGGGGCGCATCCTCCCTCATGCGCACCATGATGGGGCGTCAATCAGGCGGGATGTCTCGCGCCGTGCACGCGGCGCAGGAAGCGGACCAGGCGGAACCCCAGCAGCAGGAGGAGGATCGCCGCGTAGAGCAGCGGTTCGCGCAGATCCGCCTTCACCAGCCACAGGAAGTGCAGCACGCCCGCGCCTGCCGCCAGGTAGGCCAGGCGGTGCAGGCGTTGCCAGCGCCTGCCTCCGAGCCGTCGCAGCATGGCGTCGGTGGAGGTGGCGGCCAGGGGGACGAGCAGGGCGAAGGCGGACATGCCGATGGTGATGTAGGGCCGCTTCAGGATATCGGCGCCGATGGCCGGCCAGTCGAAGAACTGGTCCAGGCCCACGTAGCCGAGCAGGTGCAGGGTGGCGTAGAAGAAGGCGAACAGCCCGATCATGCGCCGTACCCGCAGCGGCCAGGTCCAGCCGGTGAGCCGGCGCAGGGGGGTGACGGCCAGGGTGAGGAGCAGCAGGCGCAGGGCCCAGTCGCCGTTGTGGCGGATGAACGCCTCGATGGGATTGGCCCCCAGCCCTCCGCTCACCGCCCGCCACGCCAGCAGCGCCAGGGGCAGCAGGCAGAGGGCGAACACCGCGGGCTTGAGCCAGCGGGGCGGGACGCGGCGGGTGGGTGTCGGGTTCGGCTTCAAGGGAAAATGCGTGAATGCGTGAATGCGTGAATGCGTGAATGCGTGAATGCGTGAATGCGTGATGCCGGTTGTCGGCCTCAGAAGTTTTTCCCCAGGTCCATTCCCCCATAGAGCCCCGCCACCTGCTCGGCGTAGCCGTTGAAGGGCAGGGTGTCGCGCTTGAGGAACTCGCCGATGCGCCGCTCCCGGGCCTGGCTCCAGCGCGGATGATCCACCGCCGGGTTGACGTTGGCGTAGAAGCCGTACTCGCCGGCGGCGGCACGGTTCCAGCTGGTCTCCGGCTGTCCCTCCACGAACCGCAGCCCGACGATGGACTTGATGCTCTTGAAGCCGTATTTCCACGGCACCACCAGGCGGATGGGCGCCCCGTTCTGGTTGGGCAGGGTCTCGCCGTAGAGCCCCACCGCCAGCAGCGCCAGGGGATGCAGGGCCTCGTCCATGCGCAGCCCCTCCACGTAGGGCCACTGGAGCACAGGCCGCTTCTGGCCCGGCATCTGCTCCGGGTCGTGGAGGGTGACGAACTGGATGAACTTCGCCCGCGAGGTGGGTTCCACCCGCTTCACCAGGGAGGCCAGGGGAAAGCCGACCCAGGGGATGACCATGGACCAGGCCTCCACGCAGCGCAGGCGGTAGATCCGCTCCTCCAGGGGGAACCACTTGAGGATGTCCTCGATGTCGTAGACCCCGGGTTTCGCCACCTCGCCCTCCACCGCCACCGACCAGGGGCGGGTCCTGAGAGAATGGGCGTTGGCGGCCGGATCGCTCTTGCCGGTGCCGAACTCGTAGAAGTTGTTGTAGCCGGTGACCGCGTCGTAGGGGGTGGGCTCCTCGTCGGTGCCGAAGGGGCCCGGCGCGACACCTTCGATTTTCGCCGCCCGGGCCGGTGCGGACAGCAGGCCGGGCAGCAGCAGTCCGGCCCCGGCTACCGCCGCGGTCCGGAGAAAGTCCCGCCGGCGCCGGTAGACGGACTCCGGCGTGATCTCGGAGGGGAGGACGTCTGGGGGGCGCTTGATGAGCATGGTGGTTCTCCAGGGCCGTGCCGGAGCGTGGGGGCTCCGGGGCGTTCGGGGCGTGGGTCGATTGCCGAGGGGACCGCCCGGCGGCCCGGAATCTTTCACCGGAAGCGGGCGCGGAAGGCTCCCGACGGGCAGCCCGGCGTTCCCGGATCCCGCGCCGGGGCGCGGGCGCGCCGGCGCCAGTGCAGCGTTCCATCTGTCTTCGTCTCCGGCGCCCCGGTCCGGTTCCCCCGGCTTGCCGTCGCGGGTTCCCTCCGGGCCGGATTCGGCCAGCCCCGGGGCGAGCGGTCCGTCCGCCGCGCGCCTCAGCTCCTCTTGCCGGTGAGCCGTTGCAGCGCCGCCTCCAGGGCCGCGGCCTGGACCGGGTAGGGCAGGGCCTCGGCGATGGGAAAGCGCTGCCGCAGCCGCTCCAGGTGGGGGAGGTGCTCGCGCTCGTAGAAGACGATGACCCGGGTGTCGGGCAGGTGCTGGATGCCGGCGAGCAGCGACTCCAGGTTGCCGGTCCGATCGCGGAAGTTGGGATCCACGTTGAACTCCGCCACCACCACCGCCGGCTGTTCGCGCCGGAGCGTGCTCTGGGCCTTGCGCACCGAGTTCACCACCAGCGGCTCGAAGCCGTACTGGCGGTAGAGGGATTCGAAATTGGGGTAGCCGCCCAGCTCCACCACCGAGAGCAGGGCCCGGTGTCGCCGGGTTCCGGATCCTTCTGCCATGGGCCTTCTCCTCCATCCCGCCGCGCTCTGCCGGGAGTCTACCGCGATCCGGCGGCGTGCGCCCGCGAGCGCCGCGGAGCCCGCCGGGCCGGAGGCGGGCGCGGGCCTATTCGGGCACCAGCCACTCCATCCGCCAGCCGCCCCGGTGCTCCGGATCCAGGACGTCCCACAGCCAGGGCAGCAGCGCCTCCAGGGTCCGGTCGAGACGCCAGGGCGGATTGATAATCACCATCCCGGAGCCCTTCATGCCGCGCGGACCGTCCTCCGGCCGTACCCGGAGCTCGGCGAGCAGCACCCGGCGCAGGCCGCTCTGTACCAGGTCCTGCAGCAGGCGGGCATGGGTCGTGGTGTCGAGCACCGGGTACCAGAGGGCGTAGATGCCGGTGGGCCAGCGCCGGTGGGCGGCCCCGAGGGCGGCGACCACCTGCCGGTACTCGTCCTTCACCTCGTAGGGCGGGTCGATGAGCACCAGGCCGCGCCGCTCCGGCGGCGGCAGGAAGGCCTTCAGCCCCTGGTAGCCGTCGGTGCGGTGCACCGCAACCTGGCGATCGCCGGCGAACTCCGCCCGGAGCAGGGCGTGATCGGCGGGGTGCAGCTCGCACAGCACCATCCGGTCATCGCGCCGGAGGAGGTGGCGCGCCACCCGGGGCGAGCCGGGATAGCGGGCCCGGCCGCCGGGTCCGCTCACGGCGTCCAGCGCGGCCAGGTAGCCGGCCAGGGCAGGCGGGGAACCGGCCTGCGCGCGGATGCGGCCGATGCCCTGTTCGTGTTCGGCATTGCGGCGCGCCTCGGGCGAATCCAGGTCGTAGACACCCGCCCCGGCGTGGGTCTCCAGGTAGCGGAACGGGGCCTGCTTGGAACGCAGGGCCTCCAGCAGCAGCGCGAGGACGGCGTGCTTGAGCACATCGGCATGATTGCCGGCATGGAAGGCGTGGCGGTAGCTCAGCACGCTGCGGTGCTCCGGCGTTGACGGGCGGGACGATTCCCCGGTCCGGGCGGAAACCACCGGGCCCCGCGGGGACGGGGCCCAGTGGGCTGCGGGGCGGGTTTCAGGACAGCACGCTGACGTTCGTCGCCTGCAGTCCCTTCGGTCCCCGTTCCACCTCGAACTGCACCGCCTGGCCCTCGTTCAGCGTGCGGTAGCCGTCCGCCTTGATGGCCGTGTAGTGGACGAAGACATCGTCACCGCCCTCCGCGGGGGCGATGAAGCCGAAACCCTTGGTGTTGTTGAACCACTTGACCGTCCCGTTCTGCATTGGAAGTTCCTCTGGTCTCTCAATCACGGTGAGTCCGGCGGCGGGGCGCGGCGCCCGGGCCGCCGACGGGTTGAATTTAGCCATAACCGCTCCGGCGTGTCATGCCCGCCCGTGTGACAGCCGGCGCGCGGCGGGGCAGGCGCCCGGCTTGACCGCGCCGGCGCCCTGCCGACACCATGGCCGGGCCACCGGGGCGTTCATCCACGGGCCCGCTCCGGGGCCGGGCGCCTGCCGCCCCGCGCGGGCCCGGACGGGACCTGAACCATGTGCGGACGTTTCTATCTCGATGTGCCGGGCGAGGTGCTGATGGAGCACTTCGGGCTGGCGGCGGCGCCGGAGCTGGCGCCGCGCTACAACATCGCCCCCACCCAGGCGGTGGCGGCGGTGCGCGCCGGGTCCGGCGGCCGGGAGCTGGTGCGGCTGCGCTGGGGCCTGGTCCCGGCCTGGGCCAAAGGGGGACGCAGCCCCTACCGTCTCATCAATGCACGGGCGGAGACCGTGGCGGACAGGCCCGCCTTCCGCGACGCCTTCCGCCGCCGGCGCTGCCTGGTGCCGGCCTCCGGCTTCTACGAATGGCAGGCGCGGCCCGACGGCAGGCAGCCCTGGGCCATCAGCGCCGGCCCGGGGCCGGTGTTCGCCATCGCCGGGCTGTGGGAGCGCTGGGAGGGGGAGGGGCGGGTGGTGGAGTCCTGCACCCTGCTGGTGACGGAGGCCAACGCCGCGGTGCGGCCCATCCACGACCGCATGCCGGTGATTCTCGCGCCGGAGGACTACGCCGCCTGGCTCGATCCCCGGGCGCAGGACCCGGCCCGGCTGGCGACGCTCCTGCGCCCCTGTCCGGCGGAGGGGATGCGGGCCTGGCGGGTGGGGCGCCGGGTCAACTCGCCGGCCAACGACGATCCGGGCTGCCTCGAGCCGCTGGCCTGAGCCGGGAATGCCCGCTTCAGGGCGGGACGGGTCCACAAAAAAGGCCGCGCATTCGCACGGCCTTCAGAGGGCATTGCAGCTGGTGGCTACGGGTGGACTTGAACCACCGACCTCAGCATTATGAGTGCCGCGCTCTAACCAACTGAGCTACGTAGCCAAAATTGGAGGCGGCAATTGTCTACGCCCGGGTTGCCGCTGTCAAGGGTGGTCAGACGTTGAAGCGGAAGTGGACCACGTCGCCGTCCTGCACCACGTACTCCTTGCCCTCCAGCCGCCACTTGCCCGCTTCCTTGGCGCCCTGTTCGCCGCCGAACCTGACGAAATCGTCGTAGGCGATGACCTCGGCGCGGATGAAGCCCTTCTCGAAGTCGGTGTGGATGACCGCGGCGGCCTTGGGGGCGGTGGCGCCCACGGGGATGGTCCAGGCGCGCACCTCCTTCACCCCGGCGGTGAAGTAGGTCTCCAGCCCCAGCAGCCTGTAGCCGGCGCGGATGACCCGGTCGAGGCCCGGCTCGTGGAGGCCCATCTCCTCGAGGAACTCGGCCTTCTCCTCGTCGGCCAGCTCGGCGATCTCCGCCTCGATGGCGGCGCACACGGGGACCACCTCCGAGCCCTCGGCGGCGGCGTACTCGCGCACCTGGTCGAGGTAGGGGTTGTCCTGGAAGCCGTCCTCGGAGACGTTGGCGATGTAGAGGGTGGGCTTCACCGTGAGCAGGTGCAGATCGTAGAGCAGATCGAGCTCCTCGTCGCTCAGGCCCAGGGTGCGCACCATGCGCCCCTCGTTGAGGGTCGCCTCCACCCGCGCCAGCAGCGCCACCAGGGCCTTGGTCTCCTTGTCGGCGCCGGCCTTGGCGCGCTTGCCCGCCCGCTGCACCGCCTTCTCCACGGAGGCGAGATCCGCCAGCGCCAGCTCGGTGTTGATCACCTCGATGTCGGAGATGGGGTTTACCTTGCCGGAGACGTGCACCACGTCATCGTTCTCGAAGCAGCGCACCACGTGGGCGATGGCGTCGGTCTCGCGGATGTTGGCCAGGAACTGGTTGCCCAGCCCCTCGCCCTTGGAGGCCCCGGCCACCAGGCCGGCGATGTCCACGAACTCCATGGTGGTGGGGACCGTGCGCTGGGGTTTGACGATGCGCGCCAGCTCGTCGAGGCGCGGATCGGGCATGGGCACCACGCCCACGTTCGGGTCGATGGTGCAGAAGGGATAGTTCTCGGCCTGGATGCCGGCCTTGGTGAGAGCGTTGAAGAGGGTGGACTTGCCCACGTTGGGCAGGCCCACGATACCGCACTTGAATCCCATGGCTGCGACCCGTTGTGTAGGAAAAGATCACCACGAAGTCACGAAGATGATGAAGATCACGAAGTGCCGGAATTCCTGTTAAGCGGTCCTCCACTGTCCATCATGGATGGCGTTTTTGAGGCCGCAGATACCGCTTTCCGCGCTTCTTCGTATTCTTCGTGTCTTCGTGGTGAGCTCTGTGGGTTGAAGTTCAGCGGCTGTGGAGCCGGTTCATGGCCCGCGCCAGCTCGCCGTCGAGGACCGGGGGCAGGGCGTCGAGGGCCGCGTCGATGGCGGCGAGGATGCCCGCCTCCTCGTCCCGGGTGGGTGGCTTGAGCACCCAGCCCACCACCTTGTCCCGGTTGCCGGGGTGCCCCACGCCCAGGCGCAGGCGCAGGAAGTCCGGCCCCAGGTGGGCGATGGTGTCCTTCAGGCCGTTGTGGCCGCCGGCGCCGCCGCCGCGCTTGAGCCGCGCCGTTCCCGGGGGCAGGTCCAGGTCGTCGTGGACCACCAGGATTGCCTCGGGGGAAATGCGGAAAAAGCGGCAGACCGCGGCGATGGACTGGCCGCTGCGGTTCATGAAGGTGGCGGGTTTCAGGACCCGGCAGTCATGGCCCCAGAGCTGCAGCCGGCAGAGCTGGCCGTGGAAACGGCTTTCGGCCTTCCAGGCGCCGGTCGCGCCGGGAAGCCGGTCGACGAACCAGAAGCCGGCGTTGTGCCGGGTGCCCTCGTACTCGGGACCGGGGTTCCCCAGTCCCACGATGAGCTGCACCTTCGACACCCGCGCCGGCTTCCGGTCGAATCGGCCTGGTCAGAATCAGGCTTCGGCCTCGGCTTCGCCCTCGGCCTCGCCTTCCTCTTCCTCCTCGGCGCCGCCGCCCTTGCCCTGGACGCTCACCACGGACATGTCGTTGCCATGGCTCAGGGCCAGGATCTCGACCCCCTGGGGGAGCTTGAGGTCGGAGAGGTGCAGGGCCTCGCCCAGGTTGAGGGCGGCCAGATCCACCTCGATGAACTCCGGCATGTCGGCCGGCAGGCAGCTGACTTCCACCTCGATGAGCTGGTGGGAGATGCGGCCGCCGCCCTGCTTGACGCCGACGCAGGTCTCCTCGTTGAGGAAGTGCAGGGGCACGTGGATGGTCAGCTTCTCGCTGGCGGAGACACGCTGGAAGTCGGCATGCTCGATGATGGGCTTGATGGGGTGGCGCTGCAGGGCCTTGAGGATCACCTGCTGCTTCCTGCCGCCCACGTTCAGGTCCAGGATGGAGGAGTAGACGGCCTCGTTGGCCAGGCTCTTCACGAACTCCGACTGCACCAGGGTGATCATCTCCGGGTCCTGGTGACCGCCGTAGACGATGGCCGGGATCTTGCCGGCGCGACGCAGGCGGCGGCTCGCACCCTTCCCCACGTCCTGACGCGGCTCGGCATCGATATTGAACTTGATGCTCATTGGTTTGTTGCTCCGGTTGAGTAATGCCCTCGCGGGCGCTTGTGCCGTCCCCGCGACCAGGAACGGCGGTTGAAAGACTGTTTCGTGCCGGTGGGCGGCCGGTCGCTTGCCGGCCCGTCCCCGTCAATCCATGAACAGCGAGCTGACCGACTCCTCCTGGTTCACCCGGCGGATGGTTTCGGCCAGCATCTCGGCGATGCTGAGCTGGCGGATGCGGCTGCAGGCCTCCAGCTCGGGGCGCAGCGGAATGGTGTCGGTCACCACCAGCTCGTCCAGCTCCGAGGCCTCGATGTTCTGCAGCGCGCGGCCGGAGAGCACCGGGTGGGTGCAGTAGGCCACCACCCGCTCGGCGCCGTGTTTCTTCAGCGCGCCGGCGGCGTGGCAGAGGGTGCCGGCGGTGTCCACCAGGTCGTCCACCACCACGCAGGTGCGGCCCTTCACGTCGCCGATGATGTGCATCACCTCGGCCACGTTGGGGCGCGGCCGGCGCTTGTCGATGATGGCCAGATCCGCGTCGTCCAGCCGCTTGGCCACGGCGCGGGCGCGCACCACGCCGCCCACGTCCGGCGACACCACGATGAGCCGCGGGTACTTCTGGCGCCAGATGTCGCCGAGCAGGATGGGCGAGGCGTAGACGTTGTCCACGGGAATGTTGAAGAAGCCCTGTATCTGGTCGGCGTGCAGGTCCACGGTGAGCATGCGCGTCACCCCCACGCTCTCCAGCATGTTGGCCACCACCTTGGCGGTGATGGGCACGCGGGCGGAGCGCGGCCGGCGGTCCTGGCGGGCGTAGCCGAAGTAGGGGACCACCGCGGTGATGCGCCAGGCCGAGGAGCGGCGCAGGGCGTCCACCATCACCATCAGCTCCATGAGGTTGTCGTTGGTGGGCGCGCAGGTGGGCTGGATGATGAACACGTCGCGGCCGCGGACGTGCTCCATGATCTCCACCATCACCTCGCCGTCGCTGAAGCGCCCCGTCACCGCCTTGCCGAAGGGGATGTTGAGGTGGTTGCATACCTTCTGGGCGAGCGCCGGGTTGGCGTTCCCGCTGAAGACCATCAGCCTGCTGTCTGACACGCCGTCGTACTCCGTCTCGGGTTCAGGTCGGGGTGGTTTCACGGGCGGGGCGGCCTGCGCGCTGGCCGGGCTCCCGGGTTGTGGTGCTGAAGCGCATGTCGCTCACTCGCTGGAGATCTGGCTGGGGCGCTAGGATTCGAACCTAGGAATGCGGAGACCAAAACCCCGTGCCTTACCACTTGGCTACGCCCCAGATGAACCGATTTTCAGAGCAGCGGCCCGCCGTCACGCGTCCCGGTCTTCCTCCGCCAGCCTGGCGAGCAGGGGTGAGCGGTTGCAGCCGCGGGCGGCGAATCCCGGGAGCGGCGCGGCGGCCAACAGGGCCCGGGCCGCGGCCTCGTCACCGCAGGGCGCGAATACACAGGCCCCGGTGCCGGTCATGCGGCCATCGCCGTGGCGCCGCAGCCAGTCCAGGGCCGCCGCCACCGCCGGGTAGCGCCTGGCCACCACGGCCTCGCAGTCGTTGCCGCCCCTGCCTGAGAGAAAGTCGGATATTTTGAGGGGCTTGGAATCCCGTGTCAATTCCGGGTCGGCGAATACCGCGCCGGTGTCCACGTGGCACGCCGGCGCGAGGACCACGTACCAGGGCTCGGGAAGCTCCACCGGCGTGAGCCGCTCGCCCACCCCCTCGGCCCAGGACGCCAGCCCGCGGACGAACACCGGCACGTCGGCGCCCAGTTCCAGGCCCAGGCGCTCGAGCTCCACGGGGGGCAGTCCCAGCGACCAGAGCCGGTTCAGCGCCACCAGGGTGGTGGCGGCATCGGAGCTGCCGCCGCCCAGGCCGCCGCCCATGGGCAGGCGCTTGTGCAGGCGGATATGCGCCCCGAGGCCGGTGCCGGTCACGGCCTGGAGCCGCCGCGCGGCGCGCAGCACCAGGTTGTCGGCCTCCCGTACCCCGGGCAGGGCCGGCTCCAGGGTCACCCGCCCGTCGGTGGTGGGGGAGAAGTCGAGGCGATCGCCGTGGTCCAGGAACTGGAACACCGTCTGCAGCAGGTGGTAGCCGTCGGAGCGCCGGCCCACCACGTGCAGGAACAGGTTGAGCTTGGCCGGCGCCGGCCAGTCGCCGGAGGTCACGGTGCCACCGCTCAGCCCCCGTCGGGGGGCAGGGTCCAGTGGCTGACCACCAGCCGCACCTCCAGGTGATCGCTGGCGAGAAAGACCCGCCGCGGCAGGTCCTGCCCGCCCACGCGCACATAGTCGAGATAGTCGATGCGCCAGCCGGACTGTTCCAGCCGGACCAGGCGGCCGGCGTCGTCGAACCGGGGCCGGGCCTCCGGGCCGGGGCGGGGCAGGCCGCGGACCCACCACGCCAGTCCGTCCACCGGCAGCCGCCAGCCCAGGTGGCGCCGCAGCAGCGTCTCGGCGTCCGCGGCACGATCCCGGGTGCCGTCGGGCAGCGCGATGCGCACCTCTCCGGCGCGGCCCTCCACCATGGCCACCCCCTGCCCGAGGGGGGAGGAGAGCCGCAGGCGGTAGCTGTCGGGCAGCTGCTGCCAGAGCAGCGAGGCGTGCCAGGCCTCGCCCTCCAGGGTGAGGGCCACCCGCCCCTGCAGGTCCCAGGCCGTGATCCGGCCCACCGCCTCGGCGTGCCGCCGCCAGCCGGAATCACCCTCCAGGGGCGTGGTCGGGGGCACGGCGGCGCAGCCGCCAAGGGCCAGGGCGAGGAGGCCGGCGCAGAGCAGGCGGCGGCGGTGTGCGGGTGGGTTTCCGGCCACGACGGGTAGGGTTGTCTGGGTCAGGGGCGGGGCGGTTCCTGCCCCGTCAGGCGGGTGATGGTCTCGCGCAGGATGGCGTCGTCCGGATGATCCGCCAGGGCCGACTGCCACACTTCCCGCGCCGCATCACGACGACCCCGGGCCCACAGCACCTCGCCCAGGTGGGCGGCGATTTCGGGGTCGCCCTTGCGCAGCTCGAGGGCCCGGCGCAGATGCCGCTCCGCCGCCTCCAGGTCGCCGAGCCGGTACTGGACCCAGCCCATGCTGTCGATGATGGCGGCGTCGTCCGGGGAGAGCTCGAGGGCCTGGCTGATGTACTGCAGGGCCTCGGCGTGGCGGTCGGTGCGATCGGCCAGGGTGTAGCCCAGGGCATTGAGGGCCAGGGCGTTGTCCGGGTCGCGCTCGATGAGCAGTTTCAGGTCGGACTCGAGCAGGTCCAGGTTGTCCATCTTTTCGGCCAGCAATGCCCGGGCGTAACGGATATCGGTGTTGCCCGGCAGCTCCAGCAGGGCCTGGTTGTAGATGTCCATGGCCTGCTCGAGGCGCCCGGCGTTGGTGAGGATTTCGCCCTCCACCAGGTACAGGCGCGGGCGCTGGGCCGGGTTGCGGGAGGCGATGTCCTCGAGCTGGGCCAGGGCCTCGTCGATCCGCTCCAGCCGGGCCAGGACCACGGCGATCCGGAGCTGGGCCTCGTTGAAGTTGGGGCCGCTGCGGACCTCGGAGTACCAGTCGAGCGCCGCCTCGTAGTCCTTGCGCTTCTCCGCCACCTGGCCGAGGTAGAAGGGGGCGCGGGCCGAGGTCTTGCCGTCAACCTCCAGCAGCCGCCGGAACGCCCGTTCGGCCTCCTTGTCGAGACCGGCCTGGAGGCTCAGCAGGCCCAGGGCGAAGAGGGCGTCGCCATTGTCCGGATTGCGCCGCACCAGCGCCTGGAAGGCTGCGTGGGCCTCGTCCATGCGGTCGGCCTGGATCAGGAGCCGGGCGCGGGCCATCGCCAGCTCGTTGTCCTGCGGATGCTCGCGTCCCGCGGCGTCCAGGTAGGCCAGGGCGGTGTCGGTCTCCCCGGCCAGGGTCAGGGCCCGGGCCCTGAGCACCATCGCCTCGGTCCAGTCCGGTTTCAGGCGCAGGGCCTCGTCGACGGCCTGCAGCGCCAGCCCGGAGTCGTTTTCGCTCACCGCCAGCTCGCCGAGGGCGTAGTGGGCCTCGGGCTGGTCGCTGTGCTTCTCCACCAGCCCGCGCATCACCTCCAGGGCGGTGGGCCCGGTGTGCTCGCGGCCGAGCAGGGCGGCGATGATGAGGAAGCGCCGGGCCGGATCGGTCTGGTCGGCGTTCATCAGCCGGTCGAGCTGCTGCAGCGCCTCCTCGGCGCGACCGGCCTTGATGAGGTTGATGGCCAGCAGCTGCCGGGCTTCCTGGCTCTCGGGCGCGGCCTCGAGCCAGATCCGGGTCGCCTCGATGCTTCGTTCGGTATCCCGCACCGCCATGGCGATGCGGGCGGTGCGCTCGGCGATGCCGGCATCCCGTGTCTCGCGCGCGGCCTCAAGATACAATGCCAGGGCGGTGGCGAGGTCGCCGCGCTGACCCGCGATCTCGGCCACCAGCAGGCTGTAGAGCACCTCGGGACTGAAATCTCCGCTCGGCGGGGTCGTCTCCTCCCCGGCCGCCGCGGGGGCGGCAGCGGTTTCCGTGGCCGGCCCGGTGGTGACGGCACCCTGGGTGGCGCAGCCGCCGAGGGCGCCGGCCAAGATGAAGGCGAGGATGGGAAGAAGACACTTCATTGAGATCTGCTCCGGCTGGCAGCCATCGCCGGCCGCGGGCCGGGCGAGCCGTCACTATACCGGAAACGCCGAAGGGTGCGAAACGGGTCCGGAGGCGGCGTGCTGCGTTGACATGATGCCATTAGTAAGTGGAGTGCCAAGTCGATTAAACTCTCCCTCCGCGTGCTGCTATTCATCGGAGCGGCGGGTTCGCGGAAGGTTCCCCGGCGGTGTGCCGAATCACTCCCGGATCCCCGTTCCGTGCACCGCCGGCCGTGCGTGCGGCGTGCCCGAATGGAGCCTCGCCGGCAAGGCCATGACCGTGTTGCAGCGCCTGGCCGGGCACCCGGAGGGGCCGCTGCCCGGGCAGCGCGCCTCGTTCCGGCGCTGTCGAGAGGCCCTGAACGGATATCCAAGTGTGACGCAGGACACGTATAGGCGGTAAATGTCATTGCTGGCGTTCGGCATCAATCACAAGACGGCACCCGTGGCCATCCGGGAGCGGGTCAGCTTCGCCCCTGACCGGCTGGCGGATGCCCTGCGCGAGCTGGTGAGCCAGCCGCGGGTGCAGGAGGCGGCGATCCTCTCCACCTGCAACCGCACCGAGCTCTACTGCAACACCGAGGACGACGACATCGCCCCGGTGGTGGAGTGGTTCCGGCGCTATCACGAGCTGCGCGCCGAGGAGATCGAGCCCTACATCTATATCCACCCCCAGCTCGAGGCGGTGCGCCACATCATGCGCGTGGCCAGCGGGCTCGATTCCCTGGTGCTGGGCGAGCCCCAGATCCTGGGGCAGATGAAGGATGCCTACAACACGGCCAACGAGGCCGGAACCGTCGGCACCCTGTTGGGGCGGCTGTTCCAGCACTGCTTCGCCGTGGCCAAGCAGGTGCGCACCGATACCGCCATCGGCGAGAGCCCGGTGTCCGTGGCGTTCGCGGCGGTCAGCCTGGCACGGCAGATCTTCACCGACCTGTCCGAGACCACGGCGCTGTGCATCGGTGCCGGCGAGACCATCGAGCTGGCCGCCCGCCACCTGCACGAGCACGGCGTGGCGCGCATGATCATCGCCAACCGCACCCTGGAGCGGGCCCATCTCCTGGCCGGCGAGTTCGGGGCCTACGCCATCCCCCTGGACGAGCTGCCGGCCCACCTGGAGGAGGCGGACATCGTGGTGGCCTCCACCGCGGCCCCGCTGCCGATCCTGGGCAAGGGGGCGGTGGAGCGGGCGCTCAAGGCGCGCAAGCACCGGCCCATGTTCATGGTGGACATCGCCGTGCCGCGGGACATCGAGCCCGAGGTGGCGGAGCTGGACGACGTCTATCTCTACACCGTGGACGATCTCCAGGAGGTCATCCGCGAGAACCAGGAGTCGCGGCGCGAGGCCGCCGCCCAGGCCGAGGAGATCGTCAACCTCCAGAGCGCCCACTTCATGGGCTGGCTGCGCTCGCTCAGGGCCGTGGACCTGGTCCGCGCCTACCGCAGCGAGGCGGAACGGCTGCGCGACCAGGAGCTGGACAAGGCCCGGCGCCTGCTGGCCCGCGGCGACGATCCGGAGCAGGTGCTCTACCTGCTGGCCCGCGGGCTCACCAACAAGCTGGTGCACAGGCCCTCGGTGACCCTGCGCCAGGCCGGCTACGACGAACGCGCGGAACTGATCGAGTTCGCCTCCGAACTGCTCGGCGTCAAGACCGACGTAGACTGACATGCAGCCCTCCGTTCTGCACAAGCTGGAGTCACTCTCCGAGCGATTCCAGGAGGTCTCGGCCCTGCTCTCCGACCCGGAGGTCATCGGCAACCAGGGGCGCTTCCGCGGCCTGTCCATGGAGTACGCCCAGCTGGAGCCGGTGATGGGCTGCTTCCGCGACTGGCGCGAGGCCTGCGCGGCCCGGGATTCCGCCCGCGAGCTGCTCGCCGATCCCGAGCTGCGGGAGCTGGCCGCCGAGGAGCTGCGCGCGGCGGCGGACCGCGCCGAGGCGCTGGAGCTGGAGCTGCGCCGGCTGCTGCTGCCCCGCGATCCCCACGACAGCAGCAACATCTTTCTCGAAATCCGCGCCGGCACCGGCGGTGACGAGGCCGCGCTGTTCGCCGGCGACCTGTTGCGCATGTACAGCCGTTACGCCGAGATCCGCGGCTGGGACGTGGAGGTGCTGAGCGAGAGCGAGGGCGAGCACGGGGGCTACAAGGAGGTGATCGCCCGGGTGGTCGGCCAGGGCGCCTACTCGCGGCTGAAGTTCGAGTCCGGCGCCCACCGCGTGCAGCGGGTTCCGGAGACCGAGAGCCAGGGGCGCATCCACACCTCCGCCTGCACCGTGGCCGTGCTGCCCGAGGTGGACGAGGTGGAGGCCAGCCCCATCAACCCGGCGGATCTGCGCATCGACACCTACCGCGCCTCCGGGGCCGGCGGCCAGCACGTGAACAAGACCGACTCGGCCATCCGCATCACCCACCTGCCCACGGGCATGGTGGTGGAGTGCCAGGACGAGCGCTCGCAGCACAAGAACCGGGCCCGGGCCATGTCGCTGCTGGCGTCGCGGCTGCTGGAGGCCGAGCGCGAACGCCAGCGCAGCGAGCAGCAGGCCACCCGCAAGAGCCTGGTGGGCAGCGGCGATCGCTCCGAGCGCATCCGCACCTACAATTTCCCCCAGGGCCGGCTCACCGACCACCGCATCAACCTGACGCTGTACAAGCTGGAGGAGATTATGGCCGGCGCGCTCGACCCGGTAATCGATCCGCTGATCAGCGAGTACCAGGCCGACCAGCTGGCCGCCCTCGCCGGCGAGGCGTGATCCGCGCCCGCCCTGTGCCCGTGCCCCTCCGCATCCTCACCGCGGCGCTGTTCATGGCGGTGGCCACGGAGGCCGCGGCCGCCGACCCCGTCAACGCCCTCGAGGCGCGCGCCATGACCGCCCTGGCCGCGGTGCAGGCGCGCGCGGACGCCCGGCTTGCCCCCTTCGCCACCGACGGCTGCAGCGGCGGGCTCTCCGCCGGCTGGGCGGTTCTGGCCGGGCGGCTGCCGGCGTTTGAGCGCACCCTGGGCGGGCGGCCGCCCTGGGAGGCCTGCTGCGTGGTCCATGACCTGGCCTACTGGCGCGGTCCGGCCCGCGACGGGGTGGCCCGCCGGCTGGAGGCCGATCGCGGGCTGCAGGCCTGTGTTGCGGACACCGGCCGCGCCCGGGCGGCGGAGCTGGCCCGGCGGCTCGACGTGCCGCCGGAGCAGGTGAGGGTGGCCTTCGAGCTGGCCGCCGAGGTGATGTACGCGGCCGTTCGTCTCGGCGGCGGCCCCTGCACCCCCTTCCCCTGGCGCTGGGGTTACGGCTGGCCGGAGTGCACACCGGGGCTGGACCGGCCCCGGGACGGCGGTGACGGGCCGTGAGCGGTGCGGCGCCGACCAGCGTCGAGGCGGCCCTCGCCCGGGCCCGGGCGCGCCTGGCGGGCCGGGGCGAGAGCCCGGCGCTGGACGCCGAGGTGCTGCTGGCCCATGTGCTCGGGCGGAGCCGGGCCTGGCTGCGCGCCTTCGGCGAACGGGAGCTCGGGGCGGCCGAGGCGGCCCGGTTCGAAGCGCTGGTGGCGCGCCGCGCCGCGGGGGAGCCGGTGGCCCATCTCACCGGCCGCCGGGAGTTCTGGTCGCTGGAGCTGGAGGTGACGCCGGCCACCCTGATACCCCGCCCCGACACCGAGCTGCTGGTGGAGGCTGCCCTGGCGCGGCTGCCGGACACCCCCGGCCTGCGGCTGGCGGATCTCGGCACCGGCAGCGGGGCGGTGGCGCTGGCGCTGGCGGCGGAGCGTCCCGGCTGGCGGCTGCTGGCCACCGACCGCTCGGCTGCCGCCCTGGCGGTGGCGCGGCGCAACGCCGGGCGCCTCGGCCTGGCGAACGTGGCGTTCCGGGCCGGGGACTGGTGCGCGGCGCTGGGCGGGGAGCCGTTCGATGCCATTCTCAGCAATCCGCCCTACATTCCCGCCGCCGATCCCCACCTCGACCAGGGCGACCTGGTCCACGAACCGCGCGCGGCCCTGACCCCGGGGCCGGGCGGACTGGAGGCCATCGAGCGCATCGCCCGGGAGTCCCGCGCCCACCTGCGCCCCGGCGGCTGGCTGCTCATCGAGCACGGCTACGACCAGGGCGAGTCCGCCGTGGCGGTCCTCGAGGCGGCCGGCTACACTGCCGTTGAAGACCTGCGGGACGCCGCCGGGAACCCCCGGGTCGTATGCGGCCGCCAGCCCTGAAAAGCGGCCCGACTGGCTATGCTGCAGTGCATCTTGCAAGCGCTGTTGATGTCGCGGATAAAGGCCACATGAGCGCGAAGGACACCATCAGGGGGCGCACCCTCTGCTTCTGCCAGTATCACCCGGACCCCCACCAGGCGCGTTCGGCCCTGCCCATGCTGCGGCAGGTGGACGGCGTGCATACCGTGAAGCAGCGGGCGGAGCGCTGCCTGGAGCTGGAGTATGACCTCCACAAGGTCAGCCTCAAGCTGATCGAGGACGCCATGGTGGCGGCGGGATTCCACCTCGACAACTCCCTGATGTCCAAGCTCAAGCGGTCGCTCTACTACTACACCGAGGAGAACCTGCGCACCGCGATCGGCTGCGACCGCGGCCAGAACAACTGCGTGGAGAAGATCTTCATCAACCACTACGCCCGGCGGCCCCACGGCTGCCGCGACGACCGCCCGGAACACTGGCGCAAGTATCTCTGAGCGGATAACGGGAAACGGATAAAGGGGAACGGGAGCCCGTTCCTCGTCTCCCGTTCCCTGTTCCCCGTCCCCCGTCCCCTGTAATCTTCCCCCATGGACGACAACACCCTGCTGCGCTACAGCCGCCAGATCATGCTGCCCCAGGTGGACGCCGCCGGGCAGGAGCGGCTGCTCGGCGCCACCGCGCTCATCGTGGGCATGGGCGGGCTCGGCTCGCCGGCGGCCCTCTATCTCGCCGCCGCGGGCGTCGGCCGGCTGCTCATCGCCGATGCCGACACGGTGGACCTCTCCAACCTCCAGCGCCAGGTGATCCACCGCGATGCCGACATCGGCCGCCCCAAGGTGGCCTCGGCCTGCGATACCCTGCGGGCGCTGAACCCCGGCGTGGCGGTGGAGATGCTGGAGACGCGGCTGGAGGGCGAGGCCCTGGAGGCGGCGGTGGCGCGCGCCGACGTGGTGGTGGACGCCAGCGACAACTTCCCCACCCGCTTCGCCATCAACGCCGCGTGCGTGCGCCGGCGCACGCCCCTGGTCTCGGGGGCGGCGATCCGCTTCGAGGGCCAGGTGTGCGTGTTCCACGCCGAGCGCGAGGGCAGCCCCTGCTACCGCTGCCTCTACGGCGAGGGCGCGGAGCTGCCGGAGACCTGCTCGGAGAACGGCGTCATCGCCCCGCTGGTGGGGATCATCGGCAGTCTCCAGGCGCTGGAGGCGGTGAAGGTGCTGCTCGGCATCGGCGAGACCCTCGACGGGCGCCTGCTGCTGTTCGACGCCCTGGCCATGGAGTGGCGCACCCTGCGCCTGCGCCGCGATTCCGCCTGCCCGGTGTGCGGGGGCGGGCACTGACGACGGTACCCGCGCCCGACTGGCCGGGCAGGCCGGCTTCCCGGCGGTGTCCCTGAGCGGCTTCGCCGTCTCCGTCACCCGCCCCGGTTTCCCCGATACCGGCCTCATCGCCTACGGCGAGCCGCTGGCCCGGGGCCGCGGCCCGGGCGCTGATGCGGCGGTCGTCCAGGGGTTGCAGCGGCGCTTCGACTGGAAGGTCGCAGACATCTCCCGGCCACGCCGGGCCAGATGCCCAGCAGCGGTGTCGCCTCGTCCGCCAGCCGCCCCGGCCCGGCTCCTGCTGTGCTGAACGGCGCGCCGCTCAGCGTTCCACGGTCCGCGCCACGGCCCAGACCTCGATGCGCGCCGCGCCCGCCCGGCGCAGCGCCCGGGCCAGCTCGGCCGCGGTGCTGCCGGTGGTGACCACGTCGTCCAGGATCGCCACATGACGTCCGGACAGGGCGCCCGTGACGCTGAAGGCGCCGCGGACGTTGCGCCGGCGCTGACGTTCGTGGAGTCCCATCTGGTGCGGGGTGTCGCGGGTGCGCCGGCAGGACCCGGAGTCGACGGGCAGCTGCAGCAGCCGGCCGATGGGGCGCCCGATCTCCAGCGCCTGGTTGAAGCCCCGTTCCCGCAGGCGCGCCGGGTGCAGGGGGACGGGCAGGATCAGCGCCGGGCGCTCCGTGCTCCCCTCGAGTTCCCGCGCCAGCAGTGCGCCCAGGAGCCGGGCATGGGCCAGCTGCCGGTGGAACTTGAGCCCCGTTATCAGCTCGCGCATGGCGCCCGCGTAGGGAAAGGGGGCCACGGTCCGCTCCTGGGGCGGGGGGTGCCGCAGGCACGCGCCACAGATTCCCGGTTGCGGCAGCGGGCGGGCGCAGAGACGGCAGGCCGGTCCCGGCCGCGGGATCTCGGCGGCGCAGCCGGCACAGAGATCGAGGCCGGCGCTGCCGGGCGCCCCGCACAGCAGGCAGGTGGGCGGATAGAGGATTTTCTGTATAAGATTTATACAGTCGTAAAGATATTGCATCCGTGCAGATTGACAGTCGGCGGGCGGGCGTTAAGATCGGTCGCCATGCCCTGGGTTTATGGGCGCCCAAATATCCCTTAATGGGCCGCAGCAGGCCCTTCCGGACCCACAAGGAAACGTAGCATGACTACCGCCACTGCCGCAGCCGCCGTGACCGATGAGCGCACCGGGCGCCGCGCCTGGACCCGGGCGGAGGTGATCGCCCTGTTCGGGCGTCCCTTCATGGACCTGGTGTTCGAGGCCGCGAGCGCGCACCGCCGCCACTTCGAGCCGAACACCATCCAGGCCAGCACCCTGATGAACATCAAGACCGGCGCCTGCTCCGAGGACTGCGGCTACTGCTCCCAGAGCGCCCGCTACGACACCGGCCTGCAGCGGGAGAAGCTGATGAGCGCCGAGGAGGTGCTGCAGGCGGCCCGGGCCGCGAAGGAGAACGGCGCCACCCGGTTCTGCATGGGCGCCGCCTGGCGCAGCCCCCGGGAGCGCGACATGCCGGTGATCCTGGAGATGGTGAGCGGCGTGAAGTCCCTGGGGCTGGAGACCTGCATGACGCTGGGCATGCTCGACGGGGAACAGGCCCGGGTGCTGCGCGAGGCGGGCCTGGACTACTACAACCACAACCTCGATACCTCGCCCGAGTTCTACGGCCAGGTGATCACCACCCGCACCTACCAGGATCGGCTGGACACCCTGGGGCACGTGCGCGATGCCGGCATGAAGGTCTGCTGCGGCGGCATCATCGGCATGGGCGAGTCCCGCGCCGACCGCGCCGGGCTGCTGGTGGAACTGGCCAACCTGCCCCAGCCGCCCGAGAGCGTGCCCATCAACCGCCTGGTGCCGGTGCCCGGCACGCCGCTGGCGGAAACCGCGCCGCTGGACGCCTTCGAGTTCGTCCGCACCGTCGCCGTGGCCCGCATCCTCATGCCCCGCTCCTACGTGCGCCTCTCCGCGGGCCGCGAGACCATGAGCGAGGAGATGCAGGCGCTGTGCTTCCTGGCCGGGGCCAACTCCATCTTCTACGGCGAGAAGCTGCTCACCTGTCCCAACCGCGAGGCGGACACCGACGCCCAGCTGTTCGAGCGCCTCGGCCTGCGCCTGGAGGCCAACGACTGCCACGCCCACTACGGCGACGAGGACCACAGTCACTGAGGCATGATTCACCACGAAGGCACGAAGGACACGAAGAAGGGCGTGAAGAAGCGTGCGGGGCGAGGTCTCCAGCGTCGATGACCCGTGCGCGCACCCATGCATGCCGTTGCATCGAGCTTCCCATCACAGAGTCAATGACCCCGGTTCCCGGTCAAGCTTCGTGTCCTTCGTGTCCTTCGTGTCTTCGTGGTGTAAACCGGGGGAATGTCGCCGATGAGCGCTGACAATCCGATGCGGGAGGCGCTGGCGGCGGAGCTGGCGGAGCGGCGCGCGGCGCGGCTCTACCGCGAGCGGCTGGTGGTGGAGAGCCCCCAGGGCCCCGAGCTGGTGGTGGGGGGGCGGCGGTTCCTCTCCTTCTGCAGCAACGACTACCTGGGGCTGGCCGCCCACCCGGAGGTGGCGGCGGCGTTCCGGCGCGGGGTCGATCGCTGGGGCGCCGGCAGCGGCGCCTCGCACCTGGTGACCGGCCACAGCGCCGCCCACCATGCGCTGGAGGAGGAGCTCGCCGCCTTCACCGGACGGGAGCGGGCGCTGCTCTTCTCCACCGGCTACATGGCCAACCTGGGCGCGATCACGGCGCTCCTCGGGCGCCGGGACGCGGTATTCCAGGACCGGCTCAACCACGCCTCGCTGCTGGATGCCGGATTGAGTTCCGGGGCCCGCTTCCGCCGCTTTCCCCACGCCGACGCCGCGGCGCTGGCCCGGCAGCTGGCCGGCTCCGGCGCGCGGCGGCGGCTGGCGGTCACCGACGGGGTGTTCAGCATGGACGGCGACCTGGCGCCCCTGCCCGGGCTGGCGGCCGCCTGCCGCGAGCACGGGGCGTGGCTGCTGGTGGACGATGCCCACGGCCTGGGGGTGCTGGGGGCGAACGGGCGCGGAACCCTGGAGCATTTCGGCCTCGGCGCCGCGGAGGTGCCGGTGCTGATGGGCACCCTCGGCAAGGGCTTCGGCACCGCCGGAGCCTTCGTCGCCGGCGACGAGACCCTGGTGGAGTACCTGGTGCAGTTCGCCCGCACCTACGTCTACACCACCGCCCTCCCGCCGGCCGTCGCGGAAGCGACCCGGGCCAGCCTGCGGCTGGTGCAGTCCGAGGGCTGGCGGCGGGACCACCTGCGCGCCCTGGTGGCGCGCTTCCGCCGTGGTGCGGAGCAGCTGGGGCTCGCTCTGATGCCCTCCGGGAGTCCCATCCAGCCGCTGCAGGTGGGGGATGCGGGCCGGGCCCTGGCGCTGTCCGCGGCGCTGCGCGAGCGGGGCATCCTCATCACCGCCATCCGGCCGCCCACCGTGCCGGCGGGCGGCGCGCGGCTGCGCATCACCCTCAGCGCCGCCCACGGCGAGGCCCAGGTGGATCGCCTGCTGGCGGCGCTGGAGACGGTGCTGTCCGACACCCCGCCCGCGGTGGATGGCGGTGCCCCCCCCGCAGCGGTGAGCCGGTGATGAACGACGCTGCGCGCCCGATCCCGGCTCCCGCCGCGGCCGGCGCCGCGCCCTGGTCGCAGACCATCGGCACGGGGCCCGACCTGGTCCTGCTCCACGGCTGGGGTCTGCACAGCGGCATCTGGGCGCCGCTGCTGCCGGCGCTGAGCCGGCGGTTCCGGGTGACCTGCATCGACCTGCCCGGCTTCGGCGCCAGCGCCCCGCTGGCGGGCGGCTACGATGCCCGCGCCCTGGCCGGGGCGGTGCTGGCCGCCGCGCCGCCGCGAGCGGCCTGGCTGGGCTGGTCGCTGGGCGGCATGGTGGCCCTGCAGGCCGCGGCCCTGGCCCCGGAGCGGGTCACGCGGCTGCTGCTGGTGGCGGCCAGCCCGCGCTTCGTCCAGGGCGTGGACTGGCCCCACGCCGTCAGCGCCGAGCTGCTGGAACGCTTCTGCGACGAGCTGGCCCGGGACTACCGCGCCACCCTCGGACGCTTCCTGGCGCTGCAGGCCCAGGGCAGCGAGCGGGCCCGGGAGGAGCTGCGCGGGCTGCGGGAGATCCTCTTCGCGCGCGGGGAGCCGGCCCTGGCGGGACTGCAGGGCGGCCTGGAGATCCTGCGCACGGCGGACCTGCGCCCGGAGCTGGCGGCGCTGCGGCAGCCGCTGCTGTGGGTGGGCGGCCGGCGCGACACCCTGGTGCCGCGGCGCGTCACCGAGGGGCTGCTGGAGCTGAACGAGGGGGTGGAGACCTGGGTGGTGCCGGGCGCCGCGCACGCACCGTTCCTCTCCCACCCGGAGCCGCTGCTGGACAGGGTGAGGACGTTCGTGAATGGATAAGGGGCCGGTTGCTCCCATCGACAAGCGCCTGGTGGCCGGGGCCTTCAGCGCCGCCGCGGCCCGCTACGACGAGGCAGCACAGCTGCAGCGGGAGGTGGGCGACCGGCTGCTGGAACGGCTGGAGCTGGTGCGCATCGACCCGCGCCGGATCCTGGACGTGGGCGCGGGCACCGGGCGCTACAGCGAGCGGCTGGGCCGGCGCTACCGCAGGGCCCGGGTGGTGAGCCTGGACATCGCGCCGGGCATGCTGGCGGTGGCCCGCTCGCGCACGGGGTGGTTCGCCCGCCGGAGCTTTCTCTGCGCCGACGCCGAGTGCCTGCCGCTGGCGGATGCCTCGGTCGAGCTGCTCTTCTCCAACCTGACCCTGCAGTGGTGCACCGATCTGGACCGCACCTTCGCCGAGTTCCGGCGCGTGCTGCGCCCCGGCGGGCTGCTGATGTTCTCCACCCTCGGGCCCGACACCCTGAAGGAGCTGCGGGCGAGCTGGCGGGCGGTGGACGGGGGTGTGCACGTCAACACCTTCGCCGACATGCACGACGTGGGCGACGCCATGGTGCGCGCGCGCCTTGCCGGCACGGTGCTGGACATGGAGTATTTCACCCTCACCTACCCGCAGGTGGACGGGCTGATGCGGGATCTCAAGGTGCTCGGCGCCCACAACGTCAACCGCGGCCGCAGCCGCGGTCTCACCGGCCCCGGCCGGGTGCGGGCCCTGCGCCAGGCCTACGAGCGCTTCCGGACCCCCGGGGGGCTGCTGCCGGCCACCTACGAGGTGGTCTACGGCCACGCCTGGGCCCCCGAGGCGGACGCGCGGCCGCAGCCGCGCGGCCCCGCCGGCGAGGTCCACGTCCCGTTCCCCGCCTGGCGCCGGCCGGGGACCCGGGGTTGAGCGGCCGGTGACCGGACAAGCTGAATAGACAGGATTGACAGGATTTTTTTCAAACAGGGCCCCGGGGCGTGGTTTGGTCCGATCGGCTGGTCGGAAGGCGCACGTCGATCCGTGTGCTGCAGATTCCGACTCCAACCTGCCTTACCACTAATCCTGTAAATCCTGTCTATTGAAATTTTCCTTCGTATGGCTGGCTGAGCAGAGGAGTGGCGGATGCGCGGGTTCTTCGTGACCGGGACCGATACCGGGGTGGGCAAGACGCAGGTGGCGCTGGGGCTGCTGGCGCTGATGAACGGCGCCGGGCTGCGGACGCTGGCGATGAAGCCGGTCTCGAGCGGCTGCATGGTCACGCCCGGGGGGCTGCGCAACGAGGATGCCCTGCGCCTGGAGGTGGCCGCCTCCGAGGCGGTGCCCTATACCGAAGTGAACCCCTTTGCCTACGCGCCGGCCATCGCCCCCCACATCGCCGCGGACGAGGCGGGTGACGGGCCGCGGGTGACGGATCTGGTGGCTGCCTTCGACACCCTGCTCCGGCACCCGGCCGATGCGGTGGTGGTGGAGGGGGCCGGCGGCTGGCGGGTGCCCATCAACCCCGACGAGACCCTGGCCGACTTCGCCCGCGAAATCGGGCTGCCGGTGGTGCTGGTGGTGGGGATGCGGCTCGGCTGCCTGAACCACGCGCTGCTCAGCGCCGAGGCGATCCGGCGCGACGGCCTGGTCCTGGCCGGCTGGGTGGCCAACCAGGTGGAGGGGACGATGGCGCGCGCCGCGGAGAATCTCGCCACCCTGGAGCGGCTGATGCCCGGCCCGTGCCTGGGCGTGGTGCCCCACCTGCCGGCGCCCACCGCCGATCTCATGGTCGCCAGCCTCGACAACAAGGCCGTCCTCGGCCACCTGGGTGGCTCCTGACATCCCCCCGCCGGCGCGTCCCGGTCTAAACTGAAAGTCTTCGCCCCCGTGGCCCGAACAGGCCTGGACGCATCGCGATGAGACGTACCGCCTCGCTGGAATTCCGGCTCCTCGCCCTCGTGGCGGTCACCTTCGTGGGCCTGCTGCTGGCGGTGACCATCCCCCTGGTCATGCTGGTCTATCCCAGCTTCGAGCGCCTGGAGCAGGAGCGGGCGCGGGAGGATCTGCAGCGGGTGGTCGAGACCCTGCAATCCCGCCTTGCCGGCCTGGATCTGACGGCCCTTGACTGGTCGGCCTGGGATGAAAGCTATCGCTACGCCCAGGGCCGCAATCCGGATTTCCCCGCGCGGGAGCTCACGATGGAGAACATGGTTACCGCCGAATTCGACCTGGTCATGTACCTCGACCCGAAGGGAAAGACCCTCTGGTCCGGGGCCTATGACGCCGAGGCGGGCCGGATGGTGGACAACGACGCTCTCCTCGGCGCGGGTTTTCCGCCCGATCACCCGTTGCTGCGGCAGCCGGATCTGGTTACCGGTGTCACCGGCATCCTGCGCACAAGGCGGGGGCCCATGCTGGTGGCGGCCACTCCCATCATCACCAGCGCCCGGACGGGGCCGGCGGCGGGTATTTTACTGCTGGGGCGCCTGCTCACCCCGGCGCGGGTGGACGCGATCCGGCACCAACTGGACATGGATGCCACCATCACCCCCCTGTCCGGGCCTCCGCCCGGTGAACTCTCCGCCGGGGTGGTGATCGCCCGCCATGCCCGGATGCTGACGATCACCCGATTCTACCCCGATGTCGAGGGCCAGCCCTACCTCCGGATCGATCTGCACCTGCCCCGGGACATCACCCGGGAGGGGCGGCTGGCGATAACCTATGCCCTGCTGGCGATTCTGCTCACCGGCCTGGGGGTGCTGGGGGTGCTGTTCGGGCTGCTGCACCGGGGCGTGGTGAAGCCGCTGCGACAGCTCAGCAGCACCATCGTGCGCCTGGGCCGGGGCGAGGATGTGGCCGCGCGGCTGCCGGTCCAGCGCCGGGACGAGCTGGGCATCCTGGCGCGTTCCGTGCGCCGCATGCACAACCGCATCGTCCACCACGCCCACTACGACACGCTGACCCACCTGCCCCGGCGCTCCCTCTTCCAGAGCCAGTCCCGGGCGCTGCTGCAGCGCCTGGAGCGGACGGGGGGCACCGCGGCGGTCCTGTTCCTGGACCTGGACGGATTCAAGGAGATCAACGACCGCTTCGGCCACCAGGCGGGCGACCGGTGCCTGCAGGAGGTGGCCATGCGGCTGCGCCGGGAGGTGCGTGGCTACGACCTGGTGTCGCGCCTGGGCGGGGACGAGTTCGCGCTGCTGCTGGAGGGCATCGACGGCCATGGGGCGGCGGAGACGCTGGCAGGCAAGATCCTGTCCGCACTGGAGCCGCCCTGCACGGGTGCCGGCGGCGTTTCCGTCACCGGGAGCATCGGGATCAGCCTCTATCCCCGCGATGGCGTTACGCTGGAGATTCTCATCGCCCATGCGGACCAGGCCATGTACGCGGCCAAGCAGGCCGGCAAGAACTGCTGCCGCTGCTACGCGCCCTAGGAGCCCGCCGTGCTCGGGACTGATCGGCCGCGGCGGCGGGACAGCGGCCCGTCTGCCCCCGCTCTGCCGCGGTCTCGCTATGATCGCCCGGGCCCGACCGGCTCCTGGCGGAGGTCGATCCGCTCCAGCACCCGCCGCGTCGCCGCCAGGAACCGCTCCACCTCCGTCTCGCCCATGGCCGTGGAGACGCAGCCGGCGCCGCGCGGATCGAGCATCACGCCCTCGTTCAGCAGGCCCAGGAACAGCGTGTGGCGGCGGCCCGGATCGGCGCCCATCACCTCGCGGTAGCTGCGCACCGGCGCGCCGGTGAAATGGATGCCGAACAGGGAGCCGGCGCCGGTCACCCGCGCCGAGAGCCGGTGGGCGTCGAACAGCGACTGCAGCCCGGCGCGCAGGCGCTCCCCGAGCCGGTTGATGCGGTCGCAGGCCCCGGCGTCCAGCTGTTCCAGGGCACTGATGCCCGCGCGCAGACTGACCGGGTTGGCGTTGAGGCTGCCGGGGTGGGGCACCCGCGGAACCTGCTCGCGCGGGTCGAACTGGGCCATCACGTCGGCGCGGCCGCCGAACACGCCGAGGGGAAAGCCGCCGCCGATCATCTTGCCCAGGCAGGTCAGGTCCGGGCGGATCCCGTACCACGCCTGGGCGCCGCCCGGCGCCAGCCGGAAGCAGACCACCTCGTCGAAGATGAGCAGGATGCCGTGGGCCGCGGTCACCTCCCGCAGCATGGCCAGGAAGGCGGGCTCGGCGGGAATCATCCCCGCCGAGCCCTGCACCGGCTCCACGATTACCGCCGCCAGTCCGTCGGCATGGGCCTCGATCAGCGCCCGGGTCTCGGCCACGGCGTTGAAGGGCAGCACCAGCACCTCCTCCAGCGTCCCCGGTGCCAGGCCCAGGGAGCTCGGCACCGCCCGGGGACAGTCGAGGGGGCCGGCCGCGGCGGGGTCCGGGTGGGTGCTCACCATCATCGGGTCCTGGCTGCCGTGGTAGCCGCCCTCCATCTTGGCGAACCGGCCGCGGCCGGTGAAGGCCCGCGCCGCCCGCACGGCATTGAGGGTGGCCTCGGTGCCAGAGTTGGTGAAGCGCAGCCGCTCCACGGAGGGGATCCGCCCATGGATGAGCCCCGCCAGCTCCACCTGGGTGGCCGAGGGGCCGGGAAAGCAGCTGCCGTGGGTGAGCTGGTCCGCCACCGCGGCCAGCACGCCGGGATTGCGGTTGCCGTGCACCAGGGCGGTGTGGTTGCTGCTCAGGTCCAGCAGCCGGTGCCCGTCGACATCGGTCAGCCAGCAGCCCTCGCCGTGCTTGATGAACAGCGGATAGGGGGGGTAGAAGAGGGTGCTGCGGGTGTCGCCGCCGGGCAGGTGACGCACCGCTTCGGCCATGAGCGCCGCGGAGCGGGGCGTGCGCTCACGGTAGCGCGCCGCTTCCGACGGGTAGCCGCCGTGACTGGTCAGGGGCATGGGGATCTCCATGACGGCCCCGGCGCGGACGGGCCGGGGATCGCAGGGAGCATGTTACCGCCGCCGGCCCGGCCAGGACCACCGTCGCAGCCGCGGGCGGCGGGGCGCGGGATTGGCAGCGCCGCGGGCGGCGGGGCGTCACCTTGCATGCCCGGAGGCTTTTGAGTAACGTCCACAACTCGTTGCCCGGCCGGGCCTTGAGCTCCGCGTTCTCCATGTCCCATTCCGACGCATCCGCCAGCGTTCCGCCCGCCCCGCCGCAGGCCCCCGGGGACGGACGCCGGTGGGGGCGGCTGTTCCTGCTGGCAGTGGGCCTCTACGTGCTGGCGCATCTGCTGCTGCGGCTGCTCGCCTCGCCCACCGTCGGCGTGGATGACGTGGAGCAGGTCATCTTCAGCCAGTCCCTGGCGCTCGGCTACGGCACGCTCCAGCCGCCCCTCTACACCTGGCTGCTCCATGGCCTGGAGCTCGTGCTCGGTCCCGGGGTGCTCGCCGCGGCGCTGCTCAAGTACGCGCTGCTGCTGCTCACCTACCTGGGGTACTACCTGAGCGGGCGCCGGCTGCTGAACGATCCGCGCCTGGCCGTGCTCGCCGCGCTATCGCTGTCGCTGCTGGGACCGCTGGCGTGGGGCATCCACCAGGGCGTCACCCACACCATCCTGCTCGCCGCGGTCTGCGCCTGGACCCTGCACGCGGTGCTGCGCATCGCCGCCACCGGGCAGCGCCGGGACTATCTCTGGCTGGGGCTGCTGCTGAGCGCGGGCATCCTGGCCAAGTTCAACTACGTCCTGTTCGCCCTCGGGCTGCTGGCCGCCGCGCTGGCGGAGCCGGCGCTGCGGTCCCGGCTGCTGCACCGGCGCTTCCTGCTGACCCTCATCCCGGCCGCCGCCGTGACCCTGCCCTACCTGGCCTGGGTGCTCGCCGATGCCCAGGGCGTGGCCGCCGGCCTGGAGCGGAAGCTGGTGGCGGGGAGCGATCGTCCCTACCTGGCGGGGCTGTGGCAGGGGCTGCGCGGGCTCGGGGTGGCGCTGGTGGAGTTCCTGAGCCCCCTGTGGCTGGTGCTCGCCCTGGTGCTGCCCGGGGTCTATGGGCGGCGGCATGCCCCCCGGGGCGCCGAGGGGCTGGACGCCGAGCGCCTGCTGGCGGTGTTCCACCTCGCCGTCCTCGGGCTGCTGCTGGCGGGGGTGCTCGCCGGGGGCATCACCTTCCTCAAGGGCCGCTGGATGCACCCGGTGCTGATGCTGGCGCCCCTCTATGCCTTCGTGCGCCTGGAGCGCCGCGGCTACAGCCTCCGCCGGCTGCGGATCCACGCCTGGACCCTGGGGGTGCTGGCGGTCCTGGTCATGGGTGCGCTCGCGCTCCAGGCCTGGGTGGCGCCGCGCTGGGGCAGCACCGCGCGAATCCACGAGCCGTGGCCGGAGCTGGCCGATCGCGTGGCGCGGGCGACCGGTCTGGAGCAGGGCACGGTGGCCGCCGCCGACGAGCATATCGGCGGCAACTTCCGCGTCCGCTTCCCCCGGGCGCGGGTGGTGACGGCCCACTACCCGGACTATCTCCCGCCGCCGGGCACCGGTGAGCCGGGCGGCTGCCTGCTGGTGTGGCGCGGCGGGAAGACGGCGGGACCGCCGGCGGAGCTGCTCGACTACGCCCGTGACCGGCTCGGGGTGGTCCTGCCCGCCGCGGGCGCCGTCTCCGGCACGGCCGTGGCCGCCCTCCGCCACGCGCCGGAGCGGACCCGGGAGATCGGCTGGCTGTGGCTCCCCGGGGGCAGCGGGGAGTGTCGCTGAGACCATGACCGGATTCCGCGGACCGTTCCTCCGTTCCCTGCTCCGGCGCCTGCCGCGGCTGCTCATGCTGGTGGCGCTGGTGTTCCCGCTGGCCTGGTACGGCCCGGATGATTTCCGCTTCCTGCAGGGGGCGGTCCGGGTGCAGGGCACGGTGCTGGCCCCGGAGGGGGAGGCGGGGCTGCTGGGCGGGACGCCCTTCGTGCGCATCGCCTTCAGCCTGGGGGAGGCGCGCTACCGCTACAGCGCCGCGCTCTACCCCTTCGAGCGCCCGGCGGCGGGTGAACAGGTGGCGGCCCTGTTCAATCCCGATCAGCGCCCCTTTTTGAAGCTGGACCGGCCCTGGCACCGCTACCGGGTCCTCGGTGCCTGGTTGCTGCTGGCGGCGGTCGTGCTCGCGCTGTTCCTGTTGCGCCGCCACCATCGTCGTCGGGCCGGCGGCTCCGGCAGCCAGGCCTGAAGCGGGTCACCCTCAGAAGTAGGCCACCGTCTCGAAGAACTCGCTGTAGGGAATGTAGTGGCTGCCGTCGCAGGAGAAGGTCATGCCGATGAGACCGTTGATGGTGTTCATCGAGGCGTTGCGCAGGTAGATGGTCTGGTCGGTGAGGCGCAGGCGCCTGAAGTGGGCCAGGATCTCCGGCACCACCTCGTTGGGGATCTCCGGGCGCTCGGCCAGCACCACGCTCGGGAACTGATCCAGGAAGCCGGGGGCGAACACCTCCTCGCCCACGAACACCCGGTAGCGGTAGGGGTCGTTGTAGAACCAGCAGGTGAGCTGGTTGCTGGCGAAGTGGATCTTGGCGTGGAAGACGCCATGCATCAGCACCAGCGCCTCGGTCACCGCCATCAGTTCATCGATCTGTTCGTCGAACAGGCTCGGGGTACGTGATTGCTGGAACACGAAGTTGCGGATCGAGGGGTCTCCCTTGATCTGCAGCCACTGCTGCTTTCTCGGTGGTTCTTTCATCGTCACTCCACTGGATTTCCCGGTGCGGCACCGGGACCCGCCAGATGCCGGTTCCGGTTGGTGGGAACTCTATCATCCGCCCGTGAATCCTGCTTGACGCAAGGAATTTCCTCGCCTGCCGGTCTGCTGTGTACGACACGGTGTCCGGAGCCGGCTCCGGGAGGTTCCATGCTGTCCCGTACGCTGACCGCCCTGCTGTTGCTGTCGGCATTCGGTGGCGCTGGTGGCGGCGAGGGCGGTCCCAGCGGTTTCGAACTCGCCGGTGCGCTGATCCCGGCCGAGTCGATCCATGCGGGCGGGCCGCCCCGCGACGGCATCCCCGCCATCGACAACCCCCGTTTCGTCTCCGCCGCGCAGGCCGGCTGGCTGCGCGACAGTGATCGGGTCCTGGGCCTGGAGCACGACGGCGAGGCCCGGGCCTACCCGGTGGCCATCCTCAACTGGCACGAGATCGTCAACGATCGCTTCGGTGGCGAGGGGGTGGTGGTCACCTTCTGTCCCCTGTGCGGGACCGGGATGGCCTTCTCCGCGCGGGCCGCGGGGCGGGAACTCGGGTTTGGCGTTTCCGGTCTGCTCTATAACAGCGACATGCTGCTCTATGACCGGGGGACGGAGTCGCTCTGGTCCCAGATCCTGGGCCGTGCCGTGAGCGGCCCGTTGGCAGGCACCCGGCTGGAGCCGGTGCCCCTCGTCCACACCACCTGGGGCGCCTGGCGGGCGGTTCATCCGGGGTCCCGGGTCCTGTCCCGGGAGACCGGCCATGAACGGGACTACGGACGCGATCCCTACGCGGGCTACGCCGACAGCGACGGCGTATGGTTTCCGGTCACCCGGCGCGATCCCCGCTACCATCCCAAGGAGCCGGTGCTGGGGCTGGCACTCGACGGCCGCCACAAGGCCTATCCCTTCACCGAGCTCGCCCGTCTCGACGGGCCGGTGCGTGACACCCTCGCCGGACAGCCCGTGGAGGTGCGCTTCGATGCCCTGGCCCGCAGCGCTGTCGCCACCGATGGTGACGGCGGGCTGCTGCCCGCCGTCACCGCCTACTGGTTCGCCTGGATCGCCTTCCACCCCGACACCGAGGTCTTCACGGCGCCCTGAGCCTGGCGCCTGCCATCGGTACGGGCTCTATTCGAGGGCGTCCAGGCTCCAGCCCACGCCGCCCAGGGTGGCCTCGGGATGGTGCCGCCGCACCCGCGCCTCGACTTCCCCCACCCGAGCCTTGGGGATATCCACCATGACCAGCACCTCGCCGTGGTTCAGGGCGGAGCGGAACGCCTCGAGGTGGGTGTCGGGGAGGGTGAGAAAAACCAGGCCGATGGCCAGTGTGATGGCCATGAACGCGGCCCCCACCATCGACCAGGTGGCGCCGCTGGCCCACAGGCCGTAGACGAACAGTGCCAGGGCGAGGAAGAACAGGGCCAGGTTACCGTTCCAGAACCAGCGCTCCAGCCGGTGCCGCGGGTCATCCATGATGCGGCGCCGCCAGCCGGATCGCCGCTTGCCCGTGTAGGTGTGGATGTGGGCGCGGGCGATGCCGGCGGCCTTCAAATCGGCGATGACCTGCTGCGCATGGGCGCTGTCTGGGAGCAGGAAGTAGAGTCTGCGTTTCATGACGTCTCCTCCTTGTCGGCACGGGTACATCCCGTTAAAAACCTATTAAAATACTCATGTATAGGGATGTGACAGCCAAGAGGGCCAAGGGTTCGGCAGCATTCAGGCGGCGGGTTCTTCCGCGGCGGCATGGCGCGGCTATACTGTCGCCATGCCGACCGTCGACCTGCGCTCCGATACCGTCACCCGTCCCACGGCCGCCATGCGCGAGGCCATGGCCCGCGCCGAGGTGGGCGATGACGTGATGGGCGAGGATCCCACCGTCAACGGGCTGCAGGAGGTGGTGGCCGCGCTGCTGGGCAAGGAGGCGGCCCTGTTCATGCCCAGCGGGACCATGGCCAACCAGGTCGCGGTCCGCACCCACACCGAGCCCGGCGACGAGATCATCCTCGAGGGAACGGCCCATATCTACATCTACGAGGGCGGCGGCTTTGCTGCGCTGTCGGGCGTGTCGGTGTGCTGCGCCCCCGGCGAGCGCGGCCTGCTTACCCCCGCGGCGGTGGCCGCCGCGATCCGCGCCCCCGGCAGCCTCTCCCACTTCCCGGTCACCCGGCTGCTGTGCCTGGAGAACAGCGCCAACCGCGGCGGCGGCACCGTCTACACGCCGGCCCGGACCCGGGCGCTGGCGGTGGTGGCCCGCGAGCACGGGCTCGCACTGCATCTCGACGGCGCGCGGCTGCTCAACGCCGCCGTGGCCCAGGGGGTGGACCCGGCGGAGCTGGCCGAACCGTTCGACTCGGTGTCGGTGTGCCTGAGCAAGGGGCTCGGTTGCCCGGTGGGCAGCCTGCTGGCCGGATCCCGGGCCTTCATCGAGCGCGCCCACCGCTTCCGCAAGCAGTTCGGCGGCGGCATGCGCCAGGCCGGCATTCTCGCCGCCGCCGGTCTCCACGCCCTGGAGCGCCACGTGGACCGGCTGGCGGATGATCACCGCCGCGCCCGGCGCCTGGCGGAGGCGCTGGCCCGGCTGCCGGGGCTCGAGGTGGACCTGGAGGCGGTGCAGACCAACATGGTCTACATCGGGCTGCCCGCGGGAGCGGACAACGCCGCCTGGCTGGCGGAGCTGAAGGCGCGGGGGGTGCTGGCGGGGGCGGTGAAGCCGGGGCTGCTGCGGGCGGTGACCCACCTCGACGTGGATGACGCCGGCATCGATGCGGCGATAGACGCCTTCACGGCGCTGGCGCGCTGAAACACGACGGGGGCCGCAGGGCCCCCGTCGTCCTTATCAGGCCGCCTGGCTCAGACGTCGCCGGAGCCGGTGGCGCCGCGATCGGCCATCCGCTCGCCGGTGAGGCTCAGGCCCCGGACACCGTAGATGATGTCGGTATCCAGTTCCTGGCGGTGGGCGAAGCCCATGGCCGGGGGCGAGGAGGGGCCGGGGACGCCGGCGCCGTTGCCGTAGAGGACGTCGGTCGCCAGGTCGTGCTGCCCAACCGGGCGGTCCGCCATGAAGGGTGCCGGGGCCGAGGTGGCGGTGGAGCCGGCGTTCCAGAGCAGGTAGCTGCCGTCATTGTGGCTGCCGCCGTCGGCGGCCGCGGTACCGGCCAGTGCGGCCAGGGCGAGAAACAGGGCGGTGCGGGTGGTCTTCATGCTGGCTCTCCTGTATTGCTGGGGATTCTGTCGTGGCAGCCCGGATGGCTGTTGCCGGGACTGTTGCAGATGCCGTGCCAGAACCTTGCGCAAACAATAAAGCCAGTAGGAACAGTCAGTAACGATATTTCTCCGGATGCAGATCCCGGCCGCAGAGGCGGGGTGTTAACGGAACGTGTCAACGTTTCGTCGAGCCGGGGCCGCGGTGGATGGCCGCGTGGCCGAAGCGGGTCCGCACGGCGTCGGCCACGGCATCGAGGCGGCCCTGTCGGCGGCGGTCCGGTTCCGCGAACAGGTCCGCCTGCCGCGGCGCCTCCGCCTCGAAGCCGCTCACGCCCATCCCGAGCAGCCGGACCGGCGGCAGGGGGCGGGGCAGGCGGGTGCGGAACAGCTCCCGGCTGGTCCGCCACAGCTCCCGGGTGAGATCGGTCGGGCGGTCCAGGGTACGGGCGCGGGTCAGGGTGGTGAAGTCGTGCAGGCGCACCTTCAACTGGACGGTGCGCGCCTCCAGTCCCGCCCGCCGCAACCGTTCGGCCACCTGCTCGGTCAGCGCCAGCAGCCACGCCTCCAGCAGTTGCGGGTCGGCCACGTCCTCGGCGAAGGTGTTCTCGTGGGAGATGGATTTCGCCTCCTGGTCGGTGACCACCGGGCGGGGATCGATGCCGTGGGCCAGCTGCCGGAGCTGTTCGCCCCCGCTCCCGAGCGCCTGCTGCAGCATGGCCGGCGGCAGACGACGCAACTCGCCGATGGTCTGTATCCCCCGCGCGGCGAAGAAGCGTCCGGTCACCTTGCCCACCCCCCACAGCCGCCCCACCGGCAGCGGATCGAGGAAGGCCTGCTCCGTGCCGGGCTCCACCACCACGAAGCCGGCCGGCTTGCGCAGGTCGCTGGCGATCTTGGCCAGGAACTTGTTCGGCGCCACGCCCACCGAGGCGTCCAGCCGCTCCTCGGCGGCTATCTCCGCCTGGATGCGCCGGCCGATGGCGGACGCGGTGCCGAACAGCCGTTCGCTGGCGCCGACGTCCAGGAACGCCTCGTCCAGGGAGAGCGGCTCCACCTGGGGGGTGTAGCGGCGGAAGATGGCGTGGATGCGCCCGGACACCTCCGCGTAGAGGGCGAGCCGCGGCGGGACCCGGATGGCGTCGGGGCACAACCGCACGGCGCGGGCCATGGGCATGGCGCTGTGCACCCCGTAGCGGCGTGCCGCGTAGTTGGCCGCCGCCACCACGCCCCGGCCCTCGGGGCTGCCCCCCACCACCACCGGGCGGCCGCGCAGCTCCGGCCGCTCCCGCTCCTCCACCGAGGCGTAGAATGCGTCCATGTCGATGTGAAGGATCATGGCGGGTGCGTGGGGTGAGTGCGTGAGTGCGTGAATGCGTGAATGCGTGAGTGCGTGAGTGCGTGGGTGCGCTGGTCCGGATTCATCCGGCCAGGCTGGGCTCATCGCTGCCTCTGGTGTGTGTGATTTGCTGACAGCTGACGGCTGAGGCACGGGACTGCCGCACCTCCCTTCTCGCCGATCGCAAACCATCCTGTCAATCCTGGAAAATCCTGTCCATTCGGCTTTCAGCCCCGCGGGTGGAAGACCCGGTAGGTGGCGGGGACCAGCAGCAGGCTCACCAGCAGGGAGAAGGATAGGCCGGAGACGATGGTCACCGCCAGGGGCTGGAGCAGCTCCGAGCCCTCGCCGACGCCCAGCGCCAGGGGCAGCATGCCCATCACCGTGGTGAGGGTGGTCATCAGGATCGGGCGCAGGCGCAGCCGGGCGGCTTCCACCAGCGCCTCGCGCACCGCCAGCCCCCGCCGGCGCAGGATCTCCACGTATTCCACCAGCACGATGGCGTTGTTCACCACGATGCCGGCGAGCATGATGAGGCCCAGCCACACCGGCATGGACAGCGGCAGGCCGCTGATGCGCAGGCCCAGGGCGGCGCCGATGGCGGCGAAGGGCACGCTCAGCAGGATCACCAGCGGATTGCGCAGCGACTCGTACTGGACCGCCATCACCACGAACACCAGGAACAGGGCCAGGCCGAGCAGCAGCCCGGCGGTGGTGCGTCCCGCCTGCAGGGCCTCCAGCGTACCGCCCTCGTAGGCGCTGTAGCCGGGCGGCAACTCCAGCTCCGCGGCGGCCGCCTGCAGCCGCAGTGCGGCCTCCCCGAGGGTCACTTCCCCGTCCGGCGCCGCGGTCACCTCCACGATGCGCTGCTGGTTGTCGCGCCGGATCTCGGCGGGCGCGGCCACCAGCGTCACCTGTGCCACGTCACCCAGGTAGACCGGTGGGCGATCCCCCCCGGAGGGGAACAGCAGGATCTCCTCCAGGTCCGCGGGGTTGCCGATCTGCGCCCGCGGCAGGCGCAGCCGAACGTCGAAGCTGCGGTCGCCGTCGAGGTAATCGGTGACCACCTCGCCCTCCAGGGCGCGGCGCACCGCCTTGCCCACCTCCGCCACGTCCAGCCCCAGGGCGGCCGTGCGTTCGCGGTCCGGTACCACGGCCACCTCCTGGCGCACGCTCTCGGTGGAGCTCTGCACGTTGCGCAGGCCCGGCACCCGCGTCAGCCGCTCCACCGCGGTCTCGGCCAGTCGCTCCAGGACGGCCAGATCCGGGCCCTGGATGCGGAGGCTGAGCTCGTCGCTGCCCCGTCCCAGGCTGATGCCGCGGATGCCCTGGGTGCGCAGGAACACCCGCAGGCCCGGCAGGCGCAGGGCGTCGATCTCGCCCTTGACCCGGCGGATCCAGGCCTCGCTGCTCAGGGCCCGCCGGGTGCGCGGTACCAGTTGTACCTGGAGGCTGGTGCGGTTGCTGGCCTCGAACTGGGAGCGGCCGAAGACGAAGCCGCCCACGGTGGCGAACACGGTCTCCACCTCGGGCTGGGCCAGCAGCAGCTGCTCCACCCGGGTGGCGGCGCGATCCATCTCCTCCAGCGAGGCGCCGGGATCGGCGGTCAGGCTGATGCGGATGCGGCCGTCGTCGAGCTCGGGCAGGAAGGCCTGGCTGCCGGAGAGGAAGGTGCCCGCGGTGACCCAGAGGGCCGCCAGGAACACCAGCCACGGCAGCCAGGGAAGGCGCAGGGCGAGGCCCACCGTGCGGGCATAGCCGCGGCCGAGCCGGTCCATGAGTCCGTCCATGACGCGGCGCAGAGCCCCTTCGGATCGGGCCGGCACCCGCGCCGAGAGGGCCGGCACCAGGGTCAGGGCCACCACCAGCGAGGCGACGATGGCGGCCGAGATGGTGAAGATCAGCTCCCGGAAGATGAGACCCACCAGCCCGCCGATGAACAGGAACGGCAGCACCGCCGCGAGGTTGGTGGTGGTGGAGGCGACGATGGCGCCGTTGACCTCGGCGGCCGCTTCGGTTCCCGCCTGCTCGGGACTCTCTCCGGCGCGCTGGTGGCGGACGATGTTCTCCAGCATGACGATGGTGTTGTCCACCAGCATGCCCACCCCCAGGGCGAGGCCGCCGAGGGTCATCACGTTCAGCGTCAGGCCGCCCAGCACCATGAGCACGAAGGTGACCATGATGGCGATGGGGATGGCGCTGCCGATGATGAGGGTGCGGCGCACGCTGCCCAGGAACAGGTAGACCACCGCCATCGCCAGCAGCGCGCCGCTGGTCGCCGCCAGGGCGGCGTTGTTGACGGCGGTGCGCACGAACACCGCCTCGTCGCCCACGGGCGTGATGGTGACATCCGCCGGTATCAGGTCCTCGGCGCGCAGCCACTGCAGGCGCGCGTGGACGGCGTCGGCCACCGCCACCGTGTTCGCCGAGGGCTGCTTCTGGATGGAAAGCTTGATGCCGGGAATGTCGTTGAGACGGATGCGCAGCCGCTCGTCCTGGTGGGTATCCACCACTTCGGCCACTTCCGCCAGGTGCACCGTTTCTCCGCCGGGCAGGGGGATGGGCAGCGCCGCCAGGGCGTCGAGACTCTCCAGCCGCCCGGCCGTGCGGCCCGACAGCTCGCTGCGGGCCATCTCCAGCCGACCGCCGGGGGTTTCGCGGTTGCCCGCCTGCAGGGCATCCACGAGGTCGTCCAGCGACAGCCCCAGCGCGCCCAGGCGGCGCGGGTCGGGCAGCACCTGGACCTCGCGCACCAGGCCGCCGCCCACCTCGGCGGCGGCCACCCCGGGCAGGGTCAGGAACCACTTGGCGAAGGTGTAGTCCACCCAGCTGCGCAGCTCCACCGGGTCGCGCAGGGTGGAGCTCACCACGAACTCCAGCACCGGAATCTGCGAGGGATCGCGCTTGTAGATGGTGGGCGGCTCGATGGTGTCGGGCAGGAAGCGCTTGGCCCGGTCGAGCCGGGTGCTGGCGTCGCGGAGCGCCCGATCGATATCGGTGCCGTAGGCGAAGGAGAGGTCCACGGCGCTGCGGCCCTCGGTGGTGGTCGACTGCACCGCGATGGCGTCCTCGGTGATGGCCAGCTGCTCCTCGAGCTGGCGGGTCACCTGGTCCTCCATCACCTCCGGGGGCACGCCGGGGTCCACCACCCGCACCCGCACCTCGGGGTAGATGATGTGGGGCAGCAGGTCCACGTTGAGCCGTCCCAGCGCGAAGCCGCCGAGGACGATCACGGCCAGGGCGAGCATGCTGACCCCGACCGGGTGGCGCACCGACCAGGCGGCGAGTCCTCCGCCCACGCCGCGGCCGGCGCTCATGGCGTCTCCCCGACCGGCTCCACGGACATGCCGTCCTTCAGGCCCAGGAAGCCCTTGGTGACCACCCGTGCACCGGCATCCAGTCCCTCCAGGATGCTGACGCGGGCGCCCAGCCGGGTCCCGGTGCGCACCTCGGTCCGGTGGGCGACGTTTTCATCGTCCAGGCGGAAGACGTACTCGCTGCCGCGATCCTGCTGCAGGGCCGTCAGGGGGATGCTGAGGGTGGTCAGCGCCGGAATCTCGAGGGTCACCCGCGCCAGCTGGCCGGCGCGCGCGCCCGGCGGGACCGGCTCGATGGTGATCTCCACCGTGCCGAGCCGGGTGCTGGCGTCCACCTGGGGATAGATGCGGCTGATGTGGCCGGCATGGGCTTCGCGGCCCAGGGCGTCGATGAGCACCCGCACCTTCTGGCCGAGGGCCAGGTGGGGGAGCAGCAGCTCGGAGACGGAGACCTCGGTCACCAGGGAGCCGGGGTCGATCAGGGTGAGCAGGTGGGTATGGCGCGGCACGGCGTCGCCCGGCTCCACCAGGCGGGCGCTCACCACGCCGGCGAACGGGGCCCGGATGACCATGTAGCCGAGCCGGGTGCGCAGCAGCGCCTCCTCGGCGCGCGCGACTTCCACCGCCGTGGCCGCCCGCGACACCTCGTCCTCGGAGACCATCTGCCGCTCCACCAGCCGCCGCAGCCGCTTCAGGTCCTGCTCCGCCTGGGCGCGGGTGGCGACGGCGCGCTCAAGCTCCGCGCGCAGCAGCGCATCGTCCAGCCGCGCCAGCACCGCGCCCTGCTCCACCCGGTCGCCCTCGTAGAAGGGCAGCTCGATGATCCGTCCCTCCTCCTGGTTGAACAGGCGCACCTGGCGGCGGGTGCGCAGGGTGCCGGTGCGGGTGCTGGCGTAGGGCAGGGGCGCGCGGCTGACCTCACCGGCGGCGACCAGGTGGGTGGCGGGCGGTGCTTTCTTCGGTGCCGGTTGCGATGTCCCCCCGTCCTGCGAGCAGGCCGTGGCGAGAAGGGAGGAGAGGAGCAGCAGCAGGGGCGGCAGGGAGCGGAGTCGTGGCTTCATGGAGTATCCCGACAGAGACTGGGGCGATTACAGCACAAGCCCGGGTTGCGGACCAGATCGGCTGCGCGGCCGGGCTCCGGCGGCGGGCGGCGGTACCCGGAGCAGGAAGGTGACCGGCCCGTCGTTCACCAGCTGCACCTTCATGTCGGCGCCGAAGCGGCCGCTGGCCACCTTGCCGTGACGCTCGCCGGCGCGGCGGCAGAAGTGGTCGTAGAGGCGCTCCCCCGTGGCGGGGTCGGCGGCCGGGGTGAAGCTCGGGCGCATGCCCTTGCGGGTGTCGGCGGCGAGGGTGAACTGGGAGACCACCAGCAGGTCGCCGCCGATGTCGGTGAGGCCGAGGTTCATGCGCTCGTTGCAGTCGGGGAAGATGCGGTAGCCCAGCACCCGCTCCAGCAGCCGCTCCGCCTGCCTCTCCGTGTCGCCGCGCTCCACGCCGAGGAACACCAGCAGCCCGGCGCCGATGTTGCCCACCGTCTCGCCCGCCACCACCACCCGCGCGGCGCTCACCCGCTGGAGGAGTGCGATCACGGCATATTCAACGCCAAGACGCCGAGGCGCCAGGACGCGAAGGGTTCAAGGGGCGGTTGCGCGGATGCCGGTCGAACGCTTTCGTTCAGACGCGCATTCGGCTGCCGCGGTCTGCTCTGAAGGAACTGGAACACCATTTTTTCTCTTCGCGTCTTGGCGTTGAATCTGTTGACCGGACGTTCCTCAGCCCACGCGGCGTCCCAGGCTGTTGGTGGCCCGCACCAGGGCGTCGACGATGCCCGGCTCGCTGGCGGCGTGGCCGGCGTCGGGGATGATCTGCAGCTCCGCATCGGGCCAGGCGCGGGCCAGCTGCCAGGCGTTCTCCAGCGGGCAGATGGCGTCGTAGCGGCCGTGGACGATGATGCCCGGGATGCCGGCCAGGCGATGGGCGTCGCGCAGCAGCTGATCCGGTTCGAGGAAGCTGTCGTGCATGAAGTAGTGGCACTCGATGCGCGCCAGGCTCAGCGCGGTGAAGGGGTCGGCGAAGTGGTTCACCAGCTCCTCCCGCGGCAGCAGGGAGGCGGTGCGTCCTTCCCACAGGGACCACGCCTTGGCCGCGGCCATCCGCGCCACCTCGTCGTCGCTGGTCAGCCGGCTGTAGTAGGCGCGGACCAGGTCGCCGCGCTCGGCCTCGGGAATGGGTTCCAGGTACGCCTCCCAGTAGTCCGGGAACAGGCGGCTGGCGCCCTCCTGGTAGAACCAGCGGATCTCGTGGGGTCGGCAGAGGAAGATCCCGCGCAGGATCAGGCCCAGTACCCGCTCGGGGTGGGTCTCGGCATAGGCGAGGCCGAGGGTGGAGCCCCAGGATCCGCCGAACAGCATCCAGCGCTCCACTCCCAGGTGCTCGCGGATGGCCTCCATGTCGGCCACCAGCGCCTGGGTGGTGTTGCCGTCGAGCTCCGCGTGGGGGGTGGAGCGTCCGCAGCCCCGCTGGTCGAAGAGGATGATGCGGTAGAGCCCGGGATCGAAGAAGCGCCGGTGATAGGGCTCGCAGCCGGCGCCGGGCCCGCCGTGGACGAACAGGACCGGGATGCCGTCGGGATTGCCGCACTCCTCCACGTGCAGGACGTGGGGCGGCTCCACTGCCAGGCTGTGCTGGACGTAGGGACGGATGTCTGGGTAGAGCGTGAGCCGGGTCACGAACCCTCCTGCTGGGTGGTTTCCATGCCGGGGATGGTGTCGCGAACGGCGGGGCAACTCAAGGCCCCGGCGCCGCCCGCCGTGGTGCGCCGCAAGACGGCTATGGACAATTTCCTACAACAGGACTGGCAATTGGCCGCTGGGCAGCGCCCATCCCTTTGCGCACACTGAATCTGCGTCAATCACTAGGAGTCGTATCCGGACTCGTCGTCCCCGAACCTCTGGTTCGGGGTTTTTTTTGCCTGTCGCAGCCCGGATTCCCCCGCCGCCTCCCGTGGCGGCGGTTCCGCCCCGCCCGAACCGGGGGGTGGATATCGTCATCCACCCCCCTGGCGGTCAACTCGCCTCGCTGTCGGTCCGTGAGGCGCGCTTGCGCTCGTGCTCCTTCAGGTGGCGCTTGCGCAGGCGGATGGCCTTGGGGGTGATCTCCACCAGCTCGTCGTCGTCGATGAACTCCATGGCCTGCTCCAGCGTGAGGTGGATGAAGGGCTCGAGGGCCACCGCGTCATCCTTGCCCGAGGCGCGGACGTTGGTCAGCTGCTTGCCGCGCAGGGCGTTCACCACCAGGTCGTTGTCGCGGGCGTGGATGCCGATGACCTGGCCTTCGTACACCTCGGTGTTGGGGCCGATGAACAGCCGTCCGCGCTCCTGCAGCTTCCACAGGGCGTAGGCCGGCGCCTTGCCCTGGGCATTGGAGATGATGACCCCGTTCTTGCGCCGGGCCACCGCGCCGGAACGCACCGGTCCGTAGTGATCGAAGACATGGTGCATCAGGCCGGTGCCGGAGGTCATGGTCATGAAATCGGTCTGGAAGCCGATGAGGCCGCGGGTGGGGATCATGAACTCGAGCTTCACCCGGCCCTTGCCGTCGGGCTGCATGTCGCGCATCTCCGCACCGCGCTGGCCGAGGGCCTCCATGACGGCGCCCTGGGCGTCGGTTTCCACGTCCACCACCAGGTGCTCGTAGGGCTCCTGGCGCTGGCCGTCGATGACCTGGAGGATGACCTCGGGACGGGAGATGGCCAGCTCGTAGCCCTCCCGGCGCATGTTCTCCAGCAGGATGGAGAGGTGCAGCTCGCCGCGCCCGGAGACGCGGAAGCGGTCGGGGTCGTCGGTGGGCTCCACCCGCAGGGCCACGTTGTGGATGAGCTCCCGCTCCAGGCGCTCCTTGATCTGGCGCGAGGTGAGGAACTTGCCCTCCTGCCCGGCGAAGGGGGAGGTGTTGACCTGGAAGGTCATGGTCACCGTGGGCTCGTCCACCGACAGGGCCGGGAGGGCTTCCACCCGGTCGGGATGGCACAGGGTGTCGGAGATGTGCAGATCCTCGATGCCGGTCACGGCGATGATGTCGCCCGCCTCGGCCTCCTCGATCTCCAGCCGCTGCATGCCCATCATGTTGAACAGCTGCAGCACCCGGCCGCGGACCGTGTCGCCCACCCGATCCACCGCCACCACCGGGGTGTTGCGGCCGATGCGGCCGCGGCTGACCCGGCCGATGCCGATGGTGCCGAGGTAGCTGGAGTAGTCCAGCGAGGAGATCTGCATCTGGAACGGGCCGTCCGGATCCACCGCGGGGGGCGGGCAGTTGTCGACGATGGACTGGAACAGGGGCGTCATGTCGCCGTCGCGCACGTCCGACTCGAGGCCGGCGTAACCCTGGAGGGCGGAGGCGTAGACCACGGGAAAGTCCAGCTGCTCATCGGTGGCGCCGAGACGATCGAACAGGTCGAAGGTCTGGTCCAGCACCCAGTCCGGGCGCGCGCCGTCACGGTCGATCTTGTTGATGACCACGATGGGCCGCAGGCCGCGGGCGAAGGCCTTCTGGGTCACGAAGCGGGTCTGGGGCATGGGCCCGTCCACCGCGTCCACCAGCAGCAGCACCGAGTCCACCATGGAGAGCACCCGCTCCACCTCGCCGCCGAAGTCGGCGTGGCCGGGGGTGTCGACGATGTTGATGCGGTACTCCCCCCAGCGGATGGCGGTGTTCTTGGAGAGGATGGTGATGCCACGCTCCCGCTCCAGGTCGTTGGAATCCATCATGCGCTCGGTCACCGTCGCACGCTGGTCCAGGGTGCCGGACTGTTTCAGGAGCTCGTCCACGAGGGTGGTCTTGCCGTGGTCCACGTGGGCGATGATGGCGATGTTGCGCAGTTTGTCGATCAAGGGGGTATCCACTTCAATATCGGGTGAGGGGCGCGGATTATACCCGAGGCGGGGCTAAAGTGCAGCTGCGCAAGGAAAAAAGTTGTGAGGGGTGAGGAGTGAGGAGGGCGGGGTGGCGTTGTTTTCCCGCTATTCGCATCACTGTCTGTGCGGCACCGGTGCTCCATTCTGGTATCATGATGGCTCAAGGCTGTACGCGGCCGTGGTTGTCCCGCGTAGTCCGTTTCATCCCGTCCGAGTTCCGTTCGAGTTCCCATGTCCAAGCAGCGCAAAGCAGTGGCCCTCGTCTCCGGCGGCCTCGACTCCATGCTCGCCGCCAAGGTGGTGCAGGAGCAGGGCATCCAGGTGGAGGGCATCAATTTCTTTACCGGTTTCTGCGTGGAGGGACATACCCACGCCATCCGCGAGAAGGACCGCAGCCGGCCCAAGCGCAACAATGCCCTGTGGGTGGCCGAGCAGCTGGGGATGAAGCTGCACATCATCGACATCTCCGCTGACTACAAGGACGTGGTGCTGAATCCGAAGCATGGCTACGGCGCCAACCTGAATCCCTGCCTCGACTGCAAGATCTTCATGGTCCACAAGGCCCTGGAGTGGATGGAGGCGAACGGTTTCGACTTCATCATCACCGGTGAGGTGGTGGGCCAGCGGCCCAAGTCCCAGCGCGCCGACACCATGCCGGTGGTGGCCCGGGAGTCGGGCGCGGAGGATCGGCTGTTGCGGCCCCTGTGCGCGAAAAACCTGCCGCCCACGCTGCCGGAGCGGGAGGGGTGGGTGGACCGCGAGCGGCTCCACGACTTCTCCGGCCGTTCGCGCAAGCCGCAGATGGCGCTGGCCGCGGCGCTGGGGCTGGAGGAGTACGCCCAGCCGGCCGGCGGCTGCTGTTTCCTGACCGACGAGCACTACTCCGCCAAGCTCGCCGATCTCTGGCGCGCGCGCGGCGAACGGGACTACGATCTCGACGACATCATGCTGCTCAAGGTGGGGCGGCATCTCCGGCCGCGCCCCCATTTCAAGCTCATCATCGGCCGCGAGGAGGGAGAGAACAATTTCCTCGAGGGCTACCGCCGCCGGTTCATCCACCTGCGTACCCTGGGCCATACCGGCCCCCTGGTGCTGGTGGACGGCAGGGTGGACCGCGACGACCTGGAGCTGGCCGCCCGCATCGCCGCCCGCTACGGCCAGGGCCGCGGCGCGGCGGCGGTGGAGGTGCAGGTGGAGGATCCCGGGGGGGGGCTCAGCACCATCCTGACCGTCGCGCCCCTGCCGCCCCACGAGGTGGCGGAGTCCTGGCACGTGTGAGGGGGCGCCCGGGCTCCGCCGTCCCCGTGGTTCGCCGCCGGGGCCCGGCGGGATGGCGGGCGGGCGCGGCAACAACAAAATTCAGCGCAACGGCGCAATCTGTGGATAATACTGTCTCCGTGTCACCATTCGCGGTCCAGGAACAACCCGTGAGCCGCCATCAGCTCGATGCCCGCAATCTGCTCTGTCCCATGCCCGTGATCCGCACCCAGGACCGCGTGGCGACACTGGCCCCCGGCGACATGCTGGAGGTGTTCTGCACCGACCCCGGCGCCCTCAACGACATCCCCGCCTGGTGCCGCCTGAACGGCCACCGCGTGCTGGAGACCCGGCGCGACGGGCGCGACGTCGTCCTGGTGGTGGAAGTGGGGGGGGAGGAGCGGTGACCGAAGCCCACGCCGGTGACCTGGCGGCCGAGTTCAACGTCGGCGACGCGCGCTACCGGGAGGCCAAGCGGGTCACCCTGGTGGGTGCGGTGGTCAACCTGGTGCTCTCCGGGGTGAAGATCCTGGTGGGTTGGCTGGGCCATTCCCAGTCGCTGGTGGCCGACGGCATCCACTCCCTCTCCGATCTGGCCACCGACGTGCTGGTGCTGTGGGCGGCCAAGCATGGCAGCCGGGACGCGGACGCGGAGCACCCCTACGGCCACGGACGCATCGAGACCCTGGCCACGGTGGTGCTCGGCATCTTCCTGCTGGCGGTGGGCGCGGGCATCGGCATCGATGCCTCCCGCCGCCTGTTCCACACCGAACTGCTGCTGACCCCGGGCTGGCTGGCCCTGGCGGCGGCGGCGGCCTCGGTGCTGCTCAAGGAGGCCCTCTACCACTACACCCTGCGCGCGGCCAGGCGCCTGCGCTCCAACATGCTGCGGGCCAACGCCTGGCACCATCGGACCGACTCCATCTCCTCGGTGGTGGTGATCGTGGGCATCGCGGGCACCATGGCGGGGCTCCCCTACCTGGACGCCATCGCCGCTGTCGGCGTGGCGCTGATGATCGTCAAGATCGGCTGGGATCTCGCCTGGCACAGCGTCCACGAGCTCATCGATACCGCGCTCGAGCAGGAACGGGTCGATCACATCCGCGAAAAGATCCTGTCGGTGGATGGTGTGCACGCGGTGCATCAGCTGCGCACCCGGCGCCACGGCGGCCAGGCGCTGGTGGACGTGCACCTGCAGGTGGATCCGCGGCTCAGCGTCTCCGAGGGGCACCGCATCGGGGAGCGGGTCCTCGAGCGGCTCCATGCCGAGGTGGAGGAGGTGAGCGACGTGGTGGTCCACGTGGATCCCGAGGACGACGAAAGCTCGCGGCCCAGCAGCAACCTGCCGCTGCGCGGCCCGGTCCTGGAGCGCCTGCGGCAGCACTGGAAGGCGATCGAGGGGGCCGACCAGGTGCGGCATGTGACACTCCACTACCTGGATGGCGCCATCCATGTGGAAGCCTGGGTGCCCCTTGACGGCCTGGTGGATCTCGAGGCCGGGCGGCAGTTGTCGCGGCGCCTGGCGGAGACCGCAGCCGGTGACCCGGATGTGGCGGAAGTGAAGGTCTTGTATTACTAGTTGCACCATATTGGTGCCCGCGGGACAAGTGTGCACCAAAAGAGGGCGTGCTTGTTCCGCGGGATAGACGGAACCGCCTGATTTCCGTGGATTCCCCGGCTTTCAGGCAGTGGCACAGCAATTGCACCTTTCCCGGCGGGTTTTTTTCAGGGCGGGTGCCCCGGCAGTCCGAAACGCAATTTCCGGAGGAAACAACAGATGTCCGCAGCGAAAGTGCTCAAGATGATGAAAGACAACGAGGTGAAGTTCGTCGACCTGCGCTTCACCGACTCCCGGGGCAAGGAGCAGCACGTGACGCTGCCCGCCAGCGAAATCAACAACGCCTTCTTCAAGGACGGCAAGATGTTCGACGGCTCCTCCATCGCCGGCTGGAAGGGCATCCACGAGTCCGACATGGTGCTCATGCCCGACGCCGACACCGCGGTGATGGACCCCTTCACCGACGAGCCGAACATGATCCTGCGCTGCGACATCCTCGAGCCCAGCACCATGAAGGGCTACGAGCGTGACCCCCGCTCCGTGGCCCGCCGCGCCGAGGAGTACCTGAAGTCCACCGGCATCGCCGACTCCGCCCTGTTCGGCCCCGAGAACGAGTTCTTCATCCTCGACGACGTGCGCTGGGGCGTGACCATGGAGGGAGCCTTCTACAAGGTCGACTCCGACGAGGCCCACTGGAACTCCGAGCGCGTGTTCGAGGGCGGCAACATCGGTCACCGTCCCAGCATCAAGGGCGGCTACTTCCCGGTGCCCCCGGTGGACTCCCTGAACGACATCCGCGCCGCCATGTGCCTGGCCATGGAGGAGATGGGCCTCGTGGTCGAGGTGCACCACCACGAGGTGGCCACCGCCGGCCAGTGCGAGATCGGCGTGGGCGCCAATACCCTGGTGAAGAAGGCCGACGAGGTGCAGATCCTGAAGTACGTGGTCTGGAACGTGGCCCACGCCTACGGCAAGACCGCCACCTTCATGCCCAAGCCGCTGGTGGGTGACAACGGCAGCGGCATGCACGTGCACATGTCGCTGGCGAAGGCCGGCAAGAACATCTTCGCCGGCAACAAGTACGGCGGCCTGTCCGAGATGGCGCTCTACTACATCGGCGGCATCATCAAGCACGCCCGGGCCCTGAACGCCTTCACCAACGCCTCCACCAACAGCTACAAGCGCCTGGTGCCCGGCTTCGAGGCGCCGGTGATGCTGGCCTACTCCGCCCGCAACCGCTCCGCCTCCATCCGCATCCCGCACGTGAGCAACCCGAAGGCCCGCCGCATCGAGGTGCGCTTCCCCGACTCCACCGCGAACCCCTACCTCTCCTTCGCCGCCATGATGATGGCCGGCCTGGACGGCATCCAGAACAAGATCCACCCGGGCGACGCCATGGACAAGGACCTCTACGACCTGCCGGCGGAAGAGGCCAAGGCCATCCCCACCGTCTGCCACGCCCTGGATCAGGCGCTGGCGGCACTGGACGAGGATCGCAAGTTCCTCACCCAGGGCGGCGTGTTCACCGACGACATGATCGACGGCTACATCGGCCTGAAGATGTCCGAGGTGACCCGCCTGCGCATGACCACCCACCCGGTGGAGTTCGATCTCTACTACAGCCTGTAAGGCGTTCCCGCCCCGAGGCAGAAGACGCCCCCGCAAGGGGGCGTTTTTTTTGCGGCCGGCGAGGGCCGGTTGCCGCGCCGGCAATGCCGACCCGGCGGCCCACGGGCGTGCCGGGGTTGCGCTGCCCGGCCCGGGGGCTGTACAAAAGACGGACAATCAGTCGACGCGGCGGGAGCCGGGGAGAGCCAATGCACAGGTGGATCATCATCGGGCTGCTTTGCCTGGCCACCGCCGCCCAGGGGGCGGTCTACCGCTGGGTGGACAAGGACGGCAACGTGGTCTTCTCCGACCGCCCGCAACCGGGCGCGGAGGAGGTGCGGGTGCCGACCCCCAGTCTCTACGAGGCGCCGCGCCTGCCCGCGCCGGCCGGGAGCGCGCCGTCCGCCGCGCCCCGCGGGCCCCGCTACGGCAGGGTGACGGTGACCCTGCCGGAGAATGACGCCACCATCCGCGACAACACCGGCCAGGTGCGGGTCGAGGTGCAGGTCGTTCCCACCCTGGACAGCCGGGCCGGGGATCGGGTGGTCATCCTCCTCGACGACCGGGTCCAGGGCGGCCCGCTCGCCACCACCCGGCTCACGCTGGCGGGCGTGGACCGTGGCACCCACACCCTGCAGGCGCGGGTGGTGGATGCCAACGGCGACGAACTGTTGGCCAGCGATCCGGTCACCTTCCACATGCACCAGGCCTCGGTGCTGTTCCGTCAGGGTGACGGAAACGGCGGCGATTCCGGCGGCGGCGATTCCGGCGGCGGCGACTCCGGCGGCGGCGACTCCGGCGGCGGCGACTCCGGCGGCGGTGCCGATGGTGGTTCCACCGGCGACGGCGGGACCTGACGTTCCACCGCCATTTCCGGGCGCACACACCCACCCAGACCCCTCGCGCACCATATTGGTGCGCGAGGGGTCTCTCCGATAGACTCCCCTGCAGACCCTGGCGTTCGCCGCCTGACGCTAAGCCACTCCCGGTGAACGGCTTTCATGCCCCATGACGGGGCGGTGACACGGACTGGTCCGCTCTTTGCTAGGGAAAGAGCACGAATCTGCGTGGGAGTGCCCTGCTTGGCCCGTCTGCACCAGCATATCCTGGACAACCTCACCACGGCCGTGGTCCTGCTGGGCGAGGATCTGCGGCTGCGGTACATGAACCCGGCCGCCGAGGAGCTCTTCGACGTCAGCGTCGGGCGCATGCTCGGCCGCCCGGTGGAAGACCTGTTCTGGAACGCCGAACTGACCCCGGAGACGCTCCGGCAGGCGCTGCGCTCCGGGCATCCGTTCACCGATCGGGAGCTGGCGCTGGAACTGCCGGGACGACGCCAGGTGACGGTCGGATGCACCGTCACACCGCTGCTGACTCCCGGCGCGCCGGTGGAGCTGCTGGTGGAGATGGAACGGGTGGACCGGCACCTGCGCATCGCCCGCGAGGAGACGCTGATTGCCCAGCAGCAGGCCGCCCGGCTGCTGGTGCGGGGCCTGGCCCACGAGGTCAAGAACCCCCTCGGTGGGCTGCGCGGGGCGGCCCAGCTGCTGGAGCGGGAGCTGCACGACCCGGCGCTGAAGGAGTACACCGGCATCATCATCGGCGAGGCGGATCGCCTGCAGGAGCTGGTGGACCGCCTGCTCGGACCCCACAGCCTGCCGCGGAAGCGTTCCATCAACATCCACGAGGTACTGGAGCGCGTGCGGACGCTGGTGCTGGCGGAGTCGCCGGAATCCCTGTCCGTGGTGCGCGACTACGATCCCAGCATCCCCGAGCTGAACGCGGATCCCGACCAGCTGATCCAGGCGCTGCTGAACATCGTCCGCAACGCCGTCCAGGCGCTGGAGGGGCGGGGCCGGATCACCCTGCGGACCCGCACGGTGCGCCGGTTCACCATCGGGCACAAGTGCTACCGGGTCGTGCTGCGGGTGGACATCATCGACAACGGCCCCGGCATCCCCAAGGAGCTGCTGGAGAACATCTTCTATCCCATGGTGACCGGGCGACCCGACGGGACCGGCCTGGGCCTGTCCATCGCCCAGTTCCTGATCAGCCAGCACGCCGGGCTGGTGGAATGCGACAGCCGGCCGGGCCGTACCGTCTTCCGCCTGCACCTGCCGCTGGAGAATGGCGGTGCCGGCGCCGATGCCGGTGAGTGACCGACACGAGGTGAGTTATGCCCACAGGAGAACATGTCTGGGTCATCGATGATGACCGCTCCATCCGCTGGGTGCTGGAGCGGGCGCTGTCCCAGGCCGGCATGGATGTGCGCAGCTTCGAGGAGGGCGGCAGCGTCATGGCCGCCCTGGAACGGGAGCAGCCCGACGCGCTGCTGACCGATGTCCGCATGCCCGGCATCGACGGCATCGAGCTGCTGGAGCAGGTGCGCCGGCGCTTTCCCGACCTGCCGGTCATCATCATGACCGCCCACTCGGACCTGGACAGCGCCGTGGCCGCCTACCAGGGCGGGGCCTTCGAGTACCTGCCCAAGCCCTTCGACGTGGACGAGGCGGTGGAACTGGTCCGTCGCGCGGTGCAGCACCGGCGCTCGGAGGCCGAGGCGCCGGTGGAGCCGGTCACCGAGGCGCCCGAGATCATCGGCGAGGCGCCGGCGATGCAGGAGGTGTTCCGGGCCATCGGGCGCCTCGCCCGCTCCCACATCACCGTGCTCATCAACGGCGAGACCGGTACCGGCAAGGAGCTGGTGGCCCACGCGCTGCACCGCCACAGTCCCCGCGCCGCCTACCCCTTCATCGCGCTGAACATGGCCGCCATTCCCCGGGACCTCCTGGAGAGCGAGCTGTTCGGGCACGAGAAGGGCGCCTTCACGGGCGCCACCGGCATGCGCCGCGGCCGGTTCGAGCAGGCCGACGGCGGCACCCTGTTCATGGACGAGATCGGCGACATGCCGGCGGAGCTCCAGACCCGGCTGCTCCGGGTCCTGGCCGACGGGGAGTTCTACCGGGTCGGCGGTCACACCTCGGTGAAGGTGGACGTGCGCATCATCGCCGCCACCCACCAGAACCTCGAGCACCTGGTCGCCGAGGGCCGCTTCCGCGAGGATCTCTTCCACCGTCTCAACGTGATCCGCATCCACATCCCCGCCCTGCGCGAGCGGCGCGAGGACATCCCGGTCCTGGCGCGTCACTTCCTCGACCGCGCGGCGCGGGAGCTGGACATGGAGCCGAAGGTGCTGCGCAGCGAGGTGGCGGCCTACCTGAGCGGGCTGGAGTGGCCCGGCAACGTGCGCCAGCTGGAGAACGCCTGCCGCTGGATGATGGTGATGGCCTCCGGGCGCGAAATCCACCTGGACGACCTGCCGCCCGAGCTGATGGGCGGCACCGAGACCCCCGCCAGCGGCGAGGACTGGCTCGCATCCCTGCGCGCCTGGGCCGACCGCCATCTCGCCATGGGCGACCAGGGGCTGCTGACCCAGGCCCTGCCGCGCTTCGAGCAGACCCTCATCGAGGTGGCCCTGGCCCGCACCGGCGGCCGGCGCCAGGATGCCGCCCGGCTGCTGGGCTGGGGGCGCAACACCCTGACCCGCAAGATCAAGGAGCTGGACATGGACGTGGGCGGGGAGGAGTAGCGGCCGGCGGTCCGGCGCTACCACTCCACCGTGATTGTCAGCCGGTCCTCGTAGTATCCCACCGCGGCGTTCTGGCCGGGGGGCAGGCGGGCATGGACGGTGAGCACCGCCGGCGTGTTGCGGGTCACCTTGCGCAGCCACACGGTCTCGCCGATGCCCGTGCCGTCGCCCCAGATCCGGGTGGTGGCCGGATCGACGAACAGGTTGTAGGCCAGGCGCTCCTCGCCACCCACCCGGCGCAGTTCCCGGGGCAGGAAGCCGCCCGATACCGCGCTGGGACCGATGCCGACGGTCACGTCCGGCGGCGGGGCGAGGTCGCAGTCGATGCTGATGCTAGCGCTGCCGGCGGCGCCCGCGGGATCGAAGGGGTCGTAGCTGCCGAAGGCGATGCCGCCGACGCTCACGCCGCAGGCGCCGGCCGGCGCCAGGCCCAGGAGCAGGATGACTCCCCCCGCCGCCGCGGCGACGCGGCGCCGGCGGGTGCGCGGCGGCCGCTCAGCGCTCGGGTGCGTCACAGCGAACCTCCCCCAGCTCCAGGACCACCTGTTCGGTGGCCGGTATTTCCAGCAGGAAGTCGCACCCGCCGGCGGGGCCCTGGTAGCGGCCGCGGTGGCGCCCGGGGGCGATCCCCTCCAGGTAGAAGCCGCCGTCGCGCAGGGTGATGGCCTGCAGGGGCTCCGACGCCTCTCCGAGGGTGACGGTGCCGTGACCGGCCGGCGTGCCGTCGGACCTGAGCAGCCGTCCCGCCACTGCCCGTACCCGGCGCAGGGAGAAGTCCACCAGCACCCCGCCCCGGTGGGGCGGGGCCACGTGCCGTTCGCGGGTCGCGAAGGCGTAATCGAGCGGGATGTCCCGCCCGTCGATGGTCACGGCGTTGTCCAGGTAGCCGCTGAGATCGGGCAGCGGCAGGAGGCCCCGGCTGTCGGTCCGTCCCACCGCCTGGTGGTTGAGGGAGACGCGGACGTTTTCGAGCGTGCCCACCCGCACCAGGGCGAAGGCGTCGTGGATGGGGCGCGTCAGCACGGCGTGGCCGTCCGCCCACGCCAGCGCCCCGGCCCCCCGCAGCCGCCAGCTGTCGCCACCACCCGCGCCGCCTGTGCGCAGCTCCCCGCTCAGGATTCCGCGCCGTCCGTGCCAGCGGGCGTAGGGGGAGAGGGTCACCTCCCCGGCGTCGTGATCCATGGCGAGGCGATAGCCGAACCCTTCGCCGGCCGGTGTGGGGCGGGTGACCTGCAGGCTCTGGCGCCCGCCGTCGCCGTCCTGCTGGTGCTGGAGGCTGACGTTCCGCCGGCCGCCGGCGTGGAGGCTCAGGCCCAGGAACAGGCGCGTGTCGCTGCCCGAATCCGGGTCGCGGCCGCGGCTCAGGGTGGTGAACAGGCTCAGGCGTCCCCCCAGCGTGCGGCTGTAGGTGAGGCTGTCGGTGCGGCCTTCCCCCCCGTCATGGTCGCGCTGCTCGGCATGGCTCAGGCCCAGGTTGCCGAGGCCGGGAAGGTGGGTGCCGATGCTCGCCTCCAGGCGCCGGCTGGGGCGATCGGGCGCGCTGCCGTGGGTGCTGTTGGCGTAGGACGCCGCGTAGGTTTCCAGGCGCAGCCCGGCATTGAAGCGGCGGGCCTGGTAACTGTAGCCGAGCAGGCCGGCACCGCCGGCGGCGGCGCCCGGGATGCCGCCGGCGGCGCCGGCCAGGGTGGCGATGCCGAGGCCGCCGGGCAGCCGCAGGGTGAGCTCGGGCCCGGCGTTCCAGAACCCCTCCCCGGCCTCGCCCCGCAGGCCGGCGGTGAGATCGTCGCTGACGCCGTAGCGGTGGTAGAGGGCCGCGGCCGGAGCGCCATAGTCCGCGCTGCGGCTGCCGAACGCCTCGCGCTGCAGGCCGGCGGCGTAGCCGTACTCATGCAGGCCCGCGGCGAGGAGGGAATCGGTGAAGTAGTAGGCGCGGGTCAGGAACTGTTCGCGGCCGAAGGCGTCGCGCACCAGGACCTGGACGTTGCGGCTGCCGCCGTAGTAGTCCAGCCCCTCGAGCTCGAACGGCCCCGCCCCCAGCTCCTCGCTCCTCACCCGCACCCCGTCCAGGTAGATCTCCACCTCCGCGGGCGAGGGGAGCACGCCGCTGAGGCGGGCGGTGGGATTGCGCACGAAATAGGGATCGATGGCATAGACCTTGGTGAGGCTGACACCGCCGAGATTGAGCGTGCCGCCCAGGCTCCCGGAGTCGGCGTAGTGGTCGCCGAGCACCAGCCGCTGCAGTTGCTGCGGGCGATCCCGGACCAGTCGCGTCATCAGGCGCAGGGGACGGCCGCCGGCCCGGCGCTGATCGCTCAGCAGGAGCCAGCCGCCGCGGCGCACGCCGAGCTCCAGGTCCAGGTCCCGGCTCGATCCGCCGTCCCCCCCCTGGAGGCCGGCGCCGTAGTTGAGAAAGGCGCTGTCGCCGCTGAGGGGCTCCAGGTCGGCGCGCCTGGGCGTGCGGAAATCGAGGCGCCGGACCGGCAGCCGCTCCGGGGGGAGCACGATGTCCAGGGTCAGGGTGGCGGTGTCGAAGGCGACCCGGGACTCCGGCAGCGCGGAAAGATCGATCCATGCGTCTGGCTCCGGGCTATGGCCGCTCCCGGGCGGGAGGGGGCCCAGGCCCAGTTGCAGGAAACTCGCCGCGGGCACCAGGAATGTCCCCTGCGGGGTGCGCAGGGCCGGGTGTTCGCCGCGGCCCTCGCCGTTCACCCTGACCGCCACCAGCATCATCTCGCCGGGGGGATCCGCCGCCCGGGCCGGGGCCGCGAGGCAGAGCAGCAGGCACAGGGCCCAGGGCAGGGGGGCGCTGCGGCTCATGGCCCGCAGAGCGACCGGTCAACCGGTATCCGATCCTCCAGGGTGAGCGCGTCGCTGCGGACCGTGACCCGAACCTGGTCCAGCTCCGCGCACTGCCCGGAGGAGAGCGCCAGGCGGTAGTCGCGGCCGCGCCCGGGCAGGAGGTACCAGCCGGGCAGGCGCTGCTCCAGTCCGGCGCCCTCGAACACGACCTCCTCGAGCCGCAGGTGGACGTTGCCCGTGTTGCGCACGTGGACGAGCAGGTCGCCGGATGGCGTCTGCCCCGTCTCCAGGGTGGCGGCCGGAGTGGGTGCGGCCGGCGCCACGAAGACCGGCACGCCGAAACGGATGGCCAGGCTTACCCGGGCGCCCCCGTTCCGCGCCGGCGGCGTCACCTCCTCCAGGTAGAGGCGGTAGCTCCGCTCCACCGCCCCGGGCGGCTGGCGCAGGCCCACCCGCACCACCTGCCGCGCCGCCGGGGCGAGCGAAACCACCCGGGGGAAATAGATCAGCGCATCGCTCGGCTCATAGCGGTCACCGCCCGCCTCGTCCTGGCTCCAGGCCTTGAGGGTCAGGGCCAGGTCGAGGGTCGCGCGGCCGTTGTTGGTGACCGTGACCGCCGCCGAGCGGGTGGCGGGGTCCAGGTCGAGGCGGATGGGGGCGACGGCGAAGTCGCCCGCCGGCGCCGGCGCGGTACACGCCAGCAGCCACAGCCCGGCGAGCAGCCGGGCCGTGGCCGGAGATGGGTGGCGACGGGTGGGCATGGAACAGCGCGGCGATCGGCCCCGGGAGGCCGGTCGCCCCGTCCTCAGGGATTGATCTCCAGGGTGACGGTATCGGAGTAGGCGCCGGCGGTGGCCTGCTCGTAGTCGGTCTGGGCCACGCCGCCCTCGTAGGTGAGGGTCAGGGTGGACAGGGGGCCGTTGCCGGTGCCGCTGGCGCCGCCGGTGAAGGCGAAGGTGTAGGGCAGGTACTCGGTGATGCCGGCGTCGTCATGCTCCATGCGCTTGGTGCCGGTGTCGTCGTAGAGTCCGCCACGGTCGGTGATGGTATAGCTCACCCCCTTGGTGCACCAGAAGTCGACGGCGCCGGTCTGGGTCACGTCGCCGCCCATGGCCGGATCCAGGTCGCCGAAGGCGAGGGTGCCGGTGGAGGTGAACTTGCAGGTGCCCACCACGTTGGCCGAGACGCTGATGGTGGTCTGGTCGCTGGCCGCGTGGGCGGCGGGGGAGAGGAGCAGGGTGGCCAGGGTGAGGCCGGAGAGGAGTCGTGCCTTGCGCATGGTTGCGGTGCGTCCTGTGACAGAGGGTTCGGATCCGGAAACGTCCTGCGATACGGCATTTCATCACAATCCATGTGGGCATTTGTCAATATTCGCGTCATTTGTAAACGCGGCGGACACATAAAGATGTGAACCCCGTCACGGTCTCGATTTGTTGAGTGATGCGATGCGGCACTACGCCGGCGCAGCCAGGCGGGGATGGCTGTCACTGCGGTGGCGGGTATGCCGGCGGCGCCGGCGCCCGCCACCCTGGCACCCGGTCAGAGGGGGAGGATGCTGAGGGTGACGGGCCAGGGATACTCGCCCGGGGGAGTTCCCGGCGCCAGCGCGAAGCGGTAGCCGGGTCGGATCTCGATTGCTGCACGGGGATCGGCGGGGGGGCGCAGGAGCGTGCCGCCGGCGACGGCGAGGGCGACATCCGGGCCCAGGCCGCGGATCACCACGCCGGTGAGGATTTCGCTCCGCCCTTCCACGACCAGGGCATAGCCGCGGGGCGAGTTGCTGCGGATGGAGAGCCGGGAGATGCCGTCCACCTCCACGTAGCCGCGCGCCGCGTCGACGGCTGTCACGTGCAGGCTCGAGGGCTGGGCGAGTACCTCCAGGCGTGCGTAGGGCAGTACCCGCGCCGACACGCTGACGCCGCCCTCCGCCCCGCCGGCCGCGGCTGCGGTGCCGGGCAGTCCCGGGCCGAGGGCGAGCAGCGCCGCCACCGCGGCGGCCATCAGGCCCCGCTGCAGGCGCAGGCCCTCGGCAATGGTCCGCGGCGTGGCGTAGCCGGCGTCGATGAGCACCTCGCCCAGGGCGCGGCCGGTTCCGACCTGGCGGGCGAGGGCGGCATCGAGCTGTCCGGTGGTGATGGCGCCGAGCAGCACGAGGATGCGGCCCAGGCGCAGGGGTCCGGGGCCCGGCGGCGTGCGCCCGAGCTGCCGCTGCAGGGACAGCAGCCGCTCCAGGGCCGGCTCCCCGATCCAGCCCCGCCGCACCGCGATGCGGCCCAGGCGCGCACCGGTCCGCTCCTGTTCGGCGAGGGCATCCTCCAGCTGCGCGGGCGTGATGCACCCGCCCGCCAGCAGCAGGACACCCAGCGGTTCGCGGGGGCCGGCGGCGGTGGCCAGGATCCGCTCGGGGGAGGAGAGCGCCGATTGCAGCTCCAGGGCCAGCTCGAGGGTCGCCGGGTCGAGGAAGCCCATCTCGCAGAGCAGCGCGCCGAGGCGGACCGCACCGGCTTGCTGCCGCGCCAGGGCCGAATGCAGCTGGTCCGTCGTGACGAGGCCGGCATCGAGCAGGATCCGTCCGATGCGGGGGGCGGCCGTGCGTGCCGGTCCGCCGCCGGGGCGCGGTGCCTGCCTGGTCATGGATCCCTCCCTGTGCGGATCGCCCCGGCCCGTCGGAGCGACTGCTGATACTTTAGACCATCGGCAGGGGTCGGGGATGGGGAACCGGTCGCTGTCCGCTCACGCCGGGGGGTGTGAATGCGCCGGGCTCAGCTGGTGCACAGGCTGGCGGGCCGCTCGGTGACCAGCGTGCCCACGAGCTGCTCCACCGTGCCCATGCCGTGGCGCTGGAGGTAGGCGGCGATGCCGGTGTTGATCTTGGCGCACACCAGGGGATCGTAGAACAGGGCGGTGCCCACCCCGATCGCCGAGGCGCCGGCGATGATGAACTCCAGGGCGTCCTCGGCGGTGGCGATGCCGCCCTGGCCGATGATGGGGATGCCATGGTCGCGGCAGACCTGGTGGACCTGGTGCACCTTCAGCAGCGCGATGGGCTTGATGGCGGGTCCGGAGAGCCCGCCCTGGCGGTTGCCGAGGATGGGGGTGCGGTTCTCGATGTCGATGGCCATGCCCATGAGGGTATTGATCACGGCGAAGGCGTCGGTGCCGGCCTCGATGCAGCGGCGGGCGTTGTGGGCGATGTCGGTCTGGTTGGGGGAGAGCTTGGTGATGAGCGGCTTGGCCGTGGCCCGGCGGCACACCTCGACCACCCGCGCGGACATTTCCGGGTCGTTGCCGAAGGCCACGCCGCCCGCCTTCACGTTGGGGCAGGAGATGTTGATCTCGATGGCGTCGATGGGCGAGTCGTCGAAGATGCGCGCCACCTCCTCGTACTCCTCCACCGTGGAGCCGGAGATGTTGGCGATGAAGCGGGTCTCCGAGAAGTCGAGCGTGGGCAGGATCTTCTCCACCACGTAGCGGGCGCCGGGGTTCTGCAGGCCGATGGCGTTGAGCATCCCCGCGGGGGTCTCGTAGACCCGGTGGGGAGCGTTGCCGAGCCGCGGCTCGAGCGTGGTGCCCTTCAGGCACACCGCCCCCACCTCCGCGTTGGAAAAGCCCTCGACCCGCGTGTATTCTTCGCCGAAGCCGACGCACCCCGACAGCAGGGTGATGGGTGAGGAGAATTCGAGGCCGCAGAAATCGAGGGCCAGCAGGGAGCGTTGTTCGGCTGTCATGAGTCTTGGTCCGGTGCGCGGGTGCCAGTGCGACGCAGTCCACTGCGGATGCCTGAGATGCAGCGTTGAACTGCGCAGTACACGATACAGCGAACCCGGAGACCGATGTTGCACGTGGTGCTCTACGAGCCGGAGATTCCCCCCAACACCGGCAACGTCATCCGCCTGTGCGCCAACGTGGGCGCGCGGCTGCATCTGATCCATCCCCTCGGCTTCGATCTGGAGCATGCCAAGCTCCGGCGCGCGGGTCTGGATTACCGGGAGTTCGCCGAGGTGCAGCAGTATGACAATTTCCAGGCCTTTTCGGAAGCGCAGCGGCCCCGGCGGATCTTCGCCGTGAGCACCCGCGGCCGCACCGCCTACACCGGGCCGGAGTATCGCGACGGCGACGCCTTCCTGTTCGGCCCCGAAACCCGCGGACTGCCCGCCGCGCTGCTCGACGGCTTCCCTCCCGAGCGGCTGCTGCGCATCCCCATGCAGCCCCGCAACCGCAGCCTCAACCTCTCCAACGCCGTGGCCGTCGTCCTCTACGAGGCCTGGCGCCAGCTCGGCTTCCCCGGCGGGGCCTGATGCCCCGTTCCTCCATCGACCGGCTAGAAACGCGGTTTATCCGCAGATTACGCGGATTTCGCAGATTGAAAAAATCTGAACGTCATTGGGCAATTCAGTCTGGAGTGCGAGGTGGGCTGATGGATCGCCCAGGGCCGTTGTCCGGCAATGTCGCGTGGCTTGATCAAGCCCCCATCGGCGTAATCTGCGTAATCTGCGGATAAAAGGAGGATCGGGACGGGAGGGTCAGGCGAGGCCCCAGGTCTCGGATTTCTGTTCGCGGGCGAGCAGGGTGGTGACGGCCGCGCGCGGGGTTTCGCCCTCGTAGAGGACCCGGTGGACCTCCCCGGTGATGGGCATCTCCACCCCGGCGCGCTGTGCCAGGCGGTGCACCTCGGCCGCGGTCCCGCGGCCCTCCACCACCTGGCCGATGGCGGCCTCGGCGGCCTCCGGATCCGTGCCCCGGCCCAGGGCGAGTCCGAAGCGGCGGTTGCGGGACTGGTCGTCGGTGCAGGTGAGCACCAGGTCGCCGAGCCCGGCCAGGCCCATGAAGGTCTCCGCCTGGCCACCCAGGTGCGCGCCCAGGCGCGCCATCTCGGCCAGTCCGCGGGTGATGAGCGCGGCGCGGGCGTTGGCGCCGAAGCCGAGACCGTCGGAGATGCCGGCGGCGATGGCCAGCACGTTCTTCACCGCGCCGCCGAGCTGCACACCCACCATGTCGGCGCTGGTGTAGGCGCGGAAGGTGTCATTGTGCAGCCAGCCGGCCAGGTCGTGGGCCAGCTCCGGATCGTGGGAGGCGACGGTGACCGCGGTGGGAAGGCCGGCGGCCACCTCGCGGGCGAAGGAGGGGCCGGAGACCACGGCGGCCGGACGCTGCGAACCGAGCACCTCGGCGCAGACCTCGTGCAGGAGCTGGCCGGAGGCGGCGTCCAGGCCCTTGGTGCCCCAGGCGATGCGGCAGCCCGGCGCGAGCCAGGGACGGATCTGGTGCAGGACGCCGCGGAAGACGGCGCTTGGCACCACCAGCAGCGCCAGGCCGGCACCGTCGAGCGCCGCGTCGAGCCGGTGCTCCACCTGCAGTGTCTCGGCGAAGGGGATGCCGGGGAGGAAGGCGTCGTTGCAGCGCCTGGCGGCGAGTTCGGCCATGTGCGCCGGCTCGTGCCCCCACAGGGTGACCGGCAGCCCGTTGCGGGCCAGCAGCATGGCCAGGGCCGTTCCCCAGGAACCGGCGCCGAGCACGGTGACGGGTGGTGTTGCGGCTCTGCTCACGGGCGTCTCCTCATCCGCGGGCGATGGCGGCCGCCTCAGTGGGCGGTGCCGCCTTCGGCCGGCTGCTCGCCTTCCTGCGCACGGCGGAGGTGCTCGGCGTAGAGGGCATCGAAATTCACCGGATTGAGGTACAGGGGCGGGAAGCCGCCGCGGCTGACCAGGTCGGTGATGGCCTCGCGGGCGTAGGGGAAGAGGATGTTGGGACAGAAGCTCCCGAGCATGTGGCCGAGCTGGGCCGGTTCGAAGCCCTTGAGCGTGAAAATCCCCGCCTGCTTGACCTCCGCCAGGAAGGCGGTCTTGTCGTTGTTGGTGACCGTTACGGTGAGGGACAGGGTCACTTCGTTGACTCCCTCGGCGAGCTGGCGGGTCTCGGTGTGCAGCTCCACGTTCATCTGCGGCTGCCAGCGTTCCTGGAACACCTCCGGTACCTTGGGGGACTCGAAGGAGAGATCCTTCACGTAGAGGCGCTGGATGGCGAACTGCTCATGTCCGGCGGCGTCGGGCTGCGCGTTGTTCTCTGCCATGATGATCTGGTCCTTGTAGGATGAAGTGAATGTCGGGCCGGTCCTGGTGCGCCGGTCGGCCCGGCGGGCCACTGCGCGTCCGTCCCGGCGTGGCGTCGGGAGACCGCCGCCATTGTAACCGGCAGCCGGGTTCCGTTGCGCCCGGTTCCGGCCCTGGCGGGACGGGAGGCCGCGCCGGAGTGCACCGTCGGCCGGGCTGCGGCGGGGGCCGGCCCCCGCGGGTCTCAGGAGAGGCCCAGCAGCGGGTCGAGCCGGCCCTCCACGTCGAGCTCCGCCAGGTCGTCGAAGCCGCCCACGTGGAGATCGTCGATGAATATCTGGGGCACCGAGGTGCGGCCCTCGGCGCGCGCCTCCATCTCCGGGCGCCGTTCCGGCTCCGCGTCCACCCGGATATCGGTGTACCGGACACCCTTGGCATCCAGCAGGCGCCGGGCCCGCACGCAGTAGGGGCACCAGGCGGTGGTGTACATCACGACGTTGGCCATGCCGTTACTTTCCCTTCTTGGTCTTGCGGGTCAGCGGCAGGTTGGCATTCTGCCAGGCGAGGATACCGCCTTCCAGGTTGTGGACTTTCCCGAACCCCTGCTTGCGCAGCTGCCCGCAGGCGCGCGCCGAGCGGTGGCCGCTGCGGCAGCCGACGATGAGGGTGCGGTCACGGTAGCGCTCGAGCTCGCCGATGCGATCCCGCAGCCGGGACAGCGGTATGTGCACCGAGTCGATGATGTGGCCGTCCCGGTACTCGGTGTCCTCGCGCACGTCGAGCACCAGCGCGTCCTCGTGGCTGATCAGGGTGGTGGCCTGCAGCGGCCCCACCCGGCTGACGCCGTTGATCCGTCCCCAGACCTCCAGCCAGAGGATGGCCCCGAGGGTCACGAACAGGGCGAGAAAGAGCTGCCAGTTGCCGGCCGCGAAACTTGCGAACTTGTCCATATCGGGCATGGTCCCCTTCTCAGTCGCAGGGGCCCTTGACGCCCATCTTCTTCAGCAGCTTCTCCGGCGGACAGAAGCCGGTGAATCCGCTCTGGAGCAGGTTGAGGGCGGCGAAGGCGGTGAGCCACAGCCAGTAGCCGCTGTGATGGATGGGGCTCGCCGGGGCGCCGAGGGCCAGGGAGATGAGCACCACGGAACCGGCCATGATGCGGATGATGCGCTCGGTGGTCATTCGTATGAATCTCTGCGGAAGTCGTGTTCGGTTGTGTGTGAAAAGCACGTCACGGCCATGGGGCGCGGGTGCCCCGGGGCCGGATCAGCGTACGCCGCCCGTGGCGTGGGTCAATGGGCCAGCGTACAGAAAACGTCGCGCATCATGCTGATGAGGCGCAGCGTCCTGGCATCTCCCACGCGGTAGTAGACGCGGTTGGCGTCCTTGCGGGAGGCTAGTATGCCCTTGTCGCGCAGGATGGCAAGGTGCTGGGAGATATTGCTCTGGGAGGTGCCGACCTGCTCCACGATCTCCTGCACGCTGATCTCCCGATCGCCGAGGGTGCAGAGGATCTTGAGGCGCAGGGGGTGGGCCATGGCCTTGAGGGAGCGGGAGGCCCGTTCGATGTCCTCATCCTGGGTGATGAGGGTTAGATCTCCGGTTTCTGGCAGCATCATGATTTCATTCCGTATCGCTATCGTTGTGGTTCCGACCCTCCCCTGGAGATCGAGGGCGCGGCAGAGGCTCTGAGGGCTCTATCATCAAAACCTTATACAATTAAATACCATTTGAGAACCCTGGGCGGTCCCTTTGTACGCAATCAGACACACTTTTCCACGTTTCGGAGGCCGGTACCCGTCGATCGATGGTGCCCGGGCAGAGTCCCGGCAGCGGATGCTGCGGTGCACTATAATTCCCCAGGAAGTTCACCGTGTTGAGCCATCAAGCCGGGATGGGTGATGAATCGCGCTCCGTGACGCGGCACTCGCCAGCCGTGGCCGGCAGTGGCCCGGTACCCGGTCAATCATGGAAAAAGGGTGCTGACGGGTACGACTGCGCCCCGGATCGGGCAAATATCCATGTTTCCAGGAAAAAGCCCGGTTTTCATGTGGTCATGTACGGCTCCCTGCGGGCCTTTTTACCGTGGCGTCGGGAGCCCCGCTCCGGTAGGATCGCGCCTCCGACTTATTTAATAGGCTCCCCGGTGGATCTGCCCCGCAGTTCACCGGCGTTTCCGGTTGAACCGCGATGTCACTGACACACAGGCCCATTGTCCTCATCGTGCTCGATGGCTGGGGGTACAGCGATGAGGTGGAGTACAACGCCATTCGCCAGGCCCGCACGCCGGTCTGGGATCATCTCTGGGCGACCCGCCCGCACACGCTCATCAGGGGATCGGGGGCCGAGGTCGGCCTGCCCGCCGGGCAGATGGGCAACTCCGAGGTGGGGCACCTGAACCTGGGCGCGGGCCGGGTGGTCTACCAGGAGTTCACCCGCATCAACAACGCCATCCGCTCCGGCTCCTTCTTCGATAATCACACCCTGCAGGAGGCCATCGACGGCGCGGTGGCGGGCGGCGGGGCCGTGCACCTCATGGGCCTGCTCTCCCCCGGTGGCGTGCACAGTCACCAGGAGCACATTCACGCCATGGCGGATCTGGCGATCCGGCGTGGCGCGGAGAAGATCCACATCCATGCGTTCCTGGACGGGCGGGATACCCCGCCGCAGAGCGCCGCGGCGTCCATCGCGGCCACCGAGGCGAGGCTCGCGGAGCTCGGTCACGGCTCCATCGCCAGCCTGGTGGGCCGTTTCTTCGCCATGGATCGGGACAAGCGCTGGGACCGCATCCAGCTGGCCTACGACATGCTGACCCAGGGCGAGGCTCCCTTCACGGCACCCGATGCCGGTACCGCCCTGGAGCAGGCCTATGCCCGCGGCGAGACCGACGAGTTCGTCCAGCCCACCCTCGTGGTCCCGCCGGGGACCGAGCCGGTCTGGATCCGGGACGGCGACGCGGTCATTTTCATGAACTACCGCGCCGACCGCGCCCGCCAGCTCACCCGGGCATTCATCGAGGAGGGCTTCGACAGCTTCGAACGGGCCGTGGTGCCGCGGCTCTCCTCGTTCGTCTCCCTGACCGAGTACAACGAGGACTTCGACATCCCCGTGGCCTACCCGCCCGAGCGGCTCAAGAACGTCATCGGCGAGTATGTCTCCCGCCTCGGCCTGCACCAGCTGCGCATCGCGGAGACCGAGAAGTACGCCCACGTCACCTTTTTCTTCAACGGGGGGCTCGAGCCGCCGTTTCCCGGCGAGGATCGTATCCTGGTGCCCTCGCCGAAGGTGAAGACCTACGATCTGCAACCGGAGATGAGCGCCAGGGAACTGACAGACAAGCTGGTCGAGGCCATCGGCAGCGGCCGCTATGACCTCGTCATCTGCAACTACGCCAACCCGGACATGGTGGGGCACACCGGCAAGCTGGACGCCGCCATGCGCGCCGTGGAAACCATCGATGACTGCCTCGGGCGGGTGGTGGAGGCGCTGGATGCGGCGGGCGGGGAGGTCATCGTCACCGCCGATCACGGCAACGTGGAGTGCATGCGGGACGAGGCGAACGATCAGCCGCACACGGCCCATACCAGCGATCCGGTGCCGTTCCTCTATGTGGGCCAGCGCTCCGCCGGAGTCGCCGAGGGCGGGATACTCGCCGACGTGGCGCCGACGCTGCTCTACCTGATGGGGCTGGAGAAGCCCAGCGAGATGAGCGGCCGCTCGTTGCTGGCGTTCGACTGAGGCGCCCATGATCCCGGCCAGGAAGCGGCACGGGGCCGGGGCGGGCCGCCGCAGGCGCCCGGCGCTGCCCTGCATCGGGTTGTTGCTGGCCGGTGTGATCACGGCGGCCCCGCTGCCCGCCGCGGCCCAGGGCGGCGAGGCGGAGAAGTCCGCCCAGCTGGCGCAGGTGCGGGAGCGGATCCAGGCGCTGAAGCGGGAGCTCGAGGCGGATCGCGATCGGCAGAGCGGCCTGCGCGCCGAGCTGGAGGCGAGTGAACGGGCCATGGCCCGGGTCACCCGCCGCCTGGCAACGCTGGCAGCGGAGCAGAACGGTGCCCGTGAGCGGCTGGCCGCGCTAACCCGTTCGCGCGATGAGCGGCGCGCCGAGCTGGCGCAGGAGCGGGAGGCCCTCGCCGGACTGCTGCGTTCCGGCCACCGGGCCGGACGGGCGGAGTACCTGAAGCTGCTGCTCAACCAGGAGGATCCCCAGCGTTTGGGCCGGATGCTGGTCTACTACGACTACCTGGGGCGGGCCCGGACGGAGCGGCTGGAGAGGCTGCGCCTGGCGCTGGAGGAGCTGGCCGCGGCCGAGTCCGAGGTGCGCGGGGCCGCCGAACGTCTCGACGCGGTGCGCGCGGAGGTGCAGCGGGAGCACGCCGCCCTGACCGGGCAACAGCGGGAGCGGGCCCGGGTGCTGACGGCCCTGGAGCGCGAGATCGGGGCCAAGGACCGGCAGCTGAAGACACTGGTGGAGGACGAGGAGCGGCTGCAGCGGGTGTTGGCCACCCTGCGCCGGGCACTGGCCGATCTGCCCCGGGACTTCGACGCCGAGAAGCCGTTCCCGACCCAGCGCGGGCACCTCCCCTGGCCCGCCGCGGGAAGCGTCAAGGCGGTTTTCGGCGCCAGCCGGGGCGTGGGGGAGCTGAAGTGGAACGGCATCCTCATCGCGGCGCCCGAAGGGCAGGCGGTGCACGCGGTGCATCGCGGGCGGGTGGCCTTCGCCGACTGGCTGCGCGGATTCGGTCTGCTCATGATCGTGGACCACGGCGATGGCTACATGAGCCTCTATGGCCACAACCAGCACCTGCTCAAGGAGGTGGGGGAGTGGGTCGAGGCGGGCGAAGCGGTGGCCAGCGTCGGCGCCAGCGGCGGGCGGGCGGCGTCCGGGCTCTACTTCGAGATCCGTCACGATGGCCGCCCCGTCGATCCCATCCGGTGGCTGGCGCGACGCTGAGGTCCGGCTGCGGAACCGCTGGCCGGTAGGAACGGTCCAATCGTGGTAACTGCATGCCTGCAGGGGGTTTGACACTCCCCAAAGGCCTGTGGCAGCTTGCATCAGACGACGCGGCGCCCCGCCGAAGGGGCCCGCGTGCATGTGGCGCTGCAGAAGCAGCGGCGCACGAGTGCTCCACCCGTGATGAACGGAAGTGGGCACTGGAGTCATGGCACTTCCGGCAGCCTCCCGCTGAAAGCACCGTTATTCACGGAGCAGTACACTAGGAGCATTTGATGAAGTCGACCTCCCGCACCCTGGCGGTTCTCGTTCTGGGTCTGCTGCTGGGCGTGACCCTGGCCCCCAACCACTATGTCTTTGCCGAGCATGAAGAAGCGCGGAGCCTGCCGCTGCCGCTCGACGAGCTGCGCACCTTCACCGAGGTGTTCGCCAAGATCAAGAGCGACTACGTGGAGACGGTGGATGACAAGCAGCTCCTCGACTACGCCATCCAGGGCATGCTCTCGGGCCTCGATCCCCACTCCTCCTACCTCTCGCCCAAGGATTACGAAGACCTGCAGGTGGGCACCACCGGCGAATTCGGCGGTCTCGGCATCGAGGTGGGGATGGAGAACGGCTTCGTCAAGGTCATCGCTCCCATCGACGACACCCCGGCCAGCCGCGCCGGCATCGAGGCCGGCGACCTGATCATCCGCCTCGATGACAAGCCGGTGAAAGGGCTCACGCTGGACGAGTGCGTGGCCATCATGCGCGGCAAGCCGGGCACCGAAATCGTCCTCACCATCGTGCGCGAGGGAACGGAGAAACCGTTCCAGATCACCCTCAAGCGGGACATCATCCGGGTCAAGAGCGTCAAGAGCCGGATGCTGGAGGAGGGTTACGGCTACCTGCGCATCAGCCAGTTCCAGGCCCATACCGGCGACAACCTGATCGAGGCCATCGACGGGCTCAAGCGGGAGGCCGGCGATCAGCTCAAGGGCGTGGTGCTGGACCTGCGCAACAACCCCGGCGGCGTGCTCAATGCCGCGGTCGCCGTCTCCGATGCCTTCCTCGAGCAGGGCACCATCGTCTACACCGAGGGCCGGGCCAGCGACTCCGAGCTGCGCTTCAATGCCCGTCCCCAGGATGTGCTCAAGGGCGCGCCCATGGTGGTGCTGGTGAACGGCGGCTCCGCCTCGGCCTCGGAGATCGTCGCCGGCGCCCTGCAGGACCAGAAGCGGGCCGTGATCATGGGCACCAAGACCTTCGGCAAGGGTTCGGTGCAGACCATCCTGCCCCTGACCAACAACTCGGCGCTCAAGCTCACCACCGCCCGCTACTACACCCCCAGCGGCCGTTCCATCCAGGCCGAGGGCATCACCCCGGACATCACCGTGGAGAACGTGAAGGTGGGCGACGTGGTCGATGACGGGGTGGCGCGGCTGAAGGAGGCGGACCTCACCCGCCACCTGGCCAACGGCGATGCGAAGCCGAAGGACGGGGAGGGTGCCGGGAAAAAGGGCGCCGGGCCGGCAGGGGAGCAGGCTCCGGCCGCCGGCGAGGAGCAGCTCTCCCTGGCGCGGACCGACTACCAGCTCTACGAGGCGCTGAACCTGCTGAAGGGGCTGAACATCCTCGAGCAGCGCCGCCGCTGAGGCGATGCCGCGGGCCCGCCTGCCGCTGCTGCTGTGCCTGCTGCTGTCGCTGGTGCAGGCGGCAGCGGCCGGCGAGGCGCGCATCGCGCTCATCATCGATGATCTCGGCAACGACCGGGCCGCCGGCCTGCGGGCGGTGGCCCTGCCCGGTCCGGTGACCCTGGCGATCCTGCCCCGGACCCCCCACGGGGCGCGCCTGGCCCGCGCGGCCCACGAGCGCGGCAAGGGGGTGATGCTGCACCTGCCGCTGGAGGCGCTCGGCGGCGCGCCGCTGGGCCCCGGCGGCATCGGTCTGCACATGGACCGGTACCAGTTCCTGCGCACCCTGCGCGAGGATCTGGTCAGCGTGCCCCATGCCCGGGGTGTCAACAACCACATGGGCAGCCTGCTTACCCGCCATCCCGGGGCGATGGCCTGGCTCATGCGGGCCCTGCGCGCCTACGGGCTCTATTTCGTCGACTCCCGCACCACGCCCGCCACCGTCGCCGCGCAACTCGCCGCGGAGATCGGGGTCCCGTACCGGCAGCGGGATGTGTTCCTGGACCATGACCCGGAGCCGGCGGCCGTGGCGGCGGAGTTCGAGCGCCTGATCGCCCGGGCCCGGCAGCAGGGCAGCGCGGTGGGTATCGGCCACCCGCACCCGGTCACGCTGGCCTACCTGGAGCGGGTGCTGCCGCAGCTGCGCGCGCGGGGGGTGGAGCTGGTGCCGGTGACGGAGATCCTGGAGCCCTCCACGCGACCGGGTCCGCCCGAACTGCCGTGGGTTGCCGCCGGTCGGCCCGCCGACTGAGCGATTGTCGCGGTCCGCGCCGGTCAGTCAATGATTGCTGTCGACCATGGACGAGAGGAGGTTCTCAACATGCCAAGCGTTCTGATTCCCCTGGCGCCGGGCTTCGAGGAGATCGAGGCGGTCACGGTGGTGGACCTGTTGCGCCGGGCCGCCATCGAGGTGGTCACGGCGGGGCTCGCGCCCGGGCCGGTCACGGCGAGCCGGGGCACGGTGGTGGTGCCCGACGCGGAACTGGACGCGGTGCTGGAGCGTGAATTCGACATGCTGGTCCTGCCCGGCGGGCTGCCGGGTGCGGATCACCTGGACCGCGATCCGCGGGTGCGGGAGCTGGTGGGACGGATGGCCGAGAGCGGACGCTATACCGCCGCCATCTGCGCCGCGCCCAAGGTGCTGGCCAGCGCGGGGCTGCTGTCCGGCCGCCGCGCCACCGCCTTCCCCGGGGTGCTGGAGCGGCTCGATCTGCCCGACGTGGCGCTCGAGGCGGCCGCGGTGGTGGTGGACGGGAAGGTGGTCACCTCCCGGGGGCCCGGCACCGCCATGGACTTCGCCCTCGCCCTCATCGAGCTGCTCGCCGATCGCGCCACCCGCGAGCAGGTGGAGGCGGCGTTGCAGAGGCCATGACTTCCGGCCGCGGCTGCAAGGATCCAACACCAGGACGCAAAGACGCCAAGAAGGAAAATGTTGTGCGTCGGGTTGGCGCCGGCAGGCCACCGATGCAGCGGTGTGCCTTTCAAATCTGAAGTAACCCTGGCGTCTTCGCGCCTTCGCGCCTTCGCGTCTTGGCGTTGAAAAACGGCGTCAGAGCCGGACTTCGATGCCGCGCTCGGCCATGCGGCGCTTGGCCTCTTCGATGGTGTGCTCGGCGAAGTGGAAGATGCTGGCGGCGAGCACGGCGTCGGCCTTGCCCTCCAGCACGCCCTCGGCCAGGTGATCCAGGTTGCCCACGCCGCCGGAGGCGATGACCGGCACGCTCACCGCTTCGCAGATGGCCCGGGTGAGCGCCAGGTCGAAGCCGCTGCGGGTGCCGTCGCGGTCCATGCTGGTGAGCAGGATTTCCCCCGCCCCCAGGGCCACCATGCGCCGCGCCCACTCCACCGCGTCGATGCCGGTGGGCTTGCGGCCGCCGTGGGTGAAGATCTCCCAGCGCGGCGGCTCGTCCGCGCCGCTGACCTGCTTGGCGTCGATGGCCACCACGATGCACTGGGAGCCGAAGCGCGCGGCGGCCTCGCCCACGAACCCGGGGTTGAAGACCGCGGCGGTGTTGATGGCCACCTTGTCGGCGCCGGCGTTGAGCATGCGCCGGATGTCGGCCACGGTGCGGATACCGCCGCCCACGGTGAGGGGGATGAAGACCTGGCTCGCCACCTGCTCCACCACGTGCACCATGGTCTCGCGGTCATCGGAGCTGGCGGTGATGTCCAGGAAGGTGAGCTCGTCGGCCCCTTCCGTGTCGTAGCGGCGGGCGATCTCCACCGGGTCGCCGGCGTCGCGGATATCGACGAACTTCACGCCCTTGACGACCCGGCCGTTGTCCACGTCCAGGCACGGGATGATGCGCTTGGCGAGTCCCATGACGTCAGGCCGCCGGGGGTGCGGCGGGGCCGAACTCGTCGGCCAGGCGCTGGGCCTCGCCGAGGTCGAGGGTGCCCTCGTAGAGGGCCCGGCCGGTGATGGCGCCGATGATGCCCGGCTCGCCCGCCTCGCACAGGGCGCGGATGTCCTCCAGGCTGCTGATGCCGCCGGAGGCGATGACGGGGATATTGACCGACTGCGCCAGCTTGACGGTCGCCTCCACGTTGACGCCGCTCAGCATGCCGTCGCGGCCGATGTCGGTGTAGACGATGGCCTCCACGCCGTCCTTCTCGAACCGCTGGGCCAGGTCGATGACATCGTGGCGCGAGAGCTTCGACCAGCCGTCGATGGCCACCTTCCCCTCCTTGGCGTCGAGGCCGACGATGATGTGGCCCGGGAACTCGAGGCAGATGTCGGAGATGAAGTGGGGGGCGTTGATGGCCTTGGTGCCGATGATGGCATAGCTCACGCCGGCATCCAGGTAGGTCTGGATGGTGTCCTCGTCGCGGATGCCGCCGCCCACCTGGATGGGCAGCTCGGGAAAGGCCTCGGCGATGCGGTGGATGATCTCGGCGTTGACCGGGCGTCCGGCGAAGGCGCCGTCGAGGTCGACGATGTGCAGGCGCCGGGCGCCGGCCTCCACCCAGCGGCCGGCGACGGCGACGGGATCCGCGGAGAATATGGTCTCGTCCTCCATGCGCCCCTGGCGCAGGCGCACGCATTTGCCTTCCTTCAGGTCGATGGCGGGAATTACCAGCATGGAACGTCCATCCTCGTTCGGGTCTCGGGTTGTCTGTCCGGCCTGTTGTCCGTCGCTCCGGCGGCCGGTTGCCGGCGCGGCTCAGTCCGTCCCGTCCCAGGCCAGGAAGTTCGCCAGCAGCTGCAGTCCTGCCTGCTGGCTCTTCTCCGGGTGGAACTGGACGGCGAAGAGGTTGTCCCGGGCCACCGCCGCGGTGAAGCGCAGCCCGTACTCGGTGCTGGCCGCGCTGAGCGCCGCGTCGGCGGGATCCACGTAGTAGCTGTGCACGAAGTAGAAGCGCGTGTCCTGGGCGATTCCGTTCCACAGCGGGTGCGGCCGGGTCTGCCGCACCTGGTTCCAGCCCATGTGGGGGATCTTCAGCCGCTCCCCGCTGCGGGGATCGGAGAGCCGCTCACCGAAGTACCGGACCGCGCCGGGCAGGACGCCGAGGCAGGGCGTGCCGCCGTTCTCCTCGCTGTGCTCAAGGAGCACCTGCATGCCCATGCAGATGCCGAGGAAGGGCTTGCCGGCGGCCGCCTCGCGGACCACATCCTCCAGGCCGCGGGACCGGATCTCCTCCATGCAGTCGCGGGCGGCGCCCACCCCGGGGAAGACCACGCGATCGGCGGAGAGAATCTCCTGCTCCACGTCCGTGACCCGCACGCGGGTTCCCGCCGGGGCCATGTGCTCCAGGGCCTTGGATACCGAGCGCAGGTTGCCCATGCCGTAATCGATTACCGCGACGCTACTCATGCCGTACTGTACCGTGGCTGTGGTCGGAAGAAGGGTTCAGAGAACGCCCTTGGTGGAGGGGATGCCCTGGGCCCGGGGATCGGGTTCCGCGGCCATGCGCAGCGCCCGGCCGAGGGCCTTGAACAGGGTCTCCGCCACATGGTGGGCGTTGCTGCCGCGCAGGGCATCGAGGTGCAGGGTGATGCGGGCGTGGTTGACCAGCCCCTGGAAGAACTCCCGGAACAGGTCCACGTCGAAATCGCCGATGCGCGCGCGCGGGTACTCCACGTGGTACTCCAGGCCGGGACGGCCGGAGAAGTCCACCACCACCCGCGAGAGCGCCTCGTCCAGGGGCACATAGGCATGTCCGTAGCGGCGGATGCCGCGCTTGTCGCCCAGGGCCTGGGCCAAGGCCTGGCCGAGGGTGATGCCGATATCCTCCACCGTGTGGTGGGCATCGATGTGCAGGTCGCCGCGGGCCTCGATTTCGATATCGATGAGCCCGTGCCGCGCCACCTGATCGAGCATGTGGTCGAGGAACGGGATGCCGGTATCGATGCGGGCCGTGCCCGTGCCGTCCAGGTCGATGCTGACGGTGACCTGGGTTTCCAGGGTCTCGCGGTTGATGCGGGCGTTGCGCTGGGTCATGGTGCCGGGTACGCATTCGGATTGCACAAGCCTCATAGGATACCCTCAAGGCCGGCGGGCGTGAACCGCATTCGGATCACCGCTGGGGCGGTCCGGCGCGGTCGGATGAAGACTATGATTGATCCACATCAATAATCGGCACCATAATAAGGTAATACGGTGATTTATGGGCACGGCTCAGGACCTCGAGGTATCGATGGCCGGCAATGTGAAACTCAGTGTGGCAGGCCCCGGCGGCGCGGCGGTGGCTGACAAGCGTATCGCCTGTCAGGACTGCACCCTGTTCCAGCTCTGCCTGCCGCTGGGTATCGGCGAGGACGAGCTGGCCCTGCTGGACGAGGTGATCACCGCCCGGCGTTCGCTCAAGCGGGGTGAAATGCTGTTCCGCGGCGGCGCGCCGTTCCATGCCATCTACGCGGTACGCTCGGGATCGCTGAAGACCTATACCATCATGCAGGACGGCCGCGAGCAGGTGACCGGCTTCTACCTGCCGGGGGAGCTGGTGGCGCTGGACGCCATCAGCCTCGGTCGCCACCCGAGCTCGGCCAAGGCCCTGGAGAGCTCGAGCATCTGCGAATTCTCCTTCCAGGATTTCGAGCGCATGGGTGTCCGGGTGCCGGGCCTGCAGCGGCAGATGCTGCGGGTCATGAGCCGGGAGCTGCTCAACGACGAGCTGCTGCTGCTGCTGCTCGGCAAGAAGAGCGCCGAGGAGCGCCTGGCGGCATTCCTGCTCTCCCTGGCCATCCGCTTCCGCCAACGCGGCTTCTCCGCCACCGACTACAACCTGAGCATGTCCCGCAGCGACATCGGGAACTATCTCGGGCTGGCGGTGGAGACGGTCAGCCGCCTGTTCACACGCTTCCAGCAGGATGGCCTGCTGCGCGTGGAGCGGCGCCGAATCCGCATCCACGATATCGACCGTCTGTCCCTGCTGGCCGGGGACACGGCCCTTTCCGGCAGTCAGCGCATCGACAGTGCGGAGGTGCCGCAGAGCGAGCGCTGAGTGCCTGGTTTCAACCCGCAACCCGGATCCCGTCATGCCAGAACAGTGTTCACCAACCCCTGCAGGGAAGCACGGGACCAAGACCGAGGTCGCCTGCGAAGAGTGCGGGCTGTTCGGCTTCCTGCGTCTGCTCACCGTCATCGATCCCCAGGGCGAGCGCTCCGAACCCCTGGCGGGCGTCCTCTCCCGGCGCACGCGCATTCCCAAGGGTGAAACCCTCTATCGCCACGGTCAGCAGCTTCAGGCCGTCTACGCGGTCAAGTCCGGCGCCTTCAAGAGCTACACGCTGCTGGACACGGGCGAGGAACAGGTCACGTCATTCCACTTTCCCGGAGAGCTGATCGGGCTTGACGCCCTGAAGGGCAACCGCCATCAGTACACCGTGAAGGCGCTGGAGGACAGCAGCGTCTGCCAGCTGCAGTTCCGCGAACTCGAGCGTTCCGGCGTGCGCCTCGCGGAGTTCCGCGAGCAGATGATCAAGGCCATGAGCGAGAAGATCGGAGAGCAGTCCCGTCTGCTGCTGGTCTCCTCCCGTCCCTCGGCCGAGGAGCGCCTGGCCGCCTTCGTGCTCAACGTCTCCCGCCGCCTCGAAGTGCGCGGCTTCCCCTCCGAGGCTTTCCGTCTCGCCATGTCGCGCCAGGACATCGCCAGCTACCTCGGCCTGGCGGTGGAAACGGTGAGCCGGATGTTCAAGCGCTTCCAGGCCGAGGGGCTGCTCTCGGTCAGCGGCAAGCAGTTGCGGATTCTCAACCGGACCGCTCTCCAGTTGCTGGCAAAGGTTCGCGACTGATTCTGGAATATCAAATAAAACAATAGGATGTATTGATTCAGCGGAGGCGCCCCCGGGGCGCCTCCGACCCCTCCTTCCCGCCCCCGGGCATAACTTGCGACCGATCAGTCGAAACATTGACAAAGATCAATGTTCACGTATCGTTGTCCGCTAATATGGCATCCAGTGCCAACTTCCGTGCACGAAATGGACGGTTGCCGACCGTCCTCGGCAGGCCGACTGGAAACAATTCGCGCCTGTGCTAAATCATTACAGAATGTGGGTGAAGGGGCGGGGGTGTGTGCGCCCTGGAATTTCGATACCCACGCGGCCGGAGTCGGGGAGGGCTGGTCAGGCCGCAGCAGGAGCCCGTAGGAAATCTGCGCAATTTGCACACACTCTAAGAAACGAGGAGAACAACCGTGGTGGAAGCGACAGTGGAGCAAAAGTACAACTTTGACGTTGTACGATGGTTCACCGTCATGGCGGTGGTGTACCTGGTGGTGGGCGCCCTGGTGGGCGTCTATATCGCATCGGAGCTGGCCTGGCCGGTGCTCAACCTGGACAATCCCTGGTTGAGCTTCGGGCGTCTGCGTCCGCTGCACACCAACGCCGTGATTTTTGCCTTTGGCGGCTGCGTTCTGATGGCCACCGGTTTCTACAGCGTGCAGCGCACCTGCGGCGTACGCGTGTGGAGCGACAAGATGGCCTGGTTCACCTTCTGGGGCTGGAACACCATCATCGTGCTGGCGGTGGTCACCCTGCCGCTGGGCCTGACCCAGGGCAAGGAGTACGCCGAGCTCGAGTGGCCCATCGACATCCTCATCGCCGTGGTGTGGCTGTCCTTCCTGGCCAACTTCGTCATGACCCTGGCGGTGCGGAAGACCTCGCACATCTACGTGTCCAACTGGTTCTACCTGGGCATGCTGGTGATGATCACCTACCTGCACGTGGTCAACAGCCTCGCCATCCCGGTGGGCCTGTTCACCTCCTACTCCCTCTTCTCCGGGGTGCAGGACGGCATGATCCAGTGGTGGTGGGGTCACAACGCGGTGGGCTTCTACCTGACCGCCGGCTTCCTGGGCATCATGTACTACTTCGTGCCCAAGCAGGCCAACCGTCCGGTGTTCTCCTATCGCCTGTCGGTGGTCCACTTCTGGGCCCTGATGTTCGGCTACGTCTGGCTCGGGCCGCACCACCTGCAGTACACCGCCCTGCCTGACTGGACCGGCTCCCTCGGCGCCGCCGTGTCGCTGGCCATGATCATCCCCTCCTGGGGTGGCGCGGTGAACGGCATGATGACCCTCTCGGGTGCCTGGGACAAGCTGCGCACCGACTACATCCTGCGCTTCCTCATCATCTCGCTCGCCTTCTACGCCATGTCCACCTTCGAAGGTCCGGTCATGTCGCTGAAGACGGTGAACGCCCTGTCCCACTACACCGACTGGACGGTGGGTCACGTGCACTCCGGCGCGCTGGGCTGGGTGGCCATGGTCGGCATGGGTGCGCTCTACCACCTGATGACCCGCATCTGGCACACGGAGATCTTCTCCGCCAAGCTGGTGAACCTGCACTTCTGGACCGCCACCATCGGCGCCGTGGTCTACATCGTCGCCATGTGGGTGTCCGGCATCATGCAGGGCCTGATGTGGCGTGCCTATGACGAGTACGGCACCCTGGCCTACACCTTCGCCGAATCCGTGGAGGCCATGCACCCGTACTACGCCATGCGTGCCATCGGTGGAATGATCTTCCTCCTGGGCGCCGTGATCATGCTGTTGAACACGGTTCTGACCATCCGCAAGTCGGTGGCCGAGGGCAGCCTGCGCGCCGCCCGTGCCGCGACCGCGACCGCTTAAGGGGGGGATTTCAGAGATGGCAGATCAGATCTACTCCACCCGTTTCCAGGACAAGCTGGAGCGGAATATCTGGGGCATGCTGATTGTGCTCGCCATTGTTCTTTCAGTGGGCGGCATCGTCGAAATCGTGCCGCTGTTCTTCCTGAAGAACACCATGGAGCACAACAAGTTCCCCGAAATCGTCTGGCAGCGTCAGGCCGGCCAGACCCTCAACGACTGGAAGGCGGGTGACGGCGTGCGTCCCTACACGCCGCTGGAGCTGGCGGGCCGGGATGTCTACCGGCGCGAGGGCTGCTACACCTGTCACTCCCAGATGGTCCGTCCGTTCCGTGACGAGAAGGAGCGTTACGGTCACTACTCCCTGGCCTCCGAGTCGATGTTCGACCACCCGTTCCAGTGGGGCTCCAAGCGTACCGGTCCCGATCTGGCGCGTGTGGGCGGGAAGTACTCGGATGACTGGCACCGCAAGCACCTCCGCGCTCCGCGTTCGGTGGTTCCGGAGTCCGTCATGCCGAACTACGTCTGGCTAGACAACGCCTACGTGGACGGCGCCACCATTGCGGCCCACATGAAGGGAATGCAGATGATTGGCGTTCCCTACACGGATGGTGATATTGCCTCCGCGGCTGACGCCGTGCAGGGCAAGACGGAGATGGACGCCCTGGTGTCCTATCTCCAGGTGCTCGGCACAATGGCAACGCTCGAGGAAGGCAAGGCCTACCGTGAGTAGTCTGCGGGAATATTTCCACACCGATTGGGAGGCGATGACCACCAACGACTGGATCGGTATGACGATCACGGTGGTCATCTTCCTCCTGATGGTGGGCCTGTATGTCTACGTCCTGCGTCCCAAGAACCGGGATCGGCTGGAATCGCACCGGCACATCCCGATGCTGGACGAGGACGAGCGCAATGAACGTGGAGGAAGACCATGACGGACAAAGTGTTTCCCGGTGAGAGCAATACCGGGCACGTGTGGGATGACAACCTGCGCGAACTGACCAACGATCCGCCGCGCTGGTGGACCATCGCCTTCTGGGCGAGCGTCATCTGGTGGATTGTCTACGGCATCATCTACCCGACCTGGCCGGTCAGTCTGGAGGGTGCCAACAAGGGCCTGCTGGGCTGGACCCAGATCCAGGAGTACCAGCAGGGCGTCGCGGAAATCCAGGCGGTCCGGGCCGAGTTCGAGGACCAGATCAAGGCCAAGACGGCCAAGGAGATCCTGGCCGACCCGGGTCTTACCGACTACACCGTCGCTTCGGCCAAGGTGCTGTTCGGTGACAACTGTGCCGCCTGCCACGCGGCCGGTGGTGCCGGCAACCCCGGTTTCCCGGTGCTGGCGGACGACAACTGGATCTATGGCGGCAGCATCGAGACGATCCAGCAGAGCATCACCATGGGTCGCCAGGGCGTCATGACCGCCCACGGCAAGATCCTGTCCGCGCAGGAGATCGATACGCTGGCCAACCTGGCAGTCAACCTCAGCCAGGGCAAGAGCGATCCTGATGGCATGACCCTGTTCACCCAGAAGGGCTGTATCGCCTGTCACGGCCCCGACGCCAAGGGCATGCAGGTGCTGGGTTCCGCCAACCTGACCGACAGCATCTGGCGGTTCACGCCGGGCGGTTTCGAAAGTGCCAAGTACACCATCACCCATGGTGTCAACGACGGCACCGATCCGCAGACCCGCGAAGCCCAGATGCCGTCCTTCAAGGACCGTCTGGACGAAGCGGCCATCAAGAAGCTGGCCGTGTACGTCTACCGGCTCGGCGGCGGCCAGTAACGGTCAGCCAGAGCGTCTGAAGCCCGCTTGCGGGCTCATAGATAAAAAATGACACCGCGCGGAGGCGTTCCGCCTCCGCGCGGTAACTGGAAACGGGGGTAATGTCATGAACACAGACGCGGTTTTCTGGGGTTCGGTCCTCACGGTGGTCATCGCCGTGGTGATCGTGGTCTATCTCGGCTTCAAGGCCAAGCAGCTGATGGACCGCGACGCCAGGAGTCACAAGTAAGCACGGTTGCAGCGAACAATCTGAAAGCACTTCGAGGGGGCTGTCCGGGCCCCCTCAATTTCGACTACCAGCCGCAGTCTGCCCCGTCAGAGGCGGGTGAAAAGGGCGAGGGGCGCGCGCGAGTTTCGCCACCGACGGCAGGAATGTAAGTATTCTGTTATATTCCCGTCGCCGAATTGACAATTCTCAATGGGGCGATCCGGTCCGGGGCGATAGACTAGTGTCGGGTTATTTTGTCCTGATTTCCCGGCACAGGAGATGGTAAGTTGAGCGAAGAACAGCGCAAAGTCGACCAGGCTGGTGTCGACGAACTGTATGCCGAGGCCGAGCACTGGCATGTCAACACGGGTGGGGAGACCATCCACGCCAAACGGGTGCCGGGCAAGTGGCGCAACGTGAAGTGGCTGGGCAACGCCGTCTGGCTGATCTTCTTCCTGGGCCCCTACCTGCGCTGGGATGGCCGGCAGGCGGTCCTGTTCGACATTCCCGAGCGTCAGTTCCACATCTTCAGTCTCACGGTCCTGCCCCAGGATTTCTGGATGCTGTCGCTGCTCCTGCTCTTCTTCGCCTTGCTGCTGGCCGTTTCCACGGCCCTGATCGGGCGGGTCTGGTGCGGTTTCTTCTGCTTCCAGACGGTGTGGACGGATGTCTACACCTGGATCGAGGACAGGCTGGAGGGCAATCCGCAGCAGCGCCGGAAGCTGGAAAAGGCGCCGCTGGATGCCCGCAAGTTGCGCATCAAGCTGACCAAGCACGCGCTGTGGCTGATCATCGCGGTATTGACCGGCATCAGCTTCGCGGCCTGGTTCACCGACGCTTTCGTGCTGTGGGGCCAGATTGCGACCCTGCAGGCCAGCACGGTGGTCTGGATCGTCATCGCCCTGTTCACCGGCGGCACCTACGTGCTGGCCGGCTACATGCGCGAACAGGCCTGTTTCTGGCTCTGCCCCTATGCGCGCATCCAGGGTGTGATGGTGGACAAGGCGACCGCCCTGCCCACCTACGACTACCGCCGCGGGGAACCGCGCGGCCGGGTCAAGAAGGGTGAGTCCGAGGCGAACCGGACCACCGGCGACTGCATCGACTGCAACCAGTGCGTGGCGGTCTGTCCCACCGGGGTCGACATCCGCCAGGGACAGCAGGAGGGGTGCATCACCTGTGCCCTGTGCCTGGATGCCTGTGACACCGTCATGGACAAGCTCGGCCGCGACCGGGGGCTGATTCGCTACATGTCCCTCGAGGAGCTGGAGGGCAAGAAGCCGGTGCCGCTGTGGAAGCGCGGGCGGGTATGGGTCTATACCGGGATCATGTCCATCGCCCTGGCGGGCGTGGCCTACGGCATCAGCACCATCTCCTCGCTGGAGCTGAAGGTGCTGCACGAGCGCCAGCCCCTGTTCGTGCTGCAGAGCGACGGCTCGGTGCAGAACAAGTACACCCTCAAGATTCTCAACAAGACCAACTTCGACATGGACGTGGTCATCAGCGCCGAGGGTCTGGATGACATGGTGCTGGTCGGAGCGGACAAGCCGGTGACCGCGCACGGCAGCAAGGTCACGGCGACCACGGTATTCCTCCGCGTGCCGCGGGAGGAGCTGAAATCGGATTCCGAGTCCGTGGTCTTCCATATCCACAACCTGGCGAATGAGCAGTTCAGTGCCGAGCGCCAGAGCGTCTTCGTGGGCCCTCGGCGCTAGTTCCGACGCGGCACGGGTGACGCGGCGAAGTCGGCAGGGTTGCGCCGCCAAGGCGGCATCGGGAACCGGGCGAGGCCCGGTATGGTCAGGCCCGCAAGGGTCGGGGGACGGGTGACGCAACGGTGCGTCATCCGCCCGGTACGTACGAGGCAGGCAGGTGCAGACTATGGCAAATCCAAATTCCGCCTGGCGCAGCCCCTGGGTCATCGGCTGGATAGGGCTGGTGGTCACGGTTCTGAGCGTCAACGCATACATGGTGTACATGTCCTTCACGACCATGCCCGGCCTGGTCAACAGCGACTACTACGAGCAGGGTCAGAACTACGAAAAGACCATGAACGAACGGCGGGTCCGGGCCCAGGAGCTCGACCTGGATGTCCGTGCTCCAGCGCGCCCGGTGCGGAACGAGTCGGCCACCTTCCTCTACATCGCCCGTGACTCGGGCGGGGTGCCGCTGGAGGGGGAGTCGGCGACGCTGCATGCCTACCGTCCGGCCAATGAGAAGGATGATTTTTCCGTTCCGATGGTGGCTGAAGGCAACGGCCAGTATCGCGCCGAGGTGAGTTTTCCCCTCAAGGGGGTCTGGGATGTGGTGGTGAGCCTCAAGCAGGGTGACGGGGAAGTGAACGCCGCCCGCCGCGTGATGGTGCGTGATTCCCAGTAACCCGTGGCGGTGACCCAGCCCCAGCCCCAGGCGCGACTCACGACGCCCGCGACCGCCGAGGAGGAGGCCTCCGGGGAGCAGTGTTTCCACTGCGGACTGCCCCTGCCCGCGCCCGGTGAAATCGTCCGGGCGGAGGTGGATGGTGCGGGGCGGGAGTTCTGCTGTCACGGCTGTGAGGCCGTCTGCCAGGCCATCTACGCCGCCGGCCTGGAGGGCTTCTACCGCCGTACGCCCGATGGCGTGCTCCTCGGGCCTCCGCCCGAGCCGCCGCGCGAGACCCGGGTCTTCGACCTGGACGAGGTGCAGTCGGAGTTCATCCACGAACTCGGTGCCGAGCGCGAAATCAACCTGCTGGTGGAGGGCATCCACTGCGCCGCCTGCGTGTGGCTGATCGAGCGCGCCCTGGGACGCCTGGACGGCGTGCTCAAGGCCCAGGTGAACCTGGCCGGCAAGCGGCTCAAGGTGCGCTGGGACAACGGCCGGGTCCATCTCTCCGACATCATCCGCCGCCTGGGCGAGATCGGCTACGTAGCCGTCCCCTTCGATCCCGAGGTGGCGGAGGGACGGCTGAACCGGCAGAACCGGGCGATGCTCTACCGCATCGCCTTTGCCGGTTTCGCCATGATGAACATGCTCTGGGTCTCCATCTCCCTGTATGCCGGGGCGGCGGAAGGGGAGATGCGCGACCTGTTCCACTGGGTGGGCCTGTTCCTGGCCACGCCCACCCTGTTCTACTCGGGGTTCCCCTTCTTCCGCGGCGCCTGGACCGGGTTGCGCTCGCTGCACCTGTCCATGGACCTGCCCATCGCCATCGGCGCCGGCATCACCTACCTCTACTCCACCTATGTCACCGTGTTCCGGCCGCCGGTGGGCGAGGTCTACTTCGACACCGTGGTGAACTTCGTCTTCGTCATCCTGGTGGGGCGCTACCTGGAGTCCCTGTCCCGGCGGCAGGCCGTCTCCTCGACCCAGCGGCTGATGGACCTGCAGCCGAAGGTGGCGGCGGTGCTGCGCGACGGGGGGGAGGAGGTCGTGCCCGTGCGGGCCGTCAAGCCCGGCGAGCTGGTGCTGGTGCGTCCGGGCGAGAAGCTGCCGGTGGACGGCGAGGTGATCGAGGGCCGCAGCGGCGTGGACGAGTCCATGCTCAGCGGCGAATCGATGCCGGTGGAGAAGGGCCCCGGAGACCGGGTGGCCGCCGGCACGGTGAACGTCCGCAGCACATTGAAGGTGCGCACCGAGCAGGTGCTGCGGGACACGGCGCTGGGACGGATCATCCGGCTGGTGGAGGATGCCCAGGCCTCCAAGGCGCCCATCCAGTGCACGGCCGACCGCATCGTGCCCTGGTTCGTGGCGGTGACCCTGCTGCTCGGCCTGTTCACTTTCCTGCTCTGGCACGGGGACGGGATCGACAAGGCGCTGATGGCGGCCACCGCGGTGCTCATCATCACCTGTCCGTGCGCCTTCGGCCTGGCCACCCCCATGGCCATCGCCGTGGCGTCCGGCTTCGGCGCCCGCCACGGCATCCTGGTCAAGAACGGCGAGGTGCTGGAGACGCTCTCGGGCATCGACCACGTGGTGCTGGACAAGACCGGGACCCTGACCGAGGGCAGCATGTCGGTGACCAGCATCGAGGTGGCCGATGGGGCGCTGGATGCCGATGGCCTGCTGGCCCGGGTGGCGGCCATCGAGGTCCAGTCCGAGCACAGCATCGCCGATGCCATGGTGGCCGCGGCGCGGGCGCGCAACCTGGGCCCGAATCGCCATGGCGTGAGCGAGTTCAACAACCATCCGGGCATGGGCGTGAGTGCCCGGCTGGAGGGGCGGCGCTGGGTGGCCGGCACCCTGAGCCTGCTGCAGCGGGAAGGCGTCGTGCCGGACCCGGGGCTGCTGGAGCGGGCCCGGGTGCTGGAGGCCGAGGTGGTGACCTGCGTGCACGTGGCGGTGGATGGCCGTCACGTGGGCCTCGTCGGGGTGTCCGACCGGCTGCGTCCCGACGCCCTGGAGCTGGTGGCGGGCCTGCGGGCCGAGGGCATCGGCATGACCCTGCTTACCGGTGACCGGCGCGGGGTCGCCGAGGCGGTGGCGCAGCAGCTCGGCGGCATGGAGGTGCTGGCCGAGGTGCTGCCCCAGGACAAGGACCGGGTCGTCGGCGAGCTGCGCGGGCGCGGCCTGCGGGTGGCGATGGTCGGGGACGGGATCAACGATGCCCCCGCGCTCATCCGCGCCGATGTGGGCATCGCGCTCGGCTCGGGGACCGACGTCTCCATCGAGAGCGCCAGCATCGTGCTGATGAGCAACGAGCTGCGCAAGGTGCTGATGGCGGTGCGCCTGTCCCGGCGCACACTGCGCACCATCCGCCAGAACATCGGCATCTCCTTTACCTACAATCTCATCATGGTGCCGCTGGCGGTAATGGCCTACATCACGCCGCTGCTGGCGGCCATCTCCATGCCGATCAGCTCGCTGCTGGTGATCGGCAACGCGGCGCGCATCCGGACCCTGTTCCGGGACCGCGCCTGAGGCGGTTCTTCAAGCCGGACCCGGTCGGATCCGGACCCCTGTCACCGCCGCCACTGCGCGGGGCAACCTGCGAGCGGCTGGCCGGCTGCATGTGCTGCCGGTGATGACGCCACTGGGGCGGCAATGAACGAAGAGAGTGTGTGACGATGGATGTGATCTACGGTCTGTTGCCGGGGGTTCTGCTGTTCGGCCTGGTGGTGGTGGGTGTCCTGTTCTGGGCGGCCAGGAGCGGTCAGTTCGACGACCTGGAAGGCGAGGCCCACCGCATCCTCATGGACGAGGATCTGGATGAGGAGCAGGACCGGGGCGGCCGGAGCAAGGCCGGGGCACCCCAGGGTGACGCCCCGGGAGAGGGCGGGGCGGCTCCGGAGCAGGCGGAGGAAGAGCCGCGGACCCGCGAGTGAGCCCCGTGGCGCGGAGTTGAGGCCGGCCGGCGGCCGGAACCGCGCCGGTACCCCTACTCGGACGTCCGCTCCAGGGGTTCGGTCAGCTGGGTGAAATCTTCCGGCAGGGCGTACTGGATGACGGTCTTCCCGTCGCCGGCCACGGCGACGTCGATGCCCCGCGACGGGTAGAGCCAGTGGGTGACCCCGCTGCCGTCCACCCGCTTCTCCGCGGCGGCTCCGAAGCGCTTGCCGATGATCTCCTCGTCGAGGCGGGCGCTCGGGAGGTAGGTGATGTGGTGCACGGGCAGCGCCGCGGCGGCTGCGATGTCGTCTGGATGCAGCGTGACCCGCCGCTGGCCCTCGGCCAGGGTGCTGATGCGCAGGCCGCGGGCGTACATCCCCTCCAGCTGCGCCCGGGGAGCCGCCAGGACGACCACCATCTTCGCCTTGAGGCCCTTCAGGCTCACCTCCTGGAAGAAGGCCTCGAGATCCAGCCGGCCGGCGTCGGTGGTGAAGAGGCTGAGCTCGCCCTGCTCCTGGAGCTTGGCGCGGACCTCGGCCAGCGTGGTCCGCCCCAGGGTGAAGCCGAACGCCGTGGTGCTGCCGTCGGGGTTCACCGTCACCGACCAGGGCAGGGTCTCGGCGCCGTGGCGGGGACGATCGCCGCTGGGCACCAGGATCAGGTAGGCCGCGCCCGCCAGCAGGACCAGGACGAGGATGACGCGGAGCAGGATTGTCTTCGACATGTGCGTGTGCGGTTCCCTTGCAGAGGGTGCAGTGTACCCGCCGGCGCGGATATTTTCAGCCCGGCGTCGTTGCGGGAGAGCGGTGGGGTGCGGCGGTGCGTGCCCCCGCCCCGGCCGGCGGGGCGGGGGCGTTGTGCCTCAGGCGGGAACGACGGCCAGGCGCAGCTTGCGCAGGGCGTTCTGCTCCAGCTGGCGGATGCGCTCGGCGGAGACCCGGTACTTGTCGGCGAGATCCTGCAGGGTGGCCTTCTCGCCGTCGGTCAGCCAGCGGCGCTGGATGATCTCCTGGCTGCGCTCGTCGAGGCCGGCGAGACTCTCCTCGAGCCGGGCCAGGCTGTGCTCGCGCCAGTCATCGCTCTCCGCCTGTTCGGCAGGATCGAAGCGGCGGTCTTCCAGGTAGTGGACCGGCGCGGGCGGCGCGTGATCGTCGCTGTCCTCGCTGTGGCCGTCGAAGGCGGCGTCGTGGGCCGCCAGGCGGGCCTCCATCTCCAGGACCGTCTCGGGCTTGACCCCCAGGTCCTTCGCCACCGCGTTCACCTCCTCGCGGGTGAACCAGCCGAGGCGCTGCTTGGCGTTGCGCAGGTTGAAGAACAGCTTGCGCTGGGCCTTGGTGGTGGCCACCTTGACGATGCGCCAGTTGCGCAGGATGAATTCGTGCATCTCGGCCCGGATCCAGTGTACGGCGAAGGAGACCAGGCGCACGCCCACGTCCGGGTCGTAGCGCTTGACCGCCTTCATGAGGCCGATGTTGCCTTCCTGGATCAGGTCGGACTGCTGCAGGCCGTAGCCGTTGTAGCCGCGGGCGATGCGGACCACGAAGCGCAGGTGGGACATGACCAGGGCGCGGGCGGCGTCCAGGTCGTGCTCGTCGCGCAGCCGCAGCGCCAGCTCCCGTTCCTCCTCGGCGCTGAGCATGGGCAGCCGGTTGACGGCCTCGACATAGGCCTCCAGGCTGCCGGTCGGCAGGCTCATCTCCAGTTTCTGTAACGCGGTGCTCATAGTCCTCCCGGCGGCACGTTGAAACCCCGCGTCACCCTTGCGGGTGCCCGGGGTCCGGTCGTCTGACCCGATTTTAGCACTCACGGAGTGTGAGTGCTAAGGGGGGTGAAAAGTTCCCGTCACGGGGTCGGCGCAATCCCCGGGGGCGGCTCAGGTGGGTTCGATGGACTTCAGGTGGCGGCCCACGGCGAGCCAGGCCCCGGCCAGGCCCAGCACCACGGCGAAGGCGAGCAGCGCCAGCACCTCGGTCGCGGCGAGGCCGCGCAGGGTGAAGCCGCTCTGGTAGAGCAGCGCCAGGCGCTGGACCGGGGCATGCAGCCAGCCCAGCGACAGCGCCACCAGCAGCCAGGCCACGCTCCCTCCGGCCAGGCCGTACCAGAGACCGGTATAGAGGAATGGCCGGCGCACGAAGCCGTCGGTGGCGCCCACCAGCTTCATCACCACGATCTCCTCGCGCCGGTTCTCGATGGCCAGCCGGATGGTGTTGCCGATGACCAGGATCACGGCCAGGCCGAGCAGGGCGCCGATCACCATCACGGCCCGCCACACCAGCTCCATGAGGGCGTAGAGCCGCTGGATCCACTCCAGGTCCAGCCGGGCCAGCTCCACCCCCGGCAGCGCCTGCAGCTCCTCGCGCAGTCGCTCCAGCGCCTTGGGCTTGGCTACCTCATCTGCCGGGCTCACCACCAACGTGGCCGGAAGGGGGTTTTCGCCCAGGCTGTCGATGGCGATGTCGAGTCCCGACGCCTGGCGGAACTCCGCCAGCGCCTCGTCACGGGTGATGTAGCGGACCGAGGCCACCTCCGGGCGCCCTTCGATGCGCCGGGCCAGTCCGCGGGCCTCGCTGTCGGGGACGCTGAGCCGCAGGTAGAGGGAGATCCGGGCGGCGCCCTCCCAGGTGTCGCTCAGCTGCCGGGCGTTGGCCAGCACCAGGTGCAGGGCCGCCGGCAGGGCCAGCGCGATGCCGAGCACCAGCACCGTCATCAGGTTGCCGAGCGGCGCGCGGACCAGGCGGCCGAGGCTGCCCACCAGGGCCTGCAGGTGGTGGGTGAGCCAGGTCCGGGGCAGGCGGCGCCAGGACGAGGCTTCCCCGCCCCGTCGCTGCCGGCGCTCGCGGGGCGGTTTCCGGGCCCGCTCCGGGGAGCGGCGTTCCGGCTTGCGGGTGGCCATGCTCATGCCGGTACCCCCCCCTGCGCCAGCTCGCCCCGGGCGAGGGTCAGCACCCGCTGGCCCATGGCGCGGATCAGGGCCAGGTCGTGACTGGCCACGAGCACGGTCACCCCGACCTGGTTGAACTGCTCGAACAGCCCCATGATTTCGGCCGAGAGCTCCGGGTCGAGGTTGCCGGTCGGCTCGTCGGCGAGCAGCAGGGGCGGCCGGTGGACCACGGCCCGGGCGATGCCCACCCGCTGCTGCTCGCCGCCGGACAGCGCGATGGGGTAGAGCTTCTCCTTGCTCAGCAGACCCACCTTGTCGAGCGCGGCGTGCACCCGGCGCCGTACCTCCCCGTGGGGCAGCCCCGCGATCACCAGCGGCACGGCCACGTTGTCGAACACGGTGCGGTCGAACAGCAGGTGGTGGTTCTGGAACACGATGCCCATGGAGCGGCGCAGCCCGGGGACGCGCCGTGACGGCAGCCGGGCCACGTTCTGCCCGTCCACCAGCACCTGGCCCTGGGAGCAGGTCTCCATGCGCGTGATGAGCTTCAGCAGCGTGCTCTTGCCGGCGCCGGAGTGGCCGGTGAGGAAGGCCATCCCGCCCCGCTCCAGGTGGAAGCTCACCCGGCTCAGGGCCTGGAAGCCGTTGGGATAGCGCTTGCTGACCTCGGTGAACCGGATCATGGTCTGGTCCGGCCGGAGCGCGACGGTAAGCGGGAATGTATCGTCACGTTGTGGTGGCGCATTGTGGGTCCATGGAACGAAACGCAGGCAGGCGGCCGCGGGGCGCGGTGCCGCCGGCGGGGGATGGGCGTTTCCGGTGCCGGCCGGCCGCTACTCCGGCTCGCGGGCCAGCAGGGCCTCGACGAAGGCCTCGGCCCCGAACGGGCGCAGATCGTCGATGGTCTCGCCCACGCCCACGAAACGGATGGGCAGGCCCATCTTCTTGGCGATGGCGAAGATGATGCCGCCCTTGGCGGTGCCGTCCATCTTGGTGAGGGTGATGCCGGTGACGTTCACCGCGGCGTGAAACTGCTCGGCCTGGGCCAGGCCGTTCTGCCCGGTGCCGGCGTCCAGCACCAGCATCACCTCGTGGGGGGCCGACGGGTCGAGCTTGGTGATGACGCGCTTGACCTTGACCAGCTCCTCCATCAGGTTGCTCTTGGTGTGCAGGCGCCCGGCGGTGTCGGCGATGAGCACGTCGATGCCGCGGGCCCTGGCCGCCGCCACCGCGTCGTAGATGACCGAGGCGCTGTCCGCGCCGGTGTGCTGGGCGATGACCGGGATGCCGTTGCGCTCGCCCCAGACCTGCAGCTGCTCCACCGCCGCGGCGCGGAAGGTGTCGCCGGCGGCCAGCATGACGCTGCGGCCCTCGGCCTGGAAGCGCCGGGCCAGCTTGCCGATGGTGGTGGTCTTGCCGGCGCCGTTCACCCCCACCATCAGCAGCACGTAGGGGCGTTGTTCGGTGTCCGGAACCAGCGGCACGTCGACCGGCCGCAGCAGGCCGAGCATGTTCTCGCGCAGCGCCGCGTAGAGGGCGTCGGCGTCGTCCAGCTGCTTGCGCGCCAGGCGCGCGGTCAGGTCGGCGATGATCTGGCTGGTGGCCTCCACGCCCACGTCCGCCATCAGCAGGTGGGTCTCGATCTCCTCCAGCAGCTCGTCGTCGATCCGGCGCCGCCGCGCGACCAGCTCGCCCACGTCCATGAGCAGCACCTCGCGGGTGCGCCGCAGGCCGCTCTTGAGGCGTGACATGATGCCGGACTTCTTCTCCTCCGGCGCCTTGTGCTCTTCGTCTCTGTCTTTTCTGAACCCGAACATGTCCGTGCTGTCTGAATGGCAACGATGCGGAAGGGGCGAGGTGCTGCCACCTGTTGGGATGGGCTATCCTAGCACTCCCCTCCCCATTCCGATAACCCGCCCGGGACCCATGCGACAATTCTGCCAGGAGAACATTGCGGCATGCTGAAACGCCTGTTGCTCCCCGCCCTGTGGGCCGCGCTGCTGCCGTGGTCCGCCCATGCCGAGGTCGCGGAATACACCCTCGACAACGGCATGAAAGTCATCGTCAAGGAGGACCACCGGGCCCCGGTGGTGGTCTCCCAGGTCTGGTACCGGGTGGGTTCGAGCTACGAGCCGGCCGGGCTGACCGGGATCTCCCACATGCTCGAGCACATGATGTTCAAGGGCACCGAGGCGCACCCGGCGGGCGAGTTCTCGCGCATCATCGCCGAGAACGGCGGCAGCGAGAACGCCTTCACCAGCCGCGACGCCACCGCCTACTACCAGCAGCTGGAGAAGAGCCGCCTGGCGGTGAGCTTCGAGCTTGAGGCCGACCGGATGCGCAACCTGCAGCTGCCGGAGGCGGAGTTCCTGAAGGAGCGCCAGGTGGTGGCCGAGGAGCGGCGCCTGCGCACCGAGGACGATCCCCAGTCGCTCGCCTACGAGCGTTTCAACGCCCTGGCCTACCTGGAGAGCCCCTACCGGCAGCCGGTCATCGGCTGGATGAACGACATCCAGAACTACACGGTGGAGGACCTGCGCGCCTGGTACCGGCGCTGGTACGCGCCCAACAACGCCATCCTGGTGGTGGTGGGCGACGTGCGGGCCGAGGCGGTCCTGGCCCTGGCCCGGGAGCACTTCGGCCCGCTCGCCCCCTCGGAGCCGGCCGCCCTCAAGCCCCGGCGCGAGCCGGAACAGCTGGGCGAGCGGCGGGTCACCGTGCGGCTGCCGGCGCGCCTGCCCTACCTGATCATGGGCTACCATGTGCCGGTGGTCGGCCAGGCGGAGACGGCGTGGGAGCCCTACGCCCTGGCGGTCCTGGCCGGCATTCTCGACGGCGGCGACAGCGCGCGGCTGGCCCGGGAGCTGGTGCGCGGCAGCCAGGTGGCGGCCAGCGCCGGGGCCGGCTACGGCGCCTTCGCGCGCCTGCCGGGCCTGTTCCAGCTCGAGGGGGTGCCCGCCAACGGTCACGGCGTGGCGGCGCTGGAGGCCGCCTTCCGCGACCAGGTGCGGCAGCTGCAGGAGCGGCCGGTGGACGGGGCCGAACTGGCGCGGGTCAAGGCCCAGGTGGTGGCGGGCGACGTCTTCGGCCGCGATTCGGTGCAGTACCAGGCCATCCGCATCGGCCGGCTGGAGAGCATCGGCCTGGACTGGCGCCTGATGGACGGGTACGTCGACCGCATCCGCGCGGTCACCGCCGAACAGGTCCGGGCGGTGGCGCGCAAGTACCTGACCGGAGACAACCTCACCGTGGCGGTGCTGGAGCCGCAGCCGACCGCCGAGGGCGCGCGCGAGCCGCGCCCCGTGCCGCAGGGAGGGGCCCGCGATGAGCAATCCTGAGCGAACGAACGCCTGGCTGGCGGCGCTGCTGCTCCTGTTCCTGCTCCTGCCGCTGCCGGCGCTGGCGGCGCCGGACATCCAGCACTGGGAGACCGGCAACGGGGCGCGGGTCTACTTCGTGCCCACCCCCGCGCTGCCCATGGTGGATGTGCGGGTGGTCTTCGATGCCGGCAGCGCCCGCAACGATGGCCACGGCGGCCTGGCCACCCTGGTCAACGGCCTGCTGGCGGAAGGCGCCGGCGGCCTGGACGCCGACACCATCGCCGCGCGCCTGGAGTCGGTGGGGGCGCAGCTGGACAACGACGCCTTGCGCGACATGGCGGTGGTGAGCCTGCGCAGCCTCACCGACCCGGAACTGCTGGCGCCGGCGGTGGCGACATTCGCCACCCTGCTGGCCCAGCCCGACTTCCCGGACACCGCCCTGGAGCGGGTGCGGCAGCAGATGCTGGTGGCCCTGGAACAGGAGCGCCAGGATCCCGCCGCCCAGGCCCGCAACGCCTGGTACCGGGCCGTCTACGGCGACCACCCCTACGCCGCGCCGACCCTCGGCACGCCGGAGAGCGTGAACGCCCTCACCCGGGCGCAGGTGGTGGCCTTCCAGCGCCGCTTCTACGTGGCCCGCAACGCCGTGGTGGCCATCGTCGGCGACCTGGACCGGGGCCGGGCCGAGGCGCTCGCCGACCAGGTGATCGGACGTCTGCCGGCGGGCGAACCGGCGCCGCCGCTGCCGCCGGTGGCGGCGCTCACCGCCCCGCGCAGCGTGACGGTGGCGTTTCCCTCCGCCCAGACCCACGTGCTCGTGGGCCAGCCCGGCATCGACCGCCGGGATCCCGACTACTTCCCCCTCTACGTGGGCAACCACATCCTCGGCGGCGGCGGCTTCACCTCGCGCCTGACCCGGGAGGTGCGCGATGAGCGCGGCCTGTCCTACAGCGTCTACAGCGCCTTCGTGCCCATGCGCGCCCGCGGCCCGTTCCTGCTGGGGCTGCAGACCCGCAACGACCAGGCCGGCGAGGCCCTGACGGTGCTCAACGCGGTGCTGTACAAGTTCGTGGCCGGGGGCCCCACCGCGGCGGAGCTGGAGGCGGCGAAGCGCAACATCACCGGGGGTTTCCCCCTGCGCATCGACAGCAACGCCAATATCGTCGAGTACCTGGCCCTCATCGGCTTCTACCGTCTGCCCCTGGACTATCTCGACACCTTCAACGACCGGGTGGAGGCGGTGACCGCCGCGCAGGTGCGCGCGGCTTTCGCCCGCCGTGTTCACCCCGATCGGCTCGTCACCGTGACCGTCGGAGGTGGCGGTGAAGGATAGGGGCGGGCCGGTGCGCCGCACCCGGCCGGTCTCCGGCGGCGGCACCCTGCGCATCATCGGCGGCCGTCACCGGGGGCGGCGGCTCCATTTCGCCCCGCTGCCGGGTCTGCGTCCCACGCCCGACCGGGTGCGCGAGACCCTGTTCAACTGGCTGGCGCCGGTGATCGAGGGTGCCCGCTGCCTGGATCTCTTCGCCGGCAGCGGCGTGCTGGGGCTGGAGGCCCTGTCCCGCGGGGCCGCGACGGTGGTGTTCGTGGATGCCGCGCCGCGGGCGGTGGCCGCCATCGCCGGGCATCTCGAGACGCTGGGCGCGACGGAGGGCCGGGCGCTGCGGGCCGACGCGCTGGCCTTCCTGCGCGGCCCGGCCGAAGCCTTCGACGTGGTGTTCCTGGACCCGCCCTTCGGCCAGGGACTGCTGGCGCCGTGCCTGCGGCTGCTGGCCGGGGCGGGGTGGCTGGCGCCGGGCGCCCGGGTCTACGTGGAGGCGGAACGGGATCTGGGCGAGGTGGCCCTGCCGCCCGGCTGGCACTGGCACCGGGAGAAGGTGGCGGGCCAGGTGGCCTACCGCCTCGCACTCGCGACCGATGGGCATGCCGCGGATGGTTGAGCCACAGCGGACACAGGGATTACCGGGGGGTTGAGCCCACTGGCCACACCCCGCCGTACCCGGGTACCAACGCCGGCGGCCCGACAACCCAACCCTCTTTCACCCCGGTGCTCTCTGTATCCTCTGTGGCTATGAAACCTACAGCCCCAGGCCGGTGAAGTAGAGGCTCTGCACCAGGCGGTCCACCGGCACGTAGTCGTCGGTGAGCAGGGGCAGCGCCGCCAGCGGGGTGCCGGTGGCCAGCAGCGGTGCGGTGACCCGCAGCCAGCTGCGCGGCAGGCCCCGCCGGGCGCGGAGGGTGTCCGGCCAGTCGTCACGCTCCCCCGCCACCACCACGTAGGTCATCCGGGTGGGGGCCTCCGGCACCCGGTCGAGCCACACGTCGACCCGGGGAAAGACTGCGCCCAGGGTCTTCACCAGGCTCTTCACCAGCAGCGGGTCGGGAAAGCGATCGACGATATTGAGGGTGTAGAGACCGCCGGGGGCGAGATGGCCGCGCACCTGCCGGGCGAACTCCCGGGTCACCAGGTGGTAGGGAATGGAGATGTCGTGGAAGACGTCGGTGACGATGACATCGAAGCGCCGCTCCTCCGGCAGCCGCGCCAGCACCACCCGGGCGTCGGCGTGGTGCACCTCCAGCGCCGACGGATCCACGAACAGCGCCCCTTCCGCCACCTCGGTGACCACCGGGTCCAGCTCCGCCACCGTCACCTCCGGCGCCCGGTAGAGGGCGCCCACGGCGCGGGGCTGGGTGTAGGCGCCGCCACCGGCGAAGAAGAAGCGCAGCCCGGCCGGCGGATCGCCGCGGTAGTGCTCCAGCACCAGTTCGTCCATGAGCTGGACGTAGGGCGCCAGCAGCAGGCCGGGCTGCTGGCGGTGGTTGGTGCCGTGCACGAGGTGGTCGAGAATGAGCGAGCGGGCCTCCCCGAAGGGGGCCTCCGCCGAGCTGTCCACCACCCGCAGGCAGAAGTAGGGGCTCTCCCGGTCGCAGGGATCGGCGAAGCCGTCGCGGGAGAGGGTGGCGGCGCCCAGCAGGAGGGCGCCCAGCAGGGCCGCCGCGGCGGCGGGCAGGCGGGCGCCGCGCAGCAGCGGCAGGGCCAGCAGGAACAGCCCGGCGGCGGTGGCGAGGATGATGTTGCGGGTGCCCAGGTACTGCACCAGCCAGTAGCCGGTGACGAAGGTGCCGAGGATGCTGCCGAGCGCCGCCAGGGCGTGCATCAGCCCGACGATGTGGCCGGTGCGGGTGTCCAGGCGCAGGGCGAGGGTGGTGAGCAGCGGCGTGACCACGCCCAGCAGCATGGCGGGCAGGAAGAACAGGCTCAGCACCAGCAGGAAGCTGGCGGAGAGCAGGCTCAGGCCGCTCGCCTGGAGCACCGGGGCCACCAGGGTCAACAGCCAGAGAATGGCGAGGCAGGCCAGCGCCCCGACGATGAGGGTGGCGCCCGCGGCGCGCGGGCCGGCCCCGCGATCGGCCCATACCCCGCCGGCCCAGTTGCCGAGCGAGAGGCCGGCCAGGATCACCCCGATGATGGAGGTCCAGGTGTAGAGGGAGACGCCCACGTAGGGCGCGATGAGCCGCCCGGCGGCGATCTCGAGCACCAGCAGGAAGGCCGAGCTGAGGAAAATGGTGGCGGCGTAGCCGGCCACGCGGGCCCGGTCGGACACGGGGACCTCCATCTGTTTGTCGTTATGATGTCGCTGCGCAGTACACTAGACTACACGGCCGGCCGCTTTCCGGCACCCGTTCCCTGCGCCGTGCCTGGACCCCGTCGAGCACCGAGACCGTGATCCGGACCAGTGACTTCCGGCCGCCCTGGTGGCTGGCGAACCCACACCTGCAGACCCTGTGGTCGACGCTGTTCCGGCGCCGCGCGCCGCGGCCGGCCTATGTCCGTGAGCGCCTGGAGCTGGCGGACGGCGACTTCCTGGATCTGGACTGGTGCGGGGAGGGCGGCGGCCCGCTGGTGCTGATACTCCACGGGCTGGAGGGATCCGCCGGCTCGCCCTATGCACGCGGCCTGACGGCGACGGTCGCGGCCCGGGGCTGGCGGGCGGTGGTGATGCACTTCCGCGGCTGCAGCGGTGTGCCCAACCGCCTGCCGCGCAGTTACCACTCCGGCGAGACCGGCGACCTGGAGACGGTGGTGGGGCTCCTGCGCGAACGCCACCCCGGGACGCCCCTGGCGGTGGTGGGCTATTCGCTGGGCGGCAATGTCCTGCTGAAGTGGCTGGGGGAGCGGGGCGGGGCCGCCGGGATCAGCGCCGCCGCGGCCGTTTCGGTCCCGTTCCTGCTCGACCAGGCGGCCACGCGGATGAGCCGGGGGTGGTCGCGGATCTACCAGCACGTCCTGCTGCACAGCCTGCGCCGCTCCCTGGCCGTCAAGCTGGCGCGGCTGGAGGCCCGGGTGGTGGACCCGGCCCTGCTGCCGGAGCTCACCGACTTCTGGCGCTTCGACGACGCGGTGACCGCGCCGTTGCACGGTTTCCGCGACGTGCACGACTACTACCGCCGCGCCAGCTCGCGCCAGTACCTGGCCGGCATCCGGGTGCCGACCCTGCTGCTCCATGCCTTGGACGATCCCTTCATGACTCCCGCGGTGGTCCCCGCCGCCGCGGAGCTCTCTTCCTGCACCGAGCTGGAGCTGAGCGCCCACGGGGGCCACGTGGGCTTCGTCACCGCCCGGGTCCCCTGGCGTCCCCGCTACTGGAGCGAGGAGCGCATCGCCGCCTTCCTGGTGTCCCGACTGGGGGAGCAACCTCCGCCGCCATGAGAGGAAAAGTCTTCAGCCGTGTGGCGCGCGGAACAGGCCCGATTTTCCCCGGATTCCGGCGGCTGATCCGGTCCTGCGCGACGCTATTCTGCTGGCGGGGTAAATGATGCAACTGACTGCCAGGAAAGGGTGTTTTGAATATGCATGGGTATTATAAATAAGAATTTCAACAATAACTGCATGTTCGCCGAAAAAGCCTGTTTTTACTTTTTTCCTGTGGAATTGCCGTGGAGCCTGTGATATCCATGGAATTCAGGTGGATGGAGGATGACCGATGACGAACAGGCTTCCCAAGTTTTTGATGATGCTTTCCTATTTCTCGGGCGCGGCGCTGCTGATCGGGATCGGGCGCTGGGTGGTCGTTTCCGGTTTCGAGGGTTTCCGCTGGTACCAGGAGCACATCGGCGCCTGGCTGCCCATACCCAGCGAGGAGCTCTACCACGGTACCGGCAATTTCCTCGTCGTGGTGGGGGTGATCCTCGTGCTGGCCGGGCTGGTGGAGCTGTTCCTGTGCCCGAGCTGTCCCTTCCCCTTCAGCCGCAAGTGGGAAAGCCCCACCATGCAGCGTCGCTGAATCCCGCCTCTGGCCGGCCCGCCCCCCGCCGCCGGGCCGCGCCTGGTCCGCTGCCGGGGTGCCGGGCGGGCCCGCACATCTCCGGCTGAACCAAGGCCCCCGCCCGGGGGTCTATTTTCGAGTGGCCACCGGGCCCGCCCGTCATTTGCCGTCCGCGCTCACCGCCGGGCGTCCGGAGGCCGATGACGCCGGCGAAGAACGCTGACAATCGAGGAGAAGACCGATGCGCAAGAATCTGCTCAACCTGACGGTGGCGACGGGGCTGGTCGCGTTGGCCATGGCGCCCGTGGCGGGGGCGGAGGAGATGGATGCCGATGCCATGATCAAGTACCGGACCAACGTCATGAAGTCCCTCAGCGGCCACATGGGCGCCCTGGCCCGGACGGTGGAGGGCAAGGTGGGATTCCGGGACCTGGTGCTGCCCCATGCCCAGGCCATCGCCGCCATCAGCCACAAGACCGCGGAGATGTTTCCGGAGGGCAGCGACTTCGGCGATACCGACGCCAAGGCCGATATCTGGTCCCGGCGGGCGGAGTTCGACCAGGCCGCGGCGACGGCGGCGGAGCGCGCCGACGGGCTGGTGGCGGCCGCCGAGGGGGGTGACATGGCCGCCATCGGGACGGCCTTCAAGGAGATGGGGAAGGCCTGCAAGGGCTGCCACGACGAGTTCCGGGAGGAGTGATCCTGGCGCTCCCGGAGCAGCCGGCGCCACACCGAAGCGGCCGCAGGAATGCGGCCGCTTCGTTCTTCAGGACGGCAAGCCGGCGCCGCTCAGGCGGCGGAGCTCTTGGGCAGCGGCCGGTGGTGCAGGATGTCCTGGCGCTTCGCCAGCTCCTGGATGTCGGGCCGTGCCGTGAAGCGGTCCAGGGTGATGTTGTCCAGGAACTGGAAGATCTGGTCGCTGAGATCGGTCCACAGCTCGTGGGTCAGGCAGCGCTTGCCGCCGTGGCAGTTCTCCTTGCCCTGGCAGCGGGTGGCGTCCACCTGCTCGTCCACCGCGGTGATGATGTCGGCCACGGTGATCTCGGTGGCCGGACGGGCCAGACGGTAGCCGCCGCCGGGCCCGCGCACCCCTTTCACCAGGTTGGCCTGGCGCAGCTTGGCGAAGAGCTGTTCCAGGTAGGACAGCGAGATGTCCTGGCAGGTGGAGATGTCCGCCAGGGTCACCGGCCCCACTTGGTTGTGCAGAGCCAGGTCCATCATGGCGGTCACGGCATATCGGCCTCGCGTGGACAGTCTCATAGTCGGCACCTTTTGGTTATGGCTGTATCGGATAACAAAGCTGGGCAGTCGGATTAAATGATTGCAAATGTTGACCAAAATAGTCAAGAAAAGTTTCGCAATCCGCATCCGGCCACCCCCGCCACGGGTCAGCTCTCGGCGGGGGCGGGGCGGCCGAACAGGCGCCGCAGGTGGCCGGCGGCGCTTTCGTGGAGCGAGAGCAGCGCGGGGATGACCAGCAGCACCAGGACCGTGGCGAAGGCGAGGCCGAAGGAGATGGAGACGGCCATGGGGATCAGGAACTGGGCCTGCAGGGAGCTCTCGAACAGCAGCGGCGCCAGGCCGGCGATGGTGGTGAGCGAGGTGAGCAGCACGGCGCGCAGGCGCAGGCAGGCGGCCTCCACGAGGGCCTCCCGCACCCCCATGCCGCGGTCGCGCAGCTCCTTGAAGAAGGTGACCAGGATGATGGAGTCGTTGACCACGATCCCCGACAGGCCGAAGAAGCCGAACAGCGAGAGCACGGTGAGATCGATGCCCATCAGCCAGTGTCCCGCCAGGGCGCCCACCAGGCCGAAGGGGATGGCCATCATCACCACCAGCGGCCAGCCGTAGGAGGCGAACACCCACGCCAGCACCAGGTAGATGAGCGCCAGGGCGAAGATCAGCCCCCGCTTCATGTCGCCCAGGGTCTCGGCCTGGTCGGCGGCGCGGCCCTCGAAGGAGTAACTGATGCCGTAGCGGGTGGCCAGACCGGGCAGGAACTCCTCTTCCAGCCCGGCCAGCACGCGGTTGCTGTTGTTCACCTCGCGGTCCACGTCGGCGGTGATCTCCGCTGCCAGCCGGCCCTGGGCGTGGCGCAGCACCTCGAGCCCGCGGCGGCTCTCGAAGGTCACCGCCGAGGCCAGCGGCATCAGCTCGCCGGCGGGGGTCCGCACGTGCAGGCGCTGCAGGCTGGAGAGGCTGTCGCGCTCGGCGTCCGGAAGCACCACCCGCACCTCCACCTCCTCGCCGGCGTCCTGGAAGATCTGCACCAGCTCGCCGTCATAGGCGGCGCGCAGCTGGCGCCCCACCTGGGTGACGGTCAGCCCGGCCGCCTGCGCCTCGGGCGTGAGGCGGTAGACGAGCTGCTCGGCGCCGAAGGGCATGTCGTCCTCCACGGCGCTCACCCCTTCCACCGCCTGCAGCGCGGAGACCAGCTCCTGGGCCGCGGCCTTCAGGGTGAGGGGGTCGGCGCCGGTGAGGCGGATGTCCACATCCTTGCCGGGGGGGCCGCCGACCCGTTCGCTGATGGTGAAGGTCTCGAGGCCGCCCGGCCGGCGCACCAGGGCACGCCAGTGATCGATGAAGGCGCGGTTGCGCACCGTGCGGGCGTCCGGGGAGACCAGCTCCACCTGCAGCGAGCCGAAGTGATCGCCGCGGCGGGCCCCGCCGCCATCCGCGGAGGAGACACCGGCGCGGGCCACCGCCGCCACCAGCAGGTCGCCGCCCAGATCGGTCTCGGTCCGCTCGAGGGTGGTCTGCAGGTGCTCCAGGAAGCCGAGCACCTCCGTGCGCGGCGTGCCCGCGGCGAAGGCCACGTTGGCGTGCAGGACGGTGCCCTCGGGGGAGGGGAAGAAGGTGAAGCTGAGCCGGCCTCCGGCGAGGAGTCCCACGGCCAGGATCAGGCTGGCGGCGGCCAGGCTCAGGGTGGTCCAGCGGTGGCGCACGGCCCGCTCCGCGAGGGGGCGGAAGCGGCGATCGCGGAAGTGCTCGAAGGCGGCGTCCAGGCGCTGGCGCAGGCGTCCGGGGGGGCGGTGGTGGAGGTGGAGGAAGCTCCCGCGCAGGTGACCCGGGAGAATCAGGAAGCTCTCCACCAGCGAGGCGAGGATCACGCAGATGATCACCAGCGGAATCTCCGAGAGGATGTTCCCGATGATGCCGCCCACCAGCATCAGCGGCAGGAACGCGGCGATGGTGGTCAGCGAGGAGGAGAGCACCGGGGCGAGCATGCGCCGGGCGCCGCCCTCGGCCGCCTCCAGCGAGCTCTCCCCGGTCTGGTAGTGGGTCATGGCGTCCTCCCCCACCACGATGGCGTCGTCGACGATGATGCCGAGCGCCATGATGAGGGCGAACAGGCTGATCATGTTGATGCTGCCCCCGGCCAGGTAGAGGATGGCGAGGGTGGCCATGAACGAGACCGGGATGCCCATGGTGACCCACCCGGCGACCCGTCCGTTGAGGAACAGGAACAGGATGATCACCACCAGCAGCAGGCCGCCGGCGCCGTTCTTCAGCAGCAGCTGGGTGCGCTCGACGATGAGCTGCCAGGTCTGATCGAAGGGGTGGAGCTCGATCCCGGGCGGCAGCCGCGGGCGGGTACGCTGAAGCCAGTCCTCGAACACGCGGGCCGAGTCGAGGGAGTCGGCCCGCTCGGTCCGCTGCAGCACCAGCTCCACCGCCGGGCGGCCGCGGTAGAACACCTCCACTTCGCCGTCCTGGGCGCGGCGCTCCAGCCCGGCCACGTCCGCGAGCCGCAGCAGCCGTCCCTGCGCGTCGGCCACCAGCGGCAGATCCTCGAAGTCCAGCGTGCTGCGCCGCTGCTCGAGGCTGCGCAGCTGTCGCCCGGCCTCCGCCCGTCCCACGGTTCCGGCGGGCAGGTCGCGGCTCACCGCGGCGATGCGATCACCGAGCTCCTCGAGGGTGGTGCCCAGCTCCTGCAGGCGGGCGATGGGCACCTGGATGGCGATGGCCTCGTCTGGCAGGCCGGTGATGTCGATCTTGGCGATGCCCGCATCGAGCAGCTCCCGTTCGAAGCGGCGCACCAGCGGGCGCAGTTCGCGCAGATCCGGTCCGCTGACCAGCAGGCGGCCGACCGGCTCGTAGCGGATCACCCGGCTGATCACGGGCTCCTCGGCGGTCTCGGGCAGGTTGCGCACCAGGTCCACGCGCTCCTTCACCTGGTCCTGGGCCCAGCCCATCTCCGTGCCCTCCTCGTACTCCAGGGTGATGGAGGCCAGGCCGTCGGCGGAGGTGGAGTTGATCTTGCGCAGTCCGTCGAGGTTGCGCAGCTCGCGCTCCAGCGGTTCGGTGATGACCCGCTCCACGTCCTCGGCGCTGGCGCCGCTCCACACCACGCGCACGCTGATGACATCGAAGGCGAAGTTGGGGAAGAACTGGGTGTTGAGCCGGGTCAGCCCCCAGGCACCGGCGAGCAGCATCATCACCATGAGCAGGTTGGCGGCGACCCGGTGCTGGGCGAACAGGCCGACCAGGTCCTGCCGGTGGCGGAAGGTCATCTCAGCGCGTCTCCGCGGCGGCCGGGCGCACCGCCAGCCCTTCGGCGGCGTTGGGCAGCTGGGTCGTCACCAGCCGGTCGCCCGCGGCCAGCCCGGCACCCCGGACCAGCAGACGCGGCGGCCCGTCGTCTCCCGCGGTCTCGCCGAGGCGGGTGACGTCCACCGCGGCCATGCGGCCATCCACCAGCTTGTAGACGCGGTTGCCCCCGTAGAGGGCCGCCGGCGGCACCGCGACCACGTCGGCGAGCGGCGGCAGGGAGAGGGTCAGCTCCAGGGTGCGGCCGAGCTGGAGCCGCTCGGCCCCGGATTCCACCCGCAGCAGGGCGTCGATGCCGCCGCGCCCCGGGGTGGTCTCGGCCGCCAGGTGGGTGAGCCGGGCCGTGACCGGATGCCCGTCCAGTTCGCCGCGGGCCGTCAGGGCGACGCCGGTCTCCAGGGCCCGGCGAATCCCGGCGATGCGGGGTGCCGGCAGCTGCGCCCGCAGCTCGAGGGTCGACTCGTCGAACAGGACCAGCAGGGGGTCTCCCACCCGTACCCGGTCGCCGGGGCTGACCTCCAGCCGGGCGATGCGGCCCTGGAAGGGGGCCGGGATCCGGGTCCGCCCGAGATCCAGCCGGGCCTGGTCGCGCTGTGCCTCGGCGCGGGCCAGGCGCGCCTGCAGCTGTTCCAGCTGCGGCCCGTGGGAGGCGACCGCCAGACGCCGGGTCTCCACGGCCAGGGCCTGCCGCTCCAGGGACTGGCGGGCCTCGTCCAGCCGGGCCTCGCTGCCCACCTTGCTGCTGGAGAGGGTCTGCTCGCGGCTGACGGCCCTGCGGGCCAGTTCCAGCAGGGCCTGTTCATGTTCCAGGGCGGTGCGGTCGGAGCGCTCGCGCAGCCGCTCGGTGGCGAGCTGGGCGCGCAGATCCTGCACGTCGGCATCCCGCTGGGCCAGCAGCAGCGCCTGGTCGCGATCGTCGAGCCGCACCAGCAGATCGCCCGCCGCCACGCGCGCGCCTTCCCGTGCCGGCACCTCCAGCACTTCGGCGGCAACGGCCGCGGCGAGCCGGGCCGTGCGCGGATTGTCCACCTGGCCGTAGAGCTGCAATACCGGAGACAGCGTCCGCGGGCGGATCGTCTCCACGTCCACCGTCCAGGTCCGCTCCCGCACCGGGACCGGGTGTCCGGCCGGGCGGGTGAGAACCAGGACCGCCAGGACCGCGAGGGCCAGGGCCAGGATGGCCAGGGGCAGGAGTAGTCGCAGTGCGGGTCTCGATGTCATAGGGGGTTCTTGGGCGGAGGTTGGCCGCGGCTAGTTTAGAGCAGTGCGGCCCGCACTGCATGCTGCGGCGGCCGGAAAGGCGCGTTCCGGAGACATTGTCACCCGCCGCGCGGATAGGGGTTCGCTGTGGTGACAGGCATGCGTCGCCTGTCCCGGGCGGACGGGCGGGCGGCACGGGTCTGGCCGTCTCCTCCACCCACTCCCATGGCACCCCGAGGAGTCTCATGCCGGCCGGTTGCCAGTGTGGTGAATATGCCGCGGACGGATGCCGGGTTAAGTGACAGAGTCACATTCACTGACCGACCAGTCCACCACCCTGCTGTGCTATGTTATCCGCCGGTACGACCAGGGACGGCGACCCGACATCCGGCCCGTGGTGCGCACCGGGCCGGCGCTCCGCCCTCCACCGGCGTCAAGACGAGCCTTGAACCTGACACGCCTTATCCAGACCCGTGGCGGCGCCGCCTGGAGCCGGGCATGACCCCGGGTGCCTGGCTGCTGCTCGCCCTGCTGGCGGTGCTCTGCACCGGTGCCGGCTGGCGCCGGCTGCGCGCCCGTGCCGGCCGGTCGGCGGCCAGCCCCCCCGCCGGGCCGCCGCCCGGCGTGCTCGACCGGATCGGCGCCGCCGTGCTGGCCACCGACCCGGGCGGGCGGCTCATCTACCTCAATGCCGACGCCGTCCGGCTGACCGGACTGGACCCGGAGGCGGCGCTGCACCAGCCACTGGCCGAGCTGCTGCCGGGGTTGTCCCCGGATCCGGAGTCCGTGGCGCCGAGCGCCCGCACCCTGCGTCTGCCCGGTACGGCCGGAGGAGAGGTGGAATGGGAGACCCGGGCCCTGCCCGCGACCGACGGCGGGGCCGGCGGCCTGGTCTGGGTGTTCCGCCATGCCGGCGACCCGGGGCCCGTGGAGCGGCAGCTGCGGCTCTTCGCGCGGGTCTTCGAGCACAGCGCCGACGCCATCATGGTGACCGACGGCGAGGGCCGAATCGTCCGGGTCAACGAGGCGTTCACCCGCATCACTGGCTACTCCCCGGCGGAGGTGCTGGGCCGCAATCCGCGGATGCTGCAGTCGGGTCTGCACGACGAGGAGTTCTATGCCGGGTTCTGGAACGCCCTGCGGAAGGAGGGAACCTGGCAGGGCGAGATATGGAACCGCCGCAAGAACGGGGAGATCTATCCCCAGTGGATGAGCATCGGCACGCTGGATGCGGAGGCGGGGGAGGTGGTCCATTTCGTGGCGATCTTCACCGACATCACGGACAAGAAACGCTCCGAGGACACCATCCACTACCTGGCCTACTATGACGGCCTGACCAGCCTGCCCAACCGGCCCCTGTTCGAGGAGAAGCTGGTGCAGGCGCTGCGCGACGGCCAGCGCAACGGCCGCTGGGTTGCCATCCTCTACCTGGACCTGGATCGCTTCAAGGACATCAACGACTCCCTCGGACATGCCAGCGGCGATCGCCTGCTGCGTTCGGTGGCCACCCGGCTGCTGGAGACGGTGCGCAACAACGACGTGGTGGCGCGCCTGGGCGGCGACGAGTTCGTCATTCTTCTCTCGGACCTGGCCGACGGCAACGCCGCGGGCAGGGCCGCCGCCACGGTGGCGCGCAAGGTGATCGCCGCCCTGGCCGATCCCTTCAACCTGGAGGGCCACGAAGTGCTGGTCACCGCCAGTATCGGCGTTGCCCTGGCGCCCCAGGACGGCGAGGACGCCGGCGAGCTGATCAAGAACGCCGATACGGCCATGTACCAGGTGAAGAGCAGCGGCAAGGGCCACTACCAGTTCTTCTCGCGGGAGATGAACCTCGCCATCCGCCGGCGCCTGCGCCTGGAGCACAGCCTGCGCAAGGCGCTGGAGCACGACGAGTTCCACCTCGTGTTCCAGCCCCAGGTATCGGTCCGCCAGGGCACCGTCATCGGCATGGAGGCGCTGCTGCGCTGGCGCCAGCCCCACGGCGAGATCATTCCCCCGGGCGAATTCATCCAGCTGGCCGAGGAGACCGGCCTCATCCTGCCCATCGACGAGTGGGTCCTGCGGCGGGCCTGCGCCCAGGCGCGGAGCTGGGTGGATGCCGGCATCCGCGACTTCCGCCTCGCGGTGAACCTCTCCGGGCGCCAGTTCCACCGCCGTGGCCTGATCCTGCTGGTGGGCCGGATTCTCTCCGAGATCGGCCTGGAGCCCCGCTACCTGGAGCTGGAGATCACGGAGGGCTCGGTCATGGCCGACATCGATCGGGCGGTGGAGGTGCTCCGGGGCCTGCGGCAGATGGGGGTCCGGCTGGCGGTGGACGACTTCGGCACCGGCTACTCCTCGCTGAGCTACCTGCGGCGGCTGCCCATCCATACGCTGAAGGTGGATCGCGCCTTCATCCGGGAGATAGCCACGAGCGCCCAGGATGCCGCCATCGTGGAGGCGATCATCCGCCTGGGCCACAGCCTCGGCCTGCAGCTGGTGGCCGAGGGCGTGGAGCAGCCCGAGCAGCTCAGCGTGCTGGAGGACCAGGGCTGCGACAGCGTCCAGGGATATCTGCTGAGCCGGCCGCTGCGCGCCGCCGACGCCACGTCCCTGCTCACTTCTGGTCGTATGCCCCAGACCGGAGCCAGGTGACTCTGGCGCGGTGTGCCATGGGGCAACGGCAGCCTGCACCCGGCCCTGCGCGGCAACGGAGAGCCGGAAATCCAGGCAGATATCAGCGGTCCATCCGTCCCACCGCGCAGCTGACGAAAGACTTCGCTTTCGCCTTCAGGGAATCGACGCCGGTGACCGAGCCGCGCTCCGGGTAGCCAATCTCACGCAGTGCCGCGACCAGTTCAGCCCGGATATCGTTTTCGGCTGATACCTGCACCATTCCCTGTTCGACATCGACCGTCACCTCTGCAAGGGAATAGCGCTCCTGCAGCTTCTTGCGGATGCTGTTGGCGCAGCCGCCGCACTTGATGTTGTCCACCGCAATGCTGATTTCCATTGGATTGTCCTCGGGGAAAAGGTTGGCGTGCTCCACGCCAGGTTGTATCTGGAATAAAAGTCTGTGAATGGCTTGATCACTGTTAAGCGGCATCCAATGTCTCACGAATCAGCCCCCGGTAAATTGACCGGCATCAGAGAGGAGGCGTGCTGCCAAAGCCGCAAGTGCGGCATTTCACGCATCAGTGCGTGAAATGCCGCACTTGCGGTCAATCCCGGCATGGTTATCTCCCTGAATTCCTGATTGTTTGTGCTGGTATGCATTGTGCATTGACGATTCGCAATCGGGTGCGCGGGCCACCCGGTGGATCATGCAGAACATCTGGGGGGAGCCACGATGGAACAGAAGCAGGTACAGACCATCCCTAACAAGACCGCGCGCAGCGATCTCGCCTCGCTGATGCTCGGCGCCGGTTTCGCCTTCGCTTCCCTGATTATCATCCCGGCGCTTTCACAGCGGCTGGGTATGGGGGCCAGCCTGACGAGCGCCATGCGGGTTGCGCTCATGCGGGCTTCCAGCAAGGCCTGATCCGCCGCCCCGTCGTCATCGCTTCGGGTGCATGGAGCATCCGTGCCAGACCCGGACGGGCCGTCCGGATTTCCGCTGCCAATGGAATGCTCAATCATCCGGGCCAAAGCCCGGCGATGTTGGTGAAGGCAGGTTTCCATGCGAGATTCGCTATTCAGCTGGCTCACAGCCCATGCCGGTGCCGATGATTTCGATTCCTATGCGCTGGCCTGCGTCATCGCCGCCCGTTGCGCGGATGATGAGGGGGCGCTCCATGATCAGCTCGGCCTCGACGAGGCTGCGCTGCAGGAACTGCTCGAAGCCTATTTCCCCGCAGCGTTGAAGGGCTGGGATACGCGGATCTGTTTCAAGGTGCATGCCCATTTCCAGGCCATGAATCCCTTCACTTGCCGTCATTGCGGCATGGCCGTCGCCGACGGCCGGCTGTGGCGGCCGGATGCGGAAGCTCTGCCGGCCGAACCTGCTCAGAAGGGGTTCCTGGCAGATGAGTTCCAGGATCTCCGGGAGCTGCTGCTGGAGCACCGCTCGGACGAGGGGCACGTGTCGTTCCTGTTTGCATCCATCCTCGCCGCTACCGCGCTGCGTGCCAATCACCTGTGGGAGGATTTCGGCGTCCATGATCGCACGGAGATCTCCCAGCTCCTGCATCGCCATTTTCCGTCGCTGGCCGCAAAGAATACCGGCAACCGCATGCGCTGGAAGAAGTTTTTCTATAAACAGCTCTGCGACCGCGCCGAGGTCAACCTCTGCAAGGCGCCCAACTGCCAGGTCTGCGACGAGTACTCGGTCTGTTTCGGCCCGGAGGATGCGGAAACGAGTGCCGAGCAGGGCGTCTCCTGGGCGCTGCAGGAGCGTCGCTGACGGCTCCCCGCGGGGCTGCATGGATCCCGCCCTCACCCGGGGTGGTGTTGCAGAGAAGGCGCCGACGGGCTGCAAGCGGAACATGGAATCATGTCTCCCTGCAATCGGTCGATGGCCGGCCTGCCGTCCCACCCCTAATCCCCCTATCCCGTTCCATGTTTACCTCCTTTGCGGCTGACATTCGATCGGCGTCCAATTAAATTGACCATCAGCCGGCAGGTTGTTGCCGGCCCATGAAGCGTCTACTGTCTTGCGGCAACCAATCTCATCGAGGTGGTTGCCCGGAGTCGGGGTGAATGAGCAAAGCGTCCGGAAGCTGTGACCTGTGTGGTCTTCCTGTCGAGGGCAAGCCATTTGAATTGCGCACCCCGGCGGGCGTGTTGCAGTTCTGTTGTGACGGCTGCCGGGGTATCTACCGGCTACTGAACGACGTTGAGGAGATTCCCGAGAAGCCCGATCCCGAGGCGGATGTGTCGGACACCCCGCCGGGGTAGTCCGGTCGCTGGTGATGGCGGCTGGAGACGGCGTGGGGAAGGGGTGCTATCTTTTGTTTAAACCGCATGCGGGGGGTAGTCCATGAGCGACGTGTCCAAGGCTGTCTGCGAACTGTGTGAAGAGGGGCTGAGCTCGGGAGCCCACGCGGCCGCGGCCGCCGCAGGTCATGGGGCTGCGGGTCACGCAGCGGCTGGACACGCGGCTGGCGCGATGGGGCAACAGATGATGGCAGCGGGCCACTCCGCAGCCACCGCCCACCAGGCAGCACAAATGGCAACTCACGGTCTTGGCGCAGGAGCAGCTATGGCGACTACAGCAGCAGGCAGAGGGCTTTTGAGAACCGTATTCGGCAATCCATGGGTGGCCCTGGCCATCGGGGCTGCAGCCGGGTACCTGGGCTACAAGTACCGCAAGGAAATCGCCGCCGCGGTGATGAATGCCAGCGAAATGGGCAAGGACTTCGTTCTGCAGCAGAAAGAGTCACTCTCGGACATCGCGGCAGAGGCGCGCGAGGCAGCCGAGGAACAGGGTGGCGGCAACGGCCAGGGGGAGTGATCCCGGTGTGGTGCTAGGGGTTGTGCCTGTGTGCCGGACTCGCTTCCCGGCATGAAGGGATGGCGATCGATCTGAACCCGGCGTGCCGGGATGCATTGACTGTGGGCCTGCCGCAATGAACACTCGACAGCAACTCGGCGACCTGGTGCTCCTGCGCTATCGGGCAGCGGGCCACCTGCGCTTCTCCCTGCCCGAGGACCTGTGTACCGACGCCCTGCCCCGCCTGCTGAGGGAGAGGGTGGGAGAGCTCGAGGGGGTCTACCGGGTCTTCGTCTATCCCCGTTACCGGAAGCTGTCCATCCGCTATCTGGATACCATCTGCAGCGAACGGGATGTGATCCTGCACCTGGATGCGGTGATCTCCGAACTGGCATCGGGACGGGTGCGGCGCAGGAGGAAGTCCCGGAAGGAGGAGGCCGGAGCGCCGGCCGGAGGGGCAGTGAAAGGCTGGAAAGGGCGCCTCCTTGATCATCCATGGGTCGATCGGGTGCGCGAAAGATACCGGCGCGCCAAGGCGACGGTGACTGTCCTCGGCAACGTCGCCTCATCGAAGCTGAAGACCTCCGGCAGCGCCCCCATGAGCACGGAGAAGCTGGTCATCAACTTCCTCAACGATCTGCTCTCCTTCTACCTGATCAAGCTCCACTGGGACCAGATCACCAAGCAGTGGCTGCGCCACCCGCTCCAGTATCGTTATCAACTGTTGAGTGCCTTCTACCTCGTCTTCCTCCTGGTCCGCTACCGCAAGGCGGGGGGAGCCAAGGCGGGGGCGGCCAAGTGAGCCAGGCGATCCAGGCCAACTTCCGGGTGGTCCATGCGCTGCGCCGCCGGGTGCGGATCGTCGTGCCGGCGTTGCGCAGGGATGCGGAGCGGGTCTACGTCCTGGAGATCCTGCTGCGGAAGTGGCCGGCGATCCGGCGGGTCACCTCCGTCCCCGCCCTCGGTTCGATCACCATCCATTTCGATCCCCGGCAGCAGTCGCGGGAGCGGCTTCTGGCACAGCTGGACGCGGTCATCCCGCGGCTCGGCCAGGCGGGTGCCGGACCGACCGGGGCCGCCCCCCGGCCAGAGGCTGCCTGCCCGTCAACGCAGTCCTCGGTGGCGGTGGAGGGAATGACCTGCGCCTCCTGCGCGCTGCTCATCGAACTGGCCCTGAAACGCGATCCGCGGGTGGAGCAGGCCGCCGTCAATTTCGGTTCGGAGACGGCCGTGGTGCGGGGCCGTCTCGGCCGGGATGATGTCTATGCCATCGTCAACCGGCTCGGTTACCAGGCGCGTCCCATGGATACCCTCACCCAGCGGCGCCTGATCGTCGAGCGTGAAGGGAAGCGGCTGGAGGCCGCGAAGCGGCGGATCTGGATCGCGGGGCTGCTGACGCTGCCGGTGATGGTCATCGGGATGGCCATGCCGCGCAGTTTCGCACTGAAGTTCACCGAGTTCCTGCTGACCACTCCGGTGGTGTTCTGGGCCGGCCGGCCCTTCTATACCAAGGCCCTGCTCCTGGCTCGGCAGCGGGCCGCGAACATGGACACCCTCATCGCGCTGGGCGCCGGTTCGGCCTACGCCTACAGCGTGCCTGCCCTGCTCCTCGGCAGGCGTCATCTCTATTTCGAGGCGGCCGCCGGCATCATCAGCTTCGTACTGCTCGGCCGCTACCTCGAGGAGAAGGCCAAGGGCAAGGCGAGCGAGGCGATCCGCAAGCTCATCGACCTGCAGCCGCCCAAGGCCACCGTCATCCGCGACGGCCACGAGGTGGTGGTGGAGATCGACGCGGTGCAGGTGGGCGACATCCTCCTGGTGCGGCCGGGGGAGCGGGTGCCCACCGACGGCGAGCTGGTCTCCGGCGCCTCGAGCGTGGACGAGTCGATGGTGACTGGCGAGAGCCTGCCGGTAGTAAAGAACCCGGGCGACCGGGTGGTGGGCGGCTGCATCAACCGGGCCGGCACCTTCAGGATGCGAGCGACGGCGGTCGGCACCGATACAGTGCTGGCGGGCATCGTGCGGATGGTTGAGGAAGCGCAGTCGGGGAAGTTGCCCATCCAGAAGCTGGCGGATCGCATCTCCTCGGTCTTCGTGCCGGCGGTGATGGGAGTCGCGGGGCTGACCTTTGCCGGCTGGCTGGCTGTCACGCGGCGCTTCACGCCGGCCCTGGTCAATGGGATCTCGGTGCTGCTCATCGCCTGTCCCTGCGCCTTCGGGCTGGCGACGCCCACGGCCATCATGGTGGGGACCGGCAACGCCGCCCGGCGCGGCATCTTCATCCGCAACGGCGAGAGCCTCGAGACCGCCTCCCGGCTCACGACGCTGGTGTTCGACAAGACCGGCACCATCACCCGCGGCCAGCCCGCGGTCACCGATTTCCTCAACTTCTCGCGCCTCGCGGACGAGACCCTGCTGGGGTTGGTCTCCGCCGTGGAGCACAGTTCCGAGCACTTCCTTGGCCGGGCCATCCTGGACTATGTGGAGGCGCTGGGCATCCGCTACCCGGAGGCCGAGGAGTTCAGCAGCGAGACGGGGCTCGGTGTCACGGGGCGGGTGAAAAAACGGCGGCTGGTGGTCGGCAACGCGGCGCTGCTGCAGCGCGCGGAGGTAGAGATCGAGTCGGAGGAGACCCGTGCGACCGCGCTCGCCCGCGAAGGCAAGACGGTGGTCTACGTGGCGGTGGACGGGAGGCTGGCGGCCCTGTTCGGCATCGCCGATACACCGCGGGCGAATGCCCGCGAGGCCATCGAGCGCCTCCACGGCATGGGGATCAAGACCCTGATGGCGACCGGCGATACCCGGGAGGCGGCGGAATTCGTCGCCCGGCAGGTGGGCATCGACGCGGTGGTGGCCCACGCGACGCCGGAGCGCAAGCTCGAGATTATCCGCGAACTGCACGAGCGAGGCGAACTGGTGGGGATGATCGGGGACGGGATCAACGATGCGCCGGCACTGGCCGCCGCGGACGTGGGCTTCGCCGTGGGGACCGGCACCGATATCGCCATCGAGGCCTCCCACATCACCCTGGTCAGCGCCGATATCACCAAGGTCGCCGACGGCATCCGGCTGAGCCGACGGACCATGACCATCATCCGTGAGAACCTCTTCTGGGCGCTGGGCTACAACACGGTGGCCATTCCCGTGGCCATGGCGGGTCGGCTCAACCCCATGATCGCTTCCGCCGCCATGGCCATGAGTTCCATATCGGTGGTCACCAACTCCCTCCGGCTGCAACGGGATCGCTGACGCGCGCGTGGATGCAGGCAGCCAGATCGACTATACGCTGGCCCTGATGACGGGGTTGCTGGGCAGTGGTCACTGCGTGGGCATGTGCGGCGCCCTGGTTTCCGCCTTCTTCCTGAAGTTCGGTGGTTCAGGCCATGGGCCGCTGCCCTACCTCGTCTACCATGCCGCCCGAATCGGGGTCTACACGCTCGTCGGTGTGCTCGCGGCCCTGCTCGGCGCGGCGCTCGTCTCCACCGGCGCCATGGGGGCGACGCAGGGAGTTCTCCAGATCGTCGCCGGACTAGCGGTCATTCTCCTGGGCCTGGATATCCTGGGCCTGGTGCGGCTGAACCTCTCCTTCTGCGGGCTTTCCCTGGGGGTGGCCCGGCGCTGGTTCATGGAAGCCGGCCGGCGCGGACCGGTGTTCGGCAGCCTGCTGGGAGGGGTGCTCAACGGATTCATGCCCTGCACCCTGGTCTTTGCCATGGCCATCAAGGCCACAACCGCCAGTGATCCCCTGCAGGGCGGCCTCATGCTCCTGGTCTTCGGGATAGGGACGCTGCCGTCGATGCTCTTCGTCAGCGTTGCCTTCGGGAGACTCGGGGCCCGTGTTCGCGGTGTGCTGCTGAAGGGGGCGGCAGTGGTTGTCGTCGCGATGGGCATGGCGACCGTCTACCAGGGAGCGAAGTATTTTCACATCATGCGGGGGCTCGTCTTTTGACTTCATGGCGGGTTTTGCCGTTGTTGCCGTTGCTGCAGTAGAGCCCCATGTGCCAGAGCGTGAAACCGATCATCGCCACGCCCGCGGCCGTGTGCCAGGGAATGAACCGGCGACCCCGCTGGTAGCCCGTCCACACGACGACCCCGAGGGCCCCCAACATGCCGGCTTTTGCCAGGGCGCGCTGACGGCGAATCCGATCACGCTTCTGCATCTTTTGCCTCATCTTGACCTGGTGAAGTTATAGGCTACTGTCTGGTTTCGGAGTGCGGGTCGTGCGCACGCCCCAAATTTCCGCTTGCGCCGCGTGCCGAGGCCCCGTTCAGCGGCAATGCGTTCCGCCAACTTGAGGAGCCGACATGCTTGACGTGGTGGGCCAGCCAATCAGTCTGTCCCTTGCCTTCATCGCCGGGCTCCTCGGTAGCGCCCACTGCATCGGTATGTGCGGGGCGCTGGTCTCCGGCTTTTTCATGAAGTTCGGTGGCGATGCCTCCCGGGGGCCGCTTCCCTACCTGGCCTACCATCTCGCCCGCATCAGCATCTATACCCTGGTTGGCATCGCAGCGGCCAGCCTGGGCATGGCCCTGGTGTCCACCGGCGTCATGGGTGCCGCCCAGGGGGTGCTGCAGATCGCCATCGGCCTGTTCGTGGTGCTGATCGGCCTGGATATCCTGGGGATGGCACCGTGGCGCATCTCCGTCTCCTTTTTACCAATGCAATATCTACGCCAGGCATTTGCGGCCGCCACCCGCCGCGGGCCGATCCAGGGCGCGGCCCTGGGCGGCGTCATCAACGGGTTCATGCCCTGTCCGCTCACCTTTGCCCTGGCGGTGAAGGCGACAGCGGCCCCCTCGCCGCTGGAAGGGGGACTGCTGATGCTGGCATTCGGTGCGGGCACCCTGCCATCCATGCTGTTCGTGAGCCTGGCGTTCGGACTCCTTGGACAGCGCATGCGCGGTGTGCTGGTGAAGGGAGCGGCCGTGGTGGTTATTGTTATGGGCGTCGGAACGGTGCTGCAGGGGGCGACCTATTTCAACATCATGCGCGGCCTTGTTTTCTGAAGAGCGGAAACGAAGACGCCGATTCAGATCGGCAGGCCATCGGGTTGTTGTTTCAATCCCGGACCGCGGCGCGGAAGGGTGCGTTATTTGACTCAAAAATATATCTACTGTGTGATTTCACGCAATCCGGTAATCAGATGAAAATACCACCGTGATTCGCAGACTGTCCCGCACCGGTTTCCGCGTTATTTATGTGTTATTTTCGCCGCCGCGCAAAGCGTCAATCCACGCAATAATGTACAAAAATGACAATAATCTTCTCCGGCCCCTGTTTTTTTAAATTCGCTTGAGATTGATCAATGCGACCCCACCGGGCCGGTATGATTATGGCTATTCGTGAATCGAAATCCCCGGGTTTCGCTCCAGTTGGTGCGGCCCGCCGGTAGTGCAGGCGAGAATTCCATATGCGGCTCTCAGACCGGTTGTTCATTTTCATCGCGGTGTGCCTGGCACTGCTGGTGCTGACCTTCGTTGACTCGGCAGTGCGCGTCCGGCTGGCGGAGCCGGCACTGGAGGCGCGTGCGGTGCTGGTGCGCCGGCTCGAACTGACCGATCTCAGCCTCTTCACGGAGGCGCGCTACACCCGCCATCTCAGCCAGTCGGATAGGCACACGGCATTCCAGGATCACCCGAACTCCTTCGACCATTTTCCCAGCGGCTCCCTGGTCCTGCCGCCCAGCCATCTCCGGATGCCATGAAAACGCTCATCCTGCGGCAGAAGTATCTCATCGACTTCACGCTCTCTTCGTTGAAACGCCGGCTGGCCAAGAACCTCGGTCTGCTGCTGGTCTACACCCTGATCGTCTTTCTCCTCGCCTCGGTGATGCTCTTCACCCACTCGTTGCGCCGCGAGGCCGGCATCATCCTGGAGTCCTCGCCGGAGGTCATCCTGCAGCGCCTGGTGGCCGGGCGCCATGACCTGATGCCCGCGGAGTATCTGGATCGCATCGGACGGATTCGCGGGGTCACCCGTAAGGCCGGTCGCCTGTGGGGCTATTTCTACGATCCCGCTGTCCAGGCCAATTACACGCTGATGGTGCCGCGGGACCGTGAACTGGGCCGGCAGGAGGTGGTCATCGGGGCCGGAATCGCCCGCACCCGGGGCGTGGACGTGGGTGATTTCCTGACCTTCCGTTCCAGCGGCGGCCGCGCCTTTTCCTTCCGGGTGGTGGATATCCTGGATGCGGACTCGGAACTGGTGAACGCCGACCTGCTCCTGGTGTCGGAGGGGACCTACCGTGACTTCTTCGGGATTCCCGCCGACCGGTTCACCGATATCGTGCTGCAGGTGCGCAATCCAAGCGAAGTGCGCAAGGTGGCCGAGAAGCTGACCGTCCTGCTGCCCGACGCGCGGCCCATTCTGCGGGAGGAGATTCTCCGCACCTACGACTCCATCTTCAGCTGGCGCCAGGGCATTGTCTTCGTGCTCCTGGGGGGGAGCATTCTCGCCTTCATCATCTTCGCCTGGGACAAGGCATCGGGGCTGAGCGCGGAAGAGAAGCGGGAGATCGGAATACTGAAGGCCATCGGCTGGGAGACCAGCGATGTCATCCGGATGAAATTCTGGGAGGGGAGCATCGTCTCCCTGACCGCGTTCCTGCTCGGATTCATACTGGCCTATCTCCACGTTTTCTACGGCCAGGCGGCGCTGTTCGAGCCGGTGTTGAAGGGGTGGGCGGTCCTCTACCCGTCATTCAATCCGGTGCCTTTCGTGGATGGGTTGCAGGTGGCGACGCTGTTCTTCTTCACCGTCTTTCCCTACACCGTGGCCACCATTATTCCCATCTGGCGGGCGTCCATCACCGATCCCGATGCCGTGATGCGCTGAGAGCTTAAGAGTCCCCCGGCATGATTGAACTCGACGATGTGAAAAAGGCGTTCAACCAGGGTCGGCCCAACGAGTTCTGGGCCATCCGTGGCGTCAGCCTGAAGATGGATGCCAACCGCATCACCGTCCTCAAGGGACCGAGCGGGTCCGGTAAGACGACCCTGCTGTCGATGATCGGCTGCCTGTCGCGCCCCACGTCCGGCCGGATTCTGCTGCGTTCACGGATTCTCTCCGGGCTGCCGGAGCGATTCCTGACCGAAATACGCCGCAAGACCTTCGGCTTCATCTTCCAGCAGTTCAACCTGGTGAAGGGGCTGACGGTGCTGGAGAACGTGATGTTGCCGGCCTACCCCCTGGGGCTGGAACACCGGCAGCTCCGGGAGACGGCCCTGAAACTGCTCAGGCAGTTCAACATGGATCCCAAGGCCGACTCCAAGGTGGAGTGGCTGTCGGGTGGAGAGGCGCAGCGCACCGCGATCTGCCGGGCGCTCATCAACGACCCGGAGATACTCATCGCCGATGAGCCGACGGCCAACCTGGATACGCGCCTGTCGCGGGAGTTCATGGTCATCATCAGGGATCTGAAGCAACAGGGGAAAACCGTGATTGTCACCAGCCACGATCCGGTCGTGTTCGAATACGCCGAGATCGATACGGTGGTGGAGATGCGTGACGGGATTCTCGCGGAGGCGTGACAGATGCTGCTCAATCCGGCAATCATGGCACTCATCGGCGTATCGGTGGTGGTTGCACTGCTGTTGCTGCTGGCCGCCGGATTCGCCATCCAGGTGATGCGCCACTGGGACATCCACAGCGGCAGCGAGCTGCAGCTCAACCTCGAGCGGCGGACCTACCTCATCTCCACCATCCTTTCCTATGCCTTCGTGGCCGAGTTGGTCTCCCTGCTGCTGTTTGTCTACAATGCCGAGGCCATGTCCACCCAGTTCGTGGGCGCCATGTGCGCCACCGGCGTGCTGAACGTCGACCCCTGGGGCTGGCCCACCCTGTTTCTGAAGATCGCCGTGTTTTTCGCCGGTGGCGCCTGGTTGATCCTCAACCGGCTCGACAACCAGGGCTACGACTATCCCCTGGTGCGGATCAAATATGCCCTGCTGTTGGCCATCGTGCCCCTGGTGATCGCCGAGGCGGTGGTCCAGACCGCCTACTTCCTCGGCCTGGATCCGGACGTGATCACCTCCTGCTGTGGTTCCCTCTTCACGCCCGAGTCGGAAGGCGTGGCGGCGGAGGTCTCGAGCCTGCAGCCGCGCACCGCGGTGATAGCGCTCTATGCCAGCGGTGGACTGGCCCTGTTGAGCGGTCTTGCCACCCTGCGGCGCCGCGGTGCCGCACTGCTGTTCGCGGGCAGCGGCCTGCTGGCGTTCGTGGTGGCGCTGGTGGCCATCGTTTCCTACGTGGCGCTCTACATCTACGAGCATCCCCACCATCACTGTCCGTTCTGCATCCTCAAGTCAGGCCATGATTTCGTGGGTTACTACCTCTACATCCCGCTCTTCGCCGCCACGGTGCTGGCACTGGGCGTGGGGGTTCTTGCGCCCTGGCGCAGGATTCCGAGCCTCGTCCAGGCCGCTGCTGTGGATATCCGCCGCTTCACCTGGCTGGCGCTGTTGGGGTTCACCCTGTTCTATGTCGTTGCCACCTATGCTGTGGTGACATCCAACCTGACCATGCAGGGGGTATGGTGGTGACGCGCCCCACGACCCATGTGCGAGAACTCTCGATGGAGCAGATCAAATTGAAGACGTTGGGATACGGACTCCTTCTGACGCTGTTGCTGGTATTGGCGGGCTGCGGCTCGTCGCAGCCCCAACTGCAGAACGGCCAGCCAGCGCCCGGTTTCAGCCTGCCGCGCCTGGAGGGGGGCAGAGCCGATTTTCCGGGTGGGTTCGCCGGGCAGGTGGTGGCCATCCGCTTCTGGGCCGACTGGTGCCCCTTCTGCGAAGAGGAGATGTCGGACCTGGAGCCGGTCTACCAGGAACTGAAGGACCGTGGCCTGACCATGCTCGCCGTGAATGTACGCCAGGATGCCGATACGGCGGAGCGGTTCATCCGTGATCTCGGCATCTCTTACGGGGTATTGCTCGACGAGGAGGGTGCCGTTGCCCGTGCTTACGGTGTCATGGGTCTGCCCACCACCTTCTTCGTCGACAGGGAAGGGGTGTTGCGGGCAAAGATCCTGGGTGAATCGACCCCGGATGTTTTCACGGGCATCGTCAACGAACTGCTGGCGGAGACGCCCAAGTGAGTGGATGGCTGCACCGAACCGCCCCCTGGCGTGCCGTGCCCGCCGTCTGGTGCGCATGATGGCGCCGGTGCGCGGGGAAGCCGACTGATGGGCACTGAATTCAACTATCTGCTCGCCTTCGCCACCGGTGTATTCGGGGCGTTCCACTGCCTGGGCATGTGCAGCGGGATCGCGGCCGGGTTTTTCGTCCGCCACGGTTGGCAGCACAAAGTGGCGCCCCACGTGGCCTATCACGCCATGCGCATCCTGGTCTACACGGGGCTCGGTACGCTTGGCGCATTGTTCGGCCAGGTTCTGGTCCAGTCCGGCACGGTGGGCAAGGGCCAGGGCATCCTGATGATCGTGGCTGGGATCGTGGTGATCCTCTTCGGCCTCGGCGTTCTGGGTATTTTGCCGTGGGGGCGGCAGAAGGACTGCCAGACGGGAGCCCCGGCGGTGGCGACCGTTCGCTTCCACCGCAAGTTCCAGCGCAGCCGGACCCTGGCCCCCGGGCTGGCCGGCATAGTCAACGGCTTTGTTCCCTGCAGCCTGGTGTTCTCGGTGGCCGTCAAGGCCATGGCCACGGCGGACCCCCTCCAGGCCGGCCTGCTGATGCTCTCATTCGGTCTGGGCACCGTGCCCACCATGGTGCTCGTGACCGTTACCGGGGCCGCCATCGGTGCCAAGGCCCGGGGGGTGTTCGAGCGCCTGGCCGGTGTGGCAGTTGTGGCCCTCGGTGTCTGGACGCTTTACGAGGGCGTCGTGTTCTACGACATCATGCGCGGGCTGGCGGGCTAGTGTGGGTGATATGCCGCAACAGTCACGGCGGAGTCCCCTCCATGGAACTGCTGAAACTCTATAACTATATGATAATTGGTGACTAAGTGTTGTGGCTCCGGATGGGTGGATTGGTATGCGAATTGCTGGTGTTCCCTTGAATAAAGAATCGACACTGGACCTGGCCCCACACACTGAACCTAGGAGTAACGCCATGAGCATCAAACTGAACCGCAGACAGGCCCTCAAGGCCCTTGCCGCCGGCAGCCTTGCCGGCGCCGCTTTCACCCATATCGGCGGGGCGGTCGCGGGAGAGCACGACGGCACGCCGATGCAGTTCGTCCCGAAGACCGCGCCGGATCCGACCCCGCTGGAAAACGAGCTGGCCAAGTATCCCAAGTGCCCCTACTGCGGCATGGATCGGACCCAGTGGCACCACAGCCGCCACCTGGTGCACTACGCGGATGATCTCGTGGACGGCACCTGCTCCCTGCACTGCGCGGCCATCAGCCTGGCCATCAATCTCGATCGCGGCCCGAAGGCCATCTACGCGGCCGATTTCGGCGCCGCCGCCGAGCCCAAGCCGCTGGTGAACGTGGACGAGGCCACCTACCTGGTCGGCTCCAAGCTCAAGGGCACCATGACCAAGATCAGCAAGGTGGCCTTCGCCTCCGCCGACGCGGCCAAGGCCGCCCAGGCCGAGAACGGCGGCGAGATCGGCGATTTCAACGCCGCCCTCAAGGCCGCCTACCTGAGCATGGCCGAGGACACGATGATGATTCGCAAGAAGCGGGCCGAGATGCGCAAGAAGATGATGGAAAAGATGAAGGGCTGATGTCGGTGCCATGGCGCCGCGGGGAACCCCGCGGCGCCGTGCATCGGTTTTTTTCACCACGAAGGCACAAAGGACACGAAGAAAAGCGCAAAGACTTTTTATCCGCAGATTACGCAGATTACGCAGATTACGCAGATTTTCATATGTCGTTCATGCTGGCGGGGTGGCAGAATCAGGCCGCCCCGAAGTATGAGATGCGCCAGAGACCTGCCTGCTATGGCCGGGATTGTCGACGGGCAATCCCGGCATCGAAAAACCCATCTGTGCAATCTGCGTAATCTGCGGATGATCAGGTTTTTCTTCCTTCGTGCCTTCGTGGTGAACAATGAGCGAGGTGATTATGAACAGGCTGTGGGCCGCCGGACTGGCGGCGCTGCTGGTGCTGGGTGCGGCGCGGGCGGAGACGGTGACGGTGCCGGCGCCGGGCGAGAAGGATACCTGCCCGGTGTGCGGGATGTTCGTGGCGCTCTACCCGGAGTGGGTGGCCACCGTGCTCTACAAGGACGGCCATGCCCACCACTTCGACGGCGCCAAGGACCTCTTCAAGTACCTGCTGGACATGCCCAAGTGGGCGCCGGGCCACCGCGCCGAGGATATCCAGACCATCGCGGTGACCGACTACTACTACGTGGAACAAATCGATGCCCGCGCGGCGTGGTATGTCATCGGCTCCGACACCCTCGGCCCCATGGGCCACGAACTCGTTCCCCATGCCACCCGGGAGGAGGCCGAGGAGTTCCTCGCCGACCACGCGGGCAAGCGCATCCTGCGCTTCGACGAAGTGACCCCCGAACTGCTCGAGAACCTCGACGCCGGTCGGTTCTAGTCACTGCGTTCTTCACCACGAAGGCACGAAGGACACGAAGAAAAGCGCAAAGACTATTTATCCGCAGATTACGCAGATTACGCAGATTACGCAGATTACGCAGATATTCATATGTCGTTCGTGCTGGCGGGGTGGCTGAATCAGGCCGCCCCGAAGTCTGAGATGCGCAAGAGACCTGCCTGCTATGGCCGGGATTGTCGACGGGCAATCCCGGCATCGAAAAACCCATCTGCGTAATCTGCGGATGATCAGGTTTTTCCTGCTTCGTGTCCTGCGTGTCTTCGTTGTGAATCACTCCCCTTCCAGCCGCGGCCCCGCGGCGCGGATGGCCTCGTCCACCTGGAAGCGTCCGAAGTTCTCCTGGAAGCGTCCGATGAGCTCGCGGGCGGCCTGCTCGTAGGCGCCGGGATCGCGCCAGGTGCGGCGCGGGTCCAGCACTTCGTCGGGAACGCCGGGGACGTGCTCGGGGATGTCCAGGTTGAGGCCCGGGATGCGCGTGGTCCGCGTGCCCTCCAGGCGGCCCTTGACGATGGCGTGCACCAGGGCGCGGGTGGTGGGCAGATCGAAGCGGCGGCCGCCGCCACCGTGGGAGCCGCCGGTCCAGCCGGTGTTCACCAGGTAGACGCGGCTGCCGTGGCGCTGCATCCGTTCCATCAGCAGGTTGGCGTAGACATGGGCGGGGCGCGGGAAGAAGGGGGCGCCGAAGCAGGTGCTGAAGGTGGGGCGGATATGATCGCCGCTGCCCACCTCGGTGGAGCCCACCAGCGCCGTGTAGCCGCTGAGGAAGTGGTAGGCGGCCTGGTGCCGGTCCAGGATCGACACCGGCGGCAGCACGCCGTAGAGGTCGCAGGTCAGGAACAGGATGGCGTGGGGATGGCCGCCGCGATTGTGGGGCACGTGCATGGGGATGTGCTCGCGCGGGTAGGCCGCGCGGGTGTTCTCGGTGAGGGAGGCGTCCTCGAAGCGCGGTTCGCGGCTGGCCGGGTCCAGGACCACGTTCTCCATCACCGCACCGAAGCGCAGCGCCCCCCAGATGACCGGCTCGCGCTCGGGGCTCAGGTCGATGCACTTGGCGTAGCAGCCGCCCTCGAAGTTGAAGACGCCGCGGTCGTTCCAGCCGTGCTCGTCGTCGCCGATGAGAAACCGGTCGGGGTCGGCGGACAGGGTGGTCTTGCCGGTTCCCGACAGGCCGAAGAACAGGGCCGTATCGCCATCGTCGCCCTCGTTGGCGGCACAGTGCATGGGCAGGGCTCCCTGGGCCGGCAGGAGAAAGTTCATGATGGTGAACATGGCCTTCTTCATCTCGCCGGCGTAATGCATGCCGCACAGCAGGACCCGGTGTCCGGTGATGTCGATGAGCACCGCCCCGTCGCCGTTGACGCCGTCGCGCGCCGGGTCGGTGCCGAGGCCGGTCGCATTGAGCAGCGTCCACTGCGGCGTGGCGCAGACCATCCCCGGGTCCGGGCGCACGAACAGCTGACGCACGAACAGGTTGTGCCAGGCCAGCTCGGTTATCGCGGTCACCCCGATCCGCATGTCCGGATCGGCACCGACGCAGAGCCGGGAGACGTAGGGTCTGCCCTCCGCCAGGTAGTCCAGGGCCCGATCCCACAGCGCCTCGAACCGCTCCGGCTCGATGGGCTGGTTGATGGCCCCCCACTCCACCGAGCCCTCGGTGCTGGCGTCCCGGACCAGGAACCGGTCCTTCGGCGAGCGGCCGGTGCGCCGCCCCGTGCTCACCGTCAGCGCCCCGTTTGCCGCCAGCACGCCCTCCTTGCGCCGCAGCGCCTCCTCCACCAGCTGGACGGTGGGCAGATCGATCCGCGCGCCGGGCAGGAGTTCGAGGGGGAATGGGGCCAGGGTTGCGGGCGAGAGGGTGTCCATGGTCAGGCTCCTGTGGGGGGTGCGGCGTCGATATCTATCTTAGTGTACTGCACCACTCTTGGAGGCACATTCAGCCGCGCGCCCGCAGGGAGCCCTCCGAAAGCACCAGGACCGCGTTGCAGCGCTTGACAAGGGAAACAACCATTGCCTGCGCACTGCGCCTTGTCCTGGTGCTTTCGGGGGGCTCTGAAAGCACCTCCAGGAGTGGCGCAGTACACTGGTACGATTCCGTGCCGGCGGGCCAACGGCGGCCTCCGGCGAATGATCATTTTTCTGATATTCGGCAAGGACAAGGGGACGCCGGGAATCTACCGTGAACGGGAGGTTCACGTTATGTCCGTGCCTCCGGGGGGCGTCGGCGAGTGGATTCGGCATTCGTTCCGTACTCCCGGCAGGCAGCCCGCCGGCACTCGTCTATGCTTATGTTGCTGCCGCGGGGACATCGAGCCGGTTCGGCCCGGCAGCGTGGAGGATCGTCCGGAAAACCAGCACAAGGGGAGCCCCATGTCGGAGCAGCGCATGGTCACCATCGATGGAAACGAGGCGACCACCACCATCGCCCACCTTACCAACGAAGTCATCGCCATCTATCCCATCACCCCCGCCTCGCCCATGGGCGAGCTGGCCGACGAATGGTCGGCCGACGGCCGGAAAAACCTCTGGGGCACGGTCCCCCACATCGTGGAGATGCAGAGCGAGGGGGGAGCGGCGGCCGCCATCCACGGCGTGGCCCAGGCCGGGGCGCTGACCACCACCTTCACCGCCTCCCAGGGCCTGCTGCTGATGATCCCCACCATGTACAAGGTGGCGGGCGAGCTGACGCCGATGGTGATTCACGTGGCGGCCCGATCCCTGGCCTGCCAGGCGCTGTCCATCTTCGCCGATCACAGCGACGTGATGGCCACCCGGGCCACGGGCTTCGCCCTGCTGGCCTCCAACTCGGTGCAGGAGGCCCACGACATGGCGCTGGTGGCCCAGGCGGCCACGTTGGAGAGCCGGGTGCCGTTCCTGCACTTCTTCGACGGGTTCCGCACCTCTCACGAGGTGTCCAAGGTGTCGCTCATCGACCACGACGCGGTCCGGGCGATGATCCGGGAGGAGTTCATCCATGCCCACCGTGCCCGGGCGCTCAATCCCGAGCACCCGGTGGTGCGCGGCACCTCCCAGAATCCGGATGCCTACTTCCAGGCCCGCGAGAGCGTCAATCCCTTCTACGACCAGGTGCCGGACACGGTGCAGGCGGTCATGGACCGGCTCGGCGCCCTCACGGGGCGCCACTACCGGCTGTACGACTACGCCGGCGCGCCCGACGCCGAGCGGGTCATCGTCATCATGGGCTCCGGCGCCGAGACGGTGGAGGAGACGGTCAACCACCTGGTGGCACGGGGCGAGAAGGTGGGCGTACTCAAGGTGCGCCTGTTCCGCCCCTTCGCCAGCACCCGGTTCATCGAGGCGCTGCCCCGCTCGGTGCTGCGCATCGCGGTGCTGGACCGGACCAAGGAGCCCGGCGCCGACGGGGAACCCCTGTACAAGGACGCGGCCACCGCCATCCTCGGCCACGCGGCCGGCGGAGGCGGGCACTTCAAGGGGCTGCCGCGGCTCTGGGGCGGCCGCTACGGGCTCTCCTCCAAGGAGTTCACGCCGGGCATGGTCAAGGCGGTCTTCGACGGTCTCAAGCAGGGCAAGCTCAGGAATCCCTTCACCGTCGGCATCATCGACGATGTCACCTTCACCAGCGTGGAGTGGGATCCGCTGTTCCGCACCGACGCCATGGAGGGGGTGGTGAGCGCGGTCTTCTACGGGCTCGGCTCCGACGGCACCGTCAGCGCCAACAAGAACAGCATCAAGATCATCGGCGAGCAGACCGATCTCCACACCCAGGGCTATTTCGTCTACGACTCCAAGAAGGCCGGCGCGGTCACCGTCTCCCACCTGCGCTTCGGCCCGCGGCCCATCCGCTCCCCCTACCTGGTGGGCGAGGGCGAGGCCGGGTTCGTGGCCTGCCACCAGCCGGTCTTCCTGGAGCGCTACGAGATGCTGGACAAGGCCGCGGAGGGCGCGGTGTTCCTGCTCAACGCCGCCGAGTCACCGGACCAGGTCTGGGACAGCCTGCCGCGGCGCATGCAGCAGCAGATGATCGAGAAGAAGCTGCGTTTCTACACCATCGACGCCTACCGGGTCGCCCAGGAGACCGGCATGGGGCGGCGCATCAACACCATCATGCAGACCTGCTTCTTCGCCATCTCCGGCATCCTGCCGCGGGAGGAGGCCATCGAGCGCATCAAGCACGCGGTGGAGGAGACCTACGGCAAGCGCGGCAAGCGCATCGTGGAGCAGAACTTCCACGCCATTGACGCCACCCTGGCCAACCTCCACGAGGTGCCGGTGCCCGGCACGGTGAGCAGCCGCATCGAGCAGCGCCCGCCGGTGCCCGACGACGCCCCGGAGTTCATCCGCAAGGTCACCGGTCCCCTCATCGCCGGTTACGGCGATCACATCCCGGTGAGCCTGTTTCCCCCCGACGGCACCTGGCCGGTGGGGACCGCCCGGCTGGAGAAGCGCAACCTGGCCCTGGAGATCCCGGTCTGGGACGAGGCGCTCTGCATCCACTGCGGCAAGTGCCCGCTGGTCTGCCCCCACGCGGCCATCCGCAGCCAGGTCTTCCCGGCCGGACTGGCCGACACGGCGCCGCCCACCTTCAAGCACGTGCCGGTGAAGGGCAAGGAGTTCCCCGAGGGCTCCCACATCACCTACCAGGTGGCCCCGGAGGACTGCACCGGCTGCGGGCTGTGCGTGGAGATCTGCCCGGCCCACGACAAGAGCAACGTCAGCCACAAGGCGCTCAACATGGCGCCCCAGCCCCCGCTGCGGGAGCAGGAGCGGGAGAACTGGGCGTTCTTCACCACCCTGCCCGAGTTCGACCGCACCAGCATCCGCTGGAGCACGCTGAAGGGGGCGATGCTGGGCGAGAGCCTGTTCGAGTTCTCCAGCGCCTGCGTGGGCTGCGGCGAGACACCCTACCTCAAGCTCGCCACCCAGCTGTTCGGTGACCGCATGCTGGTGGCCAATGCCACCGGCTGCTCCTCCATCTACGGCGGCAACCTGCCGACCACGCCCTGGACCACCAACCAGGACGGGCGCGGCCCGGCCTGGTCCAACTCCCTGTTCGAGGACAACGCCGAGTTCGGCCTCGGCTTCCGGCTCGCCATCGACAAGCAGAACGAGTACGCCCGCGAACTGCTGGAGCGGCTGGCCGAGGGCATCGGGCCGGAGCTGGTGGAGGCCCTGCTCACCGCGGACCAGTCCGACGAGGCGGGCATCCTCGCCCAGCGCGGGCGGGTGGCCGATCTGCGCGAGCGGCTGACCCGGGTGGAGGGGGCGGAGGCCCGGGACCTGGAGGCGGTGGCCGACGCGCTGGTGAAGAAGAGCGTCTGGATCGTCGGCGGCGACGGCTGGGCCTACGACATCGGTTTCGGCGGCCTGGACCACGTTCTCGCCACGGGCAAGAACGTCAATCTCCTGGTCCTGGACACCGAGGTCTACTCCAATACCGGCGGCCAGACCTCCAAGGCGACCCCGCGTGCCGCCGTGGCCAAGTTCTCCGCCGGCGGCAAGCCCACGGCGAAGAAGGATCTCTCCCTGCTGGCGATGGCCTACGAGAATGTCTACGTGGCCCACGTGGCCTACGGCGCCAAGGACATCCAGACCCTGAAGGCGTTCCTCGAGGCGGAGGCCCACGACGGCCCCTCGCTCATCATCGCCTACAGCCCCTGCATCGCCCACGGCGTCGATCTGGCCCACAACCTGCGCCAGCAGGATCTCGCGGTGCGCTCCGGCCACTGGCCGCTGCTGCGCTTCAACCCGGCGAACCTGGAGGCGGGCAAGAACCCGCTGCAGCTCGACTCCAAGCCGCCGGACATCCCGTATACCGAGTTCGTCTCCACCGAGACCCGCTTCAGCATGCTCAAGCGCATGCACCCGGAGGCGGCCGACCGGCTGCTGGCCCAGGCCCAGCACGAGATCACGACCCGCTACCACCGCTACCAGCAGCTCGCGGGCCTGAGCGTGGAGGAGGAAGAGGAGGGAGGCGCATCCGGCGGGGAGAACCGGGAGCAATGAAGCTTCGTGCTCTTCGTGCCTTCGTGGTGAATATTTTGTCTTGAGGGGGAAACGATGCCCGATCTGAGAACCACCTACCTCGGCCTGGAGCTGGCCAATCCGCTGGTGCCCTCCGCCTCGCCCCTGTCGCGCAGCCTGGACATGGCCCGGCGGCTGGAGGATGCGGGGGCCGCCGCCCTGGTCATGTACTCCCTGTTTGAGGAGGCCGTGGCGGCGGAGGACGCGGAGCTGGCCCATTTCCTCCACCACCAGGACATCGGCCATGCCGAGGCGACCAGCTTCCGGCCGGTGCCCGGCGACTACCACACCACCCTGGACGACTACCTGGAGCAGATCGCGCGCCTGAAGGAGGCGCTGGAGATACCCGTCATCGCCAGCCTCAACGGCGTCTCCATGAGCGGCTGGGTGGATCACGGGCGGGATCTCGAGTCCGCCGGGGCCGATGCCCTGGAGCTCAACGTCTATCATGTGGCGGCCGACCCGGAGGAGAGCGGGGCGGAGGTGGAGGCGCGCTACGTGGATCTGCTCACCGCCCTGAAGGGCGCCGTGCGCATCCCCATCACCATGAAGATCTCGCCCCAGTTCAGCTCCGTGGCCCACATGGTGCGGCGCCTGGAGCTGGCCGGTGCCGACGGGGTGGCCCTGTTCAACCGCTTCTACCAGCCGGATATCGACCTGGAGACACTGCAGGTCAACCCGGTGCCGCAGCTCTCCCGCTCCGGCGACGCCCTGCTGACGATGCGCTGGATCGCCATCCTGCGGGGCCAGGTGGGTCTCTCCCTGGCGGCCACCGGCGGCATCCACACCACCGAAGACGTGGTCAAGGTGCTCCTGGCCGGTGCCGATGTGACCCACCTGGCCAGCGCCCTGCTGCAGAACGGCCCCGAGCACCTGGCCCTGCTGCGCCGTGGCCTCTCCCTGTGGCTGGAGGATCACGATTACCACTCGGTGGCCCAGATGAAGGGCAGCCTGTGTCAGCGCAACGCCCCGGACCCCAGCGCCTACGAGCGTACCGGCTACCTCGAAACCCTGCACGGCTACCACCGGGCGCTGAAGTCCTGGCATCTCTGATCGGTCGGCCGGTCCCGCCCCGCCTCCGGCTGCTACCGCGGGGCGGGCGTCGGCCGCTTCCGCCCGGGTCGCGATATGGCGCCCGGCGTCATCCGACCCCGACCCCCTCTTTCCGAACCGCCCCCGGCCTGATAGCGGACGTTTCCCGCCCGGCGCAGTGCCCGGCAAATCCCGCCCCTCCAGCCGCTCCCTGAGGGGGTGGGGCGGACAATCGCCAATCCCGTCAGTGTCATGTGCAAAATTAATGCGCACATGCAACATATCTATGACACTTTTGTTGCGACGCAATAAATCCACATGATAGATTGGGTTTATAACATGTTGCGCTGCGACAGAGGCCGACCGGGCACAGGCCCTCCACAAGGGGGCGGTTCCGGGCCGGTCGCCAGCGGTCCGCCCCGGACAGAATCCGCCCGGCGCGGACGGGCAGTCGGCGGGTAATCCCCCCCAGCCGCGCGGCAGCCGAGGCTCCAGCCACCTACCCCCGGAGCCCGGCCGCGCGTCCTTGGCTGCGTAGTGCGCCAATCAGAAGCTGATACGTCCTATCAGGGGAGAGCAAGCAATGAATGCGACCAGCAACCTGGCCGAGCAGCTGGCGGAGTTTCCCTACCCGGGGATTCCCACCACCGGTGACGGCACGGCCGCCGTGGTGCATGTCGAGATCCGCGCCACCGAAGCCGCCGCCGCCTATCCCATCACCCCTTCCACCCAGATGGGGGTCGGCTACCAGCAGGCCCACGCCAACGGCTGGACCAACCTCTGGGGCCAGCCCATCGGCTGGCTGGAGCTGGAATCGGAGCACTCCTCCGCCTCCGCGGCCGAGGGCTACGCCCTGGCCGGCGGCCGGGTGACCAACTTCACCTCCGCCCAGGGCCTGATCCTGATGAAGGAGGTGCTCTACACCTCCGCCGGCAAGCATCTGCCCATGGTGCTGCACGTGGCCTCCCGCGCCATCACCTCCCAGTCGCTCAACGTCCACGCGGGCCACGACGACGTGATGGGCGTGGCCGACACCGGCTGGGGCATCCTGTTCGCCAAGAACGTCCAGGACGCCGCCGATCTGAGCCTCATCGCCCGGCGCGTCTCTGAGGAGACGATGACCCCGTTCATCGTCTCCCAGGACGGCTTCCTCACCAGCCACACCATCGAGAACTTCCTCGCCCCCGAGGACGACCTCATCAGGGACTACCTGGGGGATCCGCGGGAGAAGATCCGCAAGCTCTTCGACCCCGAGCATCCGTTGCAGATCGGGGTGGTGCAGAACCAGGACAGCTACATGGCCGGCCGTATCGCCCAGCGCGTCTTCTACGACCAGGTGCCGGGGAAGCTGCAGGAGGCGATGGACGAGTACCACCGGCTCACGGGGCGCCGCTACGAGCCGGTGGAGGCCTACCGGATGGAGGATGCCGAGTACGCCATCATGGCCATGGGCTCCACCGCCGAGACCGCCATGGCCGCGGTGGACCACATCCGCACCCTGGGCATCCGGGTGGGCGCGGTGAACCTCACCAGCTTCCGTCCCTTCCCCGGCGCGCGGCTGGTGGAGGTGCTGAAGAAGGTCAGGGCCATCTCGGTCATCGAGCGCTGCGACATGCCCCTGCAGGTGGACAATCCGCTCACCGCCGAGCTCGAGGCGGCCTTCGCCAAGGCCATGATGGGGGTGGAGGGCTACCCGGAGATCGACCGCATCCCCATGGTCCACAGCGGCACCGGGGGCCTCGGCAGCCGCGACGTCACCGCCGGCCACATGGTGGCGGTGGCGAGGAACATGGTGGCCGGCGGCAAGCGCTACTTCACGCTGGGCATCGACCACTCCACGGCGCTGGCCGTGGAGTCGGAGCCCGACGTGCGCCCGGAGGGCTCCTTCTCCATCCGCGGCCACTCCGTGGGCGGCTACGGCTCGGTGACCACCAACAAGGTCATCGCCACCATGCTGGGCGACATCTTCGGCTTCCCGGTGCAGGCCGCGCCCAAGTACGGCTCGGAGAAGAAGGGGCTGCCCACCAACACCTACCTGACCACCACCACGGGCGGGAAGATCATGACCCACAGTGAGCTCCAGCAGGTGGAGTTCGTGCCGCTCATGGACCCCAACACCTGGAACATGGGCAACCCCCTGGTGGGACTGCAGGCCGGCGGCGCGGTGTTCCAGCACACCGATGCCGGAACCCCGGAGGCGCTGTGGGCCAGCATCCCGGCCTGGGCCAAGTACTTCATGCTCGAGCACGGCATCCGCTTCTACGGGGTGGACACCATCGCCATCGCCCGCGAGGCGTGCCAGTCGGACGCCTCCCTGATCCAGCGCTTCCAGGGCGTGGTGCTGCTGGGCGCGTTCCTGCGCATCACCCCGTTCAAGGACGCGGCGGGCATGAGCGACGAGGAGCTCTTCGCCAGGGTGCGCGAGCCGCTGGAGAAGTACTTCGGCAAGCGCGGCCGGAAGGTGGTCGACGACAACCTGAACGCCGTGAAGCAGGGCTACGGCCGGGTCATGGAAGTGCCCCGGGCGGTGATGGAGGCGACCCCCGCGGAGGAGCGCGAGCGGGGCCGCGCGGAGTGGGAGAAGAAGGGCAAGGACGTCAACGCCTTCTTCATCTGATGCCACGCCGAGCGACACAGCCGAACCAATCCGAGGGGTAGAGAATCATGACCGAGTACAGGAACTTCATCGACCGCCGCCGGGTCTCCGTGCCCACCTGGTACGACGGCAAGCGTGCCCGCGAGGTGCTCGACGCCTACAACAGCGGCAGCGGCTCCGGGCTCGCCGCCGACCCGTTCGTGGCCCAGAGCATCGTGCCGGCCGGCACCGGCGCGACCCGCGACTTCAGCTACATCGCGCCCGACCTGCCGGAGCTGATCCCGGCCAACTGCGTGGGCTGCATGGAGTGCGTGCAGAACTGCCCGGACTCCGCCATCTTCGGCAAGGTGGTCCCCCCCGGGACCCTGGAGCAGGAGCTGGCCGGGGTGAGCGACGCGGCCGAGCGCGAGCTGCTACGCGCCCAGTACGTGCAGACCACGAAGTACTTCGACGCCTTCGAGAAGAAGCGCGCCAAGGACGCGGACGCGCCCGCCGGCGGGCTGTTCACCATCGCCATCGACCCCACCAAGTGCAAGGGCTGCGGCGAGTGCGTGCCGGTGTGCGGCGACCACGACGCCCTTAAAATGGTGAAGAAGACCGGCGAGAACCTGCCGCGCTACTTCGACCTGTGGAACTTCTACCAGCAGCTGCCCTCCACCCCGAAGGCGTACATCAACCCGAAGGTGGTGGTGGACATCATGCTCAGGGACGACGCCATCCTCTACCTGGGCGGCGGCGGCTCCTGCATGGGCTGCGGCGAGGCCTCGGTGATCCGGCAGACGCTGGCCGCCACCAGCGAGCGGGTGGGGGAGAACTTCGGTATCGTCGCCTCCACCGGCTGCAACACGGTGTTCGGCGCCACCTACCCCTACAATCCCTTCCTGGTGCCGTGGACCAACTCCCTGTTCGAGAACTCGCCCACGGTGGCCATGGGCATCCGCGCCTTCTGGGACGCCCAGGGCCACAAGGATCGCCAACTGTGGGTGGTGGGCGGCGACGGCGCCATGCTCGACATCGGCTTCCAGGCCCTGTCGCGCCTGCTCACCTCGGGGATGAACATCAAGGTGCTGATCCTCGACACCCAGGTCTACTCCAACACCGGCGGCCAGACCTCCACCGCCACCTTCATCGGCCAGGAGGCGAAGATGTCCGCCCACGGCAAGGTGGTGATGGGCAAGACCGAGCGGCGCAAGGAGATCGGGCAGATCGCCATGATGCACCCCCATGTCTACGTGGCGCAGACGGTGGGCGCCATGTCCGGGCACTTCTACAAGTCGGTGCTGGGGGCGCTGGACTTCGACGGCCCAGCGGTGGTCAACGTCTACACCACCTGCCAGCCGGAACACGGCGTGGCCGACGACCGCTCCTACGACCAGGCCCGCATGGCGGTGGAGTCGCGCGCCTTCCCGCTGTTCATCTACGACCCCACCAAGGGCCGCACGCTGAAGCAGCGCCTGACCCTGCAGGGCAATCCGTCCATGAACCGCAACTGGGCGGAGAAGAAGGGCCGGGACGGTGTCGAGCGCACCACCACCTTCGTCGACTGGGCCCGCACCGAGGCCCGTTTCGCCAAGCACTTCGATCGCGAGGGCAACCCCTCCGAGTCGCTGCTGCGCTCCCAGGCGGACCGGCTGGAGAACTGGTGGCAGCTGCAGGAACTGGCGGGTATCAAAAACCTCGATCTCGAGGACTGAGCAGCACTTTCACCGTGACGGAAACGGGCGGCCCGTGGGCCGCCCGTTTCCGTTGCGCGCTCCGCGTCCCGGCGCGGGCCGAACCGGTCTCTTCTCCAGCCGGAGGCCGCCTTGACCCAGGTCATGTACCTCCAAGGAGGTACGTGCAAGATCCCCCCAGAGTGGTAGTTGACGGTGCCCGGTGGGGCAGTGGGGGGGAGGATGACACAGCTGACCTGGTCCGAAGCCATGCGCTTCGGCGTGGAGATCATGGACGAGGAACACGAGGCGGCGGTGGCGGAGATCAACGCCCTCGGCGAGCTCGCCGGGGGCGACAGCGCCCGGCTGCGCGCGGCGCTGGCGGCGTTCGCCGAGCATTGCCGGATCCACTTCGGCCACGAGGAGGCGCTGATGGAGGAGTGCGACTTTCCCGCCCACTCCGTGCACGCCGCCGAGCACCAGCGGGTGCTGGCCGAGCTGGGCAGCGTCATCGAGCGGCTGGATGCCGGCGACCGGGACTTCGTGGCGGACTACGTCACCCGGGTGCTGCCGGAATGGCTGCTCGCCCACCTGCGGACCATGGACATGGTGACCGCGGGCTTCATCATCCACAGCCGCGAGCGCCGGGCCGACACGTTCTGAACCCGGCCCCGTGGGCGGACCGCCCGGATCCGTGGAGGCGACCATGAGAGTCAGTACCCTCGGCGCCGCGACAGCGGCGCTGCTGGCGGTGGTGGTGGTGGCCCAGTCGCTGGCCGCCGAGGATCCCGGGCGGCTGCGGCGCAAGGCGCTGCGCTACATCGAGCCGCTGCCGGCGGCCATGCCGGGCGCGGAGAACGACACGCCCGTCCGCATCGAGCTGGGGCGCCGGCTGTTCCACGAGCCGCGACTGTCGGTCAACGACACCCAGTCCTGCAGCAGCTGCCACCGCCTCGACGGGGCGGCCGGTGTGGACAACCTGACCACCTCCCCCGGCGCCCGCGGGGAGTTCGGCACCCGCAACACGCCGACGGTGCTCAACGCCGGCTGGCAGATCGCCCAGTTCTGGGACGGTCGCGCGGCCGACCTGGCCGCGCAGGCCGGCCAGCCGATCCTCAATCCCGTCGAGATGGGCATGCCGGACGCGGCGGCGGTGGTGGACAAGCTGCGTACGCTGCCGGGCTATCCCGAGGCCTTCGCAGCGGCCTTTCCCGATGCGCCCGAACCCCTGACCTTCGCCAACCTGGGCGAGGCCATCGCCGCCTTCGAGCGCACCCTCGTCACCCGGGATCGCTTCGACGACTTTCTTGGCGGCGACGACGGCGCACTCGGCGAGCCGGAGCTGCGGGGGCTGAAACTGTTCGTGGGGCTGAACTGCGTCTCCTGCCACGACGGCCCGCTGGTGGGCGGCGGCCTGTTCGCCAACCTGGGCCAGTACGCGCCCTACCCGAACCAGGAGGACACCGGGCGGTTCGCAATCACCGGGAAGGAGGAGGACCGCTTCGCCTTCAAGGTGGCGCCGCTGCGCAACGTGGCCCTGACCGGGCCCTACTTCCACGACGGCGCGGTGGATTCGCTCACCGGGGCGGTGAAGGTGATGGCGCGCCTGCAGCACAACCGCGAGCTGACCGACGCGGAGGCCGCGGACATCGCCGCCTTCCTCGGCAGCCTCAGCGACAAGGCCCGCGCCGGCTCGGTCTCACGCAGTGAGGCGCATGTAGAGCAGCGGCAGCTCGCGGGGGAGATCCTCGGGGCGGCGGATGACGATGAATCCCGCCGGGCCGAACAGGTGGGGCAGGTAGTCGCCGGCCTCCCGGTCCACGGTCACGCAGAAGGGGAACAGCCCTGCCCGGCGCGCCTCGAGGATGGCCATGCGGGTGTCCTCGATGCCGTAGCGTCCCTCGTAGTGGTCGAGGTCGTTGGGCTTGCCGTCGGTGATCAGCAGCAGGAGCTGGCGGGAGGCGGCCTGGGCCGAGAGCAGGGTGGTGGCGTGGCGGATGGCCGCGCCCATGCGGGTGTAGTAGCCCGGCTTCACCGCCGCGAGGCGGCCCCGCACCCGCGGGCTGTAGGCCTCGTCGAAGCCCTTCAGGAGCTGGAAGCGCACGTGGCTGCGGTGGCGCGAGGAGAAGCCGTAGAGGGCGAAGCGGTCGCCGGTGGCGGACAGGGACTCGGCGAACAGGAACATGCTGTCGCGGATGACGTCGATGATGCGCGCCTCGTCGTTGACCGAGGCGTCGGTGGAGAGTGACAGGTCCGCCAGCAGCAGGCAGGCGAGATCCCGGGTGCCGCTGCGGAAGTCCCGGTAGAGCCCCAGTTCGGCGCTGACCCGGCCGTGGCGCTTCTCGGTCAGGAAGTGGAGATAGGCGTCCAGATCCACCTCGCTGCCCTCGGCCTGGCCGCGGTACCAGGTGCGCGCCGGGGCGAGCGCCTCGAACTGGGTGCGCAGCTTGCGGGCGGTGCGGGCCAGTGCCGGCGGCAGGTCGCAGGGCTGGGCGTCGCGGGCCTCCATCAGCTGCAGGCGGCAGTGATCGCGCAGCAGGGTCCGCCTGCGGTAGTCCCACTCCGGCAGCGGGATGCCCTCGCCCAGGGGCAGGTCGTCGTAGCCGGCCGCGGGCAGGTCCAGGTCGAAGCGCAGCCGGCTCGCCACGCTGCGGTTGTCGCGCGCGACGGTGAGCCGCTCCATGTCGTCCAGGGTCCGGGCCGCGTCACCGCTGTCGTCCTCCTCGGTGGTGCGGTCCACCTTCACGTACTCGGCCCAGCTGAAGATGTTCTCCATGCGGATGCCGAGCAGCCCGTCGCGGCCCTCCGGCGATTCGGTCACCTCGGCGCTGCGCCGCCGGTCCACCTCCCTCTCCGGCGCGGCCTCGCGCTCGGGATCGTCCGCGTCCCCGGTGTCGGGTCCCGGGGCGACGCTGTCGGCCAGGGGCGGGGAGGGGTGCAGCCACAGCGGCACCGGCTCGGGAAGCGCGGGCGCCAGCGGCAGTTCCGCCACCGCCCCCGGCTCCCGGAGGGCGGCGCGGAGGGCCTGTTCCTGGGCGGCCGCCTCCGGCGGCAGCGCGTCCGGCGCCGGGCGCAGGGGCAGGTGGGCCGCCACCAGCCGCCGGTAGCGGGGCTCCATGCCCGGGAACCGCGCCAGCGTCCGGCGGGTGAGCTCCTGGTTGCGGGGCAGCCAGGCGCGGGGCAGCGGCGCCCCGTCCTCGGCGGCGGCCAGGGCGGCGAGCCAGAGGTAGAGATCCCGGTTGAGGCCCCGGTCGGCGAACAGGGCGATGCGCTCCGGCAGGCGCAGGGTCTGCGCGTCCCGCCACGCCAGCGCCACCCGGCGCTGGCCGGAGGCGATGCGGGCGAGCCAGCCGCGGGTCGCGCCGTAGGGGGTGTGCTCGGCCGTGGTCACCTCCAGCCCGCCGTCCCCGCCCAGGGCCCGGAACAGGATGCCCACCGTGCCCGTGACCTCCTCCAGGGAGACCGCGGCCTCGGCGTGTTCGCGGTCCGCGGCGCGGGTGATGAATCGGTGCCAGAGCTTGCCGACGAGCTCTTCCATCAGCGCTCCGGCTGCGGCCGGTCGGTATCGATGTGCGGCGGGCTCAGCCGGTCGTTGTCCGGCCGCGGCCGGAAGCATTCGGGCGGCACCCGGGGATCGCGGCCGAAGTCGCGGTCGGAGACGTCCAGCGCGCAATGCTGGTCCACCCACTGCAGCAGGCTGCCGCGGGGAGAGGCCGCCTGCACCTGGTCGCAGGCCTCGATGCACTGGGCGCACTGGGTGCAGGTGAACATGTGGCGCTTGATGGTGCGCGGCTTCAGGCGCATGGGGCAGGCGTTCTCGCAGGCCTTGTCGCAGTCGGTGCAGGCGGAGACCCGCGAGCGGTCGAAGCCCACCACCATGGCGCGCTTGTTGCCCATCCAGACCAGGCTCTGGAACAGGCCGATGGCGCAGCCGAAGCGGCAGAAGAGGTGGCGGGCGAAGAGGAATTCCAGCGTCAGGACCAGGGTGGCGGCGGTGAGGAAGATGGCCTGGAAGCGGGTCAGCGAGCCACCCAGCAGGTTGCCGTAGACCTCCGCCGGATTCCACAGGTAGGTGAGCAGGGACAGGGCCCACAGGAAGGCGAATCCCGTTGCCGCCGGGAACACCGCCAGCCACCAGCGCCGGCGCGGGTGGATCACCCGGCCGTCGGGCTGTCGCTCGGGCAGTGGCCGGCGCTCCCACAGGGTGGGCTTGCCGGAGGCGCGGCGCATGAGGCTGTTGATGAGCTCCACCACCGAGAAGTGGGGACAGAGCCAGCCGCAGTAGAGGCGGCCGTAGCGCCAGGAGAGCCACACCCCCGTCCCCACCACCAGGGCGATGGGCAGAAAGCCGCGCAGGATGATGTTGACCGCCGCCTCGCCGGCGCCGATGCGCCCGTCGAGGAAGGGATCGAGGCCCAGGGTCCACTCCTGCCCGAGGAGGACGAAGTGCCCGACGCTGAGGTCGAGCCGGAACAGGTCCAGCGGCGGGGCGAGGACGAACAGGGCGAAGAAGCCCACCTGGGTCCAGGCGCGCAGAGTCTGTCTATTCATGATTCATGCCGGTCATGACAGCAGGTGGCCATGCCCACCAGCGGGTAGCGGTAGTGGCGGCCGGCCATCGCCCGGGCCAGCCCGATCATCCCCAGCACCACCAGGGTGGAGTGGCAGAGGGTGAAGTAGAGGATGACCACCAGCCAGGTATGGCCCGAGGCGTAGCCGCCGGTGATGATGATGAGCCCGTTGACCAGCACCAGCAGCAGGCCGGCCCAGACACTGGCCGACAGGGTCTGGCGCAGGTGGCAGGCGGCCAGCGGCGGGGCGTCGCGGTGGTGGCGCAGGTAGAGCCACAGCAGCACACCGAAGGCCAGCCCCGGCGCCAGCAGCAGGTTGGCCAGGTAGAGGGATTCGGCGGCCACGGCCAGCCCCTGGCCGGGCGCCGGGGCTTCGGCGGGCCGTTCCGGGAACTGTTCGCGCTCGTCGCTCATCGTTTTCTAGCGGCCGAAGCTCGCCAGCACCACCTCCATCAGCGCCTCCACCGCTTCGGGGTCGTCGGTGAGCGGCTCCACCAGGGCGGCCCGGCAGGCCTCCACGGGGTCGAAGCCGCTGCGGATGAGGGTGGCGGTATAGATCAGCAGCCGGGTGGAGGCGGACTCCTCCAGGTCGTGGTCCTTCAGCGCCCGCAGGGCGTTGGCCAGGTTGACCAGGGTCTGGGCCAGGTCCCGGTCGACGCCGGTCTCCCCCTCGATGACCTCCTGCTCCTGCCGCGCATCGGGGTAGCCGAAGCGCAGGGCCACGAAGCGCTGCCGCGTGCTCGGCTTCATGCCCTTCATCAGGTGCTGGTAGCCGGGGTTGTAGGAGACCACCAGCATGAACCCGGGCGGCGCCTCCAGCACCTCGCCGGTGCGCTCGATGGGCAGGATGCGGCGGTCGTCGGAGAGGGGATGGAGCACCACGGTAGTGTCCTTGCGCGCCTCCACCACCTCGTCCAGGTAGCAGATGGCCCCTTCGCGCACGGCGCGGGTGAGGGGGCCGTCGCTCCAGTAGGTGACCCCGTCGCCGATGAGGTGGCGGCCCACCAGGTCGGCGGCGGTGAGATCGTCGTGGCAGGCCACGGTGTACAGGGGGCGGCCCAGGCGGGCGGCCATGTAGCTCACGAAGCGGGTCTTGCCGCAGCCGGTCGGGCCCTTGAGCAGTACCGGCAGCTGATGGCGGGCGGCGTGCTCGAACAGCGCCACCTCGTTGCCCTGGGGCAGGTAGAAGGGCAGCTCGCCCGCGGCTTCGTGCAGGGGTTCGGCGTTGGCAGTCATCGTTCGCTCTCCGTCAGCCCGGCGCCCGTCATTGCAGGCCCAGCAGGTAGGCCCCGGCGATGGAGGCGCCCACCGCCGCGAGCCAGAGGAACAGCACCACCCGCCAGAACAGGCGCACGCGGCGCAGGCCCATGAACCAGTCCACCACCAGCTGTCCCTTCACCAGGGTGGTGAGGAGGACGAAGCCCACCGCGGTCAGCCCGCCCAGGTGCAGCTCGCCCACCGTGTAGGTGACCCCCGTCAGCGCCACGAGCACCAGCCACACGGCGGTGCAGGGGCGGATGAGCCGGGTTTGCGCTGTCGTTGTCGTCATCTTCGCTTACCTGATTACATAGACCAGGGGGAACAGGATGATCCAGACCAGGTCCACCATGTGCCAGTAGGAGGCCCCGGTTTCCACCCCCGTGTGATCGTCACGGCTGTAGCCGCCCTGGTGCGCCTTCACCATCACCACCGCCAGGATGACCATGCCGAGGATTACGTGCATGAAGTGAAAGAAGGTCAGCGACAGGTAGAACATGTAGAAGGTGTTGGTGCTCAGCGTGATGCCCTCGGAGAACTTGGCGTAGAACTCGAAGCTCTTGATGCCGAGGAAGACGAAGCCGAGCAGGACCGCCGCACCGAGCCAGCGGGCGCAGAGGCGGTTGCGGTTCTCGCGGATGGCCGCCACCGCGCGCACCACGAAGTAGCTGCTGGTGATGAGCACCAGGGTGTTGATGGCGCCGGAGGTGCGGTCGAGCAGCAGCTGGGAGGTGTTGAACAGCTCCACGTGGCCGCTGCGGGCGAAGGCGTAGGCGATGAAGAAAATGCCGAACACCAGCAGCTCGGCGAGGATGAAGATCCAGATGGCGAAGTCACCCGGCAGTCCCTCCCGCTCCCGGACCGGCCGGGCCGGTGCCTCCAGCTCCATGAGATTCGCGTTCATTTAGTTGATTGAAATGCTCGGGTAGTTCGGTAAACAAAAGGGGGGAGCGTCGCCGCTCCCCCCCGGGAGCGGCCGTCAGGCCGCGGTGGCGTGTTCCCTCGGCTTCACGAAGTAGCTCCAGACGTAGAGCATCAGTCCCACGAAGAAGACCAGCCCCGCCACCTCGCGCATCCAGTAGAACAGGGCGATCTGATCCTGGGCCGCCATGAACGACATGGGCGTGTCCGAGGCCCGCTGCAGCCATATCTGCAGGATGCCGGCGGCGGTCAGGAACAGGGTGATGAACACGATGGAGACGGTCATCAGCCAGAACGACCACATCTCCAGCACCTGGGACCGCCCGTGATTCGCCGGCGCGTTGTGGCGCAGGTAGGGCATGGCGTAGGAGATCATGGTCAGCACGATGAGCACGTAGGCGCCGTAGAAGGCCATGTGGCCGTGGGCGGCGGTGATCTGGGTGCCGTGGGTGTAGTAGTTCACCGGGGCGAGGGTGTGGAGGAAGCCCCACACGCCCGCGCCGAGGAACGCCATCACGGCGGTGCCCAGGGCCCACAGGACGGCGGCCTTGTTGGGATGCTCACGCCGGCGCCGGTTCACCATGTTGAAGGCGAACACCGTCATCATGAAGAAGGGAATCGGCTCCAGGGCGGAGAAGATGGAGCCCCACCACTGCCAGTACTCGGGGGTACCGATCCAGAAGTAGTGGTGACCCGTGCCGACGATGCCTGTGATGAGGGTCATGGCGATGATGACGTAGAGCCACTTCTCGATGATCTCGCGGTCCACGCCGGTGACCTTGATGAGCACGAAGGCGAGGATGGCGCCGAGAATCAGCTCCCACACGCCCTCGACCCACAGATGCACCACCCACCACCAGTAGAACTTGTCGAGCACCAGGTTGGTCGGGTTGTAGAACGAGAACAGGAAGAACACCGCCAGGCCCACCAGGCCGGTGAGCAGCACGATGCTGACCACGGTCTTGCGGCCGGTGAGGATGGTCATCCCGATGTTGAACAGGAACGCCAGGGCCACCACCACGATGCCCAGCTTGGTGATGGTGGGCTGCTCCAGGAACTCGCGTCCCATGGTGGGCAGCAGGTCGTTGCCAGTCAGCTCGGCCAGCGCGGCGTAGGGAACCGCCAGGTAGCCGACGATGGTGAGCGCGCCGGCCACCAGGAAGATCCAGAACATGGCGAGCGCCAGCTTGGGGCTGAACAGCTCCCGTTCCGACTCTTCCGGAACCAGGTAGTAGGCGGCGCCCATGAAGCCGAACAGCAGCCAGACGATGAGCAGGTTGGTGTGGACCATGCGGGCCACGTTGAAGGGGATGGCGGGGAAGAGGAAATCCCCCACCACGTACTGCAGGCCCATGATCAGCCCGAACAGGATCTGCCCCACGAACAGCCCGATGGCTGCGTAGAAGTAGGGCTTGGCGACAGCCTGAGACTTGAATTGCATCTTGTTTTCCTCCCTTGGCTACTCGTCAGCCCTCGATGTTCGGCGGCCAGTTCCGCGCCGTCTTGATTTCACCGGAATACTTGAAGAAGGCCACCAGGGCGTCCAGCTCCTCCTCGGTGAGGTGGAAGTTGGGCATCTGGCGGCGCCCCTCCGCCTTGGTGGGCATGGCGGCGATCCAGGCCTTGATGAAGTCGGGACCGCGCCGCTCATAGACATTGCCGAGCTCCGGGGCGAAATAGGCCCCCTCGCCCAGCAGCGTATGGCAGCCGATGCAGTCGTTCTCCTCCCACACCTTCTTGCCCAGCGCGACCTGGGGCGTGATCGCGCCCCGGTTGTCGCGATCCGGCAACGCGCTGTTGGTATCGAAAGTCAGGGCCAGAAACAGGAGGAAGAAAAAGACCGATCCTCCCAGGTAGATGTTTCTGGCCATGGACTTGGTAAAAGTCTCACTCATGGCAGAACCCCCCGTATTGGACTTTGTGCATACTTGGACGCAATGGACCACAGCGTCTTGAATCATCCGCAATCCCCCCCGGCGGGCCTTGACCTATGTCAACCCAGTATTTTCCTAAGATTTGCAGGGTATAGGGGCGCCGGGCGGATGGCGGCGCCGACCACGGACCTGCCTGGAGCGAGTGAGCCATGAGAAGCCGTTTTGCGATTTTCCCGTCCCTGCTGCTGGCGCTGGTCGCCACAGCGGCCCACGCCGCCGCGGTGCTGCCCGCGCCGCCGCCGGAGCTGGCGCGCTGGTACAAGCCGCAGAACGAGCGCCAGGTGTGGCTGCACAACATGTTCCAGCTGCGCCGCACGCTGCAGGCCGTGGAGATGTACCTGGACGCGGGAGACCGGCAGCGGGCGCTGGCGTGGGCGGAGCGGTTCCGCGAGCACTACGGGGCCGTCGCGGAGATGGTGCCGGCCTGGTCGGAGGAGATCGACGGGGAGGCCGTCGAGCGCCTGGTGGCCGCGCTGGGGCCGGCCGGGACCGGGAGCGCCGGGCACGAGCTGCGGCGCATCCGCCTGACCTGCAAATCGTGTCACGGCGACTACCGGGCGGTGGTGGCGGCGCTCTACCGCGCGCCCGATTACGAGTCGATCACCGTCGCGGGTGAAGGGGAGGAGGCGTCGCAGACCCTGGCGGAGGCGATGGAGTCGCTCAGCCACGAGGTCAACGGCGTGCTCATCGCCCTGCAGGACGAACGCCCCGCCGCGGCCGCAGGACACGCCGCCGCGCTGGAGCGCGGGCTGGAGCGGATCCGGCCCAGCTGCGCTTCATGCCACCGCGACGCGCCGCCGGTGGAGCGGATCCTGGGCGCGGCGACGGAGGAGGCGCTGCGGATGCTGCGCGAGGCCATCGCGGCGGGCGATCAGCGCGCGGCCGGGCGCCAGGTGGCCGAGGTGGCGGTGACGGTCTGTGCGCGCTGCCACGGCGTGCACCGCACCCTGGGGGATCTGCGCCGGGTGATCGACGCCGCGCTGGAGTGAGCGCGGCTCAGCGCGGCAGCCACAGTGCGATGAGGATGCAGGCGATTGCCAGCAGCGCGACCCAGAGGGCGAAGCGGCGCTGCGCCCCGGGGCGCCAGCCCCGCTGCCGGAAATGGGATGGCGCGCCGCAGGCCGGGCAGTGCGGGAGCTCCCCGGAGAAGCGCTCGCCGCAGTAGATGCAGTTGACTCGGCTCATGCTGAGTTGGTTTCCCCGCCCCTCACCGCACGCCCTTGCCGTTCAGGAACGGCCCGTAGCGCTGATCGGTGCCGTTGATGTGGTTGAGCAGCCACTCCTTCAGGAACCGGGCCAGGGGCTCGAGGGCCTCCTCGCCCTCCGCGTGGTAGCGGGTGACCATGCCGTTCACCTTGTCGATCATGTCGCGGTGCTCGCGCTGGTGCGCCTCGAGATCCGGGTAGCCGTTGTCGCGCATCAGCGCCTCTTCCCGGCCGAAATGGGTCCGGGTGTAGTCCACCAGCTCATCCAGCGCCTCGTGGATGAACTCCTCCCCGGTCTGGTAGTGGATGGCGGTCTGCAGGTTGTTGATGAGCCGCAGCAGTTTCTTGTGATCCGCGTCCAGGGCCGCCACGCCCACGCTGTAGCTCTCGTGCCAGCTCACGAAGCGCCGCTTCACCAGCAGGCGGTGGATGAAGGGGATGGCCGCGAGCAGTAACAGCGCGGTCCAGGCCAGGGGACTGGCGGGTCCGGAGAGGAAGCCGATGGCGGTGAGCACGATCAGCGCCAGGATCAGGATGGCCAGACCGAACATGGACAGGGTTTTTGACATGGCGGTTCTCTCCGGTGACTGGTGGATGCGCTCCCCGTTGACGGGTGCGCGCCCGGGCCGGGTGGCGGCGTCGTGCCCGGCCGGGCACGCGACGGGGCGGATGTTCACATTTGTTCACATTCCTGCCGGACGGGGTGGTACGCGCCTCATCCCCTGCCCCCGCAAACCCCTGCCGTCCCGGTAGCCGGAGCTATCGCGGACGACCTGTGCATACCTTGTCCCGGAATGCGCCCACAGGTGGTTGACCTATGTCAAGGCCCGGGTCTGGTATCGCCGTTATCAAATGTCCTTGACGTTCTCGGAGAAAGCTGTTCCAGCGACGAGCAGACAGCGTGGAGGGTTTTTTCGGTGGACTCCAGGGGGGGCGCGCAACGGTGCAATCCTCCTGCAGAACGAGCACCGGCCGGGTGTCGGCCATCAGTGTGCAGACACCCTGGGTGCTGGTGGTCACAGTGTATGACTGCAGCAAGGGGGGTAACATGAAAACAATGAAGTTGGGCATGACCGCGTTGAGTCTGGCCGTCGGGCTGGGCCTCGGCGGCGTTGCGATGCAGGCCGGTGCCGCGGATGCACCCACGCTTTCCAAGGACGATTTCGAAAAGGCGAAGACACTCTACTTCCAGCGTTGCGCCGGTTGTCATGGCGTGCTTCGCAAGGGCGCCACCGGCAAGAACCTGGAGCCCGAAAACACCATGAAGCTCGGCCAGGACCGACTCGAGCGCATCATCACCCTCGGCACCGAGGGCGGCATGAACAACTTCGACGACATCATGCCGAAGGAGGACATCAGCCTCCTCGCCACCTACATCCAGATGGATCCGCCGAAGCCGCCGGAGATGTCCCTGGCCCTGATGAAGGAGCGGACCAAGGTCTACGTGGACCCGAAGGACTATCCCGCCAAGCCGCTGCATGACCGCAACTGGGAGAACTTCTTCCTGGTCATCGAGCGCGACGTGGGCAAGGTTGCGGTGGTGGACGGCGACAAGCACGAGATCGTCGCCCACATCGACACCGGCTACGCCGTGCACGTGATCAAGGCCCTGGAGCACTCCACGGTCTCCAAGGCCGAGAACCCGGGCCGGTTCTGGTACACCATGGGCCGCGACGGCAAGCTCAACAAGATCGATCTGTGGCAGACCCCGGACAAGATGCTGGTCGCGGAGACCCAGATCGCCTATGACGCCCGCGACGTGGCCATCTCCGGCGACGGCAAATACGTGGTGGGCGGCGCCTACTGGCCGCCGCATTTCGTGATTGTCGACGCCATGACCATGGAGCCGCTGAAGGTGGTCTCCTCCCGCGGGGTGAACGTGGATGGCGACTACGTGGAGGAGTCCCGCGTCGCCGCGGTCTACGACACGCCCAACGAGACCTCCTGGCTGGTCTCGATGAAGGAGCTGGGCCAGATGTGGCAGGTGGACTACAGCGACATCGACAACCTGCGCATCGAGAAGATCGACTCGGCCAAGTTCCTCCACGACGGTTTCTTCGATCCCACCGGCCGCTACTTCCAGATCGCCGCCAACGCCTCCAACAAGATGGTGGTGGTGGACACCAAGGAGCGCAAGCTCGAGGCCATGATCGACGTGGGCAAGCTGCCCCATCCCGGCCCCGGCGCCAACTGGAACGATCCGAAATGCGGTCCCGTCGGCGGCACCACCCACCTGGGCGAGGGCACCGTGACCGTGTGGGGCAACGATCCGGCTGGCCATCCCGACCAGGCCTGGAAGGTCTGCTACACGGTGGAGACCGACGGCCCCGGCCTGTTCATCCGCACCCATCCCAACAGCCAGTACGTCTGGGCGGACCAGACCAAGCATCCCGAGCCCGAGGTGCAGCAGACGATCCAGGTGTTCGACAAGGACACCCACGAAATCGTCAAGAGCATCCGCATCACCGACAAGCCCGGCTACGCCGCGGTGCATACGGAGTTCAACGCCGACGGGACCGAGGTCTGGGTGTCGGTCTGGAACCGCAAGGACAGCAAGGAGCCCAATGGCGAGATCGTCATCTTCGATGCCAAGACCCTGGAGGAGAAGGGGCGCATCAAGGGCTTCTACGCACCTACCGGCAAGTTCAACGTCCACAACCGCGTGGAACACGTCACCTGAGGATGCGCATGCGGTCTGAGTCGTAGTTGAGCCAGGGCGGGCATGGCAACGGTAATCATGCCCGCCCTTTTTTCAAGGGACTGTGCACGCGGTAGTTGGGGGGCAACGATGGGCGAACCGTCAACCAAGCGGGGACTCTGGTCACGCAGGACACTCTTCGGTGCGACGCTCGGCGCCGCCCTGGTGTTCATGATCCTGGGTGTGATCTTCTGGGGCGGCTTCAACACCGCCATGGAGGCCACCAACAACATGGAATTCTGCATCTCCTGTCACGAGATGGAGGAGAACGTCTACCAGGAGTACCTGGGAACGGTGCACGACGCCAACCGCAGCGGCGTGCGCGCCGGTTGTCCCGACTGCCATGTGCCGCGGCCCTGGATCCACAAGGTGGTGCGCAAGATCCAGGCGAGCAACGAGATCTACCACAAGATCATGGGAACGGTCTCCACCCCGGAGAAGTTCGCGGCGAACCGGTTGACCATGGCCAAGCGGGTTTGGGCGGCGATGAAGAAGACCGACTCGCGCGAGTGCCGCAACTGCCACGACATCACCGCCATGAACCCGGTGAACCAGAAGCCCCGGGCGCGGCAGCAGCACCTCAACGCCATGGAGCGCGGCCAGACCTGCATCGACTGCCACAAGGGCATCGCCCACAAGCCGGTGCATACCCAGCTCACCGACGCCGAGCTGGAGGCGCTGGAAAAACCCAACCCCGATTTCATCCGCCCGATCCCGGCGAGCTATACCGCCGGCCTCGAGCGGGTCGAGGCCGCCGAGGCCGAGGCGAAGGCCAAGGCGCAGGAGGCCCGCCAGCGCGAGCGCGAGGCCCAGGCGGCCATGAAGGCCGAGCAGGAGGCGCGCATGGCCGCCGCGGTCGCCGCGGCCATCGAGGCCTACAAGGCCGGCCAGGCGGGAGCCGCGGTGGCGGCGCCGGCCGCTGCCGCGGCGGCCGACGGCGGCTTCGGCATCGACTGGAGCGACGTGCCCGGCCGCGAGGTGGTGCTGTTCTACCCGGGGCAGTCGTCGATGGAGTGGATCCTGAACGGCCGGGATCACAGCGGCAAGCGCGCCTTCGAGGCGGGCGATCGCTGCTTCGACTGCCACGACAAGGAGGCGGCGGACATCGGCCGCAAGATCGTCACCGGCGAGAAGCTGGAGCCGCAGCCCATCGAGGGCAAGCGCGGCAGCATCCCGGTGACGGTGCAGGCGGCCCACGACGCCGAGAACCTCTACCTGCGCTTCCAGTGGGAGGACACCCCGCACGTGCCGGTGCCCTTCGTCGAGGGCGGCAAGATGGACCCGGAGAACCCGGTGAAGCTGGCGCTGATGCTCGCCACCGACGAGGTGGAGTACGCCGACCGGGCCGGCTGCTGGGGCACCTGCCACCACGACCTGCGCAGCATGCCGGACGAGGCGAGCCCGGAGGCCACCAAGTACCTGACCGAGAGCCGCACGGAGATCGAGATCCGGGGCCGAGGCGACAAGCCCCGCGGCGGCTGGGACAAGCGCAAGGGCGAGGCGGAGATGGCCGCCGAACTGGAGGCGGGCCACTTCATGGACCTGCTGCGGTTCAAGTCCGGGGCCGGCGCGGCCGAGGACGGCCACGTGCTGGCGGACCGGGTGATGGAGGGTGGCCAGGGCACGGCGATGAGCGGGCGGCTGGAGAACGGCGTGTGGACGGTGACGGTGAAGCGCAAGCTGGCCACCGGCGCGCCGGGCGACGTGGCGCTGGAGCCGGGCAGGCTCTACAACATCGGCTTCGCCATCCATGATGATTACAGCGCCGCCCGCTGGCACCACGTGTCGGTGGGCTACAAGCTGGGGCTCGACAACCCCGACGCCGAGATCAATGTCACGGCCCAGTAACCGTGTCCGGTCCGGCGATCCGCTCCCCGCGGATCGCCGGGACCACCGGCAGGAGAGGCGGAACGAACCGCCCGAACACCACAGGAGGTACAGCCAGATGATCAGAATGTCTCCGACACTGCTGTGCGGGATGCTGCTGGTACTCGCCACCGGGGTCCGGGCCGGTGGTGAGCCGGTGGAGATCACCATTCGCGACTACGCGTTCCAGCCCGCGGCGATCACCGTGCCGGCCGGCACCACGGTGCGCTGGGTCAACCGGGAGAAGCGCCAGTATCACAGCGTCTGGTTCGAGGCGCTGGGCGAGCCGGAGCCCGACTACATCTTCCCGGAGGAGTCCTACGAGCGCAGCTTCGACTCGCCGGGCGAATTTCCCTACCGCTGCGGACCCCATCCGGAGATGCGCGGCATGGTAACGGTGAGCGAGTGAGCGGGTGCCCGGCATGATCCCGTTGCGACTTGCCCGCCCGGGCGTCGCCCTGCTGCTGCTCGGCATCGCGGCCGCCGGCGTGGCCGGGCCGGCGCCGGCCCGGCAGGCGGAGCTGCTGCACATGCTGCGCCACGACTGCGGCTCCTGCCACGGCATGACCCTGCGCGGCGGGCTGGGACCGCCGCTGCTGCCCGAAACCCTCGGTCCGAAGGACCCCGACACGCTCACCGCCACGGTCCTCCATGGCCGGCTGGGCACACCCATGCCGCCCTGGCGCGGCATCCTGACCGCCGACGAGGCGGCCTGGCTGGTGAAGATTCTGCGCGAAGGAGTTCCCGATGCCCCGTAACCTGTCCGGACTGGCCCTACTGTTGCTCCTGGCCCTGTTGGCCGGCGGCTGTGCCACCCACCCGGTCTCCGAAGCGCCGGGCCTGCGCGCCACCGGCGACCTGGGCCTGGTCATCGAGCGCGCCGCGGGCCGCGTGGCACTGGTGGAGACCACCGGGCGCACGAAGCTCGCCGAGATCGAGGGGCTGGGGGATCTCTCCCACGCCTCCATCGTCTACTCCCGCGACGAGCGCTACGCCTACGTCTTCGGCCGCGACGGCGGCCTGACCAAGGTGGATCTCCTGCGCCCGGGCATCGTGCGCCGGATCATCCAGTCGGGCAACAGCATCGGCGGGGCCATTTCCCAGGACGGCCGGCTGGTGGCGGTCTCCAACTACGAGCCGGGCGGGGTGAAGATCTTCGATGCCGACACCCTGGAGCTGAAGCTCGACATCCCGGCCACCTACGGCAGCGAGGGCAAGCGCTCCAAGGTGGTGGGGCTGGTGGACGCCCCCGGGCGGCGTTTCGTCTTCAGCCTCTATGACGCCGGCGAGATCTGGATCGCCGACCTGTCCGACCCGGCGCAGCCCGAGGTGCGCCGCTTCCGGGATATCGGGCGGCTGCCCTACGACGGGCTGGTGACCCCCGACGGCAGGTACTACATCGCCGGCCTGTTCGGCGAGGACGGCCTGGCGCTGCTCGATCTCTGGAATCCCGATGCCGGCGTGCGGCGCATCCTGGCCGACTACGGCCGCGGCAACGAGAAGCTGCCCGTCTACAAGATGCCCCACCTCGAAGGCTGGGCCATGGCGGGCGGCTATGCCTTCCTGCCGGGGGTCGGTCATCACGAAGTGCTGGTGATAGACCGCGACACCTGGACCCAGGTGCGGCGCATTCCCGTCCACAGCCAGCCGGTGTTCGTCATGGGCCGCCCCGACGGCCGCCACGTGTGGGTCAACTTCGCCTTCCCGGACAACGACACCGTCCAGGTCATCGACGTGGCCACGCTGGAGGTGATCCATACCTTCAGGCCGGGCAAGGGCGTGCTGCACATGGAGTTCACCCCCCGCGGCGAGGAGGTGTGGGTCTCCGTGCGCGACCTGGACCGGGTGAAGGTCTACGACACGCAGACCTTCGAGCAGCTCACCGAGATCGAGGCCGACAAGCCCAGCGGGATCTTCTTCACCCCCCGGGCGCACCGGATCGGCCTGTAGCCGAGGCTTCACAGTCCGGGGACCGCGCAGCGGGCCCGGTACGGAGGGAGAGCGGAATGGGACATGCCGGCAGCAGAACACCGGAACCGCGGGAGACGCCCGCGGCCTGGGCCGGGCTGAGCGAGCTGGAGCGCCGCCTGCTCAACGATTTCCAGCGCGACTTCCCCCTGGTGCCCGAGCCCTGGGCGGAGCTGGCCCGGACCCTGGGAACGGAGGCCGCCGTGGTCACCGAGGCGCTGTGGCAGCTGCGCGGCCAGGGCATGGTGAGCCGCGTCGGCCCGGTGTTCCGGCCCCACAGCGTCGGCACCAGCACGCTGGCCGCCATGGCCGTGCCGCCCGAGCGGCTGGAGGCGGTGGCCAGGCAGGTCAGCGCCTGTGCGCAGGTGAATCACAACTACGAGCGCGAGCACCGGCTCAACCTCTGGTTCGTCGTGGCCGCGGCCGATGAGGCGCAGCTCGAACGCTGTCTCCGGGACATCACCCGGGAGACGGGCCTGGAGGTGCTCTCGCTGCCCCTGCTGGAGGCCTATCACCTGGACCTGGGCTTCGACCTCCACGGCAAGCGTCGCCGCCGGCAGCCGCCGCCCGGGCACGCCGCACCGGCGCGGACCCGCCTGCGGGATCCGGCCGATCTCGCCCTGGTGGCGGCCGTGCAGCAGGGGCTGCCCCTGGTGCCGCGCCCCTTCGCGGCCGTGGGCGCCCAGGCCGGGCTGGCGGAGGCGGAGGTCATCGAACGGCTGCGGGCCTGGCATGCGGGCGGTGTCATCAGCCGCATCGGCGTGGTGGTCCGTCACCACGAGCTGGGTTTCCGCGCCAACGCCATGGTGGTGTGGGACATTCCGGACGCACGGGTGAGCGAGACCGGCTGGTGCATGGCGGGCTTCGACTTCGTCACCCTCTGCTACCAGCGGCCGCGGCGGCTGCCCCGGTGGCGCTACAACCTCTTCTGCATGATCCACGGCCGTGACCGCGAGGAGGTCCTGGAACAGGTGGCGGAGCTGGAGCGGGGCTGCGGGCTCGAAGCCGCACCCCACGAGGTGCTGTTCAGCGTCCGCCGCTTCAAGCAGTGCGGCGCGCGCTACCAGGGCTTCGGCAACGGCGCGCGGCCGCAGGCGCGCAGCGCATGAAGCTGGACGCCCTCGACCGGGCCATCATCAACGGTCTGCAGGGCGGATTCCCCGTCTGCGAGCGGCCCTACGCCGCGGCCGCCGCGCGGCTCGGCACCACCGAGGCGGAGCTGATCGAACGGCTGGAGCGGCTGCTCGAAGCGGGACTGCTGAGCCGTTTCGGCCCCATGTACCACGCCGAGCGCATGGGCGGCGGGCTGACCCTGGCCGCCCTGCATGCCGGGCCGGAGGCCTACGAGCGGGTGGCCGAACAGGTCAACGCCCACCCCGAGGTGGCCCACAACTATGCCCGCGAGCACCACCTCGACATGTGGTTCGTGCTGGCCACCGAGACTCCGGAGCGCATCGCCGAGGTGATCGCGGCGATCGAGGCGGAAACCGGCTGCCGGGTGTTCAACCTGCCCAAGCTGGAGGAGTTCTTCGTCGGGCTCCGGTTCGAGGTCTGAGAAATGCCTGGCCACAGAGGGCACATAATGCACAGAGAGCAGCGGGAAGACGGAGGATGGGGGTCCCGGATGGGGCCGCCCCACCGGGGGGAGGCGCCGGGGATGGGCTGCGGCGTCATGGGTGCGGATGCCGCGGATTTCCTCCGTGCACTCTGTGCCCTCGGTGGCACAGCATGGCCCAACCCGCGGGTATCGGCCAAATGGCGTTGAGCGAAGCGCAGGATGATCGCGCCATAGACGCGCTGGACCGGGCCATCGTCGCCGCCACCCAGGCGGGGCTGCCGCTGGTGCCGGAGCCCTACCGCCAGGTGGCCGAGGCGCTCGGGGTGGAGGCGGAAGAGGTGATGGCACGCCTGCGGCGCATGCTGGAGAGCGGTGTCATCCGCCGCATCGGCGTGGTGCCGAACCACTACGCCCTGGGCTACCGCGCCAACGCCATGGTGGTCTGGGATCTCCCGGACGCGCGCATCGCCGAGCTGGGGCGGCGCATCGGGGCGCTGGAGTTCGTCAGCCACTGCTACCACCGCCCGCGCCATCCGCCCGAGTGGCCCTACAACCTCTTCACCATGGTGCACGGGCGCAGCCGGGAGGAGACCGAAGCCAAGGTGGGCATGATCGCCGCGATGCTGGGCGAGGCCGACCGCGGCCACCAGCTGCTCTACAGCAGCCGCATCCTGAAGAAGACCGGCCTGCGGCTGGGCGGCTGAGGCTTTCACCCCACGACTTGACCTGGGTAAAGGCGGATAGCGCCGCAGTACACTAGATCACCATACACGGGCGAACAGGCCGGAGGGACCATGTTCCGGGTCACACAGTATCTGCAGTATCTGGAGAATCCCACCCCGCCGGGGCCGCTGCGCGCCCCGCCGGGGCCGGTGGTGATCTGGAACCTGGTGCGGCGCTGCAATCTCACCTGCAAGCACTGCTACTCCATCTCCGCCGACACCGATTTCCCCGGCGAGCTCTCCACCGACGAGGTCTACCGGGTGATGGACGACCTCAAGGCCTTCGGCGTGCCGGTGCTGATCCTCTCCGGCGGCGAGCCGCTGCTGCGCCCGGACATCTTCGACATCTCCCGCCGCGCCAAGGCCATGGGGTTCTACGTGGGGCTGTCCAGCAACGGCACCCTCATCGACGCCGGCGCCATCGACGCCATCGCCGCGGTGGGCTACGACTACGTGGGCATCAGCATCGACGGTCTCGAGCAGACCCACGACCGGTTCCGGCGCAAGGAGGGCGCGTTCCGGGAGGCCCTGCGCGGGGTGCGGCTGTGCCGGGAGCGCGGGCTGAAGGTGGGGCTGCGCTTCACCCTCACCCGCGACAATGCCCACGATCTTCCGGCGCTGCTCGACCTGATGGAGGCCGAGGGGGTGGACAAGTTCTACCTCTCCCACCTCAACTATGCCGGCCGCGGCAACAAGAACCGCGGCGACGATGCGGTCCACCGCATGACCCGCGAGGCCATGGATCTGCTGTTCGACACCGCCTGGCGCCAGATCCAGGCGGGGCGGCCGCGGGAGTACGTCACCGGCAACAACGACGCCGACGGCGTCTACCTGCTGCAGTGGGCGCGCAGCCGCTTCCCGGCGCGGGTGGTGGCGGGGCTCGAGGAGCGCCTGCGCCGCTGGGGCGGCAACGCCTCGGGAGTGAACGTGGCCAACATCGACAATCTCGGCCACGTGCATCCCGACACCATGTGGTGGCACCACGATCTCGGCAGCGTGCGCGAGCGTCCGTTCTCCGACATCTGGATGGACACCCGCGACCCGCTGATGGCCGGTCTCAAGCAGCACCCGCGCCCGGTCACGGGCCGCTGCGGCCGCTGCCGCTGGCTGGCGATCTGCAACGGCAACACCCGCGTGCGCGCCCACCAGCTCACCGGCGACTACTGGGCCGAGGATCCCGGCTGCTACCTCACCGATGCGGAGGTGGCGCCGGAGCAGCCCGAACCGCGGGTGCGGGCGGGATGAGGCCCATGCCGCGAAGAGCCACCCAAGGCGGCAGCCGCTCCGGGAATGCGCCGGCAGCGGCGCGGGCGCCCCTGCGCGAACCCGGGGAGGGCTGAAGGTGGCCGGCCGGGAGCACTGGGAGGAGGTCTACACGGCGAAGGCCGAGGACCAGGTGAGCTGGTTCCAGGAGCGGCCCACCTGCTCCCTGGAGCTGATCCGGGCCACCGGCCTGGGCCCGGCGGAGCGGCTGGTGGACGTGGGCGGCGGCGCTTCGCGGTTGGTGGATGCCCTGCTGGAGGAAGGCTACCGGGACATCACCGTGGTCGATATCGCCGGGACGGCCCTGGCCCAGGCCCGCGCCCGCCTGGGCGCGCGGGCGGCGGCGGTCGCCTGGCGCGCGGCCGATGTCCTGGCCGGCGGCCTGGGCGGTCCCTTCGCGCTCTGGCACGACCGGGCGGTATTCCACTTCCTGACCGCTGCGGAGCAGCGGGCCCGCTATCGGGAGGTCCTGGAGGCGGAGGTTCCACCGGGCGGCCAGGTCATCATCGCCACCTTCGCCCACGATGGGCCGGAGCGCTGCAGCGGCCTGCCGGTGGCGCGCTACACCCCGGAGGAGCTGGCGGCGGAGCTCGGTCCCGGCTGCGAGCTGCTGGAGACGCGCGCCGAGCGGCACCGCACGCCGGCCGGGGCGCTCCAGTCGTTCATTTTCTGCCGTTTCCGGCGCCGGTGAGGGCCCATCGAGCCACCCCCGGTCCACGCACTGAGAGAGGGTTATGAGGTTTCCACTGATGCGTATCCTGATCCTCCTGGGCGGGCTCCTGGCCGCGGCGCCGGCCTGGAGCACCCCCGACGCCCACACCCTGTTCCTGCAGCACTGCGCCGCCTGCCATGGCGGTGATCGCCTGGGCGCCATCGGCCCGGCGCTGCTGCCGGAGAACCTCGGCCGGCTGCGGCCGCAGGAGGCGGCCAGGGTCATCGCCGAGGGACGCCCCGCCACCCAGATGCAGGGCCTGGGCAAGGTGCTCGACGCGGCGGAGATCGAGGCGCTGGTGGCATACATCTACAGCCCGCTGCCCGCCGTCCCGGAGTGGGGTATGGATCAGGTCCGCGCCAGCCAGGTGGTGCACGTCCCGCCCGGGAGCCTGCCCGACCGCCCGCTGTTCGACGCCGATCCCCTCAACCTGTTCGTGGTGGTGGAGCTGGGGGATCACCACATGACCCTGCTCGATGGCGACCGTTTCGAGCCTATCCACCGCTTCCCCACCCGCTTCGCCCTCCACGGCGGGCCCAAGTACACCCCGGACGGCCGCTATGTCTTCACCGGCTCCCGCGACGGCTGGGTGAGCAAGTTCGATCTCTACAACCTCCAGCTGGTGGCGGAGGTGCGGGCCGGGGTCAACCTGCGCAACATCGCCGTCTCCGCCGACGGCCGCTACGTCATCGCCGCCAACTACCTGCCCCACACCCTCACCATTCTCGATGCCACGGACCTCGCGCCGCTGAAGGTAATCCCGGTCACGGGCGCGGACGGCAAGAGCTCACGGGTCAGCGGCGTCTACACCGCTCCGCCCCGCAACAGCTTCGTGGCCGCCCTCAAGGACCTGCCCGAGATCTGGGAGATCTCCTACGCCGACGAGCCGCGCGCGGGCTTCGCCGGCGGCTGGATCCATGACCACCGGGCCGACTCCGGCGATGGTGCGCCGGCGGAGCGGTTCCCCGTGCGCCGCATTCCGCTCGACGACTACCTAGACGACTTCTTTTTCGATCAGGACTACCTGATGGTCATCGGCGCCTCCCGCGACGGCGGGCGGGGGCAGGTGGTGGATCTGGACACGGCGCGGAAGATCGCCACCCTCGACATCCCGGGCATGCCCCACCTGGGTTCGGGCATCACCTGGGAGCGGGACGGGCACACCGTGATGGCCACCCCCAATCTCAAGGAGGGCTCGCTCAGCTTCATCGACATGGGGAGCTGGAAGGTGATCAAGCGGCTGGAGACCCTCGGCCCCGGCTTCTTCCTGCGCAGCCACGAGAACAGCCCCTATGCCTGGACCGACGTCTTCTTCGGGCCCAACCGCGACGCGGTCCACGTCATCGACAAGCAGACCCTGGAGATTGTCAAGACGCTGCGTCCGGCGCCGGGCAAGACCGCCGCCCACGTGGAGTTCACCCGCGACGGCCGCTACGCCCTGCTCAGCATCTGGGACATGGACGGCGCGGTGGTGGTCTACGACGCGCGGACCCTCGAGGAGGTGAAGCGCATCCCCATGGTGAAGCCATCGGGCAAGTACAACGTCTGGAACAAGACCCGCTACACCGAGGGCACCAGCCACTAGGCGCCTGTCGCAGTCGAGGCCGTTGCGCGGCCCAAACAATTTCCTGCCATCGCTCGAGTCCGACGGGCTTCCGGCCCCGGGGTGCAACACGGTGCACTAGACTTTCAGATGAGATTTCTCCGCAAGCGGGGTCAGGTATGGACAGATGTTGCCGTCGGGGCCCGCTGGCAGCGGCTATCCTGCTGTGCGCCGGTATTGCCGCCGCCGATGAACCGCCCGGGGTGACCCTCGGCGCCACGGTCATCTTCAACACCAAGTGCGCCAACTGCCACGAGGGGGAGTGTAGCGGGCGGTTGAGCTTCTATGACCTGCCCAAGGAGTCGGCGGACAACCATATCCGCCGCTATGCCGGCAAGGTGAAAGGCCCCGTGGTGCGTCAGCTCCAGTATCTGCTGGAGCAGATGAAGACGACCTGTCGCTTCTATCCCATGCCCGTGGCCACCCCCCCGGGGCAGCGCTGGGAGGCCAGGGCCCTCGACCAGCTGGCGCTGCCCGACGGGCTGTGGCACTTCGTCCCGCTCGGCCCCCTGGGATGTGGGTCATGGCGGGTGGAAGTCACCGTGGCCACCAATGCCATCATGCGCGCCGAGATCATCGCTGCCGATTTCGACTTCATCGATGACGAGTATCTCTACCTGCGCGCCGGCACCACCGGTGTGCTCGCCTTCGACGTGGAGCGTCCCCAGGCGCATTACCTGCGCATCGAGGCCCGGGTGCCCGTGGAACTCTCCTCCGTTGCCGTGATTCCGGCGGAGTGAGGATGCCATCCGCCGTGGAGAAACCCGGATTCGACCGGCACGCCCCGCCATGATCACCGTTGGCCTGCTCGGCTACGGCAACATCGCCGGCCTCATCGCCGCCCACCGGCCGGGGAACATCCGCATCGCCGCGGTCTACGACCGTCACGTCGAGCGTGCCGACGATCTCGCCGGGCGCCTCGGCGCACTCGCCTGTCACGATTTCAATGAATTCATGGCCGCCGACTACCGGGTGGCGGTGGAGGCCGCCTCCATCGGCGCGGTGGTCGACCACGGCGAGGCCCTGCTCGACTCGGGTCGCGACCTGGTGTGCCTGAGCGTCGGGGCCCTGGCCGATACCGCCCCGCGGGAGCGGCTGGTGGCGGCGGCTCGGCGTGCGGGACGGGTGCTGCGGGTGCCGAGCGGCGCCCTGTTCGGCCTCGACAACGCCAAGGTGGGGCGGATCTCGCGGCTCACGCGGGTCCTGCTGCGCACCACCAAGCCGCCGCGCGCGCTGGGCCTGGAAGCCGGCGCGCGGCAACTGCTGTTCCGGGGCGCGGCGGGCGAATGCATCCGCCGCTATCCGAAGAACGTCAACGTGGCCGTGGCCCTGTCGCTGGCCACCGGCCGGGAGGCGGAAGTGGAGCTGTGGGTGGATCCGGCGGTGGAGCGCAACACTCACGAGGTGGTGCTCGAGGGCGAGTTCGGCGCGGTCGTAATCACCGTGCACAATTTGCCGAGCCCCGACAATCCCGCCACCAGCAGGCTCGCGGCGCTGTCCGTCCTCGCCCTGCTTTCGGATCTGGACAACCCGCTGGTGGTCGGTACCTGAAATGCCCTGTACCTTGACCCGTCTACCGCTGCACCCTTTACCGTGCCCGCTTCCGACAACCACACGACGAGGTGATGAGCATGAGTGAGGAGGTGATGAACAAGGAGCGCTGGGTCGAGGTCTTCGTGGCCGCGGGGCTGGACGAGCCGCAGATGCGGCGCTGGCACGCCGAGTTCGAGCGGCGCTACCCGGCCGGCCACCGGGATTTCCTCGAGTGGCTGGGCCTGCCAGCCGCCGAGGTGGCCGCAATCCGCAGCGACATCGGCTGAAAGAAGCGGGGCGGTGCCGCCCGGTGCCGCCCCGCCGTCCTCGGGAGACGACTCATGTTCACCATTGGCCGGCTGGCGCGGCGGTTCGGGCTGTCCCGTGCCACGCTGCTCTACTACGACCGGATCGGATTGCTGCGTCCCGGTGCGCGCTCGAGTGCCGGCTATCGGCTCTACACCGCGGCCGACTGCCGGCGCCTGGAGCAGATCCGCCTCTACCGGGAGACGGGGCTGGCCCTGCAGGAGATTCGCCGGCTCCTCGACGCGCCGGGTGGCGCTCACCGCGGCGTGCTGGAACGGCGGCTGTTGCAGCTGAATGCAGAGATGCAGTCCCTGCGTCGCCAGCAGCGGGTTCTGCTCGGACTCCTGCGCGGTGGCGGCGCCACCCCCCCGGCGCGGGCCATGGACAAGGGGCGCTGGGTGGCCCTCCTGCGGGCCGCCGGCATGGGCGAGGCGCAGATGCGGCGCTGGCACGTGGAGTTCGAGCGCGCGGCGCCGGAGGCCCATGCCGATTTCCTCGAGTCCCTGGGCCTGGATGCCGGCGAGGTGGAGGCGATACGGGCGTCATCGCGCGCGGGGTGATGCCGGCAGCCGTTGCGGCGGCGGTCCAGGGCGGGAGGGAGGCTCACGCGCGGTGCGGTCACGCCGGCGGCGGCTCCTCCGCCGCCATCTCCCGCAGTCCCCGCAGCGCCGTGTCCAGGGCCTCCGCCCGGTTGTGGAGGGGGTAGACCACGTAGGCCGGCATGGTGAATACCGGGCTGTTCGCCACCTGCCACAGCCGCCCCTGTTCCAGCAGGGGGCGGACCATGCGGGCCGGGAAGTAGGCGGAGCCGCCGTTGCGCAGCAGGTACTGCATGGCGAGCCAGCCGATGTTGGCGGTGAGTGCCGGGGGCGGGGTATCCGGGTAGCGGGTGGTGAACTGGGCGTGGAACTCCTGGCCCCAGTCGATATGGACGTAGTCCGCATCCGGCCAGCTGCGTTCGGGCGCGGTGCCCACCAGCAGCAGCGATTCGTCGAACAGCCGCTCGGTGCCGAGCCCCGGCCGGCTCTCGGGGGTGTACATGACTCCGATGTCGACGGTGCCCTGCACCAGCCCCTGGATCATCTCCTCCTCCATGCCGATCTCCATGCGCAGGGAGATGTCCGGCGCCATGCGCCGCATCCACTGCGCCCAGCGCGGCAGGAAGCCCTCCCACAGGGCGATGCGTCCCGCCAGGGTCAGGCTGCCGCGGAAGCCCGCCGGGAGGCCCACTTCGTGACAGGCCTGCTCGAGGGTCTGCACCAGGGCCTTGGCGTGGCGCAGGAAACGCTGCCCGGCGGGGGTGAGCTCGGCGCCGCCCCGGCCACGCTGGAACAGCCGTGCCCCGAACCGGTTTTCCAGCGCCTGGATGCGCGCGCTGACCGTGGACTGGGTGACGTGCAGGCGGGCGGCGGCGCCGACGAAGTTGCCGGCGGCAGCCACGGCGAGGAAGGTGCGGGCGAACTCGATGTCCATGGCGGCTTCTCACTTGTATCGTATATTCCGATATTAAAATACAAAAGATATCGTTTGTCCGATGAAAGTGCCGATCCTACCCTGTGCCCAATGAATCACCGGCGGATGGTTGCCGGTCGGACAGAGCGAGGAGGGTTGAAGATGATTGCGGATACCAGCGGAAACACGGTCGTCACCGACGACGAGGGCTACCTGGTGGACCCGGCCGCCTGGGACGAGACGGTGGCCAGGCAGCTTGCGGACCAGGAGCGGGTGGATCTGACGGACGAGCACTGGCAGGTGCTCCGCTTCATGCGCGGCTACTACGAGGAACACCGGATTATACCGGACGCCCGTTTCGTCATGCGCTTCCTGGCCGATGAGCTGGGTTACGGCCGCAAGGCGCAGAACTACCTGTTCAAGCTCTTCCCCTACGGCTACGTGAAGCAGGCCTGCAGGATCGCCGGGATGAAGCGCCCGCGCGCCTGGAGCACCGGCTGACCTGCCGGGCCCTCGGGGGCAGGCCGCACAGGCAATCGGCGCCTGCCAGGCCGGGACATCCGGATGAACCGGCACTCCCCCAGGCGGCGGGTGAGGTTCGGTTGCACGAGGCGGTCGCGCGGAGATCCAGCGCCGGGCCGGATTGAACCGGCGGCGGTCCGCTGTTGTCGATCCAGCCAGGGCCCTCGCCATTTTCCAGTGCGCAGGGGCGGGTCCGGCGCAAGGCCCGGGGGCATTCCCAGGGCCTTGCGCCGGCAGGACGACCACAACTCCAGGGAGACCGCATGGGCGCCACCCAGAAGCTGCGCGAGATCGGGCAGAGCCTATGGCTCGACAACATCACCCGCGGGCTGCTGACCCGCGGCACCCTGCGGCGCTACCGCGACGAACTCGGGGTGACGGGCCTGACCTCCAATCCCACGATTTTCGACCACGCAATCCGCAACGCCGACTTCTATGACGAGGCCATCGGCCGGGAGCGCGCCGCCGGCAGGTCCGGCGAGGCGCTGTTCTTCGCCCTGGCCCTGGAGGATCTGGGGCGGGCCGCGGACCTTTTCCGCCCGGTGCATGACGCCACCGGCGGGGTGGACGGCTGGGTATCGCTGGAGGTCTCGCCGCTGCTGGCGGACGATACCGCCGGGACCGTTGCCGCGGCGGCCGCGCTCCATGCCCGGGGCGGGCGGCCCAATCTCTTCATCAAGATTCCAGGCACTCCCGCCGGCATTCCCGCCATCGAGGAGGCGATCTTCGCCGGAGTGCCGGTGAACGTCACGCTGCTCTTCTCCCGCGAGCACTACCTGGCGGCGGCCGAGGCCTACCTGCGCGGGATCGAGCGGCGCATCGATGCCGGTCTCGATCCGCGGGTGGGTTCCGTCGCCTCGCTGTTCGTCAGCCGCTGGGACGTGGCGGTGCAGGAGGAGGCGCCCGCCGGTCTGCGCAACCGCCTCGGCATCGCCGTCGCCAGGCGCACCTACGGGGCCTACCGCGAACTGCTCGCCTCACCGCGCTGGGACCGGCTGGCCGCGGCCGGCGCCCAACCCCAGCGCCTGCTCTGGGCCAGCACCGGCACCAAGGACCCCGGGGCCCCGGAGACCCTTTACGTGGAGGCGCTAGCGGCACCGGACACCATCAACACCCTGCCCGAAAAGACCCTGCTCGCCTTCGCCGAAGGGGGGGCGGTGAATGCCGTACTGCCGGAGGACGGTGGCGATGCCGAGGCGGTGCTGGCCGAATTCGCGCGCACCGGCATCGACGCCGCCGCACTGTCCGAACGGCTGCAGCGGGAGGGCGCCCGGGCCTTCGTGAAATCCTGGAACGCCCTGCTGGCCCTGCTTGGGGAGAGGGCGCCGACGTGATCGGGACGCCGGGCTCGCGCTGAGGGTGGCTGCGTCCGGAACCGGGGATCGCCGCCGGCGCCGCCCCGGGCCCGGGCCTGGTGACGTTGCCCCATGACCGGGCACGGTCCGGTCCCGACGCAATCCACGTTCGATCCCGGAAGTGTCCCTTACTCGCCCTTGCCGGTGAAGCGGACGATGCGGCGGCGGTCCTTCTTGCTCGGGCGGTGTGCCGGTGCCGGCGCCGAGGCCGCCAGGAAGCGGCGCTGCTCGGCCAGCGCCTCGCGGGCGGCGATGCTCTCCGGGGTCTCCTCGTAGAGCTGCCGGGCGCGGCTGGCCGGGCCGCGGCGCTCGTCCAGCCCGCGCACCACCAGCGTCCGCCGGCAGGGGTCCTGGGTCACCTCGATGGTGGCGCCCTCCTGCACCAGCCGGCCCGGCTTGCTGCGCTCGCCGTTGTAGTGGACCTTGCCGCCCTCGATGGCTTCCTGGGCCAGGGCCCGGGTCTTGAAGAAGCGGGCCGCCCACAGCCACTTGTCCAGGCGCACCCTCTCCGGCGCCGGGCCGGCGGGGGCATGGTCGTGTTTCCTCTGGTGGATCTTCTGGCGGGGCATGGTTTCGTGAATGCGTGAATGCGTGAATGCGACGTGGTGGTGGGGCTTTCCCGCCCCGGCGTTCGTTCTCCAGGCGGGTTTCGATCGGCCCCGCTACTCCTGGACCTTGCCGTAGAGGCGGGCGTAGAGGCCGTCGGCGCGGATGAGCTCGTCGTGGTGGCCCTCCTCGATGATGTGTCCGGCGTCGAAGACATAGACCCGGTCGGCCTGCCTCACCGCGCTCAGGCGGTGGGCGATGATGAGGGTGGTGCGCCCGGCCAGGTACTCCCGCAGGGCCGCATGCAGACGCGTTTCGGTCTCGGTGTCGAGCGCCGAGGTGGCCTCGTCCAGGATCACCACCTTCGGATCGGTGAGCACCATCCGCGCCACCGCCAGGCGCTGGCGCTGGCCGCCGGAGAGGCGCACGCCCTGGCGCCCCACCTGGGTGTCGAGCCCGGCCGGCAGCCGCTCCACGAGCGCCCTGAGCTGCGCCACCTCCAGCGCCCGCCACAGGGCGGCGTCGGACGCCTCGCGCCCGAGGGTGAGGTTCATGCGCACCGTGTCGTTGAAGATGGCCGGGTGCTGCAGGACCGTGGCCACGTTCTCGCGCACCACCTCCAGCCCGATCTCGGTCACCGGCACGCCGTCGAAGCAGACCCGCCCGGCGGTGGGGGTGTAGAGCCCCAGCAGCACCTGCACCAGGGTGGTCTTGCCGCCACCGCTGGCGCCCACCAGCGCCACCTTCTCGCCCGGGGCGATGGCGAGCGTGACGCCGTCCAGCACCGGCGGGCCGTCGCCGTAGGCGAAGCTGACGTTCTCCAGCCGCACCGCGGTGGTGAGCTTGCCGCTGAAGGGGTCGCGCAGGTGGGGATAGTGGGGCTCCTCGTGGAGGTCGAACAGGCGGTTGATGCGCCCCAGGGCCCCGGAAGCGGCGCTGTGGGCGTACTGGATGCCGAGCACCTCCTGCACCGGCCCCATCATGAACCAGAGGTAGCCGAACACCGCCATCATCTCGCCCACGCTGAGGCCCGAGAACAGCACCATCAGCATCGACAGCGCCCGGAACACGTCGAAGCCGAACAGGAACACCACGAAGGAGAGGCGGGTCGCCGCCTCGCTCTTCCAGGTGTAGGCCGCTGCGCGGTCGCGGATGGCGCGGGCGCGGCGGTCCACCAGCCCCAGGTAGTAGCGCTCCCGGTTGGCCGCGCGCACCTGCTGGATGGCGTCGAGGGTCTCGGTGAGGCACTCCTGGAACAGCTCGAAGGCGCTGTTCTCGCGCTTCTTGAGCTGCTTCACCCGCCGGCCCATGAGGGTGGTCAGGTAGATCACCAGCGGGTTCAGGAACAGGATGAACAGCGCCAGCTGCCAGTGCATCCACAGCAGGATGGCGGCGGTGCCGGTCAGGGTCAGGACCGCCACCAGGAACTTGCTCAGGCCGGTGCCGAGAAACTGGTCGATGGCCTCCACGTCGGTGACGAAGTGGGAGGCGACGGTGCCGCTGCCGAGGATCTCGTACTCCGCCATGGAGACCCGCTGGAGTCGGCCGAGCAGGTCGCGGCGGATGCGGTAGGTGATGTCCTTGGCCATCACCGCGAACTGGCGCATCTGCCACACGCCCAGCCCCAGGGCGGCGACGCGCAGGACCAGCGTGAGGGCGAGGACGGCGCCGATATAGAGCAGCGGTCCGTGCCAGGCGGCGGGAAAGAGACGGTCCATGAACGCCACCGCCGCCCCCGGTTTTCCCAGCAGGACCTCGTCCACCAGCAGCGGCATCAGCAGCGGGATGGGAACGCTCGCCAGGGTGCCGAGAACGGCGATGAGGTTGGCCAGTATCAGCTCGCGCCGGTGGGACAGCACCAGCTCGCGGATCCGCGCCCACGAATAGGGCGTTCCCTCCGTCGCGGCCGGTACGGGCGGCGGGGCGGGGAAGGGGCGGATGTCGGCGCGGGTGGTCTCCAAGGTTTCGTTCCGGCTGCGGTGGGCGTGTGGGCCCATTCTACCCCCGTCGGTTCCCCGTTGCCGTCCTGGCGGCTTCACGCCCGCGCCCGGCCGGCGGCGGCCGGGGCTTGGCAGCGGCGGCGGGATGTGTCAGCGTGGGCGGAAGAGGAACGGGAGCGCCGATGAACCGGAAACAGACCAGAACCAGCCCGCTGGTGCCGGCCGGGGAGATGACCGCGGAGAACAAGTGCGGCTTCTGCCACGGCAGCAAGTGCTGCACCTACATCACCCAGCACATGGAAACGCCGCGCTCGAAGAAGGACTTCGAGTTCCTGCTCTGGCAGATCTCCCACCGGGGCGTGCAGGCCTACAAGGACGAGGACGGCTGGTACCTGCTCATCAACACCCCCTGCACCCACCTGGAGCCGGACGGGCGCTGCGGCATCTACGCCAGCCGTCCGCAGATCTGCCGCGACTACTCCAACGATTTCTGCGAGTACGACGCGCCGGCGGAGGAGGGGTTCGAGCTCTTCTTCGACGGCTACGAGGCGCTGCTCGCCTACTGCCGCAAACGCTTCAGGCGCTGGGGGGCATGATGTCGCGGAAGCTGGTGATGGCGTCGAACTCGGTGATCTCCCGCAGGGGCTGGCGCGAGTCCGGGCGCCGCACCGCCAGCAGCTGGCCGATGCCGTAGCGGCGCGCCGAGCGCAGTACCGCCAGGCTGTCGTCCACCAGTATCGTGCTCCCGGGTTCGAAGGGCTCCACCGTCTGCAGGTGGGGCCAGAAGTCGGGATTCTCCTTCGGCACGCCGAAATCGTGGGCGCAGACGATGCGATCGAAATCCTCCCCCAGGCGGGTGCGCTCCATCTTCAGGGTCAGGCTCTTGGTATGGGCGTTGGTCACCAGCACCGTCCGGCGTCCACCGGCGCGCACCGCGCGCAGGAAGCTCTCCACGTGGGGGTGGACCTGGATCAGGTGCTCCACCTCCTGCTTCAGCACCGCCACGTCCATGCCCAGCTCCCGGGTCCAGTAGTCCAGGCAGTACCAGTCCATGGTGCCCTCCACCTGGCGGTAGCGGGCCAGCAGCGTCTCCCGCGCCTCCTCCAGGGAGAGGCCGGTGTGCTCGGCGTAGCGCCGGGGCATGTGCTCGAGGAAGAAGTGGTTGTCGAAGTGCAGGTCGAGCAGCGTGCCGTCCATGTCCAGGAGCACGGTGCGGATGGGGTTCCAGTCGATCATGGCGGCTACGGTAACCCGCCCGCCGTCGACCGGGCAAGGGGTCTTGTAACCATAGATGAATGGACAGGATTCACAGGATTTTGCTCTCACCGGCATTCGAACTCGAATGGCGCTCTCAAGCCGAAGAGTCGCTGTCGGCGCGTCGCATGAGCATTGCAAGGATGGGAAATCTTCCCCCACATGCAGGACCTCGTGAGATGCACAAAGAAATCCTGGCTCGTCAGCAGCATTCGTGGGTGCAGAGAGAAGAAGTTTCCTCTCGCCAAGACGCCAAGGAATCAACAATTCTCTTTCAGCCGATTAACGATGGGAGTGATTCCCTGCTTTTTGAGTGCCTCACCGAAATTGAGCGCTTGGTACTCGACTTCCCTTGGCGTTCTTGGCGTCTTGGCGAGATCCAAAAAGATTCCGTCCCGGAATCACACAGCCCGAAAAATGTGCCTCGCCGGCACTATTGTCCATGCGTATCATGCGCTTGGCGCTCGTTATGAGTGGAGCATCCACCCACAGGTTCTGCAGACGAGCCGAAAAAATCAACGTAAATCAGCGAAATCTGCGGTCAAGCCTTTTGTCCTTGTTCTCTTCGTGCCTTCGTGGTGAAGAACCCGCCGAAAGGGTAAGATCGCCGCCTCTGGTTGTCACACGAGAGCGGTCCGGGGCGACCGGCCGCCAGCGAGGAGCGGATGCGCGACAAGCCGCAGATACTCGGATCCCGCATCGTGGCCCGCAGCCGGCTGTTCCAGGTCGAGGAGCTCGACCTCCGTTTCGCCAACGGGACGGAGGTGAGCTACGAGCGGCTCCGGGGCGCCGGCCGGGGTTCGGTGCTGGTGGTACCCATGCTGGATGCGGACAATCTCCTGCTGGTGCGGGAGTACGCCGCCGGCGTGCACCGCTACGAGCTGGGCTTCCCCAAGGGGCTGGTGGAGCCGGGCGAGTCCCCGCTCGAAGCCGCCAACCGCGAAATGATGGAGGAGGTGGGCTACGGTTCCCGGGCCCTGGAGTACCTCACTTCGTTCACCGTTGCACCGGGTTACCTCGAATTCAGCACCGACGTGGTGCTGGCCCGGGAGCTGTATGAGCAGCGCTGCCCGGGCGACGAGCCCGAGACCATCGAGGTGGTGCCCTGGCGCCTCAGCCAGGCCGCCGAGCTGCTCATGCGCGAGGATTTCACCGAGGCCCGCAGCATCGCGGCCCTCCTGCTGGTCAAGGAGAAACTCAATCATGGCGGCTGAAGACCGCACCTCCCCCGACAACTGTGCCGAGCTGCTCGATTCCGTGGTCTCGCTCGCCCGTGACGCGGGGGCCCGCATCCTCGCCGTCTACAACCGCGGCGGGGAGCTCGACGTGCAGCAGAAGGACGACCGCTCCCCCCTCACCGAGGCGGACATGGCCGCCCATCACGCCATCGTGGCCGGTCTCGGCCTGCTGACGCCGGAGCTGCCCGTGCTCTCCGAGGAGTCCGCCGCGATCCCATTCGCCGAGCGTGCGGCCTGGAGCCGCTACTGGCTGGTGGACCCGCTGGACGGCACCAAGGAGTTCATCAAGCGCAACGGGGAGTTCACCGTGAATATCGCCCTGATCGACGGCCACCGGTCGGTTCTCGGGGTGGTCTACACGCCGGTCAGCGGCCTGACCTACTACGCCTGCCGTGGCCAGGGCGCGTTCAAGATCGAGGGCGGCGGCGAACCGGTGCCCATCCATGCCCGGCCCCGCCGCGGCGGGACGCCGGTGGTGGTCGGCAGCCGTTCCCATCCCAGCGAGGCGTTCCAGCACTTCCTGCGGGCCATCGGCGAGCACGAGGTGATCTCCATGGGCAGCTCGCTCAAGTCCTGCCTCGTGGCCGAGGGCAGGGCCGATATCTATCCGCGGCTGGGGCTGACCTCCGAGTGGGACACCGCCGCGGCCCAGTGCGTGGTGGAGGAGGCCGGCGGCGCCCTGGTGGACACCGGGATGCGGCCGTTGCGCTACAACACCAAGGAGTCCCTGCTGAACCCCCACTTCCTGGTGGTGGGCGACCCGGACTATCCCTGGCGGAAGTTTCTCCCGGCGGCCTGATCCGGCAGCGTGGAACATCGCCACCGTCCCGGGGTCAGAGCAGGAGTGGCGCCTGTGGCGCCGCCGCCATGACCGACACAACGGAGGATTTGCGATGTACGGATTCTATGTGACGCTCCCGGGCCCCCTGGAGGCCGTGCAGGGCCGCGTGGTGGAGGCGCTCAAGGAGGAGGGTTTCGGGGTGCTCACCGAGATCGATGTCCAGGCCACCCTGAAGGCCAAGCTCGGCGTCGAGCGCCGCCCCTACCGGATTCTCGGCGCCTGCAACCCGGCACTGGCCAACCGGGCGCTGGAGGCGGATCCCGACATCGGCCTGCTGCTGCCCTGCAACGTGGTGGTCCAGGAACAGGAGGACGGCCAGGTAAGGGTCGGCTTCATGGACCCGGCGGCGGTGCTCAACCTGGTGGAGCAGCCGGGCGTGGACGAGCTGGCCGGCGAAGTGCGCGGCCGACTGGAGCGGGTCCGCGACCGGCTCGGCGCCTGATCCCGGCGGCCATACAAACGACAACGATGGAGGAGGGTGGCGGATGAACGGCAGAAAGACACTGGCGGGGCTGCTGACAGCCCTGCTGCTGGGCGGGCCGGGCCTTGCGGCCGCGGCCGATGTGCTGGTCTACAAGAGCCCCACCTGCGGCTGCTGCGGCGCCTGGGTGGAGCACATGCGCGCCAACGGCTTCAACGTGGTCACCCGCAACGTGGAGGACCTCGCGCCCCTGAAGCAGCGCCTCGGCGTGAGTCCCCAGGTGGCCAGCTGCCATACCGCGGTGGTGGACGGCTACGTGGTGGAGGGGCACGTTCCCGCCGACGTGGTGGAGAAGCTTCTCAGCGAGCGCCCCGCCGTGACCGGCATCGCGGCCCCCGGCATGCCCGTCGGCTCCCCGGGCATGGAAGTCCCCGGCCAGCCGGCCCGGCCCTACACCGTGGTCAGCTTCGACGACCAGGGCCGCGTGCGGGAATACGCCCGCCGCTGAGCCCTGCTGGTCGCAGTATGGATGTTCACCACGAAGGCACGAAGGACACGAAGAAAAGAGATCAAAGGAAAAGACTATTTATCCGCAGATTACGCCGATTACGCAGATTGGGTTGTGGATCCGGGCTTGCCTTCTGACAATACAGACGAAGACCTGTCAGGTGGAGTCAGTGAAGACTCAAGGCCCACCGCCGCATGATCCAGCCATTTGCCTGGTCAATTGGCACGGGAAATCTGCGTAAATCTGTGTAATCTGCGGTTAATAAAGTCTTTTCTCCGTGTCCTCCGTGCCTTCGTGGTGAAAGCTTTTCCCCGGCCTGCAGCGACGCCTGCCCTCAGGCGGCGGGGCGGGGAAGGGTGAGGCGCGCCTCGAGGCCGCCGCCGGGGCGGTTGCGGAGGGTGAGTTCGCCGCCGTGGGCGCGGGCGATGTTGCGGGCGATGCCCAGGCCGAGGCCGCTGCCGCCGGTGCTGCGGCTGCGCGAGCCCTCCAGGCGGTAGAAGGGGTCGAAGACCCGTTCCAGCTCCGCCTCCGGGATGCCGGGTCCACGGTCCAGCACGCGGATGGAGAGCTCCGGTCCCGCCTCCTCCAGCTCCACCTCCACCGCGTCGCCGTACTTGCGGCCGTTCTCCAGCAGGTTGCCCAGGCAGCGTTTGAGCGCCAGCGGTCGTCCCGGGTAGGGGGCGGCGGCGCTGCCGCGCACCGCCACCGTGGCGCCGGCCGCCTCGGCGTCCGCCTGCAGGGTCTCCACCAGGGCATTGATGTCCACCGGCCGGGTCGCCTCGGCGGTGTCGGTGCCGCGCATGAAATCGAGCGTGTCGCGGACCATGGCCTCCATCTCGTCCAGGTCGCCGCGGTACTTCTCCTGCAGCGCCTCGTCGGCGAGCAGCTCGGTGCGCAGGCGCAGGCGGGTGATGGGGGTCTTGAGATCGTGGGAGACGGCGGCCAGGACCCGGGACCGGTCGCCGATGAAGCGCACCAGCCGCTGCTGCATGCGGTTGAAGGCACGGGCGGCCCGGGCCACCTCGGCGGGACCGTCCTCGGGCAGCGGCTGGCGCTGCATGTCCCGCCCCAGCTCGTCGGCGGCCGTGGCCAGGGTGGTCAGCGGGCGGGTCAGCCAGCGTACCGCCAGCAGCGCCGTGAGGACAGTGGCGCCCAGCAGGATGGCCAGGCTCGCCAGCAGCTTCCATGGCCAGGTGAAGATCTCCTCGGGCAGACGGTGATCGAAGGTCACCCAGGTGCCGTCGCCCAGCTGCACCTGGGCCAGGAAGGCGGCCCGCCCAGGCGGCGCCAGCCCCGCGGCGGTCATGTGCCGGTACATCATCCCCCCCATTCCCCGGCCGGGGCCCCAGCCCGGGCGGCCGGGCGGGAGGGCGGCCAGGGCGGGCTCGCCCACGGCGACCCGCAGCGGGCGCCCCTCCAGCAGGCGGCCCAGCACGCCCGAGAGAAACACGCCGCGGCTGTCGCCGGCCTCCGCGCCCGCCGGGGGCCAGGCGACCGGTGCCAGGGTCAGGCGCAGGGGCGCAACATCCAGGGCCTGCACCGCGCGCCGGCGCTCATCCGGGCCCATGGGATCGAGCAGCCGGACGATGCCGGCGATGCGCTGGGCCGAGGCCAGGCCGGTGGCCTGGTAGAGCACCGTGCCCCGGTCGGCGAGCAGCACCGCGGCGCTGAGCAGCTGGGCGAGCAGCAGCACGCCCGCGATGAGCAGGATCAGGCGGCCGGACAGGGAGCGGGGCAGCAGCGGGGTCATCTCAGTGCTCCGGGTGGACCTCGGCGGCGAGGATATAGCCCTCGCCGCGCACGGTCTTGATCAGCTCCGGCTCCCTGGCGTCCTCGCCCAGGCGCCGCCGCAGCCGGCTGACCTGCACATCGATGCTGCGGTCGAAGGGGTCCCAGTCCCGGCCCTGGCAGAGGTCCAGGATCTGGTCGCGGCTGAGCACCCGCCGGGGGTGCTCGAGGAACACCGTCAGCAGCCGGTACTCGCCGCCGCTGAGCGGCACCACCACGCCCGCCGGGGAGACCAGCTGGCGGCCGGTCACATCCAGGGTCCAGTCGGCGAAGCGCACCCGGCGGGTGTCGGCGGGGAAGCCTTCCACCCGGGCGGCGCGCGCCCGGCGCAGGACGCCCTTGATGCGCGCCAGCAGCTCGCGTGGATTGAAGGGCTTCGGCAGGTAGTCGTCGGCCCCCATCTCCAGGCCGATGATGCGATCCATGTCCTCGCCGCGGGCGGTGAGCATGATGATGGGCACCTCGGAGCGGGCCCGCAGGTTGCGGCACAGCACCAGCCCGTCGTCACCCGGCAGCATGATGTCCAGGATCACCAGGTCCACCCGGCTCTGCTCCAGCAGCGGCCACATGGCGCGGCCGTCGGCGGCGGTCGCCACGCGGTAACCGTTGCGGCCCAGGTAGTCCGCCAGCAGGCTGCGGATCTCCGGGTCGTCGTCCACCACCAGGATCTGTTCGCTGCGTTCCATGGGTGCATTGAAACCCGTTCACGGCCGTTTGCAAAGGTGCATCGGGTAACGGCGCGTAACGGGAGCGGCTCCGGTTACATTGGGTTACAAAAAGCCGGGTCCGGGACATCCGCGGGTTACACGCAAGTGGTCTCCTGTACTCAGTGGAAGGCGGAGTGCCTTCGACAACCACGAGGAGAGCCACCATGAAACGCACCACCAAGTACGCCGCCGTCGCCGCGGCACTGGGCATCGGCCTCGCGGCCGCCACCGCCCTCCAGGCCCAGGGACCGGGTTATGGCTATGGACCCTGCGGCGCCGGCCAGGCCTGGGGCCAGGGCACCGGCCAGCAGGCGCCGGCCGGACCCGGTTATGGACCGTGCTGGAACCAGCAGGGCATGGGGCCCGGCATGATGGGTCCCGGCTACGGCCGCGGCCCGGGCATGATGGGTCCCGGCTACGGGGGACGCGGCATGCGCGGCCCCGGCATGATGGGTCCCGGCTATGGCCGCGGCATGACCGGCTCCCGCGGCGGGATGGGCGCCATGGGCCTCACGCCCGACCAGGCCCAGGCGCGGCTCGACTACGTGAAGTCGCAGCTGCAGATCGGTCCGGAGCAGGAGGCGGCGTGGGAGCGCTATGCCGCCGTGGTCAGGGAGCAGGCCGCCGAGCAGCAGTCGTTCTTCGAGAACCGCATCCAGCGCATGCAGGCCGCCCGGGCCATGCCCCTGGAGGAGCGCATCAAGTTCCGCGACCAGATGATGCGCAGCCGCTTCGAGTCCCGCGACAAGACCGACAAGGCGGCCCTCGATCTCTACGGCGACCTGACCCCGGCGCAGCGGCAGACCGCCGACTGGCTGCTGGGCGGCCGCTGGTGAGCACTGCTCCGGAACCCTTGCCGGCGGGCCGAGTCCAATGAACATGTTGTCCGGACCGGCAGCATGCCGGTCCGGAACGGCCCGGATGGAGAAGGGATCCGCCCACGGTGGTGGCCGCGCCGGTCCCCGCAGCCGTCGATCGGTGCCGGAAGGGAGCCGTCTCTTACCGAGTCCTTTCACCGCACACCGCACCGGCTCGCAGCTCTGTCTCTCGATGCGCCGGCCGCGTCTTTGAGTCAACCCCCCGCGCCCTTCCGTTGCCGGCCATCACCGCTATCCGTAGCTCGGGTCGGGCGCGGGTGAGTCCGGCATGATGTCTGCACGCCGGCCTGATGGCGGGTTCGGACCGTTCTTCGGTCACGGCCTGTTTGGATTGCCGTTCTGGATTCTGGTCGTTGCATTGGCCATTCTGGTGGAGAAGGCATTGGCCGCCGGTGGTGGTCGATAACCGTTGGGCGCGCACCGCGGGTGTCCGCCTGGGGATTCTGATGAGGGAGGTTTCCCGATGTTGAGAAAGAATCTGCTTGCAACGCTGCTGTGCGCCGGCTTCATGGCCCCGGTGGCGTCGGTTCTGGCCGCAGAGGCTTCCGCACCGGCTCAGGCGGCGGGTGAGCCGCCGGTCACCGCCGGGGTGATGGGACCCGGAATGATGGGGCCTGGAATGATGGGGCCGGGCATGACGGGACCCGGTGCGATGACGCCCGGAGCGGCGGGTGCTGCAGGGGACGCCGCGGCCGATGCAGGCCAGACGCCATCCGCCCCCCTGGCCGGCGCTGGGAATGCCCTGCCCTGTATGTCGGGTCCCGGGGCCATGGGCCCGGGCATGCAGCGGGGCATGATGGGGCCATGCATGCAGCGGGGCATGGCGGGGCCGGGGATGCAGCAGGGCATGATGGGCCCGGGCATGCAGCGGGGCATGGCGGGGCCGGGCATGCAGCGGGGCATGGCGGGGCCGGGCATGCAGCGGGGCATGATGGGCCCGGGCATGCAGCAGGGCATGATGGGCCCGGGCATGCAGCGGGGCATGATGGGGCCGGGCATGCAGCGGGGCATGATGGGGCCCGGGATGGGTTCCTCCGCCCTCGGGAGCGATGCGCGGGTGGTGGAGCTGCTGGAGCGCATCGATGCCCGCCTGGCCCGTATCGAGGCGGCGCTCGGCGGTTTGGGCGGCCAGTTGGGCGGACCGATGCCGCGGCCGTGAGCGGCGCCGTGGAGCAGGCCGGACCGCTCGTGGTGGAGCGCCGGCTGCGGCTCGGGGGCACGGCCGGCCCCGAGGCCGCGGCGGTGGCCGGGGAACTGGAGGGCGTCGTCGAGGCCCGCACCGGGAACGGCGGCCTGCGCATCCGCTACGATCGCGCCCGCTGCGACTTCGGGGCGCTGGTGACGGCGCTGCGGGCGGCGGGCTGCGCGGCCGAACCGGGCTGGTCCGGCCGCTGGCGCACCGCCTGGTTCCGCTACCTGGACCGCAATCTCCGTGACAGCGCGCAGGGTGGCGGGGGAGCGTGCTGCAGCGATCCCAGGGAGATCTACGCCAGCCGGCGCAAACGGTAAAACCTTGTCACGGAACGCCGCAGCGGGTGCGGCTTCCGTTATCCTCCCGGTGTGCTGCTTCACTCCTGGAGGTGCTTTCAGAGCCCCCCGAAAGCGCCAGGACAAGGCGCAGTACACTAGCTGTCGACACCCCGGGCAACGCACCCGGGGCGCGGATGGAGGAGCGCGAGATGACGTCCAGATGGATGCTGCTGTGCCTGCTCGCGGTGAGCCTGCCCGCAGCGGCCCAGGAGGAGTTCCCCGCCCGGTTCCCCGCCGAGCAGTGGTGGGACGACGGCTGGTGGGAGACGGGCCGGCTGGAAGTCCCGGAGAACCATGCCGTGACCACCCGCTGGAGCGCCTATGCCAGCGGCGAGGTGGAGGTGCCCGTCCTCATCGCCAGGCCGGAAGGCGGGGACCGCTATCCCGCCGTGCTGTTCGTGCACGGCCGCCGCGGCCTGGACGACCTGGTGCAGCGGCACGTGCGGCGCCTGGCCGCACGGGGATTCGTGGTGGCGGCCCCGGACGTCTTCTCCGGCCGCTTCATCGAGAAGCTGCCCATCGAGCACGACTACGCCCTGGAAGGGGACGTGGAGGCGGGGCTCGACTTCCTGCTCGCACTGCCCGATGCCGGCACGCGCAAGGCCTGCCTCTACTCCCATACCCGGGGCGGCTACATGAGCCTGAAGGTGGCGGTGAGCCGCGATCGCCAGCACCGCGACGTGGCCTGCTACGTCTCCTACTACCCCCACCTGCAGGATCCCAACGCGCCGGAGCCCATGCAGGTCTACCGTTACGCGCCGGAGGCGGATGCGCTGGAGATCCCGGCGCTCATCTTCATCGGCGAGAACGAGCAGTACCAGCGCCGGCGCAGCATCGAGACGGCGGTCCGCGCACTGCAGGACAAGGGCCGTCCGGTGCAGCTGTTCATCTACCCCGGGGTGGGACGGGGTTTCGACTTCCGTCCCCCGGCGGTCCGGACCTTCGCCGACGACCTGGCGGCGAAGGACGCGGTGCAGCGGGCCGCCCGCTTCATCCGCCTTCAGCTGCGGGAGTGAGGCCCGAAAACATCCGCGCGCCCGTCACCCGGAACGGGGGGCGATGATTGTGGCGCGTGGCGCCATGCCCTATCCTCGGCGGAGTTTCCACCAGCCGAGGAGGGGTTCTTCATGCGGACCGAGGCCGCCGGCCGTCGCACCCGCGCACCGGCTCCCCAGTCGCCCCGCTGGCTCTTTCCCCCAGGCTACCGGGGGTTCGCGGGCCGGCGCTGGGTGGCCATCACCCTGCGCTCGCTCCACCTGCTGGGCGTGGCGGGCCTGGGCGGGCTGTTCCTCTACGCCGCGCCGCGGGAGGCATGGCTGCCCTACCTCTGGCTCACCGTGGCCAGCGGCGGGGCGCTGGCGCTGCTGGAGGTCTGGTCCCACGGCGTATGGCTCATCCAGCTGCGCGGGGTGGCGGTACTGGTGAAGCTCGCTCTGCTGGCCCTCGCTCCCTGGCTGGCGCCGGCCGCCGCCCCCTGGCTGCTGGCCACGGTGATCGGCATCTCCGGGGTCTTCTCCCACGCCCCGGCCACGGTGCGCTACTACTCCCCCTTCCTCGGCCGCCGGGTCGAAGTGCCGGAGTGATCCATTGGGGGTTCGTCCGCAGGACCTGTGGGTAGATGTTTCATTTCGGCGCGGCGCGCATGAGGTACGGGATCACCCGCATCGTCAATCGGCTGGAAGAGAATCGCGGCTCCCTTGGCGTTCTTGGCGTCTTGGCGAGAGGAAAGCCCTTCTCTCTGTGCCCTCTGTGGCTCACTGGCGGCTGGAGGGCGCCGGCTCCAGGGTGAAGACCTCGCCCAGGGCCTGGCGGATCTCGGCCAGGGTGAGGTGCCGGGCGTTGCCCACCGGGTCCTGCAGATGGCCGCAGGTGAGGCGCAGCACATCGGGTTGCAGCGCCGAACCGAGATGGAAACGGGTGGCGTAGGTGACGTGGCTGGGCTGGCCGTCCTCGCTCCAGTCCAGGGCGGCCAGCCGCACCGGCGCCGGCATGCCGAGCACCAGGTCGATGCGCCGCTCCACCCGGGTGACGGTGAAGGTGTCCGGGACCACCTCCAGGGGACGCGCCACCCGCAGCCGGTGCTCGAACTTGCACCAGGGCTCGAACTGGTTCACCCCGCCGTGGGGCAGGACCTCGCCCGCCTGCAGCCAGACGCTCACCCCGTTCGGCGGGATGGTGAGGGTCCGGTGCAGGATCAGCCGCGAGCCGGCGGGCGGGACATACCAGGGCGAGGCGGGGTCGCGGACCGCCAGCGGCTGGCAGGCGGCCAGCGCCAGGGCTGCGGCCAGGACGAACATGCGCCGGATCATGGTCAACCTCCTTGCGGTCGCGCTTCGCCGCGGGTGCAGGCGGCAAGGGACCGAATAACCGCAGATTACGCTGATTTGCGCGGATTTTTCACCGGTTCGGCAATGGGATCTATCCCCTGGTGCTCGCTCCCGGGTCCCCATGGGTTTCGACCGGTTGCGCAATCACCAGTATGGTCGGACGCGGCCCCCGTCGCGACATGGGCGGCGACAAACAGTCTGACCTGCCGCCCATCGAATCCCGTCCCGTTGCACACATCCACCACGGGGGCGGTTTCGGGTATGGTATGGCTCTTTGACAGCTGACTGGGGAAGATGCTCCATGACCATCCATCTGCAACTGATGCCGGTGCTCGCACTGGCGGCCGGCATCGCCATCCTGGTGGTGCCGCGGCTGCTGAACTACATCGTGGCCGCCTATCTCATCGCCATCGGGGTGATCGGACTGATCCGCTGAGGCGCCGAGCGGTGAACGCCCCGCTGCTTTACTTCGCCTACGGCTCCAACCTCCACCCGCTGCGGCTGCAGCGCCGGACGCCTTCGGCCCGCCTGGCGGGGCTGGCGGTGCTGGAGGGACACCTGCTGCGCTTCCACAAGCGCAGCGATCGGGACGGATCGGCCAAGTGCGACGCCTGGCGCACCGGCCGGGCGGGGGACCGCGTGCTGGGGGCGATCTACCACCTGCATCCCGGCGAGGTGGAAACGCTCGACCGCTTCGAGGGCGTGGGCAGCGGCTACCTGCGGGAGGTGGTGGAGGTGCTGGTGGACGGCGCGCCCCGGCGCGCCTTCACCTACCGGGCCCAGGCCAGCCATATCGATGCCTCGGTGCGGCCCTACGACTGGTACCGCGAGTACGTCCTGCGCGGGGCGCGCTACCATGGCCTGCCGTCCGCCTATCTGCGCCGCATCGAGTCGGTGGCTGCAATCCCCGATCCGGATCCCGAGCGGGGCCCGCGGGAGCTGGCCCTGGCCCTGGACCTGGACCTGGAGACTTTCCACCCATGAACGTGGTTTTCTTCGCCATCGTGCTGACGGCGTTCCTGGCCGCCGGCTGGAGCCAGCTGGCCTGGGATCCGGCCGGCGGCGGCACGGCGCCCATGGAGGCGCTGTCCACGGCGATGGTGGACAGCGCCGCCGGGGCGGTGGACCTGGCCATTGGCCTCGTCGGCGTGATGACCCTCTTCCTCGGGCTGATGAAGGTGGCGGAGGCGGGCGGCATGCTCACCTTCATCGCCCGCCTCATCCGGCCCCTGATGACCCGCCTGTTCCCGGACGTCCCGGCCGAGCATCCGGCCATGGGGGCGATGATCCTCAACCTCTCCGCCAACGCCCTCGGACTCGGCAACGCCGCCACGCCGTTCGGCATCCGCGCCATGCAGGAGCTCGACCGGCTCAACGACCGGCCCGGCGTGGCCACCGATTCCATGGTGCTGTTCCTGGCCATCAACACCTCCAGCGTCACCCTGCTGCCCACGGGGGTGATCGCCCTGCGCGCGGCGGCCGGATCCGCCGACCCGGCGGCGATTCTCCCCACTACGCTGTTCGCCACCCTCTGCTCCACCGCCGTGGCCATCATCGGCGCGCGGATCTACCGGCGCTTCTTCCCCCTGCCGCCGCTCACCGCCGCGCCGCCCCGGGAGGCGGGGCCGGAGGCCCCGGTGGCGGTCGGCGACGGGGCGGCCGAGCCCCTGCCGGAAGAGGCCGGCCAGGCCTATCCCGTGTGGATCTCGTACCTGGCCCTGGCGATGCTGGTGGCGCTGATTCCGGTGACGGTGGCCTATGGCGAGGTCATCTCGCCCTGGATCCTGCCGGGGCTGATGCTGGGCTTCCTGGCCTTCGGCGTGGCGCGTCGGGTGCGCATCTACGAGGTGTTCGTGGAGGGGGCGAAGGAGGGTTTCCAGGTGGCGGTGCGCATCATTCCCTACCTGGTGGCCATCCTGGTCGCGGTGGGCATGTTCCGCGCCAGCGGCGCCATGGATGCCCTGGTCTCGGCCATCGGCGGCGTGACCTCGGGGGTGGGCCTGCCGGCCGAGGCGCTGCCCATGGCCCTGCTGCGGCCCCTGTCCGGCTCCGGCGCCTACGGCATCATGGCCGCCATCATCAACGACCCGGCCATCGGCCCCGACAGCTACGTGGGCTACCTGGTCAGCACCCTGCAGGGCTCCACCGAGACCACCTTCTACGTGCTGGCGGTCTACTTCGGCGCGGTGCAGGTGCGACGCCTCCGCCACGGTCTGGCCACGGCCCTGACCGCCGACGTGGCGGGAATCGCCGGGGCGGTGGCCGCCTGCAGCTACCTCTTCGGCGGGGCGGGGTGATTCTTTGCCACGGAGGGCGCGGAGAGCACGGAGGTTGGGATTTCGTGCCCGGGAGCGATAAAGGCAACCGGGGCGCATGGCTGGGGCAGTCATCCTCCCGGTCGATCTGTCACTGTGTTCTCCGTGCCCTCTGTGGCGCGGTCTGTCCTGCCCTTCAGGTCCAGCTGGTGCGGCCGGTGGTGTGGATCTGGCGCACGTTGCTGGCGGCGAACCCGCCCTCGTCGCGATCGCTCTCCCGGAGGTAGAACTCGAAGATGTTCTCGCGGTTGAGGAGCTGATCGGGGCCGATGCCCTCGGCCAGCTCGTTGGCATGGCAGAAGACGCTCTCGTAGGGCGAGCCCGGCTCCCGGGTGTCGGTGATCCAGATGTTGGGATCGATGCGCTTCATGAAGCGCAGGAAGCCGTAGCCCTTGTCCGGAAACCACTTGATGCACACGCCGCGCACCACCGCGCCGGCCTGGCCCCAGTCGTTGCGCGGTTCGTAGCTGACCGGCAGCAGGTCGGGGACCAGGAAGCCGTTGTGGTAGGCGTCCACCCGGCGCTGCAGCTCCCGCGAGACGTTGCGGAAGGCCAGCAGCTCGACCCGGCAGCCGCGGTTCTGCAGGGCGCTGACCACCTGCAGGAAATCCCCGTCGCCGGTAACCAGCAGCACCGTGTCCAGGTTCTCCGCCTGGAGCATGGCGTCCACCGCCATGTCGAGATCGGCGTTGGCCTTGGTGGTGACGTTGCCGTCCTCGTCGGTGTAGCGGCGCACCTGCTTCTCGATCACCTTCCAGCCGTAGTCCCGCACCATCTGCTGGTAGGATCGGGCCTTGCGGGCATACTCCGGGTCGTGCTCGGCCCGTTCCGGATCGTAGGCGAGGTAGGTGTTGAGCCGCAGCAGGGCGCCGCCGTCGCGGGCGGCGAAACGCCGCAGCACGTCGTAGCGGAGCTGGTAGCCGCCGTTGATCTTGATGTTCTCGGCATCGACGAAGACGCCGGCCTTGTGAAAACCGGACACGTGGTGGTTCCTTCTGGTTTTTCGATTTATGGAATGCGGATGCGTCAACCGACCGGTTGATATTATCCCCCCATGCCTGCACGGGGTCACCCGCAACCCCCGGCTGCGTCCCTTCCATGCATCCCTTGCGCCGCCGTGGAGCCTCGGGCAGCATTGTGCGCCAGATCCTCATCCGCGGAGTACAGCCATGTCAGCCATCACCTGGGAGCATCGCGTCAGCCCGGCGAAACTCGAGATCATGGGCGTCGAGGCGTGGCCCGTCTGGGAAAAGGAGGTGTCCACCTTCCCCTGGACCTACGATCGGCAGGAGACCTGTTACTTCCTGGCGGGCGAGGTGGTGGTGACACCGGAGGGCGGTGAGCCCGTGCGCCTCGGGCGCGGGGACGTGGCGGTATTTCCCGCGGGCATGAGCTGCACCTGGGAGATCCTGAAGCCCGTGCGCAAGCACTACCGGCTCGGCTGAGTACGCCGGATGCGCCCGCTCCTCAGCCTGCCGTCCCTCCTGCTGACCCTGGCGCTTCCCGCCGCCGCGGCGGAGTCGGTTGCGTTCGATGCCTGGCTGTCCGCGCTGCGCGCCGAGGCGGCCGGGCGGGGGATCTCCGCGCCGGTCCTGGATGCGGCGCTGGCGGATGTGGCGCCCATCCCGCGGGTGCTGGAGCTGGACCGCAAGCAGCCGGAGTTCACCCTCTCCTTCGCGGAGTACCTGGAGCGCGTGGTGCCGGACCGGCGGGTGCGCCAGGGGCAGCGGCTGCTGGCGCAGCACCGTGACCTGCTGGAGTCGGTGGCCGCCCGCTACCATGTCCAGCCGCGCTTCATTGTCGCGCTGTGGGGCATCGAGACCGACTTCGGGCGCCTGACCGGGGGGTTCCCGGTGGTGGGGGCCCTCGCCACGCTGGCCTGGGAGGGACGGCGCCGGGCGTTCTTCCGCGGCGAGCTGCTGGATGCCCTGCAGATCCTGGAGGAGGGGCACGTGACGCCGGCGGCCATGCAGGGCTCCTGGGCGGGCGCCATGGGACAGCCCCAGTTCATGCCCTCCAGCTTCCGGCGTTTCGCCGAGGATTTCGACGGTGACGGCCGACGCGACATCTGGGGTACCCGGGCCGACGTCTTCGCCTCCGCCGCCAACTACCTGGCCCGCAGCGGCTGGCGCGACGACCAGACCTGGGGCCGCGAGGTGCGCCTGCCGCGGGGCTTCGACCGCTCACTGCTCGGCCTGGAGACGGGGAAACGGCTGAGCGAGTGGCAGGCCCTGGGTGTGCGCCGGGCCGACGGCCGCGACCTGCCCACCCGTGACCTGCCCGCCTCCCTGGTCCGGCCCGGCGGCGACACCGGCCCGGTCTACGCCGTCTACGACAACTACCGCGTGCTGATGCGCTGGAACCGCTCCACCTACTTCGCCACCGCCGTGGGCGTGCTCTCCGACCGCATCGGCGGGCGCTGAGGCAGCTTGAAAAATCGGCGCCAAGGCGCCAAGAACGCCAAGGTATGGTTGCGTGAGTGCGTGAGTGCGTGAGTGCGTGAATGCGTGAATGCGTGAATGCGTGAATGCGTGATGCGGTTGCGCGGGCTCTCGATTTCCCGGGACGCTCTACACTGAACACTGAACACTGAACACTGAACACTGAACACTGAACACTGAACACTGAACACTGAACACTGAACACTGAACACTGAACACCCATCACTCCAAACGCACTCACGCCTTGGTGGTGAATCCTCAAGGCGTCGACTCCTTATCCCCCGGTGAGGCGGCGGTCGAGCCAGTTGCGGGCGAGGCGGTTCTCCAGGCTCCAGGGGGAGACGGATGCCAGGGAGTAGGGGCGGCCGAGGGCGATGGCGTCGGCGGCCAGCAGGCCGCTGCGCACGGCGGGGCCGATGCCCTCGCACAGATCCCGGGTGGCCAGCCCGGCGGCGTCGCCGGCCAGGAAGGCGTTGTCCAGGCGCAGGGTCTCCACGCCGTGGCGCAGGTAGTAGCTGTAGCCGGCCGGGTCGTAGTCCTCCCGCTCCACCAGCCCGCCCCGGGCCAGTTGGCCGGTGAAGTTGTTCCAGTGGTCATGGATGGACTCGCCGCGCCGCTTGAGCCGGGCGGCCATGGCGCCCACGCCCAGGTTGAGGTGGCCACCGGCCTTGGGCACGTACCAGCTGTAGCCCGGCAGCCGCTTGTGGAAGAACCACAGGTGGCAGTCGGCGTCGGACCACTCGTAGGGCAGCTCCTGCTCCAGGGCCAGGGCCTGGAGCTCCCTGGCGCGGGGGTTGGCCTCACGGAACAGGTTGCGGTGGACCGGGCAACGGGTGCCGCCGGCGCCCACGACGTAGTCGCAGCTGAAGCGATCGTCGATGACATAGCCCCCGCCCTCGGCACGGATGCTCTTCACCTGGTGCTGCACCACCGGGGCCCCGGAGCGTTCCAGCAGCCAGGCGTCGAACTCCAGCCGGCGGATGGAATGCTGGGTCGCCGCCATGGCGAAGCCGAGCGGCCCCAGGTGGACGCGGATGCGCTCGAAGGTGAGAAAGCTGTGGGGATAGCTCTCCGGGTCCAGTTCCAGGTCCCGCAGGCACTCGGGGGTGATCCAGCCGGCGCACAGTTTTTCCCGGGGGAAGACGGCCTGGTCCAGGACCAGGCACTCCACGCCGTGGCGGCGCAGCCGCCAGGCGCAGCTGGAGCCCGCCGGCCCGCCGCCGACGATGATGGCGCGGCAGTGTTCCGTGCCGCTCATTCGTAGAGGTGGCTGCGGGTCCAGGGGATGGCGTTGCCTCCGGTCCGGGCGAAGGTGACCTGGAACAGCTGCAGGTTGCCCGCGTTGAAGGCCGCCATGGAGCCGGCCAGGTAGAGCCGCCAGGCGCGCACGAAGTTGGCGTCGAAGCGCTTCTCGACCTGGTCGGCCACCTGCTCGAACCGCCCCAGCCAGTGCTTCAGGGTGAGGGCGTAGTGCAGGCGCAGGTTCTCCACGTCGAGCACCGAGAGGCCCCACGGCTCGAACAGGTCCAGCATCTCCCTCAGGCTCGGTGGGTGGGCGCCGGGAAAGATGCGCCGCTCGATCCAGCCGTTCATCAGGCCCGGCCGGTCGCGGCCGATGGTGTGGATGAGGCCGCGCCCCTCGGCGGTCAGGATGCGGTCTATCACCCGCCCGAACTCGGCGTAGTTCTCCGTCCCAACGTGTTCCAGCATGCCCACGGAGACGAAGGCGTCGCACTCGCCGCCGATGTTGCGGTAGTCGTCCTCGATGAATTCGACCCGGTCGGCGAGGCCCTCGGCCCGGGCCCGTTCACGGGCATGGGCCAGCTGCTCGGTGGAGATGTTGAAGGCGCGGACCCGGGCGCCGTAGTGGCGCGCCATGTGCAGGGCCAGCGCACCCCAGCCGCAGCCCGCCTCCACCACCCGGTCGCCTGGCTGCAGGCGCAGCTTGCGGCAGACGTGATCGAGCTTCGCCACCTGGGCCTGCTCCAGTCCCATCTCCCGGGTGGGGAAGTAGGCGCAGGTATAGATCATCTGCTCGTCCAGCCACAGCCGGTAGAAGTCATTGCCGAGGTCGTAGTGGTGATGGATGTTGTGGCGGGAGCGGGCCAGGGTGTTGCGCGGCGGGTGATTCGGGCGGTACAGGCGGCGCAGCAGTCGGTCAGCCGCGCTTTCGGCGGGGCGGTACCAGGTGCGGTAGACACACTCCAGGAAGGCCGGCAGATCGCCTTCCACCACGATGGTCCCACGGCTGTAGGCCTCACCGAACTCGACTTCCGGGTTGCGCAGCAGCCCCCACAGGGCGGTACGGTCCAGCACCCGGATCCGTCCCCGGGGTGTTCCACCGCCTCTGTTGACCTCGTGACCATCCCACAGCGCCAGGGTGATGGCGGGATCGCCCATGGCGGCCAGCATGTGTCCTGCCAGCCAGCGCTCAAGGGCGGAGGAGGGACCGCTGACGGTCCGTCTGGCTGTGGTCGGGGCGGAGGCCACCCCGGTGCGGGTATGGGCCGGTTCGGCGTGTTCCACTCGTTCCATCATCGCAGCTCCGGTCGGTTGTCCAACAGGCCGTTGTTGTTTCCAAGTCAGGATGTTGAGATTGAAACCATGGCGCTCTCCCACCCGGCCGCCGGGAGGGCACGAAGCAGCGCATGCTCTCCTGATTGCTCAGCGATTCCCTAAGTTAAGGAAAAAACGCCTCGATAATCCACCCGGCCGGGTCACCTGGCGGCGTGATCCGGTAGCCATTTCCGGGGACTGAAGCAATTTTTTTGGTTCATCGCGCATTTCCGGGAA